>Ga0207990_1000002_pt1 | contig 200266 bp, 192 predicted proteins | sample ETNtaG_8_FD_185780 | JGI IMG/M metagenome (GOLD analysis project Ga0207990, IMG submission 185780) | Marine microbial and viral communities from oxygen minimum zone, Eastern Pacific Ocean - ETNP201406SV75 (SPAdes) (version 2) | ecosystem: Environmental > Aquatic > Marine > Oceanic ...
TCCTGACTTTTCATACCAAGCAATGGCATTTTCAAATTCTCCATTTGCAGAAAAGGCGTCACCCAGAGCATTTTGTGAGGCAGTAATACCAGCTTGATTCTCTGACTTTTCATACCAAGCAATGGCATTTTCATGTTCATTGCTATCCGTATACGATTTGGCTAATTTGTTTTGTGATGCGGTTATTGCTTCACTGTTGCCTGACTCCTTGTACCATTCGATCGCATTGAAGTGGTCGAGAGCAACACCAGTGCCGGTGTCATACATTGATGCGATGGAGTTCTGTGATTCTGTATGTCCTTTTTTTGCAGTCATTAAGTGCCATGCAAAAGCTTTTTTGTCATCGATACCTATTAGCGACAGTCCGATTTTGTACTGAGCTACCGTTATTCCTTGCTGGTCACCTGCTTTTTCAAACCAGGCTAAGGCTTCGTCTAAGTTGTGGTCAACCCCTTCGGCGTTCATATAAAGTGAACCCATTGCAATTTGAGCGTTACTATGCCCTTGCTTTGCTGCAGAAAGCAACCATTGTGCCGCTGTTACTGAATTTGATTCCACGCCTTCACCATTAAGGTATTTTTGGCCGGTGCTGTATTGTGCTTCGATGTGTCCTTGATCTGCAGCTTTTTGGTACCACTGCAGTGCCATGGCATTATCTTCTAGAGTGCCTATGCCATTGTCGTACTTAGCGCCAACATGATATTGTGCTCTGGCGTAGCCTTGCTCAGCAGCTTCTAAATAACGCTGAAAAGCTTTTTGAGGGTTTTGTGCAACCCCATCGCCTTTGTCGTATTTTTGCGCTAAAGCAAATTGTGCCAGCATAACACCACCGTTAGCAGCGTCCTCAAACAAGTCAAAGGCTTTTTCTTTATCTACTTCAGCGCCGTTGCCGGTGTCATAAATAACCGCCAAGGCGTATTCTGCATCGGTATCACCCAGTTTTGCTTTGATTTTGAGTTCGGTAAGGTTTGAGGTAATAAAGCTGGCGGAATCGGCAATGGTGTCGCCGACATTTTTCACTGCTGAGGTTGTGCCTTCAACAACACTGTCTGCACTTTCTTGGCCGAAGTCAAAAAGATTGTCAAAAAAACCCGCCTGAGAGGTGCCTGAAATTGCTAGTGATAATGTTAAGGCAATTGATGCTTTCTTTAGTCTCATTCTTTATCCTGTGGTGATCAATTCACGTGTTAGATTAATTAATAATAGATGATACCAAATAAATCCCAGTGTACAAATACTATATAAGTACTAAAATGAACCACTATAATCCACTATTATTGGGCTTTATCAGCAACTGATGCTGCTATTTGGCTGCAGTCTAGGGTGGTGCGCAAGTCATGGAAATAACTCAATAAATACAGGTTTTCACTAAGTTGCGCTTGCCATTGAAAATATTATTGGAAGGCGATTCTATGGGTGTATAGACAGTGAAGTGGTTGGTATTATTTGGTTTTAATTGAGTTATTCATTGCATGTCTCAAAAATAAATCCAAAGTACAAAGTAACATTAATTAAAATAGTCATCTCATCAAACGGCCACTCTTGGCGTATTAATTTTGACACATCAAATAGGAGTTACTCAATGAAGGCACTGGTTAAAAGTCACGGGAAAAAAGGTATTTGGTTAGAGGATGTTCCTATGCCAGAAGTTGGCAGTAACGAGGTTCTTATCAAGGTGCAAAAGACAGCCATTTGCGGCACCGATGTCCATATTTATAATTGGGACGAATGGGCGCAGAAAACGATTAAAACGCCAATGATAACGGGTCATGAATTTGCTGGTGTTATTGCAGAGATTGGGCCGGGTGTTAAGGGTCTTAAAATAGATGATGTAGTCTCGGCAGAAGGTCACGTAGTTTGTAACCGATGTCGCAATTGTCTGGGCGGTCGTAAACACCTTTGCCCAAACACCATTGGTATTGGCGTTAACCGTGATGGTGCTTTTGCAGAATATATTGCCGTGCCTGCTGAAAATGTATTTAGGTCAACGCAAGACGTCTCTACAGACCTGCTTGCGTGTTTTGACCCTTTTGGTAACGCTGTTCACACCGCACTTTCCTTTGATATGCTGGGTGAGGATGTACTTATTACTGGCGCTGGACCGATAGGAATCATGGCCGCCATGGTTGCTGTTCACGCCGGCGCACGCAATGTTGTTATTACGGATTTAAACGACTATCGTCTTAACCTTGTGAGGGAGGTTGTTCCGAAAGCCATTCCACTCAACGTGGGTAAAGAAAAAATTTCCAAGGCTTTTCTTGATGGGTTGTGTATTTTTGAAGGTTTTGACGTTGGCTTAGAGATGTCTGGCTCTCCCCAGGCGTTTGGTGACATGCTCAAATTCATGATTAATGGCGGCAAGATTGCCATGCTAGCGATTATGCCCTCTGGTTCGGGTATTGACTGGAATTTGGTTGTGTTTAAGGGTCTACAAATCAAAGGTATTTATGGCCGTGAAATTTTTGAGACTTGGTATAAGGGCTCAATGATGGTTCAAAGCGGCTTACCTCTGGATAAAATTATTACCCACCATTACCACTACACCGATTTCCAAAAAGGCTTTGATGTGATGTGTTCCGGGCAGTCGGGCAAGGTTATTCTCAATTGGGAAGTGGAATCCAAAAGCGATTATTATGAGTTTTAAAAGCGCAAAAGAAGGTCTGCAAAAAGATTTGGCAGAAATTGAAACTGCAGGACTGTGGAAAACGGAACGCGTTCTTGCGTCCGATCAAAATAATCATATCACTCTAGAGGGTGGCACAGAGGTTGTTAATATGTGCGCCAATAACTATCTCGGTCTTGCCAATAACCCCGAGGTTATTCAAGCGGCGAAAGACAGCTTTAGTGATTGGGGTTTTGGCCTCTCATCCGTGCGTTTTATTTGTGGCACACAGAGTATTCACAAAGCACTTGAGGATAAAGTAACCGAGTTTCTCGGCATGGAAGACACCATTCTTTACGCGGCTTGCTTCGATGCCAATACGGGCTTGTTCGAAACAATCCTCAACAAAGAGGATGCGGTAATTTCTGACGAACTAAACCATGCCTCGATTATTGATGGTGTGCGCCTTTGTAAAGCGGCACGTTTCCGCTACAAAAATAACGACATGGTCGATCTTGAAGCTAAATTAATTGAAGCCAAAGAGGGCGGTGCAAGGCGTATTTTAATTACCACCGATGGCGTATTTTCAATGGATGGCACAGTGGCTCAGTTGGACAAAATCTGCGATTTAGCAGATAAGTATGACGCCATGGTTCACCACGATGATTGCCACGCGGTTGGCTTTATGGGTAAGACTGGACGCGGAGTGCATGAGTATTGCAATGTGATGGATCGTGTTGATATTATTACCGGTACGTTTGGTAAGGCTCTGGGCGGCGGTTCAGGTGGTTACACTTCCGGGCGAAAAGAAATTATTGATATGTTGAGGCAGCGCTCTCGACCTTATTTATTCTCAAACACTGTGACGCCTTCAATTTGTGCAGCTTCACTTAAAGTTTTGGAGGTGTTGTCCGATTCAACCAAGCTCAGAGATCGCCTAGAAGAAAACACCCATTATTTCCGTAATGGCATGCAAGAGGCCGGCTTTGATGTTGATGATGGCGACCATCCAATTGTCCCGGTGATGCTTGGTGATGCCAAATTAGCGCAAACAATGAGCAAAAAATTACTCGAACGCGGTATTTTTGCCATTGGCTTTTTCTTTCCTGTTGTTGCCCAAGGCAAGGCAAGAATTCGTACGCAAATCTCCGCGGCACATACTAAAGATGACCTGGATAAAGCAATTGCTGCATTCACTGTGACTTATAAAGAATTAACAACATAAGTTGATCCTTATATAATTTAAGCAATACGTCAACAATTTAATCATTTCTATGGACCTCTTATTGCAGTTTTGGGCCGGCTCTTTTTATCTGTTAAACAAGGTGTTTTTTTCAGTTGCTGAAAGTACTGGGCTCAAGCAAAAAAGAAAGCTAAAGATGTATGGGTGGCTTGTTTATATTTTGGGTGTGCCGGCATGGGCGATTATCTTGATTCAAAACCATAATTGGATTGCTGCATCCATTGAAATTGGTGGAGTTCCAGCGATGCTTCTTGGCCTGTACAATGTTGCTAATAATAACGAAAAAAAGAATAAATATCTTGAGTTGTTAGCCCGAGTCTCTACTTATGCATTTATTCTATTTGGTGTTGGTTATAGCTTGTTCGAATATGGTGGGGTTAACACTGTCTCGCAACTTTTGGAAATCGGTGTGATGATTGGTTTTTTGCTTGGTAGTTATCTACTGGCAAAGAGCAGTATTTATGGCTGGCCTTTTTTCATGCTGATGAATGTCAGTGCTGGCTTGTTGATGTATATTCAAAATAAGCCCATTTTGGCTATTCAGCAAGTATTGTCTTTGGTTTTTGTTATTTATGGTTTCTTCTCAATGTATCAAAAAAGAAAATTAACTGTTAATATGTAGTTTTTTTGATTATTAATTTAAAGGTATTATGAGGTCAACTCCTTGTTCCGTTTGTGGTGAGATATTAAAGTGTGGTGTAGGTTCTGGTAGTTGTTGGTGTAAATCGTTTCCACCCATTATGCCGCTTGATTTTGATCAGGATTGTCGGTGTCCTGCATGCTTATCCAAAGCTGTCGACAAGCAAATTGATGTACTGATTAAAGAAAACGGCATTGAGCAGATGCTACAACTTGCCGAGCCGTATCGAAACAATGGCGAAGCGATTGAATATCTTGAGCACGTTGACTACGAAGTAAAGGGCGGGCTATATATTTTCAGCAAGTGGCAACACATCAAGCGCGGTGAATGTTGCGATAGCGGTTGTCAAAACTGTCCCTACTAAACGTATCAGTAAAAGGCCATCAAAGTCGAAAAATATCATGTTAAGATAGCCTTCATCAAGTGATTATTGGATGGTTTGAACATGACTAGGGACGAGACAAAAAAGTTATTGGCACAACACGACATGTTTGGTTGCGAAGACACCCTTGAGCAAGCTATGCAAGATCTTGACGATCACTTGGCAGTTATTCCAGAAGAGTATCGAGCAGATGCCTATATTGGCGCATTTGAGCTTTATAATACGGCGCTTAAATTGATCGAAAAAGCCCAACAGGGTCGAGATGAAGAAGAGGGTTAACTTTATTTAGTCCACATAAAAGAAACACATGATTCGAAATATTATTGAGATTGGCAATCCCGCACTACGTGAAATTGCACAAGACATTGCTATTGAGGATATTAAATCAGAAGCAATGCTACAACTTGTTGATGATTTGATTGAAACGATGCATCATGCCAATGGTGCGGGTTTGGCAGCAACGCAAATTGCTGTACCGCTGCGAGTATGCGTGATCGAGGTCAACAAAAATCCACGCTACCCTTATAAGCCCGATATTCCATTAACCGTTTTAATTAACCCAGTGATTACTTTTCTCTCAAAAGAAAGATTGTCTGTTTATGAAGGTTGTTTATCGGCACCTAATGTGAGGGGCGAGGTTGAGCGCTGTCCAGAAATAAGGGTTCAAGCGCTGGACAGAGAGGGTGTTGAAATCGACATTACCGTTAAAGGTATTACCGCTGGCACCTTTCAGCACGAGGTAGACCATTTAGATGGTTTGGTTTTTATAGACAAAGTTAATGACTCAAAGACCCTGTGCACACTTAAAGAATTTGCTAAATTTCATGAAGACCGGTTTCGAAACACCGTTAAACAAATCGTTAAGCATTACGGTAGTTAGAAGAATTCAATAAAGCCAAATCACAAAGATGGCTTATACTAATCGTTCAAATTATCAAGGAGAGGCTATGAAAACCAAAGCAGCAGTTGCCTGGGCGGCAAAACAACCACTATCGATTGAGGAGATTGATATTATGGGGCCAAAAACTGGCGAAGTATTGCTAAAAGTACACGCTTCTGGTGTATGCCATACCGATGCCTTTACTCTTTCAGGTGAAGATCCTGAGGCTTCATTTCCTTGCGTGCTGGGTCACGAAGGCGGTTGCGAGGTGGTTGAATTGGGCGCAGGTGTAAAGAATCTTAAAGTCGGTGATCACGTGATTCCGCTCTATATTCCAGAGTGTGGTGAGTGCAAGTTCTGTCTTTCAACAAAATCCAACTTATGCCAATCGATTGCTGGCACGGTTTGGACCGGTTACATGCCTGACGGCACCCGTCGTTTTTCGCATAAAGGTAAAGATATTTTTCATTATATGGGTTGCTCGACGTTTTCTGAATATACTGTCGTTCCAGAAATTGCTCTGGCAAAAATCAACCCTGCAGCACCACTTGATAAGGCTTGCCTACTTGGCTGTGGTGTGACCACAGGCATTGGTGCGGTTTTGAATACTGCCAAAGTGGAGCCTGGCTCAACCGTGGCCGTTTTTGGTTTGGGTGGTATTGGCCTTTCTTGTATTCAAGGAGCTGTTATGGCGGGCGCAGAGCGCATTATTGCGATTGATATTAATCCGGATAAATTTGAGTTTGCTCGTCAATTAGGGGCGACAGATTTCGTTAATCCTAACGACGTAAACGACTCTTTTGTTGAATACATGCAAGACACATACGACGGCGGTCCTGATTACTCATTTGAGTGTATTGGCAATACCCACGTCATGCGAGACGCCTTAGAGTGTACCCACATGGGTTGGGGTGTTTCAACTGTTATTGGTGTTGCTGGCGCAGGACAAACGATTGAAACAAGACCGTTTAATTTGGTGGTTGGTAGAACCTGGAAGGGCACAGCTTTTGGCGGCGTAAAAGGACGAACCGAACTTCCTGGTTATGTCGATCGCTATATGAGTGGTGAAATTGAGCTCGATTCGCTGGTAACACACACCATGCCACTAGAAGACATCAACAGAGCATTTGACTTGATGCACAGCGGCGAAAGCATTCGCTCCGTTATAATTTTCTAATTATTATTTCAAAGACTTTTATGAAACTTATTGAATCAGTAAAAGAGTTTTCAGGTTTTCTAAATCGCTACGAACATGAGTCAGAGGCTTGCAATTGCACGATGACTTTTTCGGTATTTTTACCGAAAGAAGCCGAGAGCGCAATAGTGCCGACATTGTATTGGCTCTCAGGGTTGACTTGTACCGATGACAATGTGCGCACCAAAGCGGGCATGCAGCGCTATGCTGCTGAGCACGGTATTGCCTTGGTGTTTCCAGATACCAGCCCGAGAGGTGAAAGTGTGGCGGATGTTGCCGAGCGCTATGATCTGGGTCAGGGCGCAGGTTTTTATGTCAACGCCACCGAGGGCGACTGGGCGGAGCATTACCAAATGTACGATTACGTGGTTAACGAGTTACCAAGCTTACTTGAAGGTAGCCTGCCTTTAAAGGCGGGTATTCGTTCTATTTCTGGCCACTCAATGGGTGGTCATGGCGCTCTTATTTGTGCGTTAAAAAATCCAGATAAATATCAATCGGTTTCAGCTTTTGCCCCGATTTGTAATCCAATGAATTGCGACTGGGGTCAGGGTTGTTTTGGCGCCTATCTTGGCGACAATAAATACGATTGGCAGCAATACGACGCCACCGAACTTGTTAAGGCGGGCAATACAATGCCGCACATTCTTATTGACCAAGGTGTTAGCGATGATTTTTACGATGAAGGGCAATTATTGCCTGAGAATTTTTCACAAGCGTGTGCTGAGTCATCGCAAAGCCTAGAGTTAAGAATGCAAGCGGATTATGACCATAGCTATCATTTTATCTCCACTTTTGTCGGCGAGCATGTTGCTTATCACGCAAAAGCCATGGGAGTAAGGTAGCGACTTATCGTTATTGTCGATAACAGCTGTTGGCTTTTTGTTCTTGGTTTTTGCTGAACCGTGTTAAGATTCTCGTTCAATTTTTTTGGAATTTAGAATGCAATTCTGTCAACAGTTGTCGGCCTATTTGGGCAGCAAGGAATACACCGGGTATCGGCTTTATCAAGACATGTTTGATCAAGCCGTATTGTCGGATCAATGCGGTTATGATAGTGTCGCATTGACCGAACATCATTTAATCAATATTTTGATGATGCCTGCGCCATTACAGTTTGCGGTGAAGATTGCCACGGCAACAAAAAACATCAAAATTATTACCGCCGTTGGGGTTTTGCCAATCCACGATATGCGTATTTACGCAGGAGAAGTGATAGCAGCCCAAATGTTTACCGATGATCGATTGATTCTTGGTGTGGGCAGAGGGGCTTTTGCTTGTGAAATGGCGCTGTTGGGTTCGCCTCTTGAGAATAGCCGTGAAAATTTTAACGAGTCTCTTGACGTGCTAACTACACTCCTTTCAGAGGAAGAGGTGTCTTGGAAAGGCGACTTTTACAACTTTGATTCATTAACGGCGATGCCAAGGCCAATGACAGAGGGTGGCCCGCCAATTATGATGGCCGTATTAAACCCAGAGGGTATTTATGCCTGCACCAAGCGTGGCTTCCATATTATGACGACACCGCTTGCGGGCAATCATCAATTAATGCTTGACCAAGTGGATGGCTTTAATCGAGCCAAAAACGAGATGGGTGAGACCGGTAAAGATTTAACCTTGTCTTTATCTAGAGGTGCATTTATTGTAAATAATGAATCTGATAAAAGGGCGAAACTTGAATGGGCTTATGAGTATTTTGCTCGTTTTGACAACGTGTTTACCGGCCCGGGTATTGTCAAAAATGGCATGATTGAAATCTTACCAAGAAAACAAACCATGGAAGAATTGGCGGATAGCTTGTTGATTTGTACGCCCGAAGAGATGATTGATCAGCTATCGGTGTATAGCGAGATTGGAGTTGATCGAATGATTCTTAATATGAACTTTGGTGCAAGTCACATAGACACAATGGAGTCCATTCAGAGATTTTCAGAAGAGGTTATGCCTCACTTTAATTAACTTAATTTTCAAGGAGTAGCGTATGCCAATTATCAGAGTAGAAATGTTTCCGGGCAGGACACGTGACCAAAAACGTCAATTGGTAAAAGAACTGACTGAGAGTTTTGTCAATACCTGTGGTGGTCCTGCAGCTGCGGTGACAGTCGTCTTGAGTGATGTTGAAAAAGAGGACTGGGGTTCGGGTGGTGAGCTTTGTATCGACAAATTTCCGGACTAATATAATATGAACACCATTAAGTGCGCCTATGAGATAACAGGCAGCGGCCCTGCTGTTTTTTTGGTGCACGGTATTGGTGCTCGAAAAAATACATGGAATGGCGTTAAAGCACACCTAGAAACAAATTTTACTTGTATAAGTTACGATCTTCGAGGGCATGGAGACTCACCTAAAGGTGAACTGCCTTATTCTCTTGAGGCTTTGGTTGCGGACCTTGATCATCTTAGAGAAAAACTGGCTTTTGAGAAAATACACATTGTTGGTCATTCTTTGGGCGGCATGATCGGGCCTGCCTACGCAAAAGCCTATCCACAGCATGTTCTTAGTGTTTCTTTGTTGAGTGCCGCGGCATTCCGCAGCGAAGATGACAGTGCCAAAGTAAAGGGCGTGGTAGCCAGTATGCATGAAAAAGGCATAGAGGCGGTTCTCAGTACTTTGACAAGCCGCTGGTTCACCGATGCTTTTATTGCCAATAATCCGGCTAAAGTTGATTCGCGATTAAAGCAAGTGTTGGCAACCGATGCAGAGGTTTTTTTAGAGGTTTTTCGAATTTACGCAGAAACCGAAATGTCGCCTTGGTTATCCACTGTTAAACAGCCTTGCTTGGTGTTGACCGGGGAAAATGATGGTGGTTGCAATCCTAGGCTTAACCGACTCATCCATTCGGCATTGCCAAACTCTGAACTGGTCATTCTTGATCACTATAAGCATTCACTATTATTGGAGGCGCCGAATGAAGTTGGTAAGCGTGTCTTTGACTTCCTTCAGCGACACCCATGAAGGCGGTCAGGCGTAAAATCTGCGATTTTATTACTTAATTATCTTAACAGAGTCAATGACAGAGTAATATTTTTCACAATTTCGTCAAGGTATTATCGGCATCGATGCTTCAATAGAGGCGCCTGATGGTAGTTTAAGGCCAATTGTTTATGCAGATTGGACGGCAAGTGGGCGCAATTACTTACCAATAGAAAAATGCATCCAAGACGAGATTATGCCTTTTGTTGCCAACACACACCGAGGCAAGCGCTATTGGCATGCTAACGACACAAGCTTATAGAGGTGCGCAACAGGTCATTAAAAAACATGTTAATGCCGCAAGTACTGATGTGATTTTAACAACCGATTCTGGAATGACGGGTGTTGTTAATAAGTATTCAAAGAATACTAGGCCTTCGTAGCAGTGTTCCACAACAAGAGCTCGCTAATGCAAAACGACCGATAGTGTTTGTTACCCACATGGAGCACCATTCGAATCACACCAGTTAACTTGAAACGATTGCTACTGTTAAGGTGATTCCACCGAACAAGGAGGGGTTGGTTGATTTGGAGGTGTTAGTCGCGTTACTCGTTCAGTACCGGGATAGGCCGATGATAATAGCCTCTGTGACAGCTTGTTCTAACGTTACCGGTATTGCAACGCCCGTTCATCAGATTGCCAAACTAATGCACGAAGCGGGCGGTTATTGCTGCCTGTTCTGCACCTTATGTCGATATTGATATGCACCCGCAGGAACAAGGTGAGTATTTAGACGCTGTCTTTTTCTCGCCTCATAAGTTTTTAGGGGGGGGTCCTGGCGCATGCGGTGTGTTGGTATTTAATAGCGAGCTTTATCATAATGAAGTACCTGATCATCCTGGCGGAGACACGGTTGAGTGTACCAACCCTTGGGGTGGGCATAGATACTTCGAGGATATTGAGGTTAGAGAGGACGGTGGCACACCAGCTTTCTTGCAAACAATTAAGGCGGCAATGTGCATTAGTTTAAAGAGTGAAATGGGGGTGCAAAACATACAAAATAGAGAGGATTACCTAAAAAAGTTGTTTTTTGACGGAATATCCAATATTCCAAATTTGTTGATTTTGGAGTCAAATCACTTAGATAGGCTAGCCATTTTCTCTTTTTGCATCGCAGATCTTAATTACAACTTAGGTGTGCATATGCTCAATGATCGCTTTGGCATCCAATGTCGAGGCGGCTGTTCTTGTGCAGGCACTTATGGTCACCATCTTTTTGGTATCGATCAAGCGCAATCCAAAAAAATTACCGATATGATTGATGGCGGTGACTTGTGACAATAGCCTGGCTGGATAAGGATATCTCTGCATCCGACGATGACAGACAAGGAGCTGTTGTTTATTGTTGATAGCGTTAAGTCTTTGACTGAGAATCATCACGATTGGACGCAAGATTACGAATTGAATTCAGTTAATGGACAATATCAGCTTTGTCTGAATAATTCCACTGTAAGACTAATAAATCAAATAAAGCAGCAATTAACTGCAAAATTTATCTAGTAAGTTACCATTCAACATGAACTATTTTCTGTACTGCAAAAAAAGTTCAATATAAGTCTTTTATTGCTGATTTGATGCTATATACTGTTTTGGGTGGGTGTAGAAATGTGCCTGCTAAGAAAAAAAGTTGTTTTTTTTAATACTAAAGGAGAGTAATTTTGGAAGAACAAATTGCACTATTAACCGCTAATCTAGAGGCGGTCACACAAGCAGCACAGACCACAAACACCATGTTTGCTGAGACGTACTACTTTTTATCGATACCACTGATGATGATTATTCACGCGGGTTTCTTAGCCTATGAGATGGGCGCGACTCGCTTGAAGAACACATTGTCTTCAGGTATCAAAAACTTGTTAGCGTTCGCGTTTACAATTATCACGTTTTATTTCTTTGGTTGGTGGTTCTACTGGGCCTTACCAACTGGCTTCACAGGATCGGAAGGCTACATGGCCATTTCTGGTATTGAGTATGCCAATGCAATTGCATTGCCTTGGGGTGATTCAGCACAATATATGGGACCAAATATCGCCGATAATGCATCGGGTGTATTCTGGGGTGCTTTCGCTCTATTCGCCGCAACAACGGCTTCGATTATGTCAGGCGCTTTAATCGAGCGTGTACAGACGGTGGGTTTTGTTGTTTTAGCGATTGTACTAGGTTCATTCGCATGGGTTGTTGCCGCTGCTTGGGGCTGGCATGCTGATGGTTGGTTAGTTACCGAGTGGGGTGTTCATGACTTTGGTGCTGCAGGCCTTGTGCATGCGGTTGCTGGTTTCTTCGCCCTAGGTGTGTTATTTAACCTCGGTCCTCGTGTTGGTAAGTTCAATGCAGACGGTTCAGCAAATCATATTGCTGGTCATAACATGCCACTAACGGTTGTTGGTTTAATGTTGATCATCGTTGGTTTCTTCGGCTTCTTGATGGCTTGTATCATCCTTCCGGGTGAATCGTGGTCATGGGCAGGTACAGGTACAACGATTTATGGTACTCGCATGACTTTATCGGCGCTTGCGTTTGGTATTGTTCTTGCTGTTTCCGGCGGTATTATTGGCGCATGGGTATTCACAAGAGACCCATTCTGGATGATGTCTGGCGCTCTTGCTGGTATTATTTCGGTTGCCTCTGGTCTGGATATTTACTTTCCGTCTCAAATCATCATCATCTCTATGATCGCAGGTATTATTCTTAAGCCTTGTGCAGATTTCGTTGAGAGGTGTGGTATTGATGATGCGGTTGGTGCGGTAACAGTACACGGCACGATTGGTATCTTTGGTGTATTAATGTTAGGTGTTATGGCTGCGGGCTACCCTGCGCTTGATGCTTACGCTCCTGAAGGTACGCCAGTTATTACGTTTACTGGTCAACTAGTAGGTTCAGTTGTCTTTATCTTGCTTGGTATTGTCCCGGGTTACATCGTTTCGGCAATCTTGAAAGCTATGGGCATGTTGCGTGTTCCTGATGCAGTTCAACTTAAAGGTCTTGACGTTGTTAAAGTGCCTGCGCAAGCATACCCTGAAGGTATGACGAGCCCAGCCTCTGAAGACGTTTAATCTAATATAGGAGAATATTATGTTTGGATTTTCATTTGACTCATGGGCTGATGTAACTGGCGCGATGTATATCGGCGTTGGTTCAGAAGGTACATGGACTGTAATTGCAGTAGTTGTTTGTGTCGTTGCACTAGCCATGGGTGCTAGCAGTGAGAAAGCTCACTACGACAAACATCAGTAAGATACTGTAATAAGTATAACGAAAAGGGCGGTATGAAAATACCGCCCTTTTTTTTGGATAAGCAAAACTCGATTGACTTGGGGTGACTCCCTAAGTAAGCCCTACACTTTCAATAGTAAGCGCGAGGGGTCTTCTAATGCATCTTTGATAGATATTAGAAATTGCACCGCCTCTCTACCGTCAATGATTCGATGATCGTAAGATAGGGCCAAATACATCATTGGTCTAACGACAATCTCACCATCGACCACTACGGCTCTTTCTTGCGTTTTATGCATGCCCAAAATGGCGCTTTGTGGTGAGTTGAGGATAGGAGTGGAAAGCAGTGAACCAAAAACACCGCCATTTGAAATGGTAAAAGTGCCACCCATCATTTCTTCAAGCGCTAGCGAGCCAGCTTGTGCTCTTGCGGCATAATCAATGATGTTTTTTTCAATTTCGTGCATCGACATTTTATGAGCGTCCCGTAAAACCGGCACAACCAAGCCACGATCTGAAGACACCGCAACAGAGACATCACAATAGCCATGGTAAACAATGTCATGTCCGTCAATGTAGGCGTTAACGGTTGGGTATTTTTTTAGTGCCTCAACTGCGGCTTTGACAAAGAACGACATAAAGCCAAGTTTGACGCCATATTTCTTGGCAAAAGCCTCTTTGTAGCTCTTTCTCATAGAGAGAATGGCAGACATGTCAACTTCGTTAAACGTTGTCAGCATCGCCGTATTTTGCGTGGCTGAGTGCAATTTAGTGGCAATGGTTTTTCTCAGGCGACTCATCGGTACACGCTCTTCCATTCTATTGCCTTTAGGGGCAATGGTGGGTTGTGGTGTGCTTGGCACCTTTGCAATGATTGGCTTTTGTGGTTCAGGCGGTTGCTTGTCATCGACAGGGGTGTTGGTCTCACTCTCAATTTGTGGCTCGGGCTCTGGATCTGATTCCACTTTGGCCGGAACAGCAGTTACTGTTTTAGTCTTTTGGGGCTCGTTGTCTTGAATTTCTGAGCCTTCAGTCATTTGTCCTAGAACTTGTCGAGCGCCGACAGTCTCCCCTTCCTGGGCAATGATTTTAGTGAATACACCCGCTTCTTCGGCTGGAACTTCTAGCACCACTTTGTCGGTTTCAATCTCGACGATAACGTCATCAACTTGAACAAGATCACCGGGTTGTTTGTGCCATACGGCGACAGTAGCTTCGCTTATAGATTCCGGTAGAACTGGCACTTTAATTTCTATCATTTGCTATCTCCTAGCGCTCTTTAATGGGGACAATGCCCAGAGCTTGTTCAATTACGTAGTTTTGGTTAATATTATGCAGCCTTATACTTCCCTCAGCGGGGGCAGCGTAGAGGTCTCTAGCGACGATATCTATCGTTTGCCCTTTCTTTGCGCAGTACATAAAGTTGTGTCTAGATGGGTACCAGGCGCCTTGGTTGATGGGCTCTTCTTGACACCAGACCAGTTCTTTTGCGTTCGGGTACTTATCAAGTTCTGCGTGGAGTGTCTCGGCTGGAAAAGGGTAGAGCTGCTCTAAACGTAGAATGGCGACATTATTAATTTGATCATCTTGGCGGCGGGTCAATAATTCATAAAACACTTTGCCGCTGCACATCACAATACGATCTACTTTTTTGGGCTTGATGTTTTCGTATTGCTCTTCATAGACGTCTCTAAATTTTTCCTCAGTAAACTTGTGCATGGGGGATGCTGCAAGGGGGTTTCTGAGTAAGCTTTTTGGCGTCATAATGATTAATGGTGCGCGAAATTTTCTTAGTATTTGACGCCTTAAAAGATGAAAAATCTGTGATGCTGTTGTCGGCACACAGACTTGCATATTATGCCCAGCACAAAGCTGTAAAAATCGCTCTAATCGTCCCGACGAATGCTCAGGTCCTTGACCTTCAAGGCCATGTGGTAGTAACATTACAAGGTTTGAAAGGCGACCCCATTTGGCTTCAGCTGAAGCAATAAATTGATCGATAATGGCTTGTGCGCCATTGACAAAATCACCAAATTGCGCTTCCCATAGAACCAGTGCCTCTGGGTTGGCGGTGGCGTAGCCGTATTCGAAGCCAAGTGCCGCTTCTTCGGAAAGGATGGAGTCAATAACTTGAACTTTTCCTTGATCTTCATTAAGGTGTTGAAGTGGAGTATAGTCTTCGATACAAAGTTGGTTGTGAAGCACAGCGTGCCTGTGGAAAAAAGTACCACGACCGCAATCTTGGCCAGACAAGCGAATTCGGATACCGCTATCAGCTAGACTTGCGTAAGCGAGAGTTTCTGCAAAACCCCAGTCAGCATTGACTTTACCGTCCGCCATTTTTTGGCGTTCTGCCATTACCTTTTTTACCCTTGAGTGCAGTTCAAAACCCTCTGGCAACGCCTGAAGCCTATCGTTCAATTCTTTAATTTTTTCCTCTGGTATTTTAGAGGTGTAAGGCGCAGTCCAATCTGCATCAAAATACTCTTCCCAGTCAAGTTTCCACTGGCGCTTTTGCGTTGGCGGAATAATGTTGTAAGCAACTCGTTCACCATCTTTAAGTTTTTGGCGATAGTCCGCAACCATTTCGTCAACTTCATTTTGTGTGATGACTCCTTGCGTTATTAACGACTGTGCATAGTGTGCACGTGTTGTTGGCATGTTGCGAATAGTCTCATACATCATTGGCTGAGTAACAGCCGGCTCATCGGCTTCGTTGTGCCCGTGGCGACGATAACACATTAGATCAATAACAACGTCTTTCTTGTAGCGCATTCTGTAATCTAGCGCAAGCTGAGTAACATAACTGACCATTTCTAGATCTTCAGCGTTGACATGAAAAACTGGCGCATTAACCATTTTTACCACGTCTGTACAATAGTCCGTTGATCTTGCATCGTGCTGTTTGCTGGTGGTAAATCCGATTTGATTATTGATAATAATATGAATGGTGCCTTTGGTGCTATAGCCACGTGATTGTGACATATTAAGCGTTTCCATAACAATACCTTGTCCAGAGAATGCGGCGTCCCCATGGATTAGCACCGGAAGAATGACTTCGCCATTTTCATCGCCGACGATGTCTTGATGGTAGCGTGCATATCCTTCAATCACCGGATTGACTAACTCTAAGTGCGATGGGTTGAACATTAATGCAAGATGCACTGCATTATTGGCAGTATCAATGTCTGATGAAAAGCCTTGGTGGTATTTCACATCACCTGTCTGGTTAGCGCTTAAGTCTAGTTCGCCAGCAAATTCTTTAAACAAATGTTCAGCGCGCTTGCCCATAATATTGATAAGAACATTAAGCCTGCCTCGGTGAGCCATACCGAGACAAATTCTTTTCATTGCATGTGAGCCGGAGTGCTCAATTAATACGTTGAGTAATGGTATTAAAGAATCACTCCCTTCAAGTGAGAAGCGTTTTTGACCGACATATTTGTTATGCAGGAATTTTTCAAAAACTTCTGCAGCAGTTAGGCGTTGTAGTAGCCATTTTTTAAAATGAGAGCTGTTTTCTGGCCGTGAGTCGTAAGTTTCAATGCGAGTCTGAATCCAGCGTCTTTCTTCAACGTTTGGGATGTGCATGTATTCAACACCAAGACTGCCACAATAGGTTTTTTCAAGGGAGAACATCAGCTCTCGTAATGTTGAGCAATTAGCGCCCTGATAGGAACCCATGTCAAAGGTTTTATCTAAGTCGGATTCGAGTAACCCAAATTCGGAAATTGTGAACGGCGGTGTTGAGTGGTGTCTTGGGCGTCCTAAGGGGTCAATTTTAGCTCTAAGGTGTCCTGAAAATCGGTAAGCGTAAATTAAGCGAAGTACGCCGAGTTGCTGGGAATTGTCACTAGCTATTGGGCGCTGGGCATTGGACTCAAAATTGTTTTCGCCATAGCTAATAAAGCGCTCAATAACGTCTTGGTGCGCATTTGGGTTATTGTTCATTGTTTTGATAATTTGATGGGAAAAAAGCTCGAAAGGATGGGGCCTTTAGATAAATAACCTTTTTGGCAAATTCGTACCAAGAATGGCAGGATATTAACAAACAAAAATGTCTTGAAAGATGTCACAGTGAGTGAGTTGGTTATTTGTTACTGATTATAGTACTGTTGTGAAAATATATAGCTTTAATGTGATATTTATTGCAGTAATAAATTTCATTGATTGTTATTTTAGAATGTCCGAAAAACGCTGATACAAAAGCATTTCCAATGTATGATACTATTCTCAAGGTTTAGTTTAGTTAAACTAACACATTATTTGTAAATACATTGTAATTACCAGGGAAGTATCGATGAACAATTTTTTAAAGATTCTGGAAGAAAATAACTACATTTTGGCTGACGGCGCTACCGGCACCAATCTATTTGGGATGGGGTTGGAAACGGGCGATCCTCCAGAGCCTTGGAATATCCACCATGTCGATAGAATTCGCGCTCTTCACCAAGGGTTTGTTGACGCAGGCTCGGATCTTTTTCTTACCAATAGTTTTGGTGGTACATCGTTTCGTCTTAAATTGCACAAGTTTGAAAAACAGGTTGTTGAGTTAAATAGAGCTGCTGCAATCATTGGCAGAGAGGTTGCTGATGGCACTGATCGATTGGTGATTGTTGCTGGCTCAATGGGACCAACGGGTGAAATGATTGAGCCTCATGGACCGATGACAGCAAAAGAGGCGACGGACGCATTTAGAGCGCAAGCCGAGGGCTTAGTTGAGGGTGGCGCTGATGTTCTGTGGCTGGAAACAATGTATGCAATCGAGGAGTTGGAAGCTGCAGTTGATGCAATTAAAGATTTTGGTTTGCCAATTTGCGCCACAATGAGTTTTGATACGGCAGGCAAAACGATGATGGGCATTACTCCGGCTAACCTTGCTAAAAGAGCACAAAAGCTTGGATTGGTGGGTTTTGGTGCTAACTGTGGGGTTGGAGCGCCAGATTTACTCGCAACCATCACCGATATCAGTCGGCATGTTGGTACGGGTACAACGGTTATCTCTAAAGCCAACTGCGGGATTCCTGAATATCGTAAAGGTGAAATTGTTTATACAGGCACTGAAGAGTTGATGGCTGAGTATGTCCATCTAGCGCTCAACTCTGGCGCAAAAATTGTTGGTGGATGTTGTGGTACGAGTTTTGAACACGTGCGCGCAATGAGAAAGGCAATGGACGAGCACCAGATGAACGGCCAGCCGAGTATGGCTGAAATTGAATCCAAGGTCGGCGAAATGTCCGCGGGCTCAAGAGCTATTTTTGCAGGAGATGATAATGCGCCTGTTAAAACACGCAGAAGTCGCCGAGGACGTTAATAAATATGGCGATAAATTGGCGGCGGCGGTGTTTCTATGGGGCTTATACCAAAACAGTTCTGCGCATATTTGTAAGGTATTAGTTGCGACACAATTAATAAAAACAGCCGCTTTCCTTTAATGCACATGCTGTTTTTTTCAACTTGTGATAAGTCCTTCTAATTTAGATTTAAACCTTAATTGATACCCTCTTAGGGGTTTAATCTTGGTGTGTTGATAGAAGTAATGAGTGATTATTTCAATTTGACGGACTTTCTTGTCAGGAAACTATGGTAATATTGCACATACCGCGATGTTCTCCCGTGTTATTTTTTTTGATTTTTAGTAAATAGCTAAGACAATGAGTCCTCCAAAGAAAGGCGTATCGATAATTGACAAAGAACTACCCAGTTTTGGTAGTAATAAGCAATTAGAGGCGTCAATTGGTAAACAAGTAAGAAGTGCGCGTAAAGGTGCGGGGGTTACTTTGCAACAGCTGTCTAAGCAGTCCTTTCTTTCGGCGAGCATGCTCTCGAAAATTGAGAATGGTCAAATCAGCGCCTCGCTGAAAACCATCCAATTAATTTGTCATGCATTGAATATTTCAATCAGCTCTTTATTCCAACAATTCGATAAAAATGTTGAGCCAACTTTTGTTAAGTCTGGTGACGGCCTTACTATTGAGCGTGCCGGTACTCACGATGGTCGTCACTACCAGTTGCTGGGCCACACAATGGGTGGCAAACTCAAGGTTGAGCCTTGTTTGATCACCATCACCAATCGTAATTACGAGTTCCCAGAGTTTCAACATCATGGCGTTGAGTTTATTTATATGCTTAAAGGTGAGATGGAATACTTCTATGGCACCAAGATCTTTCACTTTGCTGAAGGGGATTCCCTGTATTTTGATTCCGAAACTCCACACGGCCCTAAAAAAATCCTTAGCAAGGAGTGCCAATTTTTGGCAGTCATTTGCTCTGCTCAATCCTAGTCTGATCTATACATAGCATCGGTTAATCGCTAGATATCTTTACGCCCAAACGATCCATATATGCTGATTTGCCACAATCCACTGTAAATTAGCAAATATACATAGGTTTTAAGCGGCTTTTTCAGGAGAAATATATAGCTTGATGTCATTTTCCTGAAAATCACAAAAATTTCTTGACAATGGAATGATGGTAGGCGTATACTTGCGATTCAATTTGTAGTGCAAAGCAAAGATAGTATCAATGAGTAGGCACAAACAATAGGTCATAACTCATTGAAATATCATGATTTAATCTACAGATTTTCTGATGCAGTTTTGGTTTTGCCTATTGTTTTCAATAAATAGGCCGAATAAAAGCAGAGGGGCACTGATCTTGCAAAAGATTAATTTTATTTATTTATTCGGAGAGATTAAATGACAGATTTAGAACTTCACGTAAACGAACCAGGCAGAGCTGAGCTGGTTAAAGAAGTAGCAAGAAAAATCGAAGCTCTAGGCGTTACTTACGTTTACTACCAATTCGTATCCGTTACTGGTCGTATTGTTGGTAAAGGTATTCCAGGACGTCACTGGGAGCGTTTAGCTGAAAAAGGTTTTCAGTTAGTATACGGCTCAACAGCTAACTTATATATTGACCGCCACGGTGATTACATTGGTTATGGTCCAGAAGCTTCTGAGCTTGTTGGTCTACCAGATCCAGACACTTTTTGTCAACTTCCGTGGGACAAACGTGTTGCGCGCGTATTCTGTAGACTTTACAGAAACCGTGAAGAGCGTGAGAACCCAGGTCAGGCGTTGACGTCAGACTGTCGTGGCAACTTGCACAGAATCCATAAAGAATTCCAAGACAAGCATGGTCTTGACATGCGTTGTGGTACTGAACCAGAAATGATGTGGCTTAAGAAAGGTGAAGATGGCATGCCTAACGGTGGTGTTACTAAGCCAAGCTGCTACCATATTGATCAGTTCGAAGAGCTTCGCCCTGTATTCATGAAAGTGATTGAGTATTCTGAGCAGATGGGTCTTGATATTATTCAAGGTGACCACGAAGACGCGCCAGGCCAGTTAGAGCTTAATACGCAGTTCGACGATGTATTGCGTAATGCTGACCGTTTAACAACTTACCGTCAAATTTGTGCACAAGTTGCGCGTGAGTTTGGCCTTATCGCTTGCTTCATGTCTAAGCCGTTTATGGGTGTATCCGCTTCAGGTTGTCACCATAACATGTCTTTATGGAAAGGTGGTAACGAGATATTCAAACCAGAAATTGCTGGCGACACAGCTGAATTGCCAGGTATGCCGGGTTGCTTCACTTACCGAGAAGGTGGTGAAAACACATTTATGCCGGATCCATCAATCGACGAGAAAATGCCAGGACCAATCGGCCTTAACTCTATCGGTGGTGTAATTGCGCATTTACCAGCATTGACTTCAATTGGTTCTTCGACAGTAAACTCTTACCGTCGTCTTTGGGACACAGGATTTTGGGCGCCAATCTTTGCCGACTGGGGTTACCAAAACCGTACTTGTGCTTTGCGTGTATCTGCGCCAGGTCGTTTCGAATACCGTTCAGTTGACTCAATGGTTAACCCGTACTTAATGGGTGCGGCACTATTGATGGCAATGGGCGATGGTATCGATAAGGACATGGACGCTGGTGAAGCTGAAGAACGTAATATTTATGCTGCGATGGAAGCGGGTAAAGAAGTTAAGAAGCTACCTATGACTTTAGGTGACGCTTTGACTGAACTTGCTAACGACGAAGTAGTTAAATCTGCAATGCCGGGTGAAATGTACACGGTGTTCGAACACTACAAGAGAGATGAGTGGGAGCGCTTTAACCATACGGTTACAGATTGGGACTTAGTAACTTACTTGGATTGCCTACCATAGGGTAGAGTCATTTAGGTTTCTAATTAGAATGCTCGTCTCACAAGGCGAGCACTTTTTACATAGGAGTAATATATATGTGTGGAATAGCAGGAATTATTCATAAGAAAGGCGGAGCGTCTGAAAACATCGGTGCACAAATGACCGACATGTTGCAGGCTTTGAAGCACAGGGGGCCGGATTCAACTGGCTATGCAGTATATGGTGAAGATAACGGTAACCAAATTATGCGTCTTAAGGTTGCAGAAGCGATCGAATTAGAAGGCAGCTATAGCATTCATGCTGAAATTGCAGAGCGCATTGCATTGGTTGACTCGCGTTTAGCCGAAGCAGGTGTTAAAGTGGTTAGTAAAGAGAACGCAACTGAGTATTCTCTTAGATACGAGCTTGACTTCTCAGGTGATATGAAAAAAGTTGCTGACTTTATTGAAGACATCGAAGGTGTTGAAATTTTGTCGGTTGGTAACACGCTTGAATTAATCAAAGATCTTGGAGATGCGTCGGTTGTTTCTGCGCAATATGGTCTAGATAACTTTGACGGCACTCACGCAATCGGTCATACGCGTATGGCGACGGAATCGGATATTGACATTCGTTCAGCTCACCCTTACTGGGCATACCCGTTTAGCGACATTGCTGTTGTGCACAATGGTCAGTTAACGAACTACTGGACAAACAGACGTGACCTTGAGCGTAAAGGTAATCGTTTCTCGTCTAACTGTGACTCAGAATTGATTGCGGTATACATTGCAAACAAGATGAGCGAAGGTGTTGATTTGGAAACTGCAATGAGAGAGTCTATTGACTTCCTTGACGGTGTTTTCACTTACCTTGTAACAACGAAAGACCAATTGGGTATGGCCAAAGATTGTATGGCTGCTAAACCAATGGTTGTATACGAAGGTGATGATATGATTGCTTTGGCTTCTGAAGAAGTTGCGATCAGGAAATTATTCGATCATCAAATTCACACATTTGACCCTTATGATGGAGAGGTAAAAGTATGGCAACATTAAAAGACACTAAGTCTCATGACATGGGACTTCACGAGGAGTCTCTAAAAGGACGTACTCAACAACGTTTCTTCTCGGTTGACGAAAGTTCAAACTTAACGTATTTCAACTCTTTCGAGGTTGACACTGATAAGACGGCAACAATTGACGCCCTAGAGATGACTCCTAGAGAAATCAATATTGCTATTAGAGAGTTAATGGAAAGCGGTGTGGGCAGTATTACTGTTGACAACCCTATGTCACGCCACGGTGTTGGTGTTGGTGTCCTTAACCGTTTGAATCTTACTTTCAATGATAGCTTGGGCTACTTTGGTTGTGGTTTGATCGACGGACCTAACGTCCACATTAAAGGCCGTGTTGGCTGGTCATGTGCAGAAAACATGATGGCTGGTACTGTTCTTATTGAGATGAACGCCGGTTCTACATTCGGCGCTGCCATTCGTGGTGGTGACCTTGTGTGTAGAGGTAGTGTTGGTGCACGTACAGGTATTGACCAAAAGGGCGGTACTATTATCGTTGGTGGTAATACAGGTGCTTTCTCTGGCTTCATGATGCAACGTGGTCGTATGATCGTTTGTGGTGACGCGGGTAGAAACTTAGGCGACTCAATGTACGACGGCGTAATTTACGTTGGTGGTGAAGTTGAAGAGCTAGGTATTGACTGTGTTCCAGGTGAGATGACTGAACTTGACGTTCGTTACCTTTCATCTAAATTAGACCTTTATGGAATTAAGTCTCCTAATGGCGCTGAAAAAATGCACAAGTACGTTTCAGGCAAGATGCTTTGGAACTACGACAAGTTAGAGCCGCATGAGAAGAAGGTAGCCCTTTAATCATCCACTCCAACTAAACTATAAAAAGGAAATATTATGAGCAATCAAATAGATGACACAGCCCGTTTAGGATCAAGTTTTATCTTCCCTAAAGAGGTCATGAATGATATTCATATCAAATCTGACCTAGGTCGTTACAGAATGAGAGGTTTCTCTCTATTCAAAAAGATCCCAACTTGGGACGATTTGACATTTATGCCAGGCACACTAACCCGTTTCATTATTGAGGGTTATAGAGAAAAATGTTTAACAAAAACAATCATTGGTCCAAACGCTGGCGTACCTTTAGAGTTAGACATCCCAGTCTACATCACGGGTATGAGTTTTGGTGCATTGAGCTATGAAGCGAAAACGGCCCTAGCACGTGGTGCTACTATGGCTGGTACAGCGACTTGTTCTGGTGAAGGTGGTATGATTCCAGACGAGCGTCGTTACTCAAGCAAATGGTTCTACCAGTGTATTCAATCACGTTACGGCTTCAACCCTAATCACTTACGTCTAGCTGACGCGATCGAGTTCTTTATTGGACAAGGTTGTAAAGTTGGTCTTGGTGGTCACTTGATGGGTCAGAAAGTAACAGACCAAGTAGCTGAGATGCGTTCACTGCCAGCAGGTATTGACCAGCGCTCTCCAGCACGTCACCCAGACTGGTTAGGTCCGGATGACTTGGCGCTTAAAATCGAAGAAATTCGTGAGGCGACAGACGGTCAGATTCCAATTCAGTTAAAACTAGGTGCTGCACGTGTATACGACGACGTTCGTATGGCTGCCAAAACTGGTTGTGACAGTATTTACATCGACGGTATGGAAGGCGGTACTGGTGCGGGTCCTCACCTTGCAACAGAAGAAACTGGCGTACCTGGTATTGCTGCGATTCGTCAAGCGCGTCAAGCGATTGAAGATGTTGGTATGGGTGGTGAAATCACTCTTATCTACGCTGGTGGTATCCGTAATGGTGGTGACGTAGCTAAAGCAATTGCACTTGGTGCAGACGCGGTTGCAATTGGTCACTCAGCATTGATGGCGCTTAACTGTAACAGAGACACTCCTGAGGCCGACTACGAAGGTGAGATGGGTGTTAGACCTGGTGAGTGTTACCACTGTCATACTGGCCGTTGTACGGTTGGTGTTGCAACGCAAGATCCTGAGCTTAGAAAGCGTCTAGACCCAGATCTAGCTGCTGAGCGTGTATTTAACTTCTTACATACATTAGCAATCGAGTGTCAAATGATGGCTCGTGCTTGTGGTAAGACTAATGTACACTCATTAGAGCCAGAAGATCTAGCTGCATTGACAATGGAAGCTTCAGCTTGTGCACAAGTACCTATTGCAGGTTCACAGCACACGGTTGGTCGTCCTGACATGACACGTTTTTAAGATAGGAGATATCATGAGTACAAATGAAGAAGAGTTTATTGAAATTGACTCACTAAACAAAGATCATGAGGAAATGACAGGCCAGCATATCGGTTATAGATATGATGTAAACCTTGTTCCAGACCTTAACTACATCACTCCATTCTTGCAAGATTATATTGACAAGATGGGCTGGAAAGATCTTAACTGGTTGGAAGATATTCATATGGGTTATGAAGGCGACCAAGCTGCAGTTTTTGATAGAAATATCAATGGCTGGGTTACAGTGCCTGAGACAATTGAACTTCCGAATAATCAGCAAGAGCGTGACATGATTGCCCGCGAACTGTTGATTAAGTTCCAAATGTCTGAAAACCATCCAATGGTTGATTTGAACGCAGCTTACCGTAAGTTCTAAAGGTAAGTAAGTTGTTTTTAGGGAACGTGCGGAAGTTGATTTAACTTGTTTAAACAACTTCCTATCCCCTTAGTTTGGCAGCACCTCTCCCCCTGGGGTGCTGTTATAACTAAAAATACAGTTTCAATTCTCTTTTATGAGCTCTGTATTGGTTAAATTTAATTATGCTAATTAAGATGACTGTGGCATTAACAGTATTCAAAAAATCAGTAGCTACCTATATTGACCTCTTAAAGTTTGTTAGATAGAGTTCATTTAAAACTACAGTAGTAAATAATAAAAATTTCACAAGGAAGTGCAGTAAATAACAAAAAAAATAAGAAGAAACACCTTATTAAAAGAGATAAATACAGTCAAAATTAAAAGTAAACTGTTTTTCAGTAACAAAATATAGAAGCAGTTTAATACGAAGTAAGACAAGTAATCTTTAACCGACCTTAAAAATTATTTACAATGAGAGTAACAGAGATTAAATACGCAGAAAACTGTGAGACGTACCAAATTCACGGTGGAGAGGCGCTTTCAATTGATCTTCAGATTGGCGATCAAGTTGAAATTATTGATGTTGAAGGTGACCAAAAATGTAATGTTTTGGCATTCGACACAAAAGGCAGTTCTGCAATTAATTCGCTTAATTGGAACAGCACACCAAATTCGAAGCAATCATCATTGGTTTACGATGATTCTTCAAATATGCTTAAGGCAATTCTTAAGTTTAACAAAATCGACACAAACTCAACGGATACGGCAGAATTATTTGCTGATTTATCCCCATCTGATTCTAGGCAAATTTTTCAGGTTGATGCAGACACCTTGTGTGTTTTTGATGCTAAAGGCGGTGTAATGCCTATTGGTGAGCAATCAACACCAACTGAGATTTTAATCAATGTCACTCGCGCTAACCCAAAGACTCTAGAAGAGCGCTTGCCAGAGCCTCTAGCTGAGCCTCTTCAAGATTTCAGAGTTGCGCACAGCTCTGCGAAGTCGTATATCGTTAAAGCAGGTCAATACATTCAAATCATTGACGTTCAGGGGCAGCAATGCTCGGATTTCCAGGCGTTTTCAGTTGCAGATTTGGCTAACGGTGTTGAATCAATGCTTGACCCAACTGTTACAAGGTCCTTAATGTTGTCGAGCTATCCCGCGCCGGGCACGCACAACAAGTTTTATAATCAAAATTCAGAGCCGTATATTGAGGTGATTCGTGACACCGTATGTAGACACGACACATTTGGTTTAGCTTGTAATTCAAAATACTATGATGATCGTGGTTACCCGGGTCATATTAGTTGTACGGAGAATTTTAATCGCACTTTGAGTGAGCACGGTATTGCAGCGCGTAAGAATTGGGTTGCGGTCAATTTCTTCTTTAACACCAATATTTTAGAGTGTCACACATTGGATTCAGACGTTTCATGGTCGCGAGCAGGGGATTCTATCCTTCTTCGTGCGCTAACAGATCTTGTCTGTGTATCATCGGCTTGCCCTGATGACACATCGCCAGCTAATAACTGGAACCCAACGGACATCCACGTCAGAGTTTATGATGCGGAAAATATTTTTTCTCATGGTATCGATTTTAGACCCGATCCACAAACCATACCGACTATGACTAAAGAAACAGGATTTCACAAGAATACCTCGAAATTAACGAGAAACTTCACAGAATATAACGGCTACTGGTTGGCACTTGATTACACTAACTTGGGTCAAATCAAGGAATATTGGCAGTGTCGTGAAGCTGTTGCAATGATTGATTTATCACCTTTGAGAAAGTTTGAGATTTATGGCCCAGATGCTGAGGCATTGTGCCAATACGCTATCACAAAAGACGTTCGCAAAATGGCCATTGGTCAAGTTGTCTACACGGCTATGTGTTATGAAAATGGTTGCATGATTGATGACGGTACTTTATTTAGACTTTGTGAAAATAATTTCCGCTGGGTAGGTGGGTGTGGAAGTGGTGGTAAACACCTTCGCAAAATTGCCCAGGAGAAAGGTTTTAATGCGTTTGTTAAGTCTTCAACCGATCAATTGCAAAATGTTGCTGTACAAGGCCCCAAGAGTCGTGATACGTTGAGAAAGATTATTTGGACGGCAAAAACACAAACAACCGTGGATGAATTAAAGTGGTTTAGGTTCACTTTTGCTCGAATTGGCGGTGAATTTGGTATTCCGATTATGTTGTCTCGTACCGGTTATTCTGGCGAGTTGGGTTATGAAGTGTTTGCTCATCCAGATGACTGTGAAGCGGTTTGGGATGCAATTGCTGAGGCAGGCGAAGAATTTGGTATTTGCCCTGTTGGCCTTAATGCACTTGATATGCTACGTATTGAAGCCGGATTAATTTTTGCGGGTTACGAATTCTGCGATCAAACCGACCCGTTTGAAGCGGGCATTGGTTTTGCTGTGCCACTAAGGACAAAAGAGGAAGATTTTTCTGGTAAAGAAGCATTAATTCTTCGCAAGAATTCTCCACAGAGGGCTCTTGTTGGGTTAGAATTAGATAAAAATGAAGTTGCAACACCAGGAGATGGTGTGTATATTGGTAAGCAACAAGTAGGGCATATTACGAGCGCAACGCGTTCACCGATACTTAAAAAGAACATTGCCTTGTGCCGAATTACTACGACAGCATCCGAGATTGGAACTGCAGTTGAAGTTGGTAAGTTAGATGGACATCATAAAAGGTTAGAAGCAACAGTTGTGCGCTTTCCGTTTTATGACCCTGAGAAGACTAGAGTTAGAATGTAGGTCTAGTCCTTCGGGAGACGAACATTCTTAGACGTAACTAAATCTAAGATTGTGGGAGTGGTTTTTTGGCAATTTTGCCGAACAATCGCATTGACAGTTGGTTTAAGAATTTTCTTGTTATTGAGAAAAAAGTTAAAAACCAATGAACTATAAAGGAGAAATAAATGAATAAGTTCACTTCTAAAGCGGCTGCTGCTGCTTTAACAATGACTTTGGCTTCTGTTTCAGGTCAGTCTTTAGCTGACTCGAGCGAGCCAATTGTAATTCCAACTCATAACTGGTCAAGCCAAGTAGTAATGGCTTACGTTATTGGTGGTATTTTTGAAAACATGGGTAACAATGTAGAATACGTTTCTGCAGACTCTCAAGGTGTATACGAAGCTATTCGTCTTGGTGATGTTACTATCTCTCATGAAGTATGGCAGTCTAGTTTTGGTAAGTCTTTCCAAAACGCGATTGACGCTGGCGGCCTAATCGATGCTGGTACTCATTCCGCTCCAACTCTTGAAGAGATTGGTGTACCTACATGGGTAATCGACCAAAACTTATGCCCAGGTCTTCCTAGTTGGGAAGCTCTAGCAGGTTGTGGTTCAGTATTTGCTACTGCCGGTTCTGGTGGTAAAGGTCAAATCCTTGAAGGCCCACAAAGCTGGCACGGCGAAGTTTATCCAAACCGTCTTGCTGCACTAGGTCTTGATGATGAGTACGTGATTAAGTTTGCTGGTGGTGCTGACGCACTTTGGGCAGAGATTGCTTCAGCTACAGCTGAGGGTCGTGGTACTATCGTCTTTAACTGGACTCCGAACTTTACGGATGCTGAAGGTTTCACGTTCATCGAGTTCCCTGAGTGGTCCGCTGGCTGTAGAATCGCTGACGGTGGCACAATGGAAACTACTGGTTGTGGTTCACCTAAGGGTTGGTTGAAGAAAGCTGCTAACGCAGACTTCCCAAGCACTCACCCAGATGCATACGCTATGTTTGAGAAGATGTCATTTACAACAACTGACATCGGCCAAATGGCTGCTCTAGTTGACATCGATAAGATGGATCATAAATCAGCTGCTGCTACATGGTTGGCTGATCACGAAAGTGTGTGGAGAGCTTTTATTGACTAAAGCTTAGATACCAATACTCCTGGCCTTATGGTTCGGGAGTATTTATTCGGTACCCTAGTCCCTTGGGTTTTATCTAAGCTTAAGGGATTCAGGGTATTTTTTTAGATGTTAGTAAGATAGTTTATTTTGCAATAAAAGATAATTTAGGAAGTAATTATGTCTGTTCAAGAACAACCCGTCATCAAGTGTGATTCCGTATATAAAATATTTGGCGAAAATGCCGACAAAATGCTCAAGCTAGCAGGTGGAAATGTTGACGCACAAGAATTCCAAAATGCAGGCTGTGTCGTTGGTGTAAACAACGCATCGTTTGAAGTTCACAAAGGTGAAATGTTGGTGGTTATGGGGCTTTCAGGCTCGGGTAAGTCAACACTTCTTCGTTGTATTTCGCGTTTAACAGACGCCACTGCAGGTAATATTTATATCGAAGGTGAAGACGTTACAACAATGAATGATAAGGAGTTGATTGAGCTCCGACGCAACAAAATGGGCATGGTGTTTCAAAGTTTTGCCTTATTGCCCCACAAAACCGTATTAGAAAATATTGCCTTTCCTTTGCAAGTTAAAGGCAAAAGTTTAAAAGATAGTATGAGCAGAGCCATGGACATGGTTGAGCTTGTTGGTCTTACTGGTCGTGAGAATTATTTTCCAAGAGAGCTTTCGGGTGGACAACAACAACGTGTTGGTATTGCCCGTTCTTTGGCTGTTGAGCCAGATATTTGGTTCTTGGATGAGCCTTTTTCGGCGCTTGACCCCCTTATTCGTAAAGAGATGCAGGATGAGTTCCTAAGGCTTCAGGCTGTTTTAAACAAAACCATTCTATTTGTCACCCACGACTTTGATGAAGCGATTCGTCTAGCAGATCGTGTGGCCATTATGAAGGACGGTATTATTGAGCAAATCGATTCACCAGCGAACATTGTTCTTAATCCTGCAACGGACTACGTTCGTAAATTTACTGAAGAGGTGCCAAGGGAAAAGGTTCTTAAAATTCAATCGGTAATGGATCCAGTTGATGATGAAAAAGACTTGAGTGATTTTAGAGTCTCCCAAGATGCGATTATTGAAACGGTTGCAGAGCGAGTCCTTAGCGAGGAAAAAGCGGTTGCGGTTGTTGATACTAATGACAATGTCGTAGGCTTGTTGCACAGGTCTAAAGTTATTCACGTGTTGTTTGGTGAAAACGCTTCACTTGAAGGTAAAGGCTAAGGTTTACTCATTATGAATTATTCAAATTATTTTACGGATCGCCCAAAATTAATACAATTTTGTGCCGTCCTAATTGTTTTCTTTATTCTCATGTCGATGACAGGCGAATATCACGATTTAATGGTGCAACGCGATTTCTTTGTTAAGGCTGTTGAGAGGGGGACTATTCCAGATTCTGTTGGATTTTTTGAATCGATCAGGATGATTTTCAGCTGGCAATTGCCACCACAACTAGTCAGACTTCCAGAGATTTCTTTCTGGAACCCTTCGGTCGGCACATCCTTTCTTAATTGGTTGATTGCTGTGGTTGTCGCTACGGGTTTGGTGTTTAATAACTACACTAAAACCACTGATAAGACTGACTGGTTCGTTCACAACTGGGGTCAATTTTTCACCAAGAGTTTTATTGGCCTTCTTGTTGGCACAATATTAGCCCCAACTCTGTATAACTGGCTCTTTGGTGAGATTACAACCAGTACTTTTTGGGATGTTCCCGGCTATGTGCACGAATATGGCCAGTACCTGATGTTTGATTTTTGGCTTGTGGATCATTGGAATCCACGAGCAAAAAGATACGACGAATGGGGCATTGTTAGGGTGGTCACTAGGACGCTTGCTGATTCACTTCAGTTCATCATTACGCTCATCCGTGAAATCTTAATGGGAGGCTTTAGAACCATCGTTACTTTGGCGGATACTTTTTCCAGTCAAACCGGCTGGGATTGGATGGGCGACAATAAAGGACAATGGTATGCAAACATTCCAGCTCTACCCTGGACAGTTCTTACTGCTGGTGCCTTTGTATTGGGTTATAAATTAGAAGGCCTTAAGCTAGCTTTGTTGGCCAGCTTGGGTTGTTTTTACCTATTGGCGTTTGGTCAATGGGAGCCTGCAATGGAGACGCTTTCATTTATTCTCGTTGCCGCACCTATTTCTGGTGTTGCTGGTGTTATTTGGGGTGTCTTGGCATTCAGGAGTAAGGCAGTCGAAAAAGCAATAACACCAATTTTAAATATTGCGCAAACCTTGCCGCATTTCTCTTACTTGGTGCCTGTTATCGTATTCTTTGGTCTTGGTGATCATGCCGGTGCGATTGCAACAATTATTTTTGCCACACCACCAATGGTTCGCTTAACACTTTTGGGACTTAAAAAAGTTCCGCCTGAAGTGGTTGAGGCTGGCATGATGAGTGGCTGTAAAAATTATCAATTGCTATTCAAAGTTTTAATTCCAACAGCAAGATACGATATTCTGATTGGTGTTAACCAGGTTATTATGCAGTGTTTGGCAATGGCGGTTATTGCCTCCTTGATTGGCGCTAAAGGTTTGGGCTTTAATTTGTTGCTTGCTTTGAACCAGCTTAGAATTGGACAGGCGCTAGAATTGGGTGTTTGTATTGTTGTTATTGCTGTTGTGCTGGATAAACTATCCCTTGCTTGGGCGAATAAGCAAAAAGATTATTTTGCTGATTTGAGTTTTGTTGAACGCAACAAAACTGGCCTACTGTTCGTTGCCATTTTCTTTGTTGCTTGTCTACTAGCTTGGGCGGGCACTGCATTGGTTGGTGGCACTGTCTTTAATTTTATAGATCAGATGATCAACGGTATGCGAAGCGGCTTGGCCGGTGTGTTCGATATAACACTCTATCCAATTAAAGAGGGTGCTTCAAACTACCTGTGGTCGGTTCCACATAATATGGGTATTACTACCGAGCCTTTTTGGCAGGGTGGTGTGGACTGGATGATTGTTAACTGGGCGACAGATATTAAAGTGTTTAATAGTTGGCTACTTATCGAAGTGTTAATGCCGATGAAAGGGGCCTTCCTGGCGATGCCAGTCATTGCAACCTTTGTGTTGTTTATGGGTATTGCTTATATTATTGGTGGCGTTCGCTCATCTTTGATTATTGGTGGTTTCCTACTCTTTATGGCTTTAACAGAGTGGTGGGAAAGAGCGCTGATTTCAATGTATATGACTACATTTGCAGTGATTGTTTCAGTTATTATAGGTACCATTGTTGGTACCATTGCCGTGCAAAACAAACTCGCTACAAAAGTTATCCTGTTGATTTGTGATACATTCCAGGTTCTACCGTCGTTTATTTACTTAATCCCAGTGATTATGTTGTTTGGTATTAACGACACAGCCGTATTGATCGCAGTGATGGTTTATGCGGTTATTCCGCCAACTCGATACACGATTGAAGGTTTGCGCAGTGTGCCAGAATCGCTACTTGACGCTGGTCATATGTCGGGTGCAACTAAAATGCAAAGGATGATTCAAATTGAATTCCCATTGGCATTTCCGCATATCATGCTGGGTGTTAACCAGTGTGTCGCTTTTGCCTTGTTTATGGTTGTTATTGGCGCCTTTATTGGCACAGACGACTTGGGTCAGCTTATTTTGGGCGCATTGTCCGACAAGAAGGGTATTGGTACCGGTTTGATGTTGGGCTTTTGTATAGCATTTATTGGACTTGCGGTTGATAACTTGATTCAGGTGTGGTCTAAGAAGAGAAAGAAAGAGCTGGGCCTGGCTTAACTCTTTTTATCTAATAATAAAATGCGGAGCATGGGTTCATACTCCGCATTTTTTTTTGCATTCTAGAAAGACACCTTGGTGGTGTTTTTACGTTCTGACAGAGGTTGCTGATAATGCAGTCTTTATTGATACTATAGTTTAATGGCTATATTTTTTGTGCGAACGTAGTTATACAGAGCTTCAACGCCTTTTTCTCGACCAAAGCCTGATTTTCCGATGCCACCAAATGGCGTCGCCATTCCGCCTGCATACCACTCATTGACAAACACTTGGCCGGCTTTTAAAGCGCCGGCTGTTTTATGGGCGAGTGAAAGGTTCTTGGTAAAAACGCCAGCGACTAGGCCGAACTCTGTGTCGTTGGCAATCTGGATTGCCTCTTCACTGTTCTCGAAAGGGATAAGGCATAATACGGGCCCAAAGACCTCTTCTTGGGCAATTCGAGCATCCGCTCGGACATTGGATAAAATAGTTGGCGCCATAAAGTACCCATCACGATCGATTCGAGTGCCTCCAGTTGCAACAGTGATGCCCTCGTTTTTAGCTTGAGTAATTTTTCTCTCAATCTCTTCTAATTGCTGCGCTGAAATAATTGGCGTTAAATCCGGGTTGTTTAAGCCGTGTCCAACGGTTAGGTTTTCAGCTAGCTTAACACAGCGCTCAAGAACTTCGTCATAACGCTCGCTACACACAAGCAGTCTCGACATGGCTGAGCACACTTGTCCAGCATTAAAGAAAATACCCCATTTAACACTGTCGATAACTTCTTCAATGTCGGCATCTTCATAAACGATGCCCGCAGATTTGCCGCCAAGCTCCATTAACGATGGCACAACTTCGTTGGCTGCTGATTTTAAAATCGCTTGCCCTGTAGGAACCGAGCCGGTAAACACTATTTGGTCGATGTCTTTAGAGGCTACGAGTTTGGCACCTAAATCTGTGCCAACTCCATTAAGAATTGAAACCACGCCTTTTGGCACCCCAGCTCGTTCGATGGCAAGACCGAGAGAGGCCAATGCTAGCGGATCGAGTTCAGGTGATTTGATAATAACTGAGTTTCCGGCAGCAAGTGCCGGCGCTAATGAGCGCGCTGCAAGAGAGACAGGGAAGTTCCAAGGTACAATTTGTGCTGAAATGCCGTAAGGCTCATAAATTGTATAGTCAATGTAATCGGGTCCTAGTGGGATCGACTTTCCTTCAATTTTATCTGCGAGACCGCCGTAATAGTCAAAATAATCTGCAGCTTCGCTAAACTCTGCTTTCGCATCGTTGAGTGTTTTTCCGCTTTCTTTGCACAACAGCTCCCCACCGTCGTCAACAAGTTTTCGAATTTCTATGGCAATGCTTGCCAACAGCTTGGCTCGATCCACAGGCTTCATGTTTTTTATTGTGCCAGATTCAAAACTCTGTCTTGCACCCAATAATGCTTGAGATAGGCTTTTGTCTGATGCGAGCGCGCAATAGCTAATGATTTCACCTGTTGCGGGGTCTTCAACGGCTATTGATTCGCTGTTATCGCCTTCTTGCCACTGACCGGCAACAAAATTTCTAACAAGGTTGTTTTTTATAAGATTTTTCACGTTAACTTTCTGGTTTTATTAATTTGTGTTGCTACCCAGTGATGGAAGCAGTGAGTGGGGCGGTCCATTGCTGGTGAAAATTTTCCGCCATCAAACAGCAAACCGTGTCTGCCGCTTTGCATTCCCTCAACAACACTCACATCTTCCAAAAAGACCGTCTTCCAAAATTTCGCGTTGGCATCAATAAGCCCACCCAAAGACGGCATTTCTTCTGGTTTATTGGCATAGTATATTGATACATACTCCTTTGTTTTGCTTGCGCTAATTGGCTCGATGATAATGGCAAATACATGATCTCTATGCACACCCAAAAGTGCATTTGGATAAAGTGAAAGGTATTCGCTACCCATATCCCATTTGCTAGATAGTCCATCAAAATCAGGAAAGACAGCACCATTTTCAGCCTTCATTTGTGTGTAAACATGTGAACCCTGGCCGGAAAAATGTCCTGGCTCTTCAATGTCGTAATGATCTTCTATTTTGGAGGTTATGTTTAGCTCTGGGTGAACCCATGGCAAGTGATAACTTTCGCAATAGTTTTCAACGGCAAGTTTCCAGTTGGTATTAAGAGAAAGCTCGAATGAAGAGCTTTGACCGCCGTGGAACAGGGGTTTTTCAAAATCCCCCCATCGCTCAATGGCTTTGGCCGCATAGTCTCTAAATTCAGGTGCATTGTCTGAAATGTTAACAAAAATAATATCTTGCCAGACGTATGAGCGAATTGTAAAGAGGCCGAGATCGTCGTAGTTAATTGCTTCGTGAGTGTTTTTTTCTGGGCCTCCGACCATTGGTGTTGCACATAGTTCTCCGCTAAGTTTGTAGCACCATGAGTGATATGGGCAACGAATGGCGCTAATTATTTTTGTAGGCTCTTGCACAAGAGTCATGCCGCGATGGCGACATGTGTTTTGGAATACGTTAACAGTGCCTTTGTTGTCACGAACCATTAGCAATGGCATGCCGACAAAGTCAATGGGTTTGGCATCTCCCGCCTCGGGGATGTCTTTAGCAAAACCAATGGCCGACCAGTTGTTAAATAAAACGGCTTGTTTTTCTTCTTCAAAAACCCTATCACTGGTGTAGTGTTCGTTTGGTAGGCCTCTCGCTGACTCGATTGGGTTAAGAACTGCGTTAATATTTGTAAGCGGTATTTCAGACATAGATAGATTGTCGAATAAAAAAACGACATGATACAATTAAGTCGAAATAAGTGCTGCCAATTAATTTCCTTGAAAAAATTGAAATTAATTCAAGGAAAATATTGTTTGCTGATTACCTAGGGTTTGGCAAGAAGAAAGCCTCTAAGCGCTTTAACATTTTCAGGCAACAACTCTTCTTTTTCACTCATGATATAAATGGCAGAAGGTGCTGGAATGGCAGTGTCACCCAAGATCATTAATTCGCCGCTATCAATTTTTGGCTTAACCAGGTGCCTCCAACCAAGAACAATACCCGTACCGTCACTTGCTGCTTGTAGGGCGATCATGTAGTTATTGACGTGGGTACCGTGGGAAATTTTTCCCTTGTAGCCCAATGCATTAAACCAAGAAAACCAATTTGACCAGTTTTTATCTTTTGCTCGTAAGTGGATAAGAGGGAGTTGCGCTAACTCTTCAATGCTTGGATTGGGATTCTCTTTGGCAAATTTAGGGCTGCAAACAGGCACCAATTCATCGTGGAATAAGGTGTGCTTTTGATTGGACTCGTTCTCAACAAAACCGTAGCAAATTTTCAAATCAACAGCAATGCCTTGAGAGTTCGGGTTGTCAGTGACGTGTTGATTAACCGGGATTTCTGGATGTTCGCGCCAAAATTGTGACAAACGTGGCGTTAGCCACAAGCCAGAAACAGCCGTTGTTGCGCTGATGGTCACCTCTTGATCGTTGGCCGATCTTCTAAGATTAGCAAGCGTGGAAGAGACCGCCGAAAAGCTTGATTGAAGTACAGCAAATAAAGACTCACCGTGATCGGTGAGGTTGTTGCCATGGTGTTTTCTGTCAAAAAGTGAGAGACCAAGCTCTGTTTCAAGAAACTTGATTTGATGACTAACAGCCCCGGGTGTGACACCCAGTTCTTCAGCGGCGCCTTTAAAGCTTCGGTGACGTGCAGCTGTCTCAAATGTTGCTAAGGAAGTTAACGGGGGTAATTTATAGTATCTGCGCGACATGATCTCTACCTATAATGTTGAATACAAGTATACTTGCTTTTTATTATAATAACTGGCTATATTGTTTTGAGTGGCGATACTTGCTATCGCAATTAAAGAGTTTTTCTCTTACTTGTTGCTTTCAAACGGCTTATTCAGCAAGAATGCGCAGGGCTTATAATTATGGGTCGTTGTAAGCATGGCGTGAATTCATCAGCAAGGAAACAAGTGAATTTTTTGCTAATGATTTCATCTCGGTGTGAATATTTTTAGAATCCAGCCCTTTCATTTACAAGATAATAGTGCTATTAAAATTTCGATAAGTTTAACATTAATGGATTTAGTAAGGTTTTATTAAGTCTATTCATTTTTTTTATTTTCAACAAACCAATCCAATAGGAGAAATAGTATGTCATTTCCAAGTCAAGTCAAATATGTAATTGTTGGCGCCGGTATCCACGGCTTATCAACTGCATGGCGTTTAGGTGAGAAACTTAAAGCAGCAGGCCAAGACGTAGCAGGCCAAGTCGTTATTGTCGATAAAGCCGGTATCTCTGCAGGCGCTACAGGTATTGCCTGTGGTGTTGTTCGTAATAACTACTTCCAGCCAGCAATGCGTAAATTAATGGCGCACTCAGTTAGTGTTTGGGAGAGCGATCCTGAGGCGTTTAGTTATCATCCAGTTGGTTATATGCAAATCTCATGTGAAAGCATGCGTGAAGATGTTAAGCAAATTCACGCTGAGCAACAAGCTATCGGCTATGAAAGTGTGTTCATTGAAGGAGAAGACGAGTCACGTGAATACATGTTGAATCTTTTCGACGACTGGCAAGCCAAAGGCATTACCTCTGTATTGCACGAGAAGAAAGGTGGTTATGCAAATAACACTAAAGCAATGTACGGCCTTGCTAAAAAGGTTGAAGACCTTGGTGTTAGAATTATTACAGGTGTTGAAGTCACTGGCTTTACTAAGGATTCAGAAGGCACTGTTAGTTCAGTTGATACTAATCAGGGTTCGATTGCTTGTGAGCATGTTGTAATTGGTGCAGGTCCTTGGGTTCGTGATTTCTGGTCAATGTTGGACCTTCCCTCACATATCGAAGTAAAAGGCCTTGATGGCAATGTTCATGATGATGTTGATATGTGGCGTTTCTGGCAGCTTGAAGAAGGTGTTCTTCGCGTTGATCCAGAATTACTGCAAACAAACGACGGCCAAATGCCCCCAGTATTGCACGTAGATACTGACGCTCCTTTATACTCTGATGTTGATGGATCTCTTGTAACAGATGAAATGTGGGGTATCTACTACAAACCTGACTGGCATTTTGGTGGTATTCAAGGTGGTGCTGCACCATATGAAATCAAAAAACCAGCTGAGGAGGTGCAAATTGATCCTTATGGCCCTTCAAGCCCGGAATTTGTTTCTGGTCCAGAGTTTGCTCACATGTGGGTTTCAGCTTTGGCTCATTGTCATAAGCGCTTTGAAGGCACAATGCCAAAATATCACAAAGAGCCTTCAGGTGGTGTTGGTTGCTTTACTGCTGATAGCTTCCCGGTAATTGATACTTTTGCTGGCAATGTAACCGTTATTGCAGACTCAAACCACGGCTACAAGATGCTTGGTCTTGGTTGTTTAGTTGCTGAAGAGCTGATGGGCGAACAGCAAGATCTTTTAGAGCCGTTCAGATTCTCTCGCTTTAAAGAGGGTAAGTTACACCCAGTATCAAACAGCCCTTATCCTTGGAGTTAACCTGTGAGTAAGACAAAGTATTCTGCCCTCAAGGTCTTGAAAGAGGCTTTGACGGGACACAAAGGCTGGGAGCCTGCTTGGCGCGATGCGGAGCCGAAGGCTGATGGCTATGATGTTATTATTGTAGGCGGCGGCGGCCATGGTTTGGCGACCGCTTATTATTTGGCAAAAAATCACGGTATTACTAATATAGCCGTGCTTGAAAAGGGCTGGATTGGTGGCGGTAATGTTGGTAGAAATACCACCATTATTCGTTCAAACTACCTATTGCCTGGTAATGAACCTTTTTATGAGATGTCTATGCAGTTGTGGGAGAATCTTGAGCAAGATCTCAACTACAACGCGATGGTGTCTCAGCGTGGTATTATGAATTTAATCCACTCGGATGCTCAACGTGATGCGTTTATGCGTCGCGGCAATGCAATGTTATTTGCTGATGCTGGTTGTGAATACCTGAACAAAAAAGAAGTTAAGGAAAGATACCCTTTCCTTGATATGGATAATGCTCGCTTCCCAATTCAAGGTGCGTTAGCGCAACCTCGTGGTGGAACAGTTCGTCACGACGCTGTAGCATGGGGTTATGCCCGTGGTGCGAGTGATCTTGGTGTTGATATTATCCAAAACTGTGAAGTGACTGGTTTTAATATTGAGAACGGCAAGTGTCTAGGCGTGAAAACAACAAAAGGCGACATTAAAGCAGGCCGTGTTGGTGTTTGTGTTGCTGGATCTTCGAGCCGCGTAATGGCCAAAGCAGGCATTAACTTGCCAATTGAGTCTCACGTATTACAAGCATTCGTAACTGAAGGCCTTAAGCCTGTTATGGATAACGTTATTACATTTGGGGCGGGCCATTTCTACTGTTCACAGTCTGACAAGGGTGGTTTGGTCTTTGGTGGCGATATTGATGCATACAATACCTATGCGCAACGCGGCAACTTACCCGTTGTGGAGGATGTATGTTCTGGCGGTATGGCGATTATGCCAATGGTTGGTCGTGTTAGATTGTTGCGTATGTGGGGCGGTATTATGGACATGTCCATGGACGGTTCACCGTTTATCGATAAGACCGACGTTCAGGAGTTGTTCTTTAATGGTGGCTGGTGTTATGGCGGCTTTAAAGCAACACCTGCCAGTGGTTATTGCTATGCGCATTTATTGGCGACCGATGAGCCTCATGAAGTTGCAACAGCTTTCCGTTTAGATCGCTTTAGACGTGGCGAGATGATTGATGAGAAGGGTGTTGGTGCACAACCTAACCTACATTAGAGGATAAGACTATGATAATAAACCATCCGTTGTTAGGTCCTCGTGATTCTGAGGAGTTTGTTTATTTAGGATCTGCTGATCTAATCAATAGACCAACAAACTGGGAATCTGAAGAAGCTGCTGAAGACTTCTATCAGTACCTATACATTAGAGAAAATATTGCTGGTGACAACCGTGAACTTTGGTATCACGAACAAGGTGACCAATCTTGGTTAGTTGTTACTCGCTGTACTTTAACACATGAGATTAAAAGTGTTGAGCTTGCTCAAGACGTCTCAAGAGCACAGGGTCGATCAAAATGAGTCAAATTAACAGAATCGATGGCGGTCTAATTGACCAAACTAAATCTGTAAGCTTTACTTTCAATGGCCAAATATTAAAAGGCTATGAAGGCGATACGCTTGCTTCTGCATTGCTTGCAAATAACAAGCATTTAGTGGGACGCTCGTTTAAATACCACCGTCCGCGGGGTATCGTAACGGCGGGTTCAGAGGAGCCAAATGCCATCATGGAAATCGGTCGCGGCGCTTATAAAGAGCCAAATACACGTGCTACGATTACAGAACTATATAACGGCCTAGAAGCCAACAGTCAAAACCACAGGGGCCCTCTAGGCTTCGATTTTATGGCGATTACTGATTTCTTCTCGCCTTTCCTGAGTGCTGGTTTTTACTACAAAACCTTCATGTGGCCAAAAGCCTTTTGGGAAAAATTTTATGAGCCAGCAATTCGTCATTCTGCTGGACTGGGTAAGCTTTCAATGCTTGAAGATCCAGATACTTATGATAAAGGCTTCCGCTACTGCGATATCCTAATCATTGGTGCAGGTGCTTCTGGTTTGTCTGCGGCACTTACAGCTGCTGAATCTGGTGCTAGAGTTATCCTTGCCGATGAGGATTTTGTTATGGGTGGCCGATTAAATTCGGAAACTAACGAAATTGATGGCATTAAAGGTAGCGAGTGGGCAATACAAACAGTTGCTAAGCTTGCTGCAATGGACAACGTTACATTGATGGCTGATACGACTATTTTCGGCGCTTACGACCATGGTATTTATGGTGCGATTGAAAACAGAGCGAGTGAAGCTAGAGCTGACAGCAATAAGCCACGTCAAGTTAACTGGCGCATTTACACAAAACGTACAATTCTATGTGCGGGTGCAACTGAAAGAGCAATTGCCTTTGGCAACAATGATCGTCCAGGCATTATGATGGCAAGTGCTGTTAGAACTTATCTAAACAGATTTGCGGTTACTACTGGTCAGAAAATTAGCATCTACACGAACAACGATGATGGTTGGCAAACTGCGAAAGATTTGACTGACAAGGGTGTTAATGTCGTAGCTGTGATTGATTCACGCACTATTGACCCAGTTATGTCAATTGCTGGCGCTGAGATCTTTATGGGTACGGATGTTACTGATACCAAGGGTCGAAGAGCCATAAAGTCAATTACGCTTTCAAATGGTAAGACAATCTCAACAGATACGCTGGCCGTTTCTGGTGGTTGGAACCCAAACCTTCATTTAACTTGTCATCACCGTGGTGTGCCAAAGTGGAATGATGAACTTGCGACATTCTTACCAGACAGCTCTGTGCCAGTCGGCATGTCTGTTGCAGGTCGTGCTAAAGGCACAATGGTGCTTGCTGATGCGATTGTTGAAGGTCATAACGAAGGCAACACTGTTGCAGTAGCTCTTGGTTTTAAAGCCGGCGATTCTAAGCCAGCTACGACAGCCTCAGTTGCTTATAACGTTACCGCGAAATGGGGTGTTCCAAGTGGTAAAAATCGCGCTTGGGTCGACTATCAGAACGACGTAACAGCTAAAGACATAAAGCTTGCCAATCAGGAGGGCTTTAAATCTGTTGAACACGTTAAGCGTTACACGACGCTTGGTATGGCAACAGACCAAGGTAAAACAGCGAACGTTCTTGCGATTGGCATCATGGCCGATAACATGGATAAGTCGATTGAAGATACGGGTACAACGATTTTCCGTCCGCCATACAACCCAGTTGCAATGGGTGCGTTTGCCGGTAGAAGGCGTGGAATGGAATTTTATCCAACACGCTATACGCCGAGTCACAAATGGTCTGCTGAGCAGAATGCTATTTTTGTTGAAGTAGGCATGTGGTATCGTTCACAGTGGTTCCCTCAGCCGGGTGAAACTACTTGGTATGAATCGGTTGACCGTGAAGTAAGGCAAACACGTGAATCTGTGGGTATCTGTGACGTAACAACGCTTGGTAAGATTGATATTAAAGGAGCCGATGTTTCTGAGTTCTTAAACAGACTTTATGTCAATGCTTTTGCCAAGGTACCAGTCGGTAAAACACGTTACGGCCTTATGCTTCGTGAAGACGGTATTGCAATGGACGACGGCACGACAGCGAGACTTAGTGAGAATCATTTCGTAATGACAACAACGACTGCTAATGCGGTCAGTGTTTATCGTCATATGCAGTTCTGTCATCAGTGCCTATGGCCTGATTTAGATGTTCATATGATTTCTGTTACTGAGCAGTATGCTCAGTACGCAGTTGCGGGTCCAAACTCTCGTAAATTGCTACAGAAAATTGTTGATCCAGAGCATGATATTTCAAATGAGTCATTCCCTTATATGGGTGCGGGTGAAATCTCAATTTGTGGCGGCATTCCTGCAAGACTTTTCAGAATTTCATTCTCTGGTGAGCTTGCTTATGAAATCGCAGTTCCTACGCGTTACGGTGATTCGCTAATCCGGGTTCTTATGGAAGCTGGTGAAGAGTTCGGTGCAATCCCTTACGGTACGGAAGCACTGGGTGCGATGCGTATTGAGAAAGGTCACGCGGCGGGTCCTGAGCTTAACGGCCAGACAAGTGCTTATGATCTTGGTATGGGTGGTATGGTCTCTGGTAAGAAAGACTTTATTGGCTATACACTTGGTCTGCGTGAAGGTATGCAGCGTGATGATCGAATGCAAATGGTTGGCTTTAAGCCAGTTAATAAAGCCGATCAACTACGCTCGGGTCCTTCAATGGGCGGTGCGCACTTAGTTAACTTACGCGATAAGCCGACGACGTTTACCGATCAAGGTTGGATTTCATCATCCATCTATTCACCAATATTTGGTCACTTTATTGGCCTAGGTTACATTAAAGGCGGACACAGCCGTAAAGGTGAGACGGTCCGTGCAGTTGATTTAGTAAGAGGTCAAGATATCGAGGTTGAAATTGTATCCCCGCATATGTATGACCCAGAAGGGGAGTGTTTGCGTGTTTAATAATATATCCTTTGACAAAACTTCAGGAGAAGCCTGTGTCTGATTATACAATTGTAAAAGAGTCGCCCCTTGGTGGTGTCGAACATGAGTTTGATGGCGTAACTGTCTCTGAGGTGGTTGACCAATCGTTAGTAATGGTTGCTATGCCAAACGGCAAAGCTGAAGAAATCGAAGCTGCAATGGGTAAGTCTTGCGGTTTGTCACTTCCTGCAATGGGTCAGTCGACACAGTCTTCGGATTCTCAACTAACGTTGTGGCGTTTGCAGAAGAGCCAGGTGTTGGCTTATTACGCTTACGAAGGCGATGATGCTGAGGCTAACATTGCTGAGCGTTTTAATGCCCCGTCTGCCTACTACACAGATCAGTCTGATACATGGGCTATGATTCGTGTTAGTGGCGAGCGCAGTCGTGACGTTCTTGAGCGTATTTGCCCACTTGATTTAGAGCCTAGCGTCTTTACATTGGGTAGCGTTTCTAGAACGATTATGGAGCACATCGGCACAATCATCTACAGAGATGGTGATGATTCATACGTGCTATTAACAATGCGTTCGTTTGGCCGCTCTATGATGCACGCGATTGAAGTATCGGTTGAGAACGTCTTATAAGTCAGTCTCAATCCTCTAAAAGCCCCGACATTATGTTCGGGGCTTTTTTTTGTAAGAGCAGCTCTCTAATGAGTAAGGTTTTGGGTTTTCAGTTCTGTGTGTTCCAGTCGATAGTGGTGTGTCTCTACATGCAACCATCACCCTAAAGGTATTGGGCTGTTGTTCTTGATTTCCTTGACAGATACACTGGTTTTCAAGGCGCTCACGCCCTTGACACGCCTGAGTTGGTTGATGCGTCCATAGTATTCGTCTAAGTCTCGTGCAATTATTTGAATAAGATAATCGGCGCTGCCTGTAATACAATGGCACAGCGGTATCCAGTTTGAGTCCGAGACAAGTTTTTCGAATGCATCGGTATGGCGCTCTTCGTGACTACCTAAGGTGACATGGGTAAACCCGCTTACGTTGAATCCAAGTTTTTTTCGATTAAGGTTTGCACTGTAGTGGTTGATATACCCATCTTCCTCCATTTTTTTCCAACGTCGCCAGCAGGGAGTTTCGCTCAAATGTATTTTTTCTGAGAGCTTGCTATTGCTTATTCTTCCATCCATTTGGATGATCCTCAATAGGGATAAATCAGTACTGTCCAAGTCATTATTGGGGTTTTCTTTCATAACTATGATAATAATTGAAATTTTCTACTAATATACAAGAATTTGACAGTGTAAAAGCAATGATATTTCTCATCTATTGACTAAAATATTATCTTTTTACCTTTGTTTGAGTTGTTTGATGCCTATTGAAATAGTTGTGGCCCTTTCAATGTTTTCATTGTCGATGTCTCTTACGCCAGGTCCTGGTAATCTGACTTTGATGGGAATATCTAGTCGCTTTGGATTAATTGCTGCATTGCCTTTTGCAATTGGTACTTCTATTGGGGTTATGTTGATTTTTGCGTGTGCAAGCATTGGCTTGGCTAGTGTAGCGATGCGCTACCCTGAGATCTTCTCAATGCTGAGTCTCCTTGGTGCCGTGTATTTGCTTTTCCTAGCTTGGCGTCTTGCGAGTTATTGTATTACAAGCTCACAAACTGGCGAGCGCCTACCTGGCTACTTGGCAGGGGTAGGTGTGCAAATTGTCAGCCCAAAGGCTTGGATAGTGTCGGTCACAGTAGTCGCTCAGTTTTCTACACCAGGCGGCAATTCTGCACTCATTATCATAAGCATATTTACCGTAATAATGACCGCTTGCAATTTTCTTTGGGCCTATTTTGGCGCCAGACTGAAAGATCTTGTTGGCTCACCACGCAAGATGCTGGTTGTTAGCCGTTGCCTGGGTGGCGCGCTAGCGACCTCGGTGATTTATTTGGTCGCTCAATCCTTATAGCTCGGTGGTTTTCTGCAAAGAAAAGGCGGCTTAGCTATAGTTTTTCTTTGTTATAGTGGCTAAGATAATTGACACTAACATCGTTCTCAAGTTTGTAGACTTTAGTGATTGGGTTATACGTCATGCCAATCATCGATTGAATCGATAAATCGCAGTGTCTCGCCCAGCCGTCAATCTCGCTGGGTTTGATAAACTTCTCGTAATCATGCGTACCTTTCGGCAACAGATTTAGAATGTACTCGGCGCCAACAATGGCAAAGAAATATGATTTTGGATTGCGGTTAATGGTTGAGAAAAATACCTCACCTTGTGGCTTAACAAGTGCTGAGCAAGCCCTCACAATCGAGCTTGGATCGGGTACGTGCTCTAACATCTCAAGACAGGTAACAACATCAAAAGATGCCGGTTCATTGTCCGCTAACTCTTCCACTGGAATCATTTGATAAGTAATGTCTAGGCCGGATTCTAACAAATGCAACTTAGCCACTTCTAGGCTTGCTTCAGCAAGATCAATGCCAATAACTTCGGCGCCTTCGAGTGCCAAAGCTTCTGCAAGAATGCCACCACCACAGCCCACATCAAGTATGCGCTTGTCTTTAAGTGAGCCACCGCAGTGCTCTTTAATGTAGTTCAAGCGCAGCGGGTTGATGTCATGCAGTGGTTTGAATTCTGAATTTTTATCCCACCAGCGCGCAGCCAATGAAGCAAATTTTTCAATTTCATCGTAATCTACATTACTCATAATGCTTTAATAGTCTCCAGTACTTGGTCTGCGTGCCCTTTGACTTTGACCTTGTTCCAGTGTTTAAGAACATCGCCCTTTGGGCTAATAACAAACGTTGAGCGGACAATGCCCATATATTCTTTGCCGTAAAGTTTTTTCAGCTGAATAACGCCAAATTGATTGCAAAGCACTTCGTTAGGGTCGGAAATAAGATCAAAGTTAAAATCGTATTTACAGATAAACTTGTCGTGAGAGGTGATTGACTCTCTGGAGACGCCGTAAACCACTGTATTTTGATCAATAAACTGGTGGTTAAGGCGAGTAAAGTCTTGACCTTCGGTGGTGCATCCAGGTGTGCCATCCTTTGGGTAAAAGTAAAGCACGATATTGCGTCCTTGATCGTCGGGAATTTGCACCTTAAGGTCGTTTGTGGCGACACAGGTAATTGGCTTCACTTTATTCATTGACTGTATAATGTCTCGTTGCTAATCTCAAAGACTTATTTTATCATCGATATGCAAAATATCCGAAATTTTTCTATTATTGCCCACATTGATCACGGTAAATCAACGATTGCCGATCGCTTTATTCAGCATTGCGGCGGTTTAAGTGACCGTGAGATGTCGTCGCAAGTTTTGGACTCGATGGATATTGAGAAAGAGCGCGGCATTACCATCAAGTCGCAAAGTGTGACATTGGATTACCATGCCAACAATGGCAAAACCTATCAACTAAATTTTATTGATACGCCCGGACACGTGGATTTTTCTTATGAAGTCTCTCGTTCGTTGTCGGCTTGTGAAGGCGCACTGCTCATTGTTGATGCCTCTCAAGGTGTGGAGGCACAAACGGTGGCAAACTGTTATACAGCCCTAGACCAAGGTCTTGAGGTGGTTGCTGTGCTAAATAAGGTTGATCTTCCAGCTGCAGAGCCTGAAAGGGTGGTTGATGAAATTGAAGATGTCGTTGGAGTTGAAGCGCATGACGCCGTGCACGCAAGTGCCAAATCCGGCCTTGGCATTGAAGACATCCTGGAGCAAATCGTTGAAAAAATTCCCGCACCAGAAGGCACAATTGACGCCCCAATCAAGGCGTTGATTATTGACTCTTGGTTTGATAATTATTTGGGTGTTGTCTCTCTGATTCGCGTTATTGATGGCGAGATACGAGCTAAAACTAAAATCAAAATATTTTCTAACGGCAATGAACACTCGGTGGATGAAGTTGGTGTTTTTACCCCGAAACGTACCAAAACTGACAGTTTAAAAGCCGGTGAAGTGGGTTTCTTAATTGCCAATATTAAAAACATTGACGGCGCCCCTGTGGGTGATACCATTACCAGTAGTAAGAATCCGGTTACTGAGCCACTTGAAGGTTTTAAGCCGGTACAACCACGTGTATTTGCGGGTCTCTTTCCAACTTCCGGTGAAGATTACGAAAAATTTAGAGATGCACTAGCCAAATTACGTCTCAACGATGCTGCACTGCAATACGAGCCAGAGAATTCCGACGCACTAGGCTTTGGTTTTCGTATTGGCTTTTTGGGGTTGTTGCACATGGAGATTGTGCAGGAGCGCTTAGAGCGCGAATACGACTTAGACCTTATAACCACTGCCCCTACCGTGGTCTATGAAATTATGGACACTAAAGGCAAAATTCATCGTGTTGACAGTCCTTCAAAATTGCCTTCAATTCAAGGCATTGCAGAGTTTAGAGAGCCAATTATTACCGCCAATATTTTGGTGACGGACGAATATGTGGGGCCGGTAATCAGTCTTTGTGTCGATAAGCGTGGTGTGCAGAAGAACATTCAGTATATGGGGCGCCAAGTTTCTATTGTTTATGAACTGCCACTGAATGAAGTAGTGCTCGATTTCTTTGACCGGTTAAAGTCTGTTTCGCGCGGCTTTGCTTCAATGGATTATCATTTTGAGCGTTATCAGCCGTCCGATTTAATTCGTTTGGATATTCTTATTAATGATGAGCCGGTTGATGCCTTGGCGTTAATTATTCACCGTGATAATTCGGTTTATAAGGGTCGTGAGATTGCGGTGAAGATGAAAGAGCTTATTCCTAGGCAAATGTTTGACGTTGCTATTCAGGCGTGTATTGGTTCAAAAATCATCTCGCGCACCAACGTCAAAGCACTGCGAAAAAACGTAACCGCTAAATGCTATGGTGGTGATGTTTCGAGAAAGCGTAAACTGTTAGAGAAACAAAAGAAGGGTAAAAAGCGGATGCGCTCTATTGGTCGAGTGGATATTCCACAAGAAGCATTTCTTGCAGTTCTTCATATCGACTAGCTGAGTTGCCTGCTTGCACATATTTGCATTATAAAGAAAGCCTCAATAAAGTCGTTTATGATTTGTAAGCCTCTTGTTTCATTTTTATAAAGCCCCGATCTGAGTAACAATCAACAACCGTTAACTGGTTGTTAACCCAAGCTAACATTTACTACTTTAAGAGAGAATTCGCTCCAAAACAAACTTAGTCCCAAAGTAGGCTAAAACAAGCACTGCAAAGCCAATTTGTGTCGCAAGTGTGGCGTGCTTTCCGCGCCAGCCAAATATTTTGTGACCAATCACCAGGCCGACAAAAACCGCCCAGGCAATGAGCGATAAAAGTGTTTTTGCAGTGAGCCATTGGGTGAAGAAATCATCGATAAATAGAAAGCCAGAAGCAAGCGACAAAGTTAATAAAAAACAGCCCATTTTTAGGGTTTGGAATAAAAAATCTTCCATTGTTTGTAGCGGCGGTAATTTGTTAATAAAGCTGTTAATTTGGTGCTCGTGCAAAAGTTTCTCTTGGATGTTTAGCAGTACTGATTGACAAACGGCAATCGCTAAAAGGGCGTAGGCGCTAATTGAGAGGAAAACGTGCGCCGCTATAGAAACTTCTATTAGTTTGTTTTGCGTGTCAGGGAAAGCCAGAGAAAATAATAGGGCGATTGCCGCAAGTGGATAAACAATAATACCGAGTGCATGAATTGGCTTGCTGAATGAGGTGGTAAATAGTAGTGAAGCAACTACCCAAGCAACAAAAGAAACACTGCTGGCAAGACCAAAGAAAACACCTTTGGCTTGCCATAAATCACTCAGCAAATAAGCGTGCGAAACGCAGGCCAACAGCAGCAGAATATTAGTCAGTGTTTTGTGTTGATGCGTCTCACTTTCTTGTGTGAAGTAACGGGTTAAAAGTAGCGCCACAAGTAGGTACGCAACAAATGGAATGATGGTCAAAAAGGGCATCAATTACTATCAATAATGCAAAAGCTATATAATACGATATTTTATCCAATAAGAACATAATGTTTGATAATTTAGGCGATCGCCTCTCCAAAAGTTTCAAGGCTTTACAGGGTAAAAATAAGCTCTCTGAAGCTAATATTAAAGACGCAATTCGTGAAGTTAGGCGCTCGTTATTAGAGGCTGATGTTGCGCTGGAAGTCATCAAGCTCTTTATTGAGAAAGTGCAAACAAAAGCACTTGGCTTTAAAGTTGGCGAAGGTTTAAACCCATCTCAGGCATTTATTAAATTGGTTGAAACAGAACTCATCCAGATTATTGGCGGTGAGAATGAATCTCTTAATTTGGCGACACAAGCCCCTGCGGTGGTGATGGTTGCCGGCTTACAAGGCGCAGGTAAAACCACCTCGATTGCCAAATTAGCGCGCTTTTTAAAAGAACGGGAAAAGAAAAAAGTATTGGTTGTTAGTGCCGACGTTTATCGACCGGCTGCGATTGAGCAATTAAAAATTCTTGCCGAACAGGTTGACGTTGATTTTTTCCCGTCCAGTGTTAGCGACAAGCCAGAGCAAATTGTCGCGGAAGCGAAAAAGCACGCGCAGAGACAATTCCACGATGTGTTGTTGGTCGATACCGCAGGTCGTTTGCATGTTGACGAGCAAATGATGGCCGAGATCCAAACTCTACAGCAGAAGGTCAATCCAATTGAAACCTTGTTTGTTGTGGATTCGATGACGGGTCAGGACGCCGCCCATACGGCAAAGGCCTTTGCCGACGCGCTACCTTTAACGGGCGTTATTCTTACCAAAACCGATGGTGATGCTAGAGGTGGAGCGGCGCTCTCAGTAAGACACATTACTGGTAAGCCAATTAAATTCCTTGGTGTTGGTGAGAAAACCGACGCGCTAGAGCCGTTCCATCCTGATCGAATTGTTTCACGACTGCTCGGCATGGGCGATGTTCTCTCGCTGGTTGAAGAGATCTCTCGCAAGGTCGATCAGAAGAAGGCAATGAAGAGTGCGCAAAAAATTATCAAGGGTCGTTTTGATCTTGGTGACATGCGCGATCAACTCCTTCAAATGCAGCAAATGGGCGGTATGGGCGCCCTTATGGACAAACTACCCGGCATGGGTAGCTTGCCTCAAAGTGTCAAAAATCAGGTGATTGGGGACAGTGAGAGCACTTTCATGGTGGCCATTATTAATTCAATGACGGCCAAAGAAAGAACGCACATTAATCTCATTAAAGGCTCTCGTAAGAAGCGCATTGCTAACGGCTCTGGCACTAGTGTTCAGCAGGTTAACAAGCTTCTCAAGCAATTCGAAAAAATGCAGAAGGGGATGAAGAAAATGGGCGGCGGCAAAATGAAAAAAATGATGGAGCAAATGAGCCAAATGCAAGGCGAAGGTGGTACGCCTGATTTTTCAAAAATGGGCGCCGGTATGCCGAGCTTGGGCACTAAGAAATTTCCCTTCTAGGATTCCCCTCTTGTTGCAACAAAAAAATCAATCTTAAAGATTCAAATAAATCATTATTGAGCGATTGTTTATTGAAATTATTAATATAAAATTTTCGAAATCAGCAAATCGTTGTTGGTGTCAACTCATTTCATTTAATGGAGATAAGAAAAATGAAAACTATAAAAAACTTATTGACGTTTTTATTAATCGGTTTTGTTTCAGTTGCAGCAATGACAACTTCGCTCGCTGCAGAAGATGCCGCGACGAATACCGTTCTAATGACCCTAGAAATTGTCGCAGACGATCAAATTACTTTAAATGCTGTTACACAGGTTGCTAAAGGTCTAAATGCTATTGAGGCTATTCAACAGGTAGTTGCAATGGGCATTAAAGACACTGACTGGGGTCCGCAGATTATGTCACTTGGTGGTGTAGAGGCGGTTGGCAATACATACTGGGCTTTGTGGGTGAATGGCGAAATGTCAATGGTTGGTGCGCAAGATGTTATTCTTGACGCTGACACTGTTATTAGCTTGATTCTTACCGCATTCTAGAGTAGTATTTATTTATTAAACGATTAGGGAGTTGTTATGAACACACAGGATTACAAACTTAACTCAAGTTTTACTTATTTGGTTATTTTGGCGGCGCTGATTGCTTTGGGTGTTGCGGGTAGATTATTACCTCATCCGCCCAACTTTACACCAATGGCAGCCATTGCACTTTTTGCAGGATTTATCTTTGTTAAAAGATATATGTCTGTTGTTGCGGTTGTTGCAGCGATGCTATTGACCGACTATTTTGCTTTCGGCTATCTTTCACCCGAATGGTTTGCTTCAAAGTCAATGATCGTTGTTTATCTTGCCTTGTTGTTTCCAATTGTTTTTAGAGGTTTCTTGCAAAAGAAACTGGGTGTTTTTAGAATTGCTGGCGCTGCACTTGCCAGTTCAACGGTGTTCTTTGTGGCAACAAACTTCGCCGTTTGGGCTTTCTCCCCGATGTACGAGAAAACGTTTGCTGGCTTGGTACTTTGTTACACCATGGCAGTCCCATTCTTTCAAAATACCATTGCTGGCGACATGATGTGGTCTGGTGTTGTTTTTGGCTCTTATTACGCAATCCGTCATTATTCGAAGTTGCGTGTTTTGACAGAAAAGAACGACGTGTTATACAGTGCGAACTAAGACACTTAAAGTCAATTAAGATGAAAAAACCCTCGCAAAGTCGAGGGTTTTTTTTACTTTAAGCATCTCTAGGGCGTCATACTAACCTCTCTAGCTTAAGATAAAATCAGTTCTTTATTGATCAACATTTATCAATGATTTATCAAATTTTCAACATTATTTTCCCGATGGTGGCCATTGTCTTGGCGGGCTATTTCTATGCGGCTAAGTATCAGCCAAATATTGATGCGGTAAACTCGATCAACATTACTATATTTTTACCAGCACTGATGTTTTCAGTGCTCTCGAAAGAATCTTTTCATCTGCAAAATTACCAAGAGTTGGCGTTATCTGCTGTAATGATTATCTTGGGATCTGGCTGTATTGCTTGGCTTTTTGCAAAGCTATTGGGTGTCAATTTAAAGACGTTTATACCGCCGATGATGTTTAATAATACTGGCAACGTTGGCCTGCCAATTGCTGTACTTGCTTTTGGCGAAGTGGCACTCGGCGCCGCAGTGGTGTTTTTTGCTATTGAGATGTTATTGCACTTTACATTAGGTGCGTCTTTATTGTCACGACGTGCAAATCTAGTGTCTGTTTTTAAATCGCCGGTATTATTGGCAACTTTGGCGGGTCTGTCGGTCAACTTTTTTGCAATTGAAATTTGGGTGCCAGCCATGCAAACGCTTAACTTATTGGGTCAAGCCACTATTCCTTTGCTACTATTTACTTTAGGAGTACGTTTAATTGGTGTTAATTTTGATGATTGGAAACTGGGTGTTTTGGGTGCTGTGTTATGCCCCTTATCGGGCATAATTGTCGCGCTGTTAATGGTTGGCGTTTTTGAATTTGAAGGCCTGCATTACCAGCAGCTTATTTTGTTCAGTGTATTACCACCCGCGGTGCTTAATCACATGATGGCTGAGAAATATCAACAACAACCAAAAACGGTCGCCTCCATTGTTATGATGGGTAACATGGGTAGCCTAATCGTATTGCCAATAACACTTTTCTTTATTCTTTAAAAAAGACTTCTAAAACTATGTCACAGCATTTAAAAGGAATCTTAATCACTGTTTTGGCGGTGATTATCTTAAGTCCAGATTCGGTATTGATTCGTTTGGCAGACTCAAATGATGGCTGGACATTGGTTTTCTGGCGCGGCCTAACTTATGCTGTTGTTGTTAGCATGATTCTTGTTATCATGCACGGCTCGCGCACAGCTCAAGTTTGTCGAAGTATTGGTGGTGGAGGAATATGGATTGGATTGCTTTCTGGTGTTTGTACGGCAACTTTTGTTTTTTCCATTCAAAACACCTCTATTGCGAACGCGCTCGTTATTATAAGTACAGCTCCTGTCCTGATAGCAATAGTTTCTTGGTTTATGCTGGGGGAAAAAGCTGGACTGGCAACATTTACTTCGATGATTCTAGTCTTTATCGGTATTTACATCGTTATGAGTGGTAACTTTGGCGGTTCAAGTTTAAATGGCGACTTGTTTGCCTTGTTGACAGCCTTCATAATGGGTTTCACGTTTACATTAACACGCAAATACCGTGAAGTGAGCATGATACCCACCAATGTTCTTGGTGGTGTGGTTGCGGCACTGATCTCTGCATTTATGGCGGAAACCCTTTATTTAGCACCAGAGCCCAGACTCTATATAGTTTTTAGCGGTGTTTTATTGGCCGTTGCTTTTAGCATGATTGTCATTGCGCCGCGATATATGCCTGCCGCAGAAGTGGGAATGATTATGCCCTTGGAAACTGTGTTGGCTATTATTATTGCTTGGCTTGTTCTCGGTGAAATACCCTCATCCAACGCAATAATAGGAGGCTCCGTTGTCATTATTACATTGTTTTTTCATGCCTGGCACAGTACTCATCTGGCAAGAAAAAATAACATAGTTTAAGGACTAGTTTGCTCTTTCTGATTAGTTAATTATCCAATAACTGTTATTCGGTTTTTTTGTGGTTGGATGGTTAGTGCTCCGATAAAATATGTTTTTAGTTATTTAAGCGCCGAACGTTCCTAGTTCGGTCTTAATCATTATTATATTTCAAATTAGGAGATTATTATGAGTGAAGAATTATCACGTGAATCCAAATTAGCCAGTCGTCACAGAGCCCTAGGTTCTGGTCTTGAGGATTGGAATGGCATGGGCACTGCCTGGTCGTATGACAGCAATGCCGATGATGAGCATAACGTGGTTCGTGAAGGTGTTGGCATGTTTGATATGTCGCCACTGAAAAAAGTCCATATACGTGGTGCGGATTCAGCGTCTGTAGTTGATCATTTGATCACTCGTAAAATGGAAAAAATCTACACGGGTAAGTCAGCTTACGGCGCCATTCTTAACGAAGAGGGTGGTGTATGTGATGATGCGATTATTGCCAACAACGGTGATGAGTATCTATTAGTGCACGGCACTGGTGAAAGTATGGAGATGTTGCAAGACTCCGCCAAGGGAAAGAATGTAGATATCGAGTTTGATGATGATATGCACGACATTTCAGTTCAAGGTCCTAAATCCGTTGAGCTACTTAATGTGCACACACCAATTGATCTGAGCGCTCTTGAATATTTCCACCAGAAAAGAACTGAAATCTTTGGCCATCCATGCACGATTTCTCGTACTGGATACACTGGTGAGCGTGGTTACGAGATTTTTGTTGGCGCCGATAATGTGTGTGACGTATGGGACAATCTTGTGGGTGAAGGCGTGATGCCATGTTCATTCGACTCATTAGATAAGGTTCGTGTTGAGGCGGCATTGTTGTTCTTCGGTTACGATATGAATTCAGACCACTCTCCATGGGAGGTGGGTCTAGGTTGGTCGGTATGCCGCACAAAAGGTGATTTCCGTGGTAAAGAAGCTGTGCTTGCTCGTGAAGGTAATGAGCGTTTTGTCATGGCCGGCCTTGTGGCTGATCACAGCGAAGGTCTTATTGGTGGTGAAACGCTTTCAGTTGATGGTCAAGCTGTGGGCGTTGTCAATAGCCCAGTGTGGTCTGAGCGTTTGCAAAAGTCTATCGCACTTGTTCACATTCAGAGGGAGTTTTCTAAGCCGGGTGTAAAGGTTGTTATTTCTGGTGAAGGAATTGAGTGTGCTGGCGAAATCTCGACTGTGCCATTTTATGATCCTAGTAAATCTAATACACACGCATAATTAGATTGGTAACACCTTAAAACACCCGCTGAGAGTTGTGCTTTCGGTGGGTGTTTTTGTTTGTGGGATTGTCCAGCTTTATGGAGCAAATTGGCGAGTATAATGCCGATTAATTCGTAACTCAACACATATTAATTGATGGAAAGAAAAGCGCTTAAAGCGGATTTATTAATGCTAATTGCAGCGGCTATTTGGGGCTTTGCATTTGTTGCTCAACGTGTGGGCATGGAGACTATGGGTCCACATTTCTTCAATGCCATTAGATTCTTTATCGGGGCATTGGTTTTGGTGCCTGTGGTATGGTTTTTTACCAAAAAACCGACAAAATCAGACAAAGCAGAGACATCCGCCAAGAAATTATTAATTGCCGGCTCGTTGGCGGGAGTATTGTTATTTGGCGGCGCTGCATTTCAGCAAGTAGGAATTCAATATACCACGGCAGGAAAGGCCGGCTTTATCACCGGTTTGTATATTTTCTTTGTGCCATTAATTGGCTTATTTTTTGGCCAAAGAACGAGCTCTGGCACATGGGTCGGTGCCACAATGGCACTTGTAGGTCTTTATCTGTTGAGTTTTTCAGATGGTTTGAGCTTGAATTTCGAAAATTCTGTTGAGCTAAAGGGTGACTTGCTTGAGTTGGCTTGTGCTGTGTTCTTTGCAGGACACGTTTTAATTATTGGTTTTTTGGCTAAAAAAATGGATCCGATAAAGCTCTCTATTGTGCAATTTTTTGTTGCAGGTGTTCTGAGTTTATTGGTTGCTGTTTCGCTAGAATTAATTACATGGGATATGATTGTTGCCACTGCAATCCCACTGCTTTACGCTGGTCTAATGTCAACGGGTGTGGCTTATACGTTGCAAGTGGTCGCGCAACAGCACGCTCATTCGTCTCATGCTGCTATCATTTTGAGCCTTGAGGGTGCATTTGCATTATTGGGTGGCTGGCTGCTGCTGGACGAGCAGCTGCCGGCTAGAGGTTTACTTGGTTGTGCATTAATGCTAGCAGGCATGTTGTTATCCCAGTTAATGCCCAAAATACGATTATCTCCCAAGGCAAGCTAGCAAATAAGACACTTGTGGCTTTATGAATTGCGTGTAAGTGGCCCACGCAGGAGTATGATTGGCAAGTATCAAACATAGATAAAGGCCGATTACTAATGTGAACAAAATCATTGAAATCAAAAACGCCACCCTATTTCAGGGCTCAACCAAAGTTTTTGATCGATTAAATCTCGACATTAGCAGTGCCTGCAACACAGCCATATTGGGTCCAAATGGTGCTGGCAAAACCACATTACTAAAGCTCATTAACCGTGATTTTTACCCCGTAGTTGCTAGTGATAGCTGCGTTAAACTGTTCGGTAAAGAGCGCTGGAATGTGCAAGAGCTACGCACTCGCCTTGGTATTGTTTCTCACTCATTACAGCAAAACTATTCGGGTGATACTATCGGGCTTTATGTGCTTTTATCGGGCTTTTATGCCAGTGATGGCATTTGGCAGCATCAACATTTTGGTGAGATAAAAATCCAACGCGCTCTCGCTATTGCCGAGCAGTTGGGTATTGCGCATTTGCAAGATCGTGAGTTCTTGTCCATGTCAACGGGAGAGCAGCGGCGATTTTTGCTTGGCCGTGCATTGGTTCACGATCCACAGGTATTGGTGCTAGACGAGCCAACCAGCGGTCTTGATATCAGTGCCTGTTTCCAATATTTAGAGACGATTCGAGGCCTGATGAGCATGCGCAAAAAATTGATTCTTGTGACCCATCACGTGCATGAAATTCCACCAGAAATTGAAAGAGTAATTTTCTTAAAAGAAGGGGAGGTTGTCGCAGATGGTGATAAAGAGAAGTTACTTAACAGTGAGCAACTTTCAAAGCTATTTGATTGTCCGATTAATATTGTGCGCTCCAATGGCTTTTATCAGGCATTTCCCATTTGATCTGCTCAATACAATGTTAATGGGGAGAGTAAATTGAAGTTTGCTGAAAGAATGTCACGATTAGGCACCGAGACCGCCTTTGAAGTGATGGCCAAAGCAAAAGCCTTAGAGGCTCAAGGCAAAGATATGATCTATTTACAGATTGGTGAGCCTGATTTTCCCACACCAAAACACATTGTCGAGGCTGGGGTTTCCGCGTTACGTGACGGCCAAACCCATTACTGTGCAGCGAGTGGCATTTCGCTGTTAAAAGAAGCGATTGTCGAAGATGTCAAGGCTCGCCGTGGGGTCAGCACAAATGTTGATCAAGTCGTGGTAACACCCGGTGCGAAGCCAATCATTTTTTTTACCATGTTGGCTTTGACTGAAGCGGGTGATGAGGTGATTTACCCCGACCCAGGATTTCCTATTTATGAATCGATGATCACTTTTGCTGGTGCCAAGGCGGTACCTTTGCAGCTGCGAGAGGAAAACAATTTCAGCTTTGATCATGATGAATTTTGCTCACTCATTAATGAGCGAACGCGCCTGATTATCCTTAATTCACCGCACAACCCAACGGGCGGCGTTTTATCTAGAGCCGACGTTGAACTGGTTGCAAAAGTTGCCAAAGAAAACAACATAATGGTGTTAAGCGACGAGGTCTATAAAAACATTCTCTACGATGACAATCAACACCACAGTATTTACTCCCTTCCCGAAATGCCAGAACGCACGATTCTTTTAGATGGTTTTTCCAAGACCTATGCAATGACGGGTTGGCGTCTTGGTTATGGGGTGATGCCGGAGGATTTAGCAATAAAAGTGGAAAGGTTGATGGTTAACAGCAACTCTTGCACCGCTACTTTCTCACAATATGCTGGAGTTGCGGCGCTAAAAGGCCCCACTGTTGAGGTGGACGATATGGTGGAAACATTTAAACAGCGCCGCGAATTTATCGTTGCTGGTCTGAATCAGCTGCCCGGTGTTAGTTGTGTCATGCCAAAAGGTGCTTTTTATGTTTTTCCCAATGTTGGTGAACTGGGCGTGAAGTCCGACGAGTTGGAAAATTATTTATTGCACGAGGCTGGTGTGGCGGTATTATCGGGCAGTGCTTTTGGCAAATATGGCGAAGGCTATTTACGCCTTTCTTACGCCAATTCGATTGAAAACATTGACAGGGCACTGCAGGGCATTAATAATGCTTTGGATAAAATTTAAAATGACATTACCACTTAATAACAAAGTGCTAATTCACATCTCGTAATCGACTGATGGATGCTGCAACAATTACCATTGTAGGCTGTGGCGCTTTGGGCAGTCTGTTAGCAGCACGTTTAATTGAGGGTGGCCTGCGTGTTCAGGTGTTGCAAAGAGCTGGTGAACAATTAAACGCGCTTCGAGATAAAGGAATCACTATTATCGGTGATCGCACTGGGCAGGATCGAAACTTTGCGTTGGCTGCGGTATCAGATGACCCTTTAGAGTTGGCTCCATCACGCCTGATTATTGTTCTTGTTAAGTCCTACAGCACTGAATCTGTATATCCTGCTCAAAATCTACTTTCACAGGATGGGGTTGTACTAACTTTACAGAACGGTTTGGGAAATGTAGAAAAACTTGTTAACTGTTTTAAAGAAAAGCAGTTGGCAGTCGGCATTGACACTTATGGTGCTTATCGAATTTCGCCCGGAGTGATTGGTTGGGGTGGTGATGGGTATATTGTCTTCGGGCCGTGGGTAAAAAATCGGAATATGAACTGGGCTTATGAGTTGCTGAAGACAGGAGGGTTGGAGGTATCTTATGTGGATGATCCTATGCCCTTCATATGGCGCAAGCTGGCTATCAATGCGATGGTTAATACAACGGCGGCATTGACCCGCATGAAGAACGGCGAGTTGTTGGATTATGAATCGATTATGACTTTGATGAGAGAGTTGGGTAAAGAGGCTGTTATTGCTGCTGGCAGGGCTGGCATTCAACTTGATTTTGAAGAGATCTGGAAAATACATCTGGAAAATCTTGAAAGAACAGCAAACAACAAACCGTCTATGCTTCAAGATGTCGAGGCACAACGTCCAACAGAAATTGAGGCTATATCTGGCAGTATTTTGCAGTATGCAAAAGACGAAAAAGATTTTCCGTATACGCGAACTGTCTATAGCCTGCTTAAGGCGATTGAATCTAAGTTTTGTGCGTAATTGAACTTATTAATAGCACATCCTCTTTTTCGGCACTTAGGCTAGACGAGTACGTGTTCCTTTTACGGTTGAAAAAAAATACCAAGACCTAAGGCAGGAGATTGGAAATGTCTTATGAAGGACCTTAGCCGCCCTATAAAAATATCCAAATTATGGGAATAGAGTTTAAATACCGATAAGTGAGAGATTCTTGCTCATTAGGGGTATGAAATATATCATTTATAAGCTAAAAACAGCCTATTTTGGCGATTTCTCTCATAAAAACAGTGTGTTAAGAGGGTGGTGAGAAAAATTTAGAAAATTATTGTTTTAGTCTTTGGCTGGGTTTTTTTTCGCTCTTTTTGATTTGATTGTGCCAGCCATTAGTTGAGCGTAATGTTGAATAGCGCTGTCCCAAAATGGTGAGAGTGTGCCGCCGTCAAATCCAGGCGAGTGACGCCCTTGTTGCATGCGCTCAATAACACCAATATCTTCTTCGTTAAGTCCGTGCCAGGTATCAAAAACTTTTTGTCTTCCCTCGGCAAATTCGTCAGCAGTGGCAGCATCACCTATTAAATAAACATGAATACGCTCAAGAGTTTTTTCAGGGGAGATGGGTATCAACTCCCAAACGGCTAGTTGATTGGGGAATACCTCTAGCGACAGCGTTGGAAATAGATGAAACCACAATACTTGATTTTTCATGGTTTTACTGAGATTGGGGAAATGCGCTAAGCCATCACCTCGATTACTATCTGGATTAGGGAATTGGTAGTCGTTGAAAAAGCAATGCGCTTTGTGCTCAGAGGCACGACGCTTGTCCATTGGGCCAAACTCTAAAAGACCTGGGTGCACGGCAAAGACATGGTAGGGCTCTATAAAATTTTCATGCACCAGTTTCCAGTTGCAATTTAGCTCCCATTCTAAAACACCTGCGTGCTGCAAACTATTTAAATCATAGTCCTTAAGGCGATCAGCCATTGGCTTAATGTATTGCTCAAAGGTGCCAGCATCGCCGTCAAGGTTAATAAACACTAAATCATGCCAAACGGCAGAACGAACAAGCCTTAATCCTTGTGGCCCTTTGCCTGGCTTATGGATGTCGTGTTGATCGCCACCGAAAAAATGTGGTCTTGCTTGAATTTTTCCGTCTAAACCATAAGTCCAAAAGTGATTTGGGCAAATCAAGGCTTTTGCTGCCGAACAAGGCGAGTTCACAAGTTTGGCGCCACGGTGAGGACATGCATTGTGAAATACTTGAATTTCATCGTTTTCATCGTGCAAAAGGATTAATGGTTTTTCCGCCACTGTAATAGGAATTGCGTCGCCTGTATTCGGTACTTGGTGAACAAATCCTGCCAAAATCCAAGCATTTGGTAGTAGCTGTTCATTTTCAAATCGCAGAAACTCTGGATCGGTATACAGCGCATTGGGTAGTCCAGTTGACTCTTCGACGCTTTTATCCAGGCGCTCTAGCCACTGTTTGCTGAGCCAGTCATCGCTCGGGTTGCTTTCTGCACTCATCTGTATTATTTGTAAGACAATGAAATATGTGCAAATTATATGACAGTAAATGTAAACTCAGCATTAATAATTTCAATACGCCTTAGCGAGATAGTCTATGTAATATGAAGCATTTTCCACACTTATTCTCATCATCTAGACTGGGTAAGGTTGAGTTAAAGAACCGGATTATCTTTGGCCCCCATGGGACGACGCTAGGTCATGATGGCAAGGTGACGGATGAGTTGGTTGCTTATCACGAGGCAAGAGCTCGTGGCGGCGCTGGCCTGACCATTCTGGAAAGCGCCACAGTCCATAAGACTTACGCTTATCCCAAACAATTTATTTATTTGGGATCGGATGATTGTATTGCTGGTATTTCAAATCTGGTCAATGCCTGTCATCAATACGACTGCAAGGTGTTTGGACAATTATTCCATGCCGGCAGGGCGGTTAGAATTTCAACCGATGGCGCTCAATCCGTCGCTTGGGCGCCCTCCGAAGTGCCTGATGAGCGCTATCGGATTGTTCCAAGGGTAATGTCGAATGCCATGATTTATGAGGTTATTGAGGCTTATGCTGAGGCTGCTTTGCGCTTGCAAAAAGCGGGTTGTGATGGTGTAGAGGTTCTGGCAGGGATGGGCTATTTGGTCTCGCAATTTATGAATCCTTTGAGCAATAAACGCAACGATGAATTTGGCGGATGCTTTGAAAATCGTCTACGTTTTTTGACAGAAATCCTCTGCCGTATCAGAGCCAAAGTTGGCGCTGAATTTGTAATCGGCGTTCGTGTATCGGGTGACGAGTTAGACGGACTGGGTTTGGATGCTAATGCCATGTTAAGGATTTGCAAGGTGTTAGATGAAAAACAGCTGGTGGATTATTTTAATGTTATTGCCAGTTCTTCAGCAACACCCTTTGGCTGGATTCGGGTATTTCCCCCGATGGAAGTTGAGCACTTATACGCGGCCCCATTTGCCAAAGAGATTAAGAAAAACATCGTCAAGCCAGTGATTCTTGGTGGCCGTATTAACCAGCCACATGAGGCAGAGAGCATTATTGCCGAGGGGGTGGCTGACTTTTGTGCAATGGTTCGACCGTTTATTGCCGATTCCGAATTTGCAGTCAAGGCTGAGACAGGCCACAGTGAGGATATTCGTGCCTGTGTTGCTTGCAATCAGGCTTGTGTTGGGCATAGATTGGCGCATTTTCCTATCTCCTGTATCCAGCATCCCGAGAGCGGTCGTGAGACGATTTATGGTGATGTGATTCAAGCAAAATATGCCAAAAAAATTATGATTATTGGTGCTGGTCCGGCGGGCATGAAAGCAGCTATCGTTGCCGCAAATCGTGGGCATATTGTTGAGATATTCGAAAAAAATGCGGAGTTGGGCGGTAGCGTTCTATTGGCCCAACAATTACCTGGGCGAGAAGAGTTTGGCGGTGTGGCAAGTAACTTGGCTCATGAGTTGAAAAACACAACTGCAGCTGTCCATTTAAACCAAGAAGTCACCGTCCAATTAATCAATGAGTTTGCAGCTGATGTGGTTATTATTGCAAGCGGCTCATTACCTCGAAAAGCCGAGCTTGATCTTGATGAAAAAACCGACATTGTATATGCGCATGATGTTCTTGAAGGCAATGTAAAAACAGCCAATTCTGTCGTCATTGCCGACTGGCGTTGTGATTGGATTGGGCTTGGTGTTGCTGAGAAATTAGCACTTGAGGGTTGTCGAGTGCGTTTGGCGGTGAATGGCTTTGTTGCTGGCGAACAAGTCCAATCGATTGTTAGAGATGCTTGGATTGCAAAACTCAATCGATTGGGTGTCGAGATTATCCCATTCGCACGTTTGTTTGGTAGTGTTGAGAAAACAGTATTTTTTCAACATACGACAAGTCATGAGGCGATTGTATTAGAAGATGTGGATACTTTGGTGGTTGCACATGGCTACACAAGCAATACACACCTTCAGGACAGCATGGATGGCTGTGAGGTTGAGACAATCTCAATTGGCGACTGTATTCAACCACGCTCGGTGGAAGAGGCTGTGCTAGAAGGTCTTAAAGCCGGTGTATCGGTCTAAATTAATCGCTAAGACGGTATCTAGAAGATTCTGCGTGTGCTTGTAGGCCTTCGCCATCGGCAAGTGTTGCTGCAATTTGACCCAAAGTGTTTGCGCCTTCGCTGGAAACCATGATCAAGCTTGATTTCTTTTGGAAGTCATAAACACCTAAAGGGGAAGAGAATCGTGCAGTACCAGAAGTTGGCAAGACGTGATTCGGTCCAGCACAATAATCACCCAGTGCTTCACAAGTGTACTTGCCCATGAAAATTGCACCGGCGTGCTTGATGCCATCAAGCAGTGCTTCAGGATTATCGACTGAGAGCTCTAAATGCTCTGGTGCAATGGTGTTCGAGATTTCAATGGCCTCGGCCATGTCTTGAGTGCAAATCAAGGCGCCACGGTCTTTGAGTGCTGTGCGGATAATATCTTGCCTATCCATTGTTGGTAACAGTTTTTTGATGCTTTCTTCGACTTGATCAATAAATGACTGACTTGGGCACAATAAAATAGATTGTGCGTCTTCGTCGTGTTCGGCTTGTGAGAACAGATCCATTGCAATCCAGTCAGGATTGGTATTGCCATCGCAAATTACCAATATTTCAGAAGGGCCGGCAATCATGTCAATGCCAACTTGCCCGAAAACAGCGCGTTTTGCCGTAGCAACATAGATGTTGCCGGGCCCGACGATTTTGTCCACTTTTGGTACACGCTCGGTGCCGTAAGCAAGGGCTGCAATCGCTTGTGCGCCACCCACAGTAAATACTTGGTCGACACCAGCAATGTGAGCAGCAGCGAGCACCAATTGATTGACTTGGCCACCCGGCGTAGGAACCACCATAATAAGCTCTCCAACGCCAGCAACTTTTGCTGGAATAGCGTTCATTAGTACCGAGGAAGGGTAAGCTGCCTTGCCGCCAGGAACGTACAGACCAACCCTATCCAGAGGGGTGATTTTCTGACCTAACATAGTACCATCGCTCTCGGTATACGTCCAAGTCTGCTGAGTTTGTTTTTGGTGATAGTTTTTAACTCGATCAGCGGCAGTACTTAATGCGTCTTTTTCTTTGGCGCCTAACGTCTCAAAAGCTTCTTTTAGTTTGCTTTGGCTAACCATTAGATCATTCATTGATGTCGCACTGACACCATCAAATTGGATGGAGTAATTAATTAGAGCTTTGTCGCCATCTTTTTTGATTGACGAAATAATATTGTCAACAGTGGATACTACTTCTTTATTGGAGACGCCTTCCCAAGCTAGTAGAATGTTGAGTTTCTCGTTAAAGTCGGCTTGGCGAGTAGACAGTTTACTAATCATAGATTGTCTTCAACGCGAGTCACCCAGTCTTTTATCTCTGTGTGTTTGGTGTTAAAGGAGGCCGAGTTAACCACCAAGCGCGAGCTGATGTCTTGAATGTGGTCAAGCGCCACCAAGCCATTTGCCTTAAGTGTGTTTCCGGTATCAACTAGGTCAACGATGCAATGGGCGAGACCAACGATTGGAGCAAGCTCCATTGCCCCATAAAGCTTAATAACTTCTACTTGTTGACCTTTGGCTCGAAAATATTGTTTAGCAGAGTTGACGTATTTAGTTGCAATTTTAAGTGTGCTTTGATTTAGGTCTTGGCTAGGCTCTGCAGCAACCATAAGACGGCATTTGGCTATACCAAGGTCTAGCAATTCAAATAATCCGTTAGCGCCATGTTCTAGTAATACGTCTTTGCCAGCAATGCCGATGTCGGCAGCACCGTGCTGGACAAAAACAGGAACGTCACTTGCCCTAATGATGATGACTTTAACGTCATCAAGATTGGTGTCAAGAATGAGTTTTCTACTTTTAAGTTCTTCAGCAGAGACGACAAGGCCTGCTTTCTCTAGTAGAGGAAGCGTTTGTTCTAATATTCTGCCTTTTGAAAGGGCGATTGTTAACATATTTTCGTTTTGTTTGGGTTAGTGCTGAACGCGCTCGATATTTGCGCCTAGCATTTTAAATTTTTCTTCGATCGATTCATAGCCGCGATCGAGGTGATAAACGCGTTCGATGGTGGTCGTACCTTGTGCAGCAACGCCAGCCAATACTAAGCTAGCGGACGCCCTTAAGTCGGTTGCCATCAAATTCGCGCCAGAGAGGGATTTTACCCCTTTGCATACAACCGTGTTACCTTCTAGTTGGAGGTCTGCACCCATTCGGCACAGCTCAGGTACATGCATAAAGCGATTTTCAAAAATGGTTTCAGTGACTGTACTGTTGCCGTGGGCGATGGCATTAAGAGCAACAAATTGTGCTTGCATGTCGGTTGGAAAATTTGGATGTGGACTTGTTCTGACATTAACAGCTTTTGGTCGTCTACCTTTCATGTCCAGTTTGACAGAATTTTCATTGGTCTGAATGTCAGCCCCAGTTTCAATCAACTTGCCGATCACTGCACGCATTGCATCGGGTTGAATATTTTTTACTGTTATGCAGCCACCAGTGATTGCTGCAGCCACTAAATAAGTGCCTGCCTCGATCCTGTCCGGGCAAATGTTGTATTCAGTGCCATTAAGACGATCAACGCCTTCGACAATGAGTGTTGAGGTGTTTTCCCCAGAGATTTTTGCGCCCATTTTTCGCAAGCAGTAAACCAAATCTGTAACTTCCGGCTCTTGTGCGGCGTTATTAATAGTTGTTACACCATCTGCAAGTGTTGCAGCCATAAGTATATTCTCAGTTGCTGTAACGGATACCAAGTCAAAATTGATTTGACAGCCCACTAATTTATTAGTGCTGGCGTAAATGTAGCCATTTTTTACATCAATGTTTGCGCCCATTTCTTCAAGGGCTTTTAGGTGTAAGTCAACGGGGCGAGTGCCAATGGCGCAACCACCAGGCAAGGAGATTTTTGCTTCCTTATACTTTGCCAGCATGGGGCCAAGAGAAAGAATTGAAGCACGCATTGTTTTAACTAGCGAATAATCCGCAACAAGGTTTGTTAAGTTTGAAGAGTCAATGAGAATTGAGCTATCGGCCTCCAAAATAAAATGAGCGCCCATATCCATCAACAGCCGTAGCGTTGTTGAGATATCGCTTAGTTGGGGTGTATTGGAAAGCTTTAAAGGCTCGTCTGCAAGAATGGAGGAGAAAAATATCGGTAGGGCAGCATTTTTGGAGCCAGACGCCTTAATCTCTCCGTTAAGAGGCGTTCCACCTTGAATAACCAGTTTGTACATTATTTAATTTTTTGAAGAAGATTGGATAAACCATAGCGATGGATTTTAGCTCCGTAGCTCATTCGCTCGATCTCTAAAATGCTGATGGTTTGATAAATAAGATCGTAAACACGCCATTGCTTGTTGTTGCGAACCATTTTTAGAGTTATTGCAGTCACCTCTCTGTCACTGCCGGTTGAGGTGTAAATCATTATTTCAGATTTGTTGCCATCGAGAATGATGTTTTTGTCAACTTCCACGTGGATGCTTTCGAATTTGTCGTAATTGACTAATAGGCTGACGTAGTCCTCGATCAGTGATTTGGTTAGGTCATTTTCAAAAGCCTTTTTTTCGTTGACTTTAAGTTCTTTCCAGTGCTCATCGAGAACCAGCTCGGTGGTGTATGGAATGTCAATAAATGGAATGACTTGCCTTTTGATTAAATCAAGTACATTGTGGTAACGATATTCACCGTCATTTTTTAGTTGAATTAATGCACATAAAGCGCTTCCAATAACGGCTTCAGCTTGTATGGCTGGAGAGATGTAGCTTTTATCGATTGACAGAGCGGGGCAAGTGGTCGCAGAAAATGTCACACCGATGAATAGAATGTTTAAAAGGAATGCCTTTAAAATATTGTTATGAATTTTCATGGTATATATAAATAATTTACCGCAATTTTACTATCTTTTGAGTGGTTTCTGATTGAAATGACAGGGCAAACATTAAAGGACAAATTGAAGCATTTGAGCGCCAGTCCGGGTGTGTACAGAATGCTGGATCGCAGCCAGAAGATAATTTACGTTGGCAAGGCAAAAAACCTAAAAAAAAGGGTTTCGCAATATTTTGTTGAGTCGAAAGTGCACGACAAAACAAGTGTTCTAAAAAAACAAATCGACACCTTTGAAGTCGTCATTACCAAAACAGAAACCGAGGCGCTTCTTTTAGAGAACGACCTTATTAAGCAACACAAGCCTAAATACAACATCCTTCTTAAGGATTCAAAGACCTACCCCTATATTATTATCAGTGGCGATAAACACCCAAGGCTCGGGCTACATCGTGGCAATAAAACGCCAGAAAATCAATATTTTGGTCCTTACCCTTCTGCTTATGTGGCAAGGGACGCCTTGGCACTTTTAAAGAAAATATTCAAAGTGAGGCAGTGCACTAATAGCTTTTATCGCTCAAGGTCCAGGCCTTGTCTTGAATATCAAATAGGACTTTGCAGTGCCCCTTGTGTCGAGAAAATATCAGATAAAAAGTACCAGCAAGATGTAGATATGGTAACGTTATTTTTAAAAGGAAAGGGTGCCAAATTATTGAATAGCGTTTCAGACAAGATGGCGCAGGCCTCTATTGACCTAGATTTTGAAGCGGCGGCTAATTATCGAGACCAGCTAATTGGATTGCGCACTATTCAGGAGCAACATGGGTCTCAATTCTCTTCGGACATGGATGTGGTTTGCGTTGTAGAGAAATCCAACAAACATTGTGTTGAAGTGTTGTTTGTGCGCTCTGGAAAGCAAATCGGCTCAGAAAGCTTCTTCCCAAAACACGCCGATGAAAAAGATTGCAGTACTGTATTGAGTGCTTTTTTGCCTTTGTATTATCTTGGTAAAAAAACCCCAAAGCAAATTCTTATAAGCCACAAGTTGAGTGATAAAGCACTTATTGCCAGCGCACTGTCAACTCAATTGATTCAGTCGCCCGGTACTGAAAAAAAGCATTTTTTAGAGATTGCAACACTAAACGCCACCGAGTCCCTTAAACAACGCCTACTGTCTGGCTTTACTAAAAAAACACAGCTTGAATCTCTGCAAAAAACACTTGCTCTCAGTGATCTGCCAGAGTGGATGGAGTGCTTTGACATCAGTCACACCATGGGGGAGGCGACAACTGCCTCCTGTGTGGTGTTTGAAAAAGGCCTGCCAAAAACCGCTAAATATCGTCAATTTAACATTAAAGATATTACTCCAGGAGATGACTATGCTGCGATGAATCAAGCTGTTTTTCGTCGATATTCTCGCCTGATACAGGGGGGCAAGACACTTCCCAATGTGGTTTTTATTGATGGCGGCCTAGGGCAGCTCAATCAAGCAATTATGGTGATGAACTCAATTGGTGTGGAGTCCATTCAACTGGTGGGCGTTGCAAAGGGTGAGGGTAGAAAAGCTGGCCTGGAGACCTTGATTGTTATTGAGGATGAAAAGGTGAAACGCATTAACTTGCCGCCACACGACCCAGCATTGCTGTTAATTAATCACATTCGTGATGAGTCGCATCGCTTTGCGATAAAAAATCATCGGCAGAAGAGAGCGAAAAAACGAAACACCTCTCCGCTTGAAGCGGTGAAAGGTATTGGGGCGAATAAGCGTACAGCTTTGCTCAACCATTTTGGTGGGCTGCAAGAAATTCAAAAGGCCGGTCTTGATGAATTGCAAAAAGTAGTCGGCATTAATGAGAAATTGGCGACTAAAATATTGGAAAGCTTCAAATAAGTATTTTTAGCGGCATTTCACAAGGACATTTATTCTATGGTACCCATTCTTAAACTACTGCTTATTGCTTTTGTTGTCAGTTACGTGATTTGGTTTGTGGATAGGCGCTTTTTGGGAAAACAAATTTCTTTTAGCAGACTTATGTTGTTCGGCCTTTTGTCGGTTTTTTCTGTTTTAGCGGTATTATATTCTTTGAATTTGTTGGTTGCTGGTCTTTAAGAAAGTGGATTGACGCCAGGCGAGAGAGGCTGTCCTGGGCTGCCTTTATTGGATAAAATGAACGTTTTTAAGTGACCGGTATTGTTGATGATGCGTTTGCTTGCGTTAACAATGATTGCAAGGTGGGAGGCCTCCCATACAGGTAAGTCCCGCATGTGGTCCCCCATATAATCAAATTGCCCTTCCCCAAAACGTTGAATAAGTTTTTCAGCCTTGTTGTGGCTTGAGAGGTTGAAGTCTTTATTGCTCGCCATGACATCGTCAAAAATCTTTAAATGTTTGGCGACAGCGTAGGCGTAGTTTTTGTGGGACGCCGTTGCAAGTATGACAGTATCTCCAAGTTTCTTTCTCTTTTGAATGTAGACGATGACTGCTTCATTAAATGGCAGTTCGGTGATGTTGATTTCAAACCGCTTAACCAGCTGATCTTTCAAATAGCCTTTGCCTTTTGAAAGCCAGTATAGGTAATGAAAAATTAACCACGGGGATTTGCCAAGAACACCTTTAGAAGATTCCACCAATAGATCGGTGTCAATAAGGGTGTGATCCAGATCAACAATTAAAGGTATTTTGTTTTTATCCATTATCCAGTTCGCTCCATTTGTCGTACATCTGTTCTAATTCGAGCTCCATTTTACTTAATTCAATGGTTATGTTTTGAGCGTCTGGATTTTGGTAAAAAGCCGGGTCTGACAATTGCTCTTGCGAGATGGCAATGGCGTTTTCAAGGTTCTCGATTTTTATAGGGAGTTCGTTTAACAAGCGTTGTTCATTGTACGAGAGTTTGGTTTGTGCTTTCTTTGGTTTATTGGTGCCTGCCGTTGCTTTGCTATTACCTTTTAGCTCTAATTGTTCGGAGCGTTGGCGCAAGTAGTCGTCATAGCCGCCAATGTATTGCTCAATGACGGCGTCACCCTCCATGACAATAGTCGAGCTGACAATGTTATTGAGGAATGTTCTGTCGTGCGATATAAGAATAACAGTGCCAGCGTAATCAACTAACATTTCTTCGAGTAATTCAAGGGTTTCTACATCCAGATCATTGGTGGGTTCGTCAAGAACCAGTAGATTGGCGGGCTGAGATAAGATTTTAGCCAACATGAGTCGGTTTTTCTCACCACCAGAAAACATCCGAATGGGTGCCATCGATTGTTTTCCTGTAAACAGGAACTGGCGTAAGTAGCCAATAACGTGCTTGTCCTTGCCATTGATGTTGATATAGTCTCTGCCACCAGAAACAAAATCCATGGCCTTCATGTTTGGCTCAAGCATTTCCCTCATCTGATCAAAGTAGGCGAGCTCAATGGTTTTTGAGCGACGAATATTGCCCTTCTCGGGCTGTAACTCACCAAGAAGTAAGCGGATAAGTGTGGATTTTCCAGAGCCATTTCCACCAATAATGCCGATTTTTTCGCCTTTTAGGATCAACGCTGAAAACTCTTTAACAAGCTCCAATTCGCCAATTTGATAGCTAATTTTCTTAACTTCAAAGACAATTTTAGAGACGCGTTGCTCGTCTTCAAGTGTGTGGATTTTGGCTTTTCCTTGCTGCTTGCGTCGATTAACAGAGGTTTGGCGCATTTCTTCCAAGGCTCTAACGCGACCTTCGTTTCTTGTTCGCCTCGCTTTGATGCCTTGGCGGATCCAGGTTTCTTCTTGAGCAAGCTTCTTGTCGAATCTGGCATTGGCTAAATCTTCCGCATTAAGCAGGCTGTCTTTGCGCTTAATGTAATCTGAATAACCGCAGTCAAAAATTGCCAAATTGCCCCGATCCAAATCGAATACTTTGTTAACAATGCCTTTTACAAAAGAACGATCATGGCTAATTAACATCAGTGTGCCGTGAAAATCTTTGAGCATTTTTTCCAAATCCAAGATGGCGGTAATGTCCATATGGTTGGTTGGCTCATCCAATAACAACAAATCAGGATCTTGAACCAATGCTTTAGCAAGTAAGACGCGTCGGCGCCAACCACCTGAAAGAGTAGCAAGCGTGGCCTTCGGATCAAGAGTAAAGCGATTAAGGATGGTTTCAATTTTATTGAGATAGTGCCAAGCATCTTTTCTTTCAATTTCATCTTGGTAAGTGGCGCTTTCGTCAATATTGCCGTTGTTTAGACAGTTTTGGTATTTGGCTAGTAGCTCACCAATGCCACCAAGACCCTGGGCAACGATTTCAAATAAAGTTAGATTGTTGTCATCGGGTGGCGATTGCTCTAGATAGCTTATTGTTGTACTATTTTTGATTTTTAGATTGCCATCGTCGGCTTGAATAATGCCCGCCAACACCTTCATAAAGCTTGATTTTCCCTCCCCGTTGCGCCCAATCAGTGCGATTTTGTCGCCTCTGTGAATGGTGGCATTAACCTCACAAAGAATAGGCTTTTCAGCAAAACGAAGGGAAAGATTGTCTAAGGTGATAAGTGGCATACGTTAAAATTCAAGCTTTAAAAAACAACTGTTTTTGAATGCGCTATTTTATTCAATTTGCACTTCTATTTTTACTTATTCAGGGTGTTTCTGCACAGAGTATTGATGCAAAAGAGTTTTCGTCCGCTCAGCAAGAGCAACGTTACCAAGATTTAATTAATGAAATTCGCTGCCCTGTTTGTCAAGGCCAAAGTATTGGTGGCTCAAACGCATCTCTAGCGCTTGATCTGCGGGAGAAGGTACAACAGTTGATTATTGATGGCAAAACGAATGATGAAATTCACCGCTTTATGGTGGAGCGCTTTGGTGATTTTGTCGTCTTTAAGCCGCCCGTAAAAACCTCGACTTACGTACTGTGGTTTGCGCCTTTTGTTTTATTGTTGATTTGCTTAATATTGCTATTTCGTTCAACCAAATCAAAAACGCCAACAACAACTGAAGAAAAAGTTGATTTAGAAAAAGCAAAAAGCTTATTAAAATAAACCGTTTTAATGACGCAGAGGCTAAAATACACTCTCTTTATGGGGGTGCTTTGTGCAAAACATTTTAGAATTTGCTGAACGATAAAAATGAATACAGATCAAGAACTTAGTGATTTAATGGTTGAGGCTTATAGTCGCCAAAAACAAGGTGAACTTTCTTTGGCTATTCAATCTTGGAATGCGCTTGCCAGTCATCCTTCGGGTGACAGCGAACTAAAGGCAAACGCATATCTTAATTTAGGCCATCTTCACCAACAGCAAGGCAATAATGATTTGGCTCATGAGAGCATGGCTAGCGCTATTGCAGCCAACCCGAACAGTGCCGAAGCTTATTTTTGTTTGGCCTATTTGGCGCAAGAGAAAGAAAATTTTGAGGAGGCGATAGGCTATTTTGAAAGTGCCCTTGACTTAAATAAAGACGATGCTGGTGCTTATAACAATCTTGCTAATTGTTATGATCGTTTGAATAAAAACGATGAAGCAATTGAAAATTATACAAAAGCATTAGCGATTGATAACAAATACATTGCAGCTTACTATAACCGCGGCAATGCTTACATTAAAATAGCCAAAGAAAAATTAGCCCTTAGGGATTTGAGCAAAGCCCTCGAACTTGATGAGGATTTCTATCAAGCTTATTACAACCGTGGCACGGTTTATAAACAACTAGGTAAAGATGATTTGGCAGAGAAAGACTTGGCAAGGGCAAAGTCCTTGGCACAAGCAGAATTAGAACAACAAGGAAAATAGTGAGCGAACAAGACGACAACAAACTGATTGCAGAAAGAAAATCCAAGTTAGCAACATTGCGCCAACAGGGCAACCCTTTCGTTAATGATTATAAACCCAAGGATGTCACAAAAAACCTTGTTGATGCATACAACGCCCTCTCTAAAGAAGAGTTGGACGAAAAAGCTGTAGAGGTGAGTGTTGCTGGGCGAATGATGCTTAAACGAGTCATGGGTAAAGCCAGCTTTGCACAATTGCAAGATTCAACGGGACAAGTTCAGTTGTTTGTTACTCGTGACGAATTGGAAGAGGGTTTTTATAACGAACAGTTCAAAAAGTGGGATATAGGCGATATTATTGGCGCCAGTGGTGTTTTGTTCAAAACCAAAACGGGCGAACTCTCAATTAGAGTAAGCGACATTCGTCTACTAACAAAATCTCTGCGACCTTTACCAGAAAAATTTCACGGCCTCTCAGATCAAGAAACCATTTATCGTCAGCGTTATGTGGATCTAATTATGAACGAAACGTCGCGAGATGTCTTTAAACGTCGAAGTGCAATTGTCTCCTATATTCGCAACTTTTTTATTGAACACGATTACTTAGAAGTTGAAACGCCAATGATGCAAGTCATTCCGGGTGGTGCAACGGCAAAACCATTTGTTACTCATCATAATGCGCTAGACATGGATTTATTCCTGCGCATTGCACCAGAACTCTATCTTAAGCGCCTGGTAGTGGGTGGCATGGATAGGGTGTTTGAAATTAACCGTAATTTCAGAAATGAGGGTCTGTCGACGCGTCATAACCCTGAATTTACAATGATTGAATTCTATCAAGCTTACGCCACTTATCATGATCTGATGGATCTCACCGAGACGCTTTTCAGAGGCATTGCAACGGATGTATGTGGCAGTGCAGACATACATTATCAAGGTGATGATTTTGATTTCTCAAAGCCGTTTATACGTCTGAGTGTTGTTGATTCAATTCTGCAACACAATCCAACATTAACGCTCGCTGATTTGCAAGAAGGCAGTGCAAAGAATACTGCTGAAAAACTGGGTATTCATATTAAAGACAATTGGGGTTTGGGTAAGATTCAAATTGAAATTTTTGAAGCAACGGTTGAAGAAAGGCTTATTCAGCCAACCTTTATTACCGAGTATCCAACAGAGGTGTCACCACTGGCAAGACGCAATGACGACGATCCGTTTATTACCGATCGCTTTGAATTATTTATTGGCGGTCGTGAAATTGCTAACGGCTTCTCGGAACTCAACGATGCCGAAGACCAAGCGCAACGATTCCAAGATCAGGTAAGTGAAAAAGATGCGGGCGATGATGAGGCCATGCATTATGATGCTGATTATATCCGCGCTTTGGAATACGGCATGCCGCCAACAGCGGGTGAGGGTATTGGAATCGACCGTTTGGTGATGTTGTTTACCGATTCACCGTCAATTAGGGATGTGCTTTTATTTCCTCACATGAGGCCAGAGTAACTTGCCTACAGTGCCAGTTTTAACTATTGATGGTCCAAGCGGTGTTGGCAAGGGCAGTGTAGCACGTATCGTGGCTACTAAAATGGGCTGGCATTTGCTTGACTCTGGCGCCATTTATCGTGGTTTTGCCTTGGCCGCTCAAAGTCGAAGCATCGATTTTAATGACGAGCAAAGTTTGGCAAAACTTGCTGAAAAATTGGATTTGAGGTTTGAATCTGTTGAGGGTCAAGAGCTACTGAATGTTTATGTAGATGGTGTAGAGGTATCCAAAGAGCTGCGCACCGAGCAAACGGCAGAATTGGCCTCACAACTTGCCGTTATTGCACCGCTGAGAGAGGCACTCTTAAAAAAGCAGCAACAATTTGAACAAACACCTGGTTTGGTGGCCGACGGTAGAGACATGGGCACTGTGGTTTTCCCTGAAGCTCCCTACAAAATTTACTTAACGGCAAGTGCCGAGGAGCGTGCTCAGAGGCGCCTAAAACAGTTGCAAAATAGTTCTAATGCTGGTAACATTTCGCAGATTTTGGCAGAGGTTAAAAAAAGAGATGAACGCGATGCTAATCGCAAACACTCTCCTTTAACACCTGCTAGAGATGCATTGATCATTGACACAACTTGTCTAACGATTGATGAAGTCATTGCAAGAGTAATGGCGCTAGTTGAAGTTTGAGCGGTCAAACTTCCTAATTAACTAACCCGATATGCATTAAGCGCAAACCGTAAGAGCTTAATAATTACCGGTCAACATCACAAATATAATATGTCAGAATCATTTTCCGAGCTATTTGAAAATAGCGAATCTCAACAAAACGTTAAAGTCGGCGCCTTATTAATGGGTACAGTTGTCAGCATGAATCGCGAGAAAGCGGTTATTAATGTTGGCCTTAAATCTGAAGGCTTTATCTCTCTAAGCCAATTTAAAGATGCACACGGCGAAATTGAAATCAGTGAAGGCGATGTCGTCGAAGTGGCTCTTGAGTCTATCGATGATGGCCTTGGTCACACGCTTCTTTCTCGTGAGAAAGCAAAGCGCATTAAGATGTGGCAGGAGCTTGAAACTGCAATGACTTCCAAGGAAGTGGTTACTGGTGTTGTAACAGGCGTTGTTAAAGGTGGCCTTACAGTTGATATCGGCGTTATTAAAGCGTTCTTACCAGGCTCATTGGTTGATGTTAGACCTGTTAAGGACTTTGATTATTTACAAGGTCAAGAAATTGAAGCCATCGTTATTAAGATGGACGAAGTTAGAAACAATATTGTTATTTCAAGAAAAGCCGTTATGCAAGAAGTTAATTCTGCAGACAGAGAGGCGCTTCTTGAAACGCTTGAAGAGGGTAAAGAAATTGAAGGCATCGTTAAGAACCTTGCTGATTACGGCGCCTTTGTTGACTTGGGCGGCATTGATGGCCTACTTCACATTACAGACATTTCATGGCAGCGTGTTAACCACCCATCTGAAAAACTTTCGATTGGTGATAAGATTATTGTCAAGGTACTAAATTACGATAAAGAGAAGATGCGTGTTTCTCTAGGTTTGAAGCAGCTAACACCAAGTCCTTGGGACAGTATTTCAGAGCGTCTTCCAATTGGTAAGAAAGTGACCGGTGAAGTTTCTAACTTAACTGACTACGGAGCGTTTGTACGCATTGAAGCCGGTGTTGAGGGTCTTGTTCACGTTAGCGAAATGGACTGGACAAATGCCAATGCTAGACCTTCTAAGTTTGTTAAATTGGGCCAAGAAGTTGAAGTGGTTGTATTAGACGTTCAAGAAGCTAAGCACCGTATTTCCCTTAGTATGAAGCAAGCTCAAGAGAATCCTTGGGAGTCTTTTGAAGGTAGCTTCACGAAAGGCGACAAGATTAATGTAGTGGTTAAATCAATCACTGACTTTGGTTTATTTGTTGGTCTTCCGGGTGGTATTGATGGTTTGATTCACTTGGCTGATATCTCATGGGAGAAGCAATCTGCAGACCAAATCGTTTCTGATTTCTCAAAAGGCCAAGAGCTTGACGTTGTAATCCTTAACATTGATGCTGAAAAAGAGCGTATTTCTTTAGGTATTAAGCAATTGACTGATGATGATTTCTCTCAATTCGCAAACTCTAATGGCAAAGGTTCAATCGTTAAAGGTACTGCTATTGAGGTAGATGCAAGAGGCGCGGTAATTGAACTTGCTGAAGGTATTACTGGCTACTTACGTGTTTCTGAAATTTCACATGATCGCATTGAAGATGCTTCAACAGTGATCAGGCAAGGCGCAGAGCTGGAAGTTGTGATTACTCAAATCGACAGAAGGACGAGAAAAATTGCACTGAGCATCAAAGCAAAAGATTCAGTAGAAGAAAAAGCAGCAATGGATGACTATAATGCGCAAGCATCAGGTTCTGGCAGCTCAACTTTTGGTGACTTGCTTAAACAAGCAAAAGATAAGTAATAATTACAGTTAACCACCACACATTGTGTGGTGGTTTATTTGCAATGAAAAAAACAGATCTTATTGAGTCCATCTCAAACACGTGTAACGTATCTCGCACAGAGTCAAAACTCTCTGTGGAGGTGATTATTGACGAGCTGAGTAAGGCAATTATTTCGGGTGACGGCGTTGAAATACGCGGCTTTGGTGGTTTCTCTAGAAAGCACCGCAAAAGCAGAGTAGGCATTAACCCGAAAACCAGTGAAAAAACTGCAGTTGCAGAGAAATATGTGCCTTTTTTTAAGCCCGGGAAACAGCTTAGAGAGTCGGTAAATAAAGACTGATTTACGATTGATTATTATTCACTTGTTGAGTATAATTTCTCGTTTTTGACAAAGCACACAAGTTCGGTTATTTTGAACTTGCGACAAGCTTTTTTTTGGGGCGTTAGCTCAGTTGGTAGAGCACCGGACTTTTAATCCGATGGTCGAGCGTTCAAGTCGCTCACGCCCCACCATATCCACTAAGGCCTTACAGAGATGTAAGGCCTTTTTTATGTGCATAAATATTTTTTGGGTACACATTCAAAAGTGTGTAATCAAAGAAGGGTGCTAACATTTAAAGAACTGGATTTATTACTCACTGTGACTCCTTGTATTAATCTATCTCAGGATCTGGGTTAGTGGAAAAATACTCCCCATTCCAATAGACTTCTTCAACAAGCCCGTCAGGATAGGTTAAAACACCTTGACCCAGTGGTAAGCCCCCAACAAACCAGCCAATAAAGCGAGTGCCATCTTCATAAATCCAAGAACTGTAGCCGCTTCTAATGCCGTCTTTCCAGTAGCCCTCATAAGTTAACAGTCCTTGCCTAAATCCTTTAGAAGTGCCTCGCCAAGTTAAGCCTTATATTTTTTCATCGTGGTAAGTCTCTCTTTCTAATTTGAGCTGCAGGTAGATTATCAAGTATCTTTACTGTAAAATTAGCCACTGCTTATATATTTAGCTTTCTTGTTTAACATTTCGGACACACAAAAGACAAGAAAGTATCGCGTTAGAGTCTTGCAGAGATGTGAGGCCTTTTTTGTATCAAACCCTAGGAGAAAATATGAAAGTTGAAAATGGAAAAGTAGTAACAATGCACTACACGCTCAAGAATGACGCTGGTGATGTGATTGATTCATCTGAAGGCAAAGAGCCGATGCCATTTTTACAAGGTCATGGCAATATCATCCCTGGCTTGGAGACTGCCCTAGAGGGATGCTCGATTGGAGATAAGCTTGATGTTTCAGTTGAGCCAGAAGAGGCATACGGCTTAAGAATTCAAGATGCTATACAGCAAATTCCAAGTTCTGCACTGCAGGGTGTTGATAATGTGACTGTTGGTATGCAGCTTGAATCACAGGATGAGCAGGGAAACCCATTTGTTGTGGTAGTTACCAAGATTGGAGAAGAGACAATTACTGTAGATGCCAATCACCCACTTGCTGGTGAAACATTGCATTTTTCTGTAAGCATTGAGTCTATTCGAGACGCACAAGAAGAAGAGATCTCTCACGGTCACGTTCACTAAAACATCTCACAATAAAGGACGTTATGAAATCACATAATTGTCCTTTATGTTCTTCTAGTAAAACCCAGCTTTACCACGCTGACGACACTCGTCAATATCGTGCTTGCACAGTGTGTGAGTTTGTTTTTGTTCCGAGTGTTTTTCATCTGAGTGAAATCGATGAAAAATCCCGCTACGATCAACATAATAACGATCCAAATGACGCCAACTACCGACGATTTTTATCGCAAGTAGCGCAGCCTTTATTCGAGAGACTTCCCAAGGGAGTGAAAGGCCTTGATTTTGGCTGTGGGCCAGGCCCAACGCTATCGATTATGTTAGAAGAGCAAGGCTATAGTGTCGATTTATTCGATAAGTTTTACGCTCAGAATGATGTAGTTTTTAATTGCAAATACGACTTTATCACAGCTACCGAAGTACTGGAACATCTATCCCAACCCGCATTTGAGCTCAACCGCTTATGTCGTATGCTAAATCCGGGTGGTATGCTTGGAATAATGACTGAAATGCTGTCGGATAATGTGAACTTTGCAAACTGGTATTATAAGAACGACCCATCGCATATTGGTTTTTTTAGTGAGAATAGCTTGCATTGGCTTGCCAATAGCTGGCATGCAGAAATCGAAATTCTCTCGAATCGAGTGGTTCTAATTACAAAAACATAACTAGATTAGTTGCGCAATCTATCCATCCAAGTGCTCAACATGCAAGCGACCATAGTAGCGAATCGATGTAGCGTGGTGCGCGTGTAAAATATTGGCAACTTTCGTCCTTGCAGTTTTGTTTAAAGCAGGAACACTAACAATTGCATGGCCTAGCTTAAGGTTTTTTTTGATTCTTTCAAGATAGGCATGCTCTTCACCTTGGGCAATGTGCTGCCACTTTCTTACAAGCTTGGTTAGCGCGCCGTGTTTGGTTCCATCCGGATCAAGAAAGGCCAAACCATCAGCGCCGAAAGATTCATCGATTTGGGAGTCGTCAAAACCAGCGCCAATCAATTCACTAACCACTTCATCGGCTTCAATTTTTGTGTCGACAACAGCAACAACGCGGTGGGTTGGATATGCATAAAAGTTTTCTTTAGTATGGGCTAACACAGTCGACTCCTATATAGTTAAAGGTAGGTTGATCGTGCTTCTCTTTCAACCATTTTTTTACTATACGCTTATAATTGCTCAACATTTGAACAATTGTGCGCTGTAGAGTGGTGATTTTTGAGAAGTAGCGGAGTCGCTTAATCTTCGAGTAAGCGAAGATAGCTATTGTATCGATATGGGTGAATATCGCCCGAATCCAGGGCTTCTTTGATGGCACAATTGGGTTCGTTGATGTGTTGACAATTCCTAAAACGGCAATGACCGAGTAGGGGTAGAAACTCTATAAAACCGTTGAGAATCTCTTTTGTACTAAGATTGTCTAGCTGAAATTCTCGAATACCGGGAGAATCAATCAAATCACCCCCGCTTGCGATTTTGTAAATACAGGTATTGGTTGTTGTGTGTTTTCCAAGTTTGCTTTTTTCGCTAATTTCATTCACCCTGATATTCAAATCTGGAATGAGTTCGTTGATTAAAGAGGATTTTCCAACGCCGGACTGCCCCAGAAAGATGTGGGTTTTGTCAGCTAATTGTTGTTTTAAATCGTCTAAATTGAATTTTTCTTTGACGCTGATAAAGTGCAGCTCATAGCCAAGATTTTGATAGACAAAAAAATCCTTATGAAGGTTTTCCAAGTCGTCAAGTAACTCGATTTTATTAACAATAATGGCAATTGGTAGATTGGCATTTTCTGCTACCACAAGGTAGCGATCAATAAGATCAAGCTGATATTTTGGCTCTGCGGCCACCACTAACCATAGTTGATCAACATTTGCTGCGATGAGTTTTTCCTGTCTTTTGAGCTCACTCTTGCGCGGCAGCAAGGCGGTAACAATGCCGTTATCATTATCGGTGGGTTGAAATATTACTTCATCGCCAGCAACCGAGAGATCGATGTTCCGCCTACTAGTGCATTGGAATAATTCACCATTGCTAGACTCCACAAGTTGGCGTTGGCCATAGCGTGTGACCACTCTGCCTTTTTGTTCATCGCCATCGCTATTTGCCTCTGATTCGGCTTTTTCCGAAGCCTTGTTGGCTCTGGCTATACGCTCGGCTTGAACCTTTTCGGCGCGCCACTTTTGTCGTCGGTTTAACGCCAAGGTTGTCCTGCGATGGAGTTAATGTTATTACCAGCTAGAGAGGGCGCCATGGGTATAAGGTTATTTGAGTCTCTCAATGCGCAATGTGGCGCTCGGGTGAGTGTCGTGAAATGCAGAGTAATATTTATCCGGAGAGAGTGACGATGAATTCTCTTTGTAAAGTTTCACCAGTGAAGATATCAAGTCGTTGGCATCCGTGTGTCTTACGGCAAAAGCGTCCGCTTGAAATTCGTGTTTGCGTGATATTAGATTGCTAAACGGCGTGATAAAGAAACTGAAGACAGGCAGGGTAAGGCTAAATATAACGAGCGCCGTGTGATGTGAGGGAAGAGAAATACCAAGGCCGAAGAAGAACCAACTCTGGTTAATTAAATAGCCGAGTAGGGCGAGACTGATTAAGCTAAAAACAAAAGAGCTTATCATCCGTTGGCGGATGTGCTTGTGATGAAAATGACCCAATTCATGCGCAAGAATAGCTTCCACTTCTCGGTCTTCCATGCCGTTAAGCAGGGTGTCAAAGAACACAATTCTTTTGTTCTTGCCAAGGCCGGTAAAGTAGGCGTTTCCGTGAGAGGATCTTTTGGAGCCATCCATAACAAAAATGCCGTCATTTTTAAAGCCAGTTCTCTGCAGAAGGCTGTCTATTCGATTATTGAGAGTGTCGTTTTCTAAGGGCTTGAATTTGTTAAAAATAGGCGCAATGAAAGTTGGGTAAACCCACATCATTGTGAGACTAAAAACACTCAATGTTAGCCACACATAAAGCCACCAAGCATTACCCATAACGCCCATTAAGTAAAGAATACCAAAGATAAGTGGAGTGCCAACAATAAAGGTTAGTAGTAATTCTTTGAATAGGTCACCAATAAAAGTAAGGAGTGACATTCGATTAAAGCCAAATTTTTGCTCGAGGACAAAGTTTCGATAAAAGCTGAATGGTAAGTCAATCAGACTGGCGATTAGCATAATGCTTAATATAAAGGCGGAGCCTTGCACCAAAGGGGAGTCGGTAATGATGTTGCGCCAAAACAAATCAAGTTGGTTAATCCCGCCACCTATTGTCCATAATAGCAGAACAACTGTCGAGGCAATAACCTCAAAGTGACTCACCACTAATTTAGCTTGCGTATATCGACCTGCTTTTTGATGATCTTCAAGAGAGATGGAATCTGCAAAGCCTTCTGGCACTTTATTGAACGTTGCCTTGATGGCGCGATCTTGTCTAAAGTTGAGCCAAAGAAGGGCGACAACCGAGGCAAGGATGGCCAAGAGAAAAATAAAGGTAAATAAATTGAATTCCATATCTTTAATAAATCACAGCGAATCCTAAGTATTTTACAGCCTATAGCACCCAGAGTCAGTTGTGATTGACAATCTATCTTTGCCAAGAGTTTGTAGATAATTGCTTGATTGTAACCCATTTAGAATGGCGTTATATTTGATGAATAAAAACTCGATATGGGTATAATCCTTTTATCAATGTAAGTTAAGAAAACACAGGTTATTATTGGCTGCGAGATTATTAGCGCAGCCATATTTTTACAGAAATTAGGATTTTTTATGAGCACAATGGCAGATAGAGATGGCTTCATCTGGATGGACGGCGAATGGCTGGACTGGCGTGAAGCAAAAATACACGTATTAACACACACCCTACATTATGGCATGGGTGCATTTGAAGGTGTTAGGGCGTACGAGACCGATAGCGGTCCGGCAATATTTAAATTAGAAGAGCACACCGATCGATGGTTTAACTCGGCGGAAATTCTTGGTATGACCATTCCGTTTGATAGAGAGACGCTGAATCAAGCGCAGCGTGAAGTTATTAGTAAAAACAATTTAAAGTCAGCTTATTTGCGTCCAATGTGTTTCTATGGCTCTGAAGGCATGGGTTTGAGAGCTGACAACCTAAAAGTTCACGTGATGATAGCAGCTTGGGAGTGGGGTGCTTATTTGGGCGAAGACAGCATGAAGAATGGTATTCGTATTTGCACTTCTTCGTTTATTCGCCATCACGGTAATCCTAAGCTAATAAAGGCAAAAACCAACGGCAACTATGTGAATTCGATGATGGCCCTACAGGAGGCGCTAGATAAGGGATTTGACGAAGCGTTGATGTTGGATATTGACGGCTTTGTTGCTGAAGGCAGCGGTGAAAATATTTTCATTATTCGTGACGGTGTTATTTACACGCCCTACCTAACGTCAGCCCTTCCCGGAATTACACGATACACCATTATTACTTTGGCGGCCGACTTGGGCTTCCAAGTTGTTGAAAAACAACTCACTTGTGAAGACGTTAGCAGCGCAGATGAGGCCTTCTTTACAGGCACGGCAGCTGAAGTAACACCTATTAGAGGGCTTGATGAGCATACAATTGGCAGCGGCACTCGTGGCCCAATAACGAAAAAAATTCAAGCACTTTATTTTGATTGTGTTGCAGGAAAAAATAAGAATTATGAAAGCTGGATTGCCAAAGGGAGATGTTGATGGTTGATAATCAGCCCAAACACAAAAGCTTTAGCTTAGTCGCTAGAGAAGATCTGCCTTTTCACTGCCCGCCTAAAGAATCGCAAAAGTGGAATATGCACCCAAAAGTCTTTCTTTCATTTGACGAGCAAGGAAAAACAAGCTGTCCGTATTGCGGTGCCAGCTATGAGCTAGAACAATAATTGGCAAACAGCAAATGGCCAAAATGTTAGAAAATATCGTATTAGTTGGGCCGATGGGCTCTGGAAAGACAACCGTTGGTCGTCGTTTAGCCGATGAGCTTGGCTGCGATTTTTTTGACTCTGATCATGAAATAATCGATAAAACGGGTGTGAGTATAGAGCATATTTTCGACATCGAAGGCGAAAAAGGCTTTAGAAGTCGAGAGTCGAAAATGCTCTCGGAGCTGAGTCAAAAGTCTGGTGTGGTAATTGCCACCGGCGGCGGCATTGTCCTGAGTCCTGAAAACAGGGCTTTATTGCAGCAATCTGGTATTGTGGTGTATTTAGCCTCATCCATTGAGCAGTTACTGAAAAGAACATCAAAATCCAAAAACAGACCCATACTTGAAAAGAGCCTTAACCGTGAAAAGACGATTCGTGATATTCTGAGCGCAAGAGAGGCTTATTATCGAGAAGTGTCGGCCATGGAAATTGACACAACGGGTAAGCAATTATACGAGGTTATCGATACTATAAAGCAATATGCACAAGGTTAAAAATAAAATATTAACACTTTGTTTGGTTGTATTTTGCACTGAAGCTAGTGCTTTATCAGTTGGTGGCTACACCGCGGCACTAATTAAAACACACCCTTATTTCGTGCAATTATCGCTTTCAGAAGAAGCGAGCCTGATTGATCAGCAAGCGGCACTCACTTATACAGATTGGAATGTCAGAGGCTCTGTTAACAACAACACCACTTCTGGTGATAACCTTACCTCTAGGCCGTACAGTGATTTAAGTATGACTGCTTATGAGGTTTCGGCCAGAAAAAACATCAAACAAACGGGCGGGTATATAAACTTAAACCATTCATGGAGTCGCAGTAATCGCGACGGCACAATCTCTGGTGTTAATGTGGTTGGTGTGGATTACTCTCAACCGTTGTTGCAGAATAAAGGTGGCCTAAACGACCGATTAGGAGCTGATATCGCCGCGATTGAAGTCACCACACAAACTCTAAATCGTGCAGAACAATCCGAGAGTTTTGTTGCATCAAAGACTAAAAGGTTGATTGATTTGGCGCTGGCCCAGGAAAAAGAGAGCATTTACCGCCAACAATTAAATTTATCAACGGCCCAGCTTGAGCTTGTTGAAAATAAACGAAACAGCGGGCTTGTTGAGCGCTCCGAGGTATTGAGTGAGCGGGATGCAATATTACGAGCTCAGCAGCAATGGCTGCAAGCCCAGCAAGAACTGTCCTTGTTAAAGCAAGAGCTTGCTGCACAGATTAATATTCAACCAAGTGAAATGGTTGTAGAGCTTGATCTTTACCAACAGCACGACATTACCCAGATTGACGTTATTTTACCGACGCTAAGATCAATGCAGCAAATGCAGCTTGAGAGGCAAAAGTTGCTGCGCCAGCGTCAAAGTCTAGAGGATAAATTATTGCCGTCTATTAATGTTAATATTGGGCTTAGCACACAAGGTGAAGGCAATAGCTATTTTGATGGTTTTTCCAATCAAGATCAATCTTGGCGTGTGGGTATAGATGTATCGTATCCGTTAGGCCAAAACAAGGCCAGGCTTGACTTGCAGCGCTCTAACAACTCTCTTGCGCTCTTAAATGCACGCCAACATGAAGTGGAGATGAACATAAAGCAGCAGATTAATACTCTTGTTTCACAGGCGGGTCTTTTAGGGCGGATGATGCAAATGAGCTTGGAGCAAAAGCAAATTGCTGAGGCTAAATTGCACGAAGAGGAATTAAGCTATGACAATGCCAGAGGTCAGAAAAGCTGGCTGATTGGCGCTGAAAAAGCACTAAATATGATGAATTTGGCTTACGCTCAAGCAGCTGCAAGTTATCAAAAAACTGTTATCGAGTACCGCTCCGCAACGGATCAACTGCTATAGAGATGCTCCGTTATAAACTCTACCCAGAAAAGCCTTTTGCGCACATTTTTCGCATACAACTGGAAATTCAAGAGCCTCAAGATTCTGGCCAAATAGTCTCTCTTGCTAACTGGATTCCGGGCAGTTATCTTGTGCGTAATTTTGCTAAACATGTTGTTTCTTTGTCTGCATCAAGCAATGGTGAGAATGTTAAAGTAATAAAGCTAGATAAAAATCACTGGCAGTGCGGGCCTTGCAGTGGAGTCTTGTGGATTGAGTATGAGGTTTACGCCTTTGATTTATCGGTGAGGAGTGCCTACCTTAGTGATGAAAGGGCTTTTTTTAATGGCAGTAGTGTTTTTTTAAAGGTGCATGATTTTGAAAACGAGTCGTGTGAAGTAGAGATTTACCAACCACCAAAACACCAAGCTAAAGGCCATTGGAAAATAGCCACAACGCTTGAAAAGCTCGGCGAATCCAAAACACATTCAACTTTTTTGGCGCCTAATTACAATCGGTTGATTGACCATCCGGTGGAAATGGCGGATTATCAGTCGTTTGATTTTTCGGTTTCTGGTATTCCCCACCAAATGGTTTTGACCGGTGAGCACAGTACTGACATTGATCGGTTGACGACCGATCTAGAGCTCCTCTGCCAACACCATGTTGATTTTTTTGGAAACGCCACGCCCTTTGATCGTTATCTGTTTCTTACGCTGGTAATGACGAAAGGCTTTGGTGGATTAGAGCACGCAGACTCCACCAGTTTGATATGTTCAAGAGAGGACCTACAAGATTCGCATGTTGATGAGCCCACCTCAAATTACACACGTTTTATCTCGCTCTGCTGTCATGAGTATTTTCATGCTTGGTGGGTGAAGAAATTAAGACCTTCGGTTTTCCTGGAGCCAGATCTTAATCAAGAGACTTATACAGAACAGTTGTGGATTTTTGAGGGTTTTACCTCGTACTATGATGAGCTGGCCCTACTTAGAGTTAAGATATTATCACCCAATTTGTATCTAAACTTATTTGCCAAAACGGTGACCAGGGTTTACAGCGGTTGCGGACGTTTAAAGCAGTCCATTGCCGAATCCAGCTTTGATGCCTGGACAAAGTTTTATCAGCAAGATGAAAATGCGCCAAATTCCATTGTAAGCTACTACGGAAAGGGTGCATTACTTGCCTTTGTGCTTGATATTGAGATACGCAAAACAACGAAGGATAAGGTTACACTAGACGACGTATTGCGCTACGCGTATACACATCATTCTGATTCCGGTCTTGAGGATGACGATATAGCGAATATTGTCAAAAAACTTACCCAACAATCTTTTGATGATTTTTTTGAACAATACCTTTATGGCGTAGATGAATTGCCACTGCAAGAGGCCTTTAGTTATGTTGGTGTTGATTGTCAGTTTGGTATTAACGCAAAAGACTTGGTTGCTTTTGGCATAAGAGTGACTAACGACAATGGTTCCTCCAGGGTAACCCAAGTCTTAGACAACAGTAGTGCGCAGTTCGCTGGATTGTTTGTTGGCGATGTAATAGTTGCTGTTGATGATGTTAAAGTTGCGCACGAAAGCCTTGTTTCTCTCATCAATAAATCGGCTTCAGCCTCAGTACTTAAACTCACAATTTCGCGAGATCAATTGATGAGGGAGGTGTTGGTGAAGTTGTCGTTTAACAACGAATCTCATTGCACCTTGAGTCCGATAAGCGATCCTGACTCCAGAACGAAAAAACGGCAAAATCAGTGGTTTTATGGAATGGCAAAATGATTAAGTTCTTTTTATTTTTTTGTTCAATATTACCCCTTAGAATGAATCATCTTCTGGGCGCGTCAATTGGACGACTTTTGTATTACTTTGACTCTGACGCGAAGCGTGTGAGCGTTCAAAATATCACACTTTGTTTCCCAGAATTATCCAAACAAGAACACGACGCCCTTGTTAAAAAATCGCTAATTGAGACAGGAAAAGGTCTTTCAGAATCAGGCTTGATATGGAATACGAGTTTTGCCGAGAATGCCAAACACATTCGTCGTTTTATTGGTCAAGAGCATCTTGCTGGAGCCAATAAAACAATTCTGTTAACACCGCATATGGGGTGCTGGGAGATAACAGGGCGCGTCATTGCGCGCGATAGAGCGCTTACTTTTCTCTATAAGCCGCTGAGTAAACAGGGGCAAAACAGCTATCTTTTTGAGCGCAGAAATCAGGGAAATTTAACGATGGCAAGTGCCGATAGGTCGGGCGTTCTTAAACTGCAACGGGCAATCGCAAAAGGCCAGTTGATTGGCATTCTGCCAGACCAAGACCCGGGGGATGAGGGCGGCATCATGGCGCCGTTTTTCAATCAAAGCGTTAATACTATGACGTTGCTTGTCAAGCTGGCTAAAAAGAACAACGCCAAAGTGGTTATGCTTTGGGCTAAGCGACTTGAGAAAGGTCAAGGTTTTGATCTGATTGCTGAGCCAATTGATATTCTTACAGGCGCGGATGATGTGTTTGCGCAAGTGAGCAAAATGAACGGCGCCATTGAGGCGCTTGCTCGCCAGTGTCCAGAGCAATATCTATGGAGTTATCGTCGATTTAAGTCGAGTCATTCTTACGACGAATAAACCCACATTTTGTAAGCCAACAAAGGCTTGCGTATTGGCTCATTTCAAAGCCAATCTGGTATAATTTTTTATAGAAATCTTTACGTAGATGCTTTTAATTTGCTGAGTGCTAATAAAATATAAAAATTATATAAAAGTTTGCAATTAATAACTTTGGCTCTTGATAGGAGCTCTTGTACTATTTTTCGTTTTTGAGTTTCAGTCCTTTGGGGTAAGGGATTATTTTTATTTCCTGTGTTAAATATCATTACTTGACAACAAGTAGAGTTTCAAAAATTATGCCTTTCAAAATGAAAAATAATTCCATTATCAAACTTAAAACTATTGACACAAAGGTCTACCAATGAAAATGATAGAAGATATCCGTAGCGTTTTTAAGCGCGATCCAGCCGCTCGTAATATGTTTGAGATTATTACTTGTTACTCTGGGGTGCAAGCCATTATTTTTTACCGATTCACCCATATGCTTTGGGGTTGGAGGTTGTTTTGGCTTGCCCGATTTATTTCGACATTTGCGCGCTGGGTTACCGGTATTGAGATTCATCCAGGGGCTGTTATTGGACGACGTTTTTTTATTGACCACGGCATGGGTGTTGTGATTGGTGAAACGGCAGAAATCGGTGACGACTGCATGATGTACCATGGCGTTACTCTGGGCGGCACAACTTGGAATAAAGTAAAGCGCCACCCAACTTTGAAAGATGGTGTGGTGATTGGCGCTGGCGCTAAAATTTTAGGCCCCATTACACTTGGAAACAACGTGCGCGTTGGCTCGAATTCAGTCGTGGTTAAATCAATTGACGACAACTGCACTGTGGTTGGTATTCCTGGTCGCGTACTAGAGAAAAAGGTGGGCGATAGTGACAAATTTGATTCTTATGCGGTTAGTACCAGTGCCAATGAAAGCGATCCAACCGTGAAAGCGGTGAAATCAATTATTGAGCATTTGGCGGATATTGATAAGCAACTTAACAAAGTCTCCAATGCTTTTTATGTTTCTGAAGAGCAGAAAAAAATTGACGACGCTGCAGACAGTGAAAAAAGTTAAGAGGGAAGTGAATTTAATACTTGACTGTTTTACTAGGTCAATTGTATAATATTACCAACTTATTTCCACTGGATATGTAATGCAACTGACGACAAAGGGCCGCTATGCTGTAACTGCAATGCTTGATCTTGCGTCCAACGACACTGGCAAGCCTGTGACGCTTGATATTATCTCGCAGAGGCAAAATATTTCGCTTTCATACCTAGAGCAGCTGTTTGCTAAATTGCGAAAAGCATCATTGGTAAAAAGTGTTCGTGGTCCTGGTGGTGGTTACCTTTTGAGCCCGCCTGCAGAAGACGTGACTTTAACCCAAATTATTGAGGCAGTTGATGAGAATATTGATCTTCGACGTTGCCATGGGTTAAAAAATTGCCTAAGGGGTCGTGAATGTGTATCGCACCATTTGTGGTGTGAAGTGAGCGACCAAATCAGAAGTTTTTTAAGCGATAAAAATCTTCAACAGGTGATGGACGATTACAACACCCAAAAAAATTTAATAGATCAGGAAATTTAGAAATGTCAACTCCAACTTATATGGATTATTCAGCGACGACACCGGTAGATAGTCGTGTTGCTAAAAAAATGTCTGAATGTTTAACGATGGAGGGTAATTTTGGTAACGCCGCCTCTCGTTCGCACTACTACGGTTGGCAGGCTGAGAAAGCTATTGACACCGCAAGAGATCAAGTGGCGAGTTTAGTGGGCGCCGATCCAAGAGAGATTGTTTGGACTTCGGGTGCAACCGAGTCTGACAATTTAGCCATTAAGGGTATTGCGCATTTTTATCACAAACGTGGTAAGCACATCATTACTCTTAAAACAGAACACAAAGCGGTGCTTGATACTTGCCGTCAATTAGAGCGTGAAGGCTTTGAGGTGACGTATCTTGATCCAATGGCCAATGGTTTATTGGACATCGAGGTCTTTAAGGCGGCATTGCGTGAAGATACGATTTTAGTCTCCATAATGCACGTTAATAATGAAATTGGCGTGATTCAAGATCTTCAGGCGATTGGCGACATTTGCCGAGCAAACAAAACGTTTTTCCATGTGGATGCTGCACAGTCTGCGGGCAAAGTCGACATTGATTTAGAGTCCCTTCCTGTAGATTTAATGAGTTTCTCCGCACATAAAATCTATGGCCCTAAAGGCATGGGTGCTTTGTACGTCAGACGAAAGCCACGTGTTCGCATTGAAGCGCAAATGCACGGCGGTGGTCATGAGCGCGGTATGCGTTCTGGCACGTTAGCAACGCATCAAATTGTTGGCATGGGCGAAGCTTTTGCTATTGCTGAAGCTGAAATGAAGGAAGAAAACAAAAAAACTGAAAAATTGCGTGATCGCCTATTGGCAGGGTTTATCGATATGGAAGAGGTGGTCATTAATGGTGATATGCAAAATCGTATCCCCGGCAACTTAAACATCAGTTTTAATTACGTTGAAGGCGAATCACTAATGATGGCAATTTCTGATATTGCCGTGTCTTCGGGTTCGGCTTGCACTTCAGCCAGTTTGGAGCCGTCTTACGTACTTCGTGCATTGGGTTTGAGTGACGAGTTAGCACACAGCTCTATTCGCTTCACTATGGGTCGTTACACAACCGAAGAGAACGTTGATGAGGCTATAGTCCTTGTCAGAGAAAAAGTGCAAAAATTAAGAGATTTGTCGCCTTTATGGGATATGTTTAAAGACGGTATTGATTTAAGTACTGTTGAGTGGGCAGCCCACTAAAGACGCCTATACTTGTGATATTAATAAGCACCTCGGTGGTGTAGAATGAAATTAAAGCGTTAAACAGGAGTAATTTATGGCGTATGGAAAAAAAGTATTGGATCATTATGAAAACCCTAGAAATGTAGGTGTTTTAGATAAAGATGCTAAAAATGTAGGCACTGGCATGGTTGGTGCACCGGCGTGTGGCGATGTAATGCGTTTGCAGATTCAGGTTGATGTTAATGGTGTTATTGAAGACGCAAAGTTTAAAACTTACGGTTGCGGTTCTGCCATTGCCTCCTCTTCCTTGTTAACAGAGTGGGTAAAAGGTAAGACATTGGACGAAGCGGCACAAATTAAAAATACCGAAATTGTTGAAGAGTTAGAGCTTCCTCCGGTGAAAATCCATTGCTCAGTTTTGGCTGAAGATGCGATTAAAGCAGCGATTAACGATCTAAAGGAAAAAGCTGGATAATTATGGCAATTTCCCTTACCACTAAAGCTGCAGAGCGCATGGCTGATTATTTGAGCAATCGTGGATCGGGTATCGGTGTGCGCCTTTCTGTGCAAACGACGGGTTGCTCGGGTTTGGGTTACAACATGGAGTTTGTTGATGACCTTAACGAAGACGACAGTGTTTTTGAGGATAAGGGTGTACAGGTTATTGTTGATGCCAAAAGCTTGATCTACATTGATGGCACCGAAGTGGACTATCAAAAAGAAGGTCTTAATGAGGGTTTTGAATTCAAAAACCCTAACTCCAAGGCCGAATGCGGTTGCGGTGAGTCGTTCACTGTTTAAGCGGTTTCATTAAACTTTCAATTTAGCAGGCTAATGCAAAATTATTTTGAATTGTTTGATCTTGAGGCTACGTTTGAGATTGATAATCAAGCGCTAAACTCTTCTTATCAAACGCAAGTCTCCCAATTTCACCCTGACAAATTTGCCTCAAAAAGCTCTTCAGAGCAATTGCAGGCCTTACAAAACACTTCATTAATTAACTCCGCTTATGATGCGCTAAAATCACCGCTTGAGCGTGCCAGTTATTTATTGACACTGGAAGGAATCGACCCTTTTGACCACAAAGACACGCAAATGGATGTGGGTTTTCTGATGGCACAAATTGAACTTAGAGAGCAACTTGAGGGTATTAAATCCCAACAAGATGAATTGGGTTTGGACGATTATATTGGCGGCATTCAGGCGCAAATCGTTGAAAATATTGCCTCTATTTCGCAATCTTTTGCAAACTCGGATGATTTGCAAAAAGTGAAAAATTTGGTGCGCGAGCTGAAGTTTTATTCGCAGCTTAAGAAAGAAGCAAACCGTTTAATGGACGAATGGTTGTAACTGTTATCTAACAAATATAAAGCATGGCATTATTACAAATTTCAGAACCCGGTCAATCAACGGCGCCGCACCACCATCAACTGGCTTGTGGTATTGATTTAGGCACAACTAATTCATTGGTTGCAAGCGTAATGAGCGGGCAAGTTACACTCTTTACTGATGACAATAACGAGGCGATGCTGCCCTCTGTTGTTCATTGTGGTCAAGGTAAAAAACCGATTGTTGGCTGCGATGCTTGTCATTACGCGACAACCGACCCAACTAATACTATTTTATCGGTCAAGCGCTTTATGGGTTTGGGCTTTAAAGAAGTTAGTGAACTTAAGAATTGTCCTTATCGACTGCTTGAGAATGGTAACAATGTTCTCTTTCAAACAGCGATGGGCGATCTTTCAGCTGTTGAAATCTCCGCCAGTATTCTCTCAGCATTAAAGTATCGTGCTGAAAGTGCCTTGGGAGGTGATTTGTTGGGTGCGGTAATTACCGTGCCGGCTTATTTTAATGATGCCCAAAGGCAATCAACAAAAGACGCAGCAACCCTGGCAGGTATTAATGTTTTAAGATTGCTAAATGAACCAACGGCTGCGGCCATTGCTTATGGCTTAGAATCCGGTGAGGAGGGTATTCATGCCGTATACGATTTAGGTGGCGGCACTTTTGATATCTCCATCTTAAGCTTTAAAAAAGGCGTTTTTCAAGTGCTAGCAACCGGTGGCGACTCAAACTTGGGTGGCGATGATTTTGATCAACTCATCGCTGACGATTGCAAAAAAGTACTCGGATTGAGTGAGCTTTCTCCTGCTCAAATGCAAAATTTAAAACTATTTTCGCGCCAGGCCAAAGAAACCTTGACGAGTGAAAATAGTGCGGAATTTATCTTTGACGACAAGCCTTATCAAATTACTCAGGCGCATTTTGATGCCTTGGCGATTCCCTTATTAAAAAGAACACTGCTACTCACTAAAAGAGCCCTTAGGGATGCCTCAATTGAAATTTCAGAAGTGAAAGACGTGGTTATGGTTGGTGGCTCAACGCGCATGCCTATTATCCGAGAGCAAGTAGGTGTTCTTTTTGATAAGCACGTATTGTGCTCAATCAACCCCGATGAAGTGGTTGCAAAGGGTGCGGCGATTCAAGCCAACATATTGGCTGGCAATAAAAGTAAAGACGATCTCTTACTGTTGGACGTATTACCCCTTTCACTGGGTTTAGAGACGATGGGTGGCTTGGTTGAGAAGGTGATTCACAGGAATACCACCATTCCTATTTCAAGAGCGCAAGAATTTACCACATTTAAAGATGGCCAAACCGGCATGAGTATTCATGTCTATCAAGGCGAACGTGAGCTGACTAAAGATTGTCGCTCTCTGGGAAGGTTTGAACTGAAAGGAATTCCACCAATGGTAGCTGGTGGCGCCAGAATTTTGGTTGAATTTCAAGTGGATGCCGACGGACTTTTGTCGGTTAATGCTTCTGAAAAAACTTCAGGGGTTAGGGCCGAAGTGGTCATTAAGCCTTCCTACGGTCTCAGCGACGAAGAAGTTGAAAAAATGCTGAAAGACTCCATTATTTTTGCCCAAGAAGATGTTTTGTTAAGGCAGCTTTATGAGCAAAAAGTAGATGCCGAGCGTACGATTGCAGCGATTGATTCAGCACTAACTATGGATAAATCTTTACTTGATGGGAGAATGCTGACAGAAATTCTTGATGCCAGAGACCAATTGCAATCTGTCATTCAATTAGACGATACAACTAAAATTAAAGCCAGCGTTGATACGCTTGAAGCCAAAAGCGCAAAATTTGTAGAGATGCGCATGAATAAATCTATTATGAGTGTTATGCAAGGTCATAGTGTTGAAGAATTTAACGAATAACTAAGGAGTTAGTAGTGCCACAAATAATCATCCTTCCAAATGAAGAGTTTTGTCCTGAGGGCGTTGTCATTAATGCGGACAAAGGAACGAGTGTTTGTCGAGCACTATTGGCCAATGATATTGAAATTGAACACGCTTGCGAAATGTCGAACGCTTGCACAACATGCCACGTCTATATCCGCGAGGGTTTTGACTCTATTAAGGAGTCCGATGAAACCGAGGATGACTTGTTAGATAAAGCTTGGGGCCTTGACCCGGATTCTAGGCTCTCTTGCCAGGCTATTTTGGCGGATGAGGACTTGGTGATTGAGATACCGAAGTATACAATCAACCAAGTTTCAGAAATGCACTAGAAGCTATTCAATCGTAATATTGGGAAAGGCACCGAGACTCTCACTCTGAATTGAAAGCGATGCAGCTAGTTTCCTGGCAATTTCTTTATATATTTCAGCTGTTTTTCCCTGTGGATCTTTAACAACCGTAGGTGTGCCTTCATCGACATCGGTTCTGATGTTAATCTCCAAAGGCAAGGCGCCAAGGAATTCTGTACCCGAGTCGCTCGCCATGTTTTCACCACCACCATGACCAAAAATAGCCTCGGCATGACCGCAGCTGGAGCAAATATGCATTGACATATTTTCAATGATTCCAAGAATAGGAATATTGACCTTCTCAAACATTGCCAAACCCTTTTTCGCATCAATCAACGCGATGTCTTGAGGTGTAGTTACAATAATCGCACCACTGACGGGAATTTTTTGTGAAATAGTGAGCTGTGTGTCGCCAGTGCCAGGCGGCATATCGATGATCATATAGTCAATGTCATTCCACTCTGTCTTGCGGATAAGTTGATCGAGCGCCTGTGTTACCATCGGTCCACGCCACACCAATGGCGAGGCCTCGTCGACTAAATAGCCAATTGACATGCTTTGGATTCCATGCGCGGGAATGGGCACCATATTGCCGTTTTCTGTGCCTTCAGGTCTGAGGTCTTTTACCCCCAACATGCGTGGTTGAGAGGGGCCATAAATGTCCGCATCAAGAATGGCAACCTTGGCGCCTTCGCTATGAAGAGCAAGTGCAAGATTAACCGAGGTGGTTGATTTTCCAACACCCCCTTTGCCAGAGGCAACGGCAATAATATTTTTAATGCCAGGTAGGGCATTAGCGCCATTCTGGGTTACGTGTGAACTAATCTTTAAACCAATGGAAATGTCTAGTTCTGCAGCGCCAGAATCGGAAAGTGCCGCTTGAATAGATTGCTTGAGTTCGTCGTGATAACTGTTTGCAGGGTATTTAAGAACAACCTCAATATTCAGTTTATTACCTTCAATATTGATGGCTTTAATAGCCTTGGACGAAACAATATCCTGTGAGGTGTGTTTATCAACGACAGTTGATAGTAATTTCTCAACATTCTCTTGGCTTAAACTTGTCAATTGATTGGCTCCAATCGGTAAAATAGCGCTATTTTATCGCACAACACATCGCCAACACCTTATTAATGTTGGGACTATTAATCTTTAAACATGTCTAACCGTAGAATTCTCGTTACTTCAGCACTGCCATACGCCAATGGCGAAATCCATTTAGGGCATTTGCTCGAATACATTCAAACCGATATCTGGGTAAGATTTCAGAAGATGATGGGTAACGAATGTCATTACGTCTGCGCGGACGATGCCCATGGTACACCAATCATGTTAAAGGCCGGTGAAATGGGTATTACACCCGAAGAGTTGATTGGTGCGGTTAGTGAGCGACACCAAGCTGACTTTGCTGACTTTAACATTAATTTCAGCCAATACCACTCCACTCATTCTGATGAAAATCGCGAAATATCGAGCGAGATTTATAATCGCTTAAACAGGGCGGGTTACATAAAAACTCGTACGATATCTCAAGCTTTTGATCCCGAAAAGCAAATGTTCCTGCCAGATCGTTTTATTAAGGGCACCTGCCCGAAGTGTGGCACCGATGATCAATATGGCGACAACTGCGAGGCTTGTGGCGCAACATACTCCACAACTGAACTCATCAATGCTAAGTCGGTTGTTTCTGGCGCGACTCCAATTGAAAAAGACTCTGAGCACTACTTTTTTGACCTGCCACAATTTGAACAAGCACTTAAAGATTGGACTAATGCAGGCCACTTACAAGACGAAGTAAGCAACAAACTGGCCGAGTGGTTTGAGCAGGGCCTCAAGCAGTGGGATATTTCACGAGACAAGCCGTACTTTGGCTTTCAAATTCCAGGCACTAAAGATAAATACTTTTATGTTTGGCTGGATGCACCCATTGGCTATTTTGCGAGTTTTAAAAAGTTTTGTGACGGCAACAATGTTAATTTTGACGATTTTTGTGGCAAAAATTCCGATGCTGAAATGTATCACTTTATTGGTAAAGACATTATCTATTTCCACGCGCTATTTTGGCCCGCGATGTTAATGGGCTCTAATTTTAGAACACCAACCGCTGTTTTTGCTCACGGCTTCCTAACGGTTAACGGCAAAAAAATGAGCAAATCTCGTGGCACCTTTATTCAGGCGAGAACCTATTTGGATAATCTTAATCCTGAATACTTGCGCTATTACTATGCTTACAAGCTGACCGCTAAAATCGATGACATCGACCTTAATTTGGAAGACTTCAAACAGCGCGTTAATTCTGACTTGGTCGGAAAAGTGGTTAATATTGCCTCACGTTGCGCTTCATTTATTGTCAAAAAATACGATAAAACTCTGTCAGAAAGCGTTATAGAGGGTGATTTATATAATGAGTTTGTAACAACCGGCGATCAAATTGCAAAGCATTACGAAGCGCGAAACTTTAACCAAGCGATGCGTCTAATCATGGGTTTGGCCGACAAGGCAAACCAATACATTGACGAGAAAAAACCCTGGCAGATGGCTAAAGTATCGGGCAGTCAGCAAGAAGTGCACGAAGTAACCTCTCTTGCAATTAATTTATTTAGAGTATTGATGACTTACTTAAAACCCGTGTTGCCAGAAATGGCAAAGCAGGTTGAGCTGTTTCTGAATGTTGATGAGCTTGTTTGGTCTGAAATTCAATCGCCGCTAATCAGCCATAAAATAAATAAATTTAAGCCATTAATGACACGAATCGAAGACGAGCAGATTGCCAAAGTCGTCGAGTCTTCAAAGCAAAGCGTCGGTGGTGAAAAAAGCGAGAACAAAAAACAGGAAAACAATATGATTCAAATCGATGATTTTGCCAAAATTGACTTAAGAGTGGCGAAGATTGTTAAAGCCCAATCGGTCGAAGGCGCGGATAAATTACTTCAATTGACGCTCGATATTGGTGAGGACTCTACTCGTAATGTCTTTGCTGGCATAAAAGCACACTATAATCCTGAGGATTTAGAAGGATGCTTAACCGTTATGGTTGCAAACCTTGAGCCAAGGAAGATGCGATTTGGCTTATCTGAAGGTATGGTTTTAGCTGCCGGTGATGGTGAGTCATTGCATATTTTATCTCCAGATTCTGGTGCTAAGCCGGGGATGAAAATCAGCTAAATAAAAGTTTTGGAAGGATGTCAGAGTGGTTTAATTTGCTCGCTTGGAAAGCGGGTGTACGGTAACGTACCGAGGGTTCGAATCCCTCTCCTTCCACCATTAATAACAAGCCCACCGAAAGGTGGGTTTTTTTTTGTTAATGTAGAAAAGTCTTCGAACCCGAGAAGAGGGTTATTTATTAGTGAATTTACTCTGAATCTTTTTGATAAGACGATTCGCTAACAACAGTTTTACCAATGACAATACTGGGCCTTTTATCAGCCACATTGCTAGTTTAGAGTGCCATCCAAAAATCATAATATATTTTAGTTAATAGTTGCCTGGTTCGTCAAGTTTTGACGGTAATTGTCGGGCGTTCAGCGGGTTTTTATTTCTTAAGGGTTAATAAAAGTCTATGAACTAGCTGCAAGTTAAGTTCGGTAATTTCTTCACCAAGGTCAAGACTCATAAAGCTATCCCAATTGAAAAAGATGCCAACAATGCCGAGAGAGACTTGTTGACAGTCGTTCTCGCTTTCTTTGGGGTGGCGACTAATCAGCTCTTGAGTAAGATCATCAACATAAACGTTGAAGCATTTTTTAAGTCGTTGAGTTACTTCTGGGTAACGGTGCGCAGAAGCCAAGAGTGAAAAGAAGGCGGGTATGAGCGCCTGATATTTCTCGTCAGGATTGCTGTTAAATAGTGTTTTCAACAACCATTCGTCGCTGCTATCGTTGGTGTATTGAGCGCGCTGTTCGCGCCAGATGGTTTCGAATTCTGTGGAAACGTATTCGGCCACTTGATTAATTAATTCTGTGCGATTTCCTATGTTGTGACGAAGAAGACTGCGGCGCATTTCTGATTTTAAAGCAATGTCATCAAGCGTTGTTGCGTTAAGTCCCTTGACAGCTATGCACTCAGTAAATGCCTGTAATATGATTTTCTGACGCTCTTGTTTTAGTGAAGGTCTAGCCATGGGTTATTTGTAGATGATCATTGTTGATTATTTTACGCCGAAAAAGTTTATTGTCAATTACGACAATAAAAACAATGCCTTGTGTGTTTCAAAGTGAGTAAAGACATTATTATTGGAGTTTATAAAACCGACTTATGGGCCAAGTGGGTGTCAAAAAATGTGACAATATTATCCTCAAGTAAGCGCGCCAACTCATTAGCTGGAATGGACCCTGCTACGCCCACAGTTTGCATGACAGGCGAGAATAACGGCGTGTCTGAATAATCAAAGTGCATTGTTCCTGGAAGATACAAAGTACTCTGCTGAGTGCTATTGTCTAGAAGGGCGTTGAGTTTTTGATAATTAAGCGGATCCGGCCATGACTCCCGACCGATGTAGAAAAATGGCTTCTGCAGGCCTTTTTCAATAACTACCGGCAATATTGGCAATATCCAGCCATCTAGGGCAACAACAGCATCAATACGCCTATCTTCTCCAGCAGCAACAATACCCGTAGCGCCACCGTAAGAGTGGCCAAAGATGCCAATGCGCTCCAAATCGATAGCAGACCAAACAACCTCGCCAGCACCTTGTTTATTTTCTATAGTGTCAATCATGAAGCGAATGTCAGCAACGCGAGTACTTAATTGCGGATTGCGCAGTGCCCAGAACTCTTCTTCTGTTAACTCACCTTCATAGCCTGAACGAAAATCGGCAATGCTGCCGTCTTCAAAAAATGTCAGGCTGGCATCGTAAGCGTGATCAGCTGAGATAACAATGTATCCACGACTGGCTAAAGCTTCAAATTGTGCAGTATTTTGGAAGCGAAAGCCATAAATTCCGTGGGAGAAGATCACCAATGGTGCCTGTTTTATATCATTGTGCAAAGGGGTGTTCAGCACTGAATGAGTGCTGATTTCTCGCAAATGATTAAATAAGAATTGTGGCAATTCTAGAATGTCGCTTAAGGCAGGTAGCCATTTATCTGGAGAGGGTAGGTAGGGTATTGGCTCTTCAATTGACGATATACTCGGGTACCAAATTTGTACAGCGATACGGCGCTTGTCGTTAATTTCGTCGGTAAACCACTCATCCCTTGTGGTGTCCGTCCACTCAAATATTTGTGTGCCAATCGGGTAAGATCCTAATGGTTTTGGTAAATCTGAAAGAGGGATCAGCTTGGGCATAATAAAGCGGTGACCCAGGGTAACAACAACAATCACCAAAAGAACGAAAGCCAATATAAATAGGCTGATTTTTTTTATCATTGGGTGTCTTTCGAGAGTTAAATACTGCGTATTATCATTATAGTTGCTAGCGCTTATAGTCGGACTCTTCTTTGTCAAGAATGGTCATTAATTCACCAAAGTGACGATCGGCAAAATTGCCGTAATTTTGCCATTGTTGTGCTGTTTTTTCTGCGATTTCGTGATTAACAATTCGTAACTCTTTGCCAGTTTGGTAGGCGCCAATGAGTGTTTGACAGGCGCGCTCAAAATGATAAAGATCATCAAAAGCTTGCGCAACTGAATGGCAAGCAACAAGCACGCCATGATTGCCTAACAGTAATATAGAATTTTCACCCAAGATTTTGCTTAGCCGCTCCGCTTCGTTGCCCAGACCCATGCCGTCAAAACCTTCATCGATAGATACTCGATTGTAATAACGCATGGTGTTCTGTTCAATTGGATACATCGTACTATCGGCAAGACAAGCAAGAATTGTTGCATATTTTGAATGAACATGAAGAATGCAGCGGGCTTGAGGGTTGTTTCTGTGAATAGCGCTATGAATTGCCCAAGCTGTTGGGTCGGGCGCGTTCGGGCGTGACATGGTCGAATGATCGTTGGAATCAAGTAGTAATAGTTCGCTGGCTGTTATTTGGGAAAAGTGACGACCATTGGGATTAATCAAAAACTGAGAGCCATCATCAGACACGGCCATGCTAAAGTGGTTAGCAACAGATTCATGCATATTCAGTCGAGCAGCCCAGCGAAACGCCGCTGCAAGCTTAACTCTTTCTTTGTGGTAGTTGTTGTTTGTATCCATAATGGTTTAGAGATTCAGCTCAAAAAATAGTGGAAAGTGATCCGATGACAAGTTTTTTTGATCGCAATTGGCGCTAATTACGCAGCCCCGCATATCCGGCGTCATAAATAAATAATCGAGACGAGAGAATCGGCCATCGTATTCTAGACAGGTCCCTTCATCAGATAAACGAGTTTTGCTTGACAGCCAAGCATCAATAAGAACATCGCTTGTTGCCGCAAGTGGTTTCATCATTTCGGCATAATCACTACTATCTGCTTCAAAATTAAAATCACCAGCAATGAGGGTTGCTTGGGGAATGAGAGGTGCCTTCATGCCATCGGTGTAGACTGATAGTTGTGGATCGTCATCCCATAAATGCATTTCGTTGGGCAGGGTGTCGACAAGGGCTTTTAAGGCATTTATTTGCGCATTGCGCTGCCCTCCTGGAAGGTGACTTAAATGAACCGAGATAAAGCGCGCAAAGTTACCGTTAATGTTGATAACAACTTCAAGAGCCACGCGCGGCAGGTCAACAAAGGGGTAAAAATCAGCAGAAATTACTGTCGCCGGTCTTGGTAGAGAGTGTGCTCGAGAGTACAGGATTGGCCAGCGAGATAACACCATATTGCCAAAGCCTCGTCTGGCGTTGGTCACCGCACCACTGTCGTCTTCTGAGCTGCAATCAACTTCAAAACCCGGGGCGTAAGCCATATAACGATTTAATGCGGAGGCCAACAATTCTGGCTGATTGTCACATTCACAGATCTTCCAGTTGGTTGTAGCCTCTTGAATGCAAACAATGTCCTGGTCTTTTAGAGCTTCTACAATGCGAGATAAATCGTAGCGACTGTCTTGACCAACGCCGTATTGAATATTGTAAGTTGCAAATTTAATTTCCATCCAGTATTTATGCTCGCTGTTTCAGCGATTATATTTTTATTTGATTTTATATGCAATCATTTTTTGTTATGTATCATAAGCGCTCAATAAAACTCCAAATAAACAATGAGTAATATAAGAAATATCAACGCCTTACGCGAGTGGCCAACATGGCTTGCAATTATTGGCGTCTACTTATTGTGGCTGTTGATATTGATGTATTTCAACAGTAATCCATTCGCTCCTGTGCTGTTAGTATTTGTTTTGGGTTTTCATGGCTCCGTTCAGCATGAATTATTGCACGGTCACCCAACAAAATACCAGGTGGTTAATGACATTCTGGCTTACCCGCCGCTTTCTCTTTGGTACCCGTATCCTGTCTATAAAAACACCCACCTTCGCCATCATAAAGATGTTGACTTAACTGTTCCGAACATTGACCCTGAGAGTTATTTTGTTTCACCTCAAGAATGGCAGGAGATGTCTCAATTTTATAAACTTGCTGCCAAGGTGAATATGACATTGTTAGGACGATTGCTATTTGCACCATTTTGGCATTTTATCGACTTAAAAAAACAAATGCTTAGAAGTGTCTCCAGGCCATCGTCTGCAATTGCATGTGTTTGGCTTGTGCATGAGTTGCTGTGTTTGATTCTTCTGATTTGTGTGGGTTTGATTTTTGATGTTAATATTGTTTTGTATTTTCTTTGCGCTTACTTTGCTCAGTCTTTGATGCTATTAAGGAGCTTTTATGAGCACAGGGTAGAGGAAAGCCCTAGGCATAGATCTGTAGTTGTTGAATCCTTCTTGCTTTTCAAACTGCTTTTTTTGAATAACAATTTTCATGCTGTTCATCATCAAAATCCAGGCATGAGTTGGTTCAAACTTAGCAAGGAATACCACTCTAATCGTGACTATTACGATCAACAAAACAATCATTTTGTTGAGAGTGGTTACTGGCAGTGGTTTTCTAAATATGCGTTTAAGCTTGTGGCTCAGCCCAAACATCCAGGAATTTTGAAAGATGAGTGATCGCCAAGTTGCACTGGGAATGTACTCTATAAGTGAACCGTTATTTCGGGCATGGTGCAGTTTGTTCAATAAAGCTGGTGAACTTTGCCCTCAGATTGGCTTGCCAGAGGAGTTTGTTAATAGCATTTCCGAAGAGGTTATTTGTTCTACTAAAACTTGTATTAGTCATATTTGTGGCTTACCTTTGATAGAGGGTTTTGGGACCAACTTCACACCACTTTGTGCCCCACAATTTAACATTCCAGGCGTCTCTGGCCCACATTATTTTAGTCACTATGTTGTGCGTCACGACAGTGTTATGAGATCTGTTGTGGATGCTAAAGGCAAGGTTTTTGCTGCAAACAGCTTGTGCTCCAATAGTGGTTTAAATGTAATGCGCCATGAGATTAACACAATATTTAGTGGCAGTATTGAAAATTTTTTTAGCAAAATACACTACACCGGATCTCATCGTCTAAGTATTCGGTCAGTCCTAGAAGGGGTTTCAGAGTTTGCGGCGATTGATGCGGCGACCTATGAATATTTATGCGTCATAAACCCAGATTATAGAACTCAATTGCGCATTATTGGCCGATCCCGTCAATTTTCAGCACCACCTTTGGTTACACATAAAAATAATCCATTTTGCAATTCTCAGCTTCTTACTGATGCTCTTAATTCTGCATTAAATTCACTTGATCAAGTAACACGCAATACGTTGAATGTTAGACAGTTTCATAAAGTCAAGTTGGGCGACTATGACTCGCAGATTTTCGACTGAACAGCATGAAAATAATCTAGACAGTCTTTAGTTATTAGCTTCTTTTATTATCCAATTTCGAAATTGTCTTGCTGTGCTAGATAAAGTGTTATTATTGTGGTAAATGAGATGGTAACCAAAACCTTTAAGCTCTATATCGGACAGATAAGCGAGTTTTCCTGCGTCAATTTCCGAGCGAACTAATTTATCCCAAAGGGCTACCCCTTGGCCGTCAATGACAGCTTGAAATCTGGTGCTTGAATCGGTTATAGTGAGACTTGTTGAGGATGGCATATACTCCAAGCCCGCAACTTCGTGCCATGCTCGCATGCCACACTCTTCCGAGAAGCCGTCATTTAATAAAGGGATGGTCTGTACAGCTTGGCGCAAGCCTAAACGGCTGACTTCTTTTGCAACTTTTGGATTGCCGACAAGGAGGGATGCGGAGTCCACGAGCAAGTCGTGAGTGAAGTCACCCCAGGTGTTGCCCCATAGAATCACCAAGTCAAAGTTGACGCCATTAAATTCATCTATTGAATTGATCCCTTCAAGTCTGAGGCTTATCTCAGGGCAATCTTGAAAAAATTTTGCTAGCCTTGGCGATAACCACCTTGAGGCGAAAAGAGTAAGAACTCCAACAGTTACAGTGTTTGAACTTTTTCCGCGCAACTGTTCAATTTTGTTATCAATCTGATTGAGGGAGGACTGTGAAACATGCCAAAGATTGCGCCCGGCATCGGTCAAAGTAAGTTTAGATTTAGCTCTATCAAAAAGCATAAATCCCAGCTCCCTTTCAAGTTTATTGATCTGATAGCTGACCGCACCTTTGGACTGACATAACTCTTCTGATGCTTTAGTAATGCTTTCGCATCGGGCTACAGTATCAAAAATTCTAAGAGAGTTGTAAGATTTAAATCGCATCAAGTCAGTTTAATATTGTTGAACCATTTGTGCAAATTATTAATCGTGCTTTGATAGAAAAAAGGTTAAAAAGTTAACTACATAGTGTTTTAGTTATTATTTGAGGGGGTTGCATGAAAAAGCGTACTCGTGTTGTTGTTATTGGTGGGGGAATAGCGGGCTGTTCTACTTTGTATCACCTTACCCAGGAGGGCTGGTCTGATGTTGTTCTAGTAGAGCGTAATGACCTTACCAGTGGCACCACTTGGCATTCTGCTGCCCAGGTGACTAATTTTGGTATGAATCAAACAATGGTTGGCTTAAAAACTCACTCTATAAATCTATACAAAGAATTGGCTAATGACTCTGATCATCCGATTAACTATAACCATGCAGACGGAGGTATACGCTTAGCAAATACTGAAGAACAGATGAAAGGGTATCATCATTTTGCCTCAATGGCAAGAGGAATGGGTGTTGACTTTGAGGTGATTGATGCAAAAGAATGCCAGCGTCGCCATCCTTTGATATCAACAGATAACCTAGTTGGCGGTATTTGGGATCCCCTTGATGGGGATATTGATCCGTACCAGTTGTGTCACGCGCTAACTAGAAAGGCGAAAAAATCTGGGGCTGAAGTATACACAAATACTCCTGTAACTGACTTAGATCAATATAGGGATGGCACATGGAAAGTAACTACTTTGCATGGAGACATTGACTGTGATATTGTGGTCAATGCTTGTGGCTACAGAGTCAATGAAGTTGGCGCAATGATGGGTGTTCACCACCCAGTTGCCTCTATGGAGCATCAATACTTTTTAACCGAGGATATTCCTGAAATTGCACAGGCTGGTCATCGTATGCCTCTTATTCGCTGTCCAATATCTGATTATTATTGTCGACAGGATAAAAATGGACTGTTGGTTGGTTTTTATGAGCAGAATTGCAAAACATGGGGGATGGATGGGATTGATCCAAATTTTGTTAATGCGTTGTGCCCTGATGATTTAGAGCGCATCAATGATGTCCTCGAGGGTGCTTTTGCACGTATGCCTGCACTCATGGAGGTGGGAATCCGAAGTGTTGTAAATGGGCCGATTACCTATACTATCGACGGTGCGCCACTTGTAGGAAAAATTCCTGGTAAGCGCAACGCTTTTTGTATTATTGGTCTCCGTGCCGGATTGGGTGAGGGCGGTGGCCATGGCTGGTTATTAGCGCAGCAAATCGTTCACGGTGAGGCATGCTACGACACCTGGTGTCTTGATCCAAGACGTTTTAGCCAGCATACCAATGTGGAGCTGACATCACTTAAAGCTATTGAAGATTATCAAAATGAGTTTCGTTTTCACTTCCCTCACGAGCATCGGCCAGCAGGTAGGCCTGCTAAAACCACGCCACTAACACCAATTTTAGCAGCAGAGGGTGCAGAATTCACAGTGGTCAACGGATGGGAGCGTGTTGACTATATCAAACCTTCAGCAGACTTTCAGACGTCACACACATTCCATTTTGATGAAGCTTTTGATATAGTTGCTGCCGAAGTTGATAATCTCAGTCAAAACGTAGGCCTTTGCGAGGTTAGTGGCTTTAACCGCATAGAGATTACTGGTTTGGATAAACACGATTTTCTTGATAGGTTGTTTTGTTCGCATGTGACCAGAGAGCCTGGAAAGGTGGGTTTGGGCTACTTGCTGAATGAATATGGCATGATTAAGGCAGAAGCCACTGTCGCCAATATTCCTTCATCTGAAAGAGGGGTTGATCGTGTTTGGTACGGTTCAGCAGCTGCATCTGAGTTGCATGATATGGATTGGCTTAAAGAGCACTTAAGGGAAGATGAGAGTGTACAAATTAGAACCTTAACTAATGATCAAACGATTTTGGTATTGGCCGGTCCAAGAGCTCGCGACGTATTATCCATTTGTTCTCGTGGGGATTGGAGTAAAGAGGCTTTTCCTTGGCTGAGTGTCAGAGAGTGTTTTATTGGTTTTTCGCCAGCAACCGTGATGTCAATCAGCTTTTCTGGTGAATTGGCCTATGAGATTCATGTACCTAATGCGTCTTTGTATGCTGTATATTTAGCATTGCGCAAAGCAGGCGAGCCAAACGGTATGGGACTTTTTGGTGCGCGTGCAGTTGAGTCGATGCGCATGGAAAAAGGCTATCTACATTGGAAGGCGGATTTAATTACAGAGTACGATCCATACGAGACCGGGTTAGAGAGGTTTGTTAAGCTAACTAAGGGGGAGTTTGTTGGAAAATCGGCATTGGAGAAGCGACTATTTCAAGGACCAAAGAGAAAACTTGTTTCGTTAAGAATTGATAGCAAAGATGCGCCTGCCTATGGTGGTGCGTCAATTATGGAGGGGGAGCGCGTGATTGGCACGGTTAGCTCTGGAGATTGGGGTTATCGAGTTGGCATGAATCTGGCCTATGCTTTTATTGAGCCTGAGCAGGCCGTCATAGGTCGTCATCTGAGCGTGAACATTTTAGGTGAAATGATTGTGGCGGAAGTGATGGCTAGTGGTCCATATGATTCAAATTACAGCAAAATCCTAGCTTAAGTTGGATATCAAGGAATTGAGATAATGAGACGAGAATCGGCAAGGTTAAAAAAACACGCTGAAAGGTCCAAGTCACCCAAGGTCAACCCTTGTCCTCCTGGACAATCAGGAGGTCAGTACAAACCCTTGTCCGACCAACAAGTGAAAGAAATCCATCAAGAGGCCTTGAGAATTTTGGCCAATATTGGTATGGATGATGTTCCTGAAGTGCTCAGGAAGCAAGCGCTTTCTCATGGCGCAATAGTCAATAAAAATGGTAGGATTTGCTACCCAGAGTCGATGGTTCAGAAGTGTATTGAATCTGCTTGTAAAGCCTTCACTTTTTACGGTCGAGACCCGAAATACGATATTCGTGTGGGTGGCGATAGTGTGTATTTTGGCACGGGTGGCGCAGCTGTTCAAACTTTGGATAGATTTAGTGAGCAGTATCGTCCATCAACCCTTAACGACCTGTATGACTTTACTCGTTTAGTCGACCAGCTACCCAATGTTAGTTGGTTTACGCGTTGTTGTGTAGCAACCGATATAGAGGATATTTATGAACTAGATGTTAATACTGCCTATGCGCTACTTCGAGGAACCAAAAAGCCAGTTGCCACAAGTTTTACTCTCGCACAGAATGTGGACCCTATTGTAGATATGTTTGATATCGTCCTGGGTGGTCCTGGAAAATTTGCAGATCGACCATTTTGTAAGGCGCATATAAGTCCAATTATCTCGCCACTAAAATACGGCGAAGATGCGGTGATGGTGGCATTGGCTTGCATGAAACGAGGTGTGCCAATTAGTAACATTGTAGCCACCATGTCAGGCGCGACAGCGCCAGGCCCACTTGCCGGGGTTCTGTCGATTTCTCTTGCAGAAACTTTAGCGGCTTTGGTGATGACCAACATTTTTGAGCCCGGTTACCCAATGATCTTTTCCAACTGGCCTTTCGTCATTGATTTGCGTACTGGGGCGTTTAGGGGTGGTAGCGGAGAGATGGCACTTCTCAACGCGGCCTCTGCTCAACTCTCTAATGCCCTAGGACTACCCTCTGGGTGCGCTTCAAGCATGACTGATGCAAAGTCTCCAGATGCTCAAATGGGCATGGAAAAAGCCTTGACATCTTTAGCCTGTGGTTTGGCGGGTGGAAATATGGTTTATGAGTCATCAGGCATGATGGCAAGTTTATTGGGCGTCTCTTTTGAGGCTTTTGTGATGGATGATGAGATGCTTTCTTTGGTTCATCGTGTTATTAGGGGTATAGAGGTTAACAAACAAAGCCTTGAGTATGAGTCAATCGAATCGGTTGTCTCAGGTGAAGGGCATTTTATTGGCCAGCCAGAAACTATGCGCTCGATGGAGCGAGATTATTATTACCCCAAGATTGCGGATCGTGAAGAGCCTACTGTGTGGCAGGACCAGGGTGCACTTGATCATTTAAGCAGAGCCAAACAACGAGTGAATGAGTTATTAAATCACCATCCTGATTATCTTGAGTCCGGGGCGGATGAGGCTATTAGAAAAGCCTATCCCATAATTTTAGAGCCAAGACCGTCATAATAAATACTAGGGTTGCTGGACCTAATTAGTTTGAATACTGTTACCATTTAATAGGATGCAAAATATGCCAAGCCCAACTAAAATTAATTGTTCATTGTTTATATAAAAAAGGAGTTGTTGTATGCATTTATCAAAATTTCCTCGTTTGAGATTGGCACATTTGCCAACGCCATTAGAGCCCATGAAAAGGCTGTCTGAAGCCCTTGGCGGTCCTGAAATATGGATTAAAAGAGATGATTGTACTGGCTTGTCAACGGGCGGTAACAAAACCCGTAAACTAGAATTTTTGATGGCAGAAGCTCAACTGCAAGGGGCTGATACTGTTATGACGCAGGGCGCAGTCCAATCCAATCATGTGCGCCAAACTTCTGCGTTTGCTGCAAAGCTTGGAATGAAGTGTCACGTACTTCTAGAAGATAGAACAGGTTATATCGACGACAATTACAACCACAATGGTAATGTATTTATTGATCTGTTACATGGCGCAACTTATGAAAAACGCGGCCCTGGTTTGGATATGAATGCTGAAATGGAAGTTGTTGCAGAAGGATTGAGAAGCGGCGGCGCAAATGTATACACTATTCCTGGTGGTGGCTCTAATTCAACGGGCGCTCTAGGTTATGTCGATTGTGCTTTCGAACTACTTAATCAGGCAAACAATATGGACTTGGTGATTGATCATATTGTTCACGCGACAGGTAGTACAGGTACGCAGGCTGGACTTATTAGTGGACTAAAAGCAATGAATGCCAATATTCCATTGTTGGGAATTAGCGTGAGAGCACCAAGAGAAATACAAGAAGAAAATGTTTATAACTTGGCCGTTGATACAACAGCTAAATTGGGCTGCCCTGGTGTTGTTAATCGAGAGGATATTGTTGCTAACAGTGATTATGTTGGAGAGGGTTATGGTTTTCCTACAGAGGCCGGTATTGAGGCAATTACTATGTTTGCAGAATTAGAAGGAATTCTGTTAGATCCGGTGTATTCCAGCAAAGGTGCATCTGGTTTAATTGATTTGATTCGCAAGGGGCACTTTAACAAATCGGACCGCGTGGTTTTTATTCACACCGGAGGTTCGGCATCTCTGTTTGGCTACACTAAACATTTTGACTTTGGTGATAGGGCGTAGTGCTTGTAAGATGACGATTAACAGAAGTGACAAAAGCATTTAACAAGTCCTTTACACAGCAGGAGGCTATCGATCAAAAGTCGATTGCCTTGGCGGTAGAGGTTCTAGAAAGTGGCAGATTGCATCGCTACAATACCTTGAATGACGAACCCTCCCAGGTGTCGCTGTTGGAGCAAGAGTACGCTGCATATCAAGGTGTTCGCTATTGTCTTGCATGCGCTTCCGGTGGCTATGCCCTAGGTGTTGCTTTAAAAGCTGCTGGACTTGAGAATAACGAAGCTGTGCTAACCAATATGTACACTTTGGCGCCCGTGCCCGGTGCGATAGCGGGCTCTGGTGGCCATGCTGTATTTGTAGAGATTGATGACAACCTTGTACTCGATCTTGATGACTTGGCTAAAAAAGCAGACTTAAGTGGCGCTCGTTTTTTAATGCTTTCCCATATGCGTGGTCATATTGTGGATATGGACAAGTTGATGGATGTTGTAAAGGCTTGTAATTTAACTTTAATTGAAGATTGTGCTCATACAATGGGCGCAAAGTGGAAAGACATTCGGAGTGGTAATTTTGGCTTGGCAGGGTGTTTTAGCACGCAAACGTATAAACATATAAACTCTGGAGAAGGTGGGTTTATTACAACGAATGACGCTGAATTTATGGCGCGCTGTATTATGATGTCGGGCTCGTATATGCTGTATGAGAGACACGGTGCCGCTCCTGACCCCGATGTTTTCAAGAAAATACGACTGCAAACACCAAATCAATCAGGGCGCATGGATAATCTTAGGGCGGCTATTTTGCGTCCACAAATCAACAAACTTAAGAACAATATTAGGCGTTGGAATGAGCGCTACGCTATAGTTGAAGCCAAACTTCGTCAAGTAAACAATATTGTTGTTCCAAATCGGGATGAAAAAGAGTTTTATGTTGGCAGTTCAATTCAATTTAGAATTCCCAATGTCAGCGAACAGCAGGCCCTTGATTTTATCGAAGACAACCGGAAATTGGGTGTTGAAATTAAATGGTTTGGTAGCGACAATCCAAGTGGCTTTACCAGTAACCATAAAAGCTGGCAATATGTTGAGCGTCAACAACTTGACCGATCAGATCTCATTTTGTCAGGACTATTCGATTTGAGACTACCACTAACATTTTCAAAACAAGACTGTGGCTTATTGGCTGATATTATTTCTGATTGTGCTGAAAAGGTGGCAATTAATTTAAATGGTTAATCATCAGGTAAAGTCTAAATTGGGCATTATTGGCGGGATGGGGCCTGAGGCCACAGTGTTACTAATGTCCCGCATCATAGCTTTAACAGAAGCAAAAGATGATTGTGACCACATTCCAATGCTTGTGGATAACAATACACAAGTTCCTTCAAGAATTAAAGCCATTATTGATAAAACGGGTGATGATCCTAGCAGTACATTGATAATAATGGCTAGAGAGTTAGAGGCGAGGGGTGTAAAGGTTCTTGCTATGCCTTGTAATACTGCGCATTATTATGCCGATGTTATTCAGGGGTCGGTCAACATTCCTTTGTTAAACATGGTTCGTTTAACCAGCAACCATATTGCCAGAGAGTATTCGCACAAACACGTTGTTGGGGTTTTGGGCTCACCTGCGTTGGCGATGACGCATATTTATGATGCTGCTTTTGCTGCGCATAATATTGAGGTGCTCTATCCTGAAGAACAAGAACTTATGCTTAAGGCAATTCGCCTTATCAAAGAAAATGCTGATAGCGAAAAGTCTCGCACATTGTTTACAAATGCAGCCAATGAATTAGTCGAAAAGGGCGCCGATCTTCTGGTTGTTGCCTGTTCGGAATTTTCAATTGTTTCATCCATTTTGAATGATAAATTTTGTTTTGTCGATTCACTTGAGATTTTGGCACAAGCTGTTGTTGACTTCAGGCCAGGTCTGTCAGACTGAGTTTTATTGATAATATTATTGGGGTAATTCTATGAGCGTTAAATATATTAAGAAAGCCATTCGGGTCGAGGAAATTAATGATCCAAAATTATCTTCTCGTGTGAGCGAGATGCTAAGTGAAATTAAAAATGGTGGTGAGGAAGTTGTTAAAAATTACTCAAGTGAATTAGACCAATGGCGTGGTGATATTGTGGTGTCACAAGACCGTATTACGCAGGCTACTAATAGTTTGGAGCAAAAAGTAAAGGATGACATTTGTTTTGCGCACGACAATATCACACGTTTTGCCGAAGCCCAGAAAAACACATTGTCAGACTGTCAAATCGAAATCACACCAGGCTTTGAAGTTGGACAAAAAAATATTCCGGTTTCAAGTGCGGGATGTTATGTGCCAGGAGGACGTTACAGTCACATTGCTTCTGCATTAATGACGGCAACAACTGCAAGGGTTGCTGGTGTTGAAAATATTATTGCCTGCTCGCCACCAAAGCCGAAGATTGGTATTTCGGATGAAGTGTTGTTTGCGCTTGATTTGTGTGGCGCCAGTACAATCTTAAATTTAGGTGGTGTACAGGGTGTTGCCGCTATGGCTTATGGACTTTTTGGGGTGCCAAAGGCTGATATTTTGGTTGGCCCGGGAAATCAATATGTTGCCGAGGCAAAAAGGCAACTGTTTGGCCAAATTGGCATTGACATGTTTGCGGGACCAACTGACTCTCTTGTTATAGCTGATAGCTCTGCCGATCCACTTTTTGTCGCAACTGATCTTGTTGGTCAGGCTGAGCATGGTTACAATTCGCCTGTGTGGCTTGTGACTGATGATAAGGAATTGGCCAAAAAGGTGATTGATCTGGCGCCAATATTGATTGCGGAATTGCCTGAAAATAACGCAAAAAATGCCGAATTGGCTTGGCAAGATTATGCTGAAGTCATTTTATGTAGTAGTCGAGAAGAGATGGCAAGAGTGGCCGACGATTACGCGCCTGAACATCTACATGTTCAAGCAAAGGATCTTGACTGGTGGTTAAAAAGATTAAAAGCCTACGGCTCATTATTTTTGGGTGAGGAGACAACGGTGCCATACGGTGATAAAGCCGCTGGACCAAACCATGTTCTTCCAACTTCAGGGGCTGCCAAATACACTGGTGGGCTTTCGGTGCATAAATACATGAAAACGGTAACTTGGCAAAGATCTACGATATCTGGCTCTAAAGAAGTAGGTCTTGCTACAGCTCGCATTTCGAGACTTGAGGGTATGGAGGGTCATGCTAAATCTGCAGACGTGCGTTTAAAGAAATACTTTCCTGATGAACAATTTGATTTGGGTAAATAAGTTGCTTAAATCTGAGTGTAAGTTCGAGGTATGATGACAGCTCAATTTTTAAAGTAACCTTTGAACGCTGGTGTTTTCTTGTTGCTTTATGCAGGTGGAAAGTTTATGAGTAATATCGAGAGTAAGATTGTCCTTGTTACTGGCGGCTCTAGAGGGATAGGAAGAGCAATTGTTGAGCGCTTTCGGAAAGAGGGTATGACAATACTCTCATGTGGTCGTAGTGAAAGACCGAAAGATCTTGATGAGTCGGTTGATTGGCACCGAGTTGACGTGGCCAACCGTAAAGCGGTTGAGATTTTGTGTAGTAAAATCAAAGAAAAATACGGGCGACTTGATGTACTGGTTAACAATGCTGGCATTCAAATTGAAAAATCGGTTTTAGATAGTACAGATGAAGACTGGGATTTATTAATGGGCGTCAATGCAAAAGGTGTTTTTTATTGTTGTCGATCATTTATGCCTCTGATGATTGCCAATGGCGGAGGCTCAGTTATTAACATTGGCTCCATTAGTGCCCGTTCGGCAGACCCTGAAATGGCGCTCTACAACGCCTCAAAAGCCTTTGTCCATGGCTTGACACGCTCGATCGCTGTCGATCATGGCAAACAAGGTATTCGTTGCAATGCAATTTGTCCAGGTTGGATTTTAACCAACTTGGCAGATGCAGCTTTTGATTTGGCGAACGACCCACAAGCCGCAAAGAAAGACGCACTTGCTAGGCATTATATTGGTCGATTTGGGCAGCCTAGCGATATTGCTAATATGGCACTTTGGCTGACTTCAGATGATGCAAGCTATGCGACAGGCCAAATGTTTACGATTGACGGAGGCCTAACAGCTGCGTCACCAGTAAATCCGGGTTTGTTTTAAAAATACCGTAGGCATTGTCAGAGCGAGTTTCTTTATGGTTTTGGTATTGTGTCACTAAAGATTTATAACAACGTATGTCGGAATTCCTTTCGTCGAAAGTATTTCGTAAATTCACAAAAAAATAATTATGGAAAGTAATAGTATGCACCAACATCTTTATATTCATGGCGCTCACGTTAAGGCAAGTTCGGGTGAGTTTTTTGAAACCATTAATCCAGCCACAAACCAAGTTATTTGTAAGATTGATCAGGCCAGTGAGTCTGATGTTGAAAAGGCGGTAATTTCTGCAGAAAAGGGTTTTGCCGTGTGGTCCGCTATGTCAGCATTTGAACGCAGTCGTATATTGCTCAAAGCTGTCGCTATTTTGCGTGAGCGTAACGATGAGTTGGCCGCTTTGGAAGTGATGGATACAGGCAAACCATTACAAGAAGCAAATTGTGTTGATGTTCATAGTGGTGCCGATGTTGTTGAGTATTACGCTGGCCTAATGCCAGCCTTGCAGGGCGCACAACAAGATTTAGATAGCAATGCCTTTTTTATTTCAAAGCGAGAGCCTCTTGGGGTTTGTGCAGGCATTGGCGCGTGGAATTATCCAATTCAAATTGCAATGTGGAAGTCTGCACCTTGTTTAGCGGCTGGCAATTCGATGGTATTTAAACCATCTGAAGAAACACCGTTAACCACCCTTAAACTGGCTGAAATATACACTGAAGCAGGCGTACCTGCGGGTGTTTTTAACGTTGTTCAAGGAGATTATCGTGTGGGCCAGTACTTGTCACGCCACCCTCGTATTGCAAAAATTTCATTTACAGGTGGTTGCGATACTGGTAAGAAGGTGATGGCTGATGCCGCTGAAACGATCAAAGAGGTTACTTTGGAGCTAGGTGGTAAATCTCCACTGATTGTTTTTGAAGATGCCAATTTAGATAATGCCGTTTCTGGTGCTTTGCTGGGAAATTTCTATACTCAAGGGGAGATTTGCACGAATGGTACCCGGGTGTTTGTTCAGGCGGGGATTTATGACGAATTTATAGAGAAAGCGCGCAGTCGCGCCGAAGTCATTAACATTGGTGCTCCAATGAATTTAGACACTCAAATGGGTTCTTTGATCAGCGAAAGCCACTTTGACAAAGTGATGAACTATATTGAACAGGCAAAAGTTTCTAGTGCACGGTTAGTGTGTGGAGGTAGTCGGCATGATTCGTCAGAAACACGTAACGGCTTCTTTGTTAAGCCAACAATTTTTGCTGACTGCGATGATGAAATGGCGATTATCAAAGATGAGATTTTTGGGCCAGTGATGGCTATTCTTCGTTTTGAAGATGAGAGTGAGGTGATCACTCGAGCAAACAACACCAACTTTGGCCTAGCCGCAGGTGTCTTTACTCAAGACATTAACCGTGCACACCGTGTTATTAATCAGTTACAAGCAGGTATTTGTTGGATTAATAGCTGGGGTGATTCACCGGCAGAAATGCCAGTAGGCGGCTATAAACATTCCGGTATTGGTCGTGAAAATGGTCCAGAAGCATTAAAAAGTTATACCCAGATGAAAAGTGTTTTTGTTCGTCTGGATGATGTTGAAAGTCCTTATTAGGCGTGGAAGGCAATATGAAAAAGAAGTTTGACTACATTATTATTGGTGCTGGCTCGGCTGGTTGTGTGCTTGCTAATCGACTCAGTGAAAGTGGCGAGTACCAAGTTTTACTTTTAGAAACGGGTGGTAGCGATAAAAGTATTTTTATTCAAATGCCAACAGCGCTGTCTTATCCGATGAATACTGAAAAGTTTTGTTGGCAGTTTCACTCCCAGCCTGAACCTTTTCTTGATAATCGTGAAATGCACTGCCCGAGAGGAAAGGTGTTGGGTGGATCTTCCTCTATTAATGGTATGGTGTATGTACGAGGTCATGCAAGGGACTATGATCAATGGCAGAACAAAGGTGCTGAGGGTTGGTCGTATGCTGACTGCTTGCCATACTTTAAGCGCAGCGAGTCTTGGCAGGGTGGCGAGAATGAATATCGAGGAGGAAGTGGCCCAGTAGCGACTTGTGGTGGAAACAATATGAGCCTTAATCCATTGTATCAAGCCTTTATAGAGGCAGGTCATGAGGCGGGCTACCCCAAAACAAATGATTACAATGGTGAGCAGCAGGAGGGGTTTGGTGCGATGCACATGACAGTGGACAAAGGGGTTAGGGCGTCCACTTCTAACGCACATCTAAAGCCAGCTCTAGAGAGAAAAAACCTCACCTTAATAACAGGTGCAGTTGTTGAGAAAGTGTTGTTAAAAGACAAGATTGCTGTGGGTGTTCGATACCGTAAAAAAGGCGCTGATACTGAGCTGCATGCAAAAAAAGAGGTAATATTAAGTGCTGGGTCAGTTGGCTCCCCACAAATATTGCAATTATCGGGCATTGGCCCTAGACAGGTGCTGGAAGATGCCGGCGTGCAATGCCAACATGAATTGCTAGGTGTTGGAGAAAATTTGCAAGACCATTTAGAGGTGTATTTTCAGTATAAATGTAAAAAACCAATCACACTCAATGGTAAGTTAAATATATTCTCAAAGTTTTTTATTGGCGTACGTTGGGTTTTATCCAAAACAGGATTAGGTGCCACCAATCATTTTGAATCTTGTGGATTTATTCGATCTCGAGCGGGCATTGAATGGCCAAATATTCAGTATCATTTTTTACCAGCAGCAATGCGTTATGATGGTAATGCAGCTTTTTCAGGGCATGGATATCAGGTTCATGTGGGCCCAAACAAGCCAAGCAGTCGTGGTCGCGTGAAAATTATTAGTAGTAATCCAAACGCTAAGCCTAATATCTTGTTTAATTACATTGAGACTGAGCAAGACAAGCAAGACTGGCGAGATTGTATTCGTTTAACAAGGGAAATTCTCTCTCAAAAAGCGTTAGAGATATACAGTAATGGTGAAATCCAACCGGGTAATGATATTAATAGTGACGCTGAAATTGATGCCTGGGTGAGGACAAATGTAGAGAGTGCTTATCATGCCTCCTGCACTTGCAAAATGGGCGCTGATAATGACCCAATGGCTGTTGTTGATAGCAAAGGAAGGGTGCGAGGTATTAAGCAACTGAGAGTGGTGGATTCCTCTATTTTTCCAACCATCCCTAATGGTAATTTGAATGGCCCCGCTTTAATGGTGGCTGAAAAATTAGCGGATGCCGTTTTGGGTAACGATCCACTACCAGCAAGCAATGCAAAGGTTTGGATAGATTCTAATTGGCCATCCCAACAGAGATCGGGCGCCTCTTTGCAAGGTATATAATGCTTTAAATACAGCAACAGCGCGCAAGGTTGTGACCATAAAAACAAGAAAAATAGATATGAACAAGTTTTTTATTTATTGTAAGTGCTTCTACATAATTTGACTATACAGCTGTAATTGCTATGTTTGGAGGGGGTGTCGATGTTTGAGCTAAAGGATTACTTGAAGTTTCCAGAACGAAACTCAGCGGCGTTGGTGCCGCGAATAGATATGTCCATTCTAAAAGAGGGTGGAGTAGAGGCATTGCAGCAAGTTGGACAACAATTGTGTGGCGCTTTTTACCATGTTGGCTTTGCAACCTTAGTCAATCATGATGTTGAAGCTGTCAACATTCAACAGATGTTTAGGCAATCAAAAAAACTGTTTGAATTGCCAGTTAAAGATAAACTGAAGATGGCCTATACCACCACTGCTCGCAACAGAGGCTATATTGGGTTTAAGCAAGAAACCCTTGAGGGGACGGGCACCTCTAAAGTTAGAGATGCTACAGTTGTTAGCAAGGCCCCTGCAGATGCTAAAGAGTGCTTTGATGTTGGCAGTGATGAGGATGTCTTATATGCTGATATTTGGCCGGCGAGTCTGATGCCCGAATTCAGGGATTCGGCAATGAGTTTGCGATCCGAGCTGGATGTTTTGCATGCAACGATTATGCAATCGATCGCACTTAACTTGGATTTAGATAAAGATTACTTTGCGCCGTATTTTGAGAAGCGAGAGTACAGTTTGAGGCTTCTGCATTATCCTAAAATAAGCGCCAATGAGATTAACAATAAAGGCCAAAAGCGCGCTGGTACTCATACAGATTACAACCAGATGACTTTGTTATTACAAGATCTAATAGGGGGCTTACAGGTGCTTGACTCCGGTGATCAATGGATTGATGTTAAACCTGAACCAGGCGCAATTATTGTCAACACAGGTGATCTGATGGAGCGTTGGTCAAACGGCTTGTTTAAATCAACCGTACACCGTGTTGTCGCCCTAGAAAGACATGGTGACAACTTACCGAGCCGTTATTCAATGGCGTATTTTGTTAAACCAAATCGACAAGCGCAAATCAGTTGCTTGCCAACATGTCACTCACAAAATGTAGCGCAGCGTTATCCGCCTGTTCAATGTTTTGAGTATGTTGATACGGCCTTTAAGAAGGCGGGTAATGAAAACATTGCCAAAAGGAGTCAAGAAATAAATGGTGCGCTTATTTGATGTAAACTTTCTTTCCTAACCAGTTTATTTACAACATGAAAATTTCAAAACTTGATGTTCATATCGTCGCCGTACCACCGCCTCACATAGGTGGCATGTACTGGATTATTGTAGACCTAAAGACCGAGTGCGGTATTGAGGGGGTTGGAGAGGTTTATTCCGCCTCCTTCCATCCTTCAGTAATGAAGAGTGCGATCCAAGATGTTTTTGATCGTTATTTAAAAGGACATGACCCACACCATGTGGAGCGTTTTTTTAGGGAGTGCTACTCCAGTGGTTTTACCCAAAGGGTTGACCTATCAATGATGGGCGTGTGCTCTGGACTGGAAATTGCGTGTTGGGATATCATCGGCAAAGCAGCTAATAAGCCTGTATATGAATTAATTGGTGGCATGGTCAATGAGAAGTTGCGCTCTTACACCTATCTTTACCCACTTAATCAAAAAGGTGAATACGATTATGAAGATATCGAGGCAGGTATTGAGTCTGCTTTGCAAGCCAAGGAAATAGGATTTACAGCGGTTAAGTTCGATCCAGCGGGCCCTTATACTGCATATTCACCTCATCAGCTGTCCCCCTCAAGATTAGCCCATTGCGAGCGTTATTGCGCTAGCATTCGGGAGGTTGTTGGCGATGATTGTGATTTGCTCATTGGTACCCACGGCCAAATGGCGCCATCCTCGGCAATACGCTTGGCAAAGCGATTGGAGCAATTTGACCCTCTGTGGTTTGAAGAGCCCGTGCCGCCTGGGCAGTCTGATGCCATGGCGCAGGTAGCACAAAACACCAGCATTCCTATTGCAACTGGAGAAAGATTAAGCACAAAGTATGAATTATATGATGTGCTTAATAATAAAGCAGCGGCAATCATTCAAATGAACCTTGGTCGAGTGGGCGGCATTTTAGAAGCCAAAAAGATTGCAGCTATCGCAGAAGTGCATTATGCTCAAATAGCCCCTCACATTTATAACGGACCCATTGGCGCGGCAGCCAGTATTCAATTGGCCTGTGCAACTCCAAATTTTTTAATACAAGAGAGTATTGGTACTTGGGGTGGCTTTCATGCAGAAATACTGAAAGAGCCTATAGAGTGGATCGAGGGTCACATAATCCCATCAAATAAACCTGGGCTAGGAGTTTCTTTGAATATGGATGTGGTTAATTTCCATTCACCCTATAGGGGCGCAAAACTTCATTTGTCGATGGCCAATAAGCCGTACGATCTCGACTAAGACAGTGCCCATTTCATTCGATTATGTGATTGTCGGCGCAGGATCTGCGGGTTGCATTTTGGCAGATCGACTCAGCGAGTCTGGCAATAAAAGTGTGGCATTGATTGAAAGTGGTGGCAGTAATAAAAGCCTCTGGATTGATATGCCTGCAGGTTTTAGTAAGACGTTTTATCATAAGAAATACAACTATTGTTACCACACAGAAAAGCAAGTTAATTTGAGCAATAGAGAGATTTATGTGCCTCGGGGGAAGGGTTTGGGGGGTTCTGGTGCGATAAATGCCATGGTTTACGTACGGGGCCATGAGACAGATTTTGAGGATTGGCAGAAGGCTGGCGCAAAAGGTTGGAGCTATAATGATATCCTGCCTTATTTTAAAAAAATTGAAGCGCACTATTTGGGCGATACGTTGCAGCATTCGAGCACTGGAAAAATCCAAATTAGCAAGCCTGAGTCAGAAGCACACCCCAGTTGCGAGACTTTTTTTCAAGCCTGTGAAGAGCTAGGTATGCCTTATCAGCAAGATTTCAACACAGGTAGGTTGTTTGGCGCTGGGTTCTATGACGCCAATATAGGCAATGGCAAAAGAACATCGAGTGCCTCAACTTATTTAGAGAACGCTCGGGGGAGAAAAAATTTAACGGTATTTACCAATTCGCAGGTTGCGCGAATAAACTTTAACAAGCGTGTGGCAAAGTCTGTTGTTGTACTTAAAGAGGGGCGTAGAGAGGAAATTGTGGCAAATTCAGAAATCATCGTTTCAGCTGGCGCAATTGACACGCCCAAGTTGTTAATGCTCTCAGGTCTTGGCGATGCTGAGATTGCTCGCCAACACAATATAAACCTTGTTAGACATATGCCTGCGATAGGGAAAAACTTACAAGACCATCTTTGTGGTGTTTTCAAATTTCGGACAAAAATAAAAACCTTAAATGACGATTTTGGGTCGATATATAAACAGCTATTATTGGGTGTCCAATACATTGCAAGGCGCAGGGGTAAGCTCTCAATTAGTGTAAATCAGGCTGGTGCATTTGCCAATGATTCAAAAACGAATTTGCCGTATGCGCAACTCTACTTTAGCCCAATTAGTTACTCTGCCGCTACAAAGGTAGGTGGACTTGTTCGGCCCGATAAAAATTCAGGATTAATGATTTCATACAGCCCCACGAAACCGAGCAGTAGGGGCTACGTCACTTTGGCTGATAGTAAGCCGTCTACTGCGCCTGTCATTCACCCCAATTACCTATCAACTGAGGATGATGTCTTGAATGTTGTGAGGAGCGCCAAACTCGCCTTGAGAGTGGCCGAGACCAGTCCATTCTCGAGTATTTTGAAAAGCAATTCTTTTTCACGGCTAAGCGATCAGGAGTTGCTACAAAGCTTTAAAGAAAATGGCTCTTCAATTTACCACCATTGCGGCACTTGTGCTATCGGTGCGGATGAATCTATGAGTGTTGTCGGTGCAAATTTAAAAGTTCATGGCATCGACAAATTGCGCATTGTTGATGCCTCTGTCTTTCCAACGATTACATCGGCAAATATTAACGCGCCAACGATGATGGTGGCTGAGAAGGCGGCAAAACTAATCATTGACGAGCGCAAATGAGATGATATTCAGCGCAATCAAATTGGGTGGTTGTGAGCTGAATCATCGAATTGTAATGGCACCCATGACGAGAATTCGAGCTAGTGAAGACGGGCTTGCACCTACTAACTTAACGGCAAAATACTACCAACAAAGAGCGACGTACGGTGGTTTGATTATCAGTGAGGCAATTCACATATCGCCAGAGGCAACGCCGATTTGGTCAATTTACCCTGCTGTTGCAGAGCTCGGTGGTCAAGTACCTGGGTTGTGGACAGATGAGCAAATCCAAGCATGGAGAAAGGTCACTGATGCTGTTCATGTGAAAGGTGGCATTATGGCGTGTCAATTACTGCATGCCGGAAGGGTGGTTCAGAGGGAAATGGGCCAACACCCATTAGTCAAAGGTCGGGGTTATCCGTTAGGACCTGTCTGCTCTTCTGCTGAGCCAATTCAAAGCAGCAAAGAATTTGGTAATCAATACAATTGGGATAGAGAGTCCACGACACCAAGAGAGTTAAAGCTAGAAGAGATTAAGCGCATTGCAAAAGATTATCAAACTGCTGCTAAAAACGCCCTGTTAGCAGGCTTTGACATGGTAGAGCTGCACGCAGCTCATGGTTATTTAATTGAACAATTTATAGCCGATGGCGTTAACAAAAGAACCGACAGTTATGGCGGGAGTATTAGTAACAGATGCCGAATTTTATTTGAAATTATAGAGGCACTTATCGATGTGGTTGGTCCAAATCGGCTGGCTGTTAGGCTTTCGCCAGTCGCATCAAATTCCCACAACAAGCAAGTTTACTTTGGTGTCACTCATTCAAATCCAGAATCTGTATATGAATACATTGTCGAGAACCTAAATCAATATAAATTGGCTTATTTATTGTTAACCGAACCAAGAGTTGGTGGGTTGGCGGGTTACACAGTTAATTCTCCAAAATTACCTGCGTTGCGCAACGCCAAATATAGAGAGATATACAAGGGCATGATGATAGGTGCTGGAGGATTTAGCCCAAATAGTGCAAGAGAGGCAATCGATAATGGCTGTTATGATCTGATTGCTTTTGGTCGCTGGTTTTTGTCGAACCCAGACCTAGTGGGCCGACTCAAGTCTGGGGCTGATTTGAATGTTTATCATCGAGCTTCTTTTTACGGTGGCGATGAACAAGGTTATACTGATTACCCAGATATGAGGGCGCTTCGTAAGCTATCGGCTGATAGATTTGAGCAAGTCTCTCAAAATATGATTGGTCAAAATGTAAATTGAACCAAGCACAAAAAGTCACGCTTAATAAAGGTGAAAACATGACTCATTCTAACCAATTTATAAGTCAATTAAAGCTGTGCAAATTACCTCAATCACAGAGATACAGCTTGCCATTCGAGTGTTATTGGGACGAGTCTGTTTATGCCCAAGAAAGGGCGGGGGTTTTTGCCAATCAATGGCTTGGATTGGGTCGAGCGGACTGTTTGAAAGGGCCTGGAGAATATGAAGTTTTCGAGCTGTGCGGGCAAACCTTGTTGCTTATCAGAGATCAAAAAGATGCTTTGCGATTGTACGCAAACACTTGTCGTCATCGTGGCGCAAGATTGTTGCAGGGGTCGGGACAATGTCAGGCAATCAGCTGCCCCTTTCACGGCTGGACATATGCACTTGATGGTAGCCTGATTGGGGTTAAGTCTATGACAAAAACGGAGAAATTTAATCCCACAGACTTTGGCTTGCTTGAATATAAGCTTGATCAGGTTTGCGGTTTTTTATTTGCCTTTTTAGGCGACAACCCGCCCGAGCTAAGGACGCAATTGGGTGATTTTGCACAATTGCACCAGCCTTGGTCGTTGGACGATTTGGTTACAACGCGTCGCCGAGTGTTTGAGGTGGGTTGTAATTGGAAAGCATTTTTGGATGTGTTTAACGAATACTATCACTTAAATAACATTCATCCGAGTAGTATCGGAAATATTTATCTTAAGCCAGAAACGCAAGATATATGCACTGGTGAGTATGTCAGTCAATTTGGCCGCACTTCTGGTACAGGCGCTCTACTGGAAAGTCAGCAGCAAAACGTCTTGCCCGAAATTGACAATCTGGGCGAACCCTGGCGCTCGGGTACCCGCTATACTTGGATTTTCCCTAACATGACTTTTGCGGCGGGGCAAGAATCGGTTTGGATTTACCAAGCCAACCCGATCGGCCCTAATCGCTGTGAAGTAAGACAAAGTATCTGTTTTCCAAAAAGCACAACCGAACTGATAGACTTTGAAGAGAAATCTCAGGCTTATTACCAGCGCTTGGATGACGCGATGGATGAAGATATTGTTGCACTAGAAAACCAACAGCAAGGCTTAAGTCATTCGCCTTCACTTCAGGGAAGATTTTCTACCTTGATGGAGTCAAATGTTGCCTCTTTTGCGAGTTGGTATGCCACTAAACTAACTGGCGCATAAGAGTTAAGCCGGTTATGGCTTTAGTGAAAGCAGCCGTTAACATAACAATGACAAGCTTTAATTGCAGATTTAGCGGTGATATCATTTTTTTTCATCGCGATATTCGTCCACAAGCCATCAAGCAATGCAAGCAACCCTAAGGTTGCTTGCTTTTCACTAACACTCATACAATGTCTTGTATTGGCCTCGGTAAAGAGGCTGAAATAAGTGTTAAATAGGCTGTCATTATAAGTTTTAATTACCTTTTGAAACCCGGGTGTGTAAGTGCTGGCACTGGTGAAGGCTTGCCATGCAGCAAGATTTTCCCAGCCAAAGTTTGGTGGCTGGAAGCTCTCGGCAGCGCAGCGACAGATGCGCTCAATTGCACTCAGTTCGCTTGAGTCAACGATGGTTTGCTTGGTTGCACTGGCGTCTTCAAAAATATGGGCGAAGCTCGCAGTGAGCAATTCTTCCTTGCTTTTAAAGTAGTGCGCACTCATGCCTCTAGAGGCGCCTGCTTCTGCACATATTTTGGCAATGGTGGCACCTTCGACACCGAACGAGGCAATAGTGACGATAGTCGCCCTTAGTAGGCTTTTTCTGCGATAGTCACGATTTTCACTTTGACTTCTTAGTTTTGTCACGGCTTTAATGTTCCTATTATTCTGTTTTTATTATAAAGGGTTTTCATAATTATGTTAGTCAACATAACTATGTTGACTAACATAATTACTTAGTATATTATTCGTGGTTTTAAACGACAGGCAATTATTGCCAAAGATAACAAGGAGAGGGTGATATGAAAGTTGGATTTATAGGTTTGGGCAATGCAGGTGGCAAACTTGCAGGAAGTTTGTTAAGAAATGGCTACGACCTAACAATTAGGGACCTCAATCCTGAATTTGTCGCTGCTTTTGTAGCACGAGGCGCAAAAGAGGCAAACTCACCCAAAGAGATGACTATGTCGTGCGATATTATAATCACCTGCTTGCCTTCACCACAAGTGTGCTCGCAGGTAATGGAGGCTGAAGATGGCGTTTTGGCTGGTATTAGCGAGGGCAAAATTTGGCTAGAAATGAGCACAACCGATGAGGCGGAAATAAGGCGCATTGGCGCTTTGGTTGAAGCAAAAGGCGCCTTTCCAGTTGATTGCCCGGTTTCGGGTGGTTGTCATAGAGCTGACACTGGCAATATATCGATTTTTGCAGGCTGTTCGCGCGAAACTTTTGAAAAAGCTTTGCCAATATTAACCACCATGGGCCGCAGAGTTTTGCACACTGGAGAGCTAGGATCTGCCTCTATTCTTAAAGTGGCAACAAATTATTTGGCAACGGTGAATTTGGTTTCAATTGCTGAGGCGCTGACAACAATGAAATTAATTGGCATGGATATGAATGTGACTTATGAAGCATTTAAAGCATCTTCTGGCAATTCTTTTGTTCATGAGACGGAATCACAAGTAATACTCAACGGATCTCGGGACATTAGCTTTACCATGGACCTTGTCTCCAAGGATGTGGGTATTTTTAACGAGCTGGCACAGCGAAAAGGCTTGGATCTGGAAGTCGCACCATTGGTTGTTGATATTTTCAAGGACGGTGAGAAACGCTACGGTTCGCGTGAGTTATCACCCAATATTATTAAGCGACTGGAAGAGGCTGCAAATGTTAAGGTTTTGGGTAGTGACTTCCCCGCTGAGATGATCGACGACGAGCCTGAGGAGTCGGGCTACGAGGTTATCGTTAAGGGTCGTCAGGACTATTAAGAATCTGGAGGCAGCGATGAAGATTAGCGATATCATTGATTTAAAAACATACCCAATAGATCAGCCACAAAGCAGCCAATATAGGGAAATTATCAACAACATAATGGTTGGTCTCGATAAAGATGGCTGCGCTGTGTTGGCTAATTTCTTAAGCGATAGCGGCCTTGATGCTTTAGTTAGTGAGGCTGATGCGAGAAAATCTAAGGCATACTATGCCGAATCAAAGCTTTGCAATATCTACCTTGCAGAAGGCAACCCGAATAAAGCGGACGATCACCCTCAAAATATTTTTATGGAGCGCTCTAATGGCTTTATTACAGCGGATTTATTAGGTGAGGGTACCTATGCTCATACCTTGTATTACTGGAGGCCATTGCGTGATTTTCTTGCTGCTTGTTTGGGTAAAAAGAAGCTCCACATATATGCTGACCCAGTCTCAAATATGATCATCAATCTGTGCAAGCCACAGCAAACCTTTAATTGGCATTTTGACACCAATGAATTTACCATTACCTTTCTGCTAAAAGGCGCAGAGTCAGGCGGTCATTTTGAGTATGTTCCTGGTTTAAGAAATAGAGATGATGAGTGCTTTGATGAGGTTAAAAAAGTGCTTGATGGTGACCGTTCTAGAGTCAAAAGATTGGATTTAAATGCAGGTGATCTGCAGTTTTTCCTGGGACGCTTTTCTCTACATCAAGTCACCCATAATACCGGCGACACTGATAGACTACTGCTAATTCAATCATTCACTGAGCAACCAGGCATTATCGGTAACCCACAGCGCGTTAAAGATCTTTACGGCAAAGTAACCAAGGCCCATAAAGAGTGTATCGATGAGCGCGTTCGAACGGACTCACTACTCGACTAGGACAGTACAATGAATCAACAACCATACAATCTACAGTTTTTTATTAATAGAGAGTGGTGCAACCCTCGAAAGTCCACCGAAACGTTGCCTGTCATCGATCCCTCGACGGCAACAGTATTTACCCAAATACCACTAGCCAGTGTTGAGGATGTTGATCACGCTGTGCTTGCTGCCAGGATTGCTTTTTTTTGATAATCAACCAATTCCATTAATGTTTTATGATTCACCGCACAGTGGTAGCATTCGTGATTATTATCAAGTATCGTCTTCCAGTTTGCTTGTACCTCTCTTTGATAGCGCTCAACACAAATAAATTTATCCAGTCGCGGCGAGTAGTTGTGCATATCTTGCAAAAATTGCGGTGCCTGAGCGTGCAAATATTGCGCTTCTAAGTCAAGATTAACAAACAGAAAGCCGCCATATTCTTCCAGCCTTACAGGCTTCAAATTTGCATTATCCGGTATCCATTCTTTTAGGTTGTCTTGACCTTTTGCAACCTTAAAACAACCATCGGTTTGGTAGTACCATTGATGGTGGGGGCAAACTATCAATGGTGTGTTTCCTGCGCCACTGAGCAATGGGTGCGCTCGATGGCTGCAGACATTGTAGAAGGCATGTAACTCATCATTGCCATCACGAATAACAAAGACGCTTTGATCTGCTATCTGTGCGCAGAAATAATCACCAGGGTTTTGCAAGTCTGTCTGGTGACAAACGTATCACCATGTTTTATAAAATATTGCTTCGTGCTATTTTTGAAAAATTTGAGGATCGGTGTACCAACTGGCTGGCAGTGTCCAAGAGGATTTTGCACAATCTGGATTGAAAAGACCAGCGTCCAGATTTCCATCTTTTTCAAAAGTATTTTTCATAGCTGGCAGTTTACCAATGTATATTTCTGATTACTATTAATTTTGTGATGAAAAATATAATAATCTGGCAAAATTAGCAGATCTTATTTTCTCGTTTAAACAGGCACAAATGACCAACATCCAAACACCAAATTTTAATGCAGTTGAAATGGAAAAAACCATTGCTGACTTGACCGAAAAGGGTTTAAAGCAAGCAGAAATTGCAAGCAGTGGCAATGATTGGCAAAGCGTTGTGGAGCCATTGGATCAAATTGAGCATGAGCTGGGGCAGAAAATGAGTGTCAACTCTCATTTGAACTCGGTGAAGTTTTCTGAAGAGTTTAATGCTGAGTATGAAAAGACACTGCCTTTAATCTCAAAATATTACAGCGAGATTGGTGCTAATAAGTCTCTTTATCATGCATTTCAGAGATTGCAAAATGCAGATTTAAGCGTCGAACAGCAGCATATTGTTAAAGAATCTATTCAAGGTTTTGAGCTTTCTGGTGTGGGCTTAGAGGGTAGCGCGTCAGATCGTTTTAAAGCAATACAGGAAGAACTGAGTTTGCTTAGTAATCAATTTTCAAAAAATGTATTGCAATCAACCAATGAATGGAAAAAAACCATCACTCTTGAACAGTTGAAGGGCTATTCTGAGGCTGAATTGGCCAAAGTGAGAGTTGAGGCTGGCTATTGCTTGAGTTTGCAAATACCGGTTTACATCGACGTGATGACTTATGCAGATAGCAGCTCTTTAAGAGAGGAGGTGTATCGTGCCTATATTTCTAGAGCCTCTGATGTCGGCTTAACATCAAAAAATTTTGACAACCAGCAGGTAGTGAGTGATATTTTGGCCTTGAGAGGTGAGTTGGCTGGATTGTTAGGATTTGACAATTACGCCGAGCTTTCAATCGAATCAAAGATGGTTGGCTCGACAGCTGAAGTTGTCGAGTTTTTAGACGAGCTGGTTATTCGCTCAAAGGTTCAAGCGACGGCAGAGTTAGAAGAGTTGCAGACATTTGCAGGGCATGATTTGGCGCCTTGGGATTTGATGTATTACTCGGAAAAACTGAAACAGCAAAAGTTTGGCTATAAGCGCTCAGATTTAACACCGTACTTTCCCGAGAAAAGTGTTTTAAAGGGGTTATTTTCAACCATTGAAAAACTCTATGGTATTAGTGTTGTACAAGTGTCAGAGCCCACTTATCACGACGACGTTAAAGTGCTTGAACTTGCTGACAATAACGGAGCCATTGGGCGAATCTATTTGGATGCTTACGCCAGAGAAAATAAACGTGGCGGTGCCTGGATGTCTGACTATCAAGGCCTATATCAAGACAACCTACCAGTGGCTTTTGTGGTGTGCAATTTGAACGCCCCAGCGGGCGATAAACCGGCATTATTCGAGTTTGATGAAATTGTCACCTTGTTTCATGAGTTTGGCCATGCACTGCATCACGTATTAACCAAGGTGCCTTACCCTTGCGCTGCTGGAATCAGTGGAGTACCTTGGGATGGTGTTGAGTTGCCAAGCCAATACATGGAGTTCTATTGCTATGAAAAAGGCGTAATTGAGAGTATTTCATCGCACTGGCAAACAGGCGAGACTTTGCCTAAAGATTTATATCAAAAGATAGTGGTTTCAAAGAATTTTCAGTCTGGCTTACAGATGTTGCGCCAGTGCGAATTTTCTCTTTGGGATATCCATACTCATATGTCAAGTGATGACACTAGCGCTGTATTGGCAAAGGTGAGAGAGAAAACATCGTTAATGCCAATTATTGATGAAAATCGATTTCTTAACGCTTTTTCTCATATTTTTGCTGGTGGCTACGCGGCTGGTTATTTTAGCTATAAATGGGCTGAAGTTCTTGCAGCAGATGCCTATGAATTTGTCCAGCAAAATGGTGGTATTGGCTCAGAGGCTTCGAAAAATTTTAGAGAATGTATTCTTGAGGTTGGCGGCAGCCTTGATTTTATGCAGCAATATCAAAAATTTAGAGGTGAAAGACCACAACTTGAAGGCCTGTTAAAGGCCTCAGGAATATCTGCATAGAGTGATAAAACAGTGGGTAAAATACACACTAGATGATAGAAAAAGGCACGTCAAAAAGTGATTAAATTCTTGTTAGGTGTGATTGTTGCACTGGCACTTATTGGTGGTGCTGTCAAGTTTGAATCGGACGACGAAAGCTGGCAGATTATCATTCATAAAAAGGAAGCGCTCCATAGTATTCAAAATGGCGCTATCCGCATCTACAATATTGTCGAAGAGCTTATCTCTGAAGCAAATGTCATTCAGACATCCACACTAGTACTTGAGGAGTAGCTCGGTTAATCTATTTTAGATAGTACGATTGAGCCATTTGTTCCACCAAAGCCAAACGAATTAGAAATGGCATGATTGATCGGCATTTCTCTCGCTTCGTTGGCAGCATAATCTAAATCACACGCTGGGTCTTGATTAAAGATGTTAATCGTTGGTGGCGCCACTTGATCTTGTATCGCAAGAGCCGTGAAGACAGCCTCAATACCGCCAGCTGCACCTAATAGATGACCTGTCATTGATTTTGTGGAGCTCATAACAACGTTGTAGGCATGCTCGCCAAGGGCTAATTTAGCCGCGTCAGTTTCTGCAATATCGCCAGCAGGTGTTGAGGTTCCGTGAGCGTTGATGTAGTCAACTTGATCGGCATTGACGGAAGCATTCCTCAGTGCGTTGGTCATGCATCTTGCAGCACCTTCGCCACCTTCGGAAGGTAGTGTCATGTGATAGGCGTCACCACTCATGCCGTAGCCGGTAACTTCAGCATAAATTTTAGCACCGCGTTTTTTGGCGTGTTCGTATTCTTCCAGTACCATAACGCCTGCACCGTCACCGAGAACGAAACCATCTCGATCAACATCCCAAGGACGAGAGGCTGTTTTTGGGTCTTCGTTACGTGTTGAAAGGGCTCTTGCGGCAGCAAAACCGCCAAGACCAATATTGGTCGTCGACATTTCAGTGCCGCCAGCAATCATCACATCCGCATCGCCATATTCAATAAGTCTTGAGGCATCACCAATATTGTGCGTTCCTGTTGTGCAAGCCGTTACAATGGCAAAGTTAGGGCCCTTTAGGCCGTATTTAATTGAGAGGTTGCCGGAAACCATGTTGATAATAGAAGAGGGTACGAAGAAAGGCGAAATACGCTTGGCACCCTTGTCTCTAAACAAGTTGGATGTTTTTTCGATTGTATGCAGTCCACCGATACCAGCGCCAATAGCAACACCAATGCGTTCGGCATTTTCTTCGGAGACCTCAATGCCGCTGTCTTCAATTGCTTGAATGCCAGCCGCCATACCGTAATGAATAAAAACATCCATTTTCTTGGCGTCTTTCGGGCTAATGTAATCACCAATATCAAAGTCTTTAACTGAGCCACCAAAAGTAACCACTTGACCCTCGGTGTCAAGATTTGTTAGGAAGTCGATACCTGAAACGCCGTTGAGAATATTATCCCAAGATTGTTTTACAGAATTTCCAACAGGGCTAACGATTCCAAGGCCAGTGACAACAACTCTTCTTTTGCTCATAATGATACTTAATTGGTTTTTTTCTAAAAAAAAGGCGCTTAATTTTTTAAAAAAAAGCGCCTTTCAGGATTTATTAGTCGTTATTACGTATTTGCTTTAACGTAGTCAATTGCTTGTTGGACTGTTGTGATGTTTTCTGCTTCTTCGTCAGGGATTTCACAGTCAAACTCTTCTTCAAGAGACATAACCAGCTCAACAGTGTCTAGAGAGTCTGCACCTAGGTCATCGATAAATGAAGCGTTATCGTCAATATCACCACTAACATCTAGCTGCTCGCAGACAACTTTACGTACTCTTTCTTCAATGCTCATTTTGACTAGTTTCCTTAATTGGTTTTAAAGGTTACCATTTTATCGCCAAATTAGCCTTTTGCAAGGTTAATTTGAATTATTTTATTGGTAGCGAGTAGGGTCGTCAACGCCTGCTTGGTCAAAGCCATTTTTCCGTAAAACGCAGGCATCGCATTCTCCACAGGCTTCACCTTTATTGTTTGCCTGATAGCAAGTGGTGGTCATCGAATAGTCAACGCCCAAGCATTCACCCTGTTGAATAATTTCAGCCTTAGTGAGGTTGATAAGAGGCGTGTGAATTTGAATTTTATCGCCTTCAACGGATTGTTTAGTGGCTAAATTTGCCATCGCTTCATAGGCTTTTATGTATTCTGGTCGGCAATCAGGATAGCCAGAATAGTCAAGGGCGTTCACTCCAATAAAGATGGATTGAGCATCAAGCACCTCTGCCCAAGCCAGTGCAAAAGACAGGAAGATGGTATTTCTTGCGGGAACGTAAGTAATCGGTATTTCGTCACTTTGGCTATATTTTGGCACTTCGAGATTGGGATCGGTAAGTGCAGAGCCGCCAATATCGTCTAGGCAAACCCTCATAACTCGATGCTCTGTCGCACCAAACTTGTTTGCTATAGTTTTTGCCGCGCTGAGCTCTGAGCGCTGCTTTTGGCCGTAATCAAAGCTTAGTGCATAGCACTCAAGACCTTGTGATTGCGCAATTGCTAATACTGTTGTTGAGTCGAGCCCGCCTGAGAGTAGAATGACTGCCCTAGACATTGGCTAAATCACCTTTTGTTTCCAGCCAAGATTTTCTATCCGAGGCACGTTTTTTAGACAATAGCATGTCCATGGTTTGAGTTACTTGCAGTGGATTGTCGAGCGTCAACTGAATAAGGCGTCGAGTATCGGGCTGCATGGTTGTTTCTCGAAGCTGTTTCGGGTTCATCTCTCCCAGGCCTTTGAAGCGCTGTATTTGAATTTTTACTCGTTTATTCTCTTTTTCAATTTTGGCGCTTATTGCGTCTTTCTCGTTGTCATCTAAGGCGTAAAAAACTTGCTTACCGGCATCAACGCGGTACAGTGGTGGCATCGCAACATAGACATGGCCTTCACGCACCAGCTTTGGAAAGTGCTTAACAAACAAAGCGCAAATTAAAGTAGCAATGTGAGCGCCGTCAGAGTCGGCATCAGCAAGAATGCAGATTTTTCCATAACGCAGGCCTGATAAATCAACAGAGTCTGGCTCAAGTCCAATAGCAACACTAATGTCGTGTATTTCATTGGAGGCGAGTACTTCTGAAGAGTCCACTTCCCAAGTGTTTAGTATCTTGCCTCGCAGCGGCAAGATTGCTTGGTATTCTTTATCTCTTGCCTGTTTGGCTGAACCACCAGCAGAGTCGCCTTCGACCAAAAAAACTTCTGTTTGATTTAGGTCACTGCTGGTGCAATCTGAAAGCTTTCCTGGCAGGGCGGGGCCACTGACAATTTTTTTACGAATCACCTTTTTGCCGCTCTTAAGTCTAGCCTGTGCGTTCATAATTGCCAATTCTGCAATCTTTTCAGCAATATTGGTGTGTTGGTTAAGCCAGAGACTAAAGGCATCTTTAGCGACTCCTGAGACAAAGGCTGCGCATTCTCTCGATGAAAGTCTTTCTTTAGTTTGTCCGGAGAACTGAGGGTCTAGGATTTTTATAGACAGCACGTAGGCTATTTTTTGCCAAACATCGTCCGGCGTTAATTTGACGTTTTTTGGGATTAAGCTTCTGAATTCACAGAATTCTTTCAGAGCGTCAGTAAGACCGGAGCGAAGACCGTTAACATGTGTACCCCCGCCAATGGTTGGGATGAGGTTGACGTAGCTTTCGGCAATCGTATTGCTGGTATTTTCTGTCCAAGTTAATGAGCAATGCATTTGTTCTTGGATGCCTTCAAAAGAAACAATAAAAGGATCGGCTGGAAGGCAATCTAGTCCATCCAGCGAGACTTTAAGATAATCTCTGAGGCCGTCCTTATAAATCCACTTGTCGGTAGTTTCATCAATTTGGTTTTCAAAATTAACCTCAAGTCCAGGGCAAAGAATTGCTTTGGAGCGAAGGTTGTGACGCAATTGACTTGCTGAAAATTTAACGGTATCAAAAAATTCGGCATCTGGCTTAAACTTAACAGTTGTGCCTGTGTTGCGCTTTCCGACATCGCCTATTTCTTCTAAGTCTGAGATTTTCTTGCCCGAACCAAAGGCCATGTAGTATTGTTTTCCATCTCTTTTAATCCATATTTCAAGTAATTTTGAGAGGGCGTTGACTACCGAAACACCAACCCCGTGTAGGCCACCTGAAAACTGGTAAGAGTCATTTGAAAACTTGCCACCCGCGTGCAGCTTGGTGAGAATCACCTCAACACCAGGCACACCTTCTTTTGGATGGATGTCTGTCGGCATACCTCTGCCATTGTCTTCCACAGAGACGGATCCATCTGCAAAGAGGATGACGTTAATTTGTGTTGCATAGCCTGCAACAGCTTCGTCAACACTGTTGTCGATGACTTCTTGAGCGAGATGATTGGGGCGTTCGGTTTCTGTGTACATCCCCGGGCGCTTGCGAACTGGCTCAAGCCCGGTTAAAACCTCAATGGATGAGGCGTCGTAATTAGACATTGTAGGGCATCATGATGAAAGGTGATATATAGCAATAATAATACCAAAAAAAAGCCCCAAAAAATGGGGCTTTTTTTAATAACTAATTAACAAGTATTCTTAATTTTAGGTCAGGCGTATTATTTTAATTTGCAGGGCGTGTATAAAGCATACACAACCAATATTTTAAATAATACAACACCACATAAAGCAAGAAGACGAAGTTAATTTACATCATTCCCGGCATACCGCCGCCCATGCCGCCCATATCAGGCATTGCAGAGCCAGATTGTGGTACGTCAGTAATCATGGCTTCAGTAGTAATCATAAGACCTGAAATGCTTGCAGCATGTTGTAGTGCTACACGCGTTACTTTAGTCGGATCTAAAATACCCATTTCAAGCATATCACCATAAACTTCAGTACCAGCATTGTAACCAAAGTTGCCTTTGCCTAGCTTGACCTCGTTAAGAACAACAGAAGCTTCGCCGCCACCGTTAGTAACGATTTGTCTAAGTGGGACCTCAAGTGCGCGCTTAGTAATTGTGATGCCGACGTTTTGATCTTCGTTGTCACCTGTAAGTGAGTCAAGAGATGAGATAGCACGTACAAGTGCAACACCACCGCCCGGAACAACACCTTCTTCAACAGCTGCACGAGTTGCATGAAGCGCATCGTCAACACGGTCTTTTTTCTCTTTCATTTCAACTTCTGTAGCAGCACCAACTTTAATTACTGCAACACCGCCAGAAAGTTTCGCAAGACGCTCTTGCAATTTCTCTCTGTCGTAGTCTGAAGTTGTTACTTCGATTTGAGTTTTGATTTGACCAATACGACCATCGATATTTTCTTTGTCGCCAACACCATCAATAATGATTGTGTTTTCTTTACCGATTTCAACACGTTTAGCTGTGCCTAGGTGCTCTTCAGTAACACCTTCTAGTGAAAGCCCAACCTCTTCAGCAATAACTGTAGCGCCTGTTAATACAGCGATGTCTTGTAAGATTGCCTTACGACGATCGCCAAAACCTGGTGCTTTAACAGCAGCAACTTTAACGATACCACGCATGTTGTTAACAACTAAAGTTGCTAATGCTTCGCCGTCGATATCTTCAGCAACAATAAGTAATGATTTGCCTGTTTTTTGAACCGCTTCAAGCGCTGGCAATAAATCACGAATGGTTTGAATTTTAGAATCGTGTAGCAAAATTAGAGGCGCCTCTAAATCTGCAGTCATAGACTCCTGATTGTTGATAAAATATGGTGAAAGGTAGCCGCGATCAAACTGCATGCCTTCAACAACATCAAGTTCATTTTCAAGTGTTGTGCCTTCTTCAACGGTAATCACACCTTCGTTGCCTACTTTTTCCATTGCTTCAGCAATGATGGCACCTACAGATGTGTCTGAGTTGGCAGAAATAGTACCCACTTGGGCAATTGCTTCAGAGTCGTTACATGGCTGTGAAGAGGCCTGAAGGGCCGCAACAACAGTTGATGTTGCCTTATCAATACCGCGCTTTAGGTCCATAGGGTTCATTCCTGCTGCAACTGCTTTAACGCCTTCGGTGATTAGCGCTTGCGCCAATACTGTTGCCGTTGTTGTGCCGTCGCCTGCGATGTCACTAGTCTTAGAAGCAACTTCTTTAACCATTTGTGCACCCATGTTTTCGAATTTACCTTCAAGCTCAATTTCTTGGGCAACCGATACACCGTCTTTAGTGATGTGAGGTGCGCCAAATGACTTGTCGAGAACAACGTTTCTGCCCTTAGGGCCTAATGTTACTTTTACAGCGTTGGCTAGGGTGTTAACACCATCCAACATTAAATCTCTGGCTTCTGAGCCGAACTTTACGTCTTTTGCTGACATTCTATATCTCCTTAATCTTCGATAACTGCAACGATTTCATCTTCGCTCATGACGAGAAGTTTTTCGTCACCAACAGTGATTTCCGCACCTGAATACTGACCAAACATAACTGTTTCGCCAACTTTTACATCCAAAGGAATGACTTTGCCATCGGCGCTAATTCTGCCCTTGCCAACTGCAACAACTTCGCCTCTTGATGGCTTTTCAGTTGATGAATCAGGGATGATTAGACCACTTGCTGTGGTTTTCTTTTCTTCTACTCTACGCACGATGACACGATCGTGTAGTGGACGGATTTCCATACTTTCTCCTAGTATTGAACGAAAAATGATCTTGGAAGTTTTAGGCTTCTAGACTTTCTTTAAGCTTTTTAATCGCTTTGTTTTCAAGCTGGCGCACTCTTTCAGCAGAAACGCCGTACTTGTCTGCTAAAGTATGTAGGGTCGCTTTTTGTTCTTTCAAGTACCTAGATTGTAAAATATCCATACTTCTTTCATCTAAAGTTGAAAGTGCTTGATAAAGCTTGTGTTGTTGGTCTTTCTCAGAGCTGTCGCTAAGCAGTAATTGCTCGGGTGTTTGCCCCGGATCGGCAAGGTATTGCTCGGGCGTGTAAGAATCTTCGTCATCGTTAAGCTCAAAAGCAACATCGTTGAGCTGCAAACGAGACTCCATCTCAATTACATCTTTTGCTCTAACACCAAGATCGGTGGCAATTTGTTCCGCTTGATCGCTGGTTAGGGCTTGAAAAATGTGAGATTTAGCCTGCTTAAGTTTGAAAAATAGTTTTCGCTGTGCCTTGGTGGTGGCAACTTTAACAATTTTCCAATTTTTGAAAATATACTCATGAATTTCAGCACGAATCCAATAAACGGCAAAAGAGGACAGTCTGACTTTCTTGTATGGGTTGAAACGCTTGACGGCTTTCATTAAGCCAATCGTGCCTTCTTGAATTAAATCCGCTTGCTCAAGGCCGTAACCTTTGTAGCTGTGGGCAATGAAAGCAACGAAACGCATATGCGCCAAGACAAGTTTTCTTGCGGCAGAAAGGTCGCCGTTGTCAAACAACTCAACAGCCAGTTCGTGCTCTTGTTCGGGCGAAAGGATTGGCGGGTACTTTTGTACCTGTATGCCAGTGCTTGTGTTGCCGATTGATAATGCAAATTCACTCATAAGTTCTATTGCTAATTTAATAGCCAAGCGATAATTAGAGATAGCATTATACCTAAATCTATTGTTATATCAATTGTTTAAGTAAATTGTTGTATCTGTAAGATTGCTCTTTTAAAGTGAGTCTAGCGGAGAAAATAATGTGCTTTAAGTCTTCAAGAGCAGTATCAAAGTCATCATTAAAGACCACAAAGTCAAATTCATAAAAATGAGACATTTCGCTTTCGGCGTCAGACATCCTCTTATTGATGACTTCTTCGCTGTCTTGATCGCGACCTTGAAGGCGAGATAATAAGGCCTCTTTTGTGGGTGGTAGGATAAAAATTGACAGTGCTGCAACATTTTGTTTTACTTGTTGCGCTCCTTGCCAATCGATTTCTAAAATGACGTCTTTGTTTTGTTCAAGTTCTTTGCTAATGGATTTTTTGGCACTTCCATAGTAATTGCCAAACACTTCAGCGTGTTCAACAAAAGCACCCTCTGAACACATGTCATTAAACTTCTCTTTTGAGACAAAGTGGTAATTCTCGCCATCAATTTCACCGGGCCTCGGGGCGCGAGTGGTGTGCGAAATTGAGGCACATAAGTCAGACATACATTCGAGGAGTGCCTTTACTAGTGAGGTTTTTCCACAGCCAGAAGGTGCAGAAATAATAAATATATTGGCCATTTTTTACCCGTTCTCTGGCGTGTAGCCCTTAATGTCATCTAAGTCGTCCGCTGCAAAGAAATACTTTTCCATTTGCTCTTTAAGATAGCTTTGTGCGTTGGGGTCAATCAAACTTAAGCTGTTTTCGTTGATTAGCAAAGTTTGGTGATCAAGCCACATTTGCCAAGCCTCTTTGGAAACGTTTTCGAGGATTCTTTTTCCTAGCTCGCCGGGGTAGGGCGCTCTAGCCAGTGACTCCAGTTCTTTATTTAGTTTAATGCAGTGTAGTGTGCTCATAGTTGCTTGACTCTTAGTCCGAAAATACACAAACCCGCAAAATAAATTCCAGCGGAAATGAAGATAGTTTTACTTAGCATGATGACTCTTTGTATGGCATCCGTTTGCAAGTATAAATCTGTTGTGGGGGATGCATAGTAAATATAGCCCAACATTATAATGCTTGATAAACTCACTTTAATGAGCATTTTATAAAAAGCTGGACTGAGTCGAAAGATCGATTGCTTGGTTAAAAAATAATATAACAGGGCAGCATTCAAAACAGCAGAAAGCGATGTTGCCGCTGCCAAGCCATCATGCCCATAGTAATGCGCCAAAATAAGGTTAAGGATTATATTACTCACCATGGCGGCAACACCTGCCTTCACGGGTGTTTTGGTGTCTCCTCTAGAGAGAAACACCGGTGCTAAGATTTTGACTGCTATAAAGGCAATCAAGCCAGCGCCATATGCCTTCAAACTCAGAGATGACTGAAGAGCGTCGTTTGCATTAAAAGCATCGTAGCGAAATAGAGTGATAATAAGGCCGTCAGAAAGCATAACAAGCCCAATCGACGCTGGTAAGCCAAGAATCAGACCATAAAGCAGTGCTTTATCGATGGTTTGTGAAAAGCCTTTTGCATCATTTTTTGCGTAAAAGTTGCTTAATTTTGCCAGTGCAACCGTTGCTAAGGCAATACCAATTAAGGCTAGAGGCAGCTCCAATAAACGGTCCGAATAATATAACCAAGAAACACTACCTGCTATCAATGTTGAGGCAATCATGGTGTCAATTAAAAGATTAATCTGCGAGACTGATACACCAAATAAAGCTGGCAACATGCGTTTTTTAAGAGTTTGTATTGCTGGGTGCGAGCCAAACCTAAGTTTTGGCATGCGGTGGATTTTTCGCAAAAAAGGAATTTGGAAAGCGAGCTGGGCAACGCCGCCAATTAGCACGCCCCAGGCGAGTGCCATAATAGGTTTATCTAAATATTTTGATAGAAAAATCGCACTAAGAATTAAAGATACATTGAGCAGCACGGGGGTAAATGCAGGCACACTGAAGTTATCATAAGTGTTAAGGATGGCGCCGGATAGCGCTGTCAGGGAAATCAGCAGAAGGTAGGGAAAGGTAATTCTTAGCATGTCTGATGCCAGGATGTACTGACTCTGATCGGCCTTAAAATAAAAGCCCCAAGCAAAAATAAACATCACCAATGGCGCTAACAGCATCACCACAATTGTGATTATCACCAAAACACTAAGCAATTTGGTTGCAATATGGTTAATAGCTTCTTGCAGTTCGTTGTCGCTTTGATTTGCCTTGCTATCCGCCAAGATGGGAATGAAGGCTTGTGAAAAGGCACCTTCGGCAAAAAGACGGCGGAAGAAGTTTGGAATGCGAAAGGCAACTAAAAAAGCGTCAGACAGTCCGTTTGCGCCAAAGTACTTGGCGATAATAAAATCTCTAACAAGGCCCAAAATACGCGATAACAAAGTCATCACAGTAACAACACCGCTTGACTTTATAAAGGATTTTTCCATGATGGGTTGTTTATTCGTCGGCTGGTCCGCGCATAATACCGACTCGTGAATTGCGAATGCATTCCACAAATTGCATCACTTCGCGACTGTCTGCTTCCGATTCTTCTAATTCGGTTAAAGCGTTATCAAGAAGCCTACCCTGGGATTCGCGATAGACAATTTTAAAGGCGCGCTTAATGGAAGCAATTGAGCTTGAACTGAAGCCGCGTCTTTTCATACCCACGGCATTAATGCCTCGAATTTTTGGATGCACGCCAGCGGCAATCATATAGTCGGGAATGTCTTTATTGACTTGTGAGCCCATGCCAACATAAGTGTGTCGTCCGATCATACAAAATTGCTTAACCAGCACAAATCCGCCTAAGATTGACCAGTCAGCAATGCGAACATGGCCCGCAAGAGAGGCGTTGTTCGACATAATGATATGATTGCCTAGTTGGCAGTCGTGGGCAATGTGAACGTAGGACATCAGCATATTGTTGGAGCCCACTCTAGTTAGAGAGTTTTCTTTTTCTGTACCGCGGTTAATGGTACAGAACTCTCGTATAAGGTTGTCATCACCAATAATGAGGTTACTTTCTTGGCCTTCTTGATAAGTGATGTCCTGAGGGTCACCACCAATAGAGGCAAAAGAATAAATGTGATTGTTTTTGCCTATTTTTGTGGGTCCGGCAATAACCGTGTGAGACTCGATAACTGTTCCTGCGCCAATTTCAACATTGGCACCAATGACCGCATAAGCAGAAATCGTTGCATCCGGGTGAATCTTTGCACTTGGATCTATGATTGCTAATGGATCAACGGCCATGTTATTCTGCTGCTTTTTGAGTGCACATAAGAACGGCGGAAGTGACCAGTTCGCCATCTACTGTTGCCTTGCAATCAAATTTCCATATTCCGCGTTTGACCATCATGACTTCGACTTTGATTACAATTTGATCTCCAGGCTCAACGGTGCGTTTGAAACGAACCTTGTCAATACCAACCAACATGTAAATTTGCCCCTCAACCGGTTTTCCGACTTCTGACTTAAAGGCCAAGATGCCTGTGGCTTGGGCCATCGCCTCAACGATTAAAACTCCAGGCATAATGGGCTGTGAAGGAAAATGGCCAGTAAATTGAGGCTCATTAAATGACACGTTTTTGATTGCAGTCAAGTGTTTTCCAACTTCAAAATCGAGAACTCGATCAATCATCAAAAAGGGGTAGCGGTGAGGTAAAAAGTTCATTACCTCGTTAATATTCATTTCCATAATTATTTTTTAATGTCTCTCAGTTTAATATTCAAAACTTTGGCAATTTTATCAAGTTTTATCAGCCACATTCCAACCTTTTGCCAGCCTTTATGTGTCATTAATGGGAAGAATCCTGTGTAAATTCCTGCCTTTGTGATGCTTTTATCCACCGTGCTTGTTGCATTAATAATAACATCGTCTGCTATTGTTATATGACCGACAATACCCACCATGCCGCCAATCATACAGCGCTTGCCCAGGATTGTACTGCCTGCGATGCCGGTTTTTGCCGCTATAGCCGTATTTTCGCCAATAATGACGTTATGGGCGATATGAATAAGATTGTCGAGCCTGACACCGTTGTGGACCTCTGTATCATCAATTGTGCCCCTGTCAATCGTTGTGTTTGCGCCAATAGTTACATTATTGCCTACGACAACTTTCCCAATGTGCGCAATTGTTTGCCAGCTTTTGTCGTCGTCTCTTGCGTTGCCAAAGCCCTCTGAGCCGATGACGACACCAGAGGAAATAACACACGAGTGGCCTAATTGACAATCTTTGTGAATGACAATGTTTGCAAAAAGGTGTGAGTTGGCGCCTATTTGTACATTGTCTTCAATGACACAATTTGGACCAATAATTGTATTTTCGCCAATACAAACATTTTTTCCGATAAAGCATCCGGGTGAAACTTTAATGTTGTTGAGTTTTGTTGAAGGGTCAATGGCTGTAAACGAACCATCATTGCAAGTTGAACTGTACTGCTTAAAGTGGTGCGTTAGTTTTGCAAATGCCAAATAGGGGTTTAACACAACTAAGGCATTGGTAGGGCAAAGCTTAGATAACTCAGTGCTAAGTATTACCGCTGAGGCCTTGGACTGATTGAGGGAGTTTAGATATTTTTTGCTGGTTATGTAAGTTATTTGACCGACTTTGGCGGAGCCTAGTGCATTAATACCCTCAATGGTTACCTCGCCGTCGCCAATTAATTTGGCTCCAATCAATTCAGCAATTTGTGACAGTTTTAAGCTCATTCCAGCTGCTCTTGTATTTGATCAATGATTAATTGAGTGATGTCTATTTCATCGCTAACGAATGCAGCACTCTGATAAAAAATTATATCGAACTCTTTATCAATCCCGTATTTTTTTATTATCTTATTGATAAAAATTTCAATACGTTTAATGGCTGCAGCTCTCTCAACATTCAGTTGCTCATTCCAGGCGATGGTCTCTTGCTGAAAGTAAAGCTCAAGTTTTTTTAAGTTACTAAGTTTTTTACTGTGCTCGTCCGCATGAGACTCTTTATTGGTTTTCGCCAGGTTGTTTTTTAGTAAATTAACGTGGTCAAAAAGCGTCAAAAGTTCGTCTTTTGTCTGTTGAAATCGGTCATTGATTGCGTCAATGTCTTGTTGATACTGGGGGGTGTTTTTTACAACCCTCTCAATGTCGATGTAGCCAATTTTTAAATCATGAGCAAAGGCGCTCGTCACCAGTAGTGCTAACGCAAAAGCGGATAAAAATCGCATTGTGCTTTAGAAGCCCGTTCCTAGTGATACAGCAAAGTCTTCAGTTACGTCGCCACTTTTCTTCAAGAGCGGTAGGGCGGTGTAAATACCAATGGCGCCGATTGGGCTCATGTAGGCAAAAGCAACGCCGGTTGACATGCGCAACTCGCCCAAATCAAGAGAGATATTCTCGTAAACATTACCGACATCTACAAAGACACTCATGCGCATGTTTTCACTGTCATCGATAAAGGTGATAGGGGAAATGATATTGGCACTTGCCAAGATCGAAAATTCACCACCTTTAGGATTTCCGTTTGGATAGACAGGGCCAAGAGTTTTGGATTTAAAGCCACGAACCGAGCCACTACCACCACCAAAGTAGCGCTTATAGAATGGCAAGGCCTCACTACCATAACCTGTTGCTATACCAAGGTCGCCGGTGAGTTTTAGCGTCAAGTTGTTGTTCAACTGTTTGTAGCTTTTATGATTAGCATCAATTTTGATGTACTGGTAGTCGCCCAAAGGCAGCCCTAAGTCAATATTAAAGGTGTTGCTTTTGCCTTCTGTAGGGTACATATAATGATTTAGAGTGTTTTCAGTCCAGTTAAGGTTTAGCTTAATTTCATTCCTGCTGTCATAAGCACACTGTGCTGACTCGTAGCCAGATCCAGCGAATGTTGAGCCACAAGCAATGCTATTGTTTGAGTATTGGAGTTTGGCGTTAAGACGGGTGTTTTCCGTCAATGGGACCCCGTAGCCAAGGCTAAATCCTTTGGAATCAATTTGATAAGAGTCTTGGGAGACTTGGTTGTCATCAATTGAGCTTACAAACACGCCGTAATTAATACTGTGTTTTTCATTGTTGAAGTAGGGGTTCTCAAAGTAAAAACTGAGCTTTTTATAGGTTTCTGAGTATTGCAGTTCGGCGTTGAGTGTGTTGCCTGAGCCGAGGAAGTTTTTCTCTCTGATGCCAGCATTAAACGACATGCCGAAGTTTTGACTGTGCGATACACCTGCGCTGAGTGCGCCAGTTTTGGTTTCTTGCACGACAAAATTTAAGTCAATTTTATCCGGCATGTCCGCAAGCCTTGAAGTTTGCAAAGTGACATTAGAAAAGAATCCGAGTCTTCTAAGTTTGTTAAGGGACTCACTGATAACACTGGCCGAATAAAGACCGCCTTCAGAAAGTCCAATTTCGCGACGAATGACCTCATCTTGGGTTCTGGTGTTGCCGGTGATGATAATTCTGTTGATATAGGCTTTTTTGTTTAATGTAATGTTTACATTAAGGTGGATGCTGTTTGACGCTGAATCTTCTTCAGTTATAGGGTTGACATCAACATGCGCGTATCCTTGGTCAGCATATAAGTAGTTAATTTTTTGAATGCTATTTACCAGTTGCTGTCTATCAAAAATCGCACCCGAATTGAGTGAGAATAGCGCAAGCAAATCATTGGCTGACTGATTCCCTAAATTACCACTAAAGGTAAGATTACCCAAAGTGTACTGAGGGCCTTCAGTTACTTCTATTGCAATATTAATAGTTTCTTTATCGTCAGATAGGTCGGTATTTACACTGCCAATTGAAAAATCAAGGTAGCCATTGTTTGAGTAAAGACTGCGCAGTTTTTCTAGGCCTTGGTTAAGTGCTTTATCCGTATATCTGTCTTTGTCAGTAAAGAAGTTGACAATAATATTGTCCGCAACACCAATATCAAATAAATCCAATAGCTCGTCTTCAGGATAGACAATAGAGCCACCGATGCTCATGGAGCCAATTTTCGCTCTTTTTCCCTCTGCGATAACCAGCTCGATTCCAATTCTATTTTGAAGGTCTAAGTCAATATTTTGTTCAATTTCAACGTTGTAAAAACCTTCGGCGATATACATTGCTTTAAATGCTGATATCGTCTCAAAAAGACTTCTCTTGTTATAGACCTCGCCAGAACTTAGTCCAAAACCAGCCAAGGTGGAATTAACAGTGTCACTGTTTAGTACCTTATCTGAGTAGTTAAGTACGTCAATATATTTAATGTGTGCGTTTTCCACAAGGGCGACATAAACCGTATCGCTTTCGATGGAGACCACAACATCGCTAAAAAAGCCAGTAGCGAACAGGTTTTTAATAATTTCATCAGAAGTTTCACTGGTGATCTCGTCTCCAGTGCTTACGGGAAGATAACTTAAAACGGTGCTATTTGGAATAACATCAAGCCCCGAAAGTTCAATATTTTTAATTGGGCTGGCACCGACTTGAATCGAGAAAAGCAGGCCAACAATAATACTGATTTGAATAATTTTATTTTTCATAGTTGTTATCAACAATTGTCAAATTTTGGGCTCATTATATACTCGAATGAAGTTAATAAGTGATTTGAGCTAGAGATAATTTTAACAAAATGTAGCGCCAGATAGGGAATCTAGCGTATTTTTTGTCATAATTTTGAGGGCGAATGGGTGAATTGGCACTTACCTGGATGCCAATCTTTGCGACACTTTTTGTAAGTATTCGCTCCAAAGCCGCTCTTGGCCGATAGCCAAATGATGTAAATAGGGCCACGAATAAATGCCGCTATCGTGACCATCGTCAAAATGCAGTACAACGGCGTAATTGCCCATGGGGCGTAAGTTTTGTATTAACACACTCTCTTTGTTGAGTTGCAGTACAGCGTCCTCTGGTTTGTGGCCTTGAACTTCAGCCGAAGGCGAGTGAACCCGTAAAAACTCACTTGATAAGGGATAGTCGACCCCATCAAAAGAAACGGTTAACGTGTTTTTTATCTTATTAAGACTGATGTCGCTTGGTGTGATCATATGAAAGCATGGCAATGAGTTTTATTAAGGCATTATAGAAATGTAGAGTGCGCATATCGTTAAAATACCGCTATGGTTTATTTTACGAAAATGCAAGGACTTGGTAACGATTTTATCGTTATTGACAATATTCAAGGCAATGTTTGCCTCTCCTGCGAAGAAATTCGAGATTTGGCTGACCGACATTTCGGTATTGGCTTTGATCAATTACTGATGGTTGAGCCAGCTGTAAGTGCTGGTGTTGACTTTCAGTATACGATTTTTAACTCTGACGGCTCGGAAGTGTCTCAATGCGGTAATGGTGCAAGATGTTTTGCGCGCTATGTTGTCGAGAAGGGCCTAGTAAAAAGCAACAAGATAACAGTGGAGACTCGTGCCGGCATTATGACCCTTGAGGTGAAGCGAGACAATACCGTTAAAGTTAATATGGGTGCGCCTGTATTCGCCCCTGCAGAGGTGCCGATTTGCAGCCAAAAATTGGCCAAAGAATACAGCGTTGAAGGGCTTTCAATGGGTGCCTTATCGATGGGAAATCCACACGCTGTTATTGTCTCTGATAGCTTTAATGATGGTGATATTAAGACTATTGGGACCAAGGTGCAAAATGCCGATTTTTTTCCTGAAAGCGCTAACGTTGGCTTTATGAGTGTTGTTAATAGAGCCGAAGTCAATTTGCGCGTTTATGAGCGCGGCGTTGGCGAAACCTTAGCTTGCGGTTCTGGCGCTGCAGCCGCCGTTGTGCATGGCCAGCAAATGGGGCTGTTAGATGAAACGGTAACGGTTCATTTGGCAGGCGGTGATGCCTTGATAGAGCACTGTCCTGATGGTGACGTTTATTTGTCGGGCCCTGCTGAGTTTGTTTTTGAAGGGGTTATCAAACTTAGAAGTGATAATTTCTAGCTAATTTCAATGCTACACACAGAAGTCAGTTGATGAGTTTCGAGGTTAAGTGCGCTAAGTTTTTCTCCCCAGACGCAGCCATGATCCAGGGGATAGATGCGATCAACACTGATATTATTTAAAGTTGACCAGTGACCAAACAACACGTCAGTGTGCTCTAATGCTCGATTTTCATGCGCAAACCAAGCCTTGAAGTCTCTGGGCGGCTGATCTGCATTCATTTTGTGTTCAAATTCTAATTCGCCATCGGCTTTGCAAAAACGCATTCGCATCATTGCGTTGATAGCATATCGACAAACCTCATCGTTGCTTAGGCAGTCTGATTCTTTAGCGGGCTCGTTGCCGTACATAATGCCGAGGAATTGCTTGACATCATCACCTTGCAACCGGCTCTCAACCAATTTGTTCTGCTTCAGCGCCTTTGTCTTATTCCATTGTGGTGGAATACCTGCGTGCACCAATAAGGCATTGTCGTACTCAATCAGCAGCGGTCTTGTGAGCAAATAGTCAAGTAGCGAGTTTTTGTCGGGTGCGTCAAGTATGTCGTGAAATGTGTCTTTTCGATTTGGGCGGTGTGGCGTTAGTGCGCAAACCAATAAGTGGAAGTCATGGTTTCCAAGAACCATTTGAGCGTTGTCTTTGAGTGACTTTATAAACCGAAGCGTTTCTAAGGACTTGTTTCCGCGGTTGACAACGTCGCCTAAAAAAAATAGTCTATCGCGCTCGATAGTAAAGTTGATTTCTTTCAGAAGTTTCTGCAGGGTACCAAAGCAACCCTGCACATCTCCAATAGCGTAGTCCATACCAGATCTCTAGTGAAGCGTATAAGGCTTACTAAGAACAAATTCTGGAATGACGGCTTCGAAGCGCTGCCCTTCGTCATTAATCATGCCGTAAGCGCCTTTCATTGAGCCGGTTTCAGTATTGATGATGGCCCCCGAGCTGTACTCAAAGCTTTCTCCTGGAGAGAGGTGCGGCTGCTGGCCAATAACACCCTCGCCAACAACTTCCTCTACAAGGCCGGATTCATCCTCTATTAACCAGCGCCTTGTTCGCAATTGTGCACCGCTGTTGCCTTTGTTGGTAATTGTGATCGTGTAAGCATAGGCATACTGACCATTAGGAATGTTCGATTGGGTTGGTAGATAGGCAACCTCTACATCAATGTCAATTTTGTTTTGCATAGTCTTTGGTTAGGTTGATAAATTCATCAACACTGAGCATTTCTGCGCGTTGCGATAAATCGATGTCGGTTTGCTCTTGAGTGAGAATTGATTTTAAACAATTTCTGAGGGTTTTTCTGCGTTGAGAAAACGCAGCTTTTACAACTTTCTCTATAAGTGCTGACTCACTAAGTGCTGCATCCATTCTAGGTTTGAAATAGATGATTGCCGATTCTATTTTTGGCTGCGGGTCAAAAGACTCTTTGGGCACGCTAAACATTAGCTCAACGTCAAAAAAAGCCTGCATCATGACGCTTAAGCGGCCATAGGTCTTACTACCATGCGGCGCGACAATTCGATCAACCACTTCTTTTTGGAGCATGAAAGTCATATCGATAATGTTGCGTCGATGTTCTAATAGATGAAACAACAAGGGCGAGGAGATGTTGTAAGGTAGGTTACCCACAATTCTCGCCTTGCTTTCTAGTTTGCCAAAGTCATATTTAAGTGCATCTGCCTCTATAACGCTGAGCTTCTGGTGGTTTTGCGATTCCAGTAACGTAATCAAATCCCGGTCAATTTCAATGACCCTCATTGCGTTTAAGTTTTCGAGTAACGGCAGGGTTAGTGCGCCTTTTCCAGGGCCAATTTCAATAAGATTGTCTTTTGCTTTGGGGGCGATGGTGGCAACAATTCTCTCAATGATTTGAGAGTCAATTAAGAAGTTTTGTCCAAATCGTTTTCTAGCTTTGTGCTGCATAGTTACTCAGTGTATTGAAGTAAGATAGGGCGGTATAAAGACTTCCTAAACTAATATTGCCTGTGCCGGCAAGGTCAAGCGCTGTGCCGTGATCAACCGAAGTGCGGAAAAACGGCAGACCCAGGGTTATGTTGGCTGATTTTTTAAAGCCCAGAGTTTTTAGTACCGGAAGACCTTGGTCGTGATACATTGCCAAGACCACATCAACATCCGTTAGCGAGTCAGGGGTGAAAGCAGTGTCCGCTGGCACTGGGCCGGACAAGTGACAACCTTTGGCGTTTAGTTTTTGAATAACTGGCAAGATGGTTGTTATCTCTTCATCGCCCAAATGACCGTCTTCGCCTGCGTGTGGGTTTAAACCGCAAACCATAATGTGTGGTTTTTTTATACCAAAATAGCGAAAATCATGATTGATGATTTCAATCACCTGTGTTAAGGAGGCTTGAGTGATGTTGCTTGAAACTTGACTCAAAGGCAGGTGAGTTGTTGCCAGGGCGACTTTTAGGGTGTCGGTGGCAAGTAACATCACTGTTTTACTAACATTGCTTAGATTGGCAAAAAATTCGGTGTGGCCACTAAATTCGACACCAGCCTCATTGATAATACCTTTATGAACGGGACCTGTGAGTAGGCCATCAGCCTCGCCACTTAAACAATGCTTGCCAGCTGTTATCAGGGTTTCAAGTACATACTCAGAGTTATTGGCATTGAGTACACCAGGAATAGCATCTGCCTTTGCTGAAATGGGATAAACACTAAGTTCACCTGGATTTTTCGTTACTGACTCCGTTAAGCGGATTGACAAGCCAAGTTTTTTTGCTCTTTTTTGTAAAATACTTGGGTCGCAATAAGCGACTATGTTTTGAGCTCTTTCGTGTTGTGCGACCATAACTGCTAGGTCTGGGCCGATGCCAGATGGCTCACCGGGTGTAAATGCGATTGACATGTTTTTATTGTTGATTCTGAATAGGCTTATTATAAAGTTAAGCAGGGTGTGCTCGCCGATTAGATTTTACTTGTTATGGCATTTAAAGAGCAGTTAGAACCATAAGAATCTCCATTGTAAAAAGTAGCTGATATATAATAAATTTGGAGAAGATAACTATTAACTGTATTGCTATAATTTGTGCTAATTTCGTGTCTGCGACATACTGCTGTTATATTGCTTCTGAGTGTGTCCACACACTCAGTGATGGCAGCGCTTGGCAGTGAATCTAGTGCTGATTTTACCAGCGATACTTACACCGTAACCAACGGCAGTTACTCTCATCTCGCGATACTTGGTGGCACGGTTATTTCATCAGAAGTTGTCGAACTGAATGCTAATAGCTACTCTCAAGTTGCTGTTATTAATGGCAATGAGGGTGACTTGTTTGCCAAGGACTCAATACTAATTGAGTTTGACCAAAGAGCGCTGCAGAATCAAAGAGCAAGTGCCTACAATCAAATCTTGCAAACGAGCGAAATGCTTCGTTACGCCCAAGCAAATGCAGACACATTAAACGCCGAGCAGAGGGCGATTGTCACTAACGCTCAATACCAATTAAATCAAACGCAAACGCAATTGCGTTTTATCGAATCACAATTGCAAAACTCAAACGTTCATGCACCCTTTAATGGCATGATTATTCGTAAACATGTTTCGCCGGGGCAGCAAACACAACCCCATCAGATGTTGTTAGAATTTTCTAATATAGCGCAACTGCAGCTTGAAGTTCACGTCCCGATAAGGTTGTTATCGCAGGTCAGAATTGGTACCTTATACAAAGTAAAAATTGACACGATTCGTCAAGCCGTTTCTGCAACCGTTGCACAAGTTAAGCCCATCACGCAAGACTACAGCCACAGTGCTATTGTTTTATTAAACCTTCCTGAAGGGGTGCCTGTGTTGCCCGGTAGTTTTGCTGAGTTAGAATTGCCGATTTCCAATGACGGCAAACCAGTGCCGATGATCCCAAATGCCGCTATTTCTTGGCACGCTAGCCTGCCTAGTGTCTATGTCATCAATAGCGGCAATCAGGTTGGTCAGCGCTTTATACGGCTGGGTGACTCTTTCAATGAAAGAATGACCTTGGTGCTCACCGGCCTAGGGGTTGGGGAGGTGATTCTAAGCAACCCTAAGCAGTATTTAGCCTTAAATTTAGCCATTTAAGCGGGCCGTACTAATGAATGAAAACAGCCGAACCATTGATGAAACTTCATTCAACCGCAGCGGTAAGATCTTGAATAAAAGCGTTCACTCGCCTGTTACTTTTGTTCTGTTTATAGGCATTCTTATTGTTGGCATCATGAGCTATTTGTCGATACCTAACGGCCTAGATAAGACCAAAACCCCGCCCATTGTTGATGTTGACATTAGCTACCCTGGGGCTTCATCCGAAATTCTATCAAGCCTAGCTGTAGCGCCTCTGGAGCGCAGCCTTTCACATATTGATGGCATTAAACAAATTAGCTCAATAAGTGATAAGAGCCACGCCATAGTGACTCTTGAGCTTGGAGAAGTTAGGGGTGCTCAAGAGGTATTAAATGCCATCCATAAGAATATCAGCAAAGCTCGCGAAGCACTCCCTGAAGGCGCCAAAATAACCAACACCAGGGTAAGTAGTGCTTCAGAGCGGCCGTTTGCAATCCTCACTTTTTTTTCTAATTCCCTAGACGATGCCCAGCTTAGAATTGTTGCGCTGCAAAGTTTGATAAGTTTTGAGGCGCTTGATGGAGTTTCCAGGGGTACAGTTACTGGTGGCAGACAGAGTGCATTTCATGTCGACATTTCCCCTACACGATTGGCTAATTTTGACATTAGTCTAATGATGGTTCTCGAAGCCATTCGAAGCGCGAACGGCAGTAGTAATGTGGGCGACATTGAATACGATGGCAATCAAATAGATATTTATGCCGGTGATTATTTTCACGGCACTGAGGATATTGCCAATATTGTTGTAACAACAATAAATGGCACTCCGGTTACTGTTCGTGATGTGGCTAGTGTTCGTTTTGGCGTAAAGGATACTTCACAAATGGCGAGTTATTATTCCAAAGTGGTAGCGCCGCTTGGTGCTCAAGCAGTGACAATTGCCCTGTATCAAGACTCGGGCGCTCATGGCGCCTCGCTAAATGAGCGTCTTAATGCTCAAATTGCTTCTATGGGGGCTGATAATTCTTCGAACCAAGTTGGTATTATGATGACGAGAAACACGTTGTCATTGGCCAATGACATCACGCAATTTTGGCTTACCAAGTTAATTATTTTTATCGCTCTTATTGCTTTATCGGTTTTGCTAACTTTGGGTTTTAAGCGACTTCTGGTTTTTTCCTTTTTGATGTCGATACCACTTTCTACTTCCCTAGCTTTTGCAAGTGTAATTGGGCTTGAGCTCTCGAGAGTGAGTATCTTAGGATTGATGATATCCATCGCTCTTTGTTCTGGATTAATCACTGCTCAGTTATTGAGAAGTGAGTTAAAACCAGGTTCCCAGTACTCGGTTGGTGGCTTGGTGCAGTTAGTCAAAGACTCTAGAAAATTGATTTCCATCTCAGCCATGGTCTTTATCTTGCTTATTTCCCCGCTACTTTTGGTTGATTATCACTCAGTTGTCAATGGCTACTTTTTTCCGTTATTAACAATGAATATTGTTTTTATTGTTTCCAGTGTTATTGCCTCAATATATTTTCTGCCATATTTTTCCCTGAAGCTGGTAGATCTTGATCGTTTGGGTGGTTTTTCACTTAATAGCAAGCTCACTGATTGGTTGTTGCGTTATTTTTATCCTGCCAAGCTGTACGGTAGGTTATTGTTATTCACCTTGATTGCCGCGACTGTGTTTTCATTTATTTTGTTGGCCACTCAAAAAGCGGCAATTAATATGATGTCGGCAGACGATTCAAGTGAATTTGGGTTAATTGTCAGTATGCCTGACGGCGGTGCTTTGCCGATAACCGCAACAGTACTGAATGCAATGGCATTGAAATTACTGCAAATACCTGAAGTTAAAAGCATTAACTTGTATTCTGGAGCAATCTCTCCAAGCACCAATAAAACCGAAGTTTGGCGGAATATTTTGCTTCAGTCGAGTGACAAAGGAGAGTTGCACTTATTGTTAACCGAGTCATCAACACGCTCCAAAACAAGCGAAGAGATAGCCAGAATGGCTCTGGAGTTGATTCGACCGATTGCCAACAATGCTGGCGCAACAATCCTTGTTAACAACATGCTGATGCCAGCGCCACTTTCCCAAAGTTTGGTCGCTGAGGTTTACAGTGAGGATGACATTCTCAGGAGGCAGGCGACTAGAGGCCTAAAACAGTTAATATCAAGAAATCCTTTGGTAGAGACCGCTCATCACTTTATCCGTGACGAGCAACCCGTCATTAATTTTAAGGTGGATCGCGAGAAAGCAACTTATTTTGGTGTGAGTCAGGAGTCCATCAAACAAAGTCTTTTGCTGGCAATGTCGAGCGCAAAGGTAGCCAGTGTGTACTTGAAAAACGCAATTGAGTCGACCGATATTATTATGAGTATTCCGCTTAGCAAAAGGTCGCAACTGGGTTATTTGTCACAACTGCCAGTGCCTAGTAGTCATGGCTCAATGATCCCTTTGTCCGAGCTTGGTGCTTTTGTTTATGCGAAAAATGATGATTTAATTTTTCATAAAAACTTAAAAAAAGTTGAGTATTTATCGACTCAAATCAAAGGTGCAGAAATAGCTTCTTCGGCGCTCAGTACAATTGAAAACAGCATCGATGACCTCCTTAATAATACTATACTTTATGAAGTATTTCAGAATTCAAATGACAGCTTTAGCGATATTGACCTGTCTTGGTCTGGAATATGGACTGAGACAAAGGAGACATTGAAAAACTACGCGATTGCTTTTGCTGCCTCCATTATTGCCATCTTCATGTTACTGCTTTGGCGCTATGGTAGTTTCCGAATCACATGCGTTATTTTGGCACCAATTGCTTTGCTATTAATTGGAATCGTGCCGGCGCATTGGTTGCTTGGTGTGAGTGTGAGTGCAAGCTCATTATTGGCTTTTGTTGTTTTATCCGCGCTAGCCATTCATGGTTCTTTGTGCTCTCTGCACCACGCCAGTAAACATTACGCTTCTGGGATGGGATTATTTGATGCTGTTATTGCATCGAACAGAGCACAATTAAGACTCAACACAGTCAGCTTGATTTCGTTTTTGTCGATCGGCACCTTGGTTTTGAGTGATCCAATTTTCGCCGGTATGGGTGTGAGTTTTCTGTTTGGTATTGTGGTGGTGGTTTTTGTTAATTTAATTGTGGTACCATTAGGCACGCTCAGTGCAGGCGAGTTAGCTTGGCAAAGCATTCGAATAGATAAGCCACAGATTGGCACAGAAGCAAGAGACTATGTTGTTGAGGAAACGAATGATCGTGCATCGAATAATAATCGTCAAATGAACGTATCGCAAGAGCCCACAAGTCAAAAGACAAGCAAAATTGACACTCGTGTTTTTTTGAAAAAAGAAGACAAAAGCAGACTCTGATGTCAAGTAAGAAATCGTTACTAACGGCCTTATTATTGCTTGCTTTCAGCACCACAACTCAAGCCAATTGGTCTCAAGAAATAATTCAAACAGGCAATGTTCAGTTCTTGGATTTTAGCGCCCAGGATAATTCAGACCCATTTGCTATTAAGCCTGAAAAACCGGTAACACCAAGAGAAGTTGAGAAGGGGGCCGCGTTCGCCAGCACAAGTGTTGGTATAGATCCTATTGCGGCTTGGGTGCAATCTTATGGGCAACAGGTAATGAGCCGTGGCTTTGCTAATTACTACCCAATTGTGATCTATTACCCAGTGCCAATATACTACCCAATCTATTATCCGGTCTACACGCCTTACTACTTTAACTAACCAGTTCTCCCTGGGCTTGCAAATCTGCGTGGTACGAAGACCTGACCATTGGCCCGCTCGCTACTTGAGAGAAGCCCATTTCTAATGCCAGCTCTTTGTATTTTGCGAATTGGTCTGGATGGATATACTCCTCAACCGCAAGGTGATGCCTGCTGGGCTGTAAATATTGACCCAAAGTAAGCATATCAACTTGATGTTGACGCAAATCTCTAAGCACGTCTAGCACCTGCTTTTTTGTTTCACCAACGCCCAACATTAGGCCAGACTTTGTGGTCATTTGCGGGTGTTGTTCTTTGAAGTTTTTTAGTAGATCGAGCGAGTGCTGATAGTCAGCGCCCGGCCTAACCTGGGGGTAGAGAAAGGGCACGGTTTCCAAGTTGTGATTAAAGACATCGGGAGGGCAGTCGGTGAATATATCAAGCGCCTTATCCATTCTTCCTCTGAAATCTGGAGTTAATATTTCAATTTTTACTGAAGACGTTTGAGTTCTGATGGCGTCAATGCAATTTTTAAAATGTGTCGCGCCGCCATCTCTTAAATCGTCACGGTCCACCGAAGTAATAACAACATACTTAAGCGCCATTTTAGCAATGGTGTCCGCCAGGTGACGAGGCTCATCGATGTCAAGGGGTCTTGGCTTGCCATGGGCGACGTCACAAAAAGGGCATCGCCTCGTACAAATTTGGCCCATGATCATAAAGGTTGCCGTGCCATGGGTGAAGCATTCGTTTAGATTGGGGCATTGCGCCTCTTCACAAACAGTAAACAATTCTTGCTTTCTAAGGGTTTGTTTAAGTTGACTGACTTTCTGAGAATTGCTGTGTTTGATTCTAATCCAGCTCGGCTTTCTAAGTGGCGTGCGACTAGAATCTGGTTTGATTCTCAGTCTTTTAGTTTTTGACTCCCCTTTAAGGGCTTTGATTTCAACGTCTTGTAACATGATCAATTAAGTGCCTAGTAAGTTGTTTTTTAATGGTATTTAAAAAAATCGTATTATCCGCCAAATCTTGCATTTGTGTCACCATTAAGTTGGCATAACCGCAAGGATTAATGAGCTTGAATGGCTCAAGATCCATATCGATGTTGAGACTAAGGCCGTGGTAAGTTTTGCCTTTTTTTATCTTAAGTCCAAGTGCGGCGATTTTGTCACCATCAACATAGACACCAGGTGCCCCCGAACTTCTTTTGGCTTGAATTTTATAATCCAGCAACAGATCTATAATCGACTGCTCAATAATGGAAACCATTTTTTTAACCCCAATCCCCAGCCTTTTGATGTCAATCAAACAATAAACAATAAGCTGGCCTGGGCCGTGATAAGTAATTTGACCGCCACGATCGGATTGCACAATAGGGATATCGGTTGTTGCTAGCAGGTGCTCGGCTTTACCCGAAAGTCCTTGTGTGAAGACAGGGTCGTGCTCCACAATCCAGAGCTCATCTGGCGTGCTTTCGTTTCTGCCCTCGGTAAAAGACACCATAGAACGCCAACACGCTTCGTAGTCTTGAACTCCTTTGTCGCAAACTTTAATCACATTAACTACAACAGATAGGCCACGTCAGGACACTTTTGCAACTCTTCATTAATAACGTCTAATTGCGCTCGACTTGTAGCAATAATCCTAATCGTTAGAGAAACGTAAGAGCCTTTTGAGCTGACTTTTTCTGTTATTTGGTTGTCGTGTAATTGACCCGCATGTGGCTCAATGATGTCACACACAGTGCGTTTAAAGTCCTGCGTTTTTTTACCAAAAACCTTAATCGGGAAGTCGCAAGGAAAGTTAAATACTTCTTCGTTGGAATTACTCATAGAATAAAGTCAACGATCGGACAGTTTGCGAGGTCTTTATTGATGGCATTAATTTGCACTCTACTGGTGGCCACAATGCGGATTGTCATTGATGTCATTCTGCCTTTATCCTTTGATGTAATCTGGTGGACGTCAAGTTTGCCAACATGTTGGGCGATAATTTCACAAACCTTGGGCTCAAACTCACGTCTGCTTTTACCTTCTATTTTGATCACATAATCACAAGGAAAATGCGAGATATTTTCTTTAACATGGCTCATATTTGGGCATTTTACCCCTTTGTTTTGAGCGCGCTATATTGATGTAAAATTGTTAGAGATCTTTGTAACATTATGGACGATTGGCAAAATGATAGATTTTGTCGAATTGACCGTTTATTTAATTTTGCCCTAGCAGAAATAAGGCTGGATTTAATAAACGATCAAGTGGGCGGAAGATGGTGTGATGACGATTATTCATAATGTTGCAAAGATCTCTGTTAATAAAAATAACCTATAAACCATGATTCAAGATTTACCGCCAGAAGCTTTTAAAGTATCCCTAAGTAATGCCAACACCACCCTGATTGATGTTCGTGAAGATTGGGAGTTTGAACTCTGCAGCATTGAGGGCGCCCATTTGATGCCAATGAGTACCATTGCGCAGACTTATGCTCAGCTAGACAAAGATGCGCATCTGGCTATCTATTGTCATCACGGTGTTCGCTCTCTCCGCGTTATTCATTTCCTTCAATCTCAAGGCTATAAAAATCTAACCAACTTGCAAGGTGGAATTGATGCATGGTCCAGTGAAATTGACAACTCTGTTGCAAAATATTAGTGAGCGAAAAATAGTTTTTTCTTCGTCGATTTTTTGGAATCGACTATAATAAATTTCATTTCAAAAATCTCTCAATTAAAGGCAGCATAGAATGATTCTCATTGAGCAAATGTTTAAACTTCAGAACGAATTAAACAACCACACTAATGGCGAAATGTGGATTGATGGACTCACCAAAGAAAACCGTCAAATTTCATGGTATCGCTGTATCTATATGGAGGCGGCTGAAGCAATTGACTCCTTTAATTGGAAGCATTGGAAGAATATCAACGTTGAGCCGGATTGGGCCAATATTAAAGTTGAGCTGGTGGATATTTGGCATTTTATTATGTCAGAAGCGATTCGAGTTGGCGACCAATCTTACGCCAATCAATACGAAGCAATTGATGCTACTGAAGATTTGAATCCAGAGACATTACTGCAAACTCTTGAAAGAATTCTAGCGCTATCGGCGCAAGCAAAAATCGAGAATAACGATAACGCCATTCGAGAAACAATCGATCTATTTTTTATTGCCCTGTCACGTATTGGTATGGACACGGGAGAGCTTTATAAGCGCTACGTTGTTAAAAACCAACTGAATACATTTAGACAGAAAAATGGCTATAAAGACGGCAGTTACATTAAGATTTGGGGTTCGGTTGAGGACAATGTTGTTGCTTTTAATATCATGGATGATAACCCGGGTATCTCGCCCAGCGACCTTTACCAGCAACTTGAGTCGGCTTACGCAAGCCTCAATTAGCTAAAACGCTTAACTTTGAAGTGAACAACAACGCACATATTCGTTTGACCGAGTACAGCCATGGTGCTGGCTGTGGTTGTAAAATATCACCAAAACTGCTTGATGAAATTCTCAGTGGCAGTAAAACTAACTTTGTTGACGCCAATTTATTGGTGGGCAATGAGTCAAAGGACGACGCTGCCGTTTACAATTTGGGCAATGGTGAGGCGCTTATCAGTACAACCGATTTCTTTATGCCCATTGTTGATGATCCATTCACCTTTGGCAGAATTGCCGGCTGTAATGCCATTAGTGATATTTATGCGATGGGCGGTCAACCGTTAATGGCAATCGCCATTTTTGGCTGGCCGATTGACAAACTCCCTGCACACGCTGCTGCTGAGGTGATAGAAGGTGGGCGCTCAATTTGTGCCGAAGCTGGCATAGCACTTGCTGGCGGTCACAGTATTGATTCACCGGAGCCAATTTTTGGTTTATCGGTTTCTGGCAAGGTTAACCTTAAGCACTTAAAAAAGAACTCCGACGCGCGGGTCGGGGATGCGATTTTCATCACCAAACCGCTTGGTGTAGGAATTTTATCGACAGCACAAAAAATGAAAAAAGTTAGTGCTGACGATTATCATAATGCCATTGTACAAATGACACAACTCAACAGTGTGGGTAATGAAGTTGCAAAAATTGAAGGCGTTAATGCAATTACTGATGTTACTGGTTTTGGCTTAGGAGGGCACTTGGTGGAGGTTTGTCTGGCGAGTCAAGTAAGTGCTAAATTGTCACTTGCCACCATTCCACTGCTCGACAACATTGAGCATTATCTCGAGCTGGGCTGCATTCCTGGCGGCAGTAAGCGCAACTTTCAAAGCTACGGACATCAATTGGGCGAGCTTGAAGAAGCGCAAAGGGCAGTTATTTGCGACCCACAAACTAGCGGCGGATTGCTGATTACCGTTTCTCAAATCGCTAAGAGTGCAGTAAGAAAAGTACTTGAACAGCAACAACTATCGTTTGCTGAAATTGGTGAAATTTGTCCAGCGGAGGCCTATTTAAAGGCTGTTAATTTTCAATGATTGATTTACCTATCACTGAAGATTATAAGGCCTTATTTGTCAACAACACGCCATTACTTGACACTCGCGCGCCGTTAGAATTTAACAAAGGCGCTTTCCCGTATGCCCAACACGTGCCGCTAATGACGGATGATGAGCGTGAACAAGTTGGAACTTGTTATCAAAATGTCGGCAAAGAAGCGGCTCTTGCGCTGGGCCATCAATTGGTTGGCGGACAAGTCAAAGATCAAAGACTTGATGCCTGGATGGCATTTTTTCAAGACAATCCACAAGGTATTTTGTATTGTTTTCGCGGTGGCCTGCGCTCACAAATCACACAGCGCTGGATTTTTGAGCATTCTGGCATTGCCTACCCACGAGTTAAAGGTGGCTATAAAGCGATGCGTCGTTATCTGATTGATGAACTGGAAACCCTTAGCGAGAAACTTAATTTTGTTGTTGTTGGCGGACAAACAGGCGCTGGAAAGACGCTATTATTAAACCGTTTGAGCAATAGCATTGATTTGGAGGGTTTGGCAAACCACAGGGGTTCCGCTTTTGGCAATGATGTTAACCCGCAGCCAACTCAAATTAATTTTGAAAATGCCTTGGCTATCGAGCTTATAAAAAATAAACAGCAAGCGCTTATTGTGCTTGAGGATGAGGGTGCGAATATTGGCACGATTCACATTCCAGATGCGCTTAAACTTAAAACCCAAAACTCAAAGTTGGTTGTTTTAAAAGCCTCTAAGGAGGAAAGAGTTGAGTTGAGTTTGAAAACTTATGTAGCTGATATGTGCGATAAATACTGCGCACTGGATCCACAGCAAGGCTTTGAAAATTTTGCTAATTATTGGCGTGAAAGTCTTGCTAAAATTCGCAAACGTTTAGGCGGTGTTCGCTATCAAGAGCTTTCAACGATACTTCAAGATGCGCTTGGCAAGTATCAAGATGCCAGTAGTGCGGTGCTTTTTTTACCCATTATTGAAACGTTGCTGTTCGATTACTACGACCCAATGTACGCCTACCAAATCAACAACAAAAAAGATCGAATTATTTTTGAAGGTAGGGTGGATGAAATCATTGATTTCTTAGAGGGTTCGAAATTTAGCCTCTAACTGCTATTTTGATGTCACTTATGGGCTTTGCTTGACAGGCCAGTATTTCGCCTGCTGAGAGAGGCACAAGGCACTCCTGGTGCATAACTTCACCCTCTAAAAGCTGTAGAATGCAACTACCGCAATGACCTTGTCGACAATTGTAATTGATTAGAACGTTATTATCTTCAAGCTCAGTAAGGATTGACTCGTCACCAAAAACATAAAGCGACTCAGTTTTGCCATTAATATTGTCAACGTCAATTCGAAACATCTATACAAGCGTAACCTTTAAAGCGTAAAGTCATCAAAGTCGTTATCGTCGGCACTCATGGTGTTGTCAATGGCACTTACCAAGTAAGAGGTAATTTCAGTTTCCTGAGGGGCCACCTGAACGTTGTCTGAATCAAGCCAGTGATTGATCCACGGTAGTGGGTTGGTGCTCTGCTTAAAAATTGGATCCAAGTCAATTGCCGCCATACGAACATTGGTAATGTATTCTAAGTATTGCTTAAGAATCTCGGCATTAAGGCCAATCATCGAGCCGTCTCTGAATAAATACTCAGCCCACTCCTTTTCTTGTTCGGCCGCCTCTTTAAACATTGCAATTACTTCGTCCTCGCACTCGCTGGCAATTTCTGCCATGTCAGGATCGTCTTTACCGGTACGCATTAGGTTAAGCATATGCTGTGTGCCAGTTAAATGCAGTGCTTCGTCACGAGCGATCATCTTAATAATTTTGGCGTTGCCCTCCATGACCTTGCGCTCGGCGAAGGCAAAAGAACAGGCAAAACTGACGTAAAAACGCACAGCCTCAAGGATGTTGACTGACATGATTGTGAGGTAGAGCTGCTTCTTCAGGGTGCGTAAATCAACCGTAAGTGTTTCACCATTGATTGTATGTACCCCTTCACCGTGTGCCAAGTAAGCCTGAGCACTCTCGATCAATCTATCATAATTGGCAGAAACACTGTCGGCGCGCTTAATGATTTCATCGGTTTTCATGATGTCGTCAAAAATCACACCTGGTTCGTTAACGATCGCTCTAATAATGTGGGTATAGCTTCTCGAGTGAATGGTTTCGGAGAACGACCAAGTTTCAATCCAATTCTCTAACTCTGGCAAGGACACAATCGGCAAGAAAGCAATATTAGGCGATCTGCCTTGTACCGAGTCCAGCAAAATCTGGTATTGCAGGTTGGAGATGAAAATATGTTTTTCATTCGGCAGTAATTTGGCGAAATCCATCTTGTCTTTTGAGACGTCGATTTCTTCTGGGCGCCAGAAAAAAGACAGTTGTTTTTCTGTCAATTTTTCAAACACTTCAAACTTTTGTTTATCAAAGCGCGCAACGTTAACACTGTCGCCCAAAAACATAGGCTGAGTCAAGGTGTCGCTGATTTTGTGATTGAAAATACTGTATGACATAATCTTTTCCTAGAGTTTGCAGACGCCATCAGCACAATCGTCATCGGCTGGTTTGGCGCTGTTTTGTTCGTCTGTCGCGCCATCACGAGTGGTGTGGTAATACAGTGTTTTAATGCCGTATTTGTAAGCCTTGAGAAGATCCATCAAGAACAACTTCATTGGCACTCTGTTGCCATCAAATTGTGAAGGGTCGTAGTGGGTATTGGTTGAAATAGATTGATCAATGAACTTTTGCATAATCGCACACAACTGCAGGTAGCCTTCGTTGTCTTTAAGATCCCAAAGCAACTCGTACTGCGATTTGAGGCTCTCAAAGTCTGGCACAATTTGCTTGAGAATGCCGTCCTTTGATTGCTTCACCGAGACATAACCTCTTGGTGGCTCAATGCCATTGGTTGAATTGGAAATTTGTGAAGAGCTCTCACAAGGCATAAGTGCCGTTAAAGTGGAGTTTCTCAGGCCGGTTTTAACAATTTCAGCTCTTAATCCCGCCCAGTCAAGCTTTAATTCTGGGGAGCAAAACACATCGACATCTTTTTTGTAGCTGTCGATTGGCATAATGCCTTTGGCGTATTGCGTTTCTGAAAACAACGGGCAAGCGCCCAATTCATTAGCCAGTTTGTTGGATGCCTTTAATGAGTAGTATTGCAGCGCCTCAAAAGTATCGTGAATTAATCGGTTGCCAGAGCCGTCGGAGTATTTCACTCCATTTTTTGCCAAATAATAAGCTAAATTGGTCACGCCAATACCGAGCGTACGTCTATTTTTACTGGCAATTTCAGCAGATTTAATTGGGTAGTCTTGGTAATCAAGAAGTGAATCTAGCGATCTTACAATGATCTCCGTAATTCCCTCTAATTCGTCGAGATTTTCGAGAGCCCCCAAGTTAACTGCGGATAGGGTGCACAGAGCAATCTCACCTTCCTCATCTTGAACCGAAAACAGTGGTTTGGTTGGCAAGGTAATTTCCATGCACAGGTTAGATTGTCTAACGGGTGCCACAGCAGGATCAAAGGCGCCATGGGTGTTGCAGTGATCAACGTTTTGTAAGTAGATGCGTCCTGTATTGGCGCGCTCCTGCATAAATTTTGCAAATAATTCTCGCGCCTTGATGCTGCGTTTACGAATGCTGTCGTCTTGTTCGTATTTCTCATAAAGAGTTTTAAACTCGCCCTGGTCGGCGAAAAAAGCATCGTACAGACCCGGCGCATCGTGTGGTGAGAACAAGCTGATGTCACCATCCGCCAAGAACCGTTGATACATTAAGCCATTAAATTGCACCCCATAATCTAGGTGTCTGATGCGGTTTTCATCGGTACCCGTGTTATTTTTTAGGACCAATAGCTCTTCAACTTCCAAATGCCACAGTGGGTAGAAAAGGGTGGCAGCACCACCACGAACACCACCTTGAGAGCAAGATTTAACTGCAGTGTGAAAGTGCTTGAAAAAAGGAATGCAACCGGTATGAGTTGCCTCGCCGCCACGGATAGGACTACCTAGTGCACGAATGCGACCGCCATTAATACCAATACCAGCCCTTTGAGAGACGTATTTAACAATCGCGCCGGATGCCGCACTGATGGAGTCAAGATCGTCGTCGGTTTCAATTAACACACAAGATGAGAACTGCCTTGTCGGTGTGCGTACGCCAGCCATAATGGGTGTGGGCAGGGAGATTTTAAAAGTACTTGTGGCGTCATAAAAACGCTTAACAATAGCCATTCTTTCGCTCTTGTCGTACTCTTGAAAAAGGCACATGCCAACCAAAATATAGAGAAACTGTGGGCTTTCATAGACCTCGCCAGTGACACGGTTTTGCACGAGGTATTTGCCCTCGAGTTGTTTAACCGCAGCGTAGCTAAAGCTCATGTCGCGCCAATGATCAATATGTGCGTCAAATTCTTCAATTTCATCTTTGCTGTATTTGACAAGAATGTCTTTGTCATAAATACCAAGCTCGCTATATTTCGTTACATGGTCGAATAAAGAAGGGGGTGTAAAGTGTTTGAAAGCTTTTTTCCGCAGGTGGAAAATAGCCAAACGAGCCGCCAAATATTGATAATCAGGTGTCTCGGTTGAGATTAAATCGGCAGCCGATTTAATGATGGTTTCATGAATGTCTTCGGTCTTGATGCCATCAAAAAAAGCCAGCTGGGCGTTGATCTCAACTTGGGAGACGGAAACCCCCTCTAAATCTTGAGAGGCCCAGTGCACAACGCGGTGAATTTTCTCCATATCAATGGACTCTTGCTTGCCATTGCGCTTGGTGACTTTAATATCTTCGGTCAATGTGCTCTCCTGATAAAACACTACATTTAGTGTTTGATTGATTTAATGTACACTAAATATAGTGTATTTCAACAATTTTAGCAAGTGGGCATTTGGGGTATTAATTGATCGAAACTGGCTAACCGGTTGATATGACAAGCTTATCCCGAAGTAAATATTTTTATATTATTTTTGCAGTAGTTATAAAACAAATAATCAGCCGCGCATGCTTAGAATTAAGGCAAGAATTGGGGTAATCAGTCTGTTAATTTTCTCAGTGCTTTTTTCACTGATAGTACAAACCATGAGCCTTGTTTGGCTCTTGCAACTGCATCATTATTTACTGACAAATTTAGCTCGTTGCCCTGTTCGGGGAGCTCTGGTGAATTGGAAATTAATTGCCCAGCAAAAGACTTTATAGCTTGCTTATTATCTTGAGCAATCTGCTGACCCAAATAATAGAGGCAATCTAAATAATCTTTAGAGGTGTTGTCGAGACTGCTTTTGTCGGTGTCGTTAAAAAATCCATCAAGCCTCAAATAATTTGGCCGACTATCATAGACAGCTCTTAATTGATAGTGGTTTGCGTCTGCAACTGCATTGGCAAATAAATTCCCAGCAGGCTCTCGCCACTCCAGGGCGCCCCAATTTTGCGTGCTTTCACAATCCAGATGTGTGCCCTGCTTGCCGGTGCCAAGAGAAAGCATCATTGTGTCCTTTGCGTGCAGCTTTGGGTTGTGATAGCGAAACTCGGCATAAGCGGATAGGGCGGGGTTGTTGGCAAAGATGCCGCCATCAATAAAACAACGTTTTCGAGTGCCGTCAACGGATGATATTTGCATTGGGGGAAAGTAAGTAATCGCCGATGTGGCAGATCTTAAGACATCTTTAAGATAATAATTATGCCTCGCACTGACCTGTGCTTTTTGTTGGCGAAAGAAGTAGTTTTTACCTCTTGTGAGGTCGTAAACAGGGATTAGAGTTGGCTTGAGTAATTCACCAAGTTCGGTGTCTGGAAAGTGCTGTTGAAATACAGATTCAATTCCTTCTGGATCGTATTTAACATTCAGCAGTCCAGCCACGGATTTAATGTCTTGCAGAAGTGAGTCTTGAAATATGGTATCGGCATTGTCAAAATACAGGTCAACAATTTCTTTGGCACTGTACGCAGGTCGATTGTCTTTATTAGGGGCAAGTAAGCCAGCAATAATCATCGATCCAGTGCTGGTACCCGCAAACAAATCAAAAAAATCAACCAGTCGGGCATCGGGGTTATCGGTAAGCTGTTGCAGAGTTTTTTCCAAATGCATCAAAACGACTGCAGGAACAATACCTCTAATGCCGCCGCCATCGATGGAAAGAATTCTAGTTATATTGCCATTGCTCTTCATGGTTTTTAAGGTTCGAGGTTAGATATATCATAACCCGAGAGGTGCTATGAAATTCGGTAATTACGGCAATTAAGTGAAAAATAGCAAATGAACGGGATATGACGGCTTAAGTCGCGACTTTACGTCGAGATAAGACAATGCCAGCAATGATAAGCAGCAAGGCTAAGATATCGTGCCAGAGGACAATTTCTCCAAGAACAAGCGCACCGGAAAAATAGGCGACAACGGGGATGACGTAATTAATGTTTGAAAGGAATGTGGCGCCCGCACGGTTGATAATATGAAAATAGAGGAGCATTGCTATAGCAGTCGGTAAAACGCCCAGCAAAATCACGCTAAAGCCGCTAATAAAAGGCACATCTGATAAGCTAAAGCTCAGCATATTTGGCCAAATTATGAGGCTAACAAGTCCAGCACATATCAACGTACCTGTACTGGCGATCAATGGATCGTAAACAGGCAGGCGTTTAGTAAAAATCGTACCACTTGCATAGCAGCAGGCAGCAGCCAAAACCAATAGACTACCCACTAACGAATTTGAGGTATTGATCAATGTGGGTCCAAGAATAAAAGCAACACCAGAAATTCCTACAACAAATCCCATTAATTTGAAACGATTTAGCCCTTCATCCACAAGAAAAATATGAGCCAACACCAAGGTAATCAAAGGCATAATCGCCATCAGCAGGCCGGCCATGCCCGATGAGATGGTTGTTTGGCCAATAGCAATCATCCAAAAGGGAAGAAGGTTTGCAACAACCGCAATAACAAGAAAATGCAGCCATGCGGGACCAAGCTTTGGAAGTCGTTTTCCGCTGATTAATAAGGCTGTCACCATCACAATGGCGCCAATACAAAGTCGAAATCCAGCGACTTGTTCAGGGGTAAAAAAAATCAGACTTCGATTGATGAGTAAAAAGGAAGTTCCCCAAATAAGAATCAAGCCCGACAACATTAAATTATTGATCGTACCGTGACTTAAGTTGGGTTTAAGCGATAGGGATGACATTGACTAAAAACCAATCTAAACAAAGTTATGAAGCCCACAGTTTACACAAAATCTCAACGCTTGAAATAGGGCGAGTATTAAATTGATTTGACCACCCCATAAGAAGGTCGATTTATATTATTTAACATAATATAAATTATGCGAATAAATAGTAAAGGTTAAAACTAACGCTTATTGAAGCCAAACCAAAATGGCCATCGCCTTACATGCATAAATGTTCGCACAGGGGTTTTTATAACTATCAAAAGCAAGGCTATTGAAATCAGACACCAAACCGCGGCCTGTTCATGCATGCTATCTGTTAGAAGGTATGCGATGGTCGGTCCCATAAGTATGTGGTACAAGGTAAAGCGCCACGATCCATACAGTATCGGCAGTAAAAAGGCAGCCACCACATACGACAGGCCAGTGATTTGAAAAAACCCAAAATTCCAATAATCAATCAAATTAAGAGGCAGCTCCCAGGCAATATGCCAGGATCCAGAAACAGAGCATAAGCGCTCACTGCACAAGCTCCCTACGCAGGCACCCGACCATGAAAACGGATACGAGGCCAAGATCATGTAGATCGCAACAGCAAAGCAACATGCGTAGACCGGCATTGAAATTTTTCGCCGAATCTCGTCTGGAACAAAGTACATCGAAATCGCGTTAATAAAAAATGGCTGAAAAGCAATGTGAAGGTAACCCAGCAAGGTGGCAACTTGGTTTGCGGGGTTGGAGCAGTCATCGATTACAGTATAGGTGAAAGCCTGTAGGAGCTCCATTGAAGAAAAATAACCCAGTGTAATCCATAACACTGCCGGCTCTTTTTTAAAGGCAGCGTATGTGGTGGTGGCAATGCCAACAACGGCCAGTGCAGTTGAGGCCTCTCCACTCCAGCACATAAGTTAGAGGCTTATATATAGCAAGATCATGACAACAAGTCTACACAAAAAACAGGTCAGTATCGACTAGAAAATCGCTTTATGAACGCTGCTCTTGAATGAGCTTTAAAAGAAAGTCAGTGTGCAGATGTTGCTTATTTAGGGCTGGAATATAGTGGAACTTTGAACCGCCATTTTCAAGGTATATTTCTCGATTTTCCATGTTAATCTCCTCAAGGGTTTCCAAGCAGTCTACGGGAAAGCCAGGGCAAATTACTTGCACATGAGAGGTGCCATTAGAGCCAAGGGTTGCAAGAATATCGCTTATATTTGGCCCAACCCATCTCTCTCTACCAAAAATAGATTGAAAGCAGATTTCATAGTCGTCATTATTAAGTTGAAGTTTTTCAACAAGCAGCTGTGTTGTTGTTTGGCAGTGCTCGTAATAACAATCGCCATTATTAACGTAGCGTTGAGGAATGCTATGATAAGAAATTAACAATTTGTTGGGCACGCCATTTACATTCTGAAATGCCATAATAGAGTTTGCCAAAGTGTCGATATAAGCATCATTGTCGTGATAATCATTTATCAATAATAACTGAGGTGCATTTTGCCATTTTTTTATGATTTTAGAGATCTCGTAAAAAGTGGAACCGGTCGTGGTTTTTGAATATTGGGGATAGAGAGGAAGCACAATAATTTCATCACAACCCTTGCCTTTTAATTCCTCCAAAGCACTTGCTATGCAAGGGTTTCCATAACGCATGCCAAGGGCAAATTCAAGCTTATTGTCTACAGAAAAAAGGTGTTTTTTAAGTTGCTCCAAGAGGTCTTGACAAAGGGAAATAAGTGGCGCTTTCTCCTCAGAACCCCCCCATACTTTTTGGTATTTTTTGGCGGATTTTGCAGGCCGAATATTAAGAATAACGAGGTGTAATATGCACAGCCAAATAAAACGGCTGGGCGGTGGTTGGATGACAAACTTATCCGACAAAAATTGCCCTAGATATTTTCGCAAAGCTCCTTTAGTTGGGGCATCAGGCGAGCCCAAATTGGTAATTAAAACACCTATTTTGTTCGAATTGTTTTGTAACGAAGAATTATTAATTAAATGACCAGGCATTTTGTACCATTATAAAAAAATAGGATATTTTGCTAAATTATAGTCTGAAGACACAAAACAGACAAACAGGCGACTAAATAGGGCAATAACAGTGAAAATAACGAATAAATATCAATAAATTGTATATAAATCAATGACTTATAGTGTATTTTACAAATTTTACGTATATGGAGAGATTGTTACGCTAGCCATATTGCGTGTTATGTTTTTTAAAATAATTGAAAATAGGGCGAATATAGAGGTTAATCAATAAAAAGACGTGTTTAGACTCGAAATCACCCAATAAATAACTCAAATCTTGGTTCGGCGCCGAACAAATAAATTTGTTAGTCGGTATTTCTGATTTGGACTTTTTGGCTTTTCAGGGATTGTTAATTCAAGAAAGCCATTTTCAATTAATGGCCTGATAATAACGTTCTTAAATTTTGACTTGTTTGTCCTCTTTAATATTTTCATCAACTCCAACGCGCTACTTTCATCTTTGCAATTTTTTAAGATTTTAAGATGGTCACTACTTAGTCCCAACTTAGTCCCATTATCTACAAAATCCCTGCTAGAGTCATATGAAAATGACATCTGCTCTGCCTCTTGCCCTATTACTTGGTTTCTCTTAATCTCCTTTGTCCAGTCTTCAGGATGGGTAATTTCTACTTCTTTAACGACTTCTTCTTTCTTAAATAAATTAAACATATTGGCTGCTTGGTGATTGAGTGCTGGTAAATGAATTCAGTGATATTGATATAAATTATAGCTTATTAGCAATAATTAAGCCCTAGCTTATCTCTTATTGTGTCGCTTAAAGCCCAATGTTTGCACCTTGTTTGTTCGATTTAGCGCTCTATTTCGTTGTTTTGCGCTTCCTTTTGCTTGTGTTTTGGCAAAAAAAATGCCACATCAAGTGGCATTAAATTGGTTGCGGGGCAATACCCCTTACGCTTAATGCGTTAGAATTTGATCCAAGAATAACTTTAAGCGATCCGACTCTGGATGGTGAAAGAAAGTCTCCGGGTCGTTTTCCTCAACGATTTGCCCCTCATCCATAAAGATAATGCGCTGTGCTACCTTGCGTGCAAAGCCCATCTCATGCGTTACACAGATCATCGTAATGCCCTCTTTAGCCAATTCAATCATTACGTCCAACACCTCAGAAATCATTTCTGGGTCGAGTGCTGATGTTGGCTCATCAAAAAGCATAATCTTTGGCGATGTGCATAGTGATCTGGCGATCGCTACTCGTTGCTGCTGGCCACCACTAAGTTGATTAGGGTACTTCTCTGCCTGATCCTTAATACCCACCCTATCGAGTAATTTTAGAGCCTTTTCGCGCGCCTCTTCCTTACCTTCGTTGTGTACCCAAATAGGCGCCAAGGTTAGGTTGTCGATAATGCTTAAATGAGGAAATAGGTTGAAGTGCTGAAAGACCATCGAGACCTCGCTACGAACGCTTCTAATTTTTGCAACATCGTCTGTTAGCTGTGTGCCGTTGACAATGATTTCCCCTTCTTGAAATTTTTCCAAAAAGTTAACACAGCGTATTAGGGTTGATTTACCACTGCCAGAGGGCCCACAGACGACAATGATTTCACCCTCTTTAATGTTTAGATTGATGTTTTTAAGTGCATGAAACTCGCCATACCACTTGTTTAGATCGTTAATTTGGATAATGTTTGCGTTGTTGTTTTCTGTTTTCATCTTAAACCTTATTAATTTTTGTGATCGGTACTAAAGCGCACTTCAAGTTTTTTGGAGTATCGTGACATGGAATAAAGGAATATCCACATGGTCATTGTTACAAAGACAAAGCCTTCTGTTTCACGGCCGAGCCAATTGATGTCGTTTGCGGTCATATTCACCATTGCAAGCATGTCCATCAAACCAATAATAAGCACCAGCGTGGTATCTTTGAACAGCGAAATGGATGAACCAACTAAGTTTGGAATCGAGATTTTTAAGGCCTGAGGAAGAATAATCAGCGCATTTTTTTGAACGTAATTAAGGCCAATCGCGTCAGCCGCTTCGTATTGTCCTGTCGGAATGGCTTGCAGACCACCACGGACTACCTCGGCAAAATAAGCAGCCTGGAACAATGTAATAGCAACGAGAGCCCTTAGGAGTTTGTCAAAGTCCATACCTCCTGTAAAGAACAAAGGCAATACGAATGACGCCATAAAGAGAATGGTAATCAAAGGCACTGCGCGAATAAACTCAATATATATCGTCGAGAAGAAATTAATTACCCTTAAGTTGGACTGCCTACCCAGCGCAAGCAATACTCCTATTGGGAAAGAGATAATAATACCAACAGAGGCGATTACCAGAGTGAGCATTAGACCGCCCCATTGATGGGTTTTAACCACTTCCAATCCAAAAACACCGCCGGCTATTAAAAAGAAAGAGGCGACAGGGAAGCCAATAATCATCGCTAAAAGAACCTTGTTTTTATGCTGGTAATTGCGAACTAGACGAACTATGACAAAAAGCGATGCTGCCATAGCAAACACAATATCCACTCTCCAGACCAATTCACGCGGGTAGAAGCCATAGACAAACATATCAAACTTCTCGTAAATGAATGGCCAACAGGCAGCCGCACGACCGCAATTGTCGTTGGTGGCCATGACTTCACCAAATTCAAAGCCAAAAATACTAAATTCGCCAAAATTGAAGTTTGCACTAAAAACCATCCAATTCAGCATTGGCGGAATAATAATATAAAGCATGTACAGCGCAGCAAACGTTAGGCCAATATTGACCTTTGAAGAGAAGAGGTTAACTCTTAGCCAGCGGACAATGCCCACTTGACTAATTGGTGGCTTTCTAAGCTCTTGTGATTCGTATATAGCCATTTTATCGCCCCTTAATGCTCATTTTCTTGTTAACAATATTGAGGAGTAGCGATATAAGTAATGAAATCACTAAGTACACAGCCATCGTCATTCCTAGAATTTCAACCGCTTGCCCTACTTGGTTAAGCACCGTGCCGCCAAAGGCAGACATTAGCTCTGGGTAACCAATGGCTGTCGCCAATGAAGAGTTTTTGGTTAGGTTTAAATACTGATTAATGGTTGGTGGAATGGCAACACGCAGCGCTTGCGGCAACACCACCAATTTAAGCGATTGTGCCTGGGTGAGACCCAAGGCAGCAGCAGCTTCTTTTTGACCCTTGTTGACCGCCTCAATGCCCGAGCGAATAGCTTCAGCAATATAGGTGGCCGTATACACACTAAGTGCAAAAGTAAGCGCCAAGAATTCAGGAGAGAATGTTCTACCACCCTTAAAGTTAAAGCCTTGAAGTGAAGGGTAATCAAGATACATTGGCGAACCCAAAAGAAAAAACACAACCAATGGCAGGCCAAAAATTAATCCAATTGTGTAGCCAATTGTGTTGGTGTAAACGCCGGTTTCATCGTGCCTCTGCATAAAATGACGTTTCATGAAAACCGTTAAAACAATGCCGACAACAAAAGCGACCAACACCCAAATAAATCCTGGCTCAGAGACTGGTTCAGGGACATAAATACCACGTTTGTTGATAAAGATTGAATCAAAGAAGTTAAAGCTGCCTCTTGGGGATGGAAGTGTGAGCAGCGCTATGTTGTACCAAAATAAGATTTGAATAAGAATTGGGATGTTTCTAAAGAGCTCAATGTAACCCCCTGCTAGCTTGGAAATTAGCCAGTTGTTTGAAAGCCTGGCAATACCAATAATAAGACCAATGAGGGTTGCAAAGATAATGCCCACCACAGCAACAACAAGGGTGTTGATTAGTCCAACATAAAAAACCTGGAGGTTTGAATGCTCAGGGGTGTAAGTGATCATGGATTCGTTTATGTCGAAACCCGCCCTGTTTGACAAAAAGGCGAAACCTGTATGGATTTCACGTGCTTCGATGTTAAACATCAAATTGGCAACACCCGAATAAAGCACAAAGGCAATAATTAACAGAGTAATGACTTGAAACGCAATAGCTCTCGTTTCGTTGTTATTAAGGAAGGAGAGTAGAGACTTATCTTGTTTCATAAGAGAATTAGACTAGATGAAAATAGGATTAAACAAATAATTATATGACAAGCAGTATACGCTTGTTAATTTTAATACTGTAAGTTAATTTAATTAAATTCACCATTAATTTAATTAAATTCACTTTATTTAAAGAATAGGCTTGCTAAGGTTTTAATAAAAAACCAGCCCGCATAAAGCGAGCTGGTTAGATGTTACTAAGTTGATTGCCTATCTAAATGGAGCTGAGTATAAGATACCGCCATTTGTCCATAGTGCATTCACACCACGAGCAATACCGATTGGTGTACTAAGACCAATGTTGCGCTCGAAGCTTTCAGCGTAGTTACCAACTTGAGCGATGATGTTGTAAGTCCAATCTGAACTTAGGCCAACATACTCGTGTGTGTTGCCAGAACGACCCATTAAGCGCTCGCGCTCAGGATTGTTAGAGGCATCATCAACAGTTGCGCTTGTTACACCGATTTCTTCAGCAGTAATCATAGCGTTTAGAGACCAACGAACAATGTTGAACCACTGATCATCACCTTGACGTACTACAGGGCCTAGAGGCTCTTTAGAGATGATTTCAGGCAATACAACGTGCTCTGAAGGATCGTTAGAAGCCGCACGCATTGAATACAAGCCTGAAGCGTCAGTTGTTAACACGTCGCAACGACCTGCGTCGTAGTTAGACAGCGTTTGAGCGTTAGTATCAGACACTACTGAAGTGTACTCAATACCGTTTGATTTAGCCCAGTCAGCTAGGTTAAGCTCAGTCGTTGTACCCGCTTGGATACATACAGCTGCGCCACCAAGATCCATTGCGCTATCAACACCTAAAGAAGACTTAACCATAAAGCCTTGACCGTCGTAATAGTTAACACCAGCAAAGTTAAGACCTAGTGAAGCATCACGAGTGATAGTCCATGTTGTGTTTCTAGATAACATGTCAATTTCACCTGATTGCAACGCAGTGAATCTTTCTTTTGCTGTTAATGGTACGAATGTAACCGCAGTTGCATCGCCAAGTGTTGCAGCAGCTACAGCGCGACATACGTCAACGTCAATACCTGTCCAAGTACCTGATGAGTCAGCAGCAGAAAAACCCGCAAGACCTTTTGATACACCACATTTAACGCTGCCATTGGCTTGAACGTCCTGAAGTGTTCCTGCTTGCACAGCAAACGCACTAAGCGCTAAGACTGAAGCAACAGAGAATTTTACTAATTGTTTCATTTATTTCTCCTTTGTATTATTAAAAACTTACTAATCCCCAGGATCCCCCTAGGAATTAGGAAGTTTATATCAAGCATGGTTCGTTAGTAAACTATTAAATCACAAAAGAAGGAAGTTAATAATTAGAAGATATATTCTAGTAAAAACATTAAGTTTATACGCAGTATTCTAGTAAAAACATTAAGTTTATACTTTTTTTTATATTAAATAATAGTATATTTTAAACACTCAGTTTAGTTAAATTCACTATCAATTGAAACAATTATATCTTTTTTAGCACAAAACACAATGTGGCCAAGTCTTAATTCGACAAAGACTTTATCATATGACATTGCTCCATGTTATGTGAAAAAAATAACTATAAATACATTAAAAATCATATAGTTATATAGCTATTAGTTATTTATTACAACCACTTATTGTTCGTTAGTGCGTCAACTACAGTTATTTATTACTACTACTGGTATAAAATAACTAAATATTATCCAAATGACAACTGAAAAATGACCATTAAAACCTCTGAATACCTTGATATGGTACGCCTTAAGACAGGTTTATCGGATTATAAAATTGCCAAACAATATGACATTAATCAGTCTAATCTTAGCAAATATAGTTCCGGCAAGGCGGCTCTCAGTGAAACACACGCTTGGCTGTTTGCAAACATCCTTGATTTGGATCCGGCAGAAATTGTGGCAAATACCAAACTTGAGCATGCGATAAATTCCGACAATAAAACTAAAGCCAAATTTTGGCAGGAGCAGCTCAATAAAATATTAGCCGATACTCAGCCTATTAAAATTCAAATTGCGCAATTTCACCCCGTTGTTGGTGATATCTCCAATAATGCCAGGAAAATTCTTGATATGAGTATCGAGGCGCTTGATTTTGGTGCGCATATGATTGTTTTTCCAGAGTTGGCGTTAACAGGTTATCCGCCAGAAGACCTTTTATTGCGCTCAGGGCTTATCAAGCAGGTTGAGCTTCGTATTAATGAACTTTGCAATCAACTACCCTCTTCGATTGCTGTTTTGTTTGGTGCGCCATGCTCTACTGGGGAAATCCTTCACAACAGCGCATACTGCATTCATAAAAACAAAGTGGTGCATATTTATCACAAACAGTCTCTACCCAATTATGGAGTGTTCGATGAGAAACGCTACTTTAGCCCCGGCGAAAGGACACTTGTTTTTGAACACCAAGGCCGTAAGATTGGCGTGTTGATCTGTGAAGATGCCTGGGTCGGAGATCCTTTGGAAAAAGCCTGTCAAGCCAATGCCGATTTGATTATTAGTTTGAACGCTTCTCCTTTTCAATCGAACAAGTCCCAACAGCGTATTGACCTATACCGCCAGCACGCGCTCAAATGGGGCGTGGACTTACTTTATGTAAACTCTGTGGGTGGGCAAGATGAGCTGGTATTTGATGGTGGTTCTTTTATGATGAATACCAAAGGTAAGATTGTTCAGCAATTGCCATTTTTTGAAGATTGCCAAGTTTTGCACACCAACCCTTGCGAATATAGTGAGCTTCCCGGGGTCGCTTTAATCTACAAAGCACTTGTGCTTGCTACCAAAGACTACGTAAAGGGTAATGGCTTTGCTGGCTCTCTTATTGGCCTTTCTGGTGGTATTGACTCTGCTCTCACCCTTGCCATTGCTGTAGATGCCCTTGGGGCTGAGAACGTCAGTGCGGTAATGATGCCTTATCGGTTCACCTCGGGCATGAGTCTTGAGGACGCCGAAGAACAGGCGAGAACGCAAGATGTTCATTATTCGAGTATTGATATTCATCCAATGGTCACGGCTTTTAATTTATCTTTGGCTGATTCGTTCGATGGTGCCGATAAAGACACGACTGAAGAAAACATTCAAGCCAGAGTTCGTGGCATCTTGCTAATGGCCTTGTCTAACAAGTGGCACAAGATGGTGCTGGCCACTGGTAATAAATCTGAAATGTCTGTTGGTTACGCCACTCTTTATGGTGATATGTGCGGTGGCTTTGCGCCACTTAAAGACATCTCTAAAACGCTTGTTTATCAACTGGCCAATTATCGCAACTCTGTCTCTAAAGTCATTCCTGAGCGCGTCATTACCAGACCCCCTTCTGCCGAGTTAGCGCCAGACCAAGTTGACCAAGATTCTCTACCGCCGTATGATGCGCTGGATGATATTTTGATGCGATTTGTTGAAATGAAGCTTTCTGTCGAAGAAATCGCCAAACAAGGGCACGATATAAATCTTGTGCGAAAAGTAACATCTATGGTGCTAAATAACGAATACAAACGACGCCAATCAGCACCAGGACCAAAAGTAAGTAGTAACGCCTTTGGCAAGGAAAGGCGCTATCCAATGACCTCTAAGTTTAAACCCTAGAGCTTTCACTTTATTTTGGGTGTTGTAGGTAAGGAGTGAATTTGATTTCAAGATACTTCACCAGCTGAGTAACCAAAAAGTTAAGGATCAAATACAGCAATCCTGCAATCAAGAAAATTTCTACTGGTGTCCAGTATTTGGCGATAATTTGCTTGGCAATGCCTGTAATTTCCATTAAGGTGATAATGCTTACCAACGAGGTACCCTTTACCATCAGTATCATTTCGTTGCCATAGGCTGGCAAAGCCTGTCTAAAAGCAATTGGGAAGATAATCCTTCTGTAAAGTAGCAAGCCACTCATCCCCATCGCACGCGCAGACTCTATTTGACCAAAAGGTACCGATTGCAAACCACCACGAATAATCTCAGCCGTGTAGGCGCCGGTATTTAGTGTTAACGCGAGAATACCACACCAATAAGCCTCTTTTAAAAAAGGCCAAAGGAAGCTCTGCTGAACAAATTCAAATTGCCCAAAGCCATAATAAAGCAAAAAGACTTGAACCAAAAGTGGTGAGCCGCGGAAATAAAAAACATAGCCACGAGCAAAACCATTTAGCACTCGATTATTAGAAAGTCGCATCATGGCAATACCAAGCGCCAAGAATAATCCAATGAAAAGTGAAATAGAAACCAACTCAATGGTTAAAGGGACGCCTTTCAGTAAATCTGGCAGTTTTTCACACATTAAGTTAAAGTTCAACCAGCCTTCTCGACCTGGTAGGCCTTCACACATCTGAAAATACCCACTGGAAATAGTCATAATCAAGCCCTCCTTACACCTTTGTTGGCCCAATTCTCAGCACTATTGAGGGCATGAGTTGAGACCGTTGTTAGGGTCAAGTAAAGAATGGCGGCAAAAATATAGAAAACAAACGGCTCCTTGGTATTTCCAGCAGCAATCTGTGCGGTGCGCATAATCTCAGCAATTGCCATCACACTTATAAGCGCCGTATCTTTTAAGGTTAACTGCCAAACATTGCCTAACCCCGGCAAGGCGTAGCGCATGACTTGTGGCACGAGAATACGGTGAAATATTTGAAATTTTGACATGCCAACCGATTTGGCTGCTTCGATTTGGCCTTTGGGTACCGCTAAAAAAGAACCTCTAATAACCTCTGTTGAGTAAGCTCCAGAGATGATGCCGACTGCAATTGCAGCGGTGAGAAAAACAGGAAATTCGAAATACTCATGGTAATTAAACAAGCTTTTCGCGGCAGCCATTAGAGCGTTGTTGAAACCAAAGAAGAACAGATAGATTACCAACAGTTCTGGTATACCCCTGACAACCGTTGTATATGTATTACCCAAGACTCTGGAAAAAACATTGTTTGACAGCTTGGACATAGTGGCAAACACAGAAAAAATAAGACCTATTGCCATTGCCGAAACACTGACCAGCAAGGTTATAACCATACCACCGAGCATCTCATCACCCCAACCCGTGTCGTCAAATGCAAGAAAAGCTAAAATATCCATTGCTAACTAGCCCTCCAGATTTGAAGCCAAGAATTGCTTTAGGCGTTCAGATTTCGGAGAATTAAAGATTTCACTTGGCGAGCCTTGTTCTTCAATGCGACCTTGGTGAAGAAAGACTACTTTGGATGCCACTTCTTTTGCAAAACCCATTTCATGAGTAACGACAATCATTGTTCGCCCTTCCCCCGCAAGTGACTTCATTACCTTTAATACTTCGCCAACCAATTCTGGGTCGAGCGAGGATGTTGGCTCATCAAACAAAAGAATGTCGGGCTTGACTGCTAAGGCTCTGGCGATCGCTACTCGTTGCTGCTGACCACCGGAGAGGCTTGATGGGTATTGGTTGGCTTTTTCAGTAATGCCAACTTTTGCTAGTAATTCCAAACCGAGCTCTGTAGCCTCAATTTTGTTAATTTTTTGTACGTGTACTGGCGCTTCAATGACATTTTGCAATACCGTCATGTGTGACCATAGATTAAAGCTTTGGAAAACCATTGCAAGCTTTGTTCTAATACGATCAACTTGCTGATGATCTGTTGGGCGAGGCTGACCTTTTTTGTCTTGCCTCATTTTGATCAACTCGCCGTTGACCCAAACCTCGCCTGAATTTGGTGTTTCAAGTAAATTAATGCAACGCAATAGTGTGCTTTTTCCTGAACCACTAGAGCCGATGATGCAAATTACATCACCCTGGTTGGCTGTAAGAGAGACGTCCTTGATGACTTCAAGATCACCAAAAGATTTCACCAAGTGTTTAATTTCTAAAGCGTTTGCCATATTTTTCTCGAGTTAATTTATTTCTATTGTAACAAACAGAGTTTGTTAGGTTTTTGTTGTATTAGTTATTATGGTTTATATATAAAAAAAGCGGTCACTTGAGATGACCGCCTTCCTATAAAGATTTTCCCAATAATTACATTGAGATGTCTTTACCGAACCACTTAACAAAGTGAGTCGCTAGTGTACCGTCAGCTCTTGCCTCGTTAATTGCTTTGTTGAACATAGCCTTAAGGTCTCTGTCGGCTTGACGTAAACCAACACCAACACCAGGGCCAAATGCACCACCGCCCAGATTAGGGCCGAAGAATACTACTTTAGAGCCGCTTGAGCTATCCATAAAGTCTTGAAGAGAGCTGGTGTCAGAAAGTGCAGCATCGATTCTACCTGCAGCCAAATCTAATTGTAAGTTTTGCTGTGTGTCATACACTTTGATAGTAACCATACCACCCAAAACTTCTCTTACAAAGTTCTCGTGGGTTGTAGAGCCTTGAACACCAACTACGCCACCGTTAAGGGCTGCTCTAAGTGCATCGATCAAATCTGAATGACCCAGATCTAGGTTAACACTGCCAGTCCTACCCATCTGTGCAAGAACAGAAGAGCTACGAGCCGCAAAAGAAGCTGGCTCAGTTGCATAACCTTGTGAGAAATCAATTACTTGCATTCTCTCTGAAGTAATTGACATGCCCGCCATAATGACGTCGTACTTACCATTTTGCAGCGCTGGAATAATACCATCCCAATCTTGAGCAACAAATTCACAAGTTACACCCATTCTGTCACACAAGTCATTTGCTAAGTCAATCTCAGCACCTTCAAGTTCGCCAGAAGAGCTTGTGCCATTCCACGGGGGATAAGCGCCTTCAGTACCAATTTTAACTGTCGACCAAGCGCCACCGAAGGCACTTGTCGCCATTGAAACGCCAAGCAGCGTCATCACTAGTTTTTTGTTCATTTTTTTCTCCTTTTTGTTAATAAAATATTCTGTGAAAGCAATATATAATCGCAATTTCTTCTGCGATAAGCAGACTATACCATAAAATTTATCATAAATATAGCAAAAATCTCTATAAAATCTAGAGTGATGTACAAACCTTCTTTAAGTTTAAATTAATATGAATAATTTTGATTCTATTGTTGTTGGTGGCGGCCTGATTGGTGCGGCGGTCAGCTATGGCCTTGCCAAATCTGGCCAGAAGGTTGTAATGTTTGACGAAGGTGACAATGCCATAAGGGCTGCGCGTGGCAACTTTGGCTTAATTTGGGTGCAGGGCAAAGGTGTTAATAGTCCCGCTTATGCAGCATGGACACGTCAATCAGCAAAACAATGGCCCGACTTTAGTAAAGAACTCACAGAATTAACGGGCATTGATTTAGCTTTTGAGCAGAGCGGTGGCTTTGACTTTTGTTTGAATGAGGTCGAGTTTACGAAAAGACGCGCATTGATGGAGATAATGCACTCCGATAGCCAAGGCGAGTTTAGTTTTGAAATGCTCGACAATAAAGAGCTAAAGCAATTACTGCCAAGCATTGATCCAACAGTAACTGGCGCCTCTTTTAGCAAGTGGGACGGGCATGTTAATCCGCTTTATTTATTAAAGGCACTTCACAAAGCCTTTAAGCAATTGGGTGGCAAACTAGTCACAAAACCTGTTACTGATATTAATTATAAAAATATAACCTTTAAAGTCAGTACAGAAATGGATGAATTTATAAGTGAAAGAGTTGTTCTTGCGGCGGGTTTCTCTAATAAAACATTGGCGCCAAAAGTGGGTTTAAACGTGCCAGTGCATCCACAGCGCGGTGAAATTCTTGTCACTGAAAAAGTCAAGCCCTTTCTAACCCACCCGACCGGCTTGGTACGTCAAACTCATGAAGGTGGTTTAATGCTGGGTGATTCACATGAAGACGTGGGCTTTGATGAGGGCATTAATTTGAACGAAATACAACAAATTGCAAAGCGAACAATTGCGATTTTCCCATGCTTAAAAAGCGTTAAGATGATCAGAGCATGGGGGTCGTTACGCATCCTCACAAAAGATGGATTACCTATTTACGATCATTCAGACTCTTGCCCTGGTGCTTACGCTTTTTCTTCTCATTCTGGTGTAACCTTGGCAGCTGCCCATGCACTTGATCTTGCATCTTGCATCGCAAAAGATGGCCTTTTGCCTTCGTCCCTCGCTTGCTTTAGTGCTAGGAGGTTTGATGTTTAGATCGATCAACAGTAACCAGGGTGAATTGATTACCATTTACTTTGAGAACAAGGCGCTAAACGTACCTAAAGATTACAATGTGGCAACCGCCCTACTTTGGGCAGGTGTCAGTGATTTCAGAAAAACGACACTAAATAATGAGAGTCGCGGACCTTACTGCGTGATGGGCTTATGTTTTGATTGTTTAATTAATATTAATGGCTTGGATAATCAACAATCTTGCACAATCCAAGTTAGCGATGGCATGAAAATAAAGCGTCAAGCTATTAATTCCTCAGGAAAAAATGAGTAGCGCTGAGTACGATATCATCATTATTGGTGCTGGCCCTGCAGGCATCAGTGCAGCAATACTGGCCGATCAGCACAAAGCCAATGTTTTGGTTTTGGATGAAAATTGCGCACCGGGTGGACAAATATATCGAGCCATTGAAAAAAACCAACAGAATGACAACAAATGGCTAGGGCAGAGCTACCAAGACGGCCTTTCTTTGGTTGAGGATTTTAGAGGGAGTCGCGTCAACTACCTGCATTCAGCAACAGTTTGGCACCTATCAAGTACAAAAATAGTTCACTATTCGGTAAATGGCAAAGCGCATTCAGTAAAAGGCCGGCAAATACTGGTGGCAACAGGTGCACAAGAGCGCCCTTTTCCAATACTAGGCTGGACACTGAACGGTGTGATGAGTGCCGGTGCAGCGCAAATACTACTAAAGGACTCTGGATTGATCTGTGACAATGCTGTGTTTATCGGCACAGGCCCTTTGTTGTATTTAATAGCGCATCAGTACATCTCAGCCGGCATTGCTATTAAAGCCATTATTGACACCACCCCAAGAGGTAATTATTTGCGCGCTATGAGGCACAGCTTCGGAGCGCTAAAAAATGCCAAAAACATTCTTCAAGGCTGGCGCTGGAAGCGGGAAATTATCAAATCTGGCGCGCTCTATATTTCCAATATTAGTGGCGTACGAATAAATGGCTCCGATTCTGTAACAAGCGTTGAGTATTGTCAAAAAGGCAAATGGAAAAATCTCAATTGCAAGCATGTGTTTCTTCATCAAGGGGTTGCACCTGAGCTCAACGTCAGCCTTTCTGCTGGATGCGAAAAGAGCTGGAATACGCGGCAAGCCTGCTGGACAATTGATGTTGATCAATACGGCCAATCAAGTGTTGAAGGAATCTCCATTGCTGGCGACGCAAGCTCGATAACCGGCGGCGTTGCAGCAGCGCAAAAAGGTTCGATTGCAGTACTCAACATGCTTTGCAATATGGGTCTCATCTCCAGCAACGATAGAGAGGTATTATCAAAACCTTTTATCAAAAAATTAAGCAAAGAGTTGATTGCAAGGCCATTTATTGACGCTTTATTTAAACCGCATTTGCGTTATCGAGTACCACAAGATAGCAAGACAGTTGTATGTCGATGCGAGGAGGTGACGTTGGCTCAAATTAAAGAGTCGATAGGCCTGGGCTGCAAAGGCCCAAGCCAACTCAAAAGCTTCACACGCTGCGGCATGGGGCCTTGTCAGGGAAGGCTTTGTGGCTTAAGTGTGACCGAAATACTTGCAAAGGAACTAGGGATTAGAGAAGAGCAAGTGGGTTATTACAATATTCGTCCACCCATTAAACCCGTTACTTTGGCCGAATTGGCCAGTCTTGATGAATCTTAATCTTGAAACACCCTAACAAGGCCGGCGGCCTTGTGTTTGGTTTCTTCTAATTCTCGCTCAGGAATTGAGTCATAAACAATGCCAGCACCAGCTCTAAAGGTAAGTGTTTTCCCCGTTTGCACAAAGCTTCTAATCAAGATATTAAAATCGATCTTTCCATCTTGACTGATGTAGCCCAATGAGCCAGTGTAAGCGCCTCTTGGCATTTGCTCTAATTCGCTGATAATTTGCATGCACCTTACTTTTGGACAGCCGGTAATTGTGCCTCCCGGGAACAGGGCTCTAATTAGGTCTTTAACACCAACACCCTCTCTAACTTTGCCTTTGATATTGGAAACAATATGATGAACATAAGGATAAGTCTCGAGTGTCATTACCTCATTCACATAAACACTACCGTATTCGCATACTCTACCCATGTCGTTACGCTCTAGATCAAGCAGCATAATATGCTCCGCCTGTTCTTTGGGGTGGTTAATAAGTTGTTGCTTCTGCGCTTCATCCTCGCTGCCTTTTCCGCGCGGATGGGTGCCGGCAATGGGCCTAGTCTGCACAACGCCATCTTGCACACTGAACAGGCGCTCAGGCGAAGATGAAATAATAGAAAAATCTTGATATTGAATCAAGGCAGAGAATGGCGCTGGATTCGCTTTTCGTAAGGCATTATAGATAATGGCAGAATCCATTTCATCGTCCAGCTCATATTGCCATTGTCTTGACAAATTAACTTGGAAAACATCGCCAGCCATGATGTAATCACGAGACGACTTAACGCCATTGACAAACTTATCTTCATTTTCTTGGGAAAGTTCACCAGAAATTGGTGTTGTCGGAATTGCTTTGACGGCTTTAATATCCAACAAAATTTGATCAATCCGCTCTTCAGAGTCGTGCTGATCAACAAGGTAGTAAGTATCCTGCTGATGGTCCACAATAATAACACTTGGGATTTCTACAGCATAAGCAATAGGTAAGTCTGAGGTGTGTAAATCGTCCTTCAGAATGGGCTCTATTTGTCCAATGAGCTCGTAAGAAAGATAAACAAACCAGCCGCCAGAAAATGGTAAATCCGATGACTGACAGTCTTTGTTTAACTTTGACTCAAGCTCAGAAAGGAAGTTGAAATCAGTAAAGTCATTAAGGACAATGTTTTGTCCTGGAAAGGCAAATAAAATTGAATAACGATTAATATCGTTGTGATGAACACTTTCCAACAGAAAAGGATAGCGCTCTTTGTTGTGATAACAAAGAGCAGCCAGGTCAACGGCAGCAATTTCAAGTGTTTTCACTATTAAGATTCGGAGGTTTGTTCTTGAAGCTCTTTAAGCTTACCTTCTGCTTTGATACGCAAAGAGTGCGTTGGGAATTTGTCCAGCATTTCAGAAAGCATCATTTTTGCTGCCTCAACTTCTCCCAGCTCCACTAACGTCTGTGCAAGCTCGTACATAGAATTGGCGTACTTTGGATGCAGTGGATTTTTTTGCTGAAATTGGACGAAAACCGACTTGGCTTCTGCGTAAGACTCTTTGGCGTAAAAAGCCCTACCTAGCCAGTACTGTGCGTCTGCAGCGTTCTTGTAGTCGGAGTAACTTGCAAGATAATCATTAAACAGGGCAATTGCCGCATCGTGAGCGCCAAAAATTAATTGCTTTCTGCCATCGGCATAAAGTGTCGACGCCTTGTCTTCGTTTTCCTTTTGAGTAACAATAACCTCTTCAATGACTTTGTTGGTAGCGCCAACTTCAAGTATTTTGAAAAGCTCTTCAATTTGCTGGCTGGAAACTTTTTGCGCCTCTTGCAGCAACTCAATTTGGTTTTTTAAGATGTTGTTCTCATTAACCAAATAGTTGATTTCTTGATGCATGCCAAGAATTGCAGCGTCAACATCTACAGAAACTTCATCCGCCTGAACGGCGGATGAAATAAAAATCATAACAGACGAAAGACTTAAGACGAAAAACCTTCTCATGAGAATCAATTATCGGTTTAAGAAAGCCTGCCTAAGGGGTTACTGGTAAATAAACTCAACACGGCGGTTTTTCTGCCAGCTGTCTTCATCATGAGTAAAGGCAATGGGTTGCTCTTCACCAAAACTGACCACTTCAACTCTGTTTTCAAGTCCGTATAAGCCAAGTACCTCTTTCACACTCAGGGCGCGATTTTCACCCAGTGCTAAGTTGTATTCTCTTGTACCTCTTTCATCAGCATGCCCTTCGAGCTTGAGTGAAATTCCTGGGTTGTTTCTCATAAAGTTAGCGTGGTCGATAATGACTTGAGTTGCTTCTTCGTCAATCTCAGTGTCGTCGTAAGAAAAATACAGCACAAATGAAACACCTGCATCTTCAAGGGTTTCTACCGCGACTTCAGTTTCAGTTTGTGCGCGTGATTGGTCGTCTGAGCTTACACCAGATTCTGTAAGATCTTCACCCGAGAAACTGCCGCTTTCATCATCCAAAATTAATACAGAATTACTCAAGTCTTCAACCTCAACAGCTGGGTCCGAAGGGTTGATTAGGTCAAGGAATTTGTCACCCAAGTCTTGAATTGATGTTCCGGCACAAGAGCTCAAAAAAATTACGCTTGTGAGTAAGATGATTTTTTTTGTCATTATTGTTATCCTTATTTTGAGTAGTTAGACCAGTTTGGTTCTCGGACTTCCGCCCCTTTTTGTGCCAACTCGACAATCTGGTTGTTATGTAGTGAAATCACGGAAAGTACGCCCTTGTTGTCGCGATTCGTTGCAAAAATTATCATACCACCATTTGGAGAAAAATAGGGTGACTCATCCAACTTATTTTGCGTCAGAACTGTGAGATCGCGAGTTTTAATATCAAGCAACGCAACTCGATAATCCTTACCCACACGATGGACCAGCGCTAAAGCCTTTCCATCGGGAGAAAACACCGGCTTTGCATTGTAGCCACCCTCGAAGGTGGCGCGCTTAACTCTGCCATTAGTTAGGTCTTTTATGTAGATTTGAACTTGGCCAGAACGATTTGAAGTAAAGGCGATGCTCTTACCATCAGGGGAGAAATTTGCCTCAGTGTCAATGGCAACATCTTTTGTTAGTCTGATTAATTTCTTGCTTTCAAGTTGGTAAAAGTAAAGATCCTTGTTGCCTTCTCTCGATATCGTTAACACCAGACCCTGACCATTTGGATGCCAACTCGGTGCCGAGGCAATGCCATCGAATCTTGGTAATTTGATCGACTTAACACGCATAAACGGGTACTTAATAAACACTTCCGAGCGGCCATTTTTAAAAGATACGTAGGCAATTTTCTTTTGATCGGGGGACCAAGCAGGCGAAAGAATAGGATATGGAGACTTGACCACAGTTTGCGCGTTATGGCCATCAGCATCGGCAATTTCAAGCTGATAAACTCTACCCATGTCTTCATCATTGGTCACTGTTACATAGGTAAGACGCGTGTCAAACGAGCCTTTTTGACCAAGCAAAACGTTGTAAATTTTGTCGCTCAGGTAGTGTGAAATCCTTCTGATGCCACTGTTGTGTACCGCTATTTTTTTGCCGTATAGGCGTTTTTTTGTGTAAATGTCGTAAACATAAATGTAGACATTAAAAACCTTACTGCTGACTTTCTCTATCTTACCAAAAACAATCGCATCTTTCTTCCTTGCTTTCCAGTAACTAAAATCAATCTTATTGGTAATAACACCTTTTGAGCTTAGTGCATTAAATTGACCCGAACGATTTAAATTGTCACGAACAATGTCAGCAATTTGTGCGCCCTGTTCAGCATCGCCAATAACCTCAAATGGTGCAATAACAATTGGAAACGCATTTTCTTCTGACTTAATAATGGTAACTTCTAACAGTGCATATGCAACCGTTGAGACGAGTGTTAAAAGCAGTGCTAGGGTTTTTATAATTTTCATTCTTTTTCCTCGATCCAATGCATCTGAATAGCCTCTAGAACTCTTTCACCACACTGCGTTTCACCAGCGTCAAACTCATCCAATCCAAGAACAAGATTCTGCAAGTCAACAAAATTAACTGTCTTAGGGTTGATTTCTGGATGGGATTCGTCCAGTGAGATAGCAATATCGAGTGAGTCAAGCCAAGTCATCATAAGGGTGTCAGACGATAATATTTTGAAATAATAAGGGTTAATTTTAATCAATTGAGTTCGACTCAAGGGCTCTTTTTAATGTTTAATTTCGCCTTGCAGAAACAACTGTTGGTAACTGCTTTAGGCGATGAAGTACATTATTAAGCTGCAAGACATTATTCACATCAATGATTAAACTTACTGCTTTTTTTGAATGTGGCATAGTTGTTTGTTCTAGATGATCAATGTTTACTTCAAGTTGTGCCAAGACATTCGCAATTGTTGCCAACACACCACTCTGATTCTCAACAACGACGCGAACAGGCACCTGGAACAACTCACTTTCGTCGGACTTCCAATCAATTTCAAGCCACTGAGCACTTTTATTTTTTATGTGAGCAAGGTTTGAGCAGTTATTCCGGTGCATCACCATGCCTTTTGTGGTTGTCAATATGCCGGTGACTTGGTCGCCAGGGATTGGATAGCAGCAATGAGCAAAATTAATCGCCATGCCCTTGGTTTTGTGAATAGTAAGTGCATTAATTGCTGTTTTTCCAGCATGCTGAATAAGATGATTAACAACCACCGCAACAAAAATCTCAGAAAGACCCACTTTAATATAAAGATCTCTTGAGGTGGAGCAGTGCAACTCAGCCAAGCAATCGGCCCATCTTTGTTTAGAAATGCTTGAAATTTTGATTTTCTGAAATTCAAGGGCATCGGTAATTAGGTGCTTACCTAATTTAGCTAAATCGGTTTTAGAATTCTCTTTAAGTTGCGCTTTGATTGCTGCTTTTGCCCTGGGCGTTGCCACCATGCTCAGCCAACTTGGCTTGGGCTTAACGAATCGGCTGGTAATAACCTCAATGGTTTGGCCTGTTTTAAGTTCCGCCGAAAGTGGCGCGGAATTACCATTAATCGTTGCTTTTTGCGTCCTTTTTCCAACGTTGGTATGCACTGCGTATGCAAAATCAAGCACTGTTGCTCTGAGAGGCAGCTGAATAATTTCACCCGTTGGGGTAAACACCAGGACCTCATTTGAGAATAAGTCCGCTTTCGTGCCCTCAAGAAAATCGACAGAGGAGTCGGTATTTTTCTGCAGATCCAACAGAGAGCCTAGCCAATTTTGTGCCAATTTTTCGGACGGCTCAACGGTGCTCTTATAATGCCAATGGGCGGCAATACCATATTCTGAAATAAAGTGCATCTCTTTTGAGCGAATTTGCACTTCAATAAACATGTTTCTCGGGCCCAACAAAACGGTATGCAGCGATTGATAGCTGTTCGATTTGGGCACCGCAATGTAATCTTTAAACTTTTGCGGCAAAGGCTTATACAAGCTGTGCAAGATACCCAGTGCCTGATAGCAATCCTTTGTATCATCAACAATCACCCGAAAGGCATGCATATCCAACACCTCCGAGAACTTTAGCGATTTACCCTTCATTTTGTTGTAAACGCTACAAGGTTGCTTTTGTCTACCTTCGACACTGGCCTGAATACCCTCAAATGTCAGTCTATTTTCAATCTCAGACTGGACAAGGGCGATGGTCTTTTTCTGGTTCCCATATTGCTTACTAATTTTGCGCTTTAGAATAAGGTGTCTGCGAGGATGGAGTATTTCAAAACAAAGATCGTCCAGCTCTACCCGGATACTGTGCAAGCCCAGTCGGCGTGCAATTGGTGCGTGAAGCTCGGTTGTTTCCAGTGCTTTTTTAATCTGTTTTTCGCGCTTCATTGCGCCCAAAGTGCGCATATTATGCAAGCGGTCTGCAAGCTTAATAAGCATTACCCTCATGTCTTTTGACATGGCAAAAAACAATTTCTGGAAATTTTTGGCTTGTTTGTGTGAGCCCGAGTTGAATTCTAGACTGGTTAGATTGGACACACCTTCAACAATGTGTGCTATTTGCTCACCGAATTCTGTGGCAATATCTTCCTTTGTCACGGCTGTGTCTTCTATACAATCGTGGAGAATGGCGGCAACAATACAATAATAATCCAGGTTAAGTTCTGCCAATATAAGGGCCACTGCTATTGGATGATGAATATAGGCCTCGCCCGAACGACGAAATTGACCTTTATGGGCTGACTCTGCAAGCTTATGCGCCTTTTTTACAAGCTTAACCTCTGCTTTTGAGAGGTAAGTGTCGAGCACAGAGCAGAGATCACCGATAACGGTTTTTTTTTGAAAAAAAGCGATTGCCATTGAAAAATATTAATTACAACTATTATGGGTATTATAAGCAGCTGACTTGGCAAAAAGCCAGTTTATACAAAGGTTTCTATCCCTTGTTGAGCCTAGTATAATTCCACTAATAAGCTTAATAAAAATCCAACTCTTTATGAAAAAAATAATTCCTGTTGTTGTTCTTTTGTCTATTTTTCTAAGTGGTTGTGGCTCGCTTTTTGCAGAGAAAAAAGTTGAAAGAGGCGTGCTGGTAGATGGCCAAACACCGAAAGCACTTTATGATTTGGCGCAGGAAAAGCTAAGTTCAGGCTCAAACACCCAAGCGATTGAGTACTACGAACAAATTCTGGCAGCTTATCCGGGCTCAAAATACGCCATGCAGGCGCAATTGGATATTGCCTACAGTTATTATAAGCGCGAAGAGTACACCAGCGCCCTAGCGCAATTGGACGATTTTATTAAGCGGTATCCTTCACACACTTCCACACCTTATGCCCACTATTTACGATGCAAATCGTTTGAAGATATTTCCCGCTCTTTTCTTGATGACTTAATAACCGACAAAGCCGAAAGAGATGTGCAGAGTGTTAAGGACGCCTATCTTTGTTACACAGGCCTTATCGGTGAATTCCCTCAGAGTGACTACGCCGAAGATGGTAAAGTCAAATTGGCAGGATTAAAGAATGCGCTCTCCAGACATGAATTCTACGTTGCCAAGTACTACACCAATAACAAATCAAATATCGCTGCTATCAATCGCTGCAAGTATCTTATCGAACACTTTCCAAAGACACCCTCTGTACCCGATGCGCTGCACTTAATGGCCTACAATTACGACGCTATTGGCGCCATCAAATTGGCTGAAGATGCCAGATCTGTACTCAATGCTAGCTATCCAGGCTACGCCGCAGAATACAAATTAGACAATTAACTGCCAAGCCTTATGAATTCAAAGGAGCGACTTTTTGCCTTAAAAGTGTCGTTAGTTATGGCGACTCGAATGCTTGGCCTATTCATGCTCTTCCCTGTTATGAGCGTGTACGCAGGTGGTTATTCAAACACCACGCCCCTCTTAATCGGTTTAGCGATTGGCGTGTATGGCTTGACACAAGCTTGCCTGCAAATACCTTTTGGTTATCTGTCGGACCGTTTTGGGCGCAAGCCTATGTTGCTTGTTGGTCTCAGCATTTTTTTACTGGGCAGTATTGTCGCTGCAAGCACCGAAGACATACTTTTTGTAGTTATTGGCAGGGCCTTACAAGGTGGCGGTGCAATTTCGGCTGTGTTGATGGCTTTTTTAGCTGATTTTATTTCTGAAGAAAATCGCGCAAAAGCCAATGCTTTTGTTGGTTTTCAAATTGGCCTAGCCTTTATGTTGTCCCTATTAATTGGCCCAATCATAGCCTCCAGTGCGGGGATGTCTGGCTTGTTCTGGGTGATAGCCAGCCTTTCGGTTGTTGCAATGGTGATCGTCTTCACTTTTCCAAGTGTAAAGCCAATTAGCTATTACAAATTATCACTGCCTGCTTTTAAAGAAATATTAAACCCCCAATTGTTGCGTCTGGATTATAGTGTTTTTAGTCTGCATCTAATTCTTGCCTGTGGCTTTATCGTGATGCCATTGTTACTTATCGAAAACAACATCGTTGCAATTGAAGACAATTGGCGACTCTATTTGCCGGCCATTATCATCTCTTTTATTGGCATGGTGCCACTGATTATTGCTTCAGAAAAATACAAAAAAACTAGGCTTACTTTACTGCTTAGTATTGGTTTATTAATCATCAGTCAAGTGCTGTTTTTCAACCTTGATTTAAGCATGGGGGTATTTCTTATTTTGCTGTCACTTTTCTTTATTGCTTTTAACGCTATTGAAGCCATTCTGCCTTCGCTATTATCTAGGACTGCAGAGACCTCAAAACGCGGCCTAGCAATGGGTGTCTTCTCTACTTCTCAGTTCCTTGGAACATTTATTGGCGGCACAATTGGTGGACTTATTTATGACATTTTTGACTTGAATAGTGTATTCTTATTGACCATATTTATGGCAATAATTTGGTGGCTGGTTATTCTAACAATGCCATCCAAAAACAACACAATGGAGAAGTAGTTATGGCGGGTATTAATAAAGTAATTTTGGTTGGAAATCTAGGCGCAAAACCAGAGGTTAAGTACGCCTCAAATGGCAATGCTATTGCCAACCTTTCTGTTGCCACAAGCGACTCGTGGACAGATAAAAATACCGGCCAAAAGCAAGAAAGGACAGAATGGCATAGAGTCTCTCTTTTTGGAAAACTCGCTGAGATTGCAGGTCAATATCTTGACAAAGGCTCAAAAGTCTACGTTGAAGGTAAATTACAGACGCGTAAATGGCAAGACCAAAACGGCCAAGACCGTTACACAACCGAAGTGGTAGTTAGTGGCTTTAACGGCACCTTACAAATGCTAGATCGCCGCGATGACGCGGGTGGAGCCCCTTCGGCGCCGAGACAAAGCGCGCCTGCACAAGCAACCCCGACAATTACACCGGTGGCAAATGATGATTTTGAAGATGATATTCCGTTTTAGAAGATACCTTCTCTAGGAATTCAATCCCCTTAAATAGGGGATTTTTTTTGCCGGCAAACCTTACTCGGCTGCTTCAGTGGCCTCAACAGCCTCCAACACTACAAAAGCAACAGCATTTTGACTTTCATCGGAAATACTAAGGTGAGCCTGCTTGATGTTGTTATTAACCAAGTAAATTCTTAGCTTTTCACTAGGAATAAAATGCGGCTTACCTTTGTCGTTATTTCTAACGGTAAGGTCTTGAAAACCAACCACCCTACCAATACCCGTACCCAATGCCTTGGCAAAAGCCTCTTTAGCCGCAAAACGTTTGGCAAAAAAAGCGGGGCTATCTGCTTTATTAGCAAACAATAACTGCTCGTGCTCGGTCAATACTCTTTTGACAAAGCCCTCTCTGTTCTTTTTGAGAATGTGCGCTATTCGCTTAATATCAACAATGTCTGTTCCTATACCGTAAATCATTGCTTAAGTCCTAATGGTAATAATATAAATGTAATGTTTAGCTTTGTTATCACAATGCTTGAAAAAAATCTAAGTGTCACCGATTGCCCTACGGCAATTATTAGGATGATAAAGACGAGTGTTAGACTTGCGTTGCTTCTGTTGGGATTCAGGCATTCCTCGCCTCCAGCATAATGGCTTTCATTTCACGTGTCGCCTCAGCCAGGCCAACAAAAACAGCTCTAGCAACAATGGAGTGGCCAATATTAAGCTCCACAAGCTCACTCAATGTCGCGATTCTTCCTGTATTCTCAAGTGTTAGGCCATGCCCAGCATTAACTTGCAAACCAATACTGTGAGCGTAAGTTGTAGCCTCTTTGATTTTCTGGAAGCAGACATTTCGGGATTGCTCGTCTGTGGCATCCGCATAGTGGCCGGTATGAATCTCAATCACCGGGGCGCCGCATTCTTTGGCGGCGTCTATTTGATTCTTATCGGCATCAATGAACAGTGAAACTCTAATGCAATTTTCAGCAAGTATTTGGCACACTTCTCTCATTCTTGGCGCTTGCGAAGCTACGTCAAGGCCGCCTTCGGTCGTCAATTCTTCGCGTTTTTCAGGCACCAGACAACAATCTTCAGGTTTAATACTTACAGCAATTGAGAGCATTTCATTTGTCGGTGCCATCTCTAGATTCATTTTTGTTTTCAACGAGCGACGCATGAGCTCGACATCAGCGTCATTAATGTGACGACGGTCCTCTCTAAGATGCAATGTGATGCTATCTGCACCTGCTTGTTCACACATTAAAGCCGCTTCAACTGGGCAGGGGTAGATGGTCCCTCTTGCCTCTCTTAAAGTGGCTATATGATCGATATTAACGCCTAAATACATGCTCGTAATTTCCATTAATTAACAATAAATAGCTCTCTGCTTTTAAGGGGCTTCCCACCCAAAAGCGATCGCAATCTTTGGCGGTTTAGGCCTTTGGCTATCTTTAGTTCTTTAGCGCTTAAACCCTCAGCTGTCTCACTGGCAAATTTTAGCAATAATTCGCCCGGAATTTTACCATCCGCATGACGAATAAATCCCTCTTGCTCAACAAAATGATAATTCATTGTCGGACTGATAGTCCCACCTGAGTAATCGCAACGAAAGTCAAGACCGTAACCCAACTCTTCTAGTAGCAGATTTTCGAACAATCTAAGAGCCAACTGCTGCTCGCTATCCGGCGACTGACTGACGCTTTCTACAAATTTTTGATAACTGAAAAAAACCCTTGGATGTGCCTCAGCCTCAGGCAAAAGACGTGACAGTAACTCATTGGCGTACATTGCCAACACCAAATCATTCCCTAATAGCCACCTGGGCACATCGCAGCCTTCAGTATTCGCCAAAGTCTTAAGCTCTCCTCTACCTTTAAAAGAAATCTTTAAGTACTGAAACATTTGAATCGGTGATTTGTTTTTTCGAATGCCACGAGCAACCAAGCGGACTTTGCCGTAATCACGAGTCAAAAAATCCAGCAATAATGAGTTGCCCTGATAAGTGCGTCTATGAAGTAAAAATGCTGGTGTTAACTCAATATTAGTCATAGCCCAGGGAAGCGAGCGCCCTTTTATCGTCCGACCAACCTTGCCGCACCTTTACCCACAACTCTAAAAACACTTTTTTCTCTAAAAAACCCTCAATACTCAGTCGTGACTCCTCGCCAATCTTCTTTAATACTTCGCCTTTATGACCAATAACAATACTTTTTTGCGACGCCTTATCAACGAAAATTCGGGCAGCAATGCGATACATGCGGCCATCCAATTCAAATTTTTCAATTTCAACAGTTAAGTCGTAGGGCAACTCGTTTGATAAGTTTCTCATTAATTTTTCGCGAATAAACTCAGCAACAACAAATTTTTCCGAGCGATCGGTAATATAATCGGCATCGAATATAGCCTCTCGTTGCGGAAGATATTTTAGAATTAATGAGCGCAACGTGTTCGAGTGTGCCTTTTTAAAAGCGGAAAGTGGGAACACTTCAGCAGCCTGATATTTTTCATTAAGTTTTTGCATATACGGTAAGACTTGGTCGTTCTTCACTAATTTGTCAATCTTGTTAACACAGAGTACAACTGGTACATCAACTTTGCCAATATGCTCTAAAACGCGCTCATCCTCTTTCGTCCACTTGCCCGCCTCAACCAACCATAGAATCATGTCAACATCTTTAAAGGTTGAGCTTGCCGCTCTATTCATATAGGCATTAATTGCTTTTTTGCTACCAATGTGAATACCGGGGGTGTCGACAAAAACCATTTGATAATCCTCGGTCGTATCAATGGCGTGAATACGGTGTCTTGTGGTTTGCGGTCGATGCGAAGTAATTGAGAGCTTCTGCCCAATCAGTTCGTTTGTTAAGGTTGATTTGCCAACGTTCGGGCGACCAACTACGGCGATAAATCCAGCTTGAAAACTCATTGTTTTAACTTCTCCAGTAATGATTCAGCGCAAGCCTGCTCAGCGCGCTTAATACTTTTTGCATTTTTTTCGACGCAAAGGTTGTCCTCGCCCAATGTGCAACGCACATAAAAAACAGCATTATGATCTTGACCTGTAGTTTTGAGTAACTCGTAACTCGGCAAGATCAAGCCTCTTTTTTGTAAGAATTCTTGCAATTGTGTCTTAAAGTCCTTGAGCGAATCTGTCGGACTTGTTTCATCAAGCAGATCTTTGTAAAGCGTCAAAACCACTTGATTTGTCGTCAAATAATCAGAATCGATAAAAATCGCACCAATAATTCCCTCAAGTGTGTCTGCTTGGATCGAATCTCTGCGAAAACCGCCACTTTTTAGCTCGCCTTGACCAAGGATTAAGAAATCAGATAAATCGATGGTTTTAGCCAATTTTGCCAGTGTTTGGCCGCGAACCAAGTGTGATCGCAGTCTTGAGAGTTGACCTTCGTCAATTTTAGGAAAGCGCTGAAACAATTCTCGCGAAATGATTGCACCGAGGACGCTGTCACCCAAAAACTCCAATCTTTCATTGTTACAATTGCCGACACTACGATGAGTCAACGCCCGCTTGAGAAGCGCAACGTCGTTAAACTCGTAGCCTATACTCTTTTGTAGTTTAATCATCAAATTCACCAACTAAATCGCAACCGGTGCTTTAATTGGCTCGTCGTAAAGATAGTCTTTAAACTCAAAATCCTGGTATTGATAATCAAAAATACTGTCGGCTTTGCGACTAATAATCAATTCTGGCAGCTTCTTTGGCGTACGACGCAATTGCATTTCGACCTGCTCACAATGATTGGAGTAAATATGGCAATCGCCACCACTCCAGATAAAATCGCCGACTTCAAGGTCGCATTGTTGCGCAACCATGTGGGTTAACAACGCATACGAGGCAATGTTAAATGGCACTCCAAGGAAAATATCAGCACTGCGCTGGTACAACTGGCATGATAATTTACCATTAGCAACATAAAATTGAAAGAAGGCATGACACGGCGGTAGGGCCATATTGCTGAGTTCGCCAACATTCCAGCTGGAAACAATAATTCTCCTTGAGTCGGGGGAGTGCTTGATTTGCTTGATGACTTCACTTATTTGGTCAATCTCCCCACCTTCAGCGTTTTGCCAATGACGCCACTGGGCGCCATAAACAGGCCCAAGCTCGCCATTTTCATCTGCCCATTCATTCCAAATACTTACTTTGTTTTCCGTTAGATAGCGGATATTGGTATCACCACTCAAAAACCAAAGCAGTTCGTGCACAACCGATGGCAAGTGAATGCGTTTGGTTGTTACCAACGGAAAGCCCTCCCGCAGATTAAAGCGCATTTGGTGGCCAAACACGCTTACCGTACCGGTGCCAGTGCGATCTGTTTTCACAGAGCCCTGCTCTTTAACCAATCTCAAAAAATCCAAATACTGTTTCATGTGGGTTTAACTGTGTTGTTTGCTTTATAAAATAAAATCACACCTATCACTATCATTGGTAGGCTGAGTATTTGCCCCATCGTTAACCAGCCAAACGCCAAATAACCCAGCTGAATATCAGGCGCTCTTACGAATTCAATTATAAATCTAAAGAGCCCGTACAAGGTTAGAAAAACAGCGGAGGTTGTCATTAGCGGACGAGGTTTTTTTGTATAAATCCACAAAACAACGAACAGCACAATGCCCTCTAAAAATCCTTCGTACAGTTGCGAAGGATAACGTACAGCCCATTCGCCACCTTGATCGGGGCCATAAACACCGAATGTGCTGGTTGTCACCTTACCCCACAGCTCAGCATTGATGTAGTTGCCGATTCGGCCAAAAGCCAAACCAAGAGGTACTAGTGGTGCAACAAAGTCCATCGTCTCAAAAAATGTCCTCTGTGCCTTTCGATTGAAAATTAGAGCGGCAACAAGAACGCCAATAAAGCCGCCGTGAAAAGACATGCCGCCGCCTTGAAAATTAAAAAATATCAAAGGATTGGTGACGAACGACGATAGATTATAGAAAATTAAATAACCCAGTCTTCCGCCCAAAACCGCGCCCAGGGCTCCGTAGAAAATCAAATCCTCAATTTGTTTGCGAGTCCAGACAGTGTTTGTTTTAATCCTCACATTAGCCAATAAATAGACCGAGATAAAAGCCAGCAAATACATAACGCCGTACCAATGCACTTGTACAACACCAAGGTCTAGAATAACGGGGTCAATAATTATGTATTTCATAAAGATCTATTCATAAGGGTTTAAATTGGCGCGTCCGAGGTGATTCGAACACCCGACATTCGGCTTCGGAGGCCGACACTCTATCCAGCTGAGCTACGGACGCAAGGTTTGAATTGAAATCTCTCAATATTGGGGGTAAATTAACTAATGGCAAGGGTAAGGGATTTTACCCGAGTGCCTGTATTTAACACTTGTATTCAATAACAAAAGTTGTCATTAAATACTTTGTAGCATGCCTTGCACACCAAAGCGATCCACCTTAATCATTACCGTCGATTGGTAGTATTTTATCAAGCTGTCGTCGTTAAGAACGATATCAAAAATTTGCCAACGATTGTTCGCGTTTTTATGAAACCATAAGTCGAAATAAACCCCTTGTTGAGAAAGGCCACTGATATTAAGCTTGACGGAAATCTTACCACCGAGTTCGGGCTTAGCAGAAACAAAGGCAAGCTTTAAAGTTTGCGATTGCACTAACTTGTACAACAGCGTGTTAATCATGTTGTTCTTTAGTCGCAGGGAAAAGTACTGTGCCTCACTACTGCTTAGTTGCTGATTGGAAGGCATAACAAGCAACACTTCATTGGCAATAAAACCAAAGTCAAATAATGGCACAACCTCTTCGAGCACCAACTTCTCCATTGACTCAGGAGAATAGGTTAGGCTTTGTGTTATTTGATTGAGGCTGGCAATCGCATTTTGAATTGCATAAACAGGGCTGTCCTCCACCTCATCTGAGGCGGCAAAACTTTGAGAAAACATCAGCGTCAAGATTAATGCAATAGCAGAAAATCTCTTCATTTTTTTCTCCATAATGGCCAAAGAAAACCAAGTAAAATCGATACAAATTATTCCTGTTCAGCCCTATTATATTGACATTTAGTATAAGTAAATACTTATTATTATGACATTCTTGAGTCGCCCTTTTAAATCCATATTATTACTCCTACCCCTTTTAATAACAGGGTTTGTTAATACTTGCTATGCAGACGAACAATACTCACCACTCGAGTCCCCTGATTTTTTTAAAGAATTAAGCACCTTTACCACCATTTACACCCAAATTAAGAAGTACTATGTTGATGAGGTGGATGATAAAACACTCTTTGAAAATGCCATTCAAGGCATGCTTGAAGGCTTGGATCCCTACTCAACACACCTCAATCCCACCGATCAAGCGGATTTGATGGAATCAACGATGGGCCAATTTGGCGGCCTGGGAATTGTTATCGCAACCCAGGGAGAGTTAATTCAAATTATCTCTCCAATTGATGACACGCCCGCTTATCGTGCCGGCCTACAAGCGGGAGACCTCATTCTTAAAATTGATAATCAATACGTTAGTGAGATTAATCTACAAGATGGTGTCAAACTTATGCGGGGATTGCCAGGCACAAAAGTCAGTCTGACGATTAGACGCGCAGATCAAGCGCCGTTTGAACTGGAAATCAAAAGGGAAATTATCACTATCACCTCAGTCAGGGGCTATCTTCTTGAAGGCGGTATGGCTTACATTAGGATTTCGAACTTTCAGCTACCGAGCGCGGAGCTACTGAAAAAGATTGTAGAAAAGTTAACCCGCCAAAACAAAGGTGAACTTAATTCCCTTATTTTGGATTTAAGAAACAATCCAGGTGGTGCGCTTGCGGCCGCAATCGATGTTTCAAATCTCTTTATTGACAGCGCTGGCATTGTTGTTTACACCGAAGGCAGGGTTGACAATGCCAGTATGCGCTTTGATACTGAGCGTGGTGACATTCTAAACGGTGCACCGATGATTACCCTTATTAACGAAGGCTCCGCCTCTGCCTCTGAAATCGTTGCTGGCGCTTTACAGGATCACAATCGCTCAATTATTATGGGACAAACCTCGTTTGGTAAAGGCTCTGTGCAGTCACTGATCGATCTAGAGGGCGGGTATGGCATGAAGCTCACCACGGCGCGCTTCTACACCCCGTCTGGGAATGTCATTCAAGACAAGGGCATTAGTCCAGATATTATCCTTAAAAAGCCTGAAGAAGATAAAACCGAAGAAGAATCTGCTGCTGAAGAAGCGCAAGATTCAGAAGATCACTTGAACGGCGATCCGACAAAGCTCAATGAAGAAGAGATACTTGAAAGACAAAATGCCATTAAAGAAAAGACCGACAAGGAGGTTGTCGAATTCTTGTTACAGGACTATGGCGTTCAACAGGCCATGAGCCACCTAAGAGCGCTTACAACAACCAATATTATTTAATGGCCAAAGTCTTATCCATTGCAAATCAAAAAGGCGGCGTGGGAAAAACAACCACTGCCGTTAACTTGAGCGCCGCGCTGAGCACGGTTAATAAGCGCGTGCTGCTGGTTGATATTGACCCTCAAGGCAATGCCACCATGGGCTGCGGGATTGATAAATACACTCTAGAACACAGTATCTGCGAATTACTATTAGATGAATGTACGCTAGAGCAGGCGATTATTGCTTCAGAAGACGCCTTAATCGATCTTATTGGCGCCAATACCGACTTGATTGCTGCCGAAGTTGCACTTCTCAAAGACAGCAACAGTAAAACAAAATTAAAGGACTTAATCGACCAACAACGCGATAACTACGACTACATTATCATTGACTGCCCACCTTCGCTTAACATGCTAACCATCAACGCCTTCACCGCCAGTGATGGTATTGTTATCCCAATGCAATGCGAGTACTACGCATTGGAAGGCCTAAGCTCACTAATTGAGACAATCACAAAAATACAAGCAACCAGCAACCCGAGGCTTGAAATTTGTGGCATTATCAGAACCATGTACGACACTAGGAACAATCTTTCTAATGAGGTTTCTGTGCAATTATCTCAACACTTTGCGCACAAAGTGTTTAAAACAATAATTCCTAGAAATGTAAAATTAGCCGAAGCACCCAGTTTTGGTGTTTCGGCAATCAATTACGCCAGATCCTCTAAAGGCGCTATCGCCTATGTTGCATTGGCGAGTGAAATAATACGTAGAGCAAAGTAACTATGGCAAAAAAATCAAAATTAGGAAGAGGTCTGGACATATTATTAGGCCAGTCAATTGAGAATCCAGCGCAGGCTCACACCGATGATAAGCTGGTGCAAATGCAACTCGACCGATTGCAGCGTGGGCAATTTCAGCCACGCTCAAAATTCGACGGCTCAAAACTTGACGAGCTAACACAGTCTGTTGCCTCTCAGGGCGTTATACAGCCTTTGGTTGTGAGAAAAGTGGCTGAAAATAAATTTGAAATTATTGCTGGTGAGCGCCGTTGGCGAGCCGCCAAACAGGCCGGGCTCGGCGAAGTGCCCGTTGTAGTTAGAGATATTGATGACCAAGTGGCGTTGGCGATTGCCCTTATTGAAAATATACAAAGAGAATCTTTAACGCCAATTGAAGAGGCAAAAGCCCTCTCCAGATTGATTCAAGACTTCAAGATGACCCATGAAGAGATTTCTCAAGTGGTTGGAAGATCTCGCTCAGCTGTGAGTAATTTACTGCGCTTATTAAAACTAAGCAATGCCGTTAAGGGGTTACTGGAAAATGGCAATATTGAAATGGGTCATGCGCGCACATTGTTGCCCCTGCCAGACGACTTGCAAATCAAGCTGGCACAAGAAGTTGTTATTAGGGAGTTGTCGGTTAGACAAACAGAGGTGCTTGTTAGGCAGGCGCTTAACCCAAACCCAAAAAACATCAAAAAACCGAGCCCTCAATGGCTAGAGATGACAGAATCTATTTCCAAGAGACTCAACTCCAAAGCTGAGATTAAACCCGGCAAAGGCGATAGCGGAAAAATTATCATTCATTTCAACTCCAAAGAGTCGCTAAACGATATCTTTAAAATAATAAAAAGCTAATCAAAGCCGCCAATTCTTGAGAATTGCATGGTGTTGTAATTAAAATCCCAATGCATCCATACACCTACCGCTTTACCGATAATATAGCTTTCAGGGACAAAACCCCACACTCGTGAATCACTACTGTATGCCCTATTGTCACCCATCACTAAGTAATGCCCTTCTGGTACGGGTGTTTCCTCTAATTCTGGGGAATAACCTCTAGGGTGAAGCAGAATATCATGATTTCCACCCTCTATCTTTTCTCTAACAAGGTTATACCCAGTCATCGCGCGACCCGAATCAACGCCCTTATAAGGGCCTATTTCACTGTAGTCAATCTCATTACCGTTAATCGTTAAGTGGTCTCTTGTATAACTGATGGTATCGCCCGGAAGGCCAATAATTCGCTTAATAAAGTCAGCACCCTTATAGGCTTTATCTTTTTTGTAGTTAGGATACCTAAAGACTACAACATCACCACGTTCTGGCGCTGAAAACTCAATCAATTGAGTGTTGGTAATTGGAAGCCTTAAGCCATAATCAAACTTATTGACAACAATAAAATCGCCCGTTAACAAGGTTGGCATCATCGAATTTGATGGCACTCGGAATGGCTCAAAAACAAATCCTCGGAAGAGTATCACAAGTATAAGAATAGGAAAGAACTCAATAGACCAGCGCACAAATATTGGTCGATGACTATATTTTTCGTTTTTAGAAAATTTTAGAAAAATGAGGAAATAAAAGAATTTACCCAATTTAGATTTGTTTGCACTTTGCGCGTCGCCATCACCTCTCTTGCTTGTGAAAAATACTAAATCAACGACAACAATTACAAAAGCCAACACAAGGGCGGCAAATAAAAAAGTCACCACATCCCAAGCAAAAAATGATTCGGCGTTTGCAAGTACTCCTGAACTAATATCGTTACTCATTTATTCATTTCCTAATAATATTGGTTTGTATTATAACTGCGGAGTTTCACTTACTTGGCTTGTCTCGCGGATGTTCATGCCAATCTGTGTGCACAGTTCAACAAAATTTGGAAAAGAGGTTTGTACGTTATCCACCCCTTCAATTTGAATATCGTGCTGACACCGGAGTGAAGCAATTGCAAAAGACATCGATATACGATGATCGTGATGCGACTGAATCACAGAGTCTGGCTTAGAAAATTGACCGCCTTGAATGCGGATGCCGTCTTCCAACACTTCATTTTCAATGCCTAAAATATCAAGCCCATCGGCCATTACCTGGATACGGTCCGACTCTTTAACGCGCAATTCTCGCGCGCCTGTTAAAACGGTTTCTCCTGTGGCACAACTGGCCGCAATGAAAAGCGACGGAAACTCATCAATGGCAAGTGGCACTAATTTTTTTGGGATATTAATTCCTTTCAAATCTGATGATTGCACGCGAATATCAGCAACCAATTCACCGCCAGAAATACGCTCATTGCTAAGCACAATGTTGCCACCCATCAATTTAAGAATGTCAATCACCCCCGTACGCGTTGGATTGATATTGACAGCCTCAAGGGTAATGTCAGAATCCTTAGCAATACACCCAGCTACCATGAAAAATGCAGAGGATGAAATATCGCTTGGTACTTCAATATCACAAGCCGTCAGTTTGCCGCCACCGGTGAGTGAAATGCGGCCATTGTCAGTCTTAACATCATACCCAAAACCTCTGAGCATTCTCTCGGTGTGATCTCGAGTAATGCCACCTTCGGTAACAGAAGTCGTACCTTTAGCATATAAACCGGCCAATAAAAGACAAGACTTGATTTGTGCAGAGGCAACCGGCAAGACGTAATCGATTGCACTTAGCTTTTGCCCACCTTTAATAACGAGGGGCGGCTTAGCGTCTTGGGAATCAATTTTTGCACCCATCGCAGTGAGCGGATCAATCACCCTGCCCATTGGCCTTTTAGTAAGTGACTCATCACCATGCAGTTCGCAGTCAAAACTTTGAGCGCTAAGTAGGCCAGACATTAATCGCATTGACGTGCCAGAATTGCCTAAATCTAGAGGACCTAAAGGCGCTTTAAGTCCATGCATGCCAACACCATGAATCGTTACATTTGAGCCATCTCGATCGATTTTAACGCCCATATCTTGAAAGGCTTTAAGTGTGGACAAGGCGTCCTCGCCTTCTAAAAAACCACTCACTCGAGTTACGCCGTTAGCGATTGAGCCAAGCATAATGGAGCGGTGTGAAATTGATTTGTCACCAGGGACTTTAATGACGCCTTTTAATGACTGCGCGTGTGATACTACAAAATTACTCATACCTTCCTTTTGAATCTCTATTTATACCAGCCACTGATCACGAGTGCTTTTTGCATCTCGAAACAGAGTCTCTATTGCTGTTGTGTTTTCATTTTCTATGACATCAATCAAATTGTCTAATGTGTCTCTATAGCCTTTGATGTGCTTAACAATAGCCTCCTTGTTATTCAGACAAATATCACGCCACATAATTGGATCACCAGAAGCAATACGAGAAAAGTCCCTAAAGCCACCAGCCGCATACAAACTGGCGCTTGGGTGCTGAGAGATCAAATAGTTCATAATTGAAAAAGCCAACATGTGAGGTAAATGAGACGTCATACCAAGCAGCTCATCGTGCGAAGCAGCACTCATCATGTCAACAGTTGCACCAACCGCTTGCCAAACATTTTTTACCGCCTCAACTGCTTCAACTGAACTTGACTCGGTCGGCGTAATAATCACTTTTCTTTTAACAAATAGATCGCCATCACTGGCTTCAAAGCCGCTCTTTTCTTTGCCTGCAATTGGATGTGCAGGAACAAAATTGCGTGGTAAATGACCAAAAACTGACTTTACAACCTTAATAACACTAGCCTTTGTGCTACCAACGTCGGTAATGACCGTCGACCCATCAATATGCGGTTGGATGCTTTTAAGAATGGATTTGAAACTGCCGACCGGTGTCGCAACAACAACCATATCAGCGCCATTAAGCGCCTCTTTAATATCAGTACTGTAACCAGTAATAACGCCGTTATTTTTCGCTGCTTGTAGTCTCAGTGCATCTCGACCAAAACCGATAACATGTGTAGCCTGTTTGCTGCGAATTATCGCCTTGGCCAAGGATCCGCCAATTAAGCCTACACCAACAATACAAATTTTATTCATCACAATACGGCTTCAAGCGCCTCAAGAAGACGGCTGTTTTCAGATTCAGTGCCCACCGAAACTCTGAGGTAATTTGGCATTTCAACCGGTCGAACGATAACGCCCTCTGATAATAACTTCTCAAAAATATCATTTGCATTCGACACCTCAACCGAAACAAAATTTGCAGAAGACGAGATAAACGTCAAGCCAAGTTTGGTAAAGCCCGCTTCAAGCTGTTTAATGCCAGCACGATTAACATTAATTGATTTTTGCAAGTACTTTTCATCTTTTAGAGCCGCAGTGGCTGCACTTTGTGCGATATGATTAACGTTAAACGGCTCTCGCACTCGGTTAATGTAGTCGGCAATTTCAGCGCTTGAGATTGCGTAACCTACTCTGAGCCCTGCAAGGCCATAGGCCTTTGAAAAGGTTCGGGTGATAATCAAATTACTGAAAGTTTCCAGCCAGCCAATCGCCAAATCATCAACACCCAAGTATTCAATATAAGCCTGGTCTAGAACCACTGGGACGGCTTCTGGCACCCTTTCTAAAAACGTAGGCGATGCCGGTGACAAGTACCAACAGGTACTGGCCGCCATAAACAGCATTATTACTGCCCAGCAGTCTCTCGTGCAGCTAACTACTTCTGTAGAGACTGTAC
>Ga0207990_1000003_pt1 | contig 194678 bp, 166 predicted proteins | sample ETNtaG_8_FD_185780 | JGI IMG/M metagenome (GOLD analysis project Ga0207990, IMG submission 185780) | Marine microbial and viral communities from oxygen minimum zone, Eastern Pacific Ocean - ETNP201406SV75 (SPAdes) (version 2) | ecosystem: Environmental > Aquatic > Marine > Oceanic ...
TGGCTTGGTAGCAATTATGCCATCAACGCTAGCACTTGTGCCTGCTGCAAGTCCTTCTTCAGCAATTCCATCGCCACCGTATACTTGACCTGACCAACTTTGTGTAGCCATCTCATCAAGAATCATTCCACCGTCTGCTGCATATGATACTAATACAACTGAAGTGCAGCCATTATCAACTAATGCTTGAACTGCAGATGTGAAATCAGTTACTGTTTCTTCGTATCCAATAGTTGTACATAGCATAGTTCCATCTGCTGTGAAATCAGCACTAAATGAATCTGCAAGACCAGATCCATATGCGTTAGTCATATGAATAAGTCCTACTGAACCATCTGCTGGTGCATCTGCTTTGACTACTGCACTAAGTGCTTGACCTTGCAAAGCATCGCTTGGTACTACACGGAAGAAATCAGGATAAGCTATTGCATCTGAAAGTGCTGGGCTAGTACTTGCATAGGATATCTGTGGGATACCTGCTGCTGCTAGAACTGCGTTAGCTCCCATTGTAGCACCAGAGCACGCCGCTCCAACTACTCCTACAACACCTGCATCAACTAATGCTTGTGCTGCAGCTGCACCCATAGTTCCGTCACAACCTGAATCAGCATAAACTATCTCGAACTGAACCATGCTGTTCCATCCGATTGTGTTAGCTATACCAACAGCAATTTGTGATGCTGCTACGAAACCTGCTGCGTATACAGCAATTGGTCCTGATGCGTCATTAAGGAAACCGATCTTTACAGTAGCCCCCATAAATGGTGCTGCTGATAAACCATCAGTAGCAGTCCACATCATGTTGCAATTGAAGTAATCGCCATATGTAGGTACGTGATTGAAAGAACAAACATCGTATCCAGCTCCAGCAACGTCTCCGTTTGCTAGGAAGTCGTGAACACCGCTTGCTCCTTCATACATCATACCAACCATATCTAAATGTGTAGCCATATCAGCTCCATCGGCATGCGTTGCTGCTTCACCGATCATCATTACTGCATCGTATGATTCTGACTGGAAAATTCCTGTACTGCATACTGCATCATCAGCACAAATAGCTGCGAAGCCACCTGCGCCTGCTGCTGCTCTAGGCTTAGTTACTTGAACGCCGTTAGCTGCTGCTGGGTTTGAATAATCTCCCAGAGCCGCTTCACCAGCGATTCCATCAGCACCGAAAATAGGTACTGCTGCTCCCATTCCTGCCATAGTCTCGATAATCATTGCACCATCTGCAGAGTATGATGCTAATACTACAGAGTCGCATCCACCATCTATAACTGCTTGAACTAATGCTGCAGCATCTGATAGTGTTGTATCATCATATCCTGTCTTTAGACAAAGTGAGTTACCTGCGTCAAGCCAGAATCCCTCGAATGAATCTGCAAGACCAGCTCCATATGCGTTAGTCATATGAATTAATGCTGGGTTACTTACGCCTCTTGCTGCAACCATGTCTGCCATAGCGTCGCCTTGAATTGCGTCGCTTGGAACTACACGATAGAAGTCAGGGTAAGCTGTTGCGTCTGAGAGTGCTGGGCTAGTACTTGCATAGGAAACCATAGGGACTCCTGCTGCTGATAATACTGCGTTAGCACCCATTGATGCACCAGAACAAGCTGCTCCAGCAACTGCAACTACACCAGAATCAATCAATGATTGAGCTGCTGTTGCTGCTACTGTACCATCGCATCCTGAATCGGCTTCTACAATTTCAAAATTGTATCCGTCGTTTGCTGCATTCAAATCTGCTATTGCTTGTGCTGCTGCAAATGTGAAAGGAGGAGCGAATTGAGAAATTGGGCCAGTAATTGGGTTCAAGAGTCCAATCTTAATTGTAACATCTTCTACTACTACTACAGGTGGCACAAACATTGGGTTTGAAACACCCATGTAGTTTGCTGCTATCTCATCAGCGATTGCGTTGCCGATATCGACATCGAAACCTTCTGCATTACCATCAGCATCAAGATTCTCAAACGGAGGATATGATGTGTCAGAGCAGAACCTTAGGTCTCCAGATTCAAGGACAGTAGTCAATGAGCTTCCCTCGGATGGGACAGGCCATGACCCAGCTGTTTCATCAGTGCGGTCATCGGTTAGGACAACAGCGCCTTCGAACCAAGCACCAAAGATTAAATCGTACTCGCCAGAATCGATAATTTCTGTGATAGCCATATCGAGAGCATCGAGAAGTTCTGTATTTCTCATGTCATCTGAGTCGTCTGTACCTGCAACAGCAATACCGAAAGTCTCGTCAGAGAAAGTAGTGAGTAAATCGCCACTTAGAGCCAAAACTGGTGCATCACCGATTGCATAATCTGCATCTCCATTGCCGATTGCCGCAGTTACTGACGGGAAGTCCGGGTATGCTACAATAGTAGCGGCGCCGAGGTTTGCAGCAGCGTAGAGATCAGATGTTGTTCCTGATTGCAGTGCAACTCTCGTTCCATCAGCATTCAAATCAGCCACGCTTGAGATAGCAGCAGCACCAGCAGCACCGATTACACCTTGGCTACTTGTGTAGTAACCGCGGGTGAAATCCACTACTACTTCACGCTCAACTGTCTTGGTCATAGCTGAAAGAAGTGCATCGCACATCTCTCCGTCGTTCAAGTTGGGGATTATCGGATCCCAGTCTGAAGTCACGAAAACTGCGTTGACATCGTCAGCTACAGTTACGTACCAATCAGGTTCTGGTTCGTCTTCCCCGCCTAAGCAACCAGCGAACGCAGCCGCTAGCATACTTAGGGTCATCATCATTGCAATTATTTTATTGTTTTTCATAGAGTATCCACCCTTCAGTTTCCTTAGCGAGGAAGTATTTCTGTTATAGACATTATTACATGTGAGAAAAGAAATGCAAATTTTGCTATTATTCGTAATAATAAATTACATCATTGAATAGGAAAGGAAATTTTTCCATCCCTCACAGAAAATAACAAACAGAATTGTTCATGCGCTAGTGCCACCTCACAAGACCATGAAAGACACGCCCCTCGACTATGCGTCTTCGGGGGTGGACATCGATGCAGAAGGAGCGGCGGTAGCGAGTTTAATCGGGGCATTGAGCCCATCTACCCGTAAACCCGGTGAATATGGTGCCCCTGTCCCATTACCTGGAGGATTTGGAGGAATTATCGAATTTGGAGATTCCTGTCTCGCTCTTGCTGCCGATGGTGTTGGATCGAAATTGATGCTCGCAAATCAACTTGGCCGATACGAAGGTGTTGGCATCGATTGTGTCGCGATGAACGTTAACGACTTACTTTGTGTCGGTGCAGAACCCCTCGCCTTCGTTGATTATGTTGCCGTGGTTAAAACCGACCCTGAAACCCATGCAATTCTCGGCGCATCTCTCGCTGAAGCTTGCCGACGCGCTCGTATCACTCTCGCTGGCGGTGAAACTGCGACGCTACCTGGAATCGTAACTGAACTCGACATGTCAGGTACTGCCTTGGGATGGTTCCCGAAAGGTGAAGCCATCACAGGCGAAAACCTCGAAGCAGGAGATCTTCTGATTGGTTTACCGAGCAGTGGGATCCATTCTAACGGTTACACATTAGTCAGAGCAATTCTCGAAAGAACAGAATCTTCTCTAACTGAAGCGGCTCCATTTAATCCTACACATGTATCTCGTGAAATTGAGCGGTTTGAAGGAAATAACAGCACCTCTCGAGTAAGTTTAGGTGAAGTTTTACTGAATCCTACAAGAATTTATGTCGATCCATTAATCGATTTAATCAAACAGTGTCGAGATGGTAATGGACCTTGTGAAATCAGTGAAATAAAAGCGATGGCGCATATCACCGGAGGAGGACTTTCAAACCTTCTTCGCCTGCACAATAGTTTGGGATGGCACATCGAAAACCCACTTCCAATTCCACCGGAATTTACTTGGTTAGCTGAGCAAGGATCTGTCGATATTCGCGAGATGCATCGTACCTTCAATATGGGTCTTGGAATGGTTCTCGCGGTTTCGAAAAGTGCCGCTCAATCTGTCGAATCGTGGATATCTGAGCGACTGCCTGGTAGTCAGATAATCGGTGTTGTCAACGATGAGGGAAATCGTGTGACTCACGTTAATTCAGAAGTGGTTTTCGAGCATTATTAGTCGGGCTTAGGTAGTCAATACCTTGTGTGATGGGTCTGTCGGAAGCCTATGGAGAAACTCGTTGGCTGGCCAGGTGAACTTCATCGAGAGGGGCGGACATTATTCCGAATTTCGGATGGAATTTCTCAGAAAGGTGTTGGTCCGGCAACGAAGGATTCAACCGCTGTCTTCTACAATCCGGCCATGGCGGGTTCACGAACCCGCAGCGTGATTTTGATGCGAACAGTCATCGAGTCCGGCTATCTTGGTAAGAAGGATATTTACGCAATCGATGGATTGTCTGCTAGCGGATTACGGGCACGTCGCTGGTTGAACGAATTACCGGAAAAAATTGCGGCTCGGCTCGATGTTACAATTTGTGATATGGATGAAAAATCACTTGAGTGGGCAATGGCGACACATGAGGAATTTCCTCCAAATAATATTAGTGCTTTGAGGAAGAGAGTGGGTGATTTACGCACAGCTGTACTCGACCATGGCCGACATTGGGTCGATATCGATCCATTTGGCTCACCGATGCCGTTTCTCGATACCGCAATTCAATCATTAGCTCGCAGGGCAGTTATCGAAGTTAGTGCAACCGATACTGCAGCATTGACCGGATCTTCAAAATCTGCATTACTTCGTCGTTATGGCGCTCGAGTTTTGACAGATGGTTTATGCCATGATTCAGGAATGCGTGTGATGCTTGCCAATATTGCTCGAATCGCAGCCAGCCATGACCGTTGTATTGAACCGATTCTTTCAATTTGGGATTCTCATCACCTTAGAGTCTCAGTTAAAGTTACGAAATCAATCAAAGGTGCAAATCGATTCGAAGAAAACATCGGTTGGAGAATCGCAAAACCTGTTGAATCAGAAGTAATGGTTTCAATCGAAAATGGACTTCATCCAAAATCTAATCTAGACATCTTGCCAATGCATTGTTTCGTCCCTTTGAGTCAACCCGTGGAGAGTGGAGACAAACGGATTTCAGGGCCGATGTGGATTGGTCCAACCGGGGCGGGCGAAGTCATGGAGAAAATTACTGAACAAGCAGCATTGGCACTGTCCGCTCCAATTTTTCAAAAAGATGATCCATTAAAATGGAGTGAAAAAGAAATTGAACTAGAACGGCGAAGAATTTCAAGGAATGTACGTTATATTTCAAGCGAAGCCACTGCGATTCATTCCCCGCATTTTATCCTCACCGATGACCTCGCAAGTTGGTTGAAAATAGGTTCACCTCCCAGTCCGAATATTATGGTAACATTACTCGAAGAAAGAGGTTACTGTGCCGCTAGAGCTCACTATGCAAAACCTGCATTTCGCACCGATGCACCGTGGCAAATTATTGTTGAAGTTGCAAATTCAATTCAGCCAGAAAGTTGACTTAACCGCCGATATATGACATTTCGATTCGAGGTAATGCTACAGTCTCAGTAGAGCGGTTTTCACTATATCGGTCATCACGTCGCTGCCATATCGCAGCGATAGCTTCATTCAATTCATCCTCACTAGATTTACTCTGAATCAGAGCACGGATATCGTGTCCACCGGTAGCGAAAAGGCAGGTTACCAATAGCCCATCTGCAGACAAGCGGATGCGTGAGCAATTTTCACAGAAAGGTTGAGTTACAGATGAAATAAATCCAATTTCACCAGAACCATCCGAATGAGCCCAACGAACTGCAACATCACTTGAACTCACTGATTCAAGCGGAACTAAATCAAATATTGAATTGAGATGAGAAAGTATCTTTTCTGAGGGGACAATCTGTCCCAATTGCCAACCATTTGTTCTTCCAACATCCATATATTCGATGAAACGAACAATTACATCCGTTCCACGAAAGTGCGTGACGAGTTTTTCGATTTCAGATTCGTTAACACCGCGCTGGACAACACAATTGACTTTCACAGGAGACAAGCCAACCTCCTGTGCGGCATCGATTCCATCCAATACCTCCTCAACCGAAATTGTACTATCTGTCATCTCGGAATGAATTTTGGGATCTAATGCATCCAAACTTACAGTCACACGAGACAAACCGGCCTCACGTAAATCTTCAGCCTGATTCCGCAATAGAGAGCCGTTAGTGGTCAAAGCAACCTCGAGGTTTAGGGCAGAGAGGCGTCGAACCAAATCAGCTAAACCTGGCCGTAATAGTGGTTCACCACCAGTAATTCGCACTTTTTCTAAACCGAGAGGCAAACAAGAGTGAACCACTTTTTCAATCTCTTCAAAGGATAATAAAGCACGGCGAGGAAGGAAGGTATGACTTTCACCAAACCTTTCCCTTGGCATGCAATAACGGCAACGAAAATTACATCTATCCGTAACTGAAATGCGTAAATCTTTCAGAGGACGGTCAAATACATCGAGCACGGTCTGCGACACAGCCTTGCCAATCGAATCAAGGCAATGAGTGTTCCTCGCAAAAAGACAGGTTGAAGAACGGCAGACTTCAGGCGAAGATGAGAATCATGTTGAATATCACTGAGAAAGCTCGCGAGATGCTCGATCAATTCATTTCTCAAGCAGATGGTGGAGAAGAACTCGTTATTCGAATTGAAATTATCGGCCGAGGTCCCAAAGGCTTCCAATACGATTTACAATTAATTGAAAAGAGTGATTCAAAAGATGGCGATTTACACACAAACTCTAGCGGTTTTGATGTGCTAATCGCGCAAAGAAGCGTTCAATACATCGAAGGAACGACTCTAGATTTCAAGGAGACACTTATGGGTGGTGGTTTCTCTTTCGAAAATCCCAACCCACTCTGGGTTGACGAATTATCCCTATCGGTAGCAGAAATTATCGAAGAGAAAGTGAATCCCGCTGTGGCTTCACATGGTGGACATGTCGATTTTATTGGCATCAATGATGGAAAGGCAATGATTGCCTTCGGTGGCGGATGTCAAGGGTGTGGTATGTCCGATGTGACACTGAAACAAGGAGTTGAAGTAATGATAATCGAGAATGTACCTGGGATTACCGCAGTTATCGATACGACCGACCACGCAGCTGGAACAAATCCATTCTACTAATCAGTAGACCATGTGGACTTCATCGTCATCATCGTCGTTGCGTGGGGCTGGAAGAGCGGTTGATTGCGAGCGCTCGAAAGCTTCTCGTACGCGTGCTTCGATATTTCTTGCATCATCGAGTAATCCTTGAACGGGAATTTCCTTATCTAGAAGTTCAGATATCCCTTCGATGGCAATTAATGCAGCACGCGCATCGGGATACATAGGATTGCATTCAGCGAGCAGAGCCGTCACATCGAGACCTCTACGCTCGCCTTCAGCGATAAGGTATCCCGAAATCCCTGATACAATGCCGTGTTGAATTCGTTGAATCCCGGCATCGTCAAGTTGATTTCTACCAATTTGTGAAGAAGAAACTCCCCATAGTTCGCTATCTTCTTTAATTCCAAGATCATTGCTAACAACACCATCGATGACAATTAATCGGTCGAAACCTCCCTTGGTGAACCATTCTAGGACGGTTTCGCCGAAATAGATATCATTTTCAGACGGAAATTGTATTTCCGAAGTAAAAACTCCTATATCTTCGCCTTGGTAAACACGAACTGGGTGCTTTGGAACTGAATCATGGATTAAAGCAATGGCCGGAAATTTAGGGTGTAATACTGTCCCCATCACACCTAATTTCAATGAACTGATAAGATGTGATGTGGCAATAACACCAACTGAGCCAACGGTAGAAAATCCACAAATTGCTGTTCCACCGAGACGATTTGGATCTGCTTCAGCATGCAGAACCAAAGGATAGGCACTGTTGTGGTCTGCTCCCATATCAACCGCCTCTATGTGTAGATTTCTTGAATGCGACGGTTGAAAGTAATCGGACTAATTTGTTAAAGAACGAAGCGATAAATTAACAAAAGCAGACAATTCGGCATTAATTCATGAGTGAAGGCGGTCAATCAGGCGTGGGAAGAATCTACATTAGAGTAGGAAGTCAAGAAATAGATCTTTCTGGTTCAGCGAAAGAAGTGGATGATGCTTGGCTGAAAATCAAAGAGAAGGGATCATGGACAGCAAATTTATCTGTAATTCGGAAAGCCAGAGAAGAGGCTGTCGAAGCTGCTGCACAGCGAGCTATTCAAAGCGGAATTCCAGAGCGTGGCTCTGCATTTCGTCGACTTTTGGATTCGTGTAATGTCGAAAAAACAGGTGATGTTATTTTGGCGGCAATTCACTATTTACGGTTTGTAGAAAAAGAAACTAATACGCCCCCTCGTGAATTGAAAAATTTGATAGCTTTAGCAGGAAAATGGACTGCGGAGGAAGTAGAAAAATGGAATTTTTCACTCTATATTAATCGTATGTTAGAAGGCGGCCCTAGAGGAAATAAGCAAGAACCATTACTCCAATATCCAACAGGGATGCCAAAGAAAAACCGCTATGTTGTACTTACTGACGCCGGCCGGAATCATATGGAAAGGGTCTCTTCTTGAGTAAAGAAAACAAGCAGGTAGAGCCTGAACGGAAAGATTGGTCGTTTACGTCTCACATCGGCGAAAATTTGCGAGATGTGAATCTCGCCGGTGCAGATTTGCGTAGAGCTGTTTTCGATGAAGCAGATTTAGAAGGTGCTGATCTATCTGGCGCAGATTTGAGAAAAGCCTCATTTTTACGAGCGAATTTGATGAAATGTGCATTTGATGGGGCTGATATGCGAGGAGCTAGATTCCTGAAGGCGAGAATGAATATGTCTAATTTTCAAAATACTAAACTAGAAAATGCAGATTTACGAGGCATTCGAGGCCGATATGCAATATGGCGCGAAGCAAATTGGTGGGATGCAAAAATGGATGATGATCTCGCAAAAGTATTAGCAAAAAAATGGCCAAGGCCCTAGTTGGATTGCATCTTTGCCAATCCTTCACGCATCCATCCCGGAACGGGTATTTTCTTGTTCACTTGTCTCATATCGGTACATACAGTTACTTGATTTGCAGTCCAGCATAGAATCTTGTCTTGATTGCGGAATTCGTAGTGCCAAGTGACTGAAGTAGTTCCAATCTTTGCTACTTTGATAGAGCAATGAACTGTGTCGCCATAGGCTAGAGGATGTAAGAACTGAGCCTCGCTGTGAACAAGGGGGAATGCGATTTGATGTTCAGTCAATATCTCATTGTAATGCATGCCACAGGAGAACCCCCAGGATTCTTCGTAGAATCGGTGCGCTAGATCCCAAAATTCTGGATAGTAGACAATCTTTGCCAAATCTACCATCGGGAAGTCGATACGTCGGCTTGATACGAACACCATGATATTGCGTCTATGGGATTCCGCTTGAACACTATGTTAACGCATCCAAGGGTTTCTGACGAGTAAAATGGCGAATCTGCCGCGATTCGAACACGGGTTTCCAGCTCCGGAGGCTAGAGTGATATCCAGGCTACACTACAGATTCAGTAACATCGCGACAAGTCAGTCCTAATTGAATCGGTCGAAAGACTAGCATCCACTTTCAGTTGCCAAAATGGCGACGTCTCACCATCTAGTCTTGCTTTCACTAAAACCGCCAAATGGCGGACCCACCGCGATTTGAACACGGGTTTGAGGCTCCGCAAGCCCCAGTGATATCCAGGCTACACTATGGGTCCAGTGAACCGTTCGACCGGCGACTCCTGTTTAATTTCGACGGTTTGAAGAATTACTCTTCACAGGCTCAGAGGCAAAACTGTTTTCCAACTCGGTTGCGCCAATTTCTTAGATTTTGGACCATCTCGAGTATTTTGAGTTTTGTGGGTGAGGACTCCGTGCATACCTTCAACATTGAATTTTATTCGTAATTCAACCATTCTGTCTCGCTCTGCTGTTTGCATCATTTCCTCATCGAGTTCGAAAGATGTTGCTTTATTTTCAAGACCATTATTCTTGATGCATAGGACATTGCCATCAATCTCTGCCCTAGGAGAAAAATCATAGTCTGTTGGATCATTCATCAATACCTTGACATCGGCGATTAAACGATCGCGAATCGAGACCTTGGTTATCTCCATCGACTTGACCATGATACCGCCACCGAGAACGACTTGAAAGGCCTTCGCACCAAAGCCGGCGCCACTCAAATTCCAATCTCACTTACTCTCGGAACAAGAATAATGTATTCGATAACCAATTTCCAATCATTACCACCATCTGGATCGACCCCATCTACTGGAAAATCAGGGTCGCATTGGTCGGCTGTGATTGTCCAAATCCAAGTGCCTTGACCAAAGCGCTGCCCTGCTTCATTCAACAAATTATTAGCCAGCCACTCGGACGAGTCCGCCTGAGTGGAATATCCGCCTTCTGGACGGTCGTTCAACTCACTTCGATTAATTGATGAGGTTGCATTTTCAGTGATATTATCGTGAGTTGTAGAAGAAAATGTATTCCATCCAGTCATCGGTACGCTCAGCGAGAGTGTGAAATTATCTTCGGGCCACATTATGGGTAGAATATCTCGAGCAAGCGTAAGGGTAGCATTGACTTGAATCATCCTTGCGCCAACCCCTGGTTCGTGTTCAAATTGGATGGATTCTCCTTGATTGAGATATCCTGAACGCTCGATTGTGATATGTTGTTCTTCCCAAACTATGTGGAAATTGCGAGTGATTACCTTCACCGTCCAAATCTCTGTCGAAACCCCTCCTTTGTCATCGATAACGGTTATCTTACCCGAGCGGTTGCCGGATTCAAATATCTCAAGGGAGATTATCGAACTGGTTGCATCGGCGTCGTTTTGGAAATCTCCGTCGCCATTTGAATCAGCTCCAATGTTAAAATCCCAGATGAATTCGAGTGAGCCGCCTTCTGGATCGAATGAATCAGTGGCGTCGAGCGTTGCAGATTCACCAGTTCGAACATAAGACGGCGCTTCGATGAAAATTGTTGGAGGAGAATTAACAAAAATCGTTATTGTTGCTCGGTCTTGTTCGCCTTTATCATTGACTACAATAACTTCTACTTCGTGATTTCCAGCAGTTAGGAAAATATGACTAACTATGCCAGTTTTTGTAGTCCGAGTATCACCATCATCGAAATCCCAGAGGAAATCCTCGATGATAGTGGGGTCTGGAGAAGAAGAACCTCGAGCATCGAAATTTACAGTACCGCCAACATTTACTTCGATTAAGTCGGCTGAAATAACTGCTCGTGGACTCGTGGCCGATAAACCGGTACATCCGGCTACTGAGACGAGCATCAACATCGCGCCAATGCCGAGTGTCATCTTCCACGAGGTGCCCATCAATCCAGTTCTGCGTGATGTTGCCCTCATAGCGATGTTGGATTATCACTGAATAGGGATAGGGTTTTTTCGATATTGTAAGGGAACGGACAAGAAGTTCATGGACAATGCCCACGACGAACCTTCGTGTCTGGCGGAATGCTCACCGGCTATCGGGTTCTTGGCTTCGATTTGGAAACAACTGGTTTCAATCCGCGAAGTGAGCGGATTGTTGAATATGCATTGATTGGCAGTGATTGTGATGGAAGCCATATCCATTTGCAATCGTTGGTATATCCAGGAAAACGTATCCCCGAGCAAGCAACTCGAGTTCATGGAATTACAAATTCAGATGTACGCGAATCCGGTGAATTTGCTCGACATATTTCAGAAATTACAAAATTAATGGACGACGCTGTAATCGTTGGACATAACGTTGTACGTTTCGATTGGAGTTTTCTCGAAATGGAATGTGTTCGCGCAGGTGTTGAAACACCAAAACCTCGAGCTATCATCGACACTCTAGTTCTCGCAAAGCGCTTGCGAATTCCTGGCCGACACACTCTCGGTCATCTTTGTACAAGATTCGGTATCGGCTTGGATAATGCTCACCGAGCAAGTGCTGATGCTGGTGCGACTCTACTGCTTCTATGGGAAATGATGAGGGCTAACCCTCGTTGGTTTAGAGGGTCTTTAGATGATTTACAAGATTCGTTATCAGGTTCAAAGAGAGATGACACGCTCGGGCCAGGGCTTGTTGATCTCGAACCAATTCCAGGAACTGGTGGTAATTTACGTGAAAGTGAAAATGGAGTTGTTATTGCCTTTGGTAAACATAAAGGCAGAACATTACAGGAATTAAAGAACATCGATCAACGATATTTGAATTGGTTATTTTCGCCTTCAAGTCCTATTCCACAAGCGATTTCAAATCAATTGCGCGAAGACATTCTCGACTGATTTTCGCGTTGAGAAAAGAGCAAAGGCGACCACGGCAATACCTCACTCCAGTCGCCGAGATGGACTATTTTTCCATCGACTCTAACACTGCCAAGATAAATCGGACCTTCATATCCAGAATTTATCAATTCATTCATCTGAATTTTGGCTTGATCACGAATAATCGCCCCGAATTTATGTTCAGAACGGGCTACTTCGCCATCATGACCGATTGGCGGCATTCTCTCAAATAATGCAGCCCCAGCATCGGAGTCAAATCGGATCACACGGACAACCTCGTCCCTAAACATCGGCCCAGGGGGCAAAGTTCCATCTCGTCGTGCATTCCACCAAATAGGACACCAAGCCTTGTACTCGCAAAATCCACAGGCTTGGTCACTAGGAGTTGCTTCCATTGGCTCATCTGTTGGCCGCATTCCCTCCCAAGCGATGAGCGCTGCAGGCAATACAGAATCACCATCGGCACGATGAATCGTCTGATTTGCAGAATACCACCCTTCAGCCGAAATTTCAGGATGATCTGGATTGATATCTTTCAATAAATCTCGATAAAATCGTAATTGCCGGCTGACTTTTTCATTCAAGTTCACTTTAGGCGGCTTACCGGTTTTCAAATCCGCAACTATCCAACCCCTAGAATTTCCATCCTCATCAATATCTGCGATCAACAAATCAAGACGACCCATCAATCGACCACATTCTGAAACCAATGTTCCTTCATTTGCTAATATTATGGATTGAATTTGTTTCCATTGACCAATCGTCACCTCTGAGAGGCCGATTTTTCCAACTGGAGATTTTGAGAATAAAATATTCAAAGCACCGATTAGGCCATCGTGTGCTTTAGTAATCATTTCCGCTTTCCATCTTGGATGGCGGGGAGTTTCAAGAAAATTTTTCTTCTCTTTCGCCCAATGGCGGTCAAGAATCGCTTTCGCAGTTGAAGGAAGCCATTCGACTTCTTCCTCATCTCGATCACTCACATCGATATTACAAATGTCCTCGACCGAATTATGAACTGCATTTCCCATAGCTGCTGGCATGCTTGCCTTACGAGGTAGACGTTGACGTGAAAGCCAATATTTTCTTGGGCATTCCTCATACCTACTCCAAGAAGAGGGCGATAATTGATGTGCGATAAATTCCTCACTCATCACTCATTACCTCCCACTCGCTACGAGATAAAGCCCTCTCACAGTCATAACGATTAACACCTTTCACCGCTCACTGTCCTACAATGTCTGATGCCCCCTTGGTTGAAGTCGACCCCGAAATCGATGTTTCTGGCGCTCTAATAGTGTGTTGTTTTCCTTCACTCGGTTTCGTTAGCAGTATTGTAGCGCATTATTTAGTTGAAAAATTAGAATTAAAATTAGTTGGCGGAGTAAGGCACCCCTCTCTCCCCCCAGTCTGTTTAGTTCAGAAAGGGATGCCTCTACCGCCATTGCGATTTTACTCAGGTGAGCCAATTTGCAACATGGATGAGTGCAATAAAGTGATTTTGATTGCATCCGAAATTCAAATATCTTCTGAATTGTGTTTGCCACTTACCGATGCTTTGTTGAATTGGTGTGGAACAAATAATACAGGTCCAATGATAATGGTCGATGCCTATATTCCGGGAATTGAACATAAACACACAATTTTTGATGATGATGATACGACAGAAACGCTACTCGGTATCGGTTCGATATCCGCTGCTCACAAGATTTTAACAGATCTAAAAGTCCCTCTGTTGCAACAAGGAGTGGTTGGAGGAATGACCGGAGTTATGATGGGGGAATGTCGTCGACGTAATTCGATTGGAATGGCAATTTTAGCAGAGTCCTCTGGTGAAATCGGTAATGGTTCAATTCCTGACGCGAGAGCTGCCGCGAGAATTATTGAATGTCTAGATGACTTATTGCCTACAGTTCATCTCGACCCAGGTCCCTTGTTAGAAGAGGCTCAGAGACTCGAACAACAGATACGTGAAATGATGGCTGCGACATTGAATCCACTTGCTGAAGATGCTTCCTCGGCACCTTCAACGATGTATGGATAATCAATAATCAAATAGCGTTGCTTGCTTTTCATCGTCTATTATTGCTATTTGCGGTTGTGAATTTATATCACTAATCAACAAATCGAATTCGGCTTCATTCAATACTTGAACTCCTAATCGAGTCGCCTTTTCAAGTTTAGAACCAGCAGATTCACCAGCAATTAATACACTCAATTTACCCGAAACAGAAGAAACGACTTTGCCACCTGCTGCCTTAATTGACAATGCAATTTCCTTTCTTGGGCGACTCAATGTACCTGTTATGCAAAATGTTTGGCCAGAAAATATTCCCACTGAAGTTGATACTGATTGTGATGAAATTTCTAGTTGATTGGCTAGATCGATAACTGTTGCCGATCTAATTGCAATTCCATTCAATAATTGAGTTGCAACAGTCGCACCAACACCTTCAATTTCGATTAGTTTTGATATTGCAATATTATGTTTGAATGGTTTACCACTCTCATCTTCACCGACTTTATCATCTCGGGCTTCAACCAATTCAAGAAGGGTGGTGATCGTTCCGACTTTTTCTGCGATGCCAACGGCAATTTCCGGGCCGATTCCTGGCAATCCTAATGCCGATAAGAATCGGCTAAGAGTTAGTGATCGAGTTGCCTCTAGTTCATCGATTACCTTCGTTGCAGAACGCTCAGCCATCCGCTCTAATTGGAGTAAATCTGGAATGTCTAATCGATAGAGATCTGCAAGCGTTTTTACCAATCCTTCGGCGATTAATTGAGCTGCTAGTTTTTCGCCGATCCCATCCATCTCAAGCGAGCGACACCAATAGACTATCGAGCGCTCTAACCTCGAAGTACAATTAAGATTATTACAACGAATAAAAGCACCATCTTCGACTAATTCAGAGGAGCAGGCTGGACAAGTTTTCGGAATAGAAATCTCGGCAATATTTGGCAAAATTCCTGTAAATTCAGACCCATCTGCATGAGAAAGATCGCTAATATCAATTCGATTTGCAGCGCCGAGGGTTTCAATGATTTTTGGAATTACATCACCTCGTCGAACTATTCGAACTTTGTCTCCAATTTTTATTCCCAAACGCTTTAATTCACCTGAATTATGTAGAGTTACATTCTCGACAGTCACTCCTGATACCATCACTGGTGCAATACGAGCAACCGGAGTTACGGTTCCTGTTCTGCCGGTTTGCCAATCAACATCCATCAATACACTAAATGCTTCTTCTGGCGGGAATTTCCACGCCAATGCCCAACGTGGATGATGTGCGGTTTGACCGAGTAATCCGCGTTTTTCGAGCTGGTCTAATTTGATAACAATTCCATCAATTTCCCAATCCGCACCAGCTCGATTATCTGCCCAATATTTCGTCACATCAATGATTGAATTTGATATCGAATCATCATTATTACCTTTGACGACTGTATTTCCGGCAATTTCAATTCCTATCGTAGTAAGCCATTCATTTGCTTCAGAATCAAAAATAAAATTTGGTGGTTCAGGGCTGTCAGGATGGCGATGTTCATTGCTTGGAAATTGAACATCATAGGCAAGGAAAATCAAATCAGCAGCATCGCCCTTTCCTGATTCGATATTTTTTTGCCGTAAAGAACCGGCGGCTAAATTTCGAGGGTTTGGTGCGATTTCTGCATATTTTTCCCTAAAAATTGCCAACAGCATCACAACTTCACCCCGGATATGACAATCTCCTTGCCAACTAAGAGATTCTGGGATGTTTGCTATTCGGCGAGCATTTGCGGTTACGTCCTCGCCACGTGTGCCGCTACCTCTCGTAACTGCTCTGACCAATCGCCCGCGACGATATTCTAATGAAAGAGCCGAACCATCGAGTTTTGGTTGACAAACAAATTGTCTGCCTTGGGCAGTAGTTTGGACGACAAAGTGAGAAATTTCATCCGATTCTGTGGCTTTATCGAGACTACTCATTGGAAAAAGATGAGTGACTTTTTTGGTTCCAGCCGGTGGATCTGACCCGACACGATTCAATTGTGGGTTTTCTGGATCTAAAGCCTTCAATTCGTCCCATAATACATCAAATTCAGCATCTGATATTTCCGGAGAGGCTTCGTTGTAATAGAGGTCTGAATGGTAAGAAATTTGGTCGGATAACCATTCGGTGAGCGCCCGCTCATCACCTACGTCTGGGCGCTCTCCAACCATGTACTTCGAGGCGAGTTAAGTGCCTAAAACCCTCTCTTTACTCTACTTTCTTGATGAGCGAATAATTGTTATCACTAGTCTTCATTATTGGTGGGCCAGCCAGGATTTGAACCTGGGTCTCGCGACCCCCAGCCGCGAAGTATAGGCCAAGCTAACCTACAGGCCCTTTGGGCAATCCTAACGAATTAGGATTAGGTCAAAGCACTAACTGACGATTTATGTCTCGCGAGAAATGCTGAACGGTGCAACCTCATCGATTAGATCGACGTGTGCAACGAACATTCGTCGGCAGCAATATCGCTCAATTTCGAGGTTGTCCAAAACGATTTGAGCATCCTCTCCGAGAGCTATGGATTCTTTGTATTCACTATACTTGTGAGCTATGACTTTGCCACAGCTCCAACATCTAACTGGAATCAACATCTTTCTTCACCTCACCTATACGACTTCTGCCACTTCTTGCGAGCGCCGCGACCCATTTGGTGCTTCGCTTCCTTTCGTCGTGGATCATTGACTAATAGGCTACGGTCAAACCGTAGATATTCGTCTCGAAGTTCTTCATCGATGCCTTCTGCACCGCCGTTGTAATGGACTAATCCGCGAGCAATTGCTGTTCGAATCGCGTCGACTTGTCCCATCTGTCCACCGCCTTCTACATTGACGATGATGTCAACATCAGCTAGGCGATTCATACCTTCAGCAATTTGAACCGGCTCAAGCGCCTTACGACGAGCAAGGCTTGGCTCCATAATGTAAATCGGTTGACTATTAACACGAACTCGGCCCTGTCCTTTACGAACGGTTGCTCGAGCGATTGCAGTCTTCCTCTTTCCACTGGTATTTACTGCGGTTTTTCTCTGCTTCTTTGCCATATTCATTGACCTCCCCAACGTGTTGCATCCACACCGAGTGAGGATGAAATTTCGCCCAAGCGGACGAACTTCAATGGTAGTGGGCGTTCTAGATGGATTGTGTCTCCCCATGCATGGCCATCAGGCAATTCCTCTCCAGAGAGGTTTGCTGGCTGGCCAATAAGCACACGAAGGTCGCGAACTGCGTTCCGACCGCTGCTATTCTTCTGATATGGTAACATTCCACGAACTGTGCGCTTCATGATTTGGTCAGGCATTCTTGGGAAGAACGGCCCCTTACGAGGATGGTTCAACTTGTACTTGAAATCGTAATCTGCGAAAACCTTTGATCTTGGTCCAGAAACGATTGCATGTTCTGCGTTCACAACAATAACTCGTAGTGGACTTCCAGCCTTTCGCGCGGAAAGTAATTCCTTTGCAACATGGCTCGCTAATCTTCCGAGAACCTTATCGGTTGCATCGTAAACTAATGTTCCAGCTTCAGCCAAGGATTCTCACCCCCGAACCTTCTGGGTTTTCGTTCATCAATTCACGGATCGTGATTACACGTCCGCCTGCTTCTTCAATTTTAGAGCGGGCTCCAGAACTGACACTGTAGGCGGCGACGTTAGGCTTTCCGATCACATCACCGCTACCGAGCAACTTGCCAGGCACGAGGACAATGTCCTCTTGCGCAGCATAGCGCGATAGGCGGCTGAGGTTTGGTTCAGCCCAGTTGCTGCGACTGGTTTCCAATCGCAGAGCAACGTCTCGCCATAGTGCAGAACCGGTAGACCTGCTCTGTGCCTTCAAATCACCGATTAAGGCGATAAGGGCAGCGTTGGTCTTTCTCGTATTCTTCATCATAATGACTCCCTCGACGTTTCTTGGGTATCGCGGCCACCTGCCTACCTGTTATGAATGCTACTACCACCCCTATGGGGTGTTTCGACACGCTGCGGACAAGTGAGGGTTGCAGCCCAAATTATTGGGCATGCAATTCCTCTGTCCGACCTCAGAGACTGAAGTCGTCATTCTCTTGTTCTTCATCGATTCCGGCAATTCTTGTGTTACCATCGGAATCAATGAACTCACCGGCTTTCACCCGTGATCCGTAAAGGGTCGATTCATTAGACGTTGTTCGATTCAACATGCTCTCGCCAAGAGCATGGCTTAGATGATTGATAAGCGCCTGTAAAGCTGCGATTGCCCTATCCCTTTGATCCGCACCGATTTCGTGGTCTGAATATCGCGCTTCTTCAAAGATTGAAAACAATGTGTCCAAGTCTTCTGGAGGCATTATTCCTCCAAGCATACCGTTTATTGCATCCTCGAATTCACGGGTTGTTTCGTAGACTTTCTTCATAGCCCCACGGCTGCGGAAGAAACGTACTAAATCCTTGTAACAATTGAAAATTGTCTGAATATAATCATTCGATGCCTTCAAGGACATCAACGAATCTGTGAGGATACCGCGAATTATTTCGATTCGGCGGCGTTCATTGTAATTTCGATACATTATCGCGCCAATCAGAACAGCGAATGCTAAAGCAATTCCAATTACTGTCAAGACCTTGAACGTGAAGAAATTCGCATTTTGTTCAACAAGCGGCTCGCCAAGATAAATCACCGGTGTGCTGTTAAGGAATTCTTCCTGGAAAAATGATGATTCTTGGAAATGAACCAACACTCGCCATTTGCCATTCACAGCAATAATATCTAGCTCTCCGGGCACTTCTTCTCCAGTGAAAATAAAGCTGAAATTCGCCTCACCATGTTCATTGGTCACAGCATATTCGACATTATTTGTTTCCCATCCTGTGCCATTCCAATATTGGAAGGTAAAGATGACGGTTTCGCCTTCGACTGAAACATCCAAACGGTCTCGTAAAATTGCCACAGCGCCGGCGACTTCGTCACCAATTTGGTAACCTAATGGGTTCGACCAATGATTCTTCAGTAAAATATCGACCTTGCTTCTGACGAGTACTTCGATATCTTGGAATGAGCCATTGACAACAGGGGTTGTCTCGGCGCGACAACCGCCTGGTAGTTCCTTAGTCGGCTCATATGCAACTCTGATCGTTCTGAAGCCCTCTAACTGGTTTCCATTTGGCTCAACACCACGACGGCTTGGATTATCATCCGGGTCACCGGAGTACCATTCGATTTCACCGGTTCCATCACGGGTGATGGCGGTTGCAATCGGACGAGTATTCGTTTCAGGATCGAGGTAGATGTTGAGACATTTTCCACCGACTGGGTTTCCATTGACTTGAGTCAACATTGCATCGATATGGAACGATTCCTTTAGGTAAAGAACAGGGAATACAGTTCCGTTTTGGAATTGATATGTATCGACATCAGTACGGAATGGCCCTACTTCTTGGAAGGTCATTGTAGAATTAGAAAAGACAGGGAAGAACTTCGTCATACTCGCATTTTTATATCGATATTGATCACCGGTTTCGTATGAAAGGAAATTCACAGTAACCTTCGCTTGACCTGCTTGAACATCATTTAGTGGGCAAATCACATCGAACATTCCATTGATGTCTGTTACATCGCCTTGACAAGATTTCACTCCTAGTTCGGAGCCGACCATTTCGTATTGAACCTGGATTGCTCGGTTAGATAGATTTGAGCCTAGTTCATCGATTAACTGGCCGGTAACAACCATCGGTTTATCGATAGCTTGACCGGTTAGTGGATCGATTTCAGAAGTGTAAACAATCTGATCATCGACAGAAAGAGTGGTACGGCCAATCAGACTGAATCCACGCTCATCATGACGGAATATCTTGCGATAATGATCACTGTTGAGAATTTGGTCGCAAGGATCCCATGCGCCTGAAATTCTCAACATTTCGTCATCGAGAGGTTCGCAACCTTCGTGTGGAAGATTTTCTGCGAAACGAAGAATGAAGTTGACCGGCCCAAATCCATCAGGTAGGAAGGAATTGGGGTCATCTCGGAGTAATTGCGGATCTAGCAACATTCTGTAATTGATTGAACCCGCATTCGGGCAAAGTGTCTCAACTATTTGCCTGTGAATGCGTTGTTCGAAATCCACTCCTTCAAGAATTACTAAAATTTCGCCACCATTTTCATCACACCCATCGAGGAATTCGCCTTTATCCTTGATTGCAGCAGTGCGATTATCATCAGTTACTTGAGCACTGAATTCCCAATAATCTCCACTTGAAAGACGATTTTCTGTCGTACTTTGGAGGTCGACATATGTTCGCGAAACAACCCAGAGGTTGATCTCGTGAGAACTGCCTTGCCGATATGTGTCGCCTGGATATGTATAACTTAGAGTGAAATTACCGAGTTGATGCATTTCATCAATCGTCAAATTAACTTGAAGAACCCCATTATGATCGGTTACCGCTATATCGCTAGATCCGTCTGCAGACCAAGTGAAATTCACTGGAGCATCGCGAACTGGCTGGTATGCATTATCGATAAGACGCGCCTCGATTGTCGTGTTTTGTCCACGATAAAGACGTGGTATCACATTCATTTGGAAATCGGTTGTACCGATGACAGAGATGTTCACATAAGCACCTGTAGGTGCTAGAACATTCGATTGATTTCCAGTAAAGTAGAAATTCGAATTTGTGAAATCAGCACGGATTCCAAATACGCCTGCCGCATATTGAGAATACCAGGTCCAGTTGTAATCAAAGACTGCTTCGCCATTCACCATATCTGGAGCGCGGGCGAATCCGGTCTCTTGGGAACCTGCAAAAACACCGTTGTGATCTACATCGACCTGTAGAGCCATTGGGTCATGAGGCCATGCTGTCATAGTTCGATTCCAAACCGTTCCAACAATTCTGAATGATTCTCCTGTGAACATTTCTGGTACAATTTCACATCGCGCATCGCTTTCAGGATCTCTTGGATCAATCGGCCCACATGGTGGAACGTTGAAATCTCCGCCGTTTTGCATTGCAATGAACCAATGGGTGCCATTCGAAGAAAGGAATGGGCGTAATCTGGCAGACTCGCCCATCATTCCTTCAGGTGTACCATCCCAGAGCATAGCATATGGTTTTCCGAGGCTTTCTGTAGCGAAATCAAGGCCGGCATTGGCCAAAGACGGAGCGTGGAATAATGCTCGCCATGCTCCGAAAGAAGAGCCGGTGAATTGGGTTGAGTCCCAGAAGTAAACCGGCCGGACGGAAGGAGTTATCACATCTGCTTCGATATACATTCTATGCATAGATCGAATCGCGAATGTATCTGTTTCATCACCCTCAAGATAAGGCCAAGGCCATTCTGCACCTAAATCTGGTCGAGATTTACCAATGAAAATATAATCGCCAATCGGTAAACTAGTGTTTGTATACTCATATATTCCAATCACACTGTGCGATTTCGAAGTATTATCCCAAACGATTTCCTCGTAAGCACCGGGAACTTTTCCTACTCCATTGTCAATAGTTGAATTCCATTGGACCTGTTTCCAAATACCTTGGCTTCCACTCGATTGAACAAAGGAGAGTGAAACCCATCCACCCGAATCAGCTCGATAACCGTAGCCATAACCATCGAACACTGTGGGATGGGTAGCATTACCAAATGGACCACCGTGAACGGTGAAAGAAATCGGTGCATGTGAGAGTCTATTGTCAAATTTACCTCTCTCCCAATCCGCAGTATAGTGAACTTTGTAATCGACGAAGAGTGGTTGTTCATCGCTGCGGAAATATGTCCATGCAACATAATCGATTGTCGTATTAGCCCGGACTTCAGTTGGAACAGGTTCGGTTGCTGCACCATCATGAACGAACATTTCAGTTACTTCTGCATAGACATTGTATGTCGTATTAGATCCAACTATCAAATCCTCTGGGAAAAGGAATTGCCCGACCACGAAATCACCATTCTCATCGGTTAGAACATCGATAGTCTCCAGAGCAGTTGTGTCGTTACGAGCCCAATCTATATGGATTTGAACGGGAAGATTTGGAGCTGGCATGAAAACACCCTGCTCAGGATCTAGCCAATTAACTGTCCCATTGAATTTGACAGCATAACGATAATCCAGCCACATTATTTCTGGAACTGTTAGTGTAATTCTAGTGGGTATTTTATCATCTGCATCTAAGATACCGTCATTGTCAGAATCCCAGTCAGATGTATTTCCATCATCTTCCTCTAATTGATCCCAATCCGCATCTGTGCGATTATCGGCATCATCATCTTCATCGATTGCATCAGGACCTGTTTGAGGATCTGCAGGATTGGCAATACCTTCGCCGCCTCCGAAATCATCATGATCCCATGGATTAGTTGATTGATTGCCGAATCGGGTGGGCCAAAGCATAACTTCGTCAGCATCTTCCATTCCATCTGAATCATCATCCAAGTCAACATCATCTCGCAATCCATCATTATCGTGATCCCATGCTGAAATAAAGGGGGTCGCTGTAGCCAATTCAAGAGTATTAACTCGTCCATCTCCATCCCAATCATCATCAACCCAATCCAATATTCCATCATTATCGTGATCCCAAACATGTTGTTCTTCTCCAACGAAACATAGTAGTTCTTGGTCTACATCGAGAATTCCATTATTATCATCATCTGGATCTTCACCATCCGGAACACCATCGTTGTCATTGTCGACATCGTAATACTTCGGATGTAGTAAACCCTGACCTAATATTCCGACATCCCAAACAGCTTGGAACCATCCATCGTTATCCGGATCAGTATCTGTCCCATCGTCATCATTGTCTTCACAATTTGAACCGATGAAGAAATTGCCAGGTGGCTCGGTATTTGCATCGTCATCAAGGTCATCATTTGTGTCAATTTCGAAATAATCCCAGATACCGTCGCCATCATCATCAACATCCCAATGGTCGTAAACATTGTCAAAATCATCGTCCAAATCTGCAGTATCATTGAACATACATTGTGGATCCATATTTCCTGAAACAGGCGCACCACAATCATCATCAGGATCTATATCATTATTGAGTAAATCTGCCTTTTCGTCGGGGAACCAATTTGCATTTGAATCAGCATTCCACCGGAAAAAGCCGTAGGAAAGCCCCACGTAAGCTATCCACAAATCTCGATTATTTGCTATTTGATTATACGTTACGGCAGAGGTTGGGCTTGGATTGCTCCCTGGATCGAAAGTAAACCAGAAGCAATTCTTGTTACATGTCCATTGACCTTGAGAATTGCTGCCATTATATGAACCATCATCATGTTCTGAATCTGGCCGACTACTGTATGGATATGTGTATATCAATTGACCTTGGTTTGTTGAAGTTGGTCGAATAACCGGGGCTCCGTAGAGCCATGCATAGAACAAACCGCAAGTGTATTCCTCGGCTAATCCTGCCATGTATGCAAGGAATAGGGAAGAACCACATTCATTGTCATCGAAAGTACCACCAAATTTGATGTCATTAACGTCAAGTTGTCCGTCATTACCTTCATCCTGATCCCACCAATCGGGCAACCCATCGCCATCTTGATCGATGTCAATTCCGTTGATTAGAGAATCTCCATCCGTGTCAATATCGAAGAAATTGTTACCATTATAAGCACTCCAACGTTGAATAACATGCCAATAAAGTTCAGGAATTTTGCCGCTATTATCGGGTGAGATTGCCGAATCATATCCATTATAATTCAAAATAAATCCATGTTCAGCAGTGAATGGATTAAACATCCATGATTGATTCCAATAGAAGTTATGGGCAATATCGTGTGCATATATCTGACCATCATTAGAACCATCGAGTAAATCTCCATCATCTGTTGGATATGAATTATCGAAAATATCAGTAGTGTCGAAATCTTGAACTCCACAATTTCCATCATCTGGATCGTAATAATCAGAAATTCCGTCATTATCATCATCCCAGTCTTCATCATTCTGTAATCCATCGCCATCGATGTCTGTGTCGATACTGTTAGGTCCGTCATCTCGATAAAGTGAACCGTTCAAAATATGCATATCATTGTCATCATCAAAATCACAATTATCATCCATATCGAGCCAATCTAGAATCCCATCATTATCATCATCGACATCATCCCAATTATTGATGCCATCAGCATCCCAGTCGTTATAACCAGTATACGACTTTCTCAATAGGTAACAATTATCATGAGGATTTTGTGGGTTTGGATTAGTGATACTTGGACAATCCCAGCCATCTACTGTGTCCTGGTGAACATTAGGGAAAATATCAAGTTCGTTGATTATTCCATCATTATCCAAATCCCAAGGTTCGTCGTTAGGATCAAGGGCGGATGCCCCGACTGGATTGTCAGGAAAGGGAGTTCCTCCCATATCTGGGTCGAGCCAATCCCATACCAAATCATAATCTTGGTCGATTACTCGATAACGGTCATCATCTAAATCACGGTCGTAATCGAGTTCACAATCGATTCCCGGGATCTCGATTGGGCCAGACACAGGTAAATCACCAACACCATCTCCATTGGTATCGACTTGATGGCAACGATCGGGAATCCCATCATTATCATCATCGACATCATACATATCGGCCAAACCGTCGTTATCATCATCGGTATCCGAAGAATCTGGCGAGCCGTCATTATCATTGTCTGGATCGAGGAAATTTGGAATTCCGTCACCGTCTAAATCACCATCAACAATATTACTAAATGATTGCTCGCGAGGATGCCAGGCCAATTCTCTGCTAACATAATCAACACCCCCAACATAATGAGAGTAAGTTCGCAAATTTGCGGTTGAATTTACATTAATTGATCCAGTCATTGTTGAATGAATTGTACAATTGTAAGCGAAAAGCCCCGTTGTGGTAAACGTCATTGAAAATGTTCCACCAGCCGCAATATTACCACTATCGAATAATCCTCCGAAGATTGATGTAGCGGTATGATCTGTGGTATCATCATTCGTCCAGATAATTGTGTCACCCACGTTGACATCGATATTTCTTGGAGAAAAACCGGAGCTAGTTATCGAAATGTGATGCACTTGAGCAGAATACCAATCTACCGCTGCTGACCAATTCGCTGCGATTTCTGTAATATTTCCAGTACGAGTAGAATCCCAAGGGTGTTCATCCCATAGATCTGCTACGCCGTCACCATCATCATCCAAATCGAAGTAATCAGCGTATCCGTCGCCATCAAAATCACATGGCCAAGTGAATTGATCAATTCGGCCATCATTATCATCGTCTTCGTCGTAAGAACCTCGGCCTGAACCATCAATATCTTCATCCGGAATTCCATCATTGTCATGGTCGTAAAGGTTCTGGTCAATTCTGTAACCATTTCCAACAGCAAAACCGGTCCAAGGATGAACGGTATTCGGCTGAACATAACGATCTGAACTGACATTTTTTGGATCTGAACCTTGAGAATAATCGATTGGCCCTTCTAGAATTCCGTCGTTATCATCGTCCCAATCGAATTCATCTTGAATTCCATCGTTATCGTGATCATAAGGATCTGTTCCATAACATCCATCGAAACGCTCGATCAAATCGGCGATACCATCGTTATCATCATCTAAATCATACAAATCTGAAATACCATCGTTATCGTGATCTTCGGTATCTGTCTCTTCAAGGAAAAACCCGTAACTTGGATCCAACGCAAGGGCGGCACGGTCACTTACCTTCCCATAAACTGCCATTGGATCATTGTAAAACGGATCTGTAAATGTTGGATTATTGAAGCTGTTTTCAGCAGCAGGCTGACTGACCCCATCCCCCGCTACAGGTCCGGGGGCCGTGTTAATTTGTTGAAATGATGTACGTTTTTCAGCCGGTGCCCACTCAACATCAATTACCTCTTCATATGAATCATAATCTTGTAACGAATACATTTGGGTGCTAAACAGCATCAAAAATACCATCAAGACAGCTGAAATTCCTTTTTTGGTATTTGCAATACCGAATCCATTATTCATTTTACCTAACATCGTGACCACCGAAGTACTTTCGCTGACTCTGCACTACTTATCAACGACTACCCTCGTGTGCGCGTAAACGTATCAGAGACAGGTTTGAGTATCATTATTCATCCACCCTTAATATTCTAAAAAGTTTTTTCCGAAGGGTTTGATGGCAGCTTACCGAACCATCCTCAACTCGAAAATTCACCGAGCTTCCGTTACCCAGGCTGATCTCGATGATTAGGCCCGATGATAAGGCAAACCTTTGATGATTGTAACGGCCCGATAAAGTTGTTCTAAAAGCACGACTGCTGCCAATTCATGAGGTAGAGTAATCATCCCTAATGATAGTGATTTGGATCCGGTTTGCTGCTCACCGAACCCACCAGGAGGTCCGATTACGAGGTGTACATCTTGGCTTGCTAATCGCCACTTTTTCATCTCTTCAGCATAACCCATGCTATCAATAATTTCTCCATCTTCATCGAGCAGGATTACCGTTGAATCACCTGCTCGCTTTAACACGGTTTTCAAATATTCATTAGGGTCGGTTTGATTACGGTGCTCGACCAATGAAACACCATCCGAAGAAAGGCGATTTGCATAGTCATTTATTGCGATACGAAATGCTGCATCTTTTGGTCTTCCATGAAGATGAACTACTATGCGAGCCATATACTTGGCATAACACAGTAGTCTTTGATAGATTCGCAATCATCAAGACCATGTGCGCATTGGCTAAACTGAGTAAGATGGGGTGGTGGCCATTTGGAAAAAAATCTAAACCGATCCATGATGATCCCCATATCAAAGGTACTAGATTTTGGATTCAAGAATTACGAGATGTTTGCGAACGTAATTTTGACAATTTTACCGAGGGGCAGAGAATAGTTCGACAGATGCAAATTGATTGGATTGATGCGAATCGGGAAGGGGTTGTAGACAATCTGCTGCTAGAAGGGTTAGAACGACGCGCGTTTCGGTTATTGAGAGCCGATAGCGAAGAATGGTTGGCATGGCTAGACAACGAAGAGTTTTGGAAGCCAGGCTGGCGCGGTGACATCGAATAAGAGGTTGTTTGATGATTTTTTGGACATCTTTATTCCTCATTTTAGGCGCAACAGTGTTTCATTATTCTCGTGCCCAACCTTTTCCAGAAAAAAGTGGAAAATTTGCCTTTTTATTGATTGTAACTGGATTATTAATGATTATTTCCATCAGTGCCCCTCGACCAACTGGAGAATTGGTCGCTCCCATGGTAGCCACGATTATCGGTGGCATCGCCGTCATCATCGGTACAATCCATATGTCAATTCTACGAGATGATGTGATAATCGCACCGTTTGGAGGATTTCTCCTCTGTATTGGTGCAATCAATTTGCTCTCATCTCGATGGGTTGAAGCTGGACAATTCGAACAGATTGGCTCATTCGCTTTCGCTTCAATTCTAGTCATGCTAGAGATTTACTTAGCATTCAAAGGATTAGTTGTCGGAATTCAAGGTATATCTTGGTCGAAATCAGGATTGAGGCAAATCCACAGAGGGATTTTGTTAGGAGATTCAGGTGCAATCACTCATTTTGAGAAATCATGGGATATGGAAAATCAATGGATTAACGCAATGAGTCATTCTGCATTATCGTTAATTTATCGTCACCTAAATGATGATGGCATGGAGAAAAAGCACACCATTGAGCTCGAAAAATTAGGTGGTTGGCAAAGTGTTGATGAATCTTGGATAAAAACTATCGAAAATGCATTGGAAATTCTTTGAGCTCAGGTCTCGTACACTTCATTGTTGTCGAGACGATTTCATAGAGGGCAACCCAATCCGACAAGTGGATATGGTTCGCATCACAAGGGTTCACACCGGTGGCGGAGATGGAGGTGAAACTTCTCTCCTCGATGGAGAAAGGGTTGGAAAGGATCACCATCGTGTTGCATTTTATGGCACAATCGATGAAGTCAATTCACAGGTTGGAGCAGTCAGAATGGAATTAAATCGAATCGAAAAAATCGCACCCGATGGTGGTCAAAAAACAAATCTAATCCGTGCAGCAGAATTGGCAAACAAACGCTTAGGAATTATTCAACAAGAATTATTTGATATTGGGGGAGAATGTTCTTGCGCACCAGAAAAAATACCAAAAATAATGGGGCTAATATCTGAACAGCAATGCGACAGATTGGTCGAAGAGATGAATGAATGGATTGAAGATCTTGAACCTCTCGAATCTTTCATAATTCCAACAGGATCTCCTCCAGTCGCTAACCTGCACATAGCTCGATGCGTTACTCGGCGAGCGGAAAGGAACGCTTGTGGAATTCGCTCAATTGAAGGTGAAGATGCCGTGAGGGGGGAAGTAATATCGTACTTGAACCGATTATCAGATTGGCTCTTCGTTCTCGGAAGATGGATTGCAGTAAAAACTGGTGAAGAAGAAGTTTTGTGGACGCCTCTTGGAAAAAGAGATGCTTAGACAGGATGACCAACAGAAAGAAGATGTGCATGTGCTGAATTTAGCATCTCTTTTTCTTGTTCAAAAGTCAATTGAGAGTGAGCAGATTCGAAGTCAAGCCAAAGATAATTTCGATGCTCGAATGATAGTTTAACTGTCAATTCGTCAGTTTCGGCGAGGTACCAATACACTTGTTTTGGAGTTTTTACTCCCTTTCTGAAAAATGTATATTCAGTCCTCATCTCCCACCCATCCAATATTTTGACTGTTTTTATTCCAGTTTCTTCAGAAAGTTCTCTCACTGCGGTTGAATGGTAATCCAAATCTGAATCCTCAATGTGACCTTTTGGAAAACTCCAATGGCCTTGGGGATATTGCAATAATAGGACACTATCATAATTGATTAGAATGAAACCACATGAGGTCTCCATGCAACACACGGAGAGGACATCGCCTATTCAATTGTCGCAACCGAGTGGGAAATACAATTGAGTAGCGACCGCCCGTTAAGAAAAGATGGAAGAGGCCGCGCTCGCTCTGGATATCAGAAGAATCGTTACCGATAGCGATCTCGATGGAGTAGTCACAGGCGCAATTCTACGCCGTTGGTGGCCAGAAGCAGAAGTGGTATTCGGCCACCCAGGAAACCTTCGTGCTGGCATGATGGATCATTTAATCGATCGACATACTGCAGTATGTGATTTGCCTAGACACGATGATTGTGGGCTCAGTATCGATCATCATCAATCCAACGAGCCGAGTGCGTCCGAGAATACTGAGACAGTAATTCTCTGGAGGCCGACACCTTCTGCCGCAAGAATCGCCTATGATTTACTATCTGAAAAAATCGATTTATCCGATTTGACTCAAATGATGGTTTGGGTCGATAAATTGGACGGTGGTGCCGTGACAATAGAAGAATTCATGGGTGATTATCCAGTGGTTTGGCTAGGGAGAATTATCGGTTCTGATTCTGAAATAGCACTCCATATTCTTGAATCGCTTCAAGCAGGATCTTCTGTTTCTTCAATACTAAACGACCCAATTATCAAGAACATATTAGAAGAAAGAAAGGCGCGTCAAAGTATTCTCAGTGAAACTATTATTTCGAATATGAAAATTATTGATCGGCTTGCAATAGTACGATTTGAGAATAGTGGATTTCGTTCTAATGGTTATCACATCACTGCTCTTGCGGGTGAAAAATGTGATGCCTGTGTCGTAATACACGGAGATATTGGAGCAGGATTTGACGAAGAAGATAAGTATCCAGTCTCTGCCTCATTCTACACAAATTCATTCCTACACAAAAACGGTGGGATTTTTGATTTAACAAAACTCGCCACACTATTTGACTCCGACGGAGGTGGCCACGCGAATGCATGTGGTTGTCGAATAAAACCATTAGAAAACGACGTAATCGTAGATAGGGTGGTTAACTCCGAAGACATTGAGAATAATCTCGACATATGGCTATCTTTGTGGTCAAAGCGTTAAAGATATTTGAAAAGATAGAGAAAACCAAGGAAGGCATGAATCACTATCAAAAACACCATGATATCGCTTACCCTTCCGTGCAAATCTTTGATTTGAGAAAATGATTGACCACTATCTCTTTTCGACATTACTGTCCTACCTAATTTTCTGAGGTAGAGGATCATCGCCAAACCGAGTAAACCTACCCATCCATGGAAATGGCCAGGGAGTAAGTTGGTTAACGAAAATGAGCCATTAATGATTGAATAATAAATCGCTTTCGAAACAAAGGCAAGAAGGATTACTCCTATCACTCCGTAGGTTAATTTTTCACCGACTTCTTCGTGATTTTTTACAGCATTTTTTCTGTTATCCGATTTTAGGAGTATGCCTTCTTTCCTCCATTTCCTCTGATTGAAGAAGACCCAAATTAATCCAAGTGCTGCAATCGGATGGAGGAGAATGATGATTGTGGCCAGTGCCTCCATAATTTCACCTACATGAGAAGCAAACTTGAGGTCTCGCTTTCAACGCCTTGCTTAGCAAGGCGGATAATTCATAACAATATTAACGGGCGAAGAGTTATCGGAGCGGCTAAATTTGGAGCAGTATCTACTCGATTGTCTTGAAGATCTGCATAAAGCAGGTGAAGATGAAGTTCGCCGAAAGAATGCAATTCAGAGATCGGCTACATGGGGTTTACTCGATAAGACTTGGAAACCTCTAGCAATAATGGCGGCTTCAAAAGAAGCTCCGATAGTGAAAGAAGATTCACTAGACCCATCCGGTCGGCCGAGGGGAGCAAACCGAAGCCATCGGAATCGAAGGGGGCGCCGCGGAGGGCGAAGTTCAAAGCGGGGCTTCGAAGATAATCTTCCCTCACCTGATCGAATTTTCGATTCTGATAATTCAGTAGGATTCAAACTTGCTGTCTTGATTGCCCAGAAGCATAAAATGACTACAAATTGGAATGATGCTTGGGATAAGAATCTGGATAGTGTGAGAGTAGAATGTGCTCAAGGGTTACATCCTGTCTGGAGTCGATTGGCACGTGAAGCCCCTCTTTTTGCTGAAATGGAAAGGTTTCCCGTAAACGAGATTGAAGCCGAAGTTTTCGATTCGAGTAAATGGATTGCAGCAGCCCATATTGACCCTGAAGACTCGAAACAATTGAGAGAATGGCTTTCTCTTTCACCCCCATTCAGATTGAATTCCGGTCAGGCGCTTGCATTGGAGAAAATAAAAAAAGATCTCGCAGGAAAACCGCGACCACAATCTTGGCCAATAATTATGAAAGAATATTTGCGTAATCTTGAAGGAGATGCTGCAATCTTGGAAAGTTTGATTCTAATAGGTTCGAAAAATCTCGATGCTCTCGAATCGTTGAATCGAGTCGGAGATAATGATTCATTACAATTATTAGCTGAAAAACATGCAAGACTTTTGTCTCATCGAAATGAAAATTTCGATGAATGGTCGACTTCTATTCAACAAACTGGCGATGATAATCTATCAAAGGCAATTAGAGTTGAAGTTTGGAAAAATTACAATTCATCATATTCCAATTTGACAAAAGAAGAGTTGCTCTCAGGATTAGAAATCTTGTCAGAAGAATCAATTCCAACCGCTTTGAATTGGCGTTTTGCAGAACTTTCAGCAGAATCAGGAGAGATGAAAGAGGCACTTTCTATTATCCAAAAATTGTCTATTGAAAATGATTCTCACCTAAGTGTTGCTCTCAAAATCTCTACCACTACCGATTCTCCGATTTTAGAAGAAAAAATTATTTCAGCAATTTCAAATATCAATGAAAAAAGAGTTGCGGAAATAATGCAAACTGAAAATTTACCTATCTCAATTCAATTGGCAGCGGCAGCAATTCTAGCCAATATCGATAATGTGAGATATACCAATGAAATTCTATCATTATTTACTAGAGCCGCTGACATAGCCTCTCTAGCAGAAAAAATGATTGAAGATGATTCGCTAGCACTCGCCTATCCATTCAGAGCATTGATGGTATGTCAGTTGATATCTGCTGAAGATGCATTGAATCTTTCTTCAAATTTGAAAAATCTCAAATCCCTCGCGTTATTAGCTTTAGAAGAATCGACCGAAGATGATACTCTCTCAGAAGCATCACTTTCTCTAATCTCTCTTCTCGCCGGAGTACCATCAAACATGGATTCAATTCACCAAAAACTCGATTCTGAAGGCATTGTAATCCTAAATCAAGTACGAAAAGCGCTCTCTTCAGAAGGAGATGGATTTGTCAAAGAGTCTCTAATTGAATCATTAGAAAAATCAATTCGTGCAGCAGATCTTTCTCATCTTGAATCAAAATTATTTTTAGCTTTAATTGATTCTTTATACCTCAATTTAGCTGCCTTAGGATTACAAATGGGCGAGGCCAACAAGAAAGAAAATTCAATTAAAATTTTAGATAAATTATCTAATTGTAATGATTTGACTAATAGGACGATTCGTTCACTTGACGATATCGTTGTCGAACACAGCATTGGACTTGAATCTCTAGAAAAGTGGTACAGAATCAATGACAAAGATTCTGCTGAATATCATGTTGTTAGAGCGGCAGTGGAAAGAGATAGGGGGAATCGCGCAAATGCGGCTCGTTCTTACAAAGAAGCTTCAATTAAAATCGTAGAAGATTATGAAAATTCATCAATATTATTGAGAAAATCATTGATTGAATTCGCCCATGCTGGGGTCTGGGATGAAGCAGTTGAAATGATTGAAAACAATCCACAATTGATGGCTGCTGTGACACAAAAATTCCAACTTTACCTGCATACTTGTGCTGATGTTTCAGCAGGTAATACCGACAAAGCTACTCGCCGCTTAATTGAGTTTGTATCGAAAGAAGAGCGGGCGGATCCTGAATTTGAAAAAGTCGATTCAGAATTCAATAGACGACGAAAAGAATCGTTAGAATTGCTTCAACGATACCCTGATGAACACAATTTGCCAAAGGATAAGTTCAGTGGAAGAATTAGGGCAGCGTTCATGACTTTGGAAAAAAGTGGTGCCTCTCGTCAATCAGATTTAGAGCGAAGATTCCATTTCGAATTGCATGATAAAAAAGATATTTTCGAACTGACTTTACTCGGTGGGCAAATCGCTGAAAAAAAACCACTACGTGGAATTCGAAGGTTCGAAGAAGCGATCGAAACTGGATTTTTTGATGATTTGGGCGTTCGACGATTAAGAGATACACAGCGTGCTGTTTTCGGAAGTCACAGCAATAGTATTCCAGTAAAAGATCGGAGAACTTTGCACCATTTAGGTCTAAAACCGCTTATTTTAATCGATACGAATGTGTTGATCAATGCTTTGAAAGATGATTTACTCAGAGAAATTTCAAGCGACCAATATGGATCTTTAGATTGGACGGTTGAAAGATCGTTTCATATGATGTTGCTTCGAAGAAGTAAGAGTGATGTTTTCGTTACCATTCCTCCCTCAGCCATTGGAGAATTCAAACATCGCACAAAAACTCCCGACTCCGTCCTAAAATTATTTGAAGGCGTTTACATCAACCACCAAGAATGGAATAAAATTGTCACTCCGGCATTCTTGAAAGAAAGGGTAAAAATCATCTTGAATTCATTCAACACCTGGAATCAATCGATTGAAGTAGCTAATCGAAATGATGTGGAATTAGAAGAATTCTTGTTAAAGCATGAGATGATTTTTGAAATGGTTGACCAATATAAGAGAGCGCGTTCTAATTCAGCACCAATCCGAACTGAATTGAATGGTAAGGAAATTTATCCAGAAAGTGGTGATATCGAAATCATGCAAGATGCAGCAGGATTGGCAAAATTGCCACTTCAAGAAATTGGTTGCATCTTAGTCGCAACTAGAGATTCAGATTTCAGATTGGTTTCACGTGCTCTAGAGGAGCGATATGGCTTCGGTGTTATCTCTGATGCTCAGCAATTAAACAGTCGAATCTAATGATTCGCCCAGACGGCGCATTATCACTGTCGCAGATTCAATATTATCGACCGTCTCAACACTCTTGCCGGCAGAGAAGTATTGTTTCTTCTTAGCAGCAGAACCACCTTTTTTCTTAGATAATGACCGAAGTTTAGATAAAGATAAAATATTCAAGAAAAGCCTAGCAGTGTGTCGAAAACGTCCAGTTAGTAAACGCCTCATTAACCAAGAATTATTCTGTTTGAAATGTTTTGAGCGAATAACAGATATTGGAACACCTGTCAAACGATTGGTCCAAACAATATCCTCCTCTTTTGCTTCGACTATCGCATCTTTGTAATCTTGAGGAGATGTGCATTCTATAGTTGCAATAAATCGTGTACCCATTTGAACACCATCATAACCGATGGCTAATACTTCTGCTAACTCCTTCTCACTACCAACTCCACCTGCACAAATTAGTGGCAGGCCAAGATCTTGTAATTCTTTATAGAGTTCAGCAGCTGATTTCTCACCGAGATGCCCTCCGGCTCTGTTGTTAACACAAATCAAGCCATCAATACCACAGTCGATTCCTTTCAATGCATGTTTTCTATTTGTAACGTCATGATAGACGACACCCCCTTTGGCGTGAACTCGTTCACAAACCCAATCAGGTTTACCAAGAGACGTTACAAAAAATCGGATATCTTCTTCCAAGGCAATGTCTATCCATTGAGACATTCGATCAATATATTTCTTTGAACCCTTTTCAATTAGAGCATTGAACCCTATCGGCTTATCAGTTAGGCTTCGGATATGCCGAACCCCCTCACGAAAATCCCAATCATGCACATAAGTCAGTGAAGCGGGCTGGATGATTGCAATGCCCCCTCCTTCGGAGGCGGCAGCAACTAACTCGGGGTTCGAACATGGAAACATTGCACCACAAATAATTGGATATTCGATACCGGCATCTTTTGTAAATTCATTTTGAAAACTCAATCAATCACCTCTTATCGCAAGAAAGTTCCATTCAAATTTCCAATCTGAAACGACGTCCCCCTCAGAATCGATTCCTTTCGCGTGCATTATACAATTTATCGAGTCGCCACTAATTTCAGATTCTTCAATCGCTGCTTTGGCTTTTCCAGCATCTTCACAAATAAATTTTATTCGGCCTTTTGCTCGTTTGACGAATTTGACATCAGTGCCTATAACGAACATACGTATTTTTCCTGAATAAGCTCTAGATATTGCAAAAGGTGTGGCACCTGTTGCAAGTTCGGCTGCCATACCTTGTGCAGCCCAATACATCGTTTTGAAAGGGTTTTGAGAACGCCATCCGCCTTTGACTGAGATTTGACAAAATTCTTCGCTTACCTCATCAACTTTGAGGCCAACGAAAGCGGCTGAAGGCATCGAAATCAGAGTGAACAACCTGAACCGAAGAGGTTTCAGCAAACCTCGATATTCTTGTTCCAACTTACTCTGATCAATCGTCAACGGTTAAGCCCCCATCAATGAAGACGACTCGGAGTTCATCAATGAATCGACAAGGGTGCAATATCGCTCCATTGCTTCATCGGTAGATACTCCTCGTAATTTTCTCCAAGCACGGTATTTTGCCATGGCGATGAGTCCCGAAATATCGCCAACACCCCTAGCGTCGCCATCAGTCGCCTGTTTATACAATGCATAAAGTTCCAAAAGTTGTTCATCACTTGGTTTTTCTTTCAGTTTCCAAACACTTTTGCTCGATTTATTGAAACGCCTCAGAATATTCATCGCATCGCCTCCAACCAATCTCCAACTCTTTTGGCTCTCTCTGGCTGATCAACCTTCGACGTGTGAGGCATATCCTCTATGATATAAATTTCACAATCAACTTCATCATTGTCAAAATGCTCGAGTAATAAATCAAAATGAGCCGGACCGAGCATTTCATCCTCAGCGGCTTGAATAACTAGAATTGGGACTTCGGGAATTCCCCAATAAGGTAGTTCGGAAGTTGCATAACGAACTGGGAGGTCGGGGTGAATTCGTTCATATTCTCGACGAAGAACATGTCGAACCCAAGGTCGTGCCATGACCATTTTTCCTGGTAATTTATTATCAATAATTTTTGGAAATGATGACACCGGAGATTCAAGAATAATTCCTTTGAGAGCGTGTTCCCACCATCCAGATTGATGGCTGGCGAGCCGGATGGTGATGAAACCCCCCATTGAGTGGCCATATATCCACAGCCTCTCAGGCGTAAAACCAAGTTGCTGCGGGGCTGCTTCAAGGATAGCTTCAGCATCAGCAATTACTTTCAACAACGTCCAATCCATTCGCCCTTGTTGGTTTCCAAATCCCCTTTGATCCATCCCAATAATATTAATTCCAAAGGATTGAATGTGTTGGCAACGTGATTCGCCACGCCCAAGTGACGAATCATATCCATGTAAATAAAGCAGTAAATCATTACTTGATTGATCAGATCTTAGTAATTGTCCAACCATTTTTTCTTCCCCCCAACCAAGGAAATCAAATTTTTCCCAACGACCATCTGTAATAGGTGTTGAATCTTTTTGGGGCGTTGTAAAAACAGAAAGATAGATTTTCCAATAAACAAAGAGCCAGAGACCTATTGGGGCAGATGAGCCAATCAAAACCAAAGCCAAACGGCTAGCCCTAATGCGAGGAGATACAATCATGGCAACCGCCTCGATTAAAAATACGATTGTCAAGACGGTTGGGATATCTGGGGTCCAAGTCGTTGGCGTCTTAGCATAGGCAGCTGCACGACGGGCTCTCAGAACGATTTTGTCGCGACGACGTGGCTCTTTTGGAGACCGTGTTCTTCGACCTCTCGGCTTTAGCCTATGAGGTCGAGAAACTGCCATCACATCATCTCCGCTGGATACTCCATCAGATGTTTATGGCCAGATTGTATCGATGCTGCTAAAGAAATTGTCTCAGGGAATATTCGCTTGAAGAATACTCGCGCACTGGCTAATTTTGCTTGATGGAATATTGAATCAGGATTATCTAGGCACACTCTCGCCATCTTTGCCCACACGTAAGCCAGTGCGACATTTGCGAAATAACGCAAATAATCGGTTGCTCCGGCAGCGAGGAAATGAGGATTACCCATACCTTCAGTAATCATTAGCAATGTTAGTTGTTGCAGGCCCTTCGCACCTTGATGCAATGGTTTGTTGAATTCTTCCATGCCTTCTATACCCCTGTTTTCCTCAACAAATTCCACAAGTGGCCACATAAAATAACGTAGATTTCGGCCAAGATTTTCTGTGATTTTGCGACCGGCGAGGTCGAGTGCTTGAATTCCGTTTGTGCCCTCCCAAATTTTTGATATTCGGACATCACGATAGAATTGTTCAACTCCATATTCCGTACAATATCCAGCACCACCCATAACTTGCATACACGTATCGATCGTTTCACAACCTAAATCTGTGAAGTGTGCTTTGACAATTGGAGTCAACAAAGCAACGAGAGCTGTGGCTCGGTCTCTTTCTTTCTCATCTTCACTTTTCAGCAGATCAAGAAGAGTTGCGACCCAAATTCCGAGAGCCCTGCAACCTTCGTTGTTAACTTTTGAAATTAATAACATTCGGCGGACATCAGGGTGAACGAGAATATTATCTGCCACCTCTTGAGGATCTTGAACGCCTCTTAAATCTCGACCTTGGCGACGTTCTCTAACCCACTCGAGTGAGTTCTGATAGGCGACCTCGCCGAGAGAAAGACCCATTATTCCAGAATCTAAACGTGCGCCGTTCATCATCTCGAACATCAATGCCATTCCATTGTTTAAATCGCCAACTAACCAACCAACTGAATTGTCGAAATTCAGTACACAGGTCGGCGATGCATGAATCCCCATCTTCTCTTCTACACCCGAACAAGTAACACCGTTTCGAGTACTACTCAATTCTTGAGATAGTCCACCAACCCCTCCTGATTGCCATTCTTTAGGCAAGTATTTAGGAACTAAAAACAAAGATATTCCTTTCGTACCTTCAGGAGAATCTGGAGCCTTTGCGAGAACCATGTGAACGATATTTTTAGTTAAATCGTGATCTCCAAAACTAATGAAAATCTTAGTGCCTGAAACAAGGTACGAACCGTCGTCTTGAGGCAATGCTTTCGAGCGAATAATGCCAAGATCAGTGCCTGCATGAGGTTCGGTAAGACACATCGTTCCAGCCCATTCTTTAGTACCAACATTTGTCGCATAATGGTCAACTAGGCTCTCTTCTGCATGTGTAGAAATCAGATGATATACACCAGTAGCAAGCCCGGAGGCAACCGATATTGACATGTTGGTAGCAATCGAGAATTCATTCATCATCGCCCCCATGTACTGCGGTAATCCCATACCTCCATGCTCTGGTTTTGACATGGCGCCATACCAGCCAGTATCGATGCCTTCTCTGTAAGCTTCTTTGAATCCAGAAGGCATGATTACCTCTCCATTCTCGAAGAGAAGACCTTCTTCGTCGCCAATTTGATTGAGAGGGAGAAGAACTTCTTTGCAGTGCTCACCATAGCCTTCCATCATCATTTGAATAAATTCGCTATCGATTTCTTCCATTCCGAGAGATTGTGAAATTCCAACTACATCGAAAACTTCGTGAAATAAAAATTCATAATCTTTGTACGGGGGATTGTATACTACCATTTTCTCACCTCAATTCCTCAACGGTTTACCCGTTTGCACCATATGCTCCATCCTCGCAAGCGTGCCTGTTGTCCGAGATAGTTTGCTGATTGCTTCACGCTCCATTCGCAAAATATCTTCTTCTGAAAGTTCATCGAGAGTATCGGTATCGCCTCCAGAAAGTATCGATGCTAATTCAGATGTTACCACTACATCATGAGGTGTAGCTTGACCAGATCGTGCTAAGTCTGCCACTGCCATATCAAGAGCGAACTTCGCCGTTGCTCCAGGCAGGTTGTAGGTGTGTGGTTTAGGTGGCATATAACCGTCTACTAATTCGAGGGCGCGTGCCTTTGCATCTGCAATTAAGCGGTCTCGATTCATTGTGATTCGATCTTCGGGACGAAGATAACCCATACGTCTTGCTTGTTCAGCAGATTTGGCTACTTGAGCTGTTCCAATCTGCTCGAAGGCTTTGAGGATTGGTCCCATTGGCCCAGCAGAAACGAGATTGAATGGCCCGAGCCGACCCAACAATTCCTTGCATCCTCCCCACCCTGGAACTATTCCAACACCTACTTCGACAAGTCCGATATAAGATTCTGAATGGGCTTGAACTGCATCGCAATGCATCAGGACTTCACAGCCACCGCCAACACAAACCCCAGTTGGTGCTGCAACGACTGGAACGGAAGCATACTTCAATTCCTGATAGGTATCTTGACCAAGTGCGATGAAGTTTTCAACATCCTTCCAAGCACCTAGATTAGCTGCAAATAATGCTAATCCAAGATTTGCTCCAGCGGAGAAATTCTTGCCATCATTTGCGATTACTATGGCTTTCCATTCATCTTCTTCAGATAAGTAAACTGCATTTTGCAACATTTCCATACTGAATGGATCCATCGCATTCATTTTTGAATGATATTCAACGAGTAAAACCCCATCTCCTGCGTCCCAAATGCTCGCTGAACCATTTCTCTTGATTGGTTTGCCTCGGCGCTTGAGATCTGACACCATAAGGGTCTCAGTTGGCCGATTGATTACAACAAATTCACCGTCTATATTGAGGCGGTAGACGTCATTATCATCTATCTTGTAAAACGAACCAGCATGAGCTGCTTTTTGGAGTAGATTTGGGATGGGTTTTCCAGCACCTTCAAGGCGCTTGACGAATTCTGATGCACCGATTTCATCGATTATCTCGAAAGGTCCGCGTTTCCAATTATAACCAACTTTCATCGCTTCGTCAATTGCACTGATATCATCTGTCACTTCGGGGACAAGATAAGCAGCATAAGAAAGCGTGTCAAGTAAAATATCTCTAACGAAAGCAGCGCCTTGGTCATGGTGATCGAGCATCCTCAGTATTCCTTGTTTAGCCATCTTTGCAGACGCGAAACCTGCTCGTCGATTTGCAGGAGCATATTCTCCTGTCAAGAGATTCCTAGCTTCCTTAACTTTACCGCCACCTTCGCGATTGAGGCGATAGAATCCACCCTTGCCTTTTCGGCCAGTATATCCTTCTTCAATCATCGATTCAATAATTTCAGCCCCAGCACCAGAAATTTGGTGGAATGGGTCATCTGGTTGAAGGTGTTCAATTAGGCTAGCCATGATATGTGGAGTTAGGTCTATTCCAATCAAATCCATTAGGCCAAAAATAGCAGTTTTAGGAATGCCGAGAGGGCGGCTTAGCATGGCATCTGCTTGTTCAACTGTGAAGCCATGCTCTAAGGTTGCATGAATCGCACGTTGAATGAAATATACGCCGAGCCGGTTGCCGATAAATCCCGGTTTATCATTACAATGAATTACTCGCTTGCCAAGGCGAATGTCGGCAAATTCAACCATTCGTGACACAACCGATTGATCTACTTCAGACCCAGCCACTAACTCAAGCAATGGCAGATATCGGGGCGGGTTGAAGAAATGAGTTATGATAAACCGACTCGATAATTCGTCCGACATTTGTTCTGTCAGGGCTGAACGAGGAAGAGTAGATGTGTTTGAGGAAACGATAGTTTCAGGCCCGACATATTTGTCGAGTTTTTCGTAAAGTGAACGCTTTATTGCTAGATTCTCGATAATTACTTCAACCACCCAATCATAGTCTTTTAGCAATGAAAGATGGTCTTCAATATTACCCGCAGTAATACGTTTTGCATAGGATTTATGCATCAGCATTTCAGGGTTTGATTTCGCCATTTTTGCAATTGCTCCAGCTGCAATAGAATCTCTGGCCGACTGTTCTTTTGAATTAATTGCGGCTTTGGGAATAATGTCGAGGAGAAGCACTTCACAGCCAGCATTAGCACAATGAGCAGCAATTCCAGCACCCATAACGCCACTACCGATTACTGCGACCCGCTCAATACTCAGGCTTGCCGAGTTCAATGATTGGCTTTTTGACAAATTTTCACCTCAGTCTATTTTTGAAAGAATTGTAGCGATTCCTTGGCCGCCACCGATACACATTGTTGCAAGTGCATGGGTAGCACCCTCGCGAACAAGCAAACTTGCTACCTTTCCAGTAATTCGGGCACCACTCGCACCTAATGGATGGCCGAGGGCGATTGCTCCTCCATCGATATTGATCTTTGATTGATCTAAGCCTAACTCCTCAATTACTGCTAGTGATTGTGCGGCGAATGCCTCGTTGAGTTCAATAATATCAATATCACCAAGCGAAAGTCCAGCGCGGTCTAGTGCCTTTCGGGTTGCTTCGACCGGCCCTATTCCCATAATTTCTGGTGAGCACCCAGAGACTGCTATAGAAGCAATTTTTGCGAGTGGAGTTAGGCCATTTGCTAGAGCGAATTCCTCTGTGCAGACAATAACAAAAGCTGCTCCGTCCGTCAAGGGTGATGAGGTTCCAGCAGTAACAGTCCCATCAACATCGAAAGCAGGACGTAATTTTCCAAGTGTTTTGGCATCTGTCCCTGGACGTATACAACCGTCCGAATCTATGACTCCTGATTTCGCAGAAATCTCAATAATTTCATCTGAAAATTTACCCGCCTCACGAGCAGCGCTTGCTCTCGCATGGCTTTCAATAGCAAATGCTTCCTGCGCCGTACGATCAATTCCATATTTCACTGCAAGGTTCTCAGCAGTTATGCCCATCGAAGTGAAAGCCCCTGGGGCTTCCTCCAAAAGACGTGGATTAGGCATCGGATTGAATCCAGTCATCGGAATTCGAGTCATTGATTCAATGCCGCCTGCGATAAAACACTCGCCAGCACCCATGGCAATTCGCCCGGCTGCATCATGAATCGCTTGCATGCTTGAGCCACAAAAACGATTGATTGTAACTCCAGGAACCGTCTCAGGAAGATCGGTTAGGAACGTTATCATTCTAGCCATATTGAAGCCTTGTTCAGCTTCAGGAAAGGCGGTTCCAACAATCAAATCCTCGACCAAAGACGGGTTAAGTTTTGATTTCTTTAGTAACCCGTCAATGACCTCTGCGGCGATATCATCAGGGCGTGTTCGAGCGAGTTCTCCTCGACGGGCGGGAGTAAATGGTGAGCGGGCGTATCCAGCGATGACCGTGTTCATACAGGCATTCAACACTCGGTGCAATAATTAAACCGTCAAGTTTCTAAAATCACAATAACTACAATTTGCTACATTCGATGTGTTTTATTACACCGCCTTAGTGCAACGATTTCTAAAATTATCTAAAAGAATACAAAATTTCAAAAAAAATTGCAATTTATGTGGAAGCACGTTATTATTCGAGAGATATCTCCTTATTGAACCTTGGAAATTACACATTACCGAACTCGGCGCTTGTGTTATTTACGGCTTCGGCCGCGGCCTGAACGTCGACTATTGCGTCCACCTTTGGATTGGCGATTTGATTTCTCGTTCGAGTGATTGCCGTTGGATTTGTTATTGCGCGGCTGGCGCCGACCACGGCCCCGATTCTGCTGTTTCTTGGGTGCCTTGTTACCCTTACACGACCGTGCCTTCTCAGAATGGAAAGGTTGTCCCTCATCTACTGGAATGGCTTGACGGATTGTCTTCTCAATACCGCGCAGATATTCGCCTTCGTTTTCATCACAAAAAGCAATGGCGATACCACCTTGACCGGCACGTCCTGTACGGCCAATTCGGTGTACATAGACTTCGGGCTCGTTAGGCAAATCCAGATTGATGACGTGGCTGATATCAGAGACATCGATGCCGCGGCTCGCCACATCGGTGGCAACTAGTACCTGAAGGCTACCATTGCGGAATCGGCGGAGGGATTTCTCACGCGCACCCTGACTCTTGTTACCGTGAATTGCGAGGGCTTCGATACCGTCTTGCCCAAGTTGTCGAACAATGCGGTTGCAACCGTGCTTGGTTCGACTGAACACAAGCACCTTTTCGGGCCGCCCCACCTTGATAATATGAGTCAGGAGGCCACGCTTGTCGCTTTTCATGACAAACATGAGAGATTGTTCGATGGCCTCTACGGTGGCCGATTCAGGTGTGATAGAGACGCTTACCGGGTTGTAGAGCATATCACGGGATAAATCGGCGATCGAGCGTGGTATGGTGGCACTGAATAGCAGACTCTGGCGCTTCTTTGGAATCTGAGCTAAAATTTTGCGGATATCTCGGATGAAACCCATGTCGAGCATTCGATCCGCCTCATCGAGAACGAGGAATTGGACTGATGACAGGTTAACGTATCCCTGAGACATTAGGTCAAGCAAGCGACCGGGAGTGGCAACTAAGATGTCAACGCCACGGCGTAGGATTTTCTCCTGAGGGCGTTGCGATACTCCGCCAAACATAGCCATCGAACGGATGTCTAGGTATCGAGAATATTGCTCGATATTGTCGTGAATCTGGGCTGCAAGCTCGCGTGTTGGGCACAGTATCAAAGCGCGGATACGACGTGGGCCCTTCAACGGATTATTGGCTATTGCATCAAGAATTGGCAGAGCGAATGCTGCGGTTTTTCCTGTGCCCGTTTGGGCGCAACCGAGCATGTCGCGGCCTTTAATGAGGTCTGGGATGGCCTGGGATTGAATTGGCGTCGGCGTGACATAACCAATTTCGTCGAGAGCATCCAACAGAGGCGGACTGAGGTTGAGAGAAGTGAAGTCCATTGGGTCAACTCACATGTGTGTGATAATTGCAGCACCAAACTCACTACACTTGAGTAGGATGGCATCGTCCATTTGGCGCTCAAAATCATAGGTTACAGTCTTGGCTGAAATTGCACCTTCCATGCCCTTGACGATTAGATCTGCAGCTTCTAGCCAACCCATGTGTCGAAGCATCATCTCAGCCGAGAGAATTAGGCTTCCAGGATTGACTTTGTTTTGGCCCGCATACTTTGGTGCCGTACCGTGGGTCGCCTCAAAAATTGATATTCCTGTATCGTAATTGATGTTCGCACCCGGTGCGATTCCGATGCCCCCCACCTGAGCGGCGAGTGCGTCAGAGATGTAGTCGCCATTGAGATTCATTGTTGTCAAAACACCATATTCACGCGGACGGGTGAGGACTTGTTGTAGCATCGCATCTGCGATAACATCTTTCACAGTAATCGTATTGTTAGTTTTTGGATTTTCAAAAGTGCACCATGGACCACCATCGAGTTCGGAAGCGCCAAACTCTTCTTTTGCAAGTTCATATCCCCAATCACGGAATCCACCTTCAGTAAATTTCATGATATTGCCTTTATGGACAAGAGTTACTGAATCTTTGTCATTATCGATGGCGTATTGGAAAGCAGCTCGAACAATCCGAGCCGTTCCTTCCTGACTTATTGGCTTAATTCCGATTCCACTGGTTTCGGGAAATCTAATTTTTGAAACGCCCATTTCATTTTGAAGGAAATCAATGACCTTACGAACCTCAGGGCTGCCTGATTCCCACTCAATTCCAGCATAAACATCCTCACTATTCTCACGGAAAATAATCATATCGACTGCCCCTGGGTCGCGCACTGGACTTGGTGTTCCCGCATACCAACGGACAGGACGTACACAGGCAAAAAGGTCGAGTTGTTGGCGTAGTGCAACGTTTAGGCTACGGATACCACCTCCAACAGGCGTTGTCAAAGGACCTTTTATGGAAACTAATCCCGTTCTCATCGCTTCCAGAGTAGCTTCTGGCATCCACTCGCCAGTCGCGTCGAATGCCTTCTGTCCGGCGAGAACTTCGTTCCAGTGAATTTTACGATTGCCCCCATAGGCGCGATCGACTGAAGCATCGACAACATCAATCATAACAGGAGTGATATCGACACCAATTCCGTCACCTTCAATATAATGAATTACGGGCTCATTTGGCACATTTAATTTGCCATTTGACATTGTAATTGGTGCGCCGGATGACATGTCTCTCAGAGCGGCGACCTGCCATCCATTGATGAAGCCAACCCCCGTGGAACAAAACGAAGGTGATGCGAGATGAAGGGCTCTGTTGAGTGGGTTGAAGGGAAAACGATGAGGGGGATTACTGAATCGGGAAAGATAACAGAATTTTACAGTGATTCGGCGGCGAGTCCTATGGAAATTGTACAACAAGCTCACGCCGCATGTTCGATGATTGATCTATTCGTCGGCTTAAAAGATAGAATGGACAATGTAAAGTCGATGAAAATCAACATCAATACAGATAGAAAACCCGAGCCCCCTCGGGTTTTCACTAATATCGATATGAAATATATTATTGAAGGAAATGTTCCTGAAAAATTAGTTCGGAGAATTATTCAGGCCAGTCATGACAAGTTTTGTTCAGTTGGTAAAATGCTAACCGGATCAGGTGCAGCATTGACTTGGTCATTGGAAATTCGGCCATGAAATTCTCTCAGATTATTACAAAAAAATTGTTTATTGTAATCTAAGATTAAATACCTAATTGCCCTTTCTCAAAGGGTTCCTTTACTCAATCATTAAAGTCCCTCGGTGTGCAAGAGAAATTCCCTTGCACGAGAGTGTGACTCAACCCACCCATATGAAATCGGAAAATGATACAATGCAGAGCCAAAACAAAGAATCTAGTTCCAACGACGATTTACAGGTGGCATCCGAAGATGGATTAATCATCGAGCGACGATTTACGTCAGCAGGGGATGATCCGTTCGATGCATTCAATTGGATTTCGATGGATGTTGAGATTCGCAACCCAGATGGTACTATGGCAGATGCTATTGAAGGCGTTCAACTTCCTTCAGGATTTTCAGGTGTACCTGGAAAAGTCTGTGCTCAAAAATATTTGAGAAAAGCTGGTGTTCCAGTCCATATACGAAAAGTTGCAGAGGATGGAATTCCGATTTGGTTACAACGAAGTGAGCCGGATCACGAAAAACTGCAAACTTTACCAGCCGATGACCGATTCACAGGCGAACTTGATGGTCGACAATTATTCCGTCGTCTCGCTGGCACATGGACCTATTGGGGCTACAAACACGGCTATTTTGCCAGCGAAGTTGATGCTCGAGCATACTACGATGAAATGTGCTATATGATTGCAAGTCAACGCTCTGCTCCAAACAGCCCACAGTGGTTCAACACCGGCCTCCATTGGGCATATGGAATCGAAGGCCCCGCACAAGGCCATCATTATGTCAACCCAACAACCGGTGATCTCGAGTTGTCGGCTAATGCATATGAACATCCTCAGCCTCACGCTTGTTTCATTCAATCAGTCAGTGATTCACTAGTAGGGGGCACGGGATCGATTATGGGATTATGGAATAGAGAGGCTTTATTATTCAAATTCGGCTCAGGAACTGGTTCAAATTTCTCAAACATCCGTGGAGCCGGTGAGCCTCTTTCGGGTGGAGGCACCTCTTCCGGATTGTTGTCGTTCCTCAAAATTGGCGACCGTGCGGCTGGTGCTATCAAATCGGGTGGAACTACTCGTCGTGCTGCAAAAATGGTTACACTCGATTTGGATCATCCAGATATCGAAGAATACATTGATTGGAAATCGAGTGAAGAAGAAAAAGTGTCTGCACTCGTAATTGGCTCAAATATATTACAAAAACATGCAGATTCATTGATGGATTCTATCTGGGCTCACGAAGACGATTCTTCGAGGTTTGATCAATCCACGAATTCAGGCCTACGCAAGACGATGGTTCAAGCCATTCGTGATAACGTCCCTCAACCACACATCCAAAGAATTGTCGACCTAGCGAAGCAAGGATGGAAGGGGGTTGATTTCGAATGCTTCGATACCGATTGGCAGGGTGAAGCATACCTCTCTGTCTCGGGACAAAATAGCAACAACTCCGTTCGTGTACCCAACTCATTTATGGATGCTGTGAAAGCTGGTAAAGATTGGGATCTCGTATGGAGAACCGAGAAAGATAAAGCTGCGAAAGAAGGTCGTGAACCAGGTGCATGCAAGACCCTAGATGCTGGTGAACTTTGGGACAAAATCGCTTACACTGCTTGGGCGTGTGCAGATCCTGGAGTACAATTTGATACTACGATTAACGAATGGCATACCTGTCCAGAAGGTGGAAGAATCAACGGTTCAAATCCTTGCTCAGAATACATGTTCTTAGATGATACCGCCTGTAATCTTGCAAGCATTAATCTGCTACACTTTTATGACCTCGACAACCAAACATTCCAGATTGATGATTTCAAACATAGTGTGCGATTGTGGACTGCTACGCTTGAAATCAGCGTTCTGATGGCTCAATTCCCATCAGCTGAAATTGCTCAAAAATCATACGAATACAGAACTCTTGGCCTTGGTTATTGTAATATCGGCTCGGTACTGATGCACATGGGGATTCCATATGATGATGAAAGAGCCTACGCGATTTGTGGGGCACTTACCGCAATTATGTGCGGAGAGTCTTATGCCACTAGCGCAGAAATGGCGGCAATTCTCGGCCCTTATCCAGATTATGAACGAAATGCGGAGCACATGCTCAGAGTCATGAGAAATCATAGAAGAGCGGCATATGATGCTCCGGCAGAAGAATATGAAGGGTTGTCTATTCCACCTCGAGGAATCAATGCAAAGAAATGTCCACAAGATCTTCTCACATCAGCAAGAGATGTCTGGGATAAGGTAATTCGAGATGGAGAGGAACATGGATTCCGTAATGCGCAAACAACTGTTATTGCCCCAACCGGAACTATTGGATTAGTAATGGGTGCCGATACGACTGGTGTCGAACCGCAATTCTCTCTAGTCCAGTTCAAAACTCTCGCTGGCGGTGGTTCGTTGAGAATTATCAATCGCGGCGTACCAAATGCATTAAGGCGCCTCGGTTATTCAGAAAGCATTTCAAAATCAATTGAGGAATATGTTACAGGTACAAAAAATCTCATTAATTGCCCGTATCTTTCTGCAGAAAAACTACATTCTGAAGGATTTACACCTGATATTATTGCGAAAATAGAAAAGTCATTCAGTGATGTATTCGACATTCGATCTGGATTCTCTCCATCCGTCCTCGGAGAAGATTTCTGTTTGAATGCCCTCGGAATGAGTGATGAACAATTTAATGATGAATTCTTTGATGTTCTAACCCATATCGGCTTAACAACAGACCAAATCAATGAAGCGAATGACGTGGTCTTTGGAAAAGCGACTCTTGAAGGTGCTCCTGGATTAAAGGAGGAACATCTCGCTGTCTTCGATTGTGCTACACCCTGCGGTAAATACGGCACACGTTCAATTGATTGGCGCGCTCACGTTTTGATGATGGCTTCTGCTCAGTCATTCATTTCTGGGGCAATTTCGAAGACTATTAATATGCCATCTGACTCAACTGTTTCTGAAATTCGTGATGCATACGACCTATCGTATGCAACGATGAACAAGGCGTGTGCAGTCTACCGAGATTGTTCAAAACTTTCCCAGCCATTGATGAATCAATTAGTCGAATCGACGGCTTTGGTTGAGGATGAACTTGAAGAAGAAATTGTAGTTCAACAAATGGTTCAGCAAGTAGTTGAACAATTGCCAATCCCTCAAGAAATTTCTCAGCCAGTAGCAGAAAGCTTCGTTCATGAGTACATTGCATCAAGAAAGCCTCTACCTGATGTTCGAAATTCGAGTACGATGAAGGCGAGAGTTGGGGGGCATACCGTCTATCTCTCATCGAGTACCTATGATGATGGTAGACTTGGTGAAATCATGATTACCACTTCGAAGGAAGGTGCTGCATGGCGCTCGATGCTGAACCAATTCGCGATTGCAGTATCTATTGGATTACAATATGGTGTCCCATTGGATGCTTTCGTGAAGTCATTCACCTTCCAAAAGTTCGAACCGAGTGGAATGGTTACCGGTGGCAGTGGTAGAGTAAAAATGTCAACAAGTATCGTCGACTATATCTTCCGGGAGCTCGCTATTCATTACATTGGTCGCAACGACCTTGCTCATGTTACTCCTGAAGATTTGGATAAAACCTCGATAAGTCGCCCTGAAGTTACCAAAGAAGGTATAGCTCGAAATCAAGGCCAACGGAGAGAAGTTCAACTCACTCTCGATGCGATTCCTTCTACTGTTGAAGATTCCGAAGCAAAGGCAAGAAGAATTGCTAGGGAGCGAGGATTCACAGGTGATATCTGCAACGATTGTGGAAGCAGTCAAATGGTTAGGAATGGAACTTGTTTGAAATGTAATGCCTGTGGAGCAACCACGGGTTGTTCTTAATCAAATAATCTTTCCAATCGATTGACTGCGCATCGATATTCTCTTGAATAGATCATTGTGTGCTTCTGAATCTATCTCCAGAATTGATTTCGATATTGCTGACAATGAATCAGGATTAATTCTGCCTAAATCTAGTAATAATCCGGCTAATTGGGAACGTGCTGAAAGGTTGGAACTCACCCATGCAGCCGGAATTAAATTTCCTGAATCAACTGAATCAACTGACAAATAATGCCGAATACCTGATTCAACCAACCGCTGGACCATCTTTTCATCTCCGCTTTCAATAACCAATTTAGCAGATTCGATAAAAGAAATTGTATTGGATCTTGAAAGCCCCCCAAGATATGTGGTTGTCAAAATGCGTGTATCTAAATCAGAATTAAATAACAACATTTTCATCAATTTCAATGCAAATATAGAGTCATCACTTTCAATCCTAGACAAATTCGATGCCACAGTCCTGCAGCCGAATAAATCTTCATGAAGAATAGCCGCAGAAAGAATTTCACGTGACCTAACTGAATCATTTGAAAAAGATTGGATTCCGGCCTGTATGAGGGCTGCAAGACCATTTCCTCGTGCATAAGTTAGAGCAGATTCTATTCGATTTGGAACGGACAATACAGAAGAAACGTGTGGTCCAAGTGCTAAATTTTCAAGCCAATAAGGCAAAACAGAATTCGCAGAATCCTCATTCATCGAAAGAATATCAAGTATTGCATTAGCAGCTAGAGCCCCCGTAGGATGAGCGATTTCTTCGATTAAATCTGTCGTTTGATTTTCGTTCCATTCCATGTGAAATGGTCCGGTCGCCTTATTGATTGGCCAATTACCAGGCGGGCGGGCGACAACAATCGATGAAAATAAATGAAAACAACCATCTCTAGCGATTGAAGAGCCATTTAATGTCAACCCAATTAAAACACTTGATCCTAAATACCACCTATCTGCATTTGGAACCGATTCATCTAGCGCTGAAATTAACCAGTCTTTTATTGTTAGAATAAGGATCTTTTCGCCGATTAATTCTGCATTTTTTGAAATCCATTTTTCCCGACTCGCCTCTGGATTAATATCTCTCTTAACATAATCTGGTTCATCGGATTCGATTACCATTTCAAGTCGATATCTGAAGCCAGCTCTATCACTAGATGTAATCCCAAGAGCTTGTTGCGCTAAATCAGTTGAATTGGCCGGTGGTAGTGCGGGAAAATCAGGTAATTCAAGCGGAGGATGTGGTAGTGGTTCGTATTGAAAGGCAAGAGAAATTGAATCTTTCATCAATTTAGCATGTGCATCCCAAACGAGGGCGCTAGCCTCTCGTCGAACCATATCAGCGACACCAACTTAAATCTCAAGTTCAATGTTCAAATTCTGAATTAATTCCTTGTATCGATTACGGATTGTGACTTCGGTCACTCCAGCGACTTCTGCTACTTCTCTCTGAGTGCGACGCTTACCACACAACACACTTGCGATATAGATTATCGAGGCTGCAATCCCAGTTGGGCCGCGGCCACTTGTCAGTTCTTTTTCTTGGGCCGCTGCGATTAATTCGTAGGCCTTAGCCTGAACTTCGGCATCAAGATCTAGGCCAGAACAAAACCGAGGAATATAATCTTCAGGCTTGGTCGGAGGTATCTTCATTTTCAATTCTCTAACCATGAAACGATATGTTCGTCCGATTTCTTTTCGGCCAGTTCTGCTAGCTTCACCAATCTCATCAAGAGTTCTTGGATTTTGACATTGCCTACATGCAGCGTAGAGTGATGCAGCTGCAACGCCTTCAATAGAGCGGCCGCGAATTAATCGAGCTTCTACCGCCTTCTTGTAATTCACAGCAGCGGCTTCTCGAATTGACTTAGGCAAATCGAGACGGCTTGCCATACGATCCAATTCAGCGAGAGCCATAGCGAGATTGCGCTCGGTTGCATTACTCACACGCGAACGCTTCTGCCACTTTCTCATTCGGTAAAATTGCGAACGGTATCGTGAAGAAATTGCTTTACCAGAATAATCTTTGTTTTGCCAATCGATATCTGTAGAAAGCCCTTTGTCGTGCAACATCACAGTCATTGGTGCACCGGTACGGGCTCGTTGATCACCTTGTTCTGGACTGAATACACGCCATTCTGCGCCTTGATCTATCACTTTGTCTTCTAGAACCAACCCACAGTCATCACAAACGACCTCACCGCGAGTTTCGTCTCGATTTAAATTTCGGCTTCCACATTCGTCACACTTTACAGTGTCTTCAACTAGATAATCTGCCATCCCATAACCTCCTTTCTGAGAGAAAGGTAAAATACCCCGACAAATCATTGTATATAAAACTAACAACATTAATAATAAGATCAAAAGTATTCTTGATTACTAAATTATTACGAAGAAATTAATTGAGAATGGTGATATATCAGGCGGTATTGGCAATAGATGTAAGAGGTTCTCTGATGACCGTCCAATGGCCCCCTGCGGAAATTTCTCTCACTCAAGGTAAGCGTGTATTATTTCTTACAAAAGACCTTGATTTAATCAGAAAACAGCTCTATGAAGGATTAAATCTCGAAATGAAAAATCTTTCTGTCGATGATCTTCTCGATGACATCAACACTGATGTAATGACTCCTGCGTGGGTTTGTTTTGACTATGATCCAGCAATAATCGCAGAAAATGCCTATGCTGGATTATTGCATAAAGGAAGGCGGGTTTTCGAACCCCAGGCATTGATTGATGGTGGGTTCGAAGTTATCGTTTCAGGACACCGGAAAGGTACAGGATCTAGTAGAGAGACTGCCCCACAGTGTGAACGATGGTCTGGAATTCGAATTGTAATTGCTGCATCATTTGCTCCAATTCATGAGCGAAATAACATAAATCTTGGTCAATTGATGGGCGACCACACAATGCTTGAAAGATTACAAAATGGTGAGCAAATTTCATTGAATGAATTTACTGAAAAATATGACCCTGTGACTCGTTTGATTCTCGAGAATGGCGGGATTTTTCCATTCGCAAAAAAAATGGAATCTGGTGATGTTCAACTGCCGGAAGTCAGCATTGTTGAACGGCCAATGACGATGGCTGAAAAAATAATCTCAAACAAATTAATCAGTGTAGATGGTGCTCGTGGTTATGTCAAACCAAATGATGCCGTTCTGGCTTCTGTTGATGGTGGTTATTCACACGAGTTTACTACAGCACAGGTTCATGAATTTTTAAAATCAGAATATGGCAGCAATTATTCTCTGCCAAATCCAAGCAAATTTGCTGTTTTCGAAGATCATTTACTTTACGCTACTGGAGTTCCAAGATTTGGTAAATTTACCAATAAAATTCAACTTCTACGTGATTTACAAAATACATTTCAGGTTCACACCGGCGTTCGAGATTATTCCGCAGTAAACAGTATTTCACCAGGAATTTGCCATCAGGTTGCTCGGGAAGAATTCATCGATGTTGGGGATTTCATCCAAGCCACGGATAGCCATACCTGCATGGGTGGAGCAAGTAACTCTCTTGCTTATGGTGTTGGTTCAACAGAATATGCAAATCTAATTCATAATCAATTTGCTTTCGTTAAAGTTCCAGAAAGCATCCGATTCAATCTAGTGGGAACTTTGGATGATGGTTGCACGGCTAAAGATGTGATTTTACACATCCTGTGGAAGTATGCTACAAACTCAGACACTCTCGATCGTAGTATGGAATTTGGTGGGCCCGGTCTCGCTAGTTTATCGATGGATGAACGAGCGACATTGTGCAATATGGCGACTGAATGCAGCGCAAAAACTGGAATTTGTGATGCTGATGAATTAACTGTTGAATGGCTATTAGCCAGACGGCCTTATCTAACTGCAGAAGACATTCGAAATTCTTTTGTTACCGCCGATAAGGGTGCTACCTACGATGGTGGCGTGCACACTATCGATCTCGACAAGATTCGCCCAATGGTCGCTCATCCAGGAAACCCAGATGAGGGAGTACCATCAGATCCAACAAATGGTGCCTATATTTCTGATATCGGTGAAATCAAAATCGACATCGCTTACGCCGGTTCGTGCACAGCTGGAAAAGAGGATGATTTTGCTTACTATGCAAAAATTACTGATGCAGCATTAACTGCCGGAATGACGATTCATGAAGATGTTGAATGTTATATCCAGTTTGGGTCAAAATCGGTTAAAGATTTGTCTGAGCGCAACGGGTGGACAAAAATGTTTGAGCGTGCTGGAATCAAGCTAATCGATCCTGGTTGTGGCGCTTGTATAGGCGCCGGCCCGGGAGTAAGCAATACGAAAGAACAGGTCAGCGTCTCGGCAATTAATCGTAATTTTCAAGGCCGTTCTGGACCTGGTAAACTCTATCTCGCTAGCCCATTAACTGTAATGGCAAGTGCATTTACCGGCCACATTACAGCATGGAATGTGAACCTTTTTTCTAAATGAATTTATTTACTTTCATTAGTGCGACAAAAATTGATGGTTGATTACGAAGTTAAGAAACACACGAAAATAAATCGAATCCCAATCCGTGGCCATTATGATGAAGAAACGGTTCATTCAATTATTGATTCCTCACTGATTTGCCATTTAGGATTTGTACAAAACGATCGGCCATTCGTCATCCCCTGTATTCATGGAAGAGAAGGAAGAACCCTATATCTCCATGGCGCTAAGGCTAGTCGATTAATGGATGAAAGTGGCTCTGGCAAAGAAATATGCGTTACATTCACTCATGTCGATGGTATCGTTCTCGCCCGTTCACTTTTTCATTCCTCGATGAATTATCGCTCTGTTGTCGCCTTTGGAAAAGGTAGAGCACTCAACACCGAAGAAGAGAAAATGCATGCACTCGATATTGTCAGCGAACAGCTCTGCCAAGGCAGATGGGAGGGGGCTCGCACACCTTCAGAGAAAGAATTGCTAGCAACTTCTGTCGTAGCTGTTGATATTGATTTTGCTAGTGCAAAAATTCGCACTGGTGGCGCAAACGACGATGAAGAAGACCTAGCGGGACCTTGGTGGGCAGGCGTTCTTCCTGTAGAGACAAAAATACTTACACCAATCCCTTCAGATGATTTGAAAATTAATCCAAACCCACCACAACATGTACAAGATCGGGTCGGCGACGTTCTCTGAATCAATCATAAAATTGCGATGTTTTACTAAAAGATAGCGCAGCCTTCAATAAGCGGCCGAGTTCAGGAGAGTGTACCACAAGTTGGCCCCATGTCATCAGGACTTGGGAGGACCAAGTGGAGGGATTGCCCATGGTAGATGCTAGAGAAATTACAAGCAAGCAAAAACAAATTGCAGTCAGTGAATTTTTTGAAAAGAATAAACATTTCCTTGGATTTGATTCCCTCCAAAGATCTTTGATTACTGCTGTCAAAGAATCTGTAGACAATTCTCTTGATGCGTGTGAAGAAGCACGAATTCTTCCAAACATTAGTGTTCAAATCGACCGATTGAAAGGAGACGAGATTCGTCTAGTCACTCAGGACAATGGTCCTGGGATTCCTCGTGACGCTGTCGAGCACGTCTTTGGAAAATTCCTCCTCGGTTCTCGATTTCATGCTATTCGTCAAACCAGAGGCCAGCAAGGAATTGGCATTACTGGAGTGGTAATGTATAGTCAACTAACCACTGGAGTGAAGACTAAAGTTACCTCAAAAATTGCTTCAGATTCGTCAGCGGTTTTTGTTGATATTGGATTGGATACTCGAAAAAACCGTGCAATTAAATCTCGTGAAAAAAGGGATGTGTGGTTTGATGATATTACAGGCGAAGTAGTTGAACATGGTCTTCGAATTGAAGCAAGAATGAAAGGAAAATATCAACGTGGTAAACAATCTGTTTTTCAATATCTCAGAATGACTTCAATCGTCAACCCTCACGCTACAATCAGTCTTGTTGTCCGAGATCGCGATGGAGAAGTCTATGAGCAGGGGTCATGGAAGCGGACGACTGATAAATTGCCTCGAGTTGTTGAAGAAATCAAACCTCATCCACATGGAATTCAACTCGGAACTCTACAAAGAATGTTAAGAGAATCTGAAGAGCGAAAAATGACTTCTTTCCTACGGCATAACTTCTCGGGAGTTAGTATGAGAGCTGCTAAGGAGATTTTGTCTCTGGCGGAAATCAATGAGAATAGGTCACCGAAAAGAATTAGCACAAATGATGCAAATGGAATGTTAAATGGTTTCCAAAATGTAAAACTACTGCCTCCCCCAACAGATTGCCTTTCACCTATTGATGATCTGTTAATCAAGAAGGGGCTTTCAAAAGCAATCGATTCACGATTTGCAGCAACAGTCACTCGAAATCCAACTGTTAGTCAAGGAAACCCATTTCAAATTGAAGTTGGATTGGTTTTCGGCGGTGACCTCACCGCAGATGGTCCGATTGAAGTTTTGAGATTTGCAAATCGCGTTCCGTTGATGTATCAACAAGGCGGATGCGCATTAACGAAAGCTATCGAATCGATTGATTGGAAGCGATATGGGCTCGATCACCCCGGAGGTAAAGGATTGCCGAAGGGTGCCGCCGCTGTATTGATACATCTTGCTTCAACAAATGTTCAATTTACTAGCGAAGCAAAGGAAGCGGTGGCAGATAATGATGAGGTTTTCGAAGAAATTCGTAGAGCATTATTGGAGGTTGGCCGTGGTCTGAAAAATCACTTGAAGAAAAAATCTCAGCGAAAGAAAGCCAAAGAAAAGTTCGAATTAATCAATGTGATTTTACCTGAAATTTCAAAAAAATCTTCTAAACTCCTAGGGAAACCTGAGCCAAATCTATCCCCTGTAATTACTCAAATAATGAATGCAGTTTTCTGTGAAGAAACATTAGGTTGGAATTCTGAACAGAAATTAGCTACTTGCATTATCGAAGTTTACAACTATACTGCGAGGGCGCGAGCCTACACAATTCTTGTTAAATGGCCAGAGAGCGATACAGTGAAAATTGCAGTTAACCCCCTCGGGGGAAGAAAAGAAGCGAAGGGGATTTGGGCTTGGCGAATAGAGACTCTCGATCCTGGATGTTCGACAACAATAAACATCGGTATTTCAGGATTAACAAAAGGAGATTGGGTAGATACTGATATTTTCTTCCGTGGAAATGGTGACATCATCGGTGCAACAAAAATTGACGAAACTTTACTTGAGGAAATACGTAAAATGGAGGCTTTGAGTGCTGCTCAAAATGAAATAAATGAACAATATTCAGAAACAGAGGTTAATCATTTAATTCAAAGGGCTGAGACAGCAGCAAAATCTGAATTAGAGAAGGAAATAATTGAAACTCCTACTCCTGAATCCAATAGTTCATCAATTCAAAATGGAAGCCCCACCTTATTCGACGATTATAATACGGAGGAATTAGAATGAGCGATTTTACTAAAAGAAAATCAAAGGAAGAAGTGATATCATCCCTGAAAGGTATCGCACTCGAAATGCATAATAAAATGGAACGAGGGACCCCTCCGACAATGACTTTACCGGTTCGTTCTAAGACAAATATTGCTTTTGATCAAAAATTAGAAGTTTACAAATATGGCAAGAAGAAAACTATCCGTGATGCGACAAGTCTCGGCTCTGCTCGACAATTGCTACGTTCATTATATGTGACTGAATTTATTGAACAAATGATTGAAGCAGGAAAATCTTCAACATTAAGGGAGATGTATTACATCAGCGAAAGCTGGGGCCATGGTAAATTTGGAACCCAAAATGACAGTAATAATCTCGCTGAAGATCTTGAAATCGTCACGAAATGCTTGCGTGAAGATTTCAAGCTCCGTCCTGAAGAAGATGGTGCGAGAATAATTGGAGATGTTACGTTTGAAGAAAAGAATCGGAAAGGGGATTGGATGCGTATTAATTGCCGAGATGATGTTGGAGATTCGGGATATGGCGTACCATATAATGTCGAATCTGAGAAATTGAAATTAATTACAGAAGATGTAGATTTCATTATGGCCATCGAAACCGGTGGAATGTTCGATCGATTGGTGGAAAACGGCTTCGATGAAGATGCAAGATGCGCCTTGATTCACCTAAAGGGCCAACCTGCTCGGTCTACCCGAAGAATCATGAGGAGAATGAGTGATGAATGGAAAAAACCCATAATCGTCTTCAGCGACTGTGATCCTTGGTCTTTCAGAATTTTTGCAAGTATTGCTTATGGTGCAATAAAAACAGCTCATATTTCTGAATATCTAGCTACAAAAGGTGCACATTATCTCGGCATCACAGCAGATGACATCCTCGCATATGATTTGCCAAGTGATGATTTAACCAAACAGGATTTAAATGCGCTTGATGCCGAATTAACTGACCCTCGTTTCAATTCGGGCTATTGGAAAGAACAAATCAACCTAATGAAAGAACTGGGCAAAAAGGCCGAACAGCAATCCTTAGCAAAATATGGTTTGGATTTCGTAACCGATACATATCTTCCTGAAAAATTATCTGCTATTGGTTTGGATTATTGAATGCTAAATCTGAAAGCCCCCGGCCATTAGCCTCGGCTATGGCGAATAAGACCCGGGTATGGGCAAAATGGCTTTCAGGCATTTCATTAGCCCTTATTGTACTCGGAGTGATCTCTTTTTCGAACGCTTCGGATGTGATGATTAACGAAATGGATCCATCAATCAATCATGTATTGGAATTAGAACCAGGCGAAAATGCCATCGTAAATTTCGAAGGGGGTGGCCTCTATACTGCCCTTCGAATTACTGAAAAAGGAGCTGCTATGGATGCAGATTTACGACTTGTGGATTCAGATGGAGAATTAGTTGATGGACGCTCTCCAAAGACAATTGAGGTGGCTAGACCAGGAATAGATGGAAAGACCACATATATTCCAGTTCGACTTTTCGAAAAAGAACAAGGTGGTGAATATCGCCTTTACAATGATGGAAGTGATACGCTTTGGCTCGTTAATGATTTACAATCTCAATTGAACATGATGGCTTCTCCTTGGGTATTATTATTCATGACAGGATGTTGTATTGGTCTTCCAATTGGATTAGTAGCAGTGATTCTTCTTGGAATTAATCATCGAAAGAAAAAAAATGAACAACAAGTTTCTGGCATTACGATAGAAAACAAAGTATTGAATACCGATGAAATTTATCGACAATATCATTCAATTGATAATGATAAAGAAAACGATGCTTCCCAAACAGTCCCAGGCCCATTCCTTACTCCTTCAGAAAACATTGACAATACAAATATTGTTGAACCCTCAAACACCGAAACAGATACTAAAGATTGGCATAATTGGGATGAAGGTTGAGTGCTAAATTAGCATGATTAGCTCTTTTGAATACAAAGTTGGGTTTTTTAACCACCCTCATACTACCCAACCTTGAGTTGAGAAGTGATGGTCGAGTTTGATGAGGCGATGAACATTCTCGAAAACAAGGCTCGACGACAAATTCTGCGCCACTTGGTGAAAGAACCTCATTATCCTTTACAACTTTCAGAATTGCTAGATATTAGTCAACAAGCCGTTATGAAACATCTGAAAGTTCTCGAAAAAGCAGAATTTGTCGAATCTGAACGTGTGCGCTCAGAAAGGGGGGGACCTCCAAAGAAAATGTATCGGGTTAATCAATCGTTTTCGGTAAGACTTGACCTCGGACCAAACCTATTCCGTGCTGAACATCGAATTATGCCGAGTGGAGGGCCGATGAGATTGTCCAATAAATTGCCCAATGAACTTGATGAGGTAATTAATCGACTTGGAACTCGCAGAAGGTTACCGATGGCTGAAGCCATGGATATACTGGCTGAATTGGATCGGGCACTTGAAAAAATCGATGAAAGCAGAGATGCTGTGATAGCTTTACATCAACAAATAATGCATAAGGTCACTCCCAGCGTAAGTGAACATTCAGAATCTTACGAAGAGAGAATTCTGGCTCGAGAAATCATGAATCAGCCAAGGCGCCCTCTCGATTTGGATCTGTTTTCACATAGTTTACGCATTCAATCAACAGATGCCGAATCGATGATGGAGAGCTTGCGCGACCGGTTGATGCGTGACTTTGCTGCAAATAGTGGCAACTTTGTTGCTGCTCGCGATGGTACTCCATTACCATGGTGGCTAGTCCGCTAAATCAGAAGACTATGTCGTCATCATCATGGAGATTTGCAAGCATACTGCTCTTCTCTGCAAATCGTGTCAAAGCTTCCATTCTTCGTCCATACATAACAACGCCCGCAACCCCAATCAATGCAAATGTCGCTCCAAGAATAATTACTGGAACCGAGTATTTTGCAATAATTTCTACGCCAACATCGAGAAGTCCCCAACTCGAACCCATCTTTTTGTCGACTTTAACAAAATTGTTACTCTCATCAGTCTCGACGATTACGTTGTCCGGATCAACAACAACAACGATGTCGTGACTTCCAGCTTCTACCATATACAGTAGAGTGATCTGTGGCGGATCCTCAGTAAGATCGGACGGCATTATCGCTTCGATTAACTGACGATAAGCGACACTATCTTCATCACATCCTCGCTTCTTGATTTCCTTAATCGTCTGATCAACACACAAAACGATGTTTACAGAAGTTGCATGTGCATTTCCTAAATTCTGGATTTGAACATTCACAGATAACATATCGCCAATAGAGCCCGTATATGTACGGACATCCACATCGACAATCGTCAAATCTGGCGCTCGTAATCGTAATTCAATGACCTGTTCGTTCGTATCACAGTTAGGAGCGTAATTATCCGGCAAACCATCGTGATTCATATCGATTGTACATGAGTCGTCCCAAATCGGTGTTTCATCAAAATCTCCACCAGCCTCAGAAGAACCGAAACTGGATAATACTTTGATCCCAATCTCTCGGTTAGCTAATGCTGCAAGAGGATCAATAGAAACAATTGCTACTACTTGCAACGTAGTATATGCTGGCATCGAAGGCATAGTTACCGCCCCTGTTCTTGCGTCAACATAACACTCGCCTTCGGCAGGTATGTCACCAATTGTTAGAACGGCACACTTCTTTTCAGAAGGATATTCAGTATCGAATCCTTCTATCAAAGCGTATTCAATCAACCAACTGGAAAGTGTGTTCATTCCAGGGGCTATATCCCAACCAGCACCATCCATTGTATGATTGTGGATAGTTGGTTGGTCTGGCACATTTCCGAAATTAGTCAAATTCATCGTGAATCTAACTACACGTCCCGGAGCAGTTGTTTTGATTTTGCTCTCAACAGATGGATCGATCGTGATTCGCATATCATGGAATTCGATAATTTCAATTTGTAAAGTGATGACATCACGTAATTTTGTTCCTTCATATGGCTCTTCACTAAACACTTGCAAAGTAACAGTATACATTCCTGCCAAAGTTTCCTCTGGTACATTAATCATTATCTGAATAATCTGAAATTCGTCACGGGCAAGTTCTTCGAAGATGATTCGAGGTATTTCAATATCCCAAACATCTGAATTACCGTCTTGGTCAACGATTGAGCCGATTGCCATATCATATCTATCTGCGCCATTTCCAGTATTTTCAACCGTTGTGTCCAATTGATATGATTGCCCAGGATGCAGGGATAATATCGTCTCTGAGGTCGCATCTAATTCATATCGTTGAATTACATTGGTGACTAAAACCACAGAATCTCTGACCCGAGGGGCTCCATCTAAGTGCGCCTTGATAGTTACAGAATCTCCTAAGCCAGCAGTTGCGTTATACGGTGCACACATTATCGCAGTTACAGTATAAGGGGCATCGATAATCGACCAATACCTTGGACTATCATCTGGGATACTATTCCCTCCAGGAGCATTTGCAAAGTCAATATCGACGGTCCAGTGATCAAACCTCCAAGTCTGTTCACTAATCTCTGAAGGGCGTTCATCTGGCCCCCCAGGGGTTGTGAAAACTAGGTGGCCGGGGGTGAAATGTTTCGTGACATCGATATCAAACTCAGCACAGTCCCCAGGTAGAACGTGCTGAGTCGTTTCACCAAGATTGAAGACGATATTTCCAGTACTCTTAATCGAAACATTGACCCATAACTCTAGCACATCAAATGTTCCTCTATCAATGGAGAGAACTGGCTCACCCGTTGACCATCCTTTGAGATATATTACGAAAGTCCCGGGTTCTTGTGAGGTAGGTACGCTAACTTGTAAATTACGAGTAACGGACTGCCCCGGATCAAGAGAGAGGGAAATCGGGAAACTAATGCCCCAACCAAATGGCAATGCCCACTCTGTTTGACCTTCGAGTGTTGCTGGGTCATAAAATGCGAATGTGTCGTATACGTTTCCAGTATTGGTAACTGTAATCGAAAATATAGCTGACTGCCCTTGTTCGACATCAGCTTGGAAGTGAGAGGTGTCTAACTCAATTCCGTGAACCACATCCATCAATGTGAGAGTTAATCGTTCATCACGAATTGCTGGATCTTTGTGAGACAGGGCAGAAACTGTAATCGTCGCAAGTTCATCTTCATGTGCTTGATAAATTGTTGGAGCACGAACTTGCAGGTACATTGGAACTACATCGCCACCGCGCAGGAATACTGGCGTTGAATCAAATATTGGAGTATTGTTAGTAGAAAAGAATAATGTCGCACTCCAATTCAACGGTACACCCTCCATCGTTACAGTGAAAGTATCCGAAACAAGCTCTGCTGGACCCGGAGTAGGGTTTGAAATTGTCATATTGTAAGTTGTTTGCTCACCTGGTTCAATAGTGTGATAATAGGTTTCATCACTAGCCAATGATACTTCGACTAAACCTGTCAATACATGAACATAACAAAGTGTGTAAGACCCACCGTTGTGTTGGTCGTTACACTTGTTTGTATCCGACCAAGCAATATGAGCACCGCTACCAAGGTCATTAGCGAAACCCGGAGTTTGACCAAGTTCTGGTACAGCGCCCGAATTAGGTCCTAACTTATCTGATTGCCATTCAGTAATAGGCAATAATTCCCATTCATCAAAAATAGAAGATGCAATCGAATTAAGAGGAAATCCATTCGGATAATCATCATTTGTATGATTCAAACGAGTGTACATAATTGTCTCACCTTGAGAACCATTGTAATTATCCAACCAAGTTAGGTGTACATTGTCAAACGAATCTGTAAGGATCGCAGGCATATGTGAATTCGCACCGAATGGCCGATCTGTTGGAATTCCATCATATCCTTCTACCTGAGAAATCGCTCCATCTGCAATTTGCTTGATACCGTATGCAGGCAATCCACCGGGTGCTCCATCCCAAGCGCCCGCGCCTCTCATTCGGAGTCTAGTGTAATAGATTTCATAGTTGACATCAATGTCAAATCCATATGCACGACCATCCATCCAAGTAATGTGAGTATTGCCAGAAGTATCGAGTGCAATTCCGGGATGAAGGCTGTATGCATCATTCAATGTAATTCTGGTATCATTCACCACAACTAGATGACCATAGCCAAGACCGTCCATAGAAGGCCCTAAATCTTGGATATATCTGTCTGCAGTGGTGTCGACAAAGGTTCCAGAGTCTCCTTTTGCCCAACCAGGCCATGGAGATTCAATTAATGAAAGCGGGTCAAGAATTGTCATGAAAATTTCACGAGAATTATTTGTCGATAAATATACGAGAGCTTCGACCATCAACTGCATCTCTGCAGAGTTTGAAGCAGATGTTGGGAATGTGTACATCATACCTTCAGCATTAGTTAATCTAAGAGTTGTACCAGGGCAAGTTCGAGTCGATAAACTGTTGAAACCATTCGGGCATTGAGCCAAATCCATCATGTGTGAACCGACATCGGATGAGCCGGTACCAAATCCAGCAGCGTGAAGAGGGATTGGGATAATTCCAGCTTCTACACAAGCGTCATGAGCTTCATTAATCGATTGAATATCATCAGATTGTTGGGCAGGGCTTCCACCATATGGTCCTTCATCAGAGATTGGTATTACTATTTTTGTAGCATTTGGATTCCAATGATGATCTAATTGTGTTGGAGGGTTACCGGGAACATTTCCGTTGATGTCTTCCCAAGACAAGCAGGCCCAAGTCGATGCAGGGCCCCAAAATTCACTGTAATATCCACCATCTGTCGGCAAATTGATTGCTCCGTTATTGTAAACCACATCATTCAACTCTCTGATTCCACCAGAGTCATCATTGGGTGCTAATCCTAGTGCAGTTAAGCGAGGGCCTTGGTTGCCACTTCCACCTGTTGCATACGCTGTTGCACAATTTCCACTCGTTGCTGCTGAGGGCCAATTTCCACTAAGGGCGTAAAGTGTTTCGTAAACGGTCATGTTCGCTCGCTCCAATAGAGGTTTTAGTCCTTGGAATGACCCTCCGCTCGCAAAATTTCCACCATAGAAAACCACACACATGTCTGCCCATTCTGCGTTCATTGAACCTGAAGTATCGATTGGTACAACCATCTCGACCTTTCCTCCGCGTGTATCGTCCCAAACGATTTGAACGAAATCATCCGCATCGACAGCAAGATCAGGATGGCCTTTGTGACCAATAATTGGCGTCAATAAAGTTTCATCAATGGCAATAATTGCTTCACGTGCTGAAATATCTGCTTCCAACATTGCATAGTAAATCTGTGGTTGTTGGTAATACTTATCGAGAGGTTCAAAGGAATCTTCCCAAACAATGTGTGCATTATTATCTGAATCGACATCGACAGCAGGCCAATCTCGATTTTGAGAATGGCGTGAAACAATTGTGTCGTCGATAACAGAAATTACTGCATCTAATGCGATACCGCCGTCGCGATCATCTTGGAATGGATCTACAACAGTATATTTGATTGCCCACTGACCAGCCTTGTCCGTCCAAACGATATGGGCACGGCCATTATCATCGACTCGGATATCGGGGTGCCAAGCACGATGAGAGCCGGGATTCGAAATTTGTGTCGCATCGATGAGTGTATCTCCACGAGCATTGGTTAATTTGTAGTAAAGGTGCTGGGTATTACGACTCCAAACGAAGTGAGTATTACCTTCATCATCGGCATCTACTGCAATCATTCGATCATTTGCTGAACCCCCGTTGACTATCTGTATCGCATCGGTAAGAACGATTTCGCTCGCATTTACAGAAGGTACTCCCATAGCAGCAAATGTACTCAAAACCATCAACAAAACCATCATCATACTCTTCCTTGTTCTTCCTGTTTCCATAATACAACCTCCAGCATAATGCCGTAACATATTGTTTCAATAATTTTCTATACTTAACTGCAACCCTTACGCGTCATTAAGTAGAGCAAAATAAAAGTGAAAAATTATTATTGATTAAGCCCATTCATCCGGGTCGAAATCGCGGCCGAATCCACCCGTCTCGTCCATATCTACGGAAGATTCAGGTTTACCACTAACTCCACCCTTTGATGCAGATTTTTGGGCTTTTTTTGCAATCCAATCATCGACTGGCCCGGGTTTTCCAGTTCCAGGGCCATAACCAAATTTTATCTTGTGAATCAAAGCTAATTTGGATAACCAAACATGTCGCATAGTATGCATAAATTCGTTTTGAGTGAGCCCATCGAACCAAATCGGTCTAGAGAGATTGAATGCTTGTAGTGGTCCGAGATTGTCTCCTCGCTTTTTTCCAACATGTAAGACCCAATCTAAATTGGCTTGAGTCAAATGCAATCTGGCCTCATGAAGCCAAGTTTCCCAACCACCTGAATCCTCTTCATTATGAGAAATCATTTTAGATTGTTGACCTTCGTCAACCCTAGTTATGGAATATACCAAAACCAAGTTTCGGTTCTTTGGAATTACAACATTGAAAACATGTCCTTGTTTTGTCGGAGGGTATCTAACATGCAAATGCATGATGTTTTGATGATCTTTTACCTCACGGATTTCGAGTCGTTCGCTTTGTAGCCAATCCTTGACAGCATCAACTACCTCGCGAGCGTCCATGAATTGCTTTTCAAAGCCCGACCTATTTGAGTGATGCTAATCCTTCCTTCAAATCTAAAAGCAAACAAACAAACTTTTCCCCATCTGCAGATTTTCGTAATTTTGTTCTCCGTACATCCTCAAGCCAATCAGTTATCCAATCATAAGAAACTAGACTAATTATGGCTGCCAAATAATATAAAATGAGTAAAAATATGAATGTAATCGGCATAGAAATAAGAGGGGTTTTCAAGATAATCATCGAAAAAATAGCAACTATTGGCCAAATCATCGTCAAAGAAAACATTGATGCTAATAAGAAATAAGACGTTCTAGCATCTAATCCTTCATCAGTATTATTACCCAAAAAATAGGCTAAGCCCGTTTGTAATCCACTAGAAGGTAATGTGATTGGGAGTAATAAGATGATACTTACAACACCAATTATAGCCTTGATGATTCTTAATGGCTTAGGGCGATGAATTGACAAATCGGCAGAGACCGAAAATCCATCTAGATCATTCTTCTCAAGAATTTCTGCTGCCTCTTTCGCACTGTCGGCTAACTTTTGTTGGATATTTTCAGATCGTAAATTTTCTCGTATCTTTCGCATCGCAATAACTTCATCTTTCAATGAATTTAGGGGTTTTCCTACGGCAATTGATTCAACATGTGCCATTAATTTCCAAGCTCGGAATGTGGCCCAATCTGGTGCATCGGGCCCTAATTGTGCGAGTTTGCTATAGAGATTATTTCGTAATTCAAGAACTTCTTTGGCAGGAGGTTCAACCCATTCTCCTTGGAGTAGTTTCGCCTTGTCTCCTTCAGACATGACATCTGGAATAATTATTGGTTCCCCATACTCAACATAGTGGTCGGTTCGAAACCAATAATGCTTCCTCCAGTGTAAGCCCGTGGGTTGAATTGTTGGGAGGGGATTGCCTCGTGCATTAGCTAAAGCAGCAGATACCAGTGCGGAACGAATCGAACCTGTACGAAGATTGTGTAATCTTGTATCTTGATGTGATTTGCCCTCTGGCATTATTATCGCCGAATAACCTGCTCCAATACAATTTGCAACCGTCATCATGCTACGGTCATTAATTGCCCTCGCTTGATTCGCATCAGTCACACCACCTTCAATTTCGGCCTTTCGTAAAACCGGTTGAATCCCGAGGCGACATGCCCACCAGCCCAAGATTGGTCGTGTAGTGAGATCATGACGGGACAATGCGATTACCCGTTTTTTCTGCGTGCATAAGATTACAGTTGGGTCTACCAATCCATTGATATGTGTTGAAACGGAAATTCTACCACCTGATGTCGGCGGCACATTATCCGAATCATGACGCCGAAAAATAAACTGGTTTGCCATCAAGAACATTGCCCTTATAACAAACCAGAATCCATAGGAACCTGGGTGCTTACCAGTCAAATCATGAGGGACTTTTAGGAGCTTTTTCACATTGATTCGTTTAGCGCTGGCCGAAAGTTCTGGGAGAATCTCCGGAGCGTTCTCTTGTGTTGTCACGGCGTCGCGAGGAGGGCGGAGGTTGAGAACACACCGATTCTATTCTATGGCTGCAGAAATGGTTTCTGCGAGTTGCGCACCCACCTCAGGATCAAGTTGTTTGGTGGCGAATGGCCAAGCAAGGCCGCTACCGTCCTCAAGTTTTGGTATGATATGAAAGTGGACGTGGAAGACTGACTGGAAGGCAGCCTCGCCATTGTTTTGCAGAATGTTGAAGTCAACTGCGCCGGTGACGGCGAGAATGGCTCTAGAGATGCGCGGCAGAACTCTCCCGATAGCCGCAGAGGACTCATCAGAGAGAGTATCAAGGGTGGCAGCCTGCTCTTTGGGAACCACAAGAGTATGCCCAAGGCTGAACGGATTGATGTCGAGGAAGGCAAATACATGTTCATCTTCATATAACTTATAACATGGTATTTCACCATTGATTATTCGAGTAAAGATGCTTGGTTCAGCATCACTCATTTCATCATCTCATTTTGATTCTGCAATCGATTCTGCAATTGCCACTAATCCATCGAGTTTGAGGGCAGAGACCAATTCAGTATTCATGACCTTGGAGTTGTCAGTTAATTGAACGTTGGTCGCCTTCAAATTAGACAATTCAGAAAGCGTTTTTTGTGCATTTCCATTCATGTTCTTAACAATGCTAGAAAGTTTTGACGAAAATTCGGAAACTGAGATTCCTGAATTTTCGAAGAAGTTCGAAACTTTATCGTCACTTGCTGATAATTCATTAGAAAGGATATCTCCTCCTCCAAATTGTACTGAATCTGCCCCTGCTCCTGCATGAGCACCTGCTGCAGCTCCAGAAACCAAATCTTCCAACAATACATTCCCGGCTAAGATTCCGTCTCCATGGAATCCTGTATTCGCCGAACGACCTGCCGCGTAGAGTCCGGTAATCCACATTTCTCCATTATCAAACGTTACTCGGCCGTTTTCATCGACTGGGGCTCCCCCGGTTGTAGCGGAAATAGCACCTGAAATTGGCACCACATCAGTGCTGATGTTGAGTCCTGTTCGATCTTGAATTCGACGAGCTGTTTGAGCAAACCATACCTCAGAACTTGTGTCGATATTTCGGAAATCAATAACACAGGATTCGCCTTCTAATACCGCTTCGACATTGGTGCCTTCTCCACTCTCTTTGCAGATTTGTCCACCAGAACCTATAGATTCGATTGGTAAATGTAAATCTGTACCAGTGACCTTCATTGAATTGTAAGCAATATTGCCCATCCCTCTTAGTGAAATTCCAGCATTTATTGCAAGACTGCTGCCGATACCAGCACCATTAGCAACATTGGACCAAAGGCCTTGGTATCCATCGGTGGCTAGAATAATCGATTTGGATTGAATAACGGATACTTCTCCATTAGCCACATTGAGAATTGTAAGACCGCGAATTTGATTATTGTCCAAAACTAAGGATAAAGGGAGTAGATCATTTCTTCGAGTAATGTTTCTCTTTATCGCCTGTTCCTCAAGGATTTTTGTTACTGATGAATTGGTTGAATCACCACAGCCAGTCAGGCGTGGTTGGCCGTGTCCCGAGGCACTGGAAGTGAATGGGAGCCCATCTGAGCTTCTACGTAGAACCAAGCCCCAACGCTCTAACTCAACAATTGTTCCAACAGCTTCTCCACAAATTCTTGCAGCGACAGATCTGTCGACCGTCTCACCACCTCTGGAAATTGTATCATCGCGGTGAGCGGTTGAATCTACTTCCTTGATCGAAGCTGCAATACCAGCACTAGGAGCGGCGCCTTGGCTGGAGCTGATACCTGAATCGTGGATTAACAGAGGTATTGTTCCTGCATCAGATGAAGCGATGGCAGCTCGAAGCGCGGCCGGCCCATTTCCAACAATGACTACATCCCAAGATTCCATGCTCACTCAAACACGGCCACATACCATCCTATCATGAAGATGACGCTGCGGGACTATGTCCCGGAAAACTCAATCTTGAACTGAAAGTGCTAATTTTCTGACTTCTTCTGCCGCATCTGTCATCTTCATTCCAACACTTTCCGGATGTAGTCGAGAGGTCAGTGTTGTATGAACAACCATAGAGGTAAGAGCGACCCCATCTTCACCCTTCAGCATCACTTGAACAGGGTGGGAACCAGATTCGGAATTAGGCCATGCGAGGCCTATCCATAAGACCAAAGATGTATTGAGTAAATTTGCTAAAGTTTGATTTTCATCTCCTTGTAATCGAGGGGCAGAAAGCCGGAAGTTTTGGAATTCGGGTTCTCCTTCAGCAGTTACTATCTCCACCTCTACCGTCTCATCTGCTTCACCTCCATTATGGAGCATAACAAATAATGCACCCTGACCGTCGGAACATCGTGGTTGCAAATCAACATCCATTCGCCACGAAATATCATCAAAATTTATTTTGCCATTTATCATTGAATCTTGGAGGCGATCAGTGAGGCGAAATAATCCCGGTTGCCATGCCCGTGTATGGGCAAGAAGTCTTTGTATCGAATCAATATTGAATTTAGAATTCGAGTCGACCAATCTATCTATCGTAGAGACTTTGAAAACTCGCTTAATTTGGCTCATCATTTCATCATCATCGATCCTACCTCGATAATTCAAATGTAACGAAACCAGCATTTCTTCAACTGCTGATTCAGAAGTGAGGCCATCCCTAACACCCAATGAAAGTGAATTTACCCATTCTTCCCAATCACTAGCTGTTTCAGGGTCTAGGTGGACGAGTAAAACTTCAGAGAGAACGTTTGATAAAATGCTGTCATGAAGTGTTGGTGCATGTAATGAAAGAAGAGGAAATGTTTTCGAACGCATAGGAATAGAGCCTTCTAATTGAAAAGTATTCATCCAACTAACCGCTCCAAAGATTATTGCCAAACTTACTAGAATTGTTTTCACTATCTGGCCGGTCTCAATATTGATAATTGCCAACAAAGATATTGTCGCCATTAGCGAAGTCAATATTCTAATTCGTTCACGGAGAATTCGTTCATTGAGAGTATTGATTATTCGCTCTACACCAGGGTAGGATGCTTTCGATTTAAGTCCCTGAGCCCTAAGTTGTAAGCGATCTTTGGCTGACATTTTAGCAAACGCTGCAGCCAAGTTTGTTGGAATTAATAATAATGTTAAAATTGAAAATAAACCAATTGCTACCTCGACTGAGGAATATTCCCAATCGGTTAAGATAACTCCTGCAGAAGAGGGCGCGGCAACAGCAAACCAAAATCGAATTGATTGGCTTGGTTTTATTGTTGAAATACGTGTCCAAAATCTTCTACTAGCATCACGAGCAGCGATTCTTTTGGCAAGAGGGAGGCTGACACCAATCTCTTCTTCGATACCAGCGTAGGGTGTTGGAAGTATCTCACCCTGACCATTCATGCCTTAACGGACATCGTAGTATTCTTCATGACATCGGACGTTTCTATAAGAAAAAACAAAGTTTGGCGACCCTACCTTTCTTGAGCGGGGTGTGCTCCCAGAATCGGGCGTGTAGCATAGTCTGGATAATGCACCGGCCTCCTAAGCCGGGGACCGTGGGTTCGAATCCTGCTGCGCCCGCCATCAACTGGCCTGATTTTTCAGATTGCTGAATTGAAAAACAAAGTATTGAAAGAAAATACTCAACCAAAGGCCAAGCCATGGTTTTGTCCTGATTTAGCAACCCTATGAAGAAACCTTTCGAAAGGAATTCGGGCCTGAATTGATCGTTGTAAATCGATGTCGCAATCTGCAAGAGCATCCAGTAATTCCTCTCGGAGATCATCCGGAATTGATAATCTTCGGCCAATTATTACTTCATGAATTTGAGAAAGAATATCATCAGAATCAAGGCCGTGCTCATTCATCAACCGGTCAATTTCAGCCATTGCACCAGCCAATACCTTCTGTTTCCTACCCCGGTTCTTAATCCACCTCCATTCTACCACACGGCCACGTAATGCCAACTCTAGGAGGTGTCGACCGGCTTGAAGGGTTGTAGCTTGGACTAATTTGTGAACTGCGGAGCGATCGGAAAGAAGGTTGCGTGCATCGAGCATTTCTAGTGTGAAAAGAGCTTTTCTTAGATTACCTTCAGCAATGTACACAATATCCTCAATGACACCTGTGTCAGCCTCAACTCCTTCTTTATTCGCAATAGAAGTCAGTACAGATTGAATTGTATCATTATCCGTTGATGGGATTCGAATCATCTGAGATCGTGAGCGGAGGGCATCAATAATTCGGCTAGGTGCGCGTGCGACAAGAATGAAGCGGGAAGCGGGGCCGACTGTTTCCATCATTCTGCGTAAATATGCTTGGCGAATGTGCCCAAGGTGATCAGCATCTTCTAAGACAATCAATCTACTAATCGGCAAGACACCTGGGGTTATTTCCAACTCGTGTCCAATTGGTGCTACATCAGAAGGATTAGAGGAAGAAATGCCTCTATCGAAAGCATCCAGACTCAAACGACCGGCTAAGGTATCTGATGAATTAGCTCCGCCAGGACGAAGAAATTCTTCGAATTTTCCCATAGCACCACTGGTCTTAGCCAAATCTCTCGCTTGAAGAATATGAGTCGTGGAATGCCATCCCGGGCCTAACATCTGTCTTGCTATTAATTTCCAAGCTGCTGATTTACCAACTCCTGCCGGGCCGGTGATTAGCAAATGTGGCGGATTTGATGAAAGACAAGCAGAAACTAATGCATTTCGTTGCAATTCTGGAATTGCTAAATCGTCAAACGTCCGCGGCGAATGAGTACTGAGCCAACTCGCCATAGGTTATCGGAAAAGTGGAAGGACTTGAACTGAGCGATTCTCATTCCGCTCTCAAAGTCTTGTGACGGCCGCCCTTTCGAGGCTTGACAAAGATTCGGTATCCACATTTGTGGCAAGACCGGCCGGATGAATTAACCTCAGTCCATGTAAGGTGGCCACAGCGTAGACACTTGTAGCGGATTTCGAGTGGATCCATGGTGGATTCACAATGGTTGCACTTAGGCAGGTCGGTTTCACTCCAAACCTTACGATCTGTGCGATTGCACTGTCGGCATTTGTGGAGGACTAGTCGCTCAGCGTTCTTTGCCATCGAAGCCGGCGACCGAAGCCCCCTTCTTCAATCTGTAGGTCGATTCATCGAGCCCTACGGGCTCTCTCACAGATACTAACAAAGTTCTCGAAAATCTTTGCTCCATACTCGGAGTCATTCACTTCTGGATGAAATTGAAGACCGAATCTATCGCCTAAATCATTCTCCATGGCCTGTACGTGACAAGATTTGCTGCTTGCTGTAATTTGAAAGCCAGCAGGTACGTCTTTCACCTCATCATTATGGCTTTCCCACACAATTTGAACATCGGGAGTATCGGCAAATAACTGCCCGCCCCCATCATGTAATTCGATTGATGCTGCACCAAATTCAGGAGCAGGTGCTTCTACCGATTTGCCGCCATAAAATCCTGCCATGAATTGATGACCAGCACATATACCAAGTATTGGAATTTTCAGTCCGAGAAAATCTGCACAATTTCCTAACTCACCAGAAAGGCCAACTCGAGCAGCGCCGCCAGAAAGAATTAATCCATCTAATTCTCGGAGGTCTTCAAGAGCTGATTTATTTGAGAAAATTTTGGTATCAACGCCGAGATAACGAAGCATTCTCCATTCACGATGAGTCCATTGGCCACCATTATCGATGACATCGATAACCAGCCTATCCTCTGACATTATGGCAAGGGCGTTATCGGCGGGTGATGAATGATGCCCTTGCTTCACTTCTAAATTGAAAGTAGGTAGTGGGTGCGATTGAAATACAGAACGGTTGTCGTCGGCATCCCTGCCCCGATGGTGTAGTGGCCTATCATGTAGCCCTGTCGAGGCTACGACCCGGGTTCAAATCCCGGTCGGGGCGCCACTCATTCGCTTGCGCTACCCCAATCGGGTGAGTAAGTGAAGCAGTACCAGCATCGGCCTGACTCGTCAAACTCGCAGAACCCAATCTCTTCACACTTAGGATTCTCTGTGGGGTCTGGCTCTTCCCCAGTCAGCATGGATCTCAGTCTATCGGTTGCTCTGAGCCTGTGTACGTCCCTACGGGAAACCCGGTAGATCATTTCTCCGCCTCTCCAATGCTCAAAGACCGCTACCCCGTCCCTTTTGCCGTCGTCGTCGATGTCTCCATCGTAAGTGAACTGAACGAACTCGGTTTCGTCGAGCCCGAGGTCCACCACCCAGAACTTCTTGGCCTCCCCCAAATCATCTACTAGGCCGTCTATGTCCTTCGAGGATACGGCTTTGTTAACGCCGTCGACGTTGTAGCGCAGAACCTCGCCACTACTGTCCGCACCAATGGCTTCGAGGTACACTACGACGACGTCGGAGTCCTGGTGCTGGTAGCACAGGCCCGACTTTCTCATCACCATCCTGCGGCACTTCTTACCGTTGATAGAGTCCATGTGCAGGCAGTGAGTAATATCCGCCAACTTTGCGTTGGGGGTGGGGGTTTTGTCCTCGGTGAACTTGCCTGTGCTGGACCTGCCGAGGGCTGGAATGCCGGCGAGGGGGGCAAGACACATCTCCATGCCACTGCAGCCATTGCCACTAGGGATATTTATCTCCATCTTTATGATGATGTAAAAGACGACTATTATGAATAGTAAAATGAGGATTAGTGAGGGGCCATCTCCGTTGACGGTAACGGCTTCCTCTTCGGTTGACGGCCGTTCTGGCTCTGGTTCGGGTTCGGATTCGGGTTCGGATTCGGGTTCTGCCCCTTCTCCCTCACCCTTGTGCTTATAGCAAACCAGACTATTGTACATATGTTGGCGTTTGCAGCCTTCAACCAAGCATGAGCCGCCTACTTCCATGGAACCACATTACAGTTTGATAAATCAATATTACCCCGGCATCCACGCCTAAAACGAGTAAAATCTCAATGGAATTTGAATTTTCTAGAATCCGAGGTCGCCGAGATCGACGTCGCTGTTCATGTTGATTCTGACTGGGAAAGCCAACGACACCCCGCTCTCATCGAAGCGTCGAAGAATTTCGCCGACGAAGAAGGACTTCGATGGGCGCATTTTTCTAGCATTATTGACATAATATCTGATTTCCATGATAACTTCTTGATCCCCGAAATCACGCAAGACAACCTCAGGTGGTTTCGGCGTCTTGCTGATATCGGGGTGGTTTTCCGCAATATCTATGATGATTTCTTCAGCTTTCGATACATTAATCCATGTGGGAATTAATCCCAGTCTAATTCGGACGCGTAATTCCATATCGGCACTATGACTGAAATTTGCTACCGTATCATTTGTCAGCAATTTGTTGGGAATGGTTAGCATCACCCCATCCGTAGAACGCACGACCGTGGTACGCAGGCCAATTTCAGAAACGTCGCCCCAACTGCTGTAGATACCACCGAGCTTCTTTGGCAAAAGTATGCGTTCGCCTTCTCGGAATGGCCTATCAACAATGATGAATATCCCCGCAATGACGTTCTCCATGGTATCCTGAGCGGCAAAGGCGACAGCCAGTCCGAGAATTCCCAATGCAGCGACGATGCCGGTCACATTGATGCCCAATTCATTTGCTGCAGTGAGTATTACTAGGGCCCACATCAGCAGAACAGCGATTCTAAAAATGAAATTTTCAAGGGCTTCGTCGAATTCGGTTTTGTCAAATATACGGCGCAGATAGCGCTTGACGATACCGATAAGCGGAATGCCGATTACGAATGTAATCAGTGCAGAAACCGGAGCAGTTGCAAGTATCTCAGTTGCACAAGTATATGTTGGTTCAAAGCTATTTGGAAGGTCATTAAGGCAACTCATCGTGAGTGTCCCCCTGCTGGCGGCTCAATAGCCTACCGTCTGAGATGCTGGATTGCTAGACCAGTACAATAATCGGGTGGCGAATCAATCCATTGGAGCTATCCACGCCTCAAACGAGCAAAGTCTCAATGAAGCGCTATAATCACGTTTTATTCTAAGTTCTGGTAATGGCTTATTTTCAAGGAGAGGAGGTAATGCAGCAACTATCGAAGCATTCGCTTCGGCGATTTCTGATTCTTTAACCACAACACGCCCACGTATCATCGAGACTTTCGAACGGTCGAGTAAAGGCACGATATTTGGTAAAAAATCAATGGTTCGATGAGGTAAATTCATTAAAATTAAATTCCAATTACCAATTAAATTTTCATTTTCTGATAATCGCGTGGCATCTCCAACACCTAGGAGGCGTGTTTCTGAATAGCGTTTTAATTCGCCTGTAAATTCATATTCAGTTCTATCCCATTTTGAAAAATTTTCAATCATAATTTCGGCTGCATCAGGATTGAGATCTGCTGCTAAAATATCGCCGATTAAACCATCTTCACCGATTAGGCAAGCTAGAGCCGGTCCGACTCCACAAAATGGGTCACATACCCTCAATGGTTCACCAATTTCTTTTCGTAATTCCTTTGCGTATGCTAATGTTTCAAGACGTTCTGTCTGTAATTTTGTTGAATAATATGCACGAGTTGGGTCACAAATAATGTGCCTGCCAGATTCTTTAACCACAACTCGAGTATGAGATAATTCGACAGGAATATTCGATGTCAAAATCTTATCATTGGCCCTCGCACCAAGCGGTGTTAATTTCCTAATACGAAATTCACCGAAAACACCTTCATCTTCCAAAACTAATCGAATATGGGGATGGGCGGTAAGTTTTGCTAATGCTATTTGTTCTTTGTAATCTTTAATCGCGTCTTCGATTCTAAGAATCATCATATCGCCAATAAATTCGTGAGCATTTGGCCACGAATCACCAAATTCGTCAATTGTTTCTTGATCTATCAAGTCTGCTAAGTGACTCCACCAATCTGAATCGATTCGATTATCTGATTCGCCTTCACGTTCCACTAATTCATAGTCGTCGAAGATTGGTGAAAAATTATCTTTATTTGAAAATGAAACGGGGATTAGCCTTGCAGTCCCATTATTTGATTGTGTGATACGATACCCGTCAACCAGCAGATTCCTTTCACGAAGAAGGCTAATCACTGATTCAACTTGCCGATTAGGGACCATTAGATGTCGCATCACGTTCATGACGGGCACGCGTGCCCCTCGCTTCACCATGACGGAGGAGGACTTGGGGGCTGGCCTCTGGCTAATTGGCCTTGGACCAGGAGATCTCGGACAGATGACTCGTGGGGCCTTAGTCCTCTCACAAGCATGCAATTATCGATTTTTAGAGGGCTATACTGCCGTGTTACCAATCGAAGAAGAGAACGCTTTGGAAGGTCTTGTCGGGCCTTGGGAGCGATTGATGAGAGATGAAGTGGAGACACCTGAAAAAATTCTAGATTTGGCTCAACATTCATCAGTAGCACTCTTGGTTGTTGGCGATCCAATGCAGGCTACAACCCACATAGATTTAGAAGAACGATGTGCTGAACTTAACATTCCGTTCAAGGTAATTCCCGGCTTGTCTGCAACTTCGCTTGCAATTTCACTTTCTGGTTTACAATCATACAGATTTGGGCGCCAAGTAACCCTTACTTATTCATATGGCGATTATTTACCAACCTCGCCATTAGAATTAATCGATAAAAACTACAATAATAATCTTCACACCTTAATGCTGCTCGATCTTGATCCTACTGGCATGGGTATTGAAAAACCAAAACCAATGACTCCGAAGGTTGCTGTAGAGCTACTTCAGAGAATGATTGAAAAAATTAGCGAAAGAGATGGGAGCCTCAAGCCAAGTTTGCAAATCCCAATCGACGATTGGGACGGAATATTACTCAGTGATATTAGCACAAATCAACAACGAATTGAAGCGGGAAATCTAGGAAAATTATCCAATTATCAAGGAGGAAATATCCATTCATTTATCCTTCCTGCAAAGATGACCGATGAAGAAAAAAAGGCATTTACAAGGAGAATGCGGAAGTAAACAATGTGGCGAGAGGCTCAAGACAAACGATAGTATGGGAATGTTGTAAATTATGGCCGGACCCGCAGAAGTTAGTTTCCCAGGCGACAAAAATCGCCGAAAAAAGATCCGTGTGCGCGGCATCAAACAGGCTTCAAAGCAAATTCAACAGCGGCTTGAAAGAAATCTAGATTCATTACTTGATGACCCAAGTGTTTTCCTTCCAACAATCGATACAGAATTAGGAAAACCGCGCCGAGACCCGATGGCAGCTACTATCAAAGAAATAAATCAATTATCTGCAAAACGCCACGACCGCCGTTGGCTATCAAAGAGAATGGTGAAGCGTCGTGGTGATATCGTCTGTCGAGCCCTTGCAGGAAGTTTATTGGCAGCACTAGAAGAAGATCATACGACAGTTTCAGTATTCAAAAATCCAATTTATGGCTCTTCAAGTTTTATTCGGAGAGGAAGTGGAAAGCAATCACACATGGTCGGTATTCAAAATTACAAAAACCCAAAATTACGATTGTTGATTTTTGATGAACATGCAAAGCATGGCCTTTGGTTTTTCTCTTGGAATGGCGGGTTTGTCTATACAGGAAATGAACCGAAAGTTCCTGATGAATGGGTTCACTCCACTCTGGATTCAGCCAGCATTCAATTGAATGGTACTGAAACACGATGGACGAGGGGTTTGGACGAAAAAATTGTTGAAAACAATGAGTTGACCGAAAATGGATGGTTGAAATTGGACTTCCAAAACGGCACTACTATCGGCCTTTCTCAATCTTCTTTGGCTAAATCTAACGAAGCTTTCGTACCATCTATTGCTCTGAATATGATACCTCCAAAACTTTCTGATATCGTTGAAGCTGAATGGATGTGGCGACCCAAGGGTTGGCCTAATGATCGTGAACTTCCCTCTGATGGTCGAGAACAATTGGATGGGATTCTACTTGCTTGGATGTCTATGGCATTAGAAGACACTGCACTCGCACGCGCATGCAGAGCGAGCATCTTGAATTCAATAGAGGATGGATTTGTCGCAGGCAGTAGTTGGTTTGACCAAGATGGTCGAGAAGAGTTTCTAGAACATTTGAGCGGAACTGCAAACGAAAGACAAGCCATTGAAGTGATATTAGATTCACTGAACAGTGGTATTCATGTCCGAGCCGACGGGCAAAATTTCAATTTAGAAAGTGATGTTATCAGATTCGAAGATTCTGCATGCCATCCAATTTTAACCTCACTTTGGCCAGAACATGGGAAAATAATCCTTGAAGAAATATTCAAATTAACAGATGATGATGCTGAAGATATTCATCAAAAACAAATGAAAAGAAAACAAGGTTTTGGTGCATTTTTCAAAGAATTAGGGGCTACACTTTCCATTAATCAAAGACTTGATCGACTGCCTTGGAAGAATGAAGTGTTGCCATCTCCGCTTATTATTGCTGATAAATTGGTTAGAAAGGCAGCAAATGATGGAATCGCTTCAACAGTCGCAATCGCTAGGACAGGAAGGGGATTAGATTCGGCAATGGGCTGGGCTTGGTTAGTAGTGCAGGATCGAACAGAATCCGACGCTTGGAGATTTGATTCCGCAAGTCGGGACAAAGGAAGTGATTGGGTTCCTGCCTTGCAAGCTTTATGGAATGCAGCAGAAGATCTGTTACTCAAAGACAACTTAGATGCTGTTGAAGATTACAAGACTGCGATGAAAAAATTAGCGGAAGTGACTGGGAGTCAATTGCGTCAATAGAGAACGGGGCCCACGAATGAAGATACGGGCATAATAGTGGAGCCTTTAATTGCTATTTAGGGCCGAGACTAGAATAATTATGCCGAGGATGAACTGATATACAACCAGTACCAATTCGTATCGATGATCCGGTTCCGCGCCTCGTGCCTCGTGCTCATCATTTTGGCTAGCTGCCTAATGGGATGCTTCTCACCAGAGGAGGAAAAAAAACTGGTTTCGTCAGACGACCTGACAATCTCTCCCGGAGTACTTATTGGAGCACAATTCCAAACTGTAGACATCACAACATCAAGCCCGATGAGCATACATATCCCGTATCTAGTCAAAGACGAGGAATCCGGATACGTCGTGAATGGAACAACACTGGATTTCTATGGGGCTGGCACTGTAAGCCTCGAATTGCTAGCACCGTCAAATATCAACTCAACCCACTACCTACTGGGAGAATTAGGTCGGAAATCCTGGCCGCTGCGAGCAACAAACCAGAGTTGGACGGAGTGGTTCTCGTCGAGCAAATTTGAGCAATCACCATACACCTACATCGAGCATCCCGTGGCAAGGAAAAACGACTCAGCATACACAGTAGAGGACGGGGCACTGCACAGCACCGGGATAATCGATGGGCTCAATGCATTCGAGTGGCTAGAACTATTCGCAGATCCTGATTCGGGCTACAACGATCGGTGGGGTCCTTTCACACTAAATGACCCCGTGTACATGAGAGCTGCCAATTTCATGCAGGGTGAACTACAGGGGATGGGATACGATACACAAATCCACCGCTATTGGATTTCTGACTTCTCCTATGCTGTCAATGTCTGCGGCTACAAGGAGGGGACAATGTTTCCTGACGAGTGGCTTGTTCTAGGGGCTCACCTAGATATTGCTGAAGCAGGAAGTCCGCCGGGTGGTGGCACTCACATCGGAGCGCACGACAACGGTGCTGGCGTAGCCCTCGTTCTTGAGGCGGCCAGAGGTCTTGCGCAGTTTGATCATCGCAGAACTATCGCTGTCTGCTTCTGGTCCAATGAGGAGAACGGCTACGATGGGGTTGACAATTGGATAGACAACATCCCGTCGGGTGTCTCCTTGTCGAACTACCTCAATGCAGACGCAGTCGGGACCAACTGGCCTGGGTATTACACCCTCGTTATCGACATCATTCCCGAAACTGACAACCAAATCAACGAGCAATGGCCCATGGTCAGATTAACAGAATGGATTGGCTCAAACAACAACGACATCGCCGAGGCACTGCGCCTCGGAAGAGAGATTTACAACACCGAAGGCTATGCCTCGATGAAGGACGATGACTCGAGTGAACAGAAGAGGCTCTCGATATCGGTTCATGAGTCCCAAAGGGGCAGAAGCGACTACGAGAGGATAGCAGACCAGCTCGGAGTCGTATCGATGGACTTCGGCTCACTCACCGGCGGCTCAGATTGCTACCACGCACCGTGCGACACACTCGATACGATGATTGACATGATGGGAACTGACAACGGAACCGGCATCCAGAATCTAGTAGAGTCATTCGACCTAATTTCTTGGTGGCTGTTCAACCTCGCAATGCACCTAGACGAGACCCCAATATACGACTCGTCCAGCAATTGAAAGATACCTGAAAATTCAGATTGAACTCAGGGGTACCCTCTGTGCCTACCCATTTTAGGGCTACGAACGAACCACTGTTCTCATCGAAACTGTTAGACTCACAAGCTTCCACCATTCTCTTAATGTCTAGCTCCCGAGGTGGAGCCATCATGGGATTCAAGTCGAAGGTTCGTAAGCGACGCGGAAACACAGGCAACGGCACCTCGAAGGACGGGGATTCCGAAGAGTACGAGGGCCAGATTAGATGCGACATCATCGAATGCGGCAACTGGGCCGACAAGAAGATCGGGGGGCGCAAGATGGCTTATGACAGGGCAGTGGAGGTATGGGGAACTTCGGGTGTATCTCGTAAGGTACGCAAGGTGTCCCTGTGCAAGCCCTGCTACCGGACATGGAAGAAGGAGAAGAAGGGTGAGCCCAAGGAATGGGTATCGAAAGGAAAGGGGCCATTAGGTAATGCCCCCCCCGCATCCACGCCAGTCAGAAGTTTCGATCAGCCGTGAGTGAAAGGCTACCGATACGATTAGTGGGGGAGAGAAATCCATACTGCTACTGCAAACAAAGAAATCCCAAGCAATCCATTGAGGATTCGTGCTTTTTCTGGTGTGGAGAATATTTTGCTTAAACCAACTCCAAATACTGCCCATGTTAGAACTGCTGGATAACCTGCTGTAGCATTAATTCCGACTAAAATAGCCTTACTTGTGAAACCTGTTCCAAATAGGGTGCCCCAAGAAGTCATCAAGACAAGGAAGTGAACCCATGCCTTTCCATTCACAATTTGTAATACCAATCCTGTTGTAAACCCTAATCTTTCAGTTTCTGTGTCCGCTTTTTCTTTGGTAGGATCTTGGGTCGCTATTTTGTATCCTAAATAAGCAATATATGCTGCACCAATATATGTCAATAAGAGGAATATCTCTTGATTATCTTCAATGAAGACCGTTGCCAGTCCAACTGCCAGTCCAAGGGATGACCAGCCCACAAGCATCCCTAATGTCAAAGGAATCGTTGCTCTAAATCCATGTTGTGAGCCGTGGGCTGCACATAGCATATTATTGGGGCCGGGTGTGAAACACATTGGGATAATGAACACAAGGAGAGCAATAAGTCCCTCATAATCCATAACATCACCTCTCGCTATTTTCAAGCTAAGGTTACAAGGTGTTTTTCAGTCAAGGAAAGTGCGGTAGAAACATCATTCCACAAGTCTTCTAAGTCCTCAATACCGACGCTCATGCGGACAAAACCTGGTAAGACTCCGGCTTCATGGCGTACGTCTTCAGGAACGAACATATGACTGGAATTGAATGGACATTCAACAAGGCTCTCAACGCCACCAAGGCTGGTTGCTTCGAAAATGAGATCTAATGAGTGCATGAAGTGCAAGGCAGCTGTATCGCCGCCCTTGAGGACGAATCCCATCATACCAGTTCCGCGCGGAATAATTCGCTGCGCAACCTCATAATCTGGGCTAGAAGGAAGGCTTGGGTGATTGACACTATCTATCATTGGATGTGCTTCAAGACGCTTGGCAAGTTCAGCCGCATTCGATACATGAATTGGCATTCGTGCGTGTAATGTACGCATTCCGCGCTCGAGCAAATAGCACATATGAGGATCGGCCGCTCCGCCAAAGTGTACTTTGCGCGGGAATATTTCTGCCACTAAATCTCTGCGCCCAACAACAACTCCTGCAATTAAATCAGAGTGTCCTCCGAGATATTTTGTAGCCGAATGAACAACCAAATCATAGCCGTATTCGATGGGATTACAAGCCCAAGGTGAGGCAAATGTATTGTCAACTATTGAGATTAAATTATGCTTCTTGGCGACCGCAATCATTGCCTCAAGGTCGCATACTTTAATCACAGGATTTGTAATAGTCTCAACATAGAGAATTTTTGTGTTAGGTTGAATCGCAGCTTCATAAGATGCTGGATCACGCATATCGGCCATCGTAACTTCGATTCCTAACCGTGGAAATTCTTCAGTCATTAAACCATAAGTTCCACCATAACAATCAGCACTTGCAACTACATGATCTCCACTGGACAAAAGCGCGAGGAGGGTTGTTGAAATTGCTGACATTCCACTAGCAAATACTTCGCCGTCTTCTGCACCCTCAAGTGCTGCAATCTTCTTTGCAACACCCTCAGAATTGATGCTGGAAAGGCGCGAATAAAGTTCTGTGTGCTGAGCACCATTGGCCCACCCTTGATATCGCTCAGGCGTGAGTTGATACGTTGAGGTAAGAAAGACTGGAGTTACTGCTGCCCCTTCGATATTCTGTGTGCCTGACCATACTGCTTTGGTTGCGAACTCTTTGTCGGAATGCTTCTCGTCCATGAATATCCGAGATGGGGGAGAGAAATCAATTAAACGGTATTATGGTTAAAAAATCGTCGGATTATTGGGGTTCTTTGTATATTTCCCGACTAATTGACGGGAAGAGTTATTTTGACTCGTCAGTTCCACAATACTGTGCCACTATCTAAACTCGATAAGAAAGACATAGAAATTGTAAAATTACTAACAAACGATTCACGAGCAAGCACGCAAGCATATGCAGATTTGCTTAACATGCCTCGAGTTACCGTACACGACCGGATTAAGCGATTGCAAGACAAGGGTATAGTCAAGCGATTTACAATTGATTTGGATAGGCAAGAATTAGGTTGGCCATTGCACGCATTTATCATGGGAAATTGGCAAGGTGAGAGGGGGTTAACAGATAGGCGGAAGGTTGCTTCAAACATTGCCAATTTAGAATTTGTAATCGGTTGCCATATCGTTACCGGACAATGGGATTTCATTATTGAGGTCGTGGCCCGAGATATGGCAGATTTAGGAGATTCTATTCTCGATCGGCTTTCAGGAATAACTGGCGTAGGGCATACTCAAACATTGGTTTCTTTCTATAGTTACGATGGGGCCGCAGCGGCTTTGAATTAATCATAACCCGATCGCTGAGATAACTGATTCCAAGTTAGCATCAACTAGTTTCGTCTCTATTTTCGAATTTTTAATTGCTAAGTCTGAATCTTTGAGCCCGTGGCCTGTCAATGTAGCTACGACAATACTCCCAGAAGGAATTTGATTATTCTCAACGGATTTCAGAAGGCCTGCAATAGAAGCTGCGGATGCTGGCTCACAAAACACACCAGCATAACGTGCAAGAAGCCTTTGCGCATCGAGGATTTCTTCATCACTAACACTGTCAATCTTGCCACCTGAACTGCTCGCCGCCTCAATAGCCGAATCCCAGCTCGCAGGATGGCCAATTCGTATGGCAGAAGCGACCGTCTCTGGATTATTGATGGGTTTTCCGAGTACGAACGGGGCTGCACCTTTTGCTTGCCACCCCATCATTTTCGGAAGTTTTGAGGATTTCTTATTGGATTTATATTCATTATAACCCATCCAGTAAGCAGTAATATTGCCTGCATTACCAACGGGTAAAAAATGAAAATCAGGAGAGTCTCCTAACTCATCTATGATTTCAAATGCCGCTGTTTTTTGCCCCTGGATACGGAAGGGGTTGATGCTGTTTACTACCTCAAAATCATCTATTTCGCCGAGTTTTCGGACTATTTCAAGCGCTTCATCAAAATTTCCTTTTATTGAAATTGTTTGAGCTCCGTGCATCAAAGCTTGTGCTAATTTACCAAGAGCGATTTTCCCTTCTGGAATCAGAACTATGCACTTGATTCCTGCCCGTGCAGCATAAGCTGCTGCTGCTGCACTAGTATTGCCTGTACTTGCGCAAACTACTACCTTGGCACCGTTTTCCACAGCCTTCGTAACCGCCAAACACATTCCTCGATCCTTGAAAGAACCTGTCGGATTAAGGCCTTCGAATTTTAAAAATAATTCAAAATTTCCCCCTAGTTTCCCTACTAGTCGTTCAGCTGGAATAAGAGGTGTATTTCCTTCAGATAATGAGATAATTTCTGTGCTTGGACCTACAGGAAGGAAGTTACGATAGGTTTCGATGACTCCCTTAGTCATGGATTACGCAGTTTGATTCTGCAATTGAACTTCACTGAGCCGACTCTTGGAAATCAAGGAGTATGAAGAAAATCTGACTCATCAACATACCATAGTTTGAATGCAGAACTTACCTACGAGCGCTTGGTGCTGGCATGAGTGAGTGGACAAAACCAATCGACACCGGCTCGATTCCCGATGATGGTTCTCATTTTGATGTAATCGTTGTCGGCGGGGGGCCCGCAGGTTCAGCCGCCGCATCATACAATGCCATGAATGGCTCCAAAGTATTATTGATCGAAAAACACGTTTGGCCAAGAGACAAAGTTTGTGGCGATGCTGTCGGAGGAAAATCACTTAGTCACGTAAAGGAATTAGGTGTTTTTGATTTGGTCGAATCCACCCCCCATTATGTTGTGGATTCAATACTCTTCGGTAGTGCAAATGGAGCTGAAGTTAGGGTAATGTTGCCAAAGGAGGCATATGCAAAAATGGGGTTACAGTCTGGTTTTGCCCTACCAAGAATTCAATTCGATTATATGATGTTTAAACGGGCGAATGAAATTGTTCGAGAAAATGGCGGCGCAGTAATTCAGGGCCATGGTGTTACGGAAATTATTGTCAAAGGAGAAGGAGTTACTTCAATAATTTCTGGAGTAAAATGTAAATTGGGTGGGCGAAGGTCAGAAGAACCAGAATTAACTTACACATCAGCCTTAACGATAGGTGCTGGAGGTTACAATTGTCCAGTCTCGAGAACAATTACAGAGGAAATTCATCAAGAGCCACATCGGGACGATAAGCATTTTTGTGGTGGATATAGACAATACTGGGAGAATGTAGAAGGTTTGGCTGGAGAAGAGGGGCAAATTGAGATACATTTTATCGACGAGGTTTTACCTGGCTATTTCTGGCTTTTTCCAGTAGGAAATGGTGTCGTAAATGTTGGAATTGGTATGTTAATTTCTGAGCAGAGAAAACAGAAAGGTAAGAAAAAGTCTCTCAAGAAAATTCAAAAGTGGGTCATCGAAGAACATCCGCGATTCAAACATCGTTTTTCCAATTCAACTTTAATCGATGGTTCTTCGAAAGGATGGCAGTTGCCATTTGGATCTCCTCGAAAGAACGCTCCCTCTCATCAGCCTCGACGCTCGGCAATGGCTGGTGCCATGTGCGTTGGTGACGCTGCTAGTTTGATTGATCCGTTTAGTGGAGAAGGAGTTGGAAATGCACTTCTCTCGGCTAAATTAACCGCTCAACATTTTGAACTTGCCAAACATTCTAATGGTTTTACAAATGAGGCAGCAGAAGGATATATGGTTGCTCTTTGGAATTTGTTGGGTAAAGAATTGTCTAATTCAACAAAGTTACAACGTGTTATGAAATGGAAGAGGCTAACAAATTGGTTCGTAAAGAAAGCCTCTAAAAAACCCAAGATTGGTTTAATGATGTCAGAAATGATTGCCAGTAAAGATACACAGACTGTCCTTTGGAGCCCCTGGTTCCTAATGAAAACACTACTTCTCCCATAGGTGAAAATATGAATAATTTGGATAAAGATTTGGCAGGACTCAAGGCAGTTTTTCTTGATCTTGATGGGACTATCTATCTTGGTGGAAACTTAATTGATGGTTCTATCAAATTTTTAGCTCGGTGTGAAGAACGAGGAATTCAACGCTTCTTCCTATCAAATAATTCCTCTAAATCGGTTTCTGAATATTTAGCAAAACTGAACGAGCTAGGAATCCCCGCAGAAGCAAAGGATATATTGCTTTCAACCCATGATCTGCTCTCTTGGTTGGCTAAAGAAGGAGTTACTGAAACATACCTCGTAGGTACTGAAGGAATGCGTTCAATGCTAGAAGAAGTTGGAATTTCCACTCGTAGTAATCAACCACAATATGTGGTACTCGGCTATGATACTGAAATCAATTATGAAAAGTTGAAAGCCGCTTCAATTCACCTCCATAATGGTGTTTCGATGGTTGCAAGCCATCCTGATATGGTTTGCCCTTCACCAGAGGGGGGCTTACCCGATACAGGAGCATACATGGCATTATTTGAAGCCACGACAGGGGTTCGTCCCACTCATATTTGTGGCAAACCCAACCCTGGTATGATTTTACATAAAATCGAAGAATTGGAATTGAAACCTGAGGAATGTGCAATGGTCGGAGATCGTCTTTATACAGATATGGAAATGGCTGAAAGAGCGGGTGTTCATGGTATTCTTGTTCTTTCAGGGGAAGCAACGTTGGAGGATTTAGCGGTCGCCAACCAAAATCCATCATTAGTTGTCGAATCTATTGCTGAACTTTGTTAATGGTGCGTTAGTTATGGCTTCGAATATTGTAGTTGTAACCGGTGCTAGTGGATATATTGGTTGCCATATTGTTTCTAACTTACTGAGTCGAGGAAGACATGTTAGAGCTACTGTTCGAGACTCTTCAGACCCAGACAGAGTTGCTCATTTAGAAGCACTAGAAATTAGACAAGGTGGCTCATTAGAAATTGTTGAAATGGATTTGTTTGATGGAGACTCAGTCAACAAAGCAATTGCAGGAGCTGAAGAAGTCATTCACACTGCGGCGGCTGTTATGATAATGTCATCAAACCCTCAATTGAAAATTGTTGATCCCAGTGTTATCGGAACCCAAAACATAGTTGCTGCGATAGATAATAGTGACACCGTTCGATGCCTTATTCACACTTCTTCAACTGCAGCAATAAGGCCTACAAAATGGAAGAATGGTACTACACTAACTAGTGAAACATGGGCAGATGATGCAACTCTGGAAAATAATCCATATGGATTGGCAAAAGTTAGTTCTGAACGAATTGTCCGAAATTGGCACTCTCAAAAGTCGGTAGAATCAAGGAAAAGGTTGGTTACAATCCATCCTTGTATGGTATTTGGCCCGCCGATGTCAACCCGCCATCTCCGAGGATCTCTTGCCCTGATGATGAGTGTGTTGAGACGAGAGATGCCTGTTGTCCTGCCCATGCAAATCAATGTTGTAGACGTTCGAGATGTCGCTGAAGCACACGTCAAAGCATTGACTGAGGGAGAAGATGGTGGCCGCTATCTTGTAACTGCAGGAGACGTTTCAATGAAAGAGATGGCTAAACTGCTAATATCTCAATATCCGGACATGAATTTACCTTCATTCGAATTACCCTATTCACTCGCTTTAATCGCAGCTATTTTCCACCCAAAAATTAGTGTGTCATGGGCTAGAAATCACCTTAAGAAAAAAATATTTTGGGATTCGACACCAGCCGTTAATGATCTAGGAATGGATTGGATATTGCCTCCTGATTCGATTCTAGCGGCAGCTGATAGAGTAATCGAAAATGACTGGGTCAAGACACTCAACGATTAGGTTAGATTTAGAGGCGGGCCTCTGACGCTAATTCGATGCGTAACCTAGCCGTGCTTGTTGCACTGTTGTTTATCTCACCGGTTTTCGCTGGTTGTTTCGGAGAAGAAAAGGCGCCGACACAAGAGCCGGATGGTCCTTTCATTTTCGAAGAAGGTGACGTGTCGAGTACAACTTGGTACCATTATCCTGGAACCGTTAGTTCTCCTTTTGCAATTGATGCAACAAATTCAGAAGCTGTCTCCGCAGCAAATATTACGGCTAATCTTAGTGGAAATTCAACCCCATATTTCTCTACTGGCACGTATTATGGAACTGGTTATGATACCTTTGAGCCGACGCTGGGGGTAACTTCATCTGGGGCGATATTCTTTACAAATTACAATGGTTTAGGTGATGGTACGCATATTATCAGATCCCAAGATCAGGGTCAAACATGGGAAGATGTTGGTCCATTCGGAGCAATTGATGACGATAGTGGACAGACACCAAATTCGAATGATCCTTACTTGTATGTCGACAAATTTACCGACCGACTTATCAAATTCGATATGCATGTATTAGCAGCGATGTTTGTCGAATATTCAGATAATGATGGAGAGTCATGGTCTGTTCCATTTACTGTGGAAGGATATTACCAGCCCCAAGATCATCAAAGTATTGCTTCAATGCCTGCTCCTCCAGGAGTTACTGCATTCCATGAGGTCATCTATGTCTATTGTATCAACACCGGTTCATCGGCTAACGGAGCACAATGTTCTCGCTCACTTGATGGTGGCCATACTTGGGATGTTCAACAAATTGGTTATCCAATTGAAAGTTATCCACAATGTTCAGGCTTGCATGGGCATGTTGCTGGTGGTTCAGATGGGTCGGTATACCGAGGAAACCCGTCTTGTGAAGGTCCTGCTGTGTACCGTTCCCTCGACGGGGGTTATTCTTGGACTGAGCACACGATTACAACTGAGGTTGGGATGCAACAAGGTTGGCATTCTCACGAAGTTGCTGTTGCTGTAGATGAAGAAGGTGCAGTTCATGCCACTTGGATTTCGACCGATGAAATGCCTTGGTATGCATATTCCCGGGACCAAGGTGCCACTTGGTCCGAGCCAATGATGATCGCTGCTCCGGGAGTGAGCGAAACTGGTTTCCCAACAATATTTGCGGGAGATTCAGGCCGTGTCGTCATTGGATATATCGGAGAGATGAATGATTGTAATGAGGAAAACAATACAACCTCCGGCACTGCTTGTGGTTGGGGCGGATACATGGCTGTAATGACTGATGCTTTTGCTGAGCATCCATTGATCACTAGCGTTGCAGTTAATCTTGCAAGCGACCCGTTGGACATTACTTCTGATTGTGGAAATGTTCGTTGCGGTGGCTTCGGTGATTTTATCGATGTTGAAATCGATGATGAGGGCAGACCTTGGATCGCTTTGGCACACAATGCTGGCGGGTTTGAAGAAGCAATAATTGGGACTTTTATTTCAGGCCCTGCTCTTTATGGTGAACTCCGGGCTTTACCCGAATTACCTTTGGGTGGAAATTCGACTCGACTAATGGGATGATGTTTTTTTCCGGTTATCTGATGTAGCCGATGCGTCAGCGAAGGCTGTGAAGACCACAGCGATTGCCCTCGTCCTCTTACTTATTGGGCCAGCAGTCGCTGGGTGTTTCGGTGATGATGCGCCTAGAACTGTGAAGGGGGAGAGTGTTTTTGACGACCTATGTGAAATGGGAATAGTACAAACTACATGGTATCATTTTGCTAATGCGACCGATGCGACTAATATTTCGACTGTGATTAATGGTACAGAAGTTTTGGTCGACAATAATGCCCCATTTTGTGCACAAGGAACATATTATGGGATTGGAATGACAACTTTTGAGCCGACGATTGGGATCACTTCGACAAATAATCTCTACATCAGCAGTTGGGGTAATGGACAAAATGGTGCAACTGCTATCGTGCAATGTTCAGGATTAATTGGATTAAGCGAAGAATCAAATTATGCTTGTGCAGATGTATACGACCCGCCCACAGTTCCGGTTGCAAATTCGAATGACCCCTATGTATATGTTGATCCATGGACAGATCGTATCATGAAATTCGATATGCATGCGTTGTTGGGGATGACGGTTGAATGGTCAGATGATGATGGAGGTTCATGGAGTCCGCCTTCTGTTGCGACTGGTTGGTCTGTTCAAGATCATCAAACAATTGCGTCTTCGCCATATAATGCATTAGCTCATGAAACAACATGGGTATTTTGTGTCAACGGCAATTACCCGCATCCAATTTGCTCTACAAGTCAAGATGGGGGGCTGACTTGGGGGCCCGAAGTTTCTGGTGCACCCATCGATTGTAATAGCGGAGGATTGACTGGCCATATGATTGGCGCCAATGATGGAAATTTCTATCGAGGGAATCCAGGATGCAGTGGTGAAGGATATTCGATTTATCGTAGCAAAAACGGCGGACTGACATGGACAGAGCACCCATTACCAACTGAAACCACTGGCACTGCAGCCACTTGGAATGCAGAAGAAGCTCAGATTCATCCGGACGAAGAAAACAATCTGCACGCAATGTGGATGGGTGTAGATAATTTGCCATATTATTCCTATTCGAGAGATGAGGGCGATACTTGGTCAGATCCGATGATGATTGCCCCGCCCGCCGGGCTAATTGGCACCGGATTCCCAGCTCTCGCTGCTGGTTCAGAAGGGCGAGTGGCTTTCGCTTATCTTGGAGATACTGGGAACGATACATGGAATGGATATATTTCAGTGATTACAGACGCTTTCAATCAAAATCCATTGATTACTACCGTTCAAATTAACGAAATTGGCGACCCCCTTGATACTACAGCTGATTGTGGGTACAATAGGTGTGGCGGGTTTGGAGATTTCATTGATATTCTTGTCGACCAATACGGCCGTCCGTGGTTTGGATTATCACATAATATCGTAGATGAAGGGATTTTTGCAACATTCACAATAGGGCCAAGTTTGAGAAATGACATGGGTCCATTAGATCCTATGCCGTTTGGTGGTAATCTTACTTTATCCATCTAAAACAATTTGGCATTAATGGAGGTTAGTGAATGGATGATGAGAGGATATTGACTCAGCTTGCCAATAATGTGGTTCACACCATGCATCAAATCCCTCAACTTAGTCTACTTCCAGTGAGTGAACTACAGAATATCCCTCTCGGACGGCTTCGCAGAGATGCGACTCGCCTCCATGCTGTGTGTCGATACCAGAAAGGTGTGAAAAAATCAGAGATTTCAGGGCCTGGCGATGTTCGATGTGTCGATGTTCATCCGGCAGCATTAACCAATGATTGGCAACGTTATGCAGCATTCCTACTCTATCATGAATTTCTACACGCACTTGGATTTGCAGGTCACGACAAGACATTTCGAAATCTTGAGGCGCTGTGGCCTGATCTCAAAGCCAGAGGTATGGGAAAATCATTTGGAACTCATTTGCAAAAAAGATGCGCGAAATGGTTGTGGAAGTGTCCGCAGTGCTCCAAAGAGCATCAGCGTACTCGCAGAGGAAGGGGAAGGTATCGCTGCCGTGAATGCCAAATTGTTTTAATCGACGTTAAACAATCAGAAAACTTGCGGGATCAATGACCAAGCCTGCCAGAGATAACCTGCTGAGAAACCGAGCATGAGAATTCCACATACTCCGAGAGCCATTCGATAGCCATTCTCAGAAAAGTTTCCCCTCATCCTATCAAGAATTAGGGCGATAATTGATTTTGTAAGAATGATCGAAAGAAGGAAGGTCAAAGCATATGCAATAGGAGCAAGGGGTTCAACCTCAACATATAGAGCCATCAAAGGACCGCCAATGAGGAACCAAAAAACATACACATTGGGGTTCAGTAAATTCGTCAATATGCCTCGTTTGAAAGAATTTGATGTATCTTTTTGCTCAACGTCTAAATTGGGTGGCTCGATACTGAAACAATCAACTCCCATTTTAGTGAGGAAAAGTGCCCCTATGACTGAAATAATGAGTAAGGCGGCTGGATTTGTTGCTAACCATCCAGCCGCAATTAAGCTGACAATAATTAGTGGGCCGTCTGTGAAAATTGGCGCTGTAGCAGTCCAAAGACCAGCCTTGAAACCTCCAGAAAGTGTTTCCCGAAATACCATTGTCAATAGTGGACCTGGTTTTATTCCTTCAACAACGCCAAGTGTGGCTCCGGCTAAAGCTAAGGTAAGTATTGGTTCAATTTCCATTCACTCAGCGCCTTGATAGTTTTGAGAGAAGTATGAGAATTTCAATATACAGCCAAATTAATGTAACCATTAGGCCGAAAGCGGCACGCCACTCAAGTTGCTTGGGTGCCCCTCTCTCTATTCCTTTCTCAATGAAATCGAAGTCTGCTACAAGACATAGCGCACCTATCCCAATAACAAATAAAGAGAAACCAATGCCTATTGGGCCACTTCCATGGATGTAAGGCACCTCAAAACCAAGGAATATTCCAATAAAAGAAATTAGATAAATTAGGATTATTGCAAGTAGAGCCGAAGATACTGCGATTGCAAGATTTCGATCCCATTGAATAATTTTTGCCCGATAAATCAACAACATTGCGCCTAAAATAAGGAAAGTTAGAGCTGCTGCAAGTATTCCCATCCCAGGGTAGCCGGCATACGTTTCAAAAAATCGTGTGATGCCTCCCAATGCCAACCCCTCGAATGCTGCATAACTACAAATCAAGAATGGATTGGTTGAACCAGAAAAAACAATTATCATTACGAGAATGAATCCACCAATGAAACCTATGATAGCAAGGCCGGGCATGAATAAGTAGGTTGCAATTGCTAGAGTTGTTGTGATAATCAATAAAATTGAGGTTTTTTCAACAGTCCCTTCAATACTCATGAATTGAGAACTATCGTCCCACCAGGTTGAGTCCTGATAGTTTGATTTATCAAAGGTTGAATCTGAAAGTGCAGGGTTGCCTGAACGGTACATCAAACAGAAGCGCCCCGGCCAACCTTCTCAAGGCTTATGTCGGAATAGATTCTCAAATCATATCGGAAAGATGCTTTCCAGTATGGCTTGCTGGGTTTTTCACAATATCTTCTGGTGTGCCTTCAGCAACAATATAGCCGCCCATTTCGCCACCTTCTGGACCAAGATCAATGACCCAATCAGCGCATTTGATGACATCCAAGTGATGTTCAATGACAATCACTGTGTGGCCATTTTTGCGAAGCCGCAAAAGTACTTCGATTAATTGATGAACATCAGCCATAGAGAGCCCGGTTGTCGGCTCATCTAGAATGTAGATTGTGTGGCTTCGAGTTGGTCGATGTAATTCACTTGCTAATTTTACTCGTTGTGCCTCACCGCCAGAGAGCGTTGTAGCTGGCTGACCGAGTCGAATATATCCTAAACCAACATCTTCTAAAGTTGATAGGATTCGATAAATTCTTTTTTGATTTTTGAAAAATTCACAAGCCTCTAGTACCGACATTTCTAGAACTTCATGGATGGTTTTACCTCTCCAAGTCACTTCTAATGTTTCCCTAGTATAGCGCTTTCCTTTACAAATATCACAGGTCACCCAAACATCAGGAAGGAAATTCATTTCGAGTTTCATCGAACCTGCTCCTTTGCAAGATTCGCACCTACCTCCTTTGACGTTGAAAGAAAATTGGCCGGGTTTATATCCCCTCTCTTTAGCAAGAATAGTTTCAGTAAATAGATCTCTGATCGGCCCAAATGCGCCTGTATAAGTTGCAGCATTCGAACGGGGCGTGCGGCCAATAGGAGATTGGTTGATGACTATTGTTTTGTCAATATGTTCGACTCCTTCAATGGAATCGTGTTTTCCTGGGGAGGTGTCACTTCCGTGTAAGTCCCTCAAAAGGGCGGGAGCAAGTGTGGAAGCGATTAGGGAGGATTTTCCTGAGCCAGAAACTCCTGTTATTGTAATCATACAACCAAGTGGAATTGCAACATCAATATCCTGAAGGTTATTCTGTCTGGCACCATTGATCTTAATCCACATATCTTTTTTTGGTTTAATTCTATTTTTTGGTATCGGAATAGATTTTTTTCCCGACAGGTAAGCTCCAGTCACGCTTTCTTTGTGAGATAACAATTCATCGATATCACCACTGACAAGTACTCGGCCGCCTTGTTTACCAGCCCCGGGGCCGATGTCAACTAGCCAATCTGCTTGTCGCAAAGTTGCCTCATCATGCTCAACCACAAGCAATGTATTGCCAAGAGTTGTGAGCTCGCGTAGTGTCTCTAGAAGTCGCCCATTATCACGAGGATGGAGTCCTATACTGGGTTCGTCGAGCACATACATCACCCCAGTTAATCTCGTTCCAATTTGAGTGGCAAGACGAATTCGTTGTGATTCCCCGCCAGATAATGTGCTCGCCCTTCTATCTAGAGTCAGATAATCCAAACCGACCAGTGCAAGAAATTTCAAACGGGATTCGATTTCCTTGATGATTTCAGTACCGATGAAAATAGAACGGTCATCAAGTTGTTTTGTTAGTGAAACCGTCGGACTGTTTGGTTTTTGTCTATCGAGTTTTTGCCATGTTTCATCCAACTCACCCGAACGCCAATGTTGAACGACAGCCAAGGCTTCTAAAACACTACAAGAAGAAATTGCGGGAAGTGAAACTTTTCCAACCGTTACTCGACTAACTGCGGAATTAAATTTTTGGCCATTGCAATCCAAACAGGGTTCATCATTCATGAAAGCTGCCAAACGAGAGCGAGTTCTGTCTGAGCCGGTTTCAGTATAAGTTCGACGAATCCGGGCAAAAACGCCTTCCCACGGCCTTACCATTCGATATGAAGAGCCTTTTTCGGAAGTAAATTCGAAATGTATGGCCGTACTTCCACTCCCATGCAATAACACATCTTGAGCATCTTCATCCAATTCATCGAACCTAATGTCAGATGGGAATCCATAATGATCGCAAACATGTTTCATTTGCGTACGATACCATCCCGACATCATCGAACTGCGAAATGGCCTAATACATCCATCGGCAACTGTTGCAGTTCGATCAATAACTAAATCTGCTGAAAATTCTCTCTGCACACCCAGCCCTTGACAAGTTGGACATGCCCCCAGGGGATTGTTAAAAGAAAATACGCGTGGAGTCATTTCTGGTAAAAATGCCCCGTGCTTTGGGCAAGCAAATTCTTCTGAGTAAGGGATTTTTTCGCCTTGTTGTGTTTTGAATTTTTGTTCAGCAATATCCAAGTCGTCATCTGGTTTGACCGCTTCTAGGCTTTCGATTGCAATGGTTCCGCCCCCAAGCCTAATTCCTGCTTCAACGCCTTCTGTTAGACGCTGCCGATTTTCACGATTCAATCGAAGACGGTCGATTCTTACATCAATATCGTGTCGAAGATTTTTTTCTAAAATGGGGGGATTTTCAAAGCTGGCTTCTCGCCCATTTACCACCCCCTTGAGATACCCCTGCTCAACTAATCCTGAAAATAAATCGACATGGGTGCCTTTTCGATTGCGGATTACTGGACTCCAAACTGCAATCGCATGATCTTCAAATCGCCACAGCACATCATCAACAATTTCTTGGACGGTTCGACGGGCAACTTCATCGCCACATTCTGGGCAATGGGGGATTCCAACCCTAGCCCACAACAACCGCATATAATCCATGATTTCTGTAACGGTTGCAACTGTTGAGCGGGGATTGTGACTTCCTTGTTTTTGATCGATGCTAATTGCAGGAGAGAGGCCTTCGATTGAATCGCAATCTGGTTTTTTCATTTGACCGAGGAATTGTCTGGCGTATGAGCTCAAACTTTCGACATATCGGCGTTGCCCTTCAGCATAGAGAGTGTCGAATGCTAAACTAGATTTGCCGCTACCAGATACACCTGAAATTACAACAAATTTTCCTCGAGGAATACTAACATCGATATTCTTCAGATTATGGGTTCGGGCACCGCGAACTTCGATCCATCCACGATCTAAGTAGTGATTATTATTCACGTCTGCCACGTCCTAATCCCCTCACGCAGGTTAAGCGTGAGATTGGCCGCCCTTGAAATCATGGTTTGAATAAGAGTGGAATTACTCATTCCACCAAAAGGCATCAATGTTTTTTCCTGCTTCCGCATCGACGCTCGGGGGAAGGATGGATAGCGCATTATGAGCAACTAAACTATGGATGTTGCCGCTACCCTGATGTGTGTGTGTTGTAGCAATTAATTCGTTGTTTATTGAAGTAATATTGATTCGTCGTAAACAAATTTTATTTTTTGCTCCGAAGATTGGATCTTGTAACTTCACCCGCACATATTTGCCAAGAGCTTGTGCTTGCACTCCTGAACCTAAATTGAAAGAAATCCACGGTGCCACTATCATCAGAAAAACTACGTGGCTGCTCACGGGATTGCCGGGTAATCCAAAAATCGGCACTTCATTCCATTCGCCAAAAAGGGGCGGCCCGCCAGGTCGCATTTGGACTCGCCAGAATTTCATATCACCCTCTTCCTCCATTAGTTTTCGTACGAAATCCCATTCACCCATACTAACGCCGCCACTGGTTAATATCGCATCACATTCAGATGCGGCGGTATTCAATGCACTCCTGAGAGAGTCGATTGTATCTGTTACTGGATTAAATCGGATCGCCGTGCCCCCCATTTTTTCAATTAATACTGCAATTCCAAATGAGTTTGATTCGTAAATTTCGCCAGGCGATAATTCATCTCCCGGAGATACTAGTTCATCGCCAGTGCTGATGATTGCAATTTTTGGTTTTTTTACCACTTTTATCTCGGCAAACCCCATTGTCGCCGCCAAAGAAATCGATGCTGCAGTCATCCTCATGCCTGCAAATAGGGCTTCTTCGCCCAGCGACAAATTTTCAGATTTTTTTCGAATATAATTCTTGTTTGGCGGACCAGTCAAAGTAACAGTATCTTCCTTGACTTGGCTGTTTTCGACGACCACAATAGCATCCGCACCAACAGGCATCGGGGCTCCAGTCATGATTTGGCATGCTTGGCCCGCTCTGATTTTGAGCGGTTGACTTTTCCCTGCCTTGCTTGTTCCTACGATTTTTAATATTGTAATTTCGCTCAAAAAATCAGAGGAGCATACGGCCCACCCATCCATTGCAGAGTTATCGAATCGTGGGTCGTCAACTTTTGAATTCAATGATTCTGCAAGCGTGCGACCATATGATTTCGACAAAACAACTGTTTCTATTTTCAAATTCATTACTGAATTACAGGCCAATTCAACGGCACGCTCAACAGAAACGCCTTTCTCCACAGCAGTTGAGGTGGCGTTTAGTTCAAGTGTTCTTCCTGTGTCGGTTCTAATGTGCTTGATTTGGAATTAGTAATTCTCCTTTTGTCCCTCGGAGCGGTTGCAGCACTATACTCCTCAGTAGGACACGGAGGTGGTTCTGGATATATCGCAATCCTCTCTCTATCTGCATTCGCGTTGATGGATCCTGGTTGGTTAAAACAACACGCATGGAGTTTGAATATGGTCGTCGCAGCAATTTCATTCTATCATTTCCATACGCTCGGTCATCATCGTTCAACCCTCACAATTCCATTCGTTCTCGCAAGCATACCGATGGCTTTTGTTGGTGGTTATTTGGCAGTTACAGGTAATGTATATGATGTGCTTCTTTCATTAGTATTAATCTTGGCTGCAATACGCCTTTTTAGCTCAAAGGCGTCTGATTTTGATGATTCTATTCAGCAACCGAGTTGGAAAATGATATTGCCATGGGGTGCTAGTATTGGCCTGATTAGTGGCGTAATTGGCATCGGTGGTGGAATCCTCCTATCCCCCCTTCTAATGCTAAAAGGATGGGCTACGCCAAAAATAGCTGCTCCAACATCGGCGGCTTTCATTTGGGTAAACTCTACCGCCGGACTAATTGGAAACGCATCTGTAAATGGCATTTTATTAGATTTGGATTTAATTATACCTGCCGTTCCTGTAGTAATTGTTGGGGGATTATTTGGCTCAAAATTAGGTTCTGAATCTGCCAATCAATCCGTAATTAGGAAGGTTTTAGTTGCAGTATTATTGTTCGCTGCAGCAAAAAGATTGGTCGGGTTAGTAAGTTTTTGAATATTCTTATGCGCCCATCATATCTGAATGCCCACACTCTGAATAAGCACAGATTACTTTGTATCGATCACGAGAGGGCCGGGGGATTTGCATTGTTGAACCACACATAGAACATTGGTGACTAATGATTTCTGGTTCCTTAACTTCTTCTTCCTCATACGCATCGAGAACATTATCGGTTACTGTCCAGCCGATTTGGTCGGTGTAAGTATCTTCTTCTTCACCAATTTTTTTTGCCCTTAGGCCGAGTTTGATTTTGATTCTGCGGCCTCTCTTTTTTAGTGGGGCGCCTTTTCCTCTTTGTTTGCCCGGGGGTTTCTGTGGCCTACCTTTAGGAGCTGGTCTTTTTCTTTTGGCTGGGCGTTTACCAGGGGCTGGGCGTTTTCCTTTTCGAATGGGAGTTGGTTTCCGTTTTCGCTTCGGCGGAGATGGGGGTGGAGCTGCTTTCGGTTTGGGTGGAGGAGGGGGTGGAGATTTTTTTGGCACCTTAGCTGGGGCAGGGGGCATTGGAGGTTTTGCGGGCTTTGCCTTAGGCGGTCGCTTCGGTGGTGGTGGTGGTGGAGGTGGCGCGTCTGCCATTGTTATCTTCTATTGGGAAAGCAGAGACCCCTTTGAAAGAATCGGGGTTCTGTTATCGTTTAGAATATACTATGCTGGGAATTTTACCAAAGAAACTGACTCGATAGGATACAAACTTTCTGAGCCGCCAAGGCCATCTAATTCGATAACAAATAGGTTTCCGAGTATGTTTGCATCTAATCGATTGCAGAGCTTGTGACATGCACGTACTGTGCCCCCTGTTGCGAGCAGATCATCAATAATCACGACTTTTTGATCAGGCATTATTGCGTCTTTATGAATTTCAATAACATTTGTCCCATACTCCAATGAATATTCCTCTCGAATTATTGCATGAGGGAGTTTGCCTGGCTTTCTTACCGGAATGAATGCAATTCCTAACTTCGCGGCTAATAGTGCTCCGAAAATGAAACCCCGCGATTCTGGGCCTACAACCGCATCTGGTTGCCAATTTCGGTCATTCATCTCCTTGACAAAACGATCTGTGATTTCTGAGAGTAATTTTCCATCAGATAATACGGGTGTTATATCTCGAAATTGAATACCCTCGATAGGAAAATCTGGGATTGTTCGAACTGTGTTTCGAAGACGCTCTGTGAATTCATCTAGCATGCTGAACGCCCCGTTGTGGCGACACCTCGGCTTTCAGGCTGACCGTTCAGCCGAGGTGCCGTTTACGTAATTTCTACTCAATTAAGTCCGACGAGTTCGAACAAGTAATTGAAGGTGTTTTGGTCACCAGGGCCGAGATAGAACATAGCCATCAAGACGAATAATGCCCACATTACTGGGTTTAGCTCATCTGTCTTTTGCATACCAATCTTGATTGCAACATAAGCGATAATTCCCCATGCGATACCATCAGCGATCGAGTATGTGAAAGGCATCAAGACCATTGTTAGGAAGGCGGGTAATGCCATTTCTTTGTCTGCCCAATCGATATCTGCTGCTTGGCGCATCATCATCGCACCAATTACAACCAAAGCGAGTGCGGCAGCAAAGGTAGGTATATTCTGGAAAAGATCCGAAAAGAACAGGCCTGTTAGCATAAGTACACCAACAGTAACTGCGGTCAATCCTGTCTTACCACCCTCTTCTACACCAGCAACTGACTCGATGTAAGTTGTTGTTGTGCTCGTACCTGTAAGTGCACCAACAATTGTTGCTGCTGCATCTGACATGAATGCCTCGTCAGAGTTCTTCATCTCATCGTTTTCGTCAACGTAACCTGCTTGACGGCCAACAGAGTATAGTGTTCCTGCCGTATCAAATATGTCCACGAAAAGGAACGTTATCATCACCATCAAGAACGCCCCCAAGGTTGTTCCACCGTCGGCACCTACGTCGCCAAGTGCACCGAGTGCTGCACCCATTGTTTCAGTTGGCAAGCCTACGAATCCAATTTCAGTTACATCCGGCCAAGTTGATTCGGGGGTAGACCATCCTGCTCCGCCTGTCATGAAATCATTGTAAGGGTCGTAAGCTTTTGTTGCCCAGCCCCAAATTGAAGCTACTGCGATTCCAATTATTATGGCTCCTTTTTGGCCGCGTGCAATCAATATTGCAGTTAAAATCAAACATACCATTGAGATGAACGCTCCATGATCATACACAAATGCATCAGTGTTTGCAAGATTTACCAAGGTTGCGCCATCATCTTGAATCCAACCCATTTCTCTCAATCCAATTATTGCAAGGAACATTCCAATTCCCGCGCCTGTTGCAATTTTTAGATCTGTAGGAATTGAATTAATCATTGTAGTTCTCCAACCAACTTGAGGTAGAGAGATAATAAGGAAAATCACTCCTTCAACTAAGACAGCTGCTAGAGCAACGTCCCAAGGAATTCCCATTCCCATAACCACTGCGAAGGTAAAGTAGGCATTTAGCCCCATACCTGGCGCAAGCGCGAAGGGCAAATTTGCCCACAATCCCATAACTACACATCCAACAAAGGCAGCGATTGCCGTAGCGAATAATGCATCATCGAATGGTATTCCTGTATCTCCGAAAAGACTCAGCATCGAAGGGTTGACGATCAAAATATACGCCATTGTCAAAAATGTCGTTATTCCAGCCCGTATTTCTCCTTCAACTGTACTGCCAGCTTCAGTTATTCCAAATTGTTTGTCTAATGCTTCCATATTTTTTTCACCTGTATTTCCTTTACACGGCGTCAACCGTATACGCGGGCGTTAACACACACAGCCTATGAATTTCACTGAAGAAACAAATCAGGTTTCGATTTGTATTGACCTTCCGTTTACAGGAAGGTGGGTCTTCATTTCTTTACCTAATTCGGAAAAAATATCATTTCTACCTTCATCAGGAGCATGGAAAAGAATTAGGTGTTTTGGCTTACATTCTCTTGCAAAATTACACAGCTCTGTATGGCCCGCATGATTTGAAAGTTGAAATTGAGTAACTTCTAAATCAATTTGAATAAGATTGCGAAAAATATTAATTTTTCCTTCATCTAGAAGCTTCCTTCCACCTGATCCTTCTGCTTGATACCCCGTCAATAAAATTTCATTGGCTAAATCGTGCCGCAATCTATTGAGATACCATAACGCCGGCCCCCCATCCAGCATCCCACTAGTTGTTACTATCACGTCCGCAGTAAGTGCTTTTTTCCTATCTGATTTTCCAGAAACACGCTTAACCCATCGCCACATCTCTTGTAACCGATTTGGATCACGAATGTGTTGAGGATTATTGAACCAATGTGTAGTAATTCTTGTGCCCATTCCATCAAAATGGACATTAAGATGGGGTGCGTGTTGATGTAATATCATAAGAATGTCTTGGCCACGACCAGATGCGAAAGCAGGAATGAGGGCAACCCCTCTTTTTTCGACGATATCTATCACTTTTTTGACTAATTTTTCTTCTTCTTTGGGGCGATCAGGGTGCTCTCTCCCCCCATACGTTCCCTCTAAACAAAGAATATCACATTCAACTGGTATGGCCCCAAATGAATTGGGGCTATCTCGGGTATCAATATCCCCCGACCACAATATCGTCTGAGTTGGTGTTTTGATCTCAACCATGGCTGCGCCTGGTAAATGTCCTGCTCTGTGCAAACGACATTTCCATGCACCAACATCAAACCATTCTCCAAACTCATGTGGATACCAAGAATCTAATGCATATTCCATATCTCTTTTATCCCAAGCTAATGGATAGCCTTCAATGCTTGAAACTTTATAGGTATCGCGCCACATTATTTCAGACACATCTGCAGTTAGACTTGTTCCATGAATTCGAATATTTTGGTGTTGAGTTAACCAAGGTGCCATTCCAATATGATCAATATGACTATGGGTAATAATCACATCAGAAACAGGTGGACATTCATCAGGATATTTGGGGGGTCGGGTTGGGGCTAATCCATAATCTATCAGCAATCTTGTACCAGTTGAATCTTCAATAACACATCCAACATTTCCAACTTCATTACCTCCACCAAGAAAATGAAATTGAATACCGGACTTGATGTCTTTTGATGAATATTGGGTTGTTCGCCCCGGCGTGTAAAGAACCATTTCATTTTGCGGAGGGGGTGATTGGTGATGAGGGAATCGGATAGGATCCCCATCACTTCCACTGTAATCTTGATTTTATGATTTTTTCTAATATGTTTTAATTCATAGATATGATTAATACTCGTCAGTGTCAGAAGCCTAATGAATATTGTAAATTAATAAATAGAAGCCATTTTTATTAGATTTATTTCGAGATATATTTTTTTCTAATAGAAATAGGGGGGTAGGGGTAATTTGAGAAGCACTCCCCCACCCACATCAATTATTGAAAAATTCAACTCACACCCTTCTCATTAACAATTCTCGTTGTTTTGGTTGCGCTGCTTGTGTCGCAATTTGTCCACTTGATGCTTTATCTTTGAATAATATATTAATTGATATAGAAGAAAACAAATGCACTCACTGTGAGCTTTGTTTACCAATATGTCCAGTTTTTGCAATAGAAATTCGGTGATGGTTTTGAGAAATATAGCAATTATTGGATCGAACATTGATGCATATGTTTGTGCGCATCAAATACTTGATAATAATAATAACAATACAATTACCCTTATTGACGAATCTGCAGAAGCTGGATTTGGTGAAGTGCCCCCTGGTCTGTTTTTCAAATGGCCCCTCATTTCTGAGAATTGGCACTCTGGTTTCGTTCAAGAAACACCAAACCAATCATGTTCTGCCATTCACCACTCTTTATTTTTAAAATCAATAGCGACATCTCTTTCGAACCGAAACGCAACCATACTTCTTCGAACCAGAGTCACAAAAATCTCAAGGGATTTAATTACCTTCGAAGGAGGGGGCCCAATTTCCAATTTAACCGAATCATTTGATGAAATATTCGACTTTAGAAAAGTTCCCAAAACTCAAAAATGGGAAGGAGGAATTTCTACAAACATTATAGAAGAAAATTTTGAAATTATTGGTACACGGGTTGATGGTACTATTGAGGTATGGTGGCAAGGTGAAGAGAGAAATGAACTGCGTTGGTTGCAAAGAATGTCTTGGTATTGTAAAGATCCTCGTTATGCATTAGAAGATATGATTGTAAATGGAATAAAAACCGCAAACACGATAAAATATTGAATATTTCATTCTGAAACCTTAGAATGTAAGCGCTCTTCGATAGAGCATGGGTGGTGCAAATCGAGCTGTTAGTTATGTTTGTAATAGACAGTCACAAGCGCGCCACGCTATTCTAATCGATCCTGCCGATCAACCACCTGATGTTGCGGCAAAGCGAGCAATAGCAGCTGTTACCGCCGGTAGTCGTATGATTCTAGTGGGCGGTTCAACGGATACTGATATGAGCAATGTTCATGATACGATTGTTGCAATTCAAGAATCTCTGGAACTGATTAATTGGGCAGCAACCCAATCATCTGATCAAGATGAAAAGGAATGGAAAGTCCCCGTTGTTCTTTTTCCACAAGGTGCCGCCGCATTGTCTCCTGCCGCGGATGCGATAACTTTCATGATGCTCATGAATAGTACCTCACCCCAATATCTAATCGAGGAACAAGTAATTGGGGCACCCTTCATCAAAAAGGCGGGAATCTCTCCATTACCAATGGGCTATCTTGTATGTGCCCCCGGTGGCCGAGTGGGGCAGGTCGGCCAAGTTGATTTGATCAAGCCGGACGATACCGACCGGGTGTCATCCTATGCAATGACCGCGGAATTTTATGGATTCAAAATACTTTATTTGGAGGCAGGGAGTGGTGCAACAAAACCGGTGTCTTCACAATTAATTGAAACGGCTAGAGAGTCGTGTGAATTAACAATAATTGTAGGGGGCGGGATTCGAGACGGAACTGCCGCAAAAACTGCAGTTAGAGCAGGAGCAGATTGGATAATCACTGGCAATTTAACCGAATCATATAATGACGCCGACGAGCTACAACAAGTAATCTCTAAATTTATTGAAGAGATGAACTCTTAACGTCACTCTTCTCCTAATTTTTCAATCATTTTATCCAATTGTTCTTCCATATCCAAAATTAAGAGAAGCAATTCTTCTTCTGATTGCAATAACCGTGCATTTTCTTTTTGTAATTCTTCAAAACGTTCAGATGTATGGAGATTATTATTTTCCGAAATACGTGCTTCTGCATTTTCTAATAACAACTCTAATTGAGAAATTCTTGTTTTTGCAACCCGAATCTCTTCTTCAATACGTGAAGTTCGAGCCCGATCATTTACTTCTTGATTTGGTGCCGATAACTCAATTTCTAGGGCGCGTGAGCGTTGCCGTGAGATGGCCAACTCTTGTTCTGCTCGAATTAACTCATCCCAGACTGTAATCACCTCTTCGATCAATTGCCTATTAGAAAAAACCGAAAGCCGATCGGAAAGGGAACCCCCCCTTTCTTCAGAAACCACCCCATCGGCGTTCTTAGGTACCATATTCAACCACTTTGCATCCAACACAGGACACACTTGAACCTTGAGTAAGAGTCGATGATTAAGGCATCAAATTCTTACCCAAACTAACCTAGCCAACCTTAGTGGCGTTTATATCAAGGCCGAAAGTCGCCGGCGCCATGAAGGCTTACCGTGCGATTGGAACATTCCGCAAAGGACGGAACAAACAAGAGTTCACAATAGACATCGTAGCAGAAGATGAAGGAGACGCCGAACATCGTATTTTATCCAATTTTGGTAGTCGCCATGGGGCACCAAGAAGGAATATTGATATCATTTCTCTTGAGGAAATCAATCCTTCAGAATCGAACGCGCCAATAGTAGTATCTCATTTCCGCGACAATTAATCAGAGCGTGGCGTTCAAGTCAATATAGCCCGTCCAAGGGTCGAGGATTTGTTATGCATCGATTTGAACCGGCACCAAATTTACTTCTTGTCGGTGGCCCAAAAACCGGCACGACCTCGTTGATGCACTGGCTCAGGGAGCACGAACAGATATTCCATCCGTGGCCAAATGAGAGCCAATTTTTAATCGCTGGCGCAGCAGAATTTCCAACCTCTCCAATACATCCGAAAGGAACCGCAATCCTAGCTCCATATGCAGATCTTTCTAACTATAACAAGGAAAATTACGTAATGGACAAATCCGCATTCCACCTCTATTCAACAAGGGCACTATCTTCAATTAAAGATCAAATGCCAGAAGCGAAGGTGATAATTACACTCCGAGATCCAATAGATATCATGTTAAGCATGCATCAAGAACATCGAAAAAGATTGATTGATTACACACTCACACAAGATGAAATGATAGATTTTTGCCGCGAGGCAGGATTTGTAATCGATGAAAATAACCCACAAACATACAGTTTTATGCGGTTTCCCCAATTAAAACAGCCCGTTCTTGAATGGGTAGAAAAACTAGGCGACAGAGTTAGAATCATACCAATAAATTCCCTCAAAGCAGCCCCGATCCAAACTCTGAACGAAATACTAGAATGGTTGGGGGTTGAAAAATTTTCAGACGATATAAATTTATCAAAGCAAAATGAAAGTGGAATGATAAATTCTGCAAGGTGGGCACAATTTGTTAGAAAGCCGCCAACCATTCTAGCATCGTTGATAAAAATACTAATTCCTACTCAAAAATTACGCAAGGCCATTCTAGATCCAATTCGTTCTCCGGCTTTCAAACCCAAACCATATCGAAGACCAGAACTATCTGAAGACGTTAGAAAAGAACTCGAAACGGTTTTTTCTGAAGAACTTGAATTTCAAAAAAATCTTTCGAAATATATCGATTCGAAACTCATTATTGACAAATCCTGATGAACCTTTCATCGCCCAGGGTGAAAAAGAGATTTCCTCAGGAAAAAACACCTGATTTCGTAAAAAACCTATTAAGAGCCATGTTTTATCACACATTATGGCAAATAATGCTTATACAAGAGAAGTTGTTTTTTTGAGCATTCTTCTAATAATTTCATCGATTTCTCCATTGTTTATGGAATCAGATTTATTAGAACTTGATAATTCATCAAAAGTTAGTCAAATCGTTGATGTCAACACTTTCTCCAGCGGTTCACCAACCACTACAATAATGGCCGATATGGGAGGTGCTGCTATTTTTCATCATCAAGGAGGGCATCGCTTACTCAATGCAAGTGTTGGAGTAGAAGTGTTACCACATTCTTCAACTCAATCAATGTATTATAATATGGCAAATGCTCAAACGAACGGAACACTCAATAATACATTTGTAACTACAACGGGCGTTGAACTAATCAATGCAAATGCAGGACCGCCAGGGTCAGGAAATAACTCTACTACCATTCAAAATGCCGTTCAATGGTCAGGTTCTCATAGTTATGATACTCTTAATTTAAGTTGTGGGGCCCAAACTTGTGGCTCAATAACTGCTACTGGAAATCTAACGATTACCGTTAGAATACTGGTTGTTGCGGCTGGAACAACCATTTCTGCAAACGCAATAAGTAGTGGTGGTACTGGTGCTGGAGGTACAATTGTTGCATCAAGTAATGGCTACAGTGATGGCGGTGGTGGCGCAGGCCATGGCGGCAGTGGCGGCAGTGGTGGTGGTGGCCCCAGTAATGGCGGGTCATCCTATGGAAATTCTACCGAACCTGGCTCACAAGGCGGTTCAGTCAGTAGTCCAAATCATCCAACTGCAGGCGGTGGAAACGGCGGCGGATATATACGAATATTTGCAGAACAAATTGATGTTAATGGAACAATTCAATCCAATGGGGAGAATGGTGCGAATGGCCACCCGATTTCAGGAGGCTCAGGACCCGGTGGTTCAGGTGCTGGAGGTGGGAGTGGAGGTTCAATTTTCATTAAAGCAAATACAGTAAATGTCGACTCGGGTGGCATTATTGAAGCGGTTGGCGGAGATGGTGGGCATGGTGCTCCTAGTTTCTGTTCAGGTGCCTGCATCGGTTTTTTCCATGGCGGAGATGGCGGCGGCGGCGGTGGTGGCGGCCGTATTACTATAATGACTCAAGTCTCCAATTATTACAATCAAGGAACTATTTCTGTTTCAGCTGGTAGTGGTGGTAGTGGAGGCCAACCATATGGAACCGGTGCAGTTGGGGTGCCGGGTTCTTCAGGATCAACTGGTGTCAACAGTTCCTCTACTTGGGCAGGCTATACAGTTTCAAATGAAGTCAATGAGAATGACGGTTCTTTCATTACCGATGCATGGTCGCCAAATGGTGGAGAAATTATTGATGGATGGATAAATCACACTTCAACAATTCCAGTAAATTCAAGTTTAATATTCAAATATAGATACACAATTTCTGGCTTAACAACAGATACTTCTACTGATTGGAGTGATTGGAATATAGGCAATTTATCGCATCAAATATTACTGCGGTTAACTGCTGTACAATTTTCTTATCAATTCAATCGTACAGGTACACAATCTCCAGAATTGAGCGACTATACGTTATTCTGGGATGATGCACATATTCTCAATAATCTTGAGATGACTATGCCAGGTGGAAGCACACTTTTGGGCCCACTTTCACAATCAATTGGTTATTCAGATAATGCTACGATTGTGAGTAATTCTAATTCACACACAGTTAACATTTCAATTCCAACATTTGCAATTCCAACATCATCTCTCAATATATGGATAGATTGGCCAATTAATTCTGCCACAGATACAATTGAGGTGATGTTGGGTAGTTCAACAGTTTATACTGGGGCTATGAATTCAGAATTAGGAGGAGTTGACATTGAGTTCACTACTCAACAATTAATCAATGCATGGCCGAGTAGTGGAACGATTGGAACAGATGGAGTTGAAATGAATCAACTTATTTTCAATATTTCAACAACTATGGCAGTACAATTGGATGTTAAACATCCTCAAATGTCTTGGTCTTGGACACATGATATTGATTTGAAATCAAACCTAACACAATATGCATTTGCAGCTTGTAATGATTGGTATAATGCCATATCATCTTGTTTATCTCAATACACATTGCAAGTCTCGGGAGATACAATTCCATTTAACTTGCAAAACTATGAGGTGACTCTCAAAGATCTGTCTGTACAGTGGATTGATGATATCGCCCCCCAACTCTATTCAATATATCATAGAATTGGAGAAAATATTGGGAAATCTATTCGTGTAGGAGATTCATTTGCAATTACTGTTGAAGATGTTATTGGTGAAACAACACTGACAGGTTCAGCTTGGATTCATCAAGGTGATAGTACAAAACCAGCAATAACAAATTCGTTATCCTATTTTTCCACCATAGGAAGGTATGGTGCTTCTTTCAATCCAACAGGATTTAACCCTACAGCTACAACTCAAAATTATATTGCATTAGAACTGGTTGATGCTCATGGCAATGTGCTATTTGTAGAGCAAGCCTATGCGTTTGAAATCGGCCCTGCCTTTCCATCGGTCACTTCAATAACGATGGCTGCAGCAAATAATACACATAATGCAATATCTGTATTTGAAGATTCCAGCACATGGGAATTGCACGATGAAGGGTTCATTTTTTCGGTTACATCTCAGCATAATAGAAGCGATTTATCGGCATCGGTCATCTTAACGCCTTCACAAGGAAATTCAGAGGCTCTTTGGCTTGGTTGGGATGAAAACAAAAATGCCTATACAGCATATTGGACTCCAAGCCGTGATGATTTGAAGACATGGCTATTAGAGGTTGATATTTCAGAGACAACTGGACAAATGGCTGAAGATGTTGATGGATACCAAAGTGGTGTTGATTATTCCTTTAGTTTAGTGGATCTGACTGGACCTGTAATAACAGCAATTAATCATGATGAAATCGTATTGATAGGCGATGATATGATTGTACAATTGGAATGGTCAAGTGACCAAAACGAGATGATCAATGGCTATGTTATTGCTTCTTTCAATGGCACCCAAGTTTCTAATCAAACCATTTCCCCAATCAATACAGGAATGTCTTCAGTTCTATTGCAAACAACAGATTGGGAAATTGGATTTCATGAACTTACAGCATTCCTTTTCGATGGATATGGAAACCCAAGTCAAACGGTTATTACTTCTTCAATGTTTGAAATAATACCACTGGCCCCTCTTGTTTCAGGAGATATTAGCTCATGGCAATTCGATTCAAATGATTTGAATCTAACAGTTTCCGGACAACACCAATTCCGCTTTAGAGAAGGTTTGGTAACGATTACTAGTGCAGGTACAACCCTCCTTGATAATCACTCTATTCAAGATGGAGATTGGGCGATTGAAGTTTCTTTATCTTCATTTTTGGATAACTCAATTGAAGTACAGGTTTTGGTTTGTGACGCAACTGATAGTGCCGAATGTGAACAATATTCCAATACGATAGATGCTTCTTCTGCAATTGAATATAACGTGGATGTTCAGTGTACTGAAGTGACACAATCACTGCAAATGAATACAACTGCAACCCTAGTAAGTTGTATTATCAGCAATACTGATGGAACCTTTCCAATGAATGTTTCATTAACAGTGTTGGGGGCAACATCATTCATTCAAGAAACTACTGTGGTAGGAGAACTTTCCTCACAAGGCCAACTTGAACTCTCTCTCCTAATTAATACAGGATTTGAAGAAGGAACTTGGAGTCAACCTTGGGTTCTTTCCATTACCAATCGCATTGGAGAAGTTTCAGTATTGAATCAATCATCAACACCGTTTACAATCATTTCACCACAACAACAAGAGGAAAATAATTCTCAACCATCAACTGAAGGCACCTCATCTTCTTCAATTGGAATGACTGGACTCATCGTTGCGATAATCGTTGTGTTCACAATTATTGGTACAATTGGATACTTGAAACTAAGGAAACCGGTTGAGCAAGAGATCGTAGAGCATCCAATGCAACAAGAGATTATTCAGGAATAACCAATCATTTTGGAAATGATTAAGGAGTAATCTAACCAAACTTTCACTTGACCTGGACGCGCAACGGTGAAAACAGAACCATGAGAGGCGATGCTGTGCTGAAGAAATCTTTCATGCGCCAGTATTGGCGTATTCAACAAAGCCAAACCTTGATTTCGATGGGGTTTTGGTGTACAACTCTCACTCTTCTAGTGTGGCCATTAGTGAGTTGGAGATTCGAAGCGATGGATTCGGTCTTTGGAATTCAACCCACTTATCTTGGTTTAATTGGAATTGGTTTAGGGGTACTTTCAATAGTTCTGATAATTGGCTGGGTTTACGATGTTACATTCGGCCTTTGGCGTGAACATCTTACGATAGTGCAAGAACGAAACCCATTTACAACATACAAAGTAAATGCACCATTTGGAATGCTGCTTGCACAAACGAATACGATTTTGAGAAAAATGTCTGATGATGATGAAGAAATACAACGTCACTGTGATTTCGTTGACCGTTGGTTAGAATGGAATTCGGAACAAGAAATTTGGGCTAGAACCATGTCTTCTTGGAAAGAAATTGTCGGGGAAGAAGACCCTTTTCTTTACCACCTGAGTGAAGAGGCGCGAACGAAGCTTGAAACTGCAGCCGAAGAAATGCAAGATTTTTAATCGGAGTGGCCCTTTTGGATTCAGAATTCATTGTCAAGCTTGCAGAAGATGCAGGGCTTGCGATTTTAGAAATCTACAACCGCGCAGAAGGATTTGAAATATCTAACAAAAGTGACAATTCTCCTTTGACAGAAGCTGATATTGCAGCGCACAACCTCATTGTCGAGGGATTACAGTCGTTGAATAATATACCAATTGTTTCGGAGGAAGGTAATGTCGGAGACCCAATCTCGAGTAACACTTGTTGGTTGGTCGACCCTCTTGATGGGACAAAGGAATTCATCAAGCGGAATGGAATGTTTACTGTTAACATCGCATTGATGGCGAAAAAGGGCGCCCGCTGGTCACCGCTGTTCGGCGTTGTTCATGCTCCGGTGCCGAATACCACTTGGTTAGGGGGCATATCCCACCCATCAGAAAGAAGGGGTTCAGATGGTTCTGGTTTAATGATGGTAAATCCCTCAAATCCCCCAAAACCAACAAGGCTGGTCGCAAGCGGATCGCATAGGGGTGAGAAAGACGAATCTTTTGCCAAAACGCTTGGGAATTATGACCTAATTAGAATGGGCTCTTCTCTGAAGGCATGTATTGTCGCAGAAGGTAATGCAGATCTCTATCCTAGATTCGGACCAACATCTTGTTGGGATATAGCGGCAGCACACGCTGTCGTTGTCGGTGCCGGAGGTTGTGTGTTGGGTCCTGCGGGAAAAACTCTTGATTACGATGTAGTTGACAATATATTAAACCCATTTTTCATGGTAGCAGCAGATGATCGTTGGAACGAGCAATGGATAGCCCATCAAGACTGAATCCACCAATCTGGATTTGAAAAACCGGTTAATTCTTCTAAAAGCAATAGGTCTTCATTCACTGTTTCAGCCAGAATAGATCGTTGCTCGTCAGTGATTTTCCGTTTTTCAAGTGCTTTACCAGATAATACTGGCATTTTGTATATATTCACACCCTTTTTTTGTAATCGCTTTACAACCGGCCTCTTTACAAAATCAGGCAATAAATTTGCAAGGCTACGAAATAGGCGGCCAAATAAAGTAAGGGGCCGCCTATCTGAAGCAGTATTTGTGTTGCGCACCAGATCTAATCTAAAGGAATAATCATCGACACCAATGTGCTCACAAATTTTTTTCAGAACGATCGCCGGCTCCTCCCTCATCCTCTTTGCTTCAATAATCAAAATAGAATCTAAATCAAAAAATTCCAGCCATCTTGAGATAGCCGACCCATAAAGTGTGTCACACTGTAAACGTGAGTCCGACCAAGCCACCTCAAAATCACTCCAATCCAAATTATTTTCCTTATCTTCTTCTGTGCTGATGGCCATATTCCAATGAGAAATCGTGCGACTGACGGGCTCTCGAAGAGAAATAATCAATTTTGCACCTGGCCAATTTTCTCTGACTCTTTGAGGAGCTATCGGGCAGGCTAATGCGTGAACCGAACAATCTATTCGCACCCCTTTTTCTACGAAACAGTCAGCATATGCTTCCCAATTTGGAGGCGAAGCATCTCTGGAAAAAGTTCCTTTGTGAGTAGCTACAATATTTGGCTCCTTAGGATCAGAGACACAAATATCTGGGTGTTGAGAAAGGGCATCTGCTAACCAAGTGGTGCCAGCTTTGGGTGAACCTAGGAGAAAAGCGCCGACCTCAGGAACCACTGGCTGCCCTGCCTCCATGGAACGCCCCCCGGTACTTCAGATATAGGAATTCACACATTAATAGTTACATCAACCACCCGTCGCAATAAAATACGGGTCATATTTCGGCCGAGTCCCGGAAGGTGTAATGATGAGCAACAGAGTAGTTTGGTTCACAGGTCTTTCAGGAGCAGGAAAGACAACTATCGCTATGGCAGCAGCAGACAGGTATGGTTGTGAAGTGCTTGATGGAGACACAATTAGAGACTTCTTTGCTAACCACGATTTTAGCCGCGAAGGACGAGAAAGACATCTTCTCGGCATTGCTAAGATGGCAAAAATGATTTCAAAACACACCGATGTTCTTTGTTCATTCATCACTCCTTACGAAGACGTACGAGAGAAGATTCTAGAAATACTCCCAGATAATGCAGTTATGGTGCACGTATCGACATCTCTTGAAGTATGTGAGGAAAGAGATGTGAAAGGCCTCTACGCAAAGGCCCGCATTGGTGAAATAACTAATTTTACAGGTATTAGCGACCCCTTTGATGAACCAAAGTGTGCACACATCACACTAGATTCTAGTGGTAATGAAGGCAACTCCGTCGACGACATGGTCGGGCAACTAGCACATCTCTTTGAGAAGCAAAAGTCCGTACTTCTTCCAGGTCGCTGGCAACCTCTACACGTGGGTCACGAATGGCTCATCCAAAGAGAGTTAGATCAAGGAAAGAGGGTTGTTGTTGGCATCAGAAATACTCCAGTATCGGATTCAGATCCCTTCTCAACAGATGTTCGAAAGAGAATGATTGAGCATAGGTATGCTGACGAAGACGTTGAGGCATGGGTTATGCCCGATATCGAAGCAATTTCCTACGGCCGCAAGGTCGGTTACGAACTCCGTGAGGCGGACGACATACCTCCAGAGGTATTCGCAATATCTGCAACAGGCGTTCGTGGGGGAAACAGGGCGAACGTGTCGGAACGAGTCATGGAATTCATGATTGCAGAAGGAATCTGGGATGGCGAATAATCTTCATCTCTACACTCTTTTAGCATCAACTCCCTAACCCCCAAACTAACCTTAACCCAAGCGACGGCTTCATTGCACCCCGACTCCCCCCCGACTCGATGAGCGCATCCGATCGGGCCGAATTGCAGCGAATTGCCCAAACCGTTGACATCAACCGTAAGCGGATGGAAGCCCTCGAACAACAAATTAGTAGATTGGAGCAAATTCGCATCGAACAAGTACAAACTATCGAAACATTGGCTGCAATTCCGCCAGAAGGAGCCAAAGGAGCGATGATACCATTGGGTTCTGGCGTACAAATTATTGCCGACATCCCATCAAACCCAGGAGTCGTGATTGATATTGGTAGCCGCGTGCAGGCCGAAAACACTCTTTCAGAAGTGTTTGAAACAATATCGAAAAGAGGTGAGGAATTGTCACGCCTCATTGAAAATTTAACGGAAGAATTCAATAATTTGGAGCAAGAAACTCTTGTATTAGCAAATATATTCAATGAACAAATCGCAGAACTACAAGGCACAGAACCTGAATTGTTCGGCAATGTTGCCGAAGAAACACCCACCTCTCCTGAGACAGTGTCGATACCAACCGAATCGAAAACAAAACGGCGCAAGAGGAAGCGCGGCACCGAGTTTACATTGGATGATTGAGGTGTGTGAATGGGATTATTCGATCGATTCAAAAAACAAGCCAAAGACGTAGTCAAAGAAGAAATCGTCGTAGAAGAAGACTCTATTGAGGCAGAACTAGCTCTTATCGAACGACGAAAATTACTCGAGGCAATAGAGAAAGCGAAAACGACCGCGCCACCACCACCACCGCCCGGATTTGAAGACTTTCAAGAAAAGGTCGAAGATGAATGGGACGATTTTAAAGAACAATTGCCCCCAGATCCGTTTGCTCAGCCTGGGGATAAAAAGCAGAGAAAACGGGCAGAAAGAGCAGCATCGATTGAACCCAGCAATTTAGCTGATACAGAATCAAAACTAAAAGATCGTGATAGGATGCAATCAACAACAGGTAGGAAATTAGTAGCAGTAGAGCCAGCCCACTTCAATATAGATTTAAGCGATTCAGAAGTCTCTAGTGGTGGACAAATTATCAAGAATAGTTCCGTATTAGATGAGATTCTTGAAGACCTGGAGTTTGAATTGTTGAGTGCCGACATGGGGCATTCTGCAACACAAGAGGTAGTCGCCGCCCTGAGAGCAAATTTAATTGGGGCACGAATTTCAAAGAAACAATCTTTAACAGAAGTTGTTGATTTAGCGCTAAGAAAATCCTTACTCGGATTATTGGAAGCCGGCTATTGGGATTTTGACAAAACTATCCAAGCATTCGTCGCTGCCGGCGGGCCGGTTTCGATAATGATTGTTGGAGTAAATGGTACAGGAAAAACCACAACTACTGCAAAAATTGCGCATCGCCTTTCAAATGAGGGATATTCAGTAGTGCTCGCAGCGGCCGATACATTCCGTGCCGGGGCAATAGACCAACTTGCCGCTCACAGCGAGCGCCTTGGTGTTCGATGTGTTCGCAGTCAACGAGGGGGGGATTCAGCAGCGATTGCTCGTGATGCAATCGAGAGTGCGAAGGCAAAGGGTGACGACATTGTCATTATCGATACCGCCGGTCGGATGCAAAACAAGACTAATTTGATGGAAGAATTACGAAAAGTCCACAGAGTCAGCCGCCCTCATTTGGTATTATTTGTAGCAGATGCTCTGGCTGGAAACGACGCTGTTACTCAAGCGATAGTATTTCAGAAAATTTTGAGCTTTGATGGCGCAGTGCTTTGTAAATTGGACACAGATGCCAAAGGCGGCGCAGCATTATCGATAGCTCATGCTACAGGCAGACCAATCGTTCTCGCTGGTGTTGGACAGGGCTACGAGGATTTGTTAAACTTCGATCCAGAGTGGTTTATTGACTCGATAATTCAGTAAATGGAACGACCGAGTCGTTCATGAAGAAATCCTTTCGTGTGATGTTTATCATGGCGGGCGATGAAACGAAGACGGCTCTCGTTGTTGTCGATAATCCTATTATTGAGGGGAGGATCAAAAGCGTCCTATCCCGAAAGGGTTGGAACATCGAAATTTGTGATGATGGGGACAAAGCCGTAGATGAATATGTCAAAATCCGTCCTGATTTGACATTCCTCGCTCTCGATATTCCTTCTATGGACGGTCATGTTGCAGCATTGGAGATTCGCGAATCTCATGCTACTGCCAGATTAGTATTTGTTACCAGTAAGTCTCGCCTTGAAAAAGCAGAAGATGCAGCATATTCAGCAGGGGCAGTAGCAACATTAGTCACACCTCTTACAAAATCACAAATTGATGAAAGTTGGAATACGATAATGGGGCAAATACCTGAGGCACCAGGGGTTGCCGATCTTGATGCACTATATCCCGAAATGGAGGTAGATGCGCCCCTAGTTCCAGCGGCCCTAATTATGCCCGAATTCCCTCCACTTCCCACTTTACCACCGGCCCCCACCGAACCGTCAACCGTTAAAACAAAAGGAAAAAAGTCACGTAAAATATTATTATTATTGATAATTGCAGGCGGGTCTATCGGAGTTGCAAATTATTTAGGATATATTGATATCCAACCAGCAATCGATAAATTATTCGCTTTCATCTAATAGAATTGCTGGCACCGAAGTAGAAATTTCACTGCCTTGCGGTGCACTGGTAATCACTTCGATTTTCAGTGAAGTATCGCCTCGTAAATCCTCGTCCAAGTTATCGAGACGATATCCAAGGCGCCATCTCGTCAACATGTTTTTTCCAATCATATAACTAATAATTGCAATCGTACCAATCGCTGCAAACCAAATTAATAATTCAGCAAAGTCCAATTTTATCTCTCTCTTTCGAGCAAAGCGTTCCACGACGCATCAGCATATGCCTTAGCGGCAGATTTCCTATCTTTTACTCGATAAATTCCAGAACCGACAATTATCACATCTGCTCCTGCTATAATCGAATCATGCGGATTTCCATACCTTTGTCCCATTATTGCTGCATTAGAATCAATATTAACTCCAGGAGTCCAAATCATTTGCCCATCGCCGACTAATTCTCGCAAAGCACTCACTTCGACCGGAGAACTGCCATTTCCAATATATCCTAATACATGCGGAGAGGCTTTACCTGTGGCAATAGTTTCTTCAGTGTATTCGCTGGTTAATAGGTTGCCTTGACTTGACATTTGAGCGAGCAAAAGCACGCCCCCAATTCGTTGCACATCTGCCCACCCTGCAGCAATCCCATCGATAATGTCGGGTCCAGAAATCCTGTGGGCAGTAACAATATCCGACCATGAACGAATATCGTAAACACCGGCCATTTGTTTTTGAGATATTCCACCAATATCTGCGAACTTTCGATCTTCAAAAAGAAGGAGACTGTTTTCAGCGGCAGCTTCGACCAATTTCAGCCAATTTTCTGTAGAAAAATCTTCGACGATGTCGACATGAGTCTTCAGGGCGGCGATATATGGGCCCACTTCATTGACCAAGTTCACCAATTCATCGATAGTGCGCAGGTCGGCAGCGAGACAAACTAATGATTGTTTTTCGCAAGCGGTTTCCATGAAGCGATGAGCGATAGGATTTGCACAACTTCTCCAGCGCGTGCCCCACACCTCATCGGGTTGCATCGGGCTACTCCGCTGCTGCAAGTATCTCAAGCCTTTCCCTTCGTTTACGAACTCAGGCCTATGGCCTGCACCGGTTTGTTCATGGACAAGCCGCGATGGCGGCGAATTACCGAGGAAGGCATATGGCAGACACTCCGGTTTTTTCATACGAAGTAACCACCAAGGATGTCGAAGGTTTACCTGATGCACGAGGAGATTCTATCAAGGCAATGTTCGCTTCGAATTATGGCGTTGAGGTCGGTGCGGTACGGGTAATATTGAGATATCAGGTTCGTGCCCAAATGTCGAGTGAAGAGGCTCGAAGTGCAATTTTTGATTTGTTCGCAGATCCAGTAATTGAGGAAGGAAGTGTCAACGAAACATTACTCAATGACCAAACGGTGTTTCCAATAGCCCCACAAATAGCTATTGCGACAGGATTCAAACCCGGCGTTACGGACAACGCCGCACAAGCAGGCCTCGACGGTTTGCTAACAATTTTCCCTGCTCTTTTCGAGCAAGCAGAGGTTGCGACGAGCAGAACTTACTTGTTTTGGGGCGTACCTGAAGAAATCTCGCCAGATTGGCTAGCAAGTAAATTGCATAACCGTATGATTGAGCGAGCGATTATTGCAGATACAATAGATTGCCAAGCAAAAAATTGGCCCACAATAAATTTCCCCGACCGTCCAGCATTACTACAACAAAAACCGTCAATCGTTAATCTCGAAGTGTCCGATGAAAAATTAATCGAGATTAGCCAAACCGGATTATTAGCATTAAACCTCGAGGAAATGCAGGCGATACAAGCACACTATCGAAATGCAAAAGTCAGAATCACAAGAGAAGCGAGAGGACTTGTGCCAAATGCTCCAACCGACGTTGAATTGGAGTGTTTGGCTCAGACGTGGTCTGAACATTGCTCACACAAAATATTCGCTGCAAAAATTCACCACATCGATACCGAAACTGGGGAAGATTGCTCAATAGATTCACTTTTCAAAACTCACATTATGACGCCAACGTTGGACATTCAATCCAAAGTTGATTGGCTTCTTTCGATTTTCCATGATAATTCCGGAGTAATCGCTTGGAATGATGATTGGAGTCTCTGTATGAAAGCCGAGACTCACAACTCACCGAGCGCATTGGATCCATTTGGAGGTGCGATGACCGGTATCGTAGGTGTCAATCGAGATATATTGGGAACCGGACTTGGGGCGCGGCCAATTGCCAATACTGACGTATTCTGTTTTGGTCCACCAAATTATTCGGGGGCAATTCCTGAAGGTTTATTCCACCCTTCCCGTGTATTCCGAGGGGTACATGCTGGTGTCCGGGCTGGAGGAAACGAGTCTGGTATTCCAACCGTGAACGGAGCAATAATCTTCGATGAAAGATATTTGGGCAAACCTTTGGTTTATTGTGGGACCGTAGGGATGATGCCACGCCGTTTGCCCGATGGCCGCGAATCACATATCAAAACGCCAACACCAGGGGATATCGTTTACATGGTTGGTGGTAGAGTTGGTTCTGATGGAATTCATGGCGCTACCTTTTCCAGCCTTGAATTGACCGAAGAAAGCCCATCTTCGGCTGTGCAAATAGGCGACCCTATCACTCAGAAGAAAATGATAGACATGGTGCTTGAAGCGAGGGATTTAGGTTTAATTCAAGTCATTACTGACAATGGTGCTGGGGGGCTATCAAGTAGTGTTGGTGAGATGGCCGAATTAACAGGGGGAGCCGACCTAGATCTTTCGGTTGTACCTTTGAAACAAGCAGGCCTTTCGGCCTGGGAGATATTAGTATCTGAGTCGCAAGAGAGGATGACTATTGGAGTAAGTACGGCTGATTGCGAAGCTTTCGAGAAACTTGCTGTTCTTCATGAAGTAGAAGCAACCGCAGTTGGAACTTTTACAGACTCCGGCTCATTTATTGTTCGATTTGGAGAACAAACAGTTGCTGATTTACCAATTTCTTTCCTTTACGATGGCTGCCCACAATTACAGCTCGAATCGGAATGGATTCCTCCTATTCATGAACCAATAATATTCCCTCAAGTCAATGCGAATGAGTTTGGAGAAATCCTTTGCCGACTGATGGCTCGACCGAATGTTGCCAGCAAAGAATGGTGGGTTCGCTCCTATGATCACGAAGTTATTGCCCAATCGGTGATCAAGCCGTTTGGCGGCGTCAACCATGACGCTCCCGGTGACGCTGCAGTCATCGCCCCAATACAAGGACAAACACAAGGTGCTGTTATTTCAAATGGAATCGCTCCACGATATTCTGATATCGACGCATATGCCATGGCGGCAGCAAGTATCGACGAAGCTCTTCGAAATGCAGTTTGTGTTGGAGTTGATTTGGATCTCATTGCCGGTTTAGACAATTTCTGTTGGCCAGATCCGGTCGAGTCTGCAAAAACTCCGGATGGACGCTATAAATTAGCACAATTAGTTCGTGCTAATCGCGCTCTTGATGATATATGCCGTGCATACAATTTGCCCTGCATAAGCGGTAAAGATTCTATGAAAAACGATGCAATATTGGATGGGAAGAAGATTAGCGTTCCACCAACATTATTGTTCAGTTTGATAGGCAATCATTCTGATGTTCGTAAGGCAGTTTCGAGCGATTTCAAGAATGTGGGCGACCACATATATTTGCTTGGCGAAACCCATCAAGAATTAGGAGCAAGTGAATTAGCCTTCATGTTTAGAGACGAATCTAATGGCCGAAGTGGAATTGGAGGGACAATACCAGAAATTGATGCAAAGCGAAACCTTTCGATGTATCGTTCACTTACGGCTGCAATGGGCGCAGGGCTTGTAGCCAGCGCGCACGATTGTAGTGACGGTGGACTTGCTACTACAGTTGCTGAATGTTGCTTCGGCTGTGATTCGGGCAGTATAATCGACATTTCCCCCATTACATCCGATTGTAGTCATATCGACTCATGGGGGGCTCTATTTGGTGAATCTCTGGGACGTATCTTAGTTAGTGTAAAACCCACAGACAGCGTCGCATTTGAAGCATCAATGAAAGGTCACGCCTGCTACAAATTAGGCCGTGTAGAGTCTGGCGACAATATCACTTTCAATAATGGTAATGATTCAGTTATGACCGCATCAATGTCCGCTCTAAGGGTGGCTTGGAAAGGTACACTAGACGGGGGTACAAACTAATGGTTGACACCCCGCGCGTTGCAGTCCTTTCCGGGTTTGGAATTAATTGTGAGACCGAGACGATTGCAGTGTTTGAAATGGCGGGAGCTAAGGCCGACAGAGTTCACGTCAACCGTCTTGTCAATGGTGAAATGAGCCTTGATGATTACCAAATTATGGCCGTTCCTGGAGGATTTTCTTTCGGCGATCATTTAGGAAGCGGCCGCCTGATGGGTAACAGGCTTCGTTTTGGCCTTCGAGAGCAAGTCAGGGCTTTTGTAAAGGCAGGAAAACCAGTGATTGGTATCTGTAATGGTTTCCAAGTCTTAGTAAAGATGGGTTTGCTACCGGGAGATGAAGAAGTATCCCTAACACAAACCGCTTCCCTCGCCCTAAATGATTCTGGGCATTATGAAAATCGTTGGGCAACCCTAGAGTTCGACCCGAACAGTCCATGCATCTGGACTAAAGGCATGACTCGTATGCGTGTACCAGTAAGGCATGGAGAAGGAAAATTCGTAACCGATGACAGAACTTTATTGGACGAGTGGGCCGAATCCGGCCAGCTCGCTGTACGATATGTGAACCCCGATTCCGATTACCCTAGTGCAAGTGACAAGATCCTCCCCTATCCAATATCACCAAACCAAAGTTGGCGAAACATTGCGGGTGTTTGCGACCGAACCGGCCTCGTTTTCGGCCTTATGCCCCATCCTGAAGCCAATCATTCTACTTGGCTGGGCGCTACCTGGACCCGCGAAGAAATCGAGCATGGAGAGGGTGAAGGCATGACGATATTCAGGAACGCAGTTAATTACGTAAAAAACTCATTATTGTAATCAATAAACTACATATTCACGTCTGCTTCTCACATTATATGGCTGATTCGACCCCTACGTCGGTGGAGATGAAGCACGGGCTCCCTTGGCACAAACTCACCAAGGAGCAACAGGCGGCATATCCAATTCCAGAAAAATCTCTGCTTAGGCCAATTTCGCTGTCATTTCTTATCGGAGTGCCTTGGCTAATCCTCCACCTCTCCATGGGCTTTCTCACTTTTCTCAATACAGTATGGATAGGGAACTGCGCATATTGTATGGATAATGACGGTCAGATCTGGTGGGGCCTTTTGACTCCCATTTTCAATTTCTTCGCCACATTTCCATTAATTTTTGGATTGCTAATGATTTGGTGGAGTATTTTCCCTACCCCTGAATGGCGTAGAAATGAAATGGCAGGCTACACATTTGCTCTTCCATTCGCGTTGTTTTGGTTAATGTTAGCGTGGATAGCCTGGGATCTCCATACTTGGGTTGAGGGGTCATTGGGTATTTCAGACAATTATCAATTTGGCGCCCAATGGGTGTACTGGACCTGGTGTTGGTTTGCGATTCCGGTAGTCGGCTCAATCGCTTTAGCACCCCTTTATTTTGTTCTGAAAACCATAATCCGCGGAACTCATAATTCCCCCCCTCCTCCATATGTGGGAGAACTAGGCTCTAGGATTCTGCATGAGGGAGACCAAGGTAACGATGTATCGAGGTTGCAAGAATTACTGAACACGACGACCAATCATAATTTGGCCGTGGATGGTAATTTTGGCTCTCAAACAAAAGCAGCCTTGATGGAATTTGAATCAAACAACAACCTCGACCCAGAGGGTGTGACGGACAAGTTAGCATTGGCGATTTTAGACAAAAAAGAGCCGAATACTATGGATGAGTTAACCGAACTTATTGACTTAATTCTTTCAATAATAGATCCCCATGACAAGGGCGAGTCTCGAGCAAGAGCCGAATCTATTTACAATAATCTAATGAAAACTATGCCCTTCAATATGCGCACCTCGGCTCGCATGGTTTGGAAGGAGAGATTTGGCGTTAATCGCGAAGTCCTCGAATGGTGGAAGTAACGGTCAGTTTGATGACTAGCACCTGTTGGCAAGTACATGCCGGACCCTTCAGTCGAAACCACAGAGGACACAATTCTCCTTGAAGTTCTGGCATCCCTTCATCCTACAGCTAAACGAAATACTCTTCGCCGAATGGTAGATCATGGAAGAGTCAGAGTAGGTCAGGAACGAGCAACTCGAGCAAATGCAAAAATCTCTGCAGGGGTCAAAGTTACTATTCTTTCGACAGCGGATGGAGATACGCCAAAGCGAAATCAAAAACTCGAAATGCCAGAACCGTCAATACTTTTCTCAGATACTGAAATTATTGTTGCTGACAAACCCGCAGGCCTTCTCGCGGTTGCTACAGATCGTGGCGAATTCGATACAATGTTTGACCGTATGGCGAAATGGGCGTGGGAAAACGGCAAAACACGCGCTTACCTCGTTCATCGACTCGATAGGGAAACATCTGGTTGTATGATATTTTCTCGCTCGGCTGAAACTCGAGATTTTCTTCAATCCCAATTTAAACTTCGAACGATAGAACGAATCTATCACGCAGTTATCCACGGTAAACCCGCTAATGAATCAGGTACAGAAACCACTCGTATCCAAGAAACAAAAGATAAGCGGGTTCGACTTGTATCTCCAGGACGTAGGGCTGGAAAGGAAGCAATCACCCATTGGAGTTTGGAGAAAGAAGGGCCAGTTCATAGTTTGGTTAGAATCAAAATTGACACTGGGCGAAGAGCCCAAATCCGACTTCACATGGCCGCTTTGACTACGCCAGTTGTCGGTGATACTAGGCATGGATTTGGAAAAGCCAGCGTCAATCGGCTTTGCCTTCACGCCTCCTCGCTTGAATTTGATCATCCTAACGGTGCGCGGCAAGCCGTTGAAAGTCCAATTCCTAAGCAATTACTTTCTGAATTGAATCGACGATTAGGTTAAATTATTCTTCAGCATGATGAATAATTCTAGATGGCATAAACAGTTTTACTAGAATGGCTCCAATGAAAGCTATCACAGCACCCACGAAGGCTGAAGCAACCATACCCTCAACAAATGCCAATTGAGCATTTTCTATCAATTGTGCCCCTAAGATATTTCCTCCTGCTGACATATCACTGCCAATTCTAATTGCTGCTGCAAACGAATCAAAGGGTAATTGCCCAAGATGCTCCAATCCCTCTGGTACAATCATGCTCCTTTGGTAATATTCGTTCAAAACAGAACCACCAATGGCAATACCGAGGGCCCCTCCTACTTCTCTACTGGTGTCATTCGTGGCACTTCCAACTCCTGCCTTACCCGCAGGTATTGAATCCATGACCAATGTAGTGGATGGTGCCATTGTAAGACCCATCCCAAGCCCTAATAGGAAGAATATCAATGCAAGTTTGCTATAATCGGTATCGATAGTAACAGTTGTAAAAATCAACATTCCTATTGTAACTAAAGTAAGGCCGGTTGCTATGACATTGTTGCTGCCAAATTTTTCTACAAGACGATCCGAATTGGCTGCGGCCGGCATCAGACCTACAGGGAGCCACAAGAATTTGAACGCCGCCCCAAGGGGAGTGAGCCCACGGACTAATTGGAAGTGCAACATTTGGGTGAACATGAATGAAAACATCACATAAAAGGCGAGCATTATCGCCACTAGACCCATTGTAAACCCCCTATCTTTGAAGAAATCTAGGGGCAACATAGGGTACTCTGTTCGCCGTTCCCAACGGATGAAGATAGCAGAAAAAACAATGCCCAATGCCCCCATTCCTAGAATTTCAGAGGATCCCCATCCAACGCTCGGTCCTTCGATAATGGCGTAGAGAATTGAACCAAGAGCCGCAACAGAAAGTAAGGCTCCAACCGGATCTAGAGGCCTTTCTTGGTCATCCTTAGTTTTTGGAACTAGGAATAAGCCAAGTAGCAGTGCTAGAGCAATAATTGGCACATTAATCAAGAAAACCATTTGCCAATCATAGTTCTCAACCGCCCATCCCCCTACTAGTAAGCCAATAGGGGCTCCAACTCCCGCCATTGCCGCCCAGATACCAACAGCTTTGCCGCGTTCTTCAGGAGGAAATACTACTACAACTACAGAGAGAGTTGCGGGCATCACCAAAGCAGCTCCTAGTCCCATAACAGCTCTCGCAGCAATCACTTCGTTAGACGTTGAGGCATACATCGCAGTTAGTGCAGATGCTCCTGCCACCATAATCAGCCCAAGTTGTAAAGCCCCCTTTCTCCCGAATCTATCTCCAATAGCACCCATCACGAGGAGAGTTCCACCAAAAATTAGCGCATAGGCGTCTAACATCCACTGAAGTTCAGTATTGTCTGCTTGTAGATCCTTTGATAACTCAGGCAGTGCAACGTTTAGAGTCACATTATTGAGCATCACTATGATGAGGCTAAGACTCATTATTCCAAGAATAATCCATCTACGACTATGGATTAATTCATCTCTTTCCACACTTGTTCCAAAGAGGGGCTGTATAAGAATATAGGAGTATTAACAATCTTATTCAAACCAATCAATATGTGTGCGTTGATAACTTTTCTTTGCAACTTTCATATTTACATAGCCCAAATCTATTTCTTGAAAAATTCTAGAATCTAGGATCCTTCCTCGAACACGTACTTTCAATTGTGAATCTTCTACTAAATGACGAGGCTCGAGGGTAAATGTGTGTGATTGCATATTACCCGGAAATAAATACCCCATGTCTGTGCATTTTCCTCCTCGTGCGGCAAATTCTGACGAGTCAAAACTTACACACATTTTGATATCCTCCAATGGCAAGGTGCCGTTGTTGGTTAGTTCTGCATCGACTACCAGTATACCCTTTTCTTTCTTAATATCGGCAGCGATTCCGATTTCTTCATCCATAGCATGATCCTCCTTTGACACTAGAGTGCCCCCAATCCGAATAGACCTTTCTTAGTTATGTTTCAATCTTAATACTAACAATTTAGAAAAACATAATCATTTTTTTCTTCAATCATCAATTCGTAGCCTTCATCTCCTTCTTCGTTACGCCTTGAAATATGTCCCTTCCTAGGCGAGCGATGGAACAGATGGGTTTCGCCATTTGTTGCCTCACTTGCGATGCCGATGATGTAGCGGGATCCCCTCGATGCAAATCTTGTATTTCTGGACATATTCGCACTCGCGATAAGATTGCTGATGGCCCGGCTGAAAGTAAAGCAGATCGGCTCTCTAGAGAATTTGTTACCATGCTTGCTAATCCAGTTGATTATATTGATGACCCACTTCATGGAGGAGTAATGACTCAATATAAAATGCTAATCGATGCCCATCACGGCCTTGCTCCTGCCACAACAACGGAAGAAATCCAAGCTAAGTTTGAGGCTTTGAAAAATAAGAAATCTAAATCCCTAATTCGAAATGTTGCGAATAATCGTAAATGGGGCGAAGAAAGATTAGGGGCTGAAGAAAGGGAAGAATTGCTCATAAAAATTGCTGGTGAACCAAAGCAAAAAATCCCTACATGGGAAGAATTATTGGAAGAGGTAGGCGACCTTCTCGACAACGATTGAGGTTACGAGACTTCAAACGATATGGTTTCTGCAGGTGTTTGAAATGTCAGAGAAACGCGACCCTCGTGCCCACTGGCTGGACGAAGATCCATTCGATCAACTTGGTAATACATCGAAATCCCACACTCGTGCCCGGGATGATGGTAATTGGCGAAAACCACATGTCCGTGTAATCCATTCTAATCAAGGAGGCCAACCTTTTTTCAGATTATTTGGAGCACCTCAACATGGGCATCAGCCGACGATACACACCGGTTCAATTTGGCATTTTTCGAAAATAGAAATCGAACATTTGACGCAAGCGACGATTGCATTTTCGTTAGCACTTGCTTTTATGTCGGTTCGTGGGTTATTTGGAGCAATTCAAAATCCATTAGCATTTCTTATCGGCGGCTTTCTTTATGCAGCAGCAATTGGCCCAGCATTTTTACTTCATGAAATCGCCCACAAAATCGTTGCACGAAAATATGGTTGTTGGGCAGAGTTTAGAGCATCTCCAACCGGTTTGAAATGGGGTGTAATTATTGCTGCAGCTTTCGGTTTTGTTTTTATGGCGCCAGGTGCGGTGATGGTTGCTGGTCAAACAACCAAGGCTCAGTTCGGAAAAATCGCAATCGCAGGCCCCCTGACAAATGTCGCTCTTTGGGCCGTTGGAGTTGGAATGATCCTTTTATTAAACGGAATCAGCCCATTCCTTGATGATTTTTTGGGGATATGGTTGATGGGAAACGCTATTTTAGCGGCATTTAATATGCTACCATTTGGACCGTTGGACGGAAAGAAAATCAAAGCCTGGTCCGATCCTATTTTCTGGGTTTCTTTTGTGACGATTCTAAGTATTGCGTATCATACATTAACTGGAAATATATTCGTAATTCTGGGCATTTAGGTGCATCGCAGAAACGAAAATAATTGAAGCAAACTCTGGCAAGAGATGAGGTGACAGGAATTCCGCGATGCAGAGGGAAATAAGCAAACCATGTCTATTAATATTAAGCCGGCATGAGTCAAAGATATTCATTTAACACAGGTTTTTCATCACAGTGGAAGAAGGTCATCAGAGCCCACCAAGTAATCATGTCTAGGCTGTTGACAAGGTTTGCAACACCAGTGTTTTCTTCGCCGTAATCCTTGCCAGTGGTATCCATCCAATCCTCCATTTCTTCGAGAGTATCACAAGTCTGGTGATAGCACCAATATCCGTCAACTAAGCCACCAAATCCGACGGTAACAGTACCAAGGTTATCTTGGAAACTCGCGTGATCACTCCTTGCCGTAGTATCTTCATAGATGATAATTTCAGGCCGGTCCGAATCAATCCATGAATCGGTTTTCCAAGTGTCCGATGAATAGTTTACACCAATTAATGTACCAATTTCATTTTCTAAACCTAGAGCATCTGAGCCAATCCAATTTGACAGGCCAACCATGCCTGGTTGATTGATGACATCATGGTCAAGGGAAGGTCCAATGTAAACTCGCATAGGCCAAACCTCGGCGTCTTTTGGATACCCCCCCTCGTCAATTTGAGGATCAGGATCTCCGTGTGGCGCTCCTCCTCCTCCAGGCCAATTTACACCAGCCATGTCGAGATTGATGTAATTGGTAACGGTGACTTCAGGATGGTCTTCTGCGACATAATATTCGGTCCAATAATCTGAACCACGCTTCCCTCCCTCTTCTCCAGACCATAGGCAAAATACCATTGTTCGGCGCGACTCAAAATCAGCCAAAACTCGTGCTGTCTCGAGCACCATTGATGTTCCAGCCGTATTGTCGTAAGCACCGACCCGTGTTCCATAACTCCGTGTTCCTGTGACGTGAGGGTCGAGTAGTACGGCATTAGCAGGTGGCGCAATATCGAAGTGAGCACCGAAAACTAACCATTCATTGATCATTTCACTTCCCCATTTGTAAGCACAGACATTGTACGCTTCTGGATTTTGTGAACCTAAAATATCTGTAAACTCATACCTATGGGTTTTTACCTCCAAACCAAAGGAACTCAACTCGTTTGCAAGATAAGCAGCCCCATCTTCGTATGATGGGTTTCCTTGACCAGCCCAGCGATCGTAATATCCTTCGCGGCCATCAACATCGAATAGGGAAATCGCCGGATCGGTGATTTCAAAGAGGCGATCATAGACTACTTTTCCATGCATTATTCCAGTCGAGTGAGCTCCGCCTTCATCGATTCCTATAGCCATTTCTCGTACAATTGAAGCAGATTTAATCAGAACTTTACCACCGGTTTCAGTGCTGTAGTTCATCGTATCATAAGTTGAATTTTCATTGGTAGCAACTCTCTGAACGGCATCGTCTGAGTCACCACTGTCTCCTCCATTGGACATCCATGTCACCCAAGACTCCGCTTGATGGCGTATCGGCCAATTTTGCCGTTCCATTTCACCGAACATGAAAATCATTGTATCGGCTCTTGGGGGCGCTAAGATTGAAATTGTCTCCTGTTCCCCGGATTTTAAATCAATAACCGTTGAATTTTGTACAAACCCCGTCACAGGATCAATCAATAAATATGGAATGAAAACCGACATTGAAACCTTTGCTTTGAATTCTACGTCTTGAAAAACACCCCCAGTCATCATTTCGACATCGACAGATAAATCACCATTTTGAGGTGTGTCGTTTTCTTCGCCAAAACAACCGCTTATCGTTGCAAGTAACATGATAATTATCATGCTGGATGCTAACATCCGCCGCGAAGCCATGAATTGCCGAGATATTCACTGCTGTTGAATGCGACGGGCTCACGCATTGAACTGTGATAAGCAAGTTAGGGACCCATCTGCTTCACGAATCGCATCCATGTCAACTGTTGTGACGTTGAATCCAGCGTCGAGTAATAATTGTCGAGTTGCTGAATATCCTGCCGCTATAATGACCTTATCCTCAGGATATCCAATTGTATTCGCAGCATAAGTCTCAGAATTAGGCACCCAAATTATTTCTTCAGCAAGGTGTCCTATTTGATTGATACTAAGATGCCCTTCTGCGGCGACAAGAGTCCCTGGGCGTGGAGAAGAACAGACGGTTGTTAGATGCAAGGTTGAGTCTGGGATTTCAATTAATTCAACTTCAAAGCCAGCCTCTTTGACGTATTTCGCTAGGAATTCAGCTCCAGCTCGATTAGTTCGTGTTGAGATGCCAATTAGATAACGATCATCCAAGAAAATAACATCACCACCATCTAAAGTGCAATTGGAATTCATGTGGATAATTTCAGAACCCCCTCTCAAGTATTCGATTATTGCCATCTGTTCTCCTTCACGAGACTCATGCCCTAATTTGGGAATAATTGCCTTGTCGCAAACCATCACGGCAACATCTTCGACGAAACAACAATCTGGGTGATTATCAAGTCCTGGAAGGACTGTGACCTCAGTTCCGTGCGCACGAAGTGCAGCCACATAGGCATCATGAGCCCCTTGTCCTGCTTTCGCATCGGGAGTGTTGACACCGAAATATTTAGAGAGCGCATGATCGAAATTTTTTGATACGCGTCGGGTGACTGCGGACCGACGACTCCGATCGAAGGTGCCAGGCATGAATCGCCGTCCGCCCTCCCATTCATAACTATTCGGAATCCGGAAATTATTTTCCGCTATGAATATTAGAAAACGCCTTGGCATCCAGAAATAGCAGATAAAGAGATGCACTAACCTACTTATTCATGTATTGCCTCAGTCCGCGATAATCTATGGAAGAGCTCTTAGAGGCATTGGATGAGAATGGATTGCGGGCGAGCCCTGTTTTTTCTGTAGAAACAAAAAATTATCTCATCGATATAGATGGAACGATAGGTGAAGACATTCCTAATGAAGAACCCGAGAGAATGGTGACCGCTGAAGCCTACCCAGATGCATTAGAAACAATCAATCGCTGGTACGATGAAGGCCATCAAATATGTTTTTTTACAGCAAGAACCGAAGAGCACAGAGAAGTAACCGAAGCTTGGCTTAATGAAAAAGGATTCAAATTTCATTCCCTTTTGTTTGGAAAGCCACGGGGAGGAAATTACCACTGGATTGATAATCACAGTGTAAAAGCTACACAATACAAGTCAAAATTTACTGATTTAATACGACGTAATATCGAAATTGAAGTATTTGATGATAATTAATCAAGAAATGTTTCCAATAGTTTGTGCAGCCCAAATACCGATACCATAGGCGATAATTGTTAAGATAATTGAAATTGCCATTGCAATTTCGAATTCAATATTTTTCCTCAACATTATTGGCAAAGTGACAAATAAAATTAATGATGGCAAGACCAGCCATAGAATTCCCTCAGCAAAATCTGCGACTTTTTCAACATCTGATGTTTCTTGATAGAGGGAAGTGAGGGCAATAATGCTCGCCAGCGGCAGTGAGACAACTAGAGCTCCGAAGGTCGCCGACTTCTTTGCGATCTCGCTGGCTGTCACTATTACGGCTCCGCTAAACAATCCCTTTCCTACTAGACTGACCCAGTTCATGTTTATCGAAAGCACTCTAGGCACTCAATCATGTCGTTGTCTTGTGTACGCTAGGACACCAATCATAGCCAGCGCCACTACCACCCCAATCATAGCGTAATCAGGGTCTTCCTCCCACTTAGAAGAATCAAGAGGATAGGCGTCTGCATTGTTACCTACACCGTCTCCGTCTGTGTCCAGCCACTCCCCTCCGTCCATCGGAAAAGCATCTGAGTTGTCTCCGAAGCCATCCCCGTCGGTGTCTATCCACTCTAGGGGGTTTGTTGGGAAGGTGTCGGTATTGTCCCCCACTCCATCCCCGTCCAAGTCACTCCATTCGTTTGCCTCGTTTGGAAACGCGTCTGAGTTGTCGCCGATTCCGTCGCCATCAGTATCGGACCACTCGTTTTGGTCGCTAGGAAATGCGTCAGCGTTGTCTCCCACTCCATCCTCGTCAGTGTCCAATGTTTCATTAGAATCGTTTGGAAAAGCATCTGAGTTGTCGCCGACTCCGTCTTCGTCTGTGTCAGACCACTCATTTGGGTTACTTGGAAACGCGTCCGCGTTATCACCTACTCCATCACCGTCAGTGTCTGCCCATTCACTGGAATCTAAGGGATAGTGGTCATCATCGTTAGGATGCCCATCACCATCGATATCAGGGTCAAGGAAGTCGCACACACCATCTCCGTCCATGTCTTCTGGATCTGGGAGTCCCCAGGGATTGGTTCCGCATGATAACTCATCATCGTCAGACCAACCATCATTATCATCATCGGTGTCCGCATTGTCTCCTAATCCATCCCCATCATTGTCCGACCATTCGCTAGCATCGAGGGGAAACAAATCGTAATCATCGAAGTACCCATCACCATCATCATCAGTATCCATCACGTCACAAACACCATCGCTGTCTAAATCAGATGGTACTGAGCTAACATCCAACCAATCAGTAAGACAATCGAATTCCTGGTCGTTGTTCCAATTGTCTCCATCTGCATCTTCATCCACCTCATCACAGACCCCGTCTAAATCGGTGTCAGTGTACAGTTCTCCGTTTATTGGGTCGCAGTCAGTCAAGTCAGAAACGTCATCACCATCCGTATCCCAATTGAGTGGGTTTGTGCCGATATTTGCCTCTTCTGAGTCGGTCAACCCATCATTATCATCATCATTGTCTGCGTTGTCCCCGATTCCGTCCTCGTCGTTATCCGCCCACTCGTCAGAGTCGTACACGAAGGCATCCGCGTCGTCTCGATAACCGTCTCCATCAGAGTCTCTGACAAAACCCGAAAGGGCCCAAGAAAGAGTCAGGTCTGCCCATACGGGCTCATTCAGAGAGGGGAGATGAGAGCCGTTGTTTATTCTCCAATGAGCTACTCTGTTGTCATCTGAGCAGTTGAGGTTTTCGAATGAATCTGTCTCGCTTATTCCATCTGAGTTGATTAGGTCGATGCTCCCAAGGAGCGTCATGGACAGGTCGCATCCTGATCGGTCTGCCCAATGGTCAACCGACTCTAGAGCCGAGGGGTATTCGTTACCTAAAATCGAACCCCCGTCGTAGTAGATTACCCCGTCTCCTGTAGAGTGAACATGGAGTATGTCTGGCCTTCCCGTGTCCGGGCAGTCGGAAGAGAAGTCATCCCAGGTAGCACCGTTGAGGGATACTATTGATCTGATAGAACCGCCTGAGTCACATGCCATCCGGTGTGACATGAAGCCCCCATTGGAATGCCCCATGATAACCACTCCATCGGGGTCAGCGCCGTAGTTCAGCACTGCTTCCTCGATTAGGTTCTGGAGGTACCCAACATCATCTACCTCATCATCGTATAAGTTGCAGCAGCTATCAGTAGCGTTCCACCATCTCTGAAGGAACCAGTTCATTGTACCATCGGGAGATAGTAACAGGTGTTCATTTTCGTGGACACTGTCGTACAGTCCCATGTAGGCGGAGTTTTGTGTCCCCCATCCGCTGTAGCCGTGCAGCGACACGACGAGAGGCAGCGGCCTGTCGTAGTCATGCCCTCCTGGCATAGTCAAAGTAGCGCTCCTTTCTGAAGTTCCTAATGTGGCATATGTGTGTTCGTCAGTATATGCGATAGGCCCACCATAGTCTGTTTCAAGATGCGTAGCCCCTTTCTCTAATTCGGCGTAGGAGATGACTGCGAGTGACTGGCTAATCATCACCAAAACAACCAGAATCACTGGAACAGCACTGGCTCGCATGGCTCCAGAGCCAAGCAACGCTCTTTGAAATTGTCCCGTAACCGCTGGTGTTGTTAGGATGGTGCAGAGGACAGGATTTGAACCTGCGAAGCACTACGCACTGGGACCTCATCCCAGCCCCTTTGACCACTCGGGTACCTCTGCTTTGAACCGGGCGAGCGACCATCCCTATTTCAGAATGGCGAACCCACTAAGCGCGTTCTTGAAACGATGTTTCATCCTCGAATAACCAAATCCCCAACTTCTACAAATCCTTCCGTCAGAACTTTTGCATACCAACGTGACCATCCTGGGTTGTCTTCATGAGAAATACGCTTCGAATTTAGATCACTGAAAGAACCGTTAATGATATTGCATGGTGGAGCGCGGGTGGTCAATTCGATTAGAGCATCACCGATAGAGAATTCCATTCCTGCCTCTAACGAATCCCAATCTATGTCTTTAATCGTCAGATTTTCTCCAGTTGTGCCGACATCAATCGGATGCCCTTCAGCTTGCAGCATCTTGATTTTTTCAAGAGAATATAGGCATACTGCACGTAGTGGACCGCCGTGGTAACGCAAATCGTTCTGCTTATCGCCCTCGACTCCACTATAGCAGAGTTGAGCCAAATTAATTCGAGGTTTGGGCACCCCGCCATTTGGATTAGCATTGATTGAATGTATTACTGCCATACTTTTCTCCTTTATTATTGATATTCAGTCAGAAACCCAACAGGTTCTTCCAATCTTTTCATCATCAATAAATATCTGTCAGCATGTTCCGAATCTTCTTCATCTAAGATAAATTTTCGATAACGCCAAGCAGCGACTGAAAGGCTGGCGTACCGGTATAATTCAGGCAAGGCAGCTCTTTCTTCTGACGAGAGGGGGCGTACTGATTCATAGCCAGATAATAGTGAAATCCACAACTCTTTTACTGGTTTTTCATCAATCCAGCAGCATCCGATGAATGCTACAACTAAATCGATTGCTAGAATGTTATAACAAATATCCTCAAAATCAATAATTGCTAAAACTTCACCGGGGTGCCCTAGGATATTGTCTTGAAATAAATCACCATGAATCACACCTTTGGGTAAATTTATTGGAATATTCTTATCTTTTTTGATTAATTCTTCTTCTAACATTCTTAGGAAAGGTGACCATTTATTTTCAGATTCCGCGCGTTCAAAAAGCTCCGGCCATATATCGACTCCCATCGTATAATAAGTCCCAAAATGTCCTGCATTAGGGACGGCGTGAAGGCCAGCAATGGCAATGCCGAGTGATTTTAATGAAGCAGTATCTTGTGAGATCCATGGGGCATTGATAAATGGAATCAGAATCCAAGCAAAACCATCGACTACGATCATGTATTCATTATTTTTCAATTTGAGTGGGGTGGGGGTAGATACCCCGTGTTTTGCAATCCATTCTATGCTTGAATTCATTTTTTGAACCGCATCAGGGCTTCTTTCTCGCCAAATTTTCAGTACGACTTTTCTTTCATCGTCGCATGTTACTAGATAATTTGAATTTGCCCAGCCACCGGAAAGAACCTCAATTTTTGATAATGCAGAATAATCGGCTAATTCAAGAAGTTCTCCAACCTTTTCTAGATTTATTATTTCATTAATCAAGAGGACTCCTCCATCGAAAGCATGGAATTTAACTTGGATTGTAATCTTTCAGCATGATTTTCGGGGCTTAGTCCTAATTTAGCAATCCTTTGTAGGCCTGAATTTGACCACCGAGTTCGAATTTCTATATCTTGTGCTTGTTCAAATGCTTTCTTCCATTCACTAAGGTCGTGACGCGAAATTAGCCGACCATTTTCCCCGTCAATTATTGTTTCTCGATAACCCCCCTCATCGACAAATATCGGTGGTATACCAATCGCCATTGCTTCGATGGGAGTTAATCCAAATGCTTCTCCGTGAGCCAGTCCAATAACAGCGATAGAATTCCTTAGAACAGCGCGCATGGCTTCAGAATCAATATCTGAAAGAACATTAATATTTACTCCTATTTTTTTTCCAAACGATATTAACGATTCATTTTCTCTGCTATTTCCACCGCCGATAACAACTAATGCGAGCCCAGAATTTCTGATATGCTCAACGGCTTCATAAATTCCTTTGAAGCGAGAAATTCTACCGACCGTGACTAGATATGAGCCACTCGGTGGCAAATTTAACTCGTTAAAAGCAAGGATTTCACGGTCGGAGTAATCCCTAGAAAATTCAGAAAGATCCACTGAGGGGTAGAGAAAATCTCCTCTGATTTGATAAATCCTAAATAAATTAGCAGCAGAAAACTTTGAATTTGCAGAAACTGCCCATTGAGAATTATTTTTGAATAAATTAAAAGATTTCTCAATCCTCTTTCGTTGTAAAATTTGCAGAAAATGCATTAGAGTAGGTTTCCATCGTCCCTTTCCATCAGGTTTTAGGTGGCTGATATCATCATGAAGTCCAGGTTTAGATTCTAAAAAATGCAAATGCATTGGCTTAGTTGAAGGCACAAGTTGTGGAAATTCCATTGAACCATTCCCTCCTGTTAAATGTATAATATCAGCCCATTCAATTGCATCGTGAACCGAGGTATTTTCTCTCCATGCTTTAGCGGAACTGCGTTCTTGACCCGCAGTGATCTCATTGAATAGGCCGCCTTTCGCAATCCATTGCACTTCGGGAACAATTACAGTAATTCCATGATTCTGGAGAAATATTTTTTGTGAATCAAGGATGTTCAGGCAAGCAAATTTGACGTGGAAAAATTTCGCAATCTCTGGTAAATTTCTAAGCAAATCTCTAGCCGCCCCACCATTTACATTCATTGCCGCTTTGACAACGAGTAGCTTTGGGCGCAAATCACTCACATGGTTTCGTAGAGATGACACGCTAAGGCATATCGGTTCTTCATTTCCCTGTTGATTAGGAATTTATTCAAATACAAATTACAATATTATAGGCAATGGTTGAATTAAGTGTATTGAAGAACTTGAAGCCAGTCGTGGATTCATGATTGACATAGCATCATTTGTTCTATGTGGTTTTCAAGATATGATTGTCGGTGCATTTGGAAGCAGCCTTGGTTGGTTGATAGGTCACCTAATCGTCCTAGGCTTAGTTTGCCTTACTTGCAAAATTATCAATAATCGCCACCATATTATTTCTCAATCTCCTTGGGATGTATCAACTCTCAAGAGCATCGCGGTTTTCCTTGCATTAACCGCCGCCCAGTACTATGTTTTCACGACCTCTTTCAACTTTCCAAGCAACGAATCTATTGGACTTGCAGCGGTCTCAACAATCTTAATCCGTTGGCTTATTCTCGTACTTGAATGAGGCGCCCAGACGTCACTATTCATATTCTTCTTCACGGTTTTTTCGTCGAAAAATCACTAACCCAATGCCGATCAATAAAACCAATCCTATGGCGCCGCCAATAATTGGCAATTGTTCTTTGGTAAGTCCCAATTGTTCGATAATAGAATCATTGCCACCCAGCTCAATTCCTAGTCCTGTCGATTTTGGTTTCACTGTTAATTGTAATTTGGTGTTTTGATTACAAGAATCTGTGGTGCGTACGGTATCGTCAAGGATTATCATACAACCTTTCCATTCGGAAGAAATGTCATCCGGAGTCTCAAGTGTGAATTGGCAAGAAGCAACTCCATCGCCATTGTTTACAGTTAAATCACAAGGGGGCGATTTATCGATAAAACCCGCAGGCCAATTTGGTGACGATCCTCCGTGTTCGAAAAGCTCGAGATGTGCATTAACCACCACTCCATCTCGGTTTCCATCACACCGGTATGTTGCAGAGAAAATGACAATTTCTCCCGTTTCAATCGTTCCCCCGCCCTGCCCCATGGTAACTTCACAATCCAATATTTCTGGAATTGTGATGATGAAAGAGTCACTTTCAGTAGATGTAATCAAACTCACTGCGATGTCATTTGCTTCGACAACCTTTGCCGAAATATTTGCTTCATAATCTCCATAATTTATCGCACTAGTACTATCTATCGCAATCATGAATTGCTGCGATTCACCAGGGCCCACAGTAATCTCTTCGGGATGAGCCAAATTAATGTCAGATTCAGAAGTAAGTTCGATTTTTTCTACATATTGAGTTGGATTTTCAATTTCACAAGTCACTAAGGGCGAGTCAATTCCAATTTCGACTGAATCTTCTAAACAGTTGAAAGTGATACTAGGAAGAATTGATGGTTGTGCAGAGGTTTGTAAAAAAAATGGGCTGAAACTAACCATGAAAAGGCATATTGCAACCGTCAATACATGCCCCTTCATGCTTCTCGCCTCGGCGATTACGGGATAGCATTTCGCCCATCGGGTGTGAATAAATGCTAATTTAACGACTCAAAGGATTCATGACGGCCCTTTGGGTCGAACGCTTTGATGAGCGAGGATGCAGGCAGGCCTCAAGTGGTAATCGTGCCAGAGCAAACCTCAGTTACGAGCGGCACGGATGTGCAAGAGAAATTAATTACCGCTGCTCGCGTTTTCGCGGACTTGTTGAAGCCAACATTTGGTCCGCGTGGTTTAGATAAAATGCTTTACAAAACCGATGGAAATACTGCAATCACCAACGACGGTGCGAAGATTGTAGCGGAGTTGTTGGTCAAACATCCTGCTGCAAAAATGATGGTAGCGATGGCGAATTCACAAGAAGAAAATTGTGGTGATGGCGTGACGACTACAATGTTGCTCTGTGGTTCACTTCTTCAAGAGGCAAACACATTATTGCGAAAAGGTCTACACCCCCTAACTCTTGTTGAAGGTTACCGAAAATCCTTCAAAATAGCTTGTGATCAAATGGAAAATGATATGCAAAAAGCATCTTCCAAGCGTTTACTTGGAGTTGCTCAAACCTCTCTAACGGGAAAGGCGGCCGAAGGGGCCCTCGACCTATTTTCAGAATTGATTGCCGAGGCCTTAACTATACTTTCTAAATCCCGTAATATTCCTCGTGCTGAACATGTTGCTATGTTCAAATCTAATTCTGCAGGACTGGGGGATTCTCGTCTAATTAGGGGTGTTGCTTTTCGTCGGCGAGTTTTGATGGATAATTTTCCAAACAAATTATTTGACGCAAAAGTCGCTGTAATTTCTGGCGATTTGAAAATTCGCAAAATGTCCCGCGATGCTGAGATTCAGATTAACTCAGCAGATCAACTCGATGCTTTTGTTGATGCTGAGCGAGATAGAAAGAGAGAGATTGCAGACCTGCTAATCGCTAGTGGCGCAAAAATTATTCTTTGTGGCGGTGAAATCGATAGAGATATTCTTCACCTATTGGCTGATTCAGAAATTCTTGTAATCGGTGAACTGGATTCATCAGAAGTCAACAATTCAGCGGATGCTACTGGAGCAAATATACTCGATTCGGTGATGGATATTCAACCATCAGATGTGGGTATTTGTGGTTCCTTGATTTGGGAACGCCGCGAAGCCAGCGACATGGTTGAGGACATTATTCGCATTGATAATTGCACAAATCCACGAGTTCTAACTATCGAGGTGGGTGGCTCGGGAGATTTAGGTACTGATGAAATAATTCGAGGGATACACGATGGGCTGCGAGCCACTTCGGCAGCTCTTGAAGAAAACTCCGTTTTGCCTGGAGCCGGTGCAATTCATGCGCGAATTGCTCAGGCAATACGTAATGCGAGTGAAAGTGAACCTGGCCGAGGGCGCCTTGCAATGGATGCTTTTTCCCGCGCTCTTGAGACAATTCCTGCCACCCTAGTCGAAAACTCAGGCGGCGAGCCGCTTGATCGTATTCTTGAACTCAGATCGGCGACAAATAGTAATTCGGCGTTTCAGGGAATTACAATCGATGGTGATGTAGGTGAAGTAATCGGTGTTTGGCATCCTTTTTCAGTAATAGAGGAATCTTTGCAATCTGCAACCGAGACGGCGATTAGTATGTTGAGAATAGATCAAGTTATTTCTGCTCGTGGCGATTGAAACTGCCGATAACGAACTCTTCAAACCGCATGCCGCTTCGTCGTGATATGGCAGCACCCCGCGCCTTGCTTAGCGTCTTCCACAAAGATGGAATTGTCGAACTCGCCAAATCACTATCAAACATGGGATGGGAGATTCTTTCCACCGGCGGAACGAGTCGAAAATTACGTGAATCAGGCATCGAAGTCATCGATGTAAGCGATGCAACCGGCCACCCAGAATGTTTTGATGGCCGGGTTAAAACCCTCCATCCGGCGATTCATGGAGGAATTTTGGTGCGTCGCGAGCGAGCTGACGATATGGAAACGCTAGCACAATTAGGCTACGGAACCATTGATTTGGTGTGCGTTAATCTCTATCCTTTCGAAGATGTTGCTGCAAAAGATCCTCCCGCCAAACTTGCCGAATTAATCGAAATGATAGATATCGGTGGTCCTACGATGATACGAAGTGCAGCAAAAAACCACAAAGACTGTTTGGTATTGACTAATTCTAAACAATACGACAAGATCATGAAAACCCTTTCTTCTGCAGATGGAAAACCATCCGCTATAGATATCGACTCACGCCGAGCCCTCGCTCTTGCAGCCTACCAATGCACCGCCGCATATGACGCGGCGGTAAGCAATGAGTTAGAATCGAGATTTATTGGTGGTGAAGTTCCAAACCGGATACATGTTGCGAGTGAACTCGGGACCGAATTACGATATGGTGAAAATCCACATCAACCCGCCGCATTTTATCCCGCATCGTCTTCAAGTGGCCCCAAAGGTCTAGCTTCTGCCATTCAACACGGTGGTAAGGAATTATCTTTCAATAATTATCTTGACTTGGATGGAGCTTTACGAATTGCTCGTGGATTATTGCGCGATGTAGATCAAGAACGAAGCCATTCCTGCGTAGTAATCAAGCACTCCAATCCATGCGGTGCTGCAGTCGATTCAACCCAAGTCGGAGCTTGGACTAATGCTTTAGCGAGTGATCCTGAATCTGCTTTTGGATGTGTAATTGCGTTCACAAGTATCGTCGAAAAAGCCACAGCTGAAGCAATTGGCAGCCATTTTCTCGAATGCATCATTGCTCCCGGTTATGATGATGAAGCGCTCAAAATTCTCTCGGCAAAAAAGAATCGTAGGATGTTAACAATTCCAGAATTCTTACCACGAGAAGACGAGGTTAGAATACGCCAAATTGATGGAGGTTGGGTGGCCCAAATTCAAGGGCCACCAAGCATTGATTGGGATTCGGTAAAATGTGTGACTCAATTAAAAACCGACGCAAATCTTGTTGCTTTAGCCAGTTTTGGCTCAACAGTTCTCTCAGAGGTCAAATCCAACTCTATCGTATTAGTTGCTCAGTCCGAAACGGGTTTTGCAACAGTAGGTATTGGCCCTGGCCAAACAAGTCGTGTTGAAGCGGTTAGGATCGCTGCTCGGCGTGCAGGCAAGAGGGCAATTGGCTCAATGATGGTTTCAGATGCATTTTTTCCATTCCGCGACGGCATTGATACCGCACACGAAATCGGGGTTACTACTGTTGTTCAACCAGGCGGTTCGATGAGAGATCAGGAATGTATCGATGCTGCTGACGAGCATAAGATGTCGATGCTGTTTACTGGGCAGCGCCTTTTCCTTCATTGACGCTGTGGTTTATTTCCGGCATGAGCGCGCCTTCCCTTTCTATTTCTTCTCTGGTGCTTAGGCTTATCCTCTTTTTGTGGCCTATTTCCAAAGTGCTTTTTCTTCTTTTTTCCACTTTTTTCAGAATCTTTAACACTGGCTTTTTTATTCGAGTTATATCGCTTATTCTTTTCCCAAGGCTTTTCTTTCTCAGGCCGCTTTCCATTTCGCTTTCGTGAATTTCTGCCGCCTTTATTATCAGGGCGTTTTTTATTAGCGTTTTTTCCTTTCCTCTGGTTCTTCCATTCAAAACTATGGGCGCGTGGTCCGCTCTTTTCTTGAGATGAATTTTCGATATCGGGTTCATCTTTGCGATCACTTTCTTGCTCTTCCAAAATATCGATATTCGGTTCGGTATAGCGTCGTTTTATTCCGACTTCTTTCTGTATACGATTTACCGCTCTTTGTTGGGATTTTTGTACTAATGAGATAACTACACCCCGCTTTCCTGCTCTAGCGGTTCTTCCACTTCGGTGTTTGTATGCCTTGCCATTTTCAGGCGGGTCGAAATGGATAACACATGTTATCCCCTCGATATCTATACCTCTGGCGGCAACATCTGTTGCGATTAGAACTGAAGATTTTCCTTTCTTGAAACGAGCCATCGCCGCATCTCTTTGCCGTTGGTTTAATCCTCCGTGAAGCGTCGAACAATCGAGTCGTTCAGCTTTCATTTGCTTTCCGACACGCTCGACACCACGACGAGTTCTACAGAAGAGTATAGTTCGACCATAACGCTTGACAATCTCAGCCGAGAGGGTGGTTTTTCCACCACTGTCAGTCTTCCAAAAAACATGTCGCATACTGTCGATACTAATTTCTTTTGCACCAACCCCAATATGAACCGGTTCGTTGAGATATTTTTTGATTAATACAGCAACTTCGTCATCAAGAGTTGCGCTGAATAATACGGTTTGGCGATTTTTTCCGCAAGCATCGAGAATCTTACTAACAGGCTTCATGAAGCCCATGTCTGCCATTCTATCAGCTTCATCGATAACAACGATTCCAACATCGTTGAGGCTTAGGGCGTTTCTATCGAGCAAGTCGAGTAATCGCCCAGGGCAAGCGACGAGAATGTCTACGCCATTTTCGAGAGCACGGAATTGTTTACCATATGATGTTCCTCCATAGACTGAGAGGGTTTCAAGTTCAATTGATTGAGCAAGTGGATTCAATACTTTACGAATTTGTTCTGCTAATTCTCGGGTAGGGGTTAATATCAGCGCAGTGGGTCGTTTTGATTCAGCTTGTGGAGTTCGTGCTAGCATCGGTAATCCGAAAGCCAGTGTTTTTCCAGATCCTGTAGGTGCTCGACAGCAAACATCTCTTCCAAGCAAAGCATCAGGAATGGTTTCGCACTGAACTTCAAAGGGTTCGATAATACCTTCGCGATTTAGAGCGCGCACTAAAGACGAACCAATTCCTAAGTCATAGAATGAAACCATCGTGGCACCTTATTCGCGCTGCGCCGACCGGTCGTATTTAGTATGGTCAGACTCGTAAGAGACAACATCAATCTTCGTCACGAGTAGGAACCTTTCTCGCAATCCACCAAATTCCCATGGCCCATATGACTGCAATTGTTACCTGCCCATAACCTGGATCTCCGCTGACATCAGTGATGTAGATCGATAATGCCGACATTAATGTGATAAGTGCGATAATCCCTTGTTTTGCATGTTTTGGAAGTGATTTACCATTCGCATAATATTCAGATAATTTTGCTCCGAACATTTTGTTTGTCAGTGACCAACGAAAGTATTTCTCATCTGAAATACTGAATAGATATGCTGCAGGAACCATCCAAGAAACTGTCGGCCACCCCGGAATCCAAATGCCAATGATGGCACAAATAACGAATATTATCCCAATTCCAACGTACAATTTTCTACGTAATGGTGTGGTTTGACGTGCATATTTCTCGACTATTTCGTCGATGGTTCGCAAGGTCTTCACAAATCGGTCGCGTGGCCTTTCAAACATAAATTGAGTGGAAAGCCGGACCACTTCTCCCCCCCAATTCTCAAACCCTTCATCCATCACGCACGGACATGCCTCTGCCGTACACTCTTCCAAGAGTTGGGTCAGGAAATGAGCCATTGCGCATCGCCGTATTCATTTCTGGCGGGGGTTCAGGATTGGCAGCCCTTCTCAAATTTCAGGCCGAAACTCCCCGACTTCACAACACGGTATTGGTAATCTCTGAAGATCCAAATGCTGGCGGCCAAGTTTTTTGTGAAGAGAATGATGTGACTTTTGTTGGAATCCGGTTGCCCAATATTTCAGACAAATCTCTCAGGCGCTTATCTCATGAAGAGGAAATTGAAGTAAAATTAGTAGAATACGATGTAGAATTAATTGTATTAAGCGGCTATATGAGAATATTAACTCCAAATTTTGTGAAAAAATGGAAGGGCAGATTGGTTAATATTCACCCGTCACTACTTCCAAAATATCCAGGGGCCCACGCTCATAGAGATGCTCTTGCAGATGGTGCTACCGTGAGTGGTTGTACAGTACATCTTGTCGATGAAGGCGTCGACTCAGGACAAATTTTGGCTTCGGAGATGGTAGAGGTGCTTCCTACTGATACGCTTAGTGATTTGCAAAATAGAATCAAAATTATCGAACACAAATTATATCCTCAAATTATCGATGATTTGTGTTCGGGAAAAATTCAATTTTAATCGAGATCACTTGGTTGGTTGACATTTCGTAAAGTCGCGGAATCTATCATCAATAATGTATGAGGGTAATTTGCAAACGTCTGGTGAAGTGGCGTTCCTTTCCAATCTTCAAGCAATTTCAAAAGCTCAGTTGGTCGAATTAAAGAAAGTAGTGGATGTGCTCGTTCTGGGTCAGCTGGCATTGCCAAAACATCATTTTCTGAGAGGGATTTTTCTAAACCCCAAAACACCTCATGGTCAATCCATGGGACATCGACGGTTGCGAGTTGGATGGAGTCGATATTTGCGCACAGTGGATCGTTTAATGATTCGAGTATTGCATCAACAGGCCCAGCGTATTGCTCACCATCCAAAACCCATTCAACTTCTAATGATGAGTCGATTTCTTTTGAATATTCTTCAATTTTCTCGGGCGTTGATACAGCGATTCGAATCGGCTCTCTTCCAGCTTCGGCCAAGGCTTGCGCAACCCTTTGAATCATCGCAATGCCATCGATTTTGATTAGGGCCTTGTCCTTGCCCATGCGAGATGATCGGCCGCCGGCGAGAAGTAGGGAACGCATTTGATTACCTCAGTTCGCCAAGCCGATTGAGGGCATGTTGAATTTCATCCATCAAGTCCAATGCTCGATTTAGCAATACTTGCCGATCTCGGCGAATTTCAGCCCCCTCCATCCATCGCATCAATTGAGTAATATCTTGGGTATCTCGCTTGATGGTCCACTCGAGCACCTCTTCGGCAATCGGATCATCCGACGGCAAGAGTCGCTCGACCATATTGTGCCGCTGGCCTCATCATCCATGAGTGCTACGCTATTTTTTCTATCAATCTTGATTTTATTCGACTTATAATCGAATCACCACCTGGGATTTCAACCAATTCAATTTGTTTAATGACCTCTTTTTCAGGTAAAACACCACGAACCATTCCAGCATGACAAATCAATATGGCTAGGTAATTATTAATCGAATCAGATTCTAGCCAATCGAGGTATAAGTCGGTGCTTGGAAGTTGGTGTTCAGCACGAAGTAATTCTTCAATACAGAGCAATAAACCTTCTAGCGGCTCTTTTTTATGAATTATATTTTCGAAGGTTACCCAGGGTTCAATCGAAAGGACCGAATGATCGATATTTGCTAGCAATATACTAGCTAGAGCGATATCTTCTCGTCCGTGCCTCTTCCATAATTTTTTAATTAATATTAGTAAAATCGCCTGTGATTCAACTGCATTTGTCAGTAACCATGAAGCTAAGCGCCTAAGCAAATCATCGGGCGTTCCTAGGATGAAAGAATAACCAGAAGAAGTGGTCAATCGGTCTGTATTGGATTTCATAATTAATGCAGGAACGCCAATGGGGTATGCTTGGCGAGCAGTTCTTGCAAGCTTTCTTGCTGAGCGGTGAACACTGGAGGGTTGGCTTGCTAGAAAATCATCTAGATTTTCAGCAGACATTCAATAATCCTCATTTTTGAAGACGAATTTGATCGACGATTTCCGAAAACCGTTCCATTGAATCTTTCATTTCATAACGAACAGTTTCGAGAACCGTACGATGTACGATTTCTTCCAATTGCCGGTCGAGGCTTCGAATAATCGCCCGATGTTCAGATTCTTCTATTTCGAAAACCAATCGAAGATAGGCAATCATTTGAATTGCCTCATCAGATCTGTCGGTATGAATTAGAAATGATTCGAGAATTTGTTCATAGATCAAACGCTTCTCATTCTGGTTGATTTTTTCTCCTTTAGGCAATTCACCATCATTGATGATCGATTCGTATGCCAACCCCGGTTCTTCTTTCTTCAATCGTAGAGAATGAGCCAATTTTGTCAACAATCGCTTTTCACCACCTGAAAGATTTCCATCGTGTAGAGCTAGGCTTGCCACACCCCGAAAAATAGCCAAACGATCAGAGGACGCCTCGACCATATTCAGCCTTCTCAGCCCCCTATCTTAATGCCTATCCCCTGAGTATTGGCCAATCATTTCTAGAACCTATGATGAAATAGGAGCCTTCATGAAGGGGACATATCCCCGTTCATCATGGTAATCTGCCACACTCGAGGGCGTTTCGCGCCCATTCTAACCCAGCGCCGATTAGGCGAAAAAGGGTACGAGGCCCCGAAAGTGGGGCCGAGAACCGAAGGAGAAAATAATAATGTCAAAAGAAGGAAAATACATAATTCACGCAACTATTCGTTGCGACGGAACCGTCGCACGAAAGGATGTCGTCGGAGCAATATTCGGTCAAACCGAAGGTTTGCTTGGCGATCAATTGCAATTACGAAAATTGCAACGAACAGGACGTATCGGGCACGTAGATGTCTCGCTGAATCAGAATAAAGGAAAGGTTCAGGGAGAGATTCAACTATCGTCTTCGATCGATCAAGTCAGTACCGCAGTAATCGGTGCAGCACTTGAAACGATTGATCGAATCGGTCCATGCAAAGCCGTAATCAAAGTTAAATCAATCGAAAACATAGTATCTGCTAAGCGCGTAAACGTCATCGATAGAGCAAAAACATTGTTGCTCGAAATGGTAAACTCTGGACAAGATGAGTCGAGGAATATCTTAGATGAGGTTCGAGCCGTCCTAACACTGGATTCAGAGAAAGATATCTCAGGAATGACCGCAGGCCCAAGCGTCAAGGATAGTGACGCGATAATTATCGTCGAAGGACGAAACGATGTTCGCCAACTATTGAAGTTTGGAATAAAAAATGCAATCGCTACCATGGGTTCAGGAATTAATCCTGAACTCATTGATATTGCATCAAAGAAATCAGTAGTAACTGCATTCCTTGATGGTGATCGTGGCGGACGACTTTTACTGATGGAACTGAGTGGAAAACTTGGCAAATCACTAACGCATGTTACATTTGCCCCCGTCAGTCGTGAGGTCGAACACCTTGAAGGTAAAGTCATCACTAAGTGTTTGAATCAAAAAGAAACTGCAGGAAAAGTAACTTCTCGAATTCAATCAGAATTAGCTAAGGAAGATGATGCGGCAGTAGGGCGTGGTGAAGAATTACTTGAAGCTCCCGAAGGTGTCAAAGAATGGGCAACCATGCTTGAAGGATTAAAACGCAATCAAGCGATAATCGTTTCAGAAGATGGCTCAGGGTCTGAACCAATTGGTGCGAGTGCACTCGAGAGTAGTTTATCTGAATCCGAGGGTGCTGTCGGATTAGTTTTCGCAGGAAAGGTTACTGATCGAATCTTCACACTTGCCTCTGGAGCGGGTATCGAAAATGTAATCGGCTCCTCAGTGGGAAAAATCACTAGAAAATCTGGTGTTCAAGCTTATTCAGTAACAGATTTCTGATATGAAAACCCAATTGTTTCGGCGGGACTATGTCCCGCCTCTAAACAGCAGCGTTAGCCAGTTCAACAGTAGAAGCCATCAAAAGTCCCTCAGTTCCGCTCAAGATGAATGGAGCAGGCGACCATTGGCATTCTGTCTTTGTATGGATTACTAGGCATCGCTTTGCTCACCCTTTGGCTTCGCCACCAATCGGTTCTACATCAAAGAGGAAAAATGGCGACTAAACTTGGCAATTTAGAAGGGAATTTGACCGACACATCTCGACGTCTTGATCTTCTTTCAAGAGGTGTTGATACAGTATTAGGCGAAACACCAGAAGTTCAAGAATTACTTCAGGTTCATCGTTCTCTAGAATCAGCCGAAACTCTGTTATTCGAGCAAGGGGTCACGGTTAGTTCCAGCGAATCCTGTGCGATAGCCACACATGCGGCCAAATCAATCCTCAATAATTATCTCGGCGAGGCCGATGAGGAAGGTGAAAAGGTAATGCTGCCAGGAATCATTCCTTTAGTTTTGCGATTTGATGCGATATTGAATGAAGCAGAAATGCTTGCTGAAGATTTGGAATTGAACGGAGATGAACTCCGTAGAATCGGTGAACTGTTACATGAATCTGGAAAAAAGACCCGAGCAACTGATTTCTATCGTAGAGCCCATTCGATTGCTGCCGAAGACCCATCTCCTCTACATTCATTGGCAACAATTCAACGAGAGCAGGGTGATGTTGATACTCTTGATCGCACGCTTGAGAGATTGTTAGCAATCGAACCGGACAATGTCGAGGTTCTCAAGGAACAAGCAGTTCTCTTACTTGGTTTGGGTGATGATCGTCAAACTCGTAATCTTCGCCGACTAGAAGGATTGGGCGAAGAATTTGAAATTGAAGGAAATTTGTCTGAAGTAACAGATATTGCTGAGCGCGCACATCAGGCAAGAAAAGCGACCGACCCCCGATTAGACAATCCAACAACCACTGAGGGGCTGGTCGAGAAATCAGCTAAATTGATGCTACTTGGAGAGATTAGTGTAGCCCTGGAGACCATTGAGGCCGCGATTGAACAAGACGCACTCAATGCCGATGCTTGGTTGCTCAAGGCAAAATTATTGGCTGCCGGAGAAGGCAGAACAAAAGAAGCCCTACAAGCTGTACGGCGTGCTGTTGCGCTCGGTGAATATGGTGTTTTGCTCGAATCTGAAATACTTGAAAATGAAGGTAAACTCGATGCGGCTCGTGCTGTTTTAGAAGAGTGGGTTGATGATAATCCGCTGGATTCTGAGGCACGAGGTCGTCTTAGCCTTGTCCTATTTAGAGCAGGAGCAGTTGATTGGTCAAGACAAGTTCTAGAAGCAGCGCCAGCGGAATCTTGGGACTGTGCTGCTCTTCACGTCATGGAAGGTAGATTACATCTATTGGCAGCAGATGAGTATCGAGATAAAACCGGAAAACATGACCATATTATCCTACTCGATGCGATGGTTTCCTTCGATGCTGCAATCGAGCGGGATAGGGAATCTGGCCTTGCATGGTTGGGGAGATCCCGAGCTCTTCGTTACCAAGGCTCAACTAAAGAGGCCGAAATTGCTCTCGTTCGTGCTAGAAGATTAATCCCTAAACATCCTTCTATCCCTCTTGAAGAAGCACTATTATGCATTGATATAGGTGACCTTGCTCAAGCAACTTCACTCGTTGCAGAAGCTGCAACAAACCTACAACATCACACATCCATTCCATATATTCGCGGTCTGATTGCTGCTCGACAAGGCAGGGTTGTTGAAGCGCAGACCTCCTTTTCGAAAGTTCTCTCGATGGATCCAAGCCACATCCGTGCTCGATTAAATCGTTGTTCTGCAGCTCTTCTGCACAACGACCTCGCCTCTGCGCTAGATGATGCTAACGATCTTGTCGAGCGAGCACCAGACCTGAATATCGCTCGTCAGCGTCGAGCAGAAATACTGATGAATCTAGGCGATTGGATTGCAGCTGAATCTGAATTACGCCGACTGATTGAAAAAGACCCGAATCATACTATGGCACTCATCCATCAGGGAACCTGTCTGATCGCAATGAATCGAGCCGAACAAGCAGAAAAACCCCTAAACGAAGCTATCAGAATCGACCCCCAACATTCTGATGCTTGGTATCAACGCGGCCTTCTATACCTTGAATTTGGGCGCATCGATGCAGCTCGTGCTGATTTTGATGCAGCAGCAAAATATGATCCACGACATCTTGATGCTAGATTGAGAAGTGCAGCAATTTTGCATGAAGAAGGGGATGCTGAGGCAGTCTCTGCTTGGAGAAAAGTTCTCGATGTCGACCCTGAACACCGATTGGCACGTCGAAGGCTTCAGGAATGCTCCAATGAAGCCAAAACAGGTGTAACTTTCCTGCCAAAGGATTGAATCACCTATTTACACAGCACGAGGCAATGTCACCCCCTATCAGCCTTGAACCCGGAGATTTTGCTGCAAACTTTTCTTTGTCGAATGCCAATCCAAATTCTGGAAAAGAATTGATGACGTTAGCAGAGGCCATGGGTGAGAAAGGTGCCATTGTAACATTCACTTGCAACCATTGTCCATATGTGGTTGGATCAGAAGCTAGAATTGAGGGGATGGCAGTTAAGGCGAGAGCAAATGGCATTGGATTTGTTGGAATAAACTCAAATGACCCGGTGAATTATGAATCTGATTCTTGGGATAATATGGTTAAACGAGCCATGAAAGGAATGTCATACCCATATTTACATGATAAAACCCAAGAAATCGCTACTGCTTACGGCGCTGAAAGAACCCCTGAATTTTATTTGATAAACGCCGAAGGAAGAGTAGTTTATCGTGGCAGAATGGATGACTCGCCTCGTGATCCATCTCATGCAACCACCGCAGAGCTTTCTGATGCAATCAGTTCTTTGGCCAAAGGAGAGGCAATAACTAATCAGAGAACAGAAAGTATTGGCTGTTCGGTTAAATGGAAATAATACCCATTAGAAAAACAATCAATATTGTTCGAGAACCAACTCAGTTTGAGTTGAAGTAATTTCACCAGGGGCTGCAAGCCACATCTTATCGAGTAATGTTCTGAGGGCAATTGTATCATCGATGTGAATGACAGCAACCAAATCTGCGTCTCCACTAATTTCGTAAATACATTCTACACCATTCCAGGTCGCATATTCTCCTGCGAGTGTTCCAATTTCTGTTCCAGGCCCCACCTTTAGGCGCACTAAGGCTGTTAGGCCAATACCTGCTTCACGTATTGTATAACCGCGAATAATTCCTTCTTCTTCGAGCCGTCGCATACGGGTGCGAACCGTTCTTTCAGTTACTCCAACTTGTTTTGCAATCTCTACAAATGGTGATCTAGATGAGTTTCTCAAAACGCTCAAAATACTCCTATCAAGGGAATCCACTTCTATCATGAATTATTCCGAAACCATTCTCCTTTTGTATCTTACTCATGCCTTGTGAGGAAAAATAGTCATGCATTTTTCCGGAATTCGTAGTATTGTGGAATTATTTGTTAAAGTCGCATTCATATGGGTCGCCGACATTTCAGTGACTATGACGGGGGATGAGGCGGTAGCTCATCTGCGAATTCAAGAATATCTTGATGATGTATCAAACTTAGGGCTTTCACATTCTTATGCACAGTGGTACAATATTGATGTGGCTTCGTTGTTATCGAGTTGCAAAATACTTGGCCATGAGGTTGATGCTGATGATGGTTCCTCACTTCTTTTCCTCGAAAAGAGTGTAATGCTATGTTGTCCCACAGCTGGAAAGATGCATCATTATCCTAAGCATTTGTTACATTGTTTCATTGATGATAAGCGCAATGATGGCCCGCAAGATGATGGAATAATTTTCAGAGCCGAGTTATTTTCAATTTCTCCATCTGAAGAACAACTCTGTTGGGAAAAGTGTTGTAGGTCTGAAATGGAGATACCAGAAATTCAACATCGAGTATCTCGATGGTTGAGTTGGCTGAATGCGTGAGCAAGCACAATGAGCGCAACCATCAGAAAGGGGCTCGCCTTGGCCTCATCAATGAGTGGTGTCATCACCGACATTATTGGCCGCATGATTCTTGATTCGAGAGGCAACCCCACGATCGAGGTCGATTGCTATGTTGATGGGGTACTGCGCGGTCGTGCTGGCGTTCCTTCCGGTGCTAGCACGGGAAGTCATGAGGCCGTTGAGTTACGTGATGGTGGACCTATTTGGGCAGGAAAAGGGGTTGATACAGCCGTCGCTAATACCAACGGCGCCATCCGCAATTTATTGGTCGGATTAAATGTTAACGATCAAGAAGCCCTCGATACAGCGATGGTCGCCCTAGATGGGACGAAAAACAAGGGTAATCTTGGAGCTAATGCTATGCTAGGAGCATCAGTGGCTTGCTTGCGTGCAGCGGCAGAGGTTGCAGGTGAACCGTTATGGGCTCACATAGCCAATGGTGAAAAAACGACATTACCCGTACCGATGATGAATATTCTCAATGGCGGTGCGCATGCGGTGTCGAATGTCGATGTTCAAGAATTCATGGTCGTGCCACATGGTTTCAATTCCTTCTCTGATGCATTCCGTGCGGGAACAGAAATTTATCATGCTTTGAAGGGCGTTCTGAAGGATGAAGGGTTGCTTGGAGGGGTAGGTGATGAAGGTGGTTTCGCACCAAATCTCCCTCGAAATGAAGAGGGATTGCGATACTTAGTTGATGCGATTAACAATGCAGGGTATGCCCCGGGCACTCAAATCTCAATCGCACTCGATGTAGCAGCACAAGAGTTCTGTGAAGATGATGGTTACCATATTGATGGAAAAGTGATTTCAGGTTCAGAACTAGGTAGATTATATTCAAGTTGGCTTGATCATTATCCAATCATATCTATGGAGGATCCATTTGGTGAGGACGATTGGGAATCATGGATTGAATTTACCAGTCGCGAAGGCCATCGATGCCAAGTCGTAGGTGATGATCTATATGTGACAAATCCACAACGATTCAAAAGAGGAATCGAAGAGGGAGCGTCTAATTCAATTCTAATCAAACTCAATCAAATAGGAACAGTTAGTGAAACGTTGCGAGTAATTGAAATGGCGAAGCAAGCCGAATTTGGAACAATCATTTCTCATCGTTCAGGTGAAACGAGTGATACGACAATTTCAGATGTTGCAGTTGGAACTAATGCGGGGCAAATCAAAACCGGTGCACCAGCCCGGTCTGATCGTACTGCAAAATACAATCAATTATTGAGAATATCAGAGCAGTGTAGCGATTATTCAAACTTATTTTAGTTGGATTTTCCAGTGATGTCGAACCACATCAGCAAGGCTAGAGCATCGAGCCCTGTGTGCATTCCTGCCTCAAGGCCTTCGCGGCCGCCGGCAAGACTGTACAGAATATCTACCCTGTCTGTTGGGGCGTGTTTAGGAGATTGCTCGCAAGTGTCGTCCTCTTCCTGAAGGAACTCGTGCATGCCGCGGAACCATGTTGCTGGCCAGCCTCGCGAGATGAAGTTGTAGTGGTCTGAATTGCCTTTGGTGTCGTCGAGAACCACGACCCATTCCGTCGGGTACTCCAGTTGCTCATACAACACCATTCCCAGCCTGTCCTGTAGCGCTACTGCCTGCTCCCTCATCTCATCGGTCACATTCAATCCTCGATCCTCATAATACGACCAGTCGTCGACCGGCGAGGTGAACAGATAGAGATGGAAGTAGTCCTCGTCACAGCCGCTGAGTTGGCTGATCAACTGAGTTTCGACAGGCCAGTTCAGGCCGTACATGTCGAGATTGATGTAAGTCGCTATTTCTACTCCCTCAGGGAGAGTAGTGACAAAGGTCTCACTCCCATACCCTGCACCCTCTGGTGATCCGCTACCCTGCCACTCCTCGTAGTCCCAAACTGCGAACTTCCAGCTGTGTTTTGGTCTGATGTCTATTTGCGTAGTTCCCTGAATTGACTGCCATTCAGATAATTCAGACTGCCACTCCATCATCAAACGTGCGAGTTCGAGTACTGAGGCTGTGCCGGTAGCGTCGTCATAGGCTCCTTCAGAAGTGCAACCAGGATACTCTATGCCAATGACAATTTGTTGACTGTAACAAATAGCATCATAGTGTCCTCCGACTACTATCCAGGAGTCTGGATCTTGCCCCTCTATAGTTGCGATATAATTCCGACAATCATCACAAAGTTCGGTGACGAATTCTTGAACTTCCACCTCATATCCCAGATCATTAAATCTGAACTCAATAAAGTCCCCAGCATTAGCGTGAGCGACTGTGTCGATTTTTCTATATCCAAAGTCAGAAAGAGTTTCTATATCGTCGACAACATAGGTAGAATTTGGCCAATTTACGGGCCTACTATTCTCAAAGTCCTCTTTGACATCTTCTTCGTTGGAATCTATGGCTTCTTTCACTACGGAGTAGAGGAACACTCCGGTGAGCCCAGCTAGGATAACGCATGCACCGACTATTATTGACGTAATTTTGTGCGCCGACGTGCCGTAAACTGGCAGGGCGTCCCGCTCTTCCACGGATGACGGAAGGGAGCACGTCGGGAAAGTGTTCTGCCACTCCATTATTCATCAAATATATTTGACATGTCGACACATCATGTTTCATTTTCTAAACTTGCGAGTAAGAGGGGGAGGACTATTGTAGCATCGGATTCAATCACAAATTTGGGTGTATCCACTGCTAATTTTTCCCAACTTATTTTTTCATTCGGTGGGGCACCTGAATACCCTCCGTATGAAGGTCTAGACTCAGATATTTGAGCGAACCATGACCAAAGAGGAACGTCTAGCATTACATCTTGGCGGAGCATAGGAACTACACATATTGCAAAATCTCCTGCAATTCCTCCGCCAACTTGCAAAAGACCAGTAGGCGAGTCATCTTCTCTATACCAGTCTGAGAGGGCTAACATCGCTTGCAATCCTCCCTTGACAATATCGGAAGAAGCAAGGGTCAAATCGATAACTTTGCTAGCAAAAATATTTCCTAGAGTTGAATCCTCCCAGCCAGGAACAAAAATTGGCAAGTTCGCATCAGCCGCTGCCAAAAGCCAAGAATTGTTTGGATCCGCATCAAATTCCAAATTTCCATGGAGCAATAAATCGTAGAGGTATTCATGAGGGAATCTCCGATCGCCTGCAGCTTCAGCATCTTGCCATAATTCGAGAAGCGGCTTCTCGATTACCCGAATCGCTTCCTCTTCAGGAATTGCAATATCTGTAATCCGATTGAATCCTTGTTCTTGCAATTCCTTGTCTTGTTCAGCAGTCCAACTTCGCCAATCACGAATTTTTTTATATGATGATTGAGCGACTAAATTAAACAAATCTTCTTCTAAATTTGCCCCAGTACAACAGATCGCATGGACCTTTTGAGATTTAATTGCAGGGGCTAAAGATCTGCCTATTTCAGCGGTCGACATCGCACCCGCGAGGGTTACCATCAATCGACCATTATTTTCCAAAAAATCTCTCAGAGATTCTGAACAATCTGCCAATACACCGGCATTGAAGTGTTTGTAATGTTCTTTGATAAATTCACGAACATTCATTTTTTCACCTCTTATTTTTTAATATCATCGTGAAGAAATCGTTTGACACAATCTCTCCTCATCTGAGTGATTTTGGGCATTTCTGATTGTAAAGCTTCGTCGATATAATCGGCTATTACATTCGGATCTCCTCCACCACAAGTGAAAGCATCCAATGCCAACCATCCTTGTTCATAATAACAATGAGCACTTACATGACTTTCGTCGAGGAGAATTACGGCTGCGAAACCGGTTGGGCTGAGGCTGCCGTCAAATTCGACGACGTGCGAATGGACATGGCGAACTCCTGCGAGTTCGACCGCTTTTTCCATTATAGACAGCATCCATTCACCGGTATGAATTTCGTTACGGTAGTAACCAATATAGTCAATGTAGACATGTTTGCCGTGCGCACTGGTCATTTGAAAACCGTCCTAACAGAGCCTGCCTGATGAAATCTGATTTCAAATGTTCTCAGAGTAACCAAGACTTCAGACGCCGTAATCCTTCGTAAATTACTTCTTCATCAGCTGCATAAGAAATTCGAACGAACCCCTCTCCTTCTGAAATTAATGAAGCCGGAATCAATTGCACACCAGCCTCCATAGCGCCGTCTGCAAATTCTGTATCGGTCATACCTGTTCCAGTTACATCGACGAAGGCATAGAACGCTCCTTCGAAATCTCCTACGCGTAATCCTGGTATTTCGGCCAAACCATCTTTCAGTATTTTTCCACGTTTTTGATATTCAACATTAAACATCTCTACTGAATCATCGCACGAAAGCGCAACACGAGCAGCTTCCATCATGAATGTAGGAATATGTGATGCTGAATTCGATTGAGTTTTGATGGCTGCTTTCATAGCAGCGGTCGGACCGGTAAGGAATCCAATTCGCATTCCAGTCATTGCCCATGACTTCGACCATCCGTTGACAATTAGAGTACGTTCAGCCCCTCCTGGGATGCTTGCTGGAGAAACATGGGGGTAATCAGTCCAGTTCAGGCGGGCGTAAATTTCGTCAGAGACAATCCAAAGATCATGCTCAACAGCAATTTCGACAATTTCTGCAATTTCTTCTGGAGTGAAAACCGCACCGGTTGGATTACACGGGGAATTGAGCAAAATCATTTTTGTTTTGTTGGTAATTGCAGCACGAATAGCATCAAAATCTGGATGAAAATTATCTTTGCGAACAGGTACATTTACTGGAATGGCACCGATGATTTCGAGCATTGATTCGTAAGATGCCCAACACGGTGCGAGGAGAATAGCTTCGTCACCGGGCATCGTAGTAATCATGAATGAATAGAGTAAGGCTTGTTTTGCGCCCGGCGTTACGACGACATTTTCAGGAGTTGTTTCTATATCATGATGTTTCGATAAATATTCTGTAACTGCTTGACAGAGGGCAACGGAGCCCTGGCATCGATTGTATTTTGTATTCCCTGCTTCTAATTCAGCAATCGCAGTTTCGACAATTTCCTTTGGGGTATCGAACCCAGGTTCGCCAACTGTCCATCGAACAACTTCGGGCCCGGGTGGCTGCAGGTATGGGGCGAACCCAACGCCGAGGCCATCATAGCGTGTGGAAATCTTAGGCATGGAGTATAGGGGGCGCTTAACCACCATCAATATATCCGGACATCCTATTCTGAAAAGTTTCTAATTCGGTTGAGAATATTCAAAGAGAGGACTTCGGTCGCTCACCTTACCCGCACGGGTGGCAGAGTAGTTATGCAGTGGACTGCAAATCCATGTACCTGGGTGCAAATCCCGGCCTGTGCTCCAATTTCTTTTTTTCAGGGTGGCAGCGTTGAGGTGTCAAGATTACCGCCCGAGAGTATTAACCCGATAGAGTCAATGCCGCGCAGTGCGCGGAAATTCTCATTAAGAATTGCTGCGAGAACCGTTGCGCTACTTGGTTCAACAACCATGTCTAGGTGTTGTTGAATAAGTTTCATGGCTGCTAGAACATCATCATCGGTTACGGTGATGATTTGTTCGACATGATCATTGAGAATCTTGAATGTTAGATTACAAAGACTCGTCAACAGGCCATCACAGATTGTATTGGGGCTGGTCTGGGGAATCAGCTCACCGGCGGCGAGAGATTGTGCCGCATCATCTGCACCAGTGGGTTCAGCGCCAAAGATTCGAGTTTCTGGCAGTAAGGCTCGGGTTGTGATACAAGTTCCAGAAAGTAGACCGCCTCCTCCGACGGGAGTGATTAGGGCGTCGAATGGGCCACTTTCAGCAATTAATTCGAGGGCTGCTGTACCTTGGCCAGCAATAACGTGCTGATTGTCATAGGGGTGAATGAAGGAAGCGCCGGTACGTTCTATTACGGCTGCAGCCGTATTTTCACGAGCTGCAAGAGTAGGTTCACAGAAGGTAATTTCTGCACCGTGATTTCGAACCCCAGCAATCTTGACTTTAGGGGCGTTTTCAGGCATGACTATGTAAGCTGGAATGCCATTTTGTTTTGCAGCGAGAGCTAGGGCTTGAGCATGGTTGCCACTGCTGTGAGTACATACTCCGTTTTGTGCATTAGAACCGAGAAGTGCAACAGCGTTACTCGCTCCTCTAAATTTGAACGCACTTACATGTTGTAGGTTTTCACACTTGAAGAAAAGCCGTCGCCCCGCAAGAGAATCGAGTATAGGGGAAGTGAGGACTGGTGTGTGGGCAACGATTCCCTCAATACGGGTTGCAGCCGCTAAAACATTGCCAAAATTCACTCCATACATGTCAATCCCTCCTTATGGCTTAGTGAGGCTAAGACATCATATCTACGATGAAGACAGACAGGGTCGTTTTCGGAAGAGATAGCCCAAGCCAAGTAAAGCTTCACATGATTGCGTGTAGTAAACTCATGATGAACTATTCTTTGTCGGCGATTTCAAGCGTGAGTGCCTTCTGGTCTAGCCGTGAGTGTCTCCAGTCAAGTTGAGTGGCGCTTTCACGCAGTGTTAGGATTCGTTCTTTTGTTGAATACCTTAATCACAAAAATCAGTTTCTCTCAACCTTGGGGTTCAGAAACATTCACGTTAGGCGTTTTGGGCATGGCAGGCTTATTTCTTCTATATGTTGCATGGTATCGCTTCACCTTTGATAGAAAAGGTCTCGTCCCTTGGCTCGATCAATGGGATAACCCTGCGAAATCATCAAAAAAAGAATTTACAGTGAGCCTTTTTGTGATTATCATGGCTTATTTTATTGGTCAATACAACTTTCCTTTGCCCAATCCAACTGCACTGATTTTACTCTTGATTGGCCTGCTTATGCTAATCCATTCGATTTATGTAATTTTGAGCATCGGCATTTTAGCCGATGATTAATCATCTCATACCTGGCTTCCAAAACTGTAGTGGAAGAGCATCCTCTCCACTCATGGCCCGAAATGCGAGATGATCTGCTCGCTCATTCCAACGATGACCGCGATGAGCCCGAACATGCTCCTGTGAAAGTTGTCGCAACTGTGAAACTTCATCCCATAATTTCTGTACTGTCAACGCCAATTGACGGTTAGCTTTAGCCTTCCAGATTCTCGAACCGACGTTCAGAGCATAGGTTGAATCTCCACGAATGACAGCCGATTCTTCTCCGCCTTGGGCCAATAACCAACGTAATCCATGGAACATTGCTGACAATTCTGCTGTATTATTCGACCCAACTTCCGCGCCGATAAATCCCTCGATGGAAGAATCGGTGACGACGACCCCATTACGTTCTGTTGTAATTTCACCCTGGCCCTTTCCAAGGCCAGTATCGCCGATGACTACACAAAACCCCCAACCGGCTAGTGTATTCGCTGTAACATTGCGATTTTCCTCGCAAGAACCATCGATATAAATCGAAATTTCTCGCATATTACTCATTCTTATTCACCGATGAGAGCCGTATATCCAGCTGCATCTAAATGAGTAGATAATTCTTCAACATTTGTAATTGACATTCGACAAATCCATCCATCTCCATAAGGATCGGTGTTAATCGTTTCAGGAGCATCTTCTAAACCTTCATTTGCAGTTATAACTTGACCTGAAACTGGTGCATAAATTTCGCTGACTGACTTGACCGATTCAACGCTTGCAAAGGATTCCATCATTTCTACATCAACACCTATTTCGGGCAATTCAACCCATACAACATCGGTCAATGCATGTTGTGCATAATCAGTAATTCCAATAATAATTTCATCATCAATAACTCGAATCCACTCATGGTCTTTTGTGTAAATCAATCCATCTGGAACTTCACTCATACTAATATCCAACCATACGAATCGACATCAGAGAGTCAAGTTTTCTGTCTTCATTCCTCTTCTTCAAGACGTGTTTCGAGGTGTTTTTGTTCCATAGTCGCCCAGCCAGTTCCTAGACTTTCTCCACTCGCCTCTGCTTGCTCCGCTCTGAGTCGTATGCGCATATCTTCTTCTGATTCGCGGCTGATCCATTTATCGAGACGAGCGAATTCCAGTTCTTTATTGCGAGTGAAATGCATGTAAAGATATGCAATTGTAGTTAGAAAGGCCAAGGTAGGGATAAATAATGCACCATTGTCTGCATTCGGACAAACTACTAAATCACAACCAAAAATGATGACGCGTCCTTCTACGATAGCTAATGCAGTTAGGAGATAGAGAGGGAGGGCAATGCCGATTAAAACACGTTGAGCACGGCTCGCTGGGGAATCCATTAGTAAGTCGCAGAAGAGGGGAATGCATCAAGTTGCCCGAGCGAGCGATTGGAATCAAGTGAGCAATTTATGAATTTTATAGGGTAATAATGCACGATTAACTGGCGTGACTTCGAGAACACGACCATCATCACGTCGACGAATATCTTGAAGTAAAGGATGACGACTTTTCTTGTGTAAAGTAAGAAGGGTTGGCTTGTCATATTTCAGAGCTTCACGAACTGCTGCGACGAAGCCTTCACTTTCGACAGTAAATTTACCAACTTCGTCAATAACTAAAATTTCGCATTCTTCGAGCGCGTCTAAAATCGCTGGAACAGCGACACGATCGAGTTCAGATGGGTTTATTCCATAACCAAGAATTCGAATTCGGGTATCGAATTCCCGATGTGCAATAGTTCCTTTCTCGCCAGTTCTAATATTTACACATGCATAACCAACACGTTCACCATCTTCTATGATCGCCTCTGTCAATACGCCCCCAATAACATCGGTATATCCACGGCCAAGGTTATGCTTTCGCTCCTCGGTAACCATTTTGATGACTTTCTCAAGCACCGCAGATTTCCCTGACCTTGGAAGGCCGGTAATGCCGATTTTTGGGTATATTCCCATTTTTAACCCTACAATGCCCAACGCCGGAGCGTAAGACGATTACTCGATGATAAGATTGAGTATTAATGACTTTGGTAATTAAGAATTCAAATAATCATATACTGGAAAACAAATTCCGGAACTATACAAAATATTTTCCGGAATTCGGAATTAAGTTGAAATCGAACGAATTTCTCGAGGCTGGGGAAACGGCAAACTTTCGATTTCGTAATTATTCACGTTGTTGTTCGCAGCCCATGCTCTTGACCAAAGATCGAGCATTTCTGAATTTAGGTGTGCAGCTAACCAAAGCAATCCTTTGCCAACAGAACCGTGTTTTTCAGCGAGTTTGTCTAATACTTCGACCGGTAATTCAAGGAAGTTAACGGAATTACCGAGGACACAATCTTGCGGAACAACGGCCCACCTCAGTCTTCGCTCAAGTTGAGCATTAACAATCGCTTGGCATGCGAGCCTCGGTTGACCTCGCGGTTTAATCGGGCCGGTCCAACGGGCGTGAGCACGTTCTGGAGATTCGGAGTTAATTTTTGAATTGTACGCTGGATGATTGATGCTGATATCACTTCCTTTTGTTCGGAAATGTGTTCCACGAATGAATGGCACACCACGGGCGCCGAGAGCCCATTCGCTGATGTCGTCAGACCAATTTGTCTGATCGATTTCACCGACGCGAACACGAATTGGCTTGCCCGATGGATTAAGCCAATTACTATCTTCGGACAATCTTGGTTTATTCGCCAAATCTTCGATTGCGCGAATGACTCGTCGGCGTTCATAGGGATCTCTTGGCATTCGAGGAACAGCCCATGTACCACGGGTCCATACAGTCCATGAGGGGCGCGTCAATTCCATAAAGGGCGCCTTTGTTTTGAGCCCAGATTGAGTTGAAATTTCAGTAGCTTCAAGGGGCCCGAAGCTTTTCATCGTCTGAGTAGATCCGCCGGTAGTAATACTGAGAACCAAAACACCTTGAGTTACACCAGGAAATACTCTTTGATTTTCAGGGAATGACCACGAAGTGGTCCATTGATTACTTTCAATCATTAGCTTTCTGAGTGGAATAGAGCTTTTTTCACGTAGTAAGGAATCGGGAACTATCATTCTCACACGACCTTCATCTCGAACCAATTGCATACCTCTTTCAAGGAATAATCTGTAGAGATTTACATTGCCGCGAAGTGTTGAAAAGCGTCGAGTCCCATCTTTTTCAGCAGTGTTTCTAAGTTGTCGTGACAATTCTTTTCGTAAATTACTTCCATCGGGGTGGCCTCTGAACCGGTCTTTGATTCGTAACCAAGGTGGCCGACAAACTAGCAAGCCCGGTTTTTCAGTCCACGGCCACTCTCCTCGTAGTGCATCGCCAGTTTGTACTGCGTTTTTTAGAATAATTTCCGCATCTTTTCGACCAATTTTACTTTCATCACCATCACCATCGAGATCTACTAGGCCACATCGGCAGAGGGCGATAAGAAGCCGATGTCTTGCACATTTTACTGCAACTTCTGAACCGTCGAGTAATTGCAATCCATTCAATAAGTCAAGCGTATCTTGCTTTCTTTCCTCATCTGTGAATTTATCACTCCGCTCTGTATGAATTCTGAATAAGCGAGCTGGAAAAACTCCAGCGCCTACGGATGGGTCGGCGAAAGGAATAGGAATTCCAGTTCGAGTTTGTAAGCCATCACAGTTATCATCGCAATCTTCGTCTAACTCATCTGAAACATTTTGGTTAAATTGTTGTGCATAGGCATGGAAGCCTGGAGGAAGTGCAGAGAGTGTAAGGGTAGGTAGAGGTGCTTTCTTTGTATTTGCACGAGAATTTTTCAATTCATCAGCGAGGATAGATTCAGCAAATTTAGCGGGAGTTGCATAAGCGCCCCGCGGGGAACGACCATCACTTTCTGCTTCATATCGCGCAAGTAGATGGTCGAGAACTGCACCCGGATCAGAAAGTAATCCCGCTGGAAGAGTTGGCCAAAAATTAGGCAAAGTCGCTGCGATTGGAATGCCGTGTCGGGTTGCTTCTTCCCATGATGAAATCCAAGTCTCTAACTGTTCAATCCTATCGGAACACTCGCGGTCAAGCCGGGCGTACCATCCAGATGCGTCACTAACCATGGAATACGCCCCCGCGACAGGGGCATCCTCTTTCAATGAGTCGGCTACTGAAAATCTCAAATTGTCTTAGAATTCTAGATGTCTAATCCGAAGTAATCCTGCCCAATTTCAATAATCATCTCTCTTTGTAATAGCCATTGAACTGCCTCTTCTACCTCATCTGCGCGAATTCCAATTTGGTCAAGTTCGTCCATCAGTGTGTCGAAATGGATTGGTTCTGGGCCTTCGGAGTAAGCTGTTTCAATCATACTCATGATGTGCTCGGCGACAATAGCGAGGAGAGGGTCGTCGCCGACGCCGAAGGCATTGAAATCTACAGCAGGTGAATCTATATCTTGTGATTCACATTCTTTCGCCGAATTTACAATTTCCATAGTTTCAGGTTCGTAAACATCGAACAGATTCTTTTGATGTGGATCTCCCCAATTTGAGATATCGGAAACCTCTCGTTGTCGTTTCAATCGTTTAGCGAGGGTCTCGATACGGTGTAATCGCTGTTCTAATCGAAGTCTTTCTCTGCCAAGCTGTCCTTCTACTAGCTGCAATTCTTCGGTCGCGCGCTCGTCGAGCCAAGCTGCAATATTCCAAGTAGGATCGAGCCGAAGCATCGTCTCCCAGAGTTGTGCTACAGACTCCGGCAATGCTCGAACATCTATTCTTGGGCTTTCACCTCCATCCTCCACAGGGTGGTCCATGCTGTACTTATTCGTGGTGGATGTCTATCAAGTATCGCTTTGAGAATTGTCGAAGGGGGGCAATAGTGGGATTGAAAGAGGAAAAGCAGTTGTCGATGAAACATGGGCGAATATCGGCTGACTGTGTTACCCGGCGACGGGACTGGAAAAGAAGTCATTGCCGAGGCTGCTAAAATTATCGCAGTTTTCGAAAAATTTAGTCCAGCATCCTTCAATATTACTACCATTCCGTGTGGTGGAGAATATTATCTTGAAACAGGAAAAGAATGGCCTGATGGGTCATTTGAACACTGTCGAGACAATTCTGATGCAATACTTCTCGGTGCAATTGGCTGGCCCGGTGCTCGCCTACCCAATGGTGATCTCGCTGGTGGACAAGTCATTCTCGGTCTTCGTTCAGGGCTGAATTTATTCGCAAATGTCAGGCCAGTCAAATTATTCCCGGGTGTTAAACACAAAATTCACGGAGTCCACAAACAGGTTTGGGATTCGGAGCAAGTTGACATGGTCATGGTTCGTGAAAATACAGAAGGGCTTTATCACGCTCTTTTGCGAAGAATGTCTCAGCGTGCTATCGGTGAGACAGACAAACAGATGGTGATTGAGAGTTTCCCTGGTTTAGAGGGAGAAGTCAAGTGGGACGCTCGTCCGATTTCGCGAAAGGGTAGTGAGAGAGTAATCAAGTTCGCGTTTAATTTGGCTCAACACCGCCAACGAAAATTAGGTAAATCCCAGAAAATTACTTGTGTTGACAAATCCAATGTCACTAGAGGTTGCAGGCTGTTCAGAGAAATTTTCCATGAAATCGCAGCTGAAAATCCTGAAATTGAAATTGATGAAGCATATATCGATGCATTCACGATGTGGTTAGTCCGTAATCCTGAGCAGTTGGATGTCGTTGTATTACCAAATATGTTTGGTGATATCGCAACTGATCTAGCTTCTGTTTTACAGGGAGGTATGGGCATGGCAGGTAGTGCAAATCTAGGACCAAATCATATGTTATTTGAGCCGGTTCACGGTTCTTCACCAAAGTATGCAGGCAAAAATGTGGTCAATCCGATTGCGACTCTTTCCTCTGTTCAGCTGATGTTTGAAGCACTTGGATATAGGCATCATGATTCAGATATGGACAGGTGCGCAGATATATTGATGCAGGCAATTGAAGAACATTTCAAAGAAGGTGGTAGTGTGACTTACGATCTCGGTGGAAATGCTTCAACTTCCGAGGTCGGCGATGCGATTGCAGAACGATGTGAAAAATTACTTCGCGCTGAATTTTGAATATAATTTTAGATTCGTTTTACCGATTGTGCCATCACTTCTAGTGCATCTTTCAAAACCACGTCATTGTCCCAATCGGTGGGATTTGATTTTTCTTCAACGATATACGAAAATAATAAGCTAGAGGCTCGGCTAACTTCATCGACAATTGTAACCGTAGCTTGTCGGGCCGTTCTCGACAAGGGATTTAGGTCGATGACGAGAACTTGTTTACCTAACGCGATCAACGCTTCACAACGATCTCCATCTTCTAGAGGTACGAGAATAACATCTGCAGATCCGATTCCATCTGCAGAACACAATGAACGTGGGCCTTCAAGGCCGAGGATGCGCCCATCAGAAATCGCACCGAGAATTTTTACAGCTTCAACTTTAGATTTCCAATTCCCAGAGAATTTTTTGGGCGCTATTTCTTCAGAAATTTCTTGTCTTTGATTTTTTAATAATACAAGTAAATTTTCAATTCGTTCAGGAGTTCGATAATATATGTTGACTTCGATGGGACAACCGAGAATTGCAGCTACTCTAATCAATGATTTTCCAGCGAGCACGGCCGTGTTTCCGTTAACTGATATTACTGGGTGTTCGGCTGCTTGAAGTCGAGCAGCAACTTCACGAATGGCAGTGCGAGCGGAATCACAAGTCCTTTCATTGAGGAGATAGTCAAAAGCCTCACCTCGCCCATGAGCAATCAATGCTGAATCTGCGAGAAGGCCTAATTTTGCTGCATCTACTAACCTTTGTCGGCTGAGTAAAGAAGCTCTGCGAGGATGGCTAGTGGGAATATCAGCCATCACATGTCCTCCGTTATTATTAGCATCGATAAATCGAGTGGAGCTACGCCTCTATTGATGGCACTTGTTGAGACCAAATCGACACCACTCGTAGACCAATTTTGCAAGGATTCGTAATTAACTCCTCCCGATCCTTCAAGGATGCACCAATCATCAAGAGATAATCGTTCGAGAGATTGTACACATTTTTTTGCAAGTTCCGGCCCCATATTGTCGAGTAATAGTACAACTCTTTCAGAACCATTACGATCTATTTGTCTATGCTTCCAAATCGTAGCGACTTCAATAGCCATCTTTTCATCATCGACTTCGACGACTGTAAAATGAGCATTCAAATCTAAGTCAATATTTTCAATCATGTTAGTTGATTTTGTCATATCTATACCATCTCGTTCTTGTTGAGCAGCGAAGTCGTTTTCTTTCAGCATTATCGCATCGGAACGATCCAATCTATGCGTCAATCCCCCACCAATATGTACAGCCCATTTGTCGAGGAGCCCCCATTCGGTTTTTCTCGTGCAGGCGATGGCGATACCATCGACTTTTGAGACCCAATTTGCAGTAAATGAAGCGATTCCTGACATTCTGCCGAGAACATTCAGCGCCGTACGCTCGATTCTCAGAATTTCTGCTGAATCTCCATGCAATTCTACGATCGAGTTTCCAATAGATATCGATTCTCCTTCAGAAAAATTCCAATCAGCTATTACTGCTTGACAATGACGCTCTAACAATCTCTCAATGACAGGAATTCCACAAAGAACCCCATCTTGTTTTGTGATTATTCTAGCGATTACGACAGTGGAAACGGCTTCTCCGCCACCGCGCTCGTCAGCCATCATTGCATCCACCCAACGATCGATTGAAACTTGAAATAACTCCGTCACAGAACCTTGCGAAAATAGCAGGTCGGACCTGTCATGAGGCAATCGAGCCACACTTGGGCGTGCCGAACTTCACACTTCAACCACACGAAATGTCATTTGCCCCACCTCATGTGCCAAAACGATGCGAACCGTGGTTATCGGCGGCGGATTGGCTGGTCTTAGTGCCGCTATTCAACTAGCCGCTGATGGTGATGAGGTACTACTTGTTGAATCACGGAAAAGTTTGGGAGGCTGCGTTCGAATACGAGAATCTAGAGAGTGGGTTCTCGACCCTGGTTTACATCTATTGCATCGACGTGGCGCATTCTATCAATTTCTTCGCAAATTGCGTGCGCCGCGAGTTTTAGGGCCTAAATGGAGGAGTGATGATTTTTTTACAATCGGTCAAACAAGAGATAGTGGGCTTTCAGCATTAACCGAAATGCGCCCTTATTCAAAACTCAAACCCCCTCGTGAATTTGTAATTCCATATGGCGGCTGGACTGGCTTGGTTGGAAGATTAGTCGCAGCCGCGAATCAATTGGGAGTGGTTTATGAAATCGAATCGACAGTAGAATCGATAAATTTGCAAAAAGGTAGAGTAATTTCGGTAACAGTGGAAGGTAATACCATTGAATGTGATTATATCGTTATTGCTGCCTCGCCATTTGACACCGTTCGACTGTTAGAAAATGCTGGATTGAATGTGAGTGACCTAGAATCGTGTACGCCACACATGGTCGCCGCGCTCGATGTCGCGATTGAAGGTAAGATGATGCGACCCTATTCAGGACTTTATGAACCAATTTCTGGAATAATTGCAATTGATGTTTCGAGTGAAGGAAGGATTCCTGAAAATCGTCATTCAGATGAGTGTGCAATAATTCATGCAGTACATCTGAAAAAAGATGGTGAAGAAGCTCTTGAAGAAATCAAAAATTTCCTCGACTCTCGTTGTTCTGGTTGGAGAAAATTGTCTACTTTGCGCCGTTCAACCGCTTCAATATTGTTGCATCCTTGTGAGCTGGAACAACGTGTTGATGGTGCTCAATACATCGATAATGGCATCGTATTAGCCGGTGCTCACGTAATTTCAGAATCGGTATTGAGTGATGCTGCTATAGAAACAGGACGAGCTGCTGCAAAACTGCTTAAGAATCATCGATAGCATCTAGTCCGGAATCTGCCGCAGAAAGGCATGCTAGCAAATCATCCATCGTCATTCTAACGGTTTTGAGTGAAGTTCCGACTACTGTGATTCGCAATTCCGTTCCGTTGCCAACATCGATAATTTTCGCATCAAAAGATTCGGGATCATCGGCTGAGATTCCAGCCAATAACGCCTCAGCTCGTGATCGAGAGCCGGACCAGACGAAGGTCGTAGAAACCGAAGGCATGGAGCGCCGAGCACCCGAATGCATATCTTTGCTGCGCACGACCCATCAACGTGAATGGCGACCCAGTGCCAGATGTTCCTTTGCTCGCAGGCATGGGTGGGATGGACTCTTCCCGTTCTCAAACTGCGCACGCCGGTCGCCGTGCTATTCTGCTTTCTCGAAATGACAATACCAGTGAATACGAGTCTCTTGCTTCGACATTGGGTATCGAAATTGTTGATATGATTACCCAGCGCGGAAAATCGAATCCTAGGACATATCTAGGCTCAGGAAAATTACAAGAAATTGCTGAAGAAATGGAGATGTCTGGCCCCGGACATCGTTGGCATCGAGTCGATTTGGTATTGATTCACGACAATCTCAAATCGAGTCAATTAGTTAATATCAATGATGTTCTAATGATTGAAACCTGGGATCGAGTAAGATTATTGCTTGAATTATTTACTCGACACGCTTCGTCAGCTGAAGCGAGAATTCAAGTCAGAATTGCCAGATTACTCGCAGACAGAAGTGTTCTACGAGAATTGACGAACCGAGAAACGATGGGTGACCGCCTTGGTTACGGAGCAGGTGGCCAAACGGGTTGGAACAGTATCATGAAAGCGGTTGGGCACGAAATAACTCGATTGCGTCGTCGTTTATCCAAACTCGATGCATCGATGAGCGAGAGGCGTCGACAACGAAGCCGTTCAGGAGCATTGACAGTCGGTTTGGCCGGTTATACTAATGTGGGAAAGTCAAGTTTGTTTAATGCTCTCTCTGGAAAAGCGGTTCTAATTCGAGATCAAGTTTTCTCAACCTTGGAAACTACGGTTGGCCGTATGGAAAATAAACCTCGGATTTTAATGGTCGATACAATCGGTTTCATCGATAATGTTCCAGCAGAATTGCTTGATTCATTTTCTGCAACATTGCAAGAATCGTTGTCTTGCGATATGTTGTTGCTTTTAGTCGACGCATCTGATGAACCCGAAGAAATTCGTAGAAAACTCGCAACTTCAAGCCGTGAAGTTTCGGGGCGAGTCAAAGCGGGTTCTAGCCCGAATACAATTGTTGTTTTGACTAAAACCGATCTATGTACAGCCGAGCAATTACAGGAAGCAAAAGAAATCGTACACTATTACAGTCCATTCGAAGCAATTCCAGTCAGTGTAATTTCAGGTGGAGGGATTGAAGAATTACGTTCAGCAATTCTAACTCAACTTCATGGCCCACCTGTCCAGGTGAATATTATTCATCCCGAAGAAACGAGTGAAATTGAGTTAGCAGCTCTGGTAGCCAGGGTACATCGAGATGCTTTGGTAATTGATATAGAAGTCGAGAAAGAATTGACTAAAATTTACGGCTGGATCGACATTGCTAGCCGATCTCGATTAACAAAAGAATTTCCAACTCAGATAAATATCACAAAAAAATCATAGGGATGAATGCAATTGCATTCTAGAATACCAAGGCCAAATAATTTGATGATTTTCAACGATATCAAATCCATTCAGGCTTTGCATCGAGCGAAGAATTCCGTAATTTGCATAATCTGCTCCATTAGGTGAATTTCCGCCGAAGAAATTCCCATCAATCGCCGTCGCCATCGAATTGAGTTGGGTCGAGAGGTTTTGTCGTGGTGGTTCTTCAAACATTTTTGCTCGTGAGCGGCCGACCATTTTCATGACAATTGCGCCGAGCCATTTGTTGACAATTCGATCCTTTAATCTAAATTTGTCTATCTTAGTAACATAGTCGAGAGCATGTAGCGAAGTTCGATAATTTTGGTAAATAACGGCTACGATACTTTTGCCCAGAATATTGTCTGAAAAAGCCATCCATTCATCTTGAGCATCATTTTCTCCATGGCGTGGAAACAAGCCCCCATGATTCTCATCGATAAAGTGAAGAATATCATTTGAATTGTTAACTTGGGTTCCGTCCGAGTCTACAAATACGGGTACTGCAGTCCAATCAGACCATTTTAACTCAGTTTTTTTCATTGGATCTACCTCGACGTTTTCAAACTCAATTCCCCGTGATATTAACAGTGATTTAACCTTCAAAGAAAATGGGCAAGTTGCAAAAGTGTAGACGGTAGGCTTGTTGTTTATCGCACGTTCAGGAACTTTGATTGGTTGGACACCAGAAATCGGCTCGGGCTTGTCTTGGGCTGACTTTACCATAACCATCGCGAAAACGATTTGTTTCTCAATGTTCCGTGCGTAATGTTTTGATTTTATTTTTGAAAGAATATTGCGATTATCTGACGAATCGTTGCATTAATTCTAGTTTTTATCTATGAAACCCTTTGAAGGAGAGTCTGCCGCGAGTGTCCGATGGCAGCGCTTTTCACATCCGAGTCGGTCGCCGCAGGGCACCCTGACAAAGTCTGTGATGCAATTTCTGATGCAATTGTCGACGCTTGCTTAACTATCGATTCACAAGCACGGATAGCGGTCGAAACTCTTGTCAAAGGCAAATCTGAGAAGGCAGTAATCATTCTTGCAGGGGAGGTTAGTCTTGAAGGAAAAGTGCCAGATTATGAAGCAATTGCTCGTAATACTGCTGCCCGAATTGGCTACACCTCTCACGCAATAGGGATGGATGCAACCTCTGCTGAACTATGTGAAGTGCAAATTCACATTACAACCCAATCTGCAAATATCGCACAAGGCGTTGATGGACAATCCGATGATGATGTAGGTGCTGGCGACCAAGGAATGATGTTCGGTTATGCCTGTACTGAAACAGAGGTTGGAGGTGAGTTGAGCGGCCGATATTTCCCTCTACCCGCCGCACTAGCCCAACGAATTTGTCGGCGTATTGATATGATTGTCGCCAACGGTGAGATTGAATGGATTCGCCCAGATGCGAAGAGCCAAGTTACCGTTCAGTACGATGAATCTGGTAAGCCTAACAAAGTTCACACAGTTGTTGTTGCAGTTCAACATGATTCTGCGTTAAAGGATAAATTTGGTGGTAATGAAGAAGCAGAGCACGCATTCGTTACAGAACAGATTCGCAAGCATGTTGTCGAGCATGCAATTCCATCCCATTGGTTGCCTGATGATTATCGACTAATCGTAAATGGGACTGGAAGGTTTGCAGACCCTGGTGGGCCCTATTCGGACGCAGGAATCACCGGCCGCAAAATCGTTGTCGATACATATGGGGGAATGGGCCGCCATGGTGGCGGGGCTTTCAGTGGCAAAGATCCAACAAAAGTTGATCGTTCCGCAGCATATTTTGCTCGTTGGGCAGCTAAACACCTAGTTGCAGCTGACCTTGCCGACCGTGTTGAGATTCAAGTCGCTTATGTCATTGGAGTCGCAGAACCGGTTAGTTTGCTCGTCGATGCTTTTGGTACAGGAAAATTTTCTAATTCAGAATTAGCCAAGCGAGTCCGCCGAGTTTTTGATTTTAAGCCAGCAGCAATTATTCGAGCCTTAGATTTGCGCCGCCCACAATATCTGATTACTGCAGCGGGCGGACATTTCGGCCGACCAACTACAGAGAAAGGCGAGTTTGCATGGGAAAAAATTGACCAAACTCGAATTGAACAACTTCAATCTTGACCGAATCACACTTGAACAGGTGGTCGGCCGCCCAGCCATGGTACGAGAGTTGGTTCGGCTGGAGGAGATCCACCGAACCTTCGGCCCTTTGACAATTCTTGAGGGTGTTAACCTTCGAATTGATGAGGGCGATAGAATAGGTGTAGTAGGCCATAATGGGGCAGGAAAAACCACACTACTGCGTACAATTTCAAACCAAGATCAAGACCTCGGAGACCTTCATTTTGCTCCAGGATTACGCCTTGCATATCTGACACAAATTAGAGATATTGATGAGAGTGCAACCCTAGGTGAAGAGCTCAATCGACGCGGTCGCCAGTTCAAAGAATTGGAAGATGAAATAGCAGGCATCGAATTACAGATGGCCAATCCTTCATTTTATGATGGCAATTGGCAACCGACAATGGATCGTTACCAAGAATTACAGGCCCTGATGGCACGTTCCGGCGGCGGTGATGTCGCAGGACATGCTTCTGAAATTCTCAAGGCTCTCGACCTTGCTCATCACCAAATGGATGTTCAACTAACCTCTTTGTCAGGGGGGGAGCGAGCAAAGGTAGCATTGGCTCGGCAATTGGTAGGATTGAACGAGATAGACCTACTTTTCCTTGACGAGCCAACTAACCACTTGGATTTTCAAACTCTAGATTGGTTAGAAAAATTCCTTTTAAGGTACCAAGGAGCTCTCCTTATAGTTAGCCACGACAGGTATTTCCTTGACCGCGTTTGTAATAATGTTGCAGAGATTCAAGATGCACATCTCAAAGGATATCCTGGCAATTATTCTTCATTCCTAAAGCAAAAGGAATTATTCTTACAAACTTTGGATGAGCGAATTAAGAAAACGTCAAAGGAATTGAAGCGATTGAAAGGCGCCATGATGTCGATGAAAAGAAATAATAAATTCGACAAATCGATATCTCAAAAGCACTTCATGATTATGCGTGCTCAACGCGAATTGAAATGGCTTAAATCGATTAAACCAAAACAACGCAGAAACTTGAACTTCTCTTTGCAGGCAACAGAAAAAAGTAGCCTTGAAGTTCTTGATTTTCACAAGGCTCACCTACAATTTGAAGGGATGAAAAGGCCAATTTTACACGGGCTTGAAGTAGGTGTTCGCCGAGGCCAAAAAATTGGTATCGTCGGCCCAAACGGTGCGGGAAAAACCAGTATATTGCGCTTAATTATTGGTGAATTAAAACTCGACTCAGGAAAACTCGATATCCGCCCAGGGGTTGAGGCAGGATACTTCCATCAAGACCATCGATCTTTGAATTTTAATTTAACACCCATCGAGCAGATTCAGCATCTTAAACCGCGGATGGATTATGGAGACATCAGGGCAATGCTCGGGCAATTCCAATTTACCTCAGATATGGTTTCTACTAAACTTGAGAAATTAAGTGGTGGAGAGAGGGCACGAATCGCTTTGTTGAAATTACTTCTTGAAGATAATAACATGTTACTATTGGACGAACCCACGAATCATCTTGATACCGATGCAAAAGAGGCTCTTGAAGAGGCGTTGATGGAATATGATGGCGGAATAATCACCGTCAGTCACGATCGGTGGTTCCTTGACAAAATTTGTGATACAATTTGGGAATTACCTGGTGATGGAAGTCTCTGGGTTTGGCCTGGGAACTATACTGATTATATCACTAGGAAAGCTTCTCACCTCGCAGAAAAACAGTCGTAAATTTGTCTATTTCGGACATGTCCGGCTTGCCTTCTATGGGTAATAGAGGTTAAGCACCAGCATGGTTAGAGAGGCCGACGAACAAAGAAATGACAAACAAACATGGAAATTAACAAATGGCAATCGTCGTAATTTCCGCCTTTCATTAACACTAGTTTTCCTAATGATAACATCAATTGCAGCTCCTTCCCTGTCATCCGTCTCGTCGACTCTCGAACCTACATCGGAGAGATATTTTACAGCAAATGGAACACTTGATGACACATCCACTACAACTCTTCTCTCAAACCTCAATACTTCTAATCCAATAGAAGTAACAGGTGTAATGGATGATTTGCAACGAGTTCATCTAGTTTGGATAGAGAATGGCACAATGCCTCAAGTTCACTATGCTTTGATTGCGACATCAGGTGTCGATACTGTTCTAATTGCTAGCACACCTGTTGGTCAAAATAGCACATATGCGCTCTCAAGCCCCTCTCTGGTTATCGATTCAGAATACAAAGCCCACATTGTTTGGGCGATTACTGACACTCATATTCTCTATGCTTTACTGAATCCTGCACTCGACAATCAAGATGGAAGTCCTGGAGATATTGCCAATATGTCTCTCGTTTCAACTCATATTATCGCTGATGGATCGGGTGTGCGCAACGATCCAGATATTGCAATCGATTCTTTCGATGCAGCACACGTTGTCTGGGTTGATACTTATGATGCTCAGGGGACGTTTTTCGGCGCACCTCTGATTTACTATGCTATGCTTGCATGGAATGCTTCCGGTAGCAATGCTCTCTCGACTCAAATCAATAACACCATCGTCACCCCTGCAATTGGCTACAAAGGCAATCCTGCGGTTTCGATGGGGACGAATAATACGGTTGTAATCGTGTGGGAAGATACTCGCGGTTCATTGATTGAATATGTCGGATTAATTGACTCCTCTGGTTCGATGACGACCGAATGGATCGATATGTGTGCGGTATTTTATGGTGGAAACCTTAGCAGCGGAGAATTCTTCCAAGGCGTGAAACCATTACTTGAAGCAGCGAGTATCACTGTTCTCGAAACTTTGTATGCATTGAGTGGACAGATGTCTTTTGCGAATAACCAAAAGAATTGTGAGGATGCTTACGAAGTCGGCGGTTTTGGCGATGGACCCCGATCAAACCATCTCGGCCAAAATTCAACTGACACATCGGGTGGAATTAGAGCACTTTCCGATGTAATGTATAACGGCTCGAGCCTGAACATCCCAACCGATTGGGGTCATTACTCAGAGATGTGGGGCCCCGGCTCGACGTGGGCATGTCTTTCTTGGAGAGATAATGCAGGAAACGTCCCAGGCAATCCAGCGACTACATACGATCATCAATGGAATCCAAATGCAACCCGTCTGATTATTCCCGTTTCTGATGAAGGGCCTTATGGCGGCTCAGGAAATGGTCAGCAAGCACAAAATGCAGATGACTACCAAAGTATTTCTGAAGCTCACGATGCTTGTGCAAAGGCAGGAATCATTCCAGTCCCAATCGCCGGAACAACATCTTATGGCGCTTCAACAATTTGGGCTAATGATACTCATGTGCGCTCTCATATGATGGATCTAGCACAATGCCCTGACTCTGTTACAGGAACACATCAACGAACTTGTGATGATACTACTTGGGCAACCAAAGATGCGGGTGGAGAGATGTACCTCTACCCGTCGAATAATATGGCAAATTTTGAGGGTGACTTTGAATCAGGTCATTTAACGAATGGCTGGGGAGTTTCGGGTTCTTCTTCGAATACTTGGTCGGTCGAAGATGCCAATAATGGAATCGTCTATTCTTCAACTAATCTCTGCGGAATCGGTGGCAGCACTAACTCCCCCGCTTTCTCAGCAGTGACGTGCAATTACGCTCATCCAGCTAACGAAACAGTGGAAATTTTTGTTACAGTCGACATTTGGCCTAATGAATTTAGTATGGATATTATTTTGCCGAATGGAACAGTTGATGCATTTAATTCGAGTGATGTATATAGTGGTTTTTCGGGTGTATTAGCAACTTATACGGTTGCAGGAAATTACACGATATACCTCAATGATAGTTATGGCGATGGGGGAACATCTGCATCTGCTGATTGTTGCTCATATGTATCAGCAACAAATCCACCATCTACTCCAATTTCAGGCATTTATTCTGCTCAATCTGGAAACATTTCTGACGGCGATAATGCCAATTTAGAATTTACAGGAATGTTGGCTGCTGGAACGGTTTCATTTTCTTACAATGTTTCTTCTGAAGCAAATTATGATTTCCTTCGCTTCTTCATTGATGGCGTACAACTCGCACAATGGTCGGGCGTACAAGACGGCAATTTCTCTACTCCAGTCTCTTTGGGTCAACACACTCTGAAATGGGTTTATGTTAAGGATGGAAGTTTAAGTTCTGGTAGCGATGCAGCATGGATTGATGATGTTGTAGTTCCTATTGCAAATTATACTCAAGAGCTTAATGCCTTAGTCAATGAAATCATCGGTCTAACCTCTGGAAGCGGTTCAACTGAAACATTCCTAACTGTTTTGAATCCATATTCTATACTCAACAACCCACGCTTCACTTGGACGAGTGGAATGTCTGCTCACACCATTGATGATTCTGGACAATATGTCGAGGACATTGGGCCAGCAGTGGATTATGTTTGGCAAGATGGCACCGGCTGGGGCACGATTGGCCACTTCGTTTTGGTCAATGATACTCGTTTAACGAGTGGCCATGGATGGTCGGTCAACCCTGATGTCAACGTAGATGACGATGGAAATGTACACGTTGTATGGGTTGATGGACGTGATTCGATGCCGAGCCGTGGCGCACCTTCTCAACTGCACTACATGCAGTTAGATTTGGATCGTGCAGGAGCTTTGGATGGAGAGGCGAATGGCTTGAATCTCGCAGAGGTTGCAGTAGTAGTCGATTCAGCAGTTCAAGGATCAGACATGACCTTTGGAGCCAATCCTCGAGTTGATTTCGATAATGACGGTTCGGTTCACATCACCTGGTTTGAATCGATGCAAGGAGAATCAGATGAAGATAGTCGAGTCGAATTGCGTTGGACACGAATTAATGTTCCACAATTTAATGATCAAGGAATTCTTCGAATTGGTAAGAGTTTAATCGAATCTTATGCGGTAATCAACACGAGAATAATCGCATCAAGTGCGAATAATCTAATGGGAATATTTGGTTCGAGTTTAGAATCCAGTTCACAACCGATTGTTAACTTTGATTGGCCGAACCGGGATATTGTTTGGACGACCGATGAATGTAGTGATACGGAAACGGTTACAGAGGATCAGTGGGAAGTTTGTATGTGGTCTGAAAATGTCTGGAATGTAGGAATCAACTTCGCTTCAGGAATGGATGAGGTCGTTGAATTGCAGCCATCTCAGTCTATTAATATCGATTTATTGGTTGAAGCGATCAAAATTTCAGGAACTTCCGATATTGCTTCGATAACTGTTAGTGGCGTTCCTGATTACTGGTTCGTCGACGCCGGTTTCGCTGGAACTTACCAACACACGACGACTCTCGTCGAGGGTCAGACATCAGAACTCGATTTATTCCTACGCGCACCTACGCTTGCACAGGTCAATGATGACCAAATCATCTGGTTGACGCTTACCTTAACTTCTTCAACGAAGGAAGAAGGGACTATTTCGAAATTGATTAGAATTGATTTGGTCAATGAAGGTGACTGGAATGATGACGATAATGACGGTATTCCTGACGCAGAAGATGATTGCCAATTCGGCGATTCGGGTTGGACTTCAGCAGAACTCACAGATCATGATGGTGATGGATGCCGCGATTCAAGTGAAGATGATGATGATGATAATGATGGCATTTACGATGAAGAAGATGGTTGTCCAATCGGTGTAATCGGCGAAATTATCGATGCAGATTACGACGGTTGCGATGATATTCTGGAAGATTATGACACAGATGGCGATGGCGTTCTGAACGAGTTTGATCTTTGCCCGAACGGCGCTCAATATTGGGGCGAATTTTCTGTTGACCATGATGGTGATGGTTGCCGAGATGGTGACGAAGATGATAATGATGACAACGATCCATATCTTGATTTGGATGATGATTGTTCAGATGGTGCAACTTGGTGGACAGATCTCTTCTTCGATCATGATGGCGATGGTTGCCACGATGTTTTCGATGATGAGGACGATGATAATGACGGCGTCCTAGATGTAGATGATAGTTGCCCGCACGGAGTTATCCTATGGTTATCAGATGCAGCGAGTGACCAAGATGGAGATGGTTGTTTAGACTCGGTTGAAGACGATGACCGCGATAATGATGGTATTCTAGATGTTGATGATGATTGTTCGATGGGTATGTCGGATTGGACCTCTACAACTCTCAATGATTGGGATGTTGATGGATGCAATGATGCTAGCGAAGATTCTGACGATGATAATGATGGATTTGCAGATTCTATGGACCAATGCCAGCGCAGTGTGATGAATCCAGATGATACCACAGATTTGGATAATGATGGATGTTATGATTTCATTGAAGACACAGATTTGGACAATGATGGGATTGAATCTTCGATTGATAATTGTGAACAAAACCCAACTTCTGGTTGGATTTCAACCATTACAGATGATGCTGATCGCGACGGTTGCCATGATTTGACCGAAGATGCAGATGATGATGGCGACGGTATCCTCGATGGCAATGATAACTGTCTTGGCGGCGAATATGTTTTCAGCGATTTAGATCAAGATGGATGTGATGATGAAACCCAAGATCTAGACGATGACGGGGATGGAATTCCTGATTCAAGAGATAAGTGCCCGACTGGAATAACTAATTGGAACTCAAATAAAAAGAACGATATGGATCGAGATGGTTGTATGGATGCAACCGAAGATACGAATGTTCAGATGAGTATGATTCAATTGCTCACCTCCAACTCTGTAATCACCGCGGGAATTGTTTCCATGACTGTAATCTTACTTGCAGCACTCGTCTTGGTCCAAAGGAAGCGACCAGTTGCTCGTGGAGCCCAAGACCACACTGCTAGGGTCGAATCGATTATGAACGATGATTGGGACATTGAGCGGCAACCGGTTGAAAAGACGGTCGAAGATCTGACAGATATCGGTTATTCTCCTGAAGTTGCACGGGCAATTCTCGAAAACGAAGAGCTTGTTAGAGATGGTGAAATTTGAACTAAATTTGGAGTAATAATTCCAATAATTGTTGAAACTAAGAAAAATTGAACAAAAAAGAGTTGTTTTGATAACCTGATGGTGGAACTCAGGGACGAGGAAGTCTGCGATGAGAGCTGTTCGAGTTGAGTGCGCCCTGCCCTCTATCGAGCATGATTTACGTATTCGAAAGGCTCTTGAATCGGTCAGTTGGGATTTTCGTGGAATTCTTGGTGTTTTCGACGGAAATTTACGAATGATGGTTGAATGCATAACGACTGATTCGAAATGTCCTGTTCCTGGATTCGAAATAGGAGGGGTCCGTGTAATCGAAATTCTTGAAGAATGGAATTCTGATTATTTAACTCATCATTTGATGGTATTAGAGTTTGCAGCCGAATTAATTGGTCAGCATTTTATCGGCAACGATTTGTGTTTACTAGCTGGTACAAACCTTACTTCTTCTGGACTAATTTTACAACTTTCCGGCCGTCAATCATCAATGGTTTCATTCCTTAATTCAGTAAGGGGTGAAATGCCTGTTGAGCGTGTGACGGCGGCAAAAGGTATGGAGGGTTTGGTTGTTCGAGGCCCGACTTTACAGCAGCATCGCATCATCAAAGTCGCTCATGATAGTGGTTGGTATGAAGTTCCGAAGAAGATCTCAATTCGTGACCTCGCAACGAAGTTGGGATTATCGAAATCCTCTGTTGCTGAGCAACTTGTCAAAGCCGAAAGCGAGATTGTTGGCGGTTTCTTAAAACGCTCAAAATGAATCTAATCTAGTCTGTGCTTCACGTTTAACGAACCAAGAATTTCGCAAATCCTCTTGAACAGAGATTCTAGGACCAACATAGTTGATAGCTTGCGATAATGAGTCGAATTGTTTCGGAGTCTGTTTCATCGCTTCACGAACGGTTTCTCGAATCAACCAGACTCCTACGGGTGCCCAATATCCTGCGCCTATATCGCGCCAAATTAAACATGCAGCAGATCGCTGAATAGATTCAAGGTGCTCTAGAACTCCAAGACGAGCAGCATAGTAAGCCCCGGTTACTCGACTGGCATATTTGGTCCTCGGTTTCAGTTCCTCCCAATCTCCGAGAACTTTGCCACCTTCACTCCACAGCGAGCCCCTCATCCATGCTTCTAACATCTGAAATGCCCACAGGCCTGGGGTCAGGATGATGTGAAATTTATTATCTAGATAAGTTGCTTCATAGACAAAAATTTTGTCGATTGTTCGATAATCACGCACCTTCTTCCAAAGATGCTTTCCCATCGAATCATCTGTAGCGGTAATGCTCCATCTCGTAGGTACTAATCGTCGATTTTCTTTCTTGCCTAGAATCCCTGTCGAGAGAAGTCGAGAAATGTGTGATTCACCAATTGAAGAGCGTTGTAATTCATCGATTGCATCAGTAGCCAACAAATCGGTTTCACCTGAGATGGAATCAACTTTTCTTGGAATGCTTGCATTGCCAATGACCTCAACTCGTAATATTTCTCCAGTCGGGCCTAGGGGGGTGCTCATACTATCAAAAGTAGGGGTTGAACCAACTATGATTGGTCTTGTGAAATCCAATTCAATATCGACCGATTTCGATGATAAAGCGATTTCTTGAGTTGCCTCAAGAATTTTTTCCGGAGCAATTGCGCTCTGAACTTTCATTCGTTGTCCACCAGTGATGATATTTGCATGGCGGACAGCAACTTCTTCGAGCGGTGCGCCGAATAAATCAGCAGGATCTCCACTCGAAATTAATTGTGAGTTTGAATCATCTGCCAGCCAGGCCGCACTGGGCCCGGCTCGCACATCTGGATAGCCATACCTACCAACAAAAAGTGAAGGCGGACTTGGTCCAACCATTTCATCGAAGGAACTGGTTTGTGTCTTCGGTAATTGAGAACGCACTTCAGCGAGCAAGGGGCATGGAGAGATGCCACACTCTCCTCGAATACCTCTACAGTCGATGCACTCGGGGAACATTAGTTAGGAATTGAAATTGACCGCTCTAAAGGATACTGGATAACAAACGAGAACGGCTGTACTTCTTAGGGGGTGAATACTGCCGTCAGATAGAGGGGGAATTGCCATTACATCGATACCAGCAACAATATTGCAGCAATTCATCGGAATGGATGATTACGAACGTATGCTCACAATCGAACGAGTCGCTCGTGAATTAGGCATTACGTCAGCTCAAGTCGAAAAAGAAGTCGAGGCATTCAGCAGTGATGGATTTACACCAGACCCTCCTCAAGATTTCACTGCAGCAGCTGGGGTACCGTCTAAAGAACCTCAATTTGAATCAGCAGAAGAACCTGTTGAAGGTGCACCGAAATTTCTTGATGAAGCCCACAGATACAGGTTTACTTATGACCCTAGTAAAGAGGCAACTGAGCGGCAATCGAATGCTAAGCAAGCAATAATGTGCCCACATTGTAAAGCCGCTCTTGGAATTCCACCAACTAGGCCGATACGAATAACCTGCCCATCTTGTATGATGGATACAACATTCGAAAAATGAGGGGAATTTCTCATACTCCCCAAAATTTATTGGTCGGGCCGGTTTCATCTTCTTTTGCTATCGATTCAATAATAGTCCTCAATAGATAATACAATGCGATGGTGAAAAGAGGTAAGCCCCAATCATTCGATACTGTTTCGAAATCCAAAATATAAATTGCCCCACTCAAACCGATTCGAATTACATCGAGGGTTGCTTCCGCAATCGTATAGACAACTGTTCCGAAACCGATCAGTAGGATGGAACGGCCGGTAAAACTCCCTTCAGTCCACCTGAGGACGCCTATAGAGAGTGTGAATGCGAAGGTCGATACAACAATCCATTGTAGTGCTTCATCGATAGCTACTGTCCAAATTCGCAAATTTGAATATTCGACATACTCCATATTGGTGAATACTTGATATGCGGTGACAAATCCTAATATTATCGAGAAAATCGATATTGCCCATAGCATCGAAGAAAATATCCCCCCAGTCGCACTCTCGCGTAAATCGAGCATTAATCGTTCAAGTTGTTCCTCCCATCCTAGGCCTTTTGCAAACATCCATATTCCAACAATAAGTGGCATTGCACCAATTAAAACACCGCCATTTGGGATAATTAATCCAAGGCCAATTATCATTAAAAAGACTGAAATTGGTACGAGAAGTTTTGCTCGCCAACGTGGATCTTCGATTGCTTTAGCGATGTAATAATATGTTGATTCGATACCTTTTGATTGCCGAACGATGATTTTTTCAACATGTTCAACTCGAACTCTAGACGTAATTATTGGCATAGAAGCTTCATCATCAGCTCCATCGGTAACGAGGATTGCAACATCCGGTTGAAATTCTTGAATGACTTCGTCGAGTTGACTCGCTATCGCCCGGTCACTTCGCGGACCGACTCGAACATCACCAGTCAGTAATGCAATTTCGACTTCATCGTGTACATCGGCATTCTCGACGAGCCGATCATGATGATGAAGCGCACCAAGAATCGCGTTTGTGTCAGATTCTTCTGGGTCGGCAATCCCTAGGCGAAGTGCCGCGGTCAAGGTTGCTTTGCGCCCGATTACTGGGCCGCGAATTCCTGCTTTGACCCCGAGATCATTGTCTCGGTCTACAGTCAAAACAAGTGAGCGTACCATCTTGACCCCTCCTTAGCAAAGCGCCTGTCGATTAGGTTCCCTATGAAGAATTGTCTTGTTTGGTTGTATCTGGCTCGGATTGTTGGGCCTCATCTTGATAACGGTCCTCTTGATATCGTCGTCGTTGCTTAGCCCTCAAATAGATCAAAGGGTGTTTCATCCATTCTTGGTCACAGAGATAATCATCACCTGCAGAAACTGGACATCGAGCTGCTGTTTTCAGAGCTGAACATCCATGAGGGGTGTATTCTCGCTCGTAAACTTGGTTGATTTGGTAAGATGTTGTGTCTGCATTATAATCGGGCGCATTTGCGAAAAATGAGCAAGCCTGTTCTTGAGGAATTTCCATTTTTGAACACATTGCAGCTAAGAAAACACGCCCGGTGTGATTTACGTTAATTCCCTGATTTAATTCGGCAACCGCAGACTCAAAACAAGGCGGCCAATCTTCACGAATAGCAGCAGTCATTGGCATTTCATCTTGCACCTGAGTTTCCAGAAGTTTGCTGACACGCTCGATTGGCTCGATGAATAAACTAGCAAATTCTTCATCGATTCTACTCATCCTCTCCACACAGGTGTTTGTCAAATCTTCTCGAATTCTCTCTTTTAATAGCCTCGCAGTACGCTGTCTACTAGTTTCTCCAACACCTGAATCCATGCAGACCCATCCTTCTTTTACCGGGCGATTTATCAATCGCCAATAATGACCGGAGATTCGTGGGCAAAGTTCGATAAAATCATTCATTGGAATCCAATATGTTGGGTCATCGCGTGCTTGGCCCACAACTTCGCGAATATCAGAAATATAACATCGAGCGAGGTTGAGAAAATTTTCACCATCCATCCCGAATAACTGATCAGCTCGGCTCGCTTCACCCTCAATCCATCGGTTGAGAAGACGGTCATTGAAAGAAGCACAAACGATTAGCATGGCATAGAGAAAAGAAAGAGATTCAGTCATCTTCCCGATATCGCTAGACAGGTCGACGGTTGTTGCTGCATCGATCCCATCTTTGTGAACTACAGCTTCCATCAAGCGAAGCCTTCCACGAGCGCGAACGTCTTCTAACCAGGGGGCATCGATTAATTCCTCAACTGTAATTCCATTAGATTTGAGAACATGCTTGAGGTGCTCCTTCCCTTGAGGTAGAAATGGATAACGCGACAATAATCCTTCATCATCGATGCTCGGCATCATCAGCGGCATCGGCATATCAACACCATAGGCGACGAGGGTTCTTCAATACTCACCGTCTGCTTCTACTGGAGATCTTCCGAATGTCTCACCCAACCGATCTAACTGCGCTCGATTATTCTTTAATCGAATTACAAGATGAGGTTCGTTCTCATTTCGGTTGGAAATTATCTGCCGATGTCGAGAGTGCAGAATCTTTGCTTCGAGTGGTTGAAGAATCTTCAGTAGAATCTTGGACTCGACATCGTCGAGCGGCGACGATTGCAGATTTACGCCGCCGATTGGTATTGCGTGAGGTAAATGTAGCAGTTCTCGGTGCTGCCGTCGAAGTATCAGAAGTAATCTCAATTCTTGACAAGCCCACTTTGTTAGTAGGTGCTGACGGGGCGGTTGGGGTGTTGCAAGATTTACCTGAAACCATAGCAGACCGCGCATGGTCGCGCCTAGTTTGTGTTGTCAGTGATGGAGACGGTGGCTCAGGTACACTTGCTGCTGTGAAAAGAGGTGTGCCATTCATTCTTCACAGCCATGGTGATAATGAAAAATCGTGGCGTAGCTTATTGAAATCGGCTGAAAATACTGCAAACCCTTCGCCATTAGTTTTGACTCATCAAACCCCAAATCAAATCGCTGGAATGCACAATCCTGGTGGCTTTACAGACGGTGATCGTGCAGTATGTTTTCTTATCGCTCTCGGTTTGGATGCAGAGCGAATAAAGATGCTAGGTACTCGCAGCGATATTGTTGGGAAATGGTCAGGTGCGACCGACCCCGAGCGTAAATTAGTCAAATTACAATGGATGGATAGGATAATTCGAACCCTCGGAGTCGATTATTGAGTCACAAAAAATCGTTGAGAGTCATTACGGTCACTCGATCGTTACCGAATAGGGAATCAGCGCTATCAGTAAGCCATTGGACTCGTTGTTTTGTATAGAGGTCGACGCCATAATTTTCGATAATACTATTTGTTACCTTGATGTATTTTCGAACTGCACCTTCGGAAACTGTCAGAACAACATTGCCCCCACATCGAGTAGTTTCTTCTTCTCTTCTAGCAGTCAATCCTCCAACGATACCGCCCTTTTGTTCTTGGATGCATGAACCCGCCAGCGGGATTCGTCGATACGAATGCCCGCATTTCACGCAGCGAGTTTTTTGGCGGGTGAATGCGACGAGATTACCTCGCAGGTCAGGCAGGAAGTGAGATTCAATAACTTGCGAAGCAACTCTTTCCACTCTAACCGATCTCAGTAGTCGACCGATGGCGAGTTGCCCATGCATTTTATCTTCCATTGAAACCAAAGTTTTGTATGAAGAGTTTTCAGGTCCAGCATCGAGCGCTCCAGATTCGTGAGTCCATCCATATCCACGAACATCACCAATCGTTCCAAGGCGATCGTTTACCGTCTCGACCAATTTGAGTAATTCATTTGGGTGTGGTTGCGCCAAAGTTGCTTCATAAAAGGCTCGTGAATAGCCATAAGAACAATCTACATTCAAGGCTTCTTTATCAATTTCAGCTGGATTAAGTCGTGTTGTCAAAACTAGTGGCGCATCCATTCTGCCCCCGCGCCCTGATGGCAGAATTTGTTTTGAAAAATTTAGCAAACCATCGAGTAACATCAGAATACTATCTTCATCACCATCACAATTTCGTCGCTTTGCGGCGTGGAAGAGGGGGTGAGCATAACCTGCGGAGGACGAGGTCCAGCCAATGATTCGGCAAAGAACTCCTCCGCTGGTGTGAGGTGCGAGGCCGATTGCTAATTGTCCAACTAAATCTGCTAAGGATCCGGCCTTGTAAAACGGAGCCATCCCATAGAATCGAACCAGTAATTCATCTACGAAATCGCATGTGGCAAGAAGGTGGTCTTTAGAATTGAGAGAAGGAATAATATCTTGAGGAAACAATTCGAGAATTTGCTCATCAGAAATCAATTCATTTCCTTTGACATCGGTGGTATATCCAAGGTCTTTTAATTCGCGCCACGAAGTTCTAATTTCACTTGGCCTAAAGTGAGTGACGGGAACATCTATCATATCGTATCTAGCAGTGCCATCGCGGAAAACTGAAAGTTGATGTTTGCCGCGCAGTATGCCTTTTTCAATAGGTTCTGGTGTTTGAGATTCAGAAGTTAATACTTTGACAGATTTGATTTTTTGCGGCAAACGATCGAGTCCTAAGGTGCGCCGCTTCACCTCTAGTAAACGATCCAAATGAACCCACGAATTTCTACCTCTTCGCCTTCTTATCATCGCCCCAGGCTTCCTCTCACGTTCGGCGGTTTTGCCCCCACATTCCTTCGGAATTTCCGGATCAGGTCTGTGGTGGCAATTGAGATTCGGCGATTCTTGTCCGCACTTTGAGCAATATCGTCGACAAAGCTCAACTCTGATACGACCTTTTTCTGCAGCCTTCCCCATCAATCTTTGTGGGCCGCCGTTTTCACCGATTGGATAAAGGGCGTGAGTTAGAGGTTTCATTTCCCGACGAGCAGCTTTTTCGGGTCGCCCCATCCTTGCTCCAATACGAACAGGAACTGCATCTTCCCAACGTAATGTGGATAATTTTCTGACCAGCCAAAGGCAGCGATCGACCTCGTGGTCGTCAAGAATTTTTCTTGATTGAAGGAGGGCTGCATCATCATCAGGTCCTTCATCGGTAATTTTTGCAGCAGCAGCATCACCAATTTGTTCAGTTTCACTAATGCTTTTCCCTACCTGTCGAGCGGTAGTGGTAGCCGCAATCCGTTCAACATCGCGGCGAGATTCAAGTTCCTTCAATCTAAGTTCTTCTTGTTCAATAATATTCGTTGCACCACGGATTTGTTGTAATCGATATTCGATATGTGGGGCGGCCTCAACCCTAACTCTCGCAGAACCATTTACGATGTTGAAGCCAAAACCTTCCAACAGACCCTCCCATCCGGATTCAATGACTATATCTTCTCCATCGTGATGATGAGAAATACCAAGGGTCATCAGTGATGATTTTACTATTCCATGATTTTTCACTTGGGTCCATAGCGGCCATTCGCTAGTAGTTGGATCCGGTAAACCGATATCTTCCAAGTCAAGGTCTGATGACCATTCGGATGCAGCACCGATAAATCGAAGAGAATTTTCTTCGATTATTGATTTAGAAATATTGTCGATTAAACTTGAACAAAAAGAAATTGGCAAATCCGACCACCATAGATTCCAAGGCGGCGGAATTGCAGTCCCGTGGGTAATTGAAATCTCTTTGATTTGTTCCCAACTCAGTTCTAAATCACGAAGGTAATGTGACCAGTTTCGCTTTCGCCAAACACGTTCAACCGGGTCTTCCCCGCTTCGCTTTATTGCTCCATTAAATGGTAAACCGAGAGGTAATTCCGAGCGATCAAAGTCTAGCAGTGAAGCGAAGTCCTCAACTTTTTGTGGCATGTCAAGCCTCTCAGCTAAATCTACAGACCACCAATCTCGATTGTAGGGTGAAGGAACTAAATTTTTGTTATTTTCAAGGAATTCTCCATAGCCAATTAATATTTCGCCAGAATCCCAAATAGTCAGGACATTGGGTTTATTTTTTCGCCAATCTGTTATTGATTCTATTCGTCGAAAAGTTCCATCATTCAACAAAACCGTCGGACCTTCTAGATCAGTACAAGGCGTAACAGCACAGGCTTTTCCGGGCCGCTCAATTTTCATCTGGGTTCCGACAGAAAGGAACCCACCCATCGCCTCCATTGTGGTAGGATGAATTCCAGCTGCAGCTAAACCAGTTGCTCTGCTTCGACCATATCGAAGCCTGAATCCACCTGGCTGGCCTGGCTCTCCAAAGACCGGCCTCCCAGCGATAATATCGTCCATGAATCTAGAAATTGTAGGAATTTTTCTAGGTTTGAATGCACCTATTGTTATTTCTTCGCTCTTACTTTTTTTTGCAAATTGAGCGATGAATTCCCAACCCGGAATTTGCATCCGTTCAGTGTGTTTCTGAATTTTTGGCGCCTTCAGGCAAAGTCCTTCGCCGATAACTAGCATAACTCCACCGCGAATTCTTGTTCTGGGGGTCCCATTCGAATTTTCGATATTACGAACTTCCTTGTATCCTGAACATTCTATGCGCTCGGTTTCTTCACCGTTGACCATCACTGGGCAAGCGCGAACAATTACTTCGATTTCCTCGGGAGGAGGTTTGTATTGCAAGCCAGAACGGTACAATCCAAATTCTTCCTTGACCCGCTCAACTTCAGGAGTTGTTGGGATATAACGCGAGACTCCTAATTCTCTACGAATACTGTCTCCAATCAACACCCCAAGCGCCTGTGCCGTACCACCGGCAGCCCGAATCGGACCACAAAAATCAATAGATAAAAATTCTGAACCATCGGCATTATTCAGAATTCGAACATCACCAATCCCGTCGAGTGGAGCAACCAATACCGCCTCTGTCAATACTGCCAAACCAACTCTCAGCCCACAATCAATTGATTTTTGCAAATCACCAGTGTCTTCATGCATTTTTTTCGACACATCGATGGCGATTTGAATCGAAGCACTCTCACGATCCGTAGTCAATAATAAAGCGCGCAAATCATCTTCAATTTTCATTCCATCAAGATATGTTTCAAGCAATTTTTCCGTCCGGCTCGCAAGGTCGGACGCACGTGGAATTTCAACAAAATTTTCAAAATCTAATCCTTTAGATTTCGCCTCACTAGCCAACTGATATACCTCTTCAGTTCGGCGCTCAAGCCATGTCTCATAAGCTGCATATTCAGCCTTCAGCCGTTCCGAATCGATGGCCAATAAATCAGCTCCATTATTCGACATCAGACTACAGGCTCCGCGACAACATCACATAACCAACACCGGCCGTCCAAGAACATTCAGGGCAAATGGTGTCTTTTCGGGTAGTTAGCATAGAGAACATTCATCCGAATCGAGGTGACCGCAGGGTGGGGAGAAAGTATGTCGACGAGCGCTGGAGAAGCAAAATCGAAGTTAATCGAGAGGGTCAAGGAATTAGCATATCTCTATTCTCCCAACGAATTATTCACACTCGCAAGCGGCCGTCAAAGTCCACATTTTTTCGATATGAAACCGGTGATGATGGATCCGGGATGCGCACATCTACTCGGTGTTCTGATTCATTCTGAGATTGAAAATCTCGGTGCGGTCGATGCGGTTGGTGGACTAGAGCTCGGCGCCGTTCCCCTCACTGGAATTGCAATCGCGAAGGCAGGCAAAGGCAGTACGCTTCGCGGCTTCATGGTTCGCAAGGAACCAAAGGGGCGCGGAGGGAGAAAAACGGGAAATCCTCCAGGAATTGAGGGGTCGACCATTCAAAGTGGAGACCGTGTAGTGTTGCTAGAAGATGTGACGACAACGGGCGGGTCTGCTTTGAAGGCAGCGATTCGCCTAAGTGATATGGGCTGTGATGTTGCAGCCTGCATCACAATTCTCGATCGTCAAGAAGGCGGAGCTGAAGCGTTTGAATCGGCTGGAGTAAATCTTGTTCCTTTATTGGTCCGATCTGATATTACTGGTGAGTGAATGGGTGATCAGCACGTAATCGACTCAGAGGTTGAGCCGTATCATCCCGAAAAACTTGAACGCAAAGAGTATGTTGGAATTGGAGATTATTTCGCGCTCGACATGCGTGCTGGAAAGGTAATTGATGTTGAAGAATTCCCAGAAATGCGCAAACCTTCTTACAAAATTCATGTTGATTTTGGACCGGTCGTTGGAACTCTTTCCAGTTCTGCTCAAATTACAAATTATCCACGCAGTCAATTGATTGGTAGGATGGTTGTTGGTGCGATAAATCTCGGTGAGAAGACACTACCGACTGGATTTAAATCTCAATTTCTTATATTGGGCGCACTAGATCCAGATGGTTCTGTCAACCTTCTAGAAATACCGAATGGTGTTTTGCCAGGGTCAACTGTAGCCTAATCTTCAGTAATTCTTATCCTTACTTATGGACATAACAATAACCGGAGTCTCTAACATCTGGCCTTTTGCATTTTTTACCATTTAGACTATCTATGTAATTGCAATAACCATCCGAGATAGGTTCAATCGTATTTTGTTGATTCATTTCATCTCCATCCGAGATAGGTTCAATCGTATTTTGTTGATTCATTTCATCTCCTTCCTTAGCGGCCTCTTCTTTGGCCACTTCCACACATTCCCTACAGAGTAACATATCCCACCAATCGGGCCTTTCTCCCTCCTTTTCACTTGCTCCAGAAGGTAATGATCCAACTCCCATTGGCAGGACTGCGATTACTATGCCTACCATAACTACTCCAACTGCAACCTTTCCGAGAGTTTTGGCATAGGCTTCCACTGGATCAACGTCCACAGTTTGACAGTCGGTGCAAATATGTGCCCAACACCCACCTCTTTGGCAATTCCATGCTAGAGATTTATTTTCCTTCAAACATTTATCGCAGGTGCCTTTAGCCAGAGTTTGTTCAGGGTCACTAGACAACATAGCAATTATTCCTCCAATCCCTAAAATTCCTGCTGCGAATATCAAAACCGGGTCGCCCAGAGATGCAATCAAAGCAGCGAAGACTAATACTCCAAAACCCGCGCCTTTCCTAATCATTGTTTTACGGTATAAATCCTCTTCAGTTAGTGTTTTATCATCTATTAGCCTATTCGATTCAGGTTCAAAAAACACACCCCTTAGTTTAGGTTGAATTCCATTTAGAAGATCTAATTCTCCAGCATCAAACCAGAAGGTAGGACAATTCTCACAAGAGTCAATTATGACCTTTTTAGATTCAGACACGTCAATTAAATTTAATTTATCTCTGATTTCTTCAGGCACGTCTAATTCAATTTCTTTCATTTTAGTTGAACAAATCGGGCAATTGCATCCAATATTGTTTGTGTCTGGGACAGCACTCTTTTCGTCTAATTCTCTTCCATTTGTAATGATTGACTCCATCGATTTAGTGACGACCGCCACCCCCCAGCACTCTTTACAAATCAATAAATCAGCGCCTTCATCCAGCCCACTGGTTTCTATGTATAATTCTAGATTACACCGAGGACAATCATGTCCACTTAGTTCACTCATGACACTATCAAACTGATTGTAACCCATTAGTGTTGTTACGGCACTAGACCATTATCCTCTTGAATAACCGACTACAGGATTGCCCATGACGAACGTAACAATGTACACCTCTGCTGGAGACATTAACATCAAACTCTACACTGACGACTGCCCTGACACAACTGCAAATTTCCTTAAATTAGTTGACTCTGGATTCTACAACGGACTCCATTTCCATCGGATTATCAAGGACTTCATGATTCAAGGGGGTTGTCCAAAATCAAAGGACCCAAACAGTCGCGCAGCTGGAACAGGAGGGCCAGGTTGGCAAATTCCATGCGAACCATCAGCTCTCGCAAAGGCTCATGATCGTCCAGGGCTATTCTCGATGGCAAATGCAGGCAGAAATACAGGTGGCTCACAATTTTTCTTGACTACTATAGAGACGCCTTGGTTGAATGGAAACCATGCGGTATTTGGCGAAGTTACCAATGGAATGGAAATAGTTCGAGCAATCGAAAATATCCAAACTGATTTCCGCGACAAACCCGCTGAACCACAGATGATTATTCGCGTTGATCGTGATTGAATTTATCTGATATTACCTCGGGTATTTTCCTATAATATGACTTTATTAATTTGTGCGAACGTGTTACTACTCTTCAAAAGGTGAAGTTTATTAATAATTAATTAACGCAGTTAATAATATGGTGAAGCACCGAGCGGGCGACCGCAGAATAATGAGCATCAGTATACCTGAAGAATTGGCAAAAAAACTCGATAGAAGAGTTGGCAAAGGGCGCACAGGAGGGCGCTCTGCTACAATTTCGAAAATGATTGAAACCTCGCTTGTAGCAGATGCTCAACCAAGAAGACTCGAGCCGGAGTTTGCGAGCCGTTCAGCTCGTGCAGATAGTGGACAAATTCGTATTGAAAAAGATACTATGGGGGAAGTGGAAGTTCAAGCAGACCGATATTATGGCGCTCAAACAGCCCGCTCACTAATCAACTTCGATATTGGAACCGATACAATGCCATATGCAATTATTCGCGCTTTTGGTATTCTCAAACAAGCAGCAGCCGAAACCAATGTCGAACTCGGTCAACTCAATGAACAGGTCGGTTCTTTGATTACAGTTGTTTGTGATGAAGTAATTTCAGGTTCACTCAACGATCATTTTCCACTCAGAATTTGGCAGACTGGTTCTGGAACACAAACCAACATGAATTCAAATGAAGTTATTGCGAACCGTGCAATCGAGTTGACAAATGGTGTTCTTGGAAGCAAAACTCCAGTTCACCCGAACGACCATGTCAATCGGGCACAATCCAGTAATGACACATTCCCGACTGCAATGCATATCGCTGCAGCCGAGGAATTCCATCATCGATTAATTCCAGCAGTACGTCATTTACGCACCGTACTCGCAAATAAAGCCAAAGAATTCGAAAACATCGTGAAAATTGGTAGAACCCATTTGATGGATGCCGTACCTTTGACACTCGGTCAAGAATTTGGCGGATATGTCTCGATGCTTGATGCCGATCTTCGCCGAATAGATGCTGCACTTACCGATTTACTGGAACTTGCTCTAGGTGGAACGGCAGTCGGTACAGGGCTGAACACACATCCTGATTTTGCTGAAAACGTTGCAGAAAAAATAGCTGAAAAAACCGGATTACAATTCATTAGCGCAGATAATAAATTTGCACAATTGGCTGCACATGATGCAATTGTCGCTGCATCAGGAGCGCTTAACACACTCGCTGCATCACTAATGAAAATCGCCAATGATATCAGATGGTTAGGATCAGGTCCTCGATGCGGTATTGGAGAACTTGCACTTCCGGCCAATGAACCCGGATCTAGTATCATGCCAGGCAAGGTCAACCCAACCCAGGCTGAAGCGATGACGATGGTATGTTGCCAAGTTATGGGCAATAATACTGCGATTTCAATCGGTGGAAGCCAAGGTAATTTTGAACTCAATGTCTACAAGCCAATGATGATCCATAATCTTCTTCATAGCGTTCGAATAATTTCAGATTCTTGTCGATCTTTTTCCGATAAATGTGTAATTGGTCTAGAAGCCAATGAAGATAATATCAAGTCTCATCTTGAAAATTCCTTGATGTTAGTAACAGCATTAAATCCACATATTGGTTATGATAATGCTGCAAAAATAGCAAAAAATGCACACACGAAAGGATTGACGCTTAGAGAAAGCGCGCTCGAATTAAAATTGTTAACAGATCAACAATTCGAAGAATGGGTCAGACCAGAATTAATGATTGGACCCAAAGAATAGAATTGAGAAACGCTCCGCTAAGGTCTAAGAAAAAAATGGGCTTTTGAATTAGGTGGGAGCAGCAGGAAAAATGCACATTGGGGGAGCATTTTCCCTGCTACTCCGCAGGGTCCCCGGTCCGCCGGGGCCCTAAGGCCCCTGCTTTCCAAGGGTAGATGACTCCGAGACTACTTGTGTCTCCTCGTCCTTTCCCGACTCTTGTTGGATCTCTCCATCTTTCGCCGTCTCCGCTTCCATCCCTAGCTCTCACCAGTTCTTTTCACGTCTCGGTATTGGTCCTCCACGCATTTCTGCGCTCTCGTTCCCAGTTCGTTTCCTCTCCGTTTCTTTTCCCCTTCCTTGCGTCCAGTTCTTTTCCTCTTCGTTTTCCCGTACCCGTGCCTCAGGTCTGTTCCATTGCTGGTTCCCGCCCTTCGCTCGTTTACCTCTTCGGGATGGTTTTCTGTTTTGGTCGTGTTTTCCCTGTCGAAACAGTTCGGTTATGTTTTCCTCAGCTTTCCCTGTTGCTTCTTTCCCCTTCCTTTCGTCCGGTTCTTCCCACCTCAGTTCTCCCGTTGTTTTCCCGCCCACAGGGCGTTCCAACTCTTCCCCGGTTCTCTTTCGATCTCCGGTTCTACCGCCCCATTTCCGGGGCTCGGTTCTTGTGGCCCGCGGGTTCCGCCTAAGCGGCCCCACACCCCTTCACCGAAGCGGCAAAGTTCTCAGGTGCGGGTCGGGTCAATAAACCTTTCTCCAATAGAGCCGCAGTCCACTGGAAATAGGGGTATGCAAGGGTATGATTTTGTTAATTTCCACTGTAAAAATATCAACTACGAAGCTGACGGAGACGGTCTTTGAGCAGTCCCCTCTTTTTCTCATCTTTTTCTGAATTATTACTTTCAGCGAGTCTGCGCTTGACAACTTCAATTTCAAAAAATAGAACTTTTCCCGAGTCATCTCCGAGGGCAAGCCCCTTGTCGGCGGAATGGGTAAATCTAACCCTATTTTCATGAGCCAGGAAAGTTTGGCTTTGCGCAGAGTCGATGATTACAAGATTCGTTTTACCATTATTCGAAAAACTAGCCCAACAATTTCCATCAAAATTAGCGATGGAATCGATTTTACCATCAAAATGAAAATCCATATTATCAAAACAAATCGTTCCATCTTCATGGCCTGATATCCAACCATTTTCTGAACTAATAATCGAAGTGACGAGAGAATCCGAGGGATGAGCGGTATCGTTAATCTTCAAAGATTTGCAATCGATAGTGCTTACAGTCCCATCCGAATGACCGAAATAAATTCGGTCAATCGAATTCGCTCCTGAAGTCACAGGTTGATTGCTACTGAGCAAAAAATGCTCGGACATCTCACCAGGCAGAACCCGAACTCCACCACAACGAGGGCGACCTAAGCCGAGAATAACATCCCCTTGTGTTGCGCCGAGGAACCATGGCCGTTCGTTAAAGATCCACTTTTCTAGTAATTTTCCACTCTTCGAAAACCGCTGGGTTGTTGCCTCGATAAAATCAAACACTTCAATATCATACACTGAAGATGTGACCCAGATTTCTTCATCGATTATTCGCACAAAGTCGCCACCGCCCTCCAATTCTTCACTCCACAATATTTTTTCAGTATTTGTTGAGAATGCGAATAATTTATTCGGCCCGGTTGTGTAAATTGTATCATTTTCGAAATCGAAATCAGCGATGATACCATCGATTTCGACACTCCAAAGCAGTTCGCCAGTCGAAGTTGCCCAGCCATTCAATTTGCCGTTTATTGAGCCGGCAATCAATACCCCATCGATGATTCTAACCTTTGAACAAGAACTACCAATGTCGCGAATGAACGAAGCTAGATTTGAAAGACTTCGCTTCGACATGGTCGATGCTAAGCGTCGTTTGTTTTCTCGCTTCCGTTGGTATAATCTTATGCTGAAACGCCGTAAAGTCGTTCAATTTTGTCTCGTAGGTACGCGACAAATGCATCAGGCGAAGGTGGCGAGCCGGTTGCTTCCTCAATGAGGGCGGCCGGCTCGATAATGCTACCACGTGCGTGAACATGCTCGCGCATCCATGCCAATAGTGGCTCAAATTCACCATTACGGATCTGCTCATCGTGATCAGGCAAAACTTTGCGGGCAGCTTCTAACAACTGAGCTGAGTAGAGGTTGCCCAATGTGTAAGTCGGGAAATATCCGAAGGCTCCGAAGGACCAGTGAATGTCTTGTAGGACGCCTAAAGTGTGGTTTGGTGCTCTGATTCCCAAGAATTCTTCATACATATCGTCCCAAACTTGAGGAAGGTCATCGACTTCAATTTCTCCAGCAATCAGTTGCTTTTCGACTTCATATCGAATCATAATGTGTAGATTGTAAGTCGCCTCGTCTGCTTCAACCCGAATCAAACTCGGCTCAACTAGATTTACCGCACGCCAGAGATCCTCTGCACTCACACCTTCCATAAATTCTGGAAAACTTTCTTGCCATAATGGCAAAGCCCACTCGCAAAATTCTCTGCTTCGACCAACTTGGTTTTCCCAAAGTCGACTCTGACTCTCGTGCACACCGAGGCCATTCGCATTTCCTGTTGGTTGGAAATCTAGGCTGCGGGGTCTGCCCTGTTCGTAGAGTCCGTGGCCGGTTTCGTGCATCGAACCATAAAGCGAGCCGAATGGATCACTCTCGCTATATCGGGTCGTCCATCGAACATCATCTGGATTTGAGCCGCCACAGAATGGGTGTGTAGATGCGTCGCGGCGGCCGGCAGAAAAGTCGAAACCAATGGTCTCGGAAACAGCGTGTGAAAGCGCTTCTTGACCAGCTTGACCCCACTTATTATCTTCAACAAAAGACATGTTTGGCCGTTTTCCGCTATCGATTACAGCTTTGACTAGGGGTGCGACATTGTCGCGCAGTCCTGCGAAAAGTGGGTCAACACGAGCAACTGTTAGGCCCGATTCATAAAGATCGAGAAGAGCATCGTAACGGAGGTTTTCATATCCTAAATAATCCGCCTTCTGGCGGCTCATTTCAACCATCTTTACAAGGTCATCACGAAAGATAGAGAAGTCATCTTTGGCACGAGCTTCGGTCCAAGAAATCTGAGATTTGGATTGATGTTTTGCCAGTTCACCAACGAATTCAGTTGGCAATTTTGTCGCTTTATCGTAACTGTTTCGGGCGAGTCGAACATTTCCTACTTGGACTTCATCCAGATCTTTGTGAGATTCTAATTCATCGAGTAATTCGCCAATTCTCGCATCGGTCATTTTCAAATGGCCAGTCTTTGAAATCCATGAGATTTGTTCAGCTCTGAGTGCTGCAGCTTTCGGTGGCATCATCACTTCCTGATCCCATCCGAGCAGGCCCCCTATTTGTGAAATCAAATCGATATCTTTCAGTCGTGCAAGTAGTTCATCATACTCATTCATAAAGTCGGCGAGAAGGCTTGCATCATCAAACCCTTCTATGTAGGGTATTGGATTTTCAAATTCTTAGAAAATCAAAGTCACCATAGAATATAACTATGCCAAAGAGCCAAAATAGTTCCAATAATTGCCAAAATCATGTGCCCTTTTCGGAAAGAAAACCAAGGTAAATATTTCCGTGAAAGTTTTGGATAAAGTCCTGAGTATCCCGCAATTGCAATAATTGCAATAGCGATAATACCTAACCAAATATCAGCGCTTAATGGGGGCATCGTATCAGAGATACCAAAACCAAGTACATGGATTGCAGTGAAGGTAATGACTGCACCCAACAAGGAATAATGAAGCCACCACCAATAGGTCGCCCGCTCAGCCGGCATTTCTGCATCCCAATCAATTTCTTGCTTTTTTGCAGATTTGTAATTATCTTTGTAGATACGATCGAGTGCACGTTTTGAGAATCCTTGAACCATCAATAAGCCCAATACTACAACTCCGAGCCAGCCATAGAATACTGCAACTTTTCCTGAAAGTGGAGGATCGGGTAATTGTGCTGGAATTGGGATAGGAATCACACTCATTGATGCACTGGTAGTAACTCCCGAAGGCAATTTTCCAGTTATCAAAACATCCGTCCCATTCGAAGCAGGTTCAGGGCCAGTATATGATACAATAACGCCCCACCCTGGTTCTAAACTTCCAGAATAATTTGTCGTTGTAATCTCTCCAGATGTATTGATTAATTGTGCGAATCTTACAATTCCT